>Ga0310827_100012_pt1 | contig 500105 bp, 464 predicted proteins | sample WT_ome_2_FD_201309 | JGI IMG/M metagenome (GOLD analysis project Ga0310827, IMG submission 201309) | Sorghum-adapted microbial communities enriched on wild type (WT) sorghum from Joint BioEnergy Institute, Emeryville, California, United... ... | reverse complement strand
AAAGCCCGAGGGAATGGTTCTCCCTCGGGCCCTCTGCCTTTGATCCGGACGTCAGTCGCGCTTTACCGCGAGTAGAACTCGACCACCAGGTTCGGCTCCATGATGACCGGGTAAGGCACGTCGGCCAGCGCCGGCACGCGCAGGAGCTTCGCCGTCATCTTGTTGTGATCGACCTCGATGTAGTCAGGAACATCGCGCTCAGGGCTCTTGATGGCTTCGAGCACCATCGGGATCTGCCGGGCCCGCTCGCGAACCTCGACCACATCGCCCACCTTGCAACGGTAGCTCGCAATGTTTACGCGGCGACCATTGACCAGTATGTGACCGTGGCTGATGAACTGGCGCGCGGCAAACGGCGTCGGCACAAACTTCGCGCGATAGACGACAGCGTCGAGACGACGCTCCAGGAGGCCGATCATCGCCTCCGAGGTAGAGCCCTTGGAGCGGGCTGCCTCCTGGTAAATCCGGCGGAACTGCCGCTCGGTGATGTTGCCGTAGTAGCCCTTCAGCTTCTGCTTGGCGCGCAGCTGCTGACCGTAGTCCGAGAGCTTGCCCACGCGGCGGTCACCGTGCTGGCCGGGACGGCTTTCGCGCTTGTTGATGGGGCTCTTCGGGCGGCCCCAGATATTCTCTCCGAGGCGGCGATCGATCTTATACTTGGCGCTGATGCGCTTCGTCATTTCGTGGCACTCCAGTGTTGAGCTGTGTCGCTAATGGAGCGCCCCCTCCTCTGCCCAACTCGCTGGGCCGACAGGCAACGACCGCTTCGGACCGATGCCACGGGTGCGCAAATCGAACGCGGGCCCTGAGGCCCGCGCGATGTGTCCGGATAGCTCGATTGGTGCGAGCCGTCAATGGCTGGGTGAAGAGCGCCTTTACTTCTTTAGCGCTGCCGGAGCCTGAGCGGCCTTCGGGTTGTCGTTGAGATCCGGCCCCGTTGCCACATATGCGGCAATCAGCTCCTTCACCTTCTTACGCTGCTCGTCGGTGCAGGTATAAGCCTCGTCCTCATCCGGCTCTTTGACGACGACTTCCTTCCCACCCTCGGTCTTCTCGACCAGCTTGATCTTGCCAGTCAGCAGCATCACCGTGGTCAGGTGCAATTGGTTGATGTAGATGATCTGCTGCTCGGTCCACTTGCCCTTGGCTTCCTCGCGCCGCATCAGCGAGCGGTAATTGGCTATTTGGTCCTCCGGAAGCTCGCAAATCTGCGCGTGGGCCGTGAGGCGCCCAACCTTGATGACCTCGCGTGCCGTTTCCATCGGCACCTCGACCTTGCTGCGGTCCTTCTTGTCGATCTCGACCGAGGTGCCGTCCGGCTTCGTGAACTTGGCCGGCGTGAGGGACCAAGCGTAGTTCATGAACGCCCTGACGGCACGATCACTGAGCTCCTGCGCGCTTGCAGGTGCGAGATTGAGCATCAGCGAGACGAGCACGAACCCTACAGCTCGCATCCCGGCGGTCCAGATCTTGCACATTTATCGATCCTTGAAATCTGCTCACGTCGTTGCGGCCCGCAACAATTCCGTCCTCCCACAGCATTGTGCGGTGGTTCGGCTCGAAAGTAGGCATAATCAAGGCACTTTAGGATGGTGTCTTGCGGCCCGCGCCTTTGCCATGAGCAAGCGTGGCCACTATGCCACGCAGGGTCCGAACCTCCTGCTCGGTGGCGTTCATGCGAGAGAACATGGACTTCACGTTACGCATCACGACCTGCCGCCGATGCGGCGGGTTGAAAAATCCGAGCCGGGCGAGCTCGGACTCGAGATGGTCGAAGAAGCCGTAGAGCTCCTCCTTGGTCGCCGGACGGGAGCTGCGTGTGTTGAGACCGGGCTTTAAGGCCGATTCGTAAGGGGTTACGCGGCCAAGGGTACCCCGCCTCGTCTCTTTCAGCCATTCGTAGCTCACCAGCAGCACGGCTTGGGCAAGATTGAGCGAGGCGAAGCGGGGATTGACAGGCACCATGACGATAGCGTCCGCGAGGGCAACCTCGTCCGTCTCAAGGCCCGCCCGTTCCGGACCGAAGATGATCCCACAGCGCTGACCAAGCTCCGTGCGCCTGTGAATTTCTTGAACTGCCTGCTCCGGCGTCAGCACTGGCTTCGCGAGATCGCGTTGCCGCGCTGTTGTGGCGCAGACAAAATTCAGGTCGGCGACAGCCTCGGCCAAGCTTCCAGTTGCCTTTGCCGCATCGATGATGAAGTTCGCGCCCGAGGCCGCGGCACGGGCTTTTTCGTTTGGCCAGCCGTCGCGTGGATCGACCAGGCGCAAATCATCGAGCCCGAAGTTTGCCATTGCGCGAGCGGCCATGCCGATGTTGTCCGCAAGCTGCGGCCGCACCAGGATGAGTGTCGGGCTCGGCAGTGCATCCTCGTCGATACCGGCGAGCCGCTTAGGCCGTGGGTCCTCGAGTTTTTTCAAGCGACGAATGACCCGACGCGCCAGAAACCAAAACTCCTCGCCAGCCCAGGACTTCGCCAGCTCATCAAGCGATCGGAAAACGACCGGTGGCAGCGGTCCCCCAGGCTCCAGCTTCAGTCCGCTTTCTGCGAATCTGATGGACGAAAAACGACTGCAGTACTGGTCGAAGGTCGTCAGGCCCTCACGTTCGGTCCATTTCCGGCAGCCTTGGCAAAACGAGTCCGCTGCGATGCAGGCTTCGTCCGCACAGAAGTTGATGGCGGCCCGCACCTCGTCTCGCGTGAGCGGCGGCTCGGCAAGCTGGCTCGCAGCTTCCACCGTCTCGTGATAGGCCGCGCTCACCACCTCGGCGACGGTGAGATCAGTCGTCTCTACGGTAGGAGCCTGCGTCCTGGGATGTTTTGGGTTGACGGCGCGCATCGTGCGGGCCTGCTGTCCTCGTCATGACCGATCGTCGGCAGCACTCGCGTAACGAATACCGCTGGAGAGAGCAACCGTGCTTGCCGCCACGCGTCGCAGCGCAAGCGTCAGTAGACCAGCAGATCGGACTGGGAATTGCGCAACCGGAACGTCGAAATCGACTGCGACGGTCGGCTTACAGGTGACTCGTCCGAGAGATCCAGCACGTGCTCGTAGAAGGGGCACAACAAGGACTTGAACCTCTGCAGCCGCTCATTATCACCACGCTCTGCCGTGAGCTCGACCAGAATTGGCACTCGGACTTGCAGGAGCGACCGCATGCCCTCAAGAACGGACAGCTCGTGGCCCTCGACGTCGATTTTCACCAGCGCCACCTCCTCGGGCGCAACGTCCTGCTGCCTCAGCACATCGTCGAGCGTAATGGCGTCCACAGTGATGGTCTGCGCAGCGTTGGAGCGCGCGCTGCCTTCGACGGAGTGGGCGCCGTGGTTCTTGCGATGGCGCGCGAGCATGAGGTGACCAGTCGTATCGCTCGCTGCAGCCTTTATGGCACGCACACGCTGCTCGAAATCGTTGAGAGCGATATTGCTCGTCAGAATCGCGAAGTTATGCGGATCCGGCTCTACAGCGGTGACCTTCGTGAAAACGCCTGATCTAAGAGCATAGATGGCAACCGCACCTATGTTGGCTCCGACGTCGATGAACATGCCACCGGCACGCAATGCTCCGGCAGATTGCAGTACATCGATAGCGGTCTCGAGCTCCCGGCGCTGCCAACATCTCCCGCGCATGAGCTTCAATGCGATCTTGTCGTCGCGCGGATCAACGTAGAGAGCATGGTCGCCAAACGGGACAAGGCAGAGAGTTCCCGGTGCCAAGTGGCGATCGAGCAGAGCGCGGAGCGCAAGGCCACGTAACCGAGGTGTTGCTGCGATCAGCCCCGTCGCGCCCGTGATGGCACGCGCGACCAACCGGCGACGTCTCTTGCGCCAGAACTCACGATCCAGCACTCGACGACTGTAATGCACGAAGCTTCCGTGGCGGCTATGATCGTGCATTCAACTATCGTGAGCCGCTTTGGTTCAAGCACGCGACCGTACTGAACGCGTATTACTGGACACGAGTACCAGCTGACCACTGAGCAACTACCCCAACAGTCTTCCGCCGGTGGGATGCGTGAGGTGATTTCTCTCAGTCCCCTGGGAAGCGCCTTCGCAGAAGATCTGGTTCAGCTTAGGACGTCCCGCCCCAGGCCACTTGGATTCCCGCGCCGATCCGTCTATCACCCCGGGCGACGGGCACCGGCGGTCAGCCGGGGCCTCCAAGTCTTTAGAAGCCCGCGCGATCTGGTGAGAGCGATATGCAGAAAATCAAGGTGACAGGAACCGTCGTCGAGCTCGACGGCGACGAGATGACTCGCATCATCTGGAAGCTCATCAAGGAGAAGCTCATCCACCCCTACCTTGATGTGAACCTCGAGTACTACGACCTGGGCATCGAGAATCGGGACCGCACCAACGATCAAGTCACGATCGACGCGGCCAATGCCATCAAGAAGCACGGCGTCGGCGTGAAATGCGCCACCATTACGCCGGATGAAGCGCGGGTGAAGGAATTTGGCCTCAAGCAGATGTGGAAGTCGCCGAACGGCACCATCCGCAACATCCTCGGCGGGGTCATCTTCCGCGAGCCTATCATCTGCAAGAACATACCGCGGCTGGTGCCGGGCTGGACGCAGCCGATCATCATCGGCCGTCACGCTTTCGGCGACCAGTACCGGGCCACGGACTTCAAATTCCCGGGCAAAGGGAAGCTGACGATCAAATTCGCCGGTGAGGATGGCACCGTCATCGAGAGAGAGGTGTTCGACGCACCTGGCTCGGGCGTTGCCCTGGCAATGTATAACCTGGACGACTCCATCCGGGATTTCGCGCGCGCCTCGTTCAACTACGCGCTCGCGCGGAATTATCCTCTCTACCTCTCAACCAAGAACACCATCCTCAAAGAGTACGACGGCCGCTTCAAGGACATCTTCCAGGAGATCTACGACGCCGAGTTCAAGGCGGAGTTCGAGAAGCGCGGTCTCACCTACGAGCACCGTCTGATCGACGACATGGTGGCCGCGGCGCTGAAGTGGTCGGGCGGCTACGTCTGGGCGTGCAAGAACTACGATGGCGACGTGCAGTCCGACACGGTGGCCCAAGGGTTCGGCTCGCTCGGCCTCATGACGAGCGTTCTGATGACGCCCGACGGCAAAACCGTCGAGGCCGAGGCTGCCCACGGCACCGTTACGCGTCACTACCGTGAGCACCAGAAGGGCAAGGAGACCTCGACCAACTCGATCGCCTCCATCTTCGCCTGGACCCGCGGCTTGGCCCACCGCGCCAAGCTCGACAACAACCCCGAGCTGGCGAAGTTCGCCGAGACGCTGGAGCGGGTCTGCATCGAGACGGTCGAGTCCGGCTACATGACGAAGGACCTCGCTCTTCTCGTCGGCGCGGACCAGAAGTGGCTCTCGACCACCGGGTTCCTCGACAAGGTCGAAGAGAACCTGAGGAAGGCGATGGGCGCCTGAGGCGATCGCGCTCCTTGAGAAGTAAATTCCTTGGGCGCACTTCGCGCCCAAGGTCACCGCTGAAGCCGTTGGTTCTATCAGACGGCGGACCTCGCCGATGCCGCGTTGACCTCGCTGCCGCCCAATGTTGTGATGCGTTGCACAACTCCATCGAGCGAGGCTCCATCAATGACAACGACCGCTTCCGATCCCGTCGTCATCGTCTCAGCCGCGCGGACACCTATCGGCAGCTTTCAGGGCGCACTCGCAAGCATTCCTGCTCCGGAGCTTGGCGCCATTGCTGTCAAAGCTGCCGTCGAGCGGGCCGGCGTCGAGCCCGATGAAATCAGCGAAGTATTGATGGGCTGTGTGCTGCCGGCGGGCCAGGGCCAAGCCCCCGCGCGGCAGGCCTCCCGCGGCGCCGGACTGCCGGACCATGTGCCCTGCACGACCGTCAACAAGATGTGCGGGTCCGGCATGAAAACAGTCATGATGGCTTACGAGAGCCTGCATGCCCGGCCAAACGACATCATCTTGGCTGGCGGCATGGAGAGCATGACAAACGCCCCTTACCTCCTCCCCAAGATGCGCTCCGGCCAGCGCCTCGGCCATGGGCAGGTCTACGACCATATGTTCCTCGACGGCCTCGAGGACGCCTACGACAAGGGCCGCCTCATGGGTACGTTCGCAGAGGACACGGCACAGGCCTATCAGTTCACGCGTGAAGCGCAGGATGCCTTCGCGGTCGAGAGCTTAAAGCGGGCGCGAAAGGCCAATGAGGATGGATCCTTCGCGAAGGAGATCGTGCCGGTAACAGTCAAGGGGCGGAAAGGCTCGACCGAGGTGACTCGAGACGAGCAGCCGTTCACTGCCGATCCCGAGAAGATACCGCATCTCAAGCCTGCGTTCCGGGAAGGCGGCACGGTTACACCCGCTAACTCCAGCTCTATTTCCGACGGCGCGGCGGCTCTCGTTTTGATGCGCGAGAGCGAGGCGCGGCGGCGCAAGCTACAGCCCCTTGCTCGCATCGTGGGCACGGCAATGCATGCCCAGGCTCCGGCCTGGTTCACGACGGCCCCGATCGGTGCCATCGCGAAGCTGCTAGAGGCGGTTGGTTGGCGCGCACATGACGTCGGCCTGTATGAGATCAACGAAGCCTTCGCCGTGGTGACCATGGCAGCCATGCGCGACCTTGATCTTCCGCACGACAAGGTGAACGTGCACGGCGGTGCATGCGCGCTGGGGCACCCGGTCGGGGCGTCCGGTGCGCGGATCATCGTCACGCTTCTGTCTGCGATGGAGAAGTATGGCGAAACGAAAGGCGTCGCCGCTCTTTGCATCGGCGGCGGTGAGGCGACCGCGATTGCGGTGGAGAGGATGAGTTGACAGGGGCCGTTTAGCCGGTCGCTTCAGAAGCGGGGACGACATAATGAGGACGCCACTGATTGGAGTGTTCGCGGTTGCTGCTGCGCTCGGCTGCATGTTTCCGCTGAATGCCGATGCTCAAACAGCGTCGTCGACCCGTTTTGGCTGCTACCGGGTGGTCGGCGCGGATGCGCTCAACATTCGGGCAAGACCGTTCAGCTCGTCGGATGTCATCGGCGTGGCGGAACGCGGCGAAATCCTCGTTAAATGGCGGCGTTGGTGCTCGCTGCGCGGCTTCTGGTGTCCTGTTCAACAGGGTGATCTGAAAGGGCATTCCGACAAGAGATATCTAGAGCCAATAGACTGCCCGCAATGATTCTGGACCCTGCAAACACCTGACGCGGCGCAATCCCAATCCTCATGCACGTCCTTTCGCGGGTCCTCTTTTTCCTCCTACAGCCGTCGCACCTCGCGATGCTGCTCGTCGGGGCGGGACTACTCTTGCTCCTGCTTCGGCCGAGGGCCGCGCGTGTTGGTAAAGGGATGGCGATCGCGGGCTTCGCCGTGTTGCTCGCGCTTGGTTTCTCCCCGATCGGTCATGCGTTGCTACTGCCGCTTGAGGAGCGATTTTCGCGGGGTCCGCTCCCGGTCGAGCCTGTGGCTGGGATCATCATGCTTGGTGGCTTCGAGGACCCAAGCGTCAGCCGTGCTCGTGGTGCACTCATGCTCAATGAATCCGCCGAGCGGCTGACCGAAACCGTCTTTCTGGCCCGGCGATACCCGGACGCCAAAGTCGTGTTCACGGGCGGCGATGCCAGTCTGGTCCTAGCTGGTGAAAGTGCGGCTCCCGCCGTCGCAGAGTTTCTCCAGGCAGCCGGTGTAGCGCCAGAGCGCATCGTGTTGGAAGGCAAGTCGCGGAATACGCACGAGAATGCAGTATTCCTGCGCGATCTCCTCGAACCTCAGCCTGCCGACAGGTGGCTGCTCGTGACATCGGCCTGGCACATGCCACGAGCCGTCGGCACATTCCGGCAGGCAGGGTTCAACGTGCTCCCCTGGCCGGTCGACTACCGGACGCGAGGCGCCGGCGACCTGATGATGCCCTTCGATAAGCTGACCGAAGGCTTGCGGCGGACGGACATGGCTGTTCGTGAGTGGATGGGCCTCGTCGCTTATCGCCTCATGGGGAGAACGGATGCGTTGTTCCCCGCGCCATCGAACCCGCGCTGATCGGCGAGGGCTACTTTGCTTTGACCAGCGCCGGCGACTCCGCGGCGGGCTTCGGCTGGAGCTCCTTCACCAGATCAAAAGACTTGCAGCCCTTCTCTTTCAGACGCCGGTTATAGGCTTCCACGATCGCGCGATCGCGGCGGTAATCGGCATCGGGATCGGCGCCGCGCTCCGTTCCGCCGAAAACGGGAACGACGACCTTCTGGATGTTCTGCGCCACTGCCGAGCCGCTGCGCGAGATTTCGTAATCACGGATCTGCAGGATGCGCACGAGCGTGCGGCCTGCAAGCTTACGGCAACTCAGGGCCAGCTCCTCCGGGCTCAGGACATACGTGCCGTCCGGCTGCAGGCCGGGTTTTGCCGCTGGAGCTGGCTTTGCAGCTGCGCTCGCGCCGGCTGGGGGCAGGCCGCCAGAGTCCGCCCCGGCGCACGCACCAAGCAGCGCGCCAGCTACGACGAGGAACAGAGGTGCCACCGCGATCTTCAAGCTAACCTCGACTCGGCTCGTTCAACAAAAGCATCCTCAAGGGAAGGATATGAGGCTAAGCTTAGCTGCAGCAGGGGCTTCGGCCCCTTATCAACAGCCAATCGGATTTACCAGGAGATCGCGATGGCGCAGCAGATCACGCTGAGTGCCAAGGCCTTGGTTGCCGCAGCAAAAGCTCAAATCAAGGAGTACACGGCCGAGGAAGCCATACAGCTGGCATCTCGGCCCGACGTTGTGCTGGTAGACATTCGCGATCCACGCGAGCTGGCACGCGAAGGCAGAATTCCCGGGGCATTCCACTGCCCACGCGGAATGTTGGAGTTCTGGATCGATCCCGACAGCCCCTATTTCAAGCCGATTTTTGGAGAGGATCGGACGTTCATCTTTTTCTGTGCAGGGGGAATGCGCTCGGCTTTGGCGACTAAAACAGCTCAGGATATGGGGCTTAAGCCAGTCGCTCACATCATCGGCGGATTTGGCGCGTGGCGTTCCGCCGGCGGACCGATCGAGAAATCGGAATCGGACCGCTAGGTCTCCCCCGTCAGCTACGTCAGTGGAGGGAGTGGGAGCCCTCCTTCATCATGTCTCGCAAGAGGTCGTCTAGAAGTTGCGTTGCGAGAGCATGCGCGGTCGGCGGATCCAGGTGCTCGGCGAGCAGCCTCATGCCTGCCATGATGGAGGCGCCGGCCTCCTCGATTTCGTCGGCGTCTTGAACACGGTGAGACCACATCGCATCATTCCTCGCTGCGATGGCTTGTTGATGTCGAAACGCGTCGTCTCAAGCTTTGGATCCAGGCCAGTTATGCGAAAATGCCACGAGGCAGAAATTCGAACTTCAAAATTTTGGCCGGGCTCAACCCCAACGACCGCTCGCACGCTTTGCCCTCAGATGAATGCACTGAACGCCGATAAAGGTTCTCGCAAATCTTAACCGCTTAACCCATCAGCACCGTCTTGCATTTCCCAGAGCGCAGAACGATCGTCAGCCGGCAACAATAGTTCCACCATTGGGATGCAAGACTTGTCCCGTCATGTAGCTGGCATCGTCGCTGGCGAGAAATACGTAACAGGGAGCAACTTCACGAGGCTGCCCGGGCCGTCCCATCGGTGTATTCTTTCCGAAATTCTCCACACCCTCAGCATCGAAAGACGCCGCCACCAGTGGGGTCCAAATTGGCCCTGGCGCTACAGCATTGACGCGAATGCCGCGGTCAACAACCGCTTGAGACAGCGAGCGGGTGAATGAAACGATCGCTCCTCGGGTGGCGCTGTAATCCATCAGGTGCGCACTGCCCTTATAGGCAGTAACCGAGGTCGTGTTAATGATACAGGAGCCTTCGCGCATGTGCGGCAACGCTGCCTTTGTCATGTAGAAGTAGCCGAAAACATTGCTGCGGAATGTCCGCTCCAGCTGCTCTGCCGAGATGTCCTCCAGCCGATCCTCAAGGTGCTGCTCTGCTGCGTTGTTAACGAGTATGTCGAGCTTGCCGAAAGCTTGGAGGGTTTGCCGTACAGCCTCTTGGCAAAACTTTTCCTCGCCAATATCGCCTTTGATGGACAGGGCTCGCCTGTTCTCGGCTTCGATCAGCTGCACCGTGTCGTCTGCGTCTTTGGTTTCCTCCAAATAGACGAAGGCGATGGATGCTCCCTCTCGCGCCATTGCGACGGCTGCGGCCCGACCGATGCCGCTATCCCCTCCAGTGATCAGCACCACCTTGTCCTCCAAGCGACCACTTCCCTTGAAGCGCGGAAGGTATTCCGGCGCGGGATGCATCAGGTGCTCTCGTCCCGGTTGATGTTCTTGTGTGTGCGGCGTAAGGGTTGATGCCATTGCTGTCGCGCCCGGAAATAGACTCTAACTGCTCAGCGCAACACCTGCGGTCCTGCACCAGTTCCCAATCAATACTGCGCGATTCAATTTCGACATTTCATTCGGGACAGAATCGAGAGATGCAGCCCGATGGTTGGGACTCAAATACGTGGGCGAGAATCGGAAGGAAGATCGAGAATGCGCAGAGCGAAAGCCAGCAGCTCCAACTGATTTGAGGCTAATCGCAATTTGATTAGGTCGCCGGTGCTGCCGGAATCCGGCCTCTCGCGAAGTGATCGCCAGGCATATCAAGCGTCCAAAGCAGCCCGTCCGGGATCGCCTTGAGCACGACGTTGGCCCCGAGAGCCGTCGGGACAACGTGCTCGAGGACATCGCGCCCGAAGCCTCGGTGAAGCAGAGCCCCGGCGAGTTGTCGGCCGCGCTCACGCCAGACGATCATCAGCCTGGGTTTATCCCCTTTCCCGTGTTCCAGGGACCAAGTGAGATCGACCCGCCCTGAAGATACGGACAGCGCACCATGCCGCTCCGCATTACTGGCGAGTTCGTGCAGCGCAAGGCCGATGTTAAGAATAGCCTCGGGCCGAAGGAAAACATCCGGGCCGGAAGCGCGAATCTGCGAATGCCGCGACCCAAAGGCGCTCCTTTGCACCGCGACTAGGTCGCTCAACAAGGCGCCTTCCCAATCATTGCTGATCAAGAGCTCGTGAGAGCGGGAAAGGCTCTGCAGCCGGCCCGAAAATCGCGTCTCGAAATCAGCCAGGCTATCGCTTCGCAGCGCCGTCTGTCGAGCCATCGCCTGGATGATCGCAAGCAAGTTCTTCGATCGGTGCGTCAGCTCGCGCATGACATTCGCGAGATGCCGGTCGTGCTCCTTGCGTGCGGAGATGTCGCGAATGGTGATGGAATAGCTCGACACCGACCGGCGCGAGCTGCACACCGGATTAGCGACGATCGCGACCTCCAGAACCTGCCCGATCTTGGTACGGCAAACGCTTTCCAGCCGCAGCGTATGCCCGTCCGCCATAGCCGATCGAATGCGCTCATAATCCGCGAGCCCCTGTTCCGCGAAAAGCCTTTGCAGCGGCAGGCCGACGGCCTCGGCGGCGGTATAGTTGAAGGTCTGCTCGGCGCCCGCGTTCCAGGTTGCAATTATTCCCTCGGGCGACACGCTCAGAATGGCCTCGCTCGAGGAAGCTACGATCGCAGCAAGCTGTGCATTGGCGTTCTCTGCTTCCTTGCGCTCTGTAATATCGATAGCAACACCAAGAACCGAAGCCGCTTTACCATCGGGCCCGCGCCGCACGAATGCGCGCCGGTAAAGCCACCGTACCGCGCCGGAAGGTCGAATGACTCTGAACTCCTGTTCGAATGTGTCGCTTGGGCCGCCGATCGCATCGAGGTACGCCTGCCGGAAGCGCGGCTGGTCTTCAGGATGGACAAAACTCAGAACTTGGTCAGGGTCGCCGGTGAATTCCTCGGGAGTGCGGCCGAAGAGCCGATACATGGCTTCCGACCATGTGACGCGGTTCGTCGTCAGATCCCTCTCCCACATGCCCATTTCGGTCGCAGAGAGGGCGAGTGTCATTCGCTCATGAGCAACTCGAAGCTGGTCCTCAGCCAATCGGCGCTGAGCAGATGCAGCTTTCAGAGCGCTCAGGACCTCATCCACTTCGCGCAAGTGCAGCGCGAGCGATGGCATGGCTTCGCCTTTGCCGAGTGCCGTGGCGGCGAGCGCGGTCAAACGGATCGGCGTGGCTAACCGTCTGCCGAAATAGAATGCCAATAGCAGCGAAAGCGCGAGTAATGTTGTCCCGGCAGCAGCGAAAAGCTTCCAGGACAAGGCTTGAGGCAATGCCAGCGAAGGAACAGCACTTGCAGTGACAAACCAGTTCGCGAGGTCGGATCGCGTGATTGCCTGCACTCGGTCAGGTCCAGGCTCACTTATAAATTCCACGCGCCCTTGGCCGGCATCGCCGGACCTCAGTGCGGTAAGGCCAGCAGCATTAAGCTGGAAATCTCGCGATTGCACGATAATGCGACCGCTACTATCCACAACGCCACCGCTCCAACCCTCCGGCAGTCGCGCTGTCTCGAGGATTTTGGCGAGATAAGCTGGATCAAGCACAACGGTGAGGACGCCGCTAGCATCCTCATCCTCCGGGACAGGGACCGCAACGGCGAACAGGTTTTGTCCCGGCAACATATCGGACACATACGGCCGCTTTGTGCGGATCACCTCCTGGACAGCCCCGGCGTCGTCTGGTGCAGCCGGCAGTGTTTCGCCCCATTGAACGCGCGTGTCGACCAAGGGCTCGCCCGATGCATTGGTGAGCACGATGAATTGACCGGAGTTCGCGCGGACAAGTCGTGCTGCGTGATTGTGAAATCGCTCGTAATCACCCGCTGCGAGGCTCGGAGAGGCCGCCAGTGTTTCCAGCGAGAGAATCACTCCGCTGAGCTCACGATCGACATCCAACGTGAGCAGACGGGCGGTTTGAAGGACCTGCCGCTCCAATTGCCGATTTTCGATCGTGATGTATCCGTGGAGAAGGGCACCTGAAAACAGTAATATTGGCGTGACAATCGCCAGGCCATATGCTGCGAGATATCCGCCGACTGTCCGCGGCCCGAATTGCCAACGGCAGGCCGCGAGTGCCCCGTTTTCCGACACGGGAATGTAGGCCATTTCCCCCTCTAATCGAGCTTTACCCGGTATTGAGGTAAGTCCCGCGGCGGTCCCCCCCATTTCGGAGCATACGCATAACGGATCCACGCATCCTCGATCCGCGGCGAGGCGATGACTTGTAGTCAGTCGCGCACATTGCCGCAGCCTCGCCGGAAATGACGGGATTCGGCTCCCAACCGAACGGGGCCACCCACAACCCGGCTTCATCCACAACTTGCGCACCCTCGTCTCGATGGCGAGGCTCGCCGGTCACGGCGTGTCGCGGGAGTGTTACGCGCAATGTCACAATATTAACCCTCACTGCCAGCCCGTAACGCGCGACCGGTTTATTGGTTCCATCGCTAATCATTTAAGTTCTTGTGAGCATAATCAGGTTTCACTTCTGCAACAGTTGTGAGAACACCCTGTTTGGAACCGTTTTCAGTTTGCACGCGTTTGATTTGTGCCCCTAGACGTGGACGCAAGCGAAGCGTCCAATGCCTCGACCGCGGTCGCATGCCGGCCGCGGTCTCCTTTTCTCAAATCGTCTTCTTTCTCGATCTTGTCGATCCCCGGGATGAAGCTAGACGGCCCCGTTCTTCAAAGTATCGGGCCCGAGAACGCAAAGGCCTGCCATCGCGTTCCTTCAGCACGTAAGCCCTAGCCCGGCCGGTCGCTCGGCCGCCTTGTCGAGCACGGAACTGCAATGGACCTGATCCGGTACAAACAGCCTCACTCCGGCAATGCGCCACCACTCCTGCTCGCTCTGGTCATTGGTCTGATCATTGCGGTGCTTTACTTCGGCGGTGAGCTATTTGTGCCACTCGCGGTAGCCGTGCTGCTGAGCTTCGTATTGACGCCTCTCGTGGCCTTCCTACGAAAGCTCCGGGTGCCGCGCGTTCCAGCGGTCATCCTAGTGGTTGCAATCGCCTTTTCGACCATTTTCTCGATTGGCGCGATCATGGGTGCTCAGCTGGCGGATCTCGCCGGACAGCTGCCCAAGTATGAATCGACGCTACGTCAGAAGATCCGAGATTTGAGGCCACAGCCAGGGGCACCGGCTGGTGTCTTCGAGCGGGCGACGGACGCGCTCGAGAAACTCGGCGAAGAGCTGGATCGGGAGCCGCAACGAAAGACCCCCCCCTGGGTCTTCAACCTCTGAGCCAATACCGGTTGAAATCCACCACCCGCCGCCGCGCGCGTTGGAGTACTACCAAAAGGTTGTCACTCCTCTCTTAGGGCCGACGGCCCAAACCGGACTTATCCTCATCCTGGTCATCTTCATCCTTCTCCAGAGGGAGGACCTGCGAGACCGGCTGATCCGCGTTTTCGGAGGCGAGGATTTCGAGCGGACAACCGCTGCGATCAGCGATGCCGCAGGCCGTCTCAGCCGCTTTTTCCTGACGCTTACCGGGATGAATATCGTCTATGGCGCTGTAATCGCGGCAGTGCTTTGGCTCCTCGGAATTCCTGGCCCGATCCTTTGGGGCATTTTGGCGGGATTGATGCGCTTCGTTCCCTACATCGGATCGATTATCGCAGCGGTCTTCCCGGTCCTCCTCGCCGCAGCGGTCGATCCCGGATGGTCGCTGGTCTTCGTGACTCTGCTGGTCTACGTCATTGGCGAGTTCACGATGGGGCAGGTGATGGAGCCCTGGCTGCTAGGCAGCTCCACCGGCCTTACGCCCGTGGCCGTTGTCGCAGCGGCCTCGTTCTGGACATGGCTCTGGGGACCGGTCGGTCTGCTGCTGGCAATTCCGTTGACGGTCTGTCTCATCGTCCTCGGTCGGCATGTGCCGCAGCTCAATTTCATCTACGTACTTTTGGGCGATCAGCCGGCGCTGACGCCGGCACAGCGCTTCTACCAGCGCATGCTGGCTGGTGACATCGACGAGATCACATTCGAGGCGGAGCAGCTTCTCAAGAAGCAATCGCTCGTCACCTACTTCGACGAGGTCGCGCTTCCCGCTCTTGTTATGGCACAGGAGGACACCCGCCGCGGGCGCTTCGACCACAACCGGCTCGCAGCGATGCACGCTTTCGTCGAGGAGCTGATAGACGATCTGAGCGACTTCGAGGTCGAGACGCCGAAGAAGGACGAAGACCCGGAAGCACCCAAACCGCCTCCCGATTTGCCAGTGCTGACAGCCGACGAACTGAAGCGAGGCTGGCAGGTGGCCACGCCGGTGCTGTCAATCGGGATCCGCAATCCGCTCGACCGAGCCGCAGCAACTATTTTGGCTCATCTTGCAACCAAGCACGGAATCGAAACACGCGTGCTTGGTGCGGAGGACGTGACCCCATCGAAAGTCGATGCGCTCGACTTAGGCGGCGCTCAACTGGCCGTGCTCTCCAATGTTGACGCCGCACGAGCGCCCGCGCATGCGCGTCTGCTGATGCGCCGTCTGAGGCGCCGCGCTCCCCATCTCGAATTCATTATAGGCGCATGGGGTGAAAGGGAGCTGCAATCCGTGGGCGATGTGACAGGCGACGACCAGCTGGTTCCGCGCGCTACGACATTGCGGCAAGCGTTAGAGATGATTTTAGCAACTGCCCGAGAAAGGCAGAGACAAGCGTTCGATCGCGCCGAAGTCGCGGAAACGGTGCAAAGTCCCACCAATCCGCTCCCCATCGAGAGCTAAGGACTTCAGCGGCGGCTCGCGTATGGGTTCTCGCCCTTACGCAAGTAGAAGCGGATGGGAACTCCGGGGAGGTTAAACGTCTCCCGGATGCCGTTCGTGAGATACCGCAGGTAGGCTTTGGGCAACTCCTTCGGTTGCGAAGCGAAAGCTACAAAGGTCGGCGGTCGTGTCGAGACCTGCGTGATATAGCGGATCTTGATCCGCCGCCCTTTGATCGCGGGAGGCGCATGCCTCTCGGTGGCCTCCCGCAGCCAGCGGTTGAGGTCAGGTGTTGGCACGCGCCGGTTCCACGTATCGTACATCTGCAGCACGGCGCCGAGCAGCCTATCCAGACCGCGCTCCGCGAGGGCGGAGATAGGCACCAGAGGCACGCCGGGAACCTGGGCGAGATTTTCAGCGGCCGCCTGCCGCAACTGGCTCAGCAGTGCCTGCTTCTCCGCAATGAGATCCCACTTGTTTACGGCAATGACAAGCGCGCGGCCTTCCTCGGCAACCAGATTGCCGATTGTCAGATCCTGATGCTCGAACGGGTGCTCGGCGTCGATCATCAGAATGACGACCTCGGCAAAGCGGATTGCGCGTAGCGTATCTGCGGTTGCGAGCTTCTCTGCGGTTTCCGTCACCCTCGCCTTGCGCCTCAGCCCAGCGGTATCGATCAGGCTCAGCTTGCGCCCGCGCCACTCGAAGTCGATGGCGATGGCATCTCTCGTCAGACCAGGCTCAGGCCCGGTCAGCATGCGCTCTTCACCGAGCAGCGCATTAACGAGGGTCGACTTGCCCGTATTTGGGCGGCCGACAATGGCTACCCGGATTGGTCTGGCGGCGGTCGCGTCGCCCTCCTCCCCTTCTTCCGCCACCCGCCGGGCCTCGTCATCCTCAAGACCGAGAGCCCGTATGATGTCTGCCACCAGCTCGCCCGTGCCTTCTCCATGCTCGGCGGAAATCGCGATGGGCTCGCCGAGGCCGAGCTCAAATGCCTCGTAGAAGCCGTTGAAGCCCTTACGGCCCTCGCACTTGTTGGCGACCAGAATGGCGGGACGCCCAGCGGTGCGGACCAGCCGCGCGAATGCGGCATCGGCGGGCGTCACCCCCTCCCGGGCATCAATCACGAACAGCACCAGATCGGCATCCTTCAGCGCCTGCTCAGTCTGCCGGGTCATGCGGGCGGCGATGCTGCCAGGTGGAGCCTCCTCGAGCCCAGCCGTGTCGACGAGACGGATCTCATGGCGCCCCAAAGTCGCGATGCCTTCACGGCGGTCGCGCGTCAGGCCCGGCATTTCCGAGACGAGCGCGGCTCGTCGGCCAGTAAGCCGGTTGAACAATGTCGATTTACCGACGTTGGGTCGGCCGATGATGGCAACTGTAGGAATGGACGGCATCGGGAGCGCACGAGAACTCGGCTTCGCAAGCGGCCTGACCCGTCAGCGCCTGCGAAGATTGCGTCAGTTGAAGGCGACCAGACGTGCCTTGTCGGTCAGCACGTACATACGCCCACCGGCGACGACCGGCGCGATATAGATGGGCGAATCGAGATTCTGCTGCGCTGTCACACGCCCGGTCGCAGGGTCAACGCCAACCAGCTGGCCTTTGTTCGATGTGAGCCAAAGGTGATTGCCGGCAAGGGTCGGCCCTGACCAGGTGCTCGTACCCGGCAGCTTGGCTGTCCAGATCACCTTACCGTCGCGGCGCGTAATCGCGTGCAGTTGCCCCGAGGTGTCGACCACGAAAACATTATCGCCCGCGACTACTGGCGCCTGCGTGCCCGCCACATTGAGCGACCAAAGCCGCTCGCCCGACTTGATCTCCGTGGCAATCAGCCGGCCTCCGTGCCCGACAGCATAGACGACTCCACCGGCAATCGCTGGCCGCGCCGCGTCACTCAGCGAGGCGAGAGATGAAACTGTGCGAGTGCGTGCCAGGCTTTCGGTCCATACAGGCGTGCCGTCGTCGGCGCGCAAGGCGACCAGCTCTCCGGAGGGATAAGGCACGACCACGACACCTCCTTCCACTGCGGGGCTCGGATTGGAGATGATGCTGGTACGTTCCGGAATACCGCGGAAGGTCCACAGCTCGCCGCCGTCGTATCCAGCCAGCGCGTATACATGCCCCTCAGTGGTGACGACGAACACCTTGTCATCGACGGCAGTAGGCGAGGCCCGCACGGGCACGCCGATGTTCTTCGTCCAGAGCACCTTGCCGGTTGCCGAGTCGAGAGCCACAACCGTGCCGAATCCTGTGGCGGCGTAGAGCCGGCCATTTTCGATGGCGAGGCCGCCACCGAAGCCACCCTCCTCGCGCTCATTTTCCGGTACGAGTGAGACGCGCCAGATAGCTGAGCCGCTCGACGCAGACAACGCAGTCACCCGAGCCGTGGCATCGAGGGTGAAAACCCGTCCTCCGTAGACGACGGGGCTGGCCGTCAACTTGCCTTTCGAGCTGGAGCCAGTGCCCACGTCCGCGCTCCAGGCCCGCCGCAAGGAGCCATTGAGCTCAAGATGGCCGGGAGAGTTGTTGGGCTCGCCGCCCGGCTGAGTCCAGTTCTCGTTTGCCCGCGGCGGTGGCAGCACCACCGGCTTATCAGCCGCTGCCAGCTCCGCTCCGAGGCTGTCTCGTGCCTGCATGACCGGAATTCGCTTGCCGGGTAGCGGCTGCTCTTTCTCAGCGAATGGGTTTAGCTCACTGATCTTGGGCAGACTCGGCAAGCTGCCCCCACAACCGCCCAGGCCGATCGCCACCAGTATGGCAGGCGCTAATACCTGACCCAGCCGTTGCGACCGCTTCCCAACCTCGCCCATCAAATCTCCCCGTCATTGCACCTTGGGCGCTTCCGGGGGCGGCGTGCCGCTTGCCGGCTGCGCGGCTGCTGCCGTCTTCTGGGCCTCCGCAGACGTGATCAAGCCCATTATGAGGCCGGCGCGCTCACGAACCGACGGTGGGGTCTTCTGGTCTGCGGCTAGCTCCAGAAAAATTTGCCTCGCCTCCTCCAAACGCCCGGCGCGGAAAGCCGATAAGCCCAGCAGCTCGCGCGCGTTGTGCCTCCAGGCGTTGCCCTCCGACATCAAAGGGGTGAGCCGATTCTGCATTTCGGTAAAGTCGGCTGTATCGACTTTCAACATTGCAATTTGCAACTGGGCATACTGGCGGAGGAGCTCGTCGACGCTGCCGTCCGCCGCGATCCCCTCGTAAGCGGCGATCGCATCGTCAGTTCTGCCGGCCGAGGCCGCCTCGCCCGCGAGCTGTAGACGGGCCAACGTGGCATAGCCGGAGGGTGCGTCCCGCACCATAGACTCGAAGGCCTGCCTCGCTTCGGCGTCCTTGCCCTGTTCTGCGAGTTGCATAGCCGCCTGATAGCGTGCGCCGGCCTCAGCTGCAGCGGCCAAGGTGCGGGCCTCCCACCACTTGTATCCGCCGACGCCGACAATGATCAGAACTGCGACCGCGAGGGCGTAGATGCCATACCGGTCCCAGAGCTTCGCCAATTGCTCGCGGCGCACCTCGCTCTCGAGCTCGCGCAAAATTGGGTCGCGGTCGTCAGCCATTCTCGGTTCGGCCCTCCTGATGCCAAATCTCTGGATACGAACGCGTACCCAGGCGCCGTACACATAGCGCAGCGCACATTCCGCGCCAACGCGACGGCTTGCCGGCAGCGGCCGCTCAAGCGAAACTTTGCCGTTTCAGCCCCTTGCTGCGATGTCTTTCCGGCGGATTTACGGCCTCGCCAGTGCGACCAGTCGTCAATACCAGCCGGGGAGCAGGGGCACACCGATCAGCCAGGCATGGCCAATAAACAGCATGAAGACGTACAGCGCCAACCCGATCGCAACGACGATGATATCGTTACGAATCCCGCCGCTGCGTGGGCCCGGGCGCGGCGCAACCATCCTTTGCTTCACGGAAATCCGGTCATAGATCGCGTAGCCGAGGAAGCTGCCGAAGAGCAAAATCGAGGCAAGATCGCCGTTCGCCAACAGGTGGGCTGTGGCCCAGATCTTTATTCCGGCCAACATTGGGTGCTTGACCGCTGTGCGGATGTGGCACGGCACCTCGGCCGCGACGAACAGGATCATGGCCGGCAGCATGAGAAGGAACGCGAGGTGGCGGGTCCAGACCGGCGGTATCCAGAGCTCCGGATTCTTGGCCGGCATGACCTGCAGCTTGCCGAAGCCCACGACGATCAGGACCAGACCGGCAAGGGAGATCACCGAAACGATGGCCTTATAGCCGCCTTGCCCAAATCGTTCGACGAGGCCGCTCCTCAATTCGGGCCTCGTCGGCACAAGATGGACGAGGAAAAACAGGAGAAGTCCGAGTACGAGCGGAAGCAACGTAGCCCCCCAAGTTCTGCTAACCTCGGCCGGCGTTAACTAGCTATTCAGAAATGTGCACCAGTTTGCCTGGCCTGCCACAACTCCGACGAACCTTTATTCGATTGTGTGCATCGGCGCGAGCGTGTTAGTTGGCGCTAGGGACCGGGGAGGTGTTGGGGGTCCCACTGAGTTTTGCGTAGGCTAGACCGGCGTGGCGGCGGCCTTGGGAGTTCGGTGCGGATGCGCTCCGAGCAGCGCAACTCTGCGAGGATCCCCCAAGCATCGAAACCTGAGTGGGGGTGACGATGGAAAGCAGTCACGAAGGCTTGGTCAAGAGGCTCAATGGTCAAGTCAACGGACTGAATGGCCAGAGGAGCGACGAGCCCGATAGCGCCACGCAGAAGACACAACCTTCAGCCCTGGTGGATGAGATTGCGCAGGCCATGAAGATGGGGCGCGACCACTTTGAGCGCCCCCAATCCACTGTCGCGGCTGCGCCTTCGAACCCCTTGCCCGCTATGGCACCGCCCCGCGGCCTCTTCGACGACGAGGAGGACGATGCGGCGATGCCTATTCCATCAACTTGGCGCACGCCGCCGGAGCCTCCTAAGACGAGCTCGCTTCGCGATCAGATCCGTGCGGCTGGACTGGGCTTCATCACGGGCCTCGCGGTCATCGTGCCCGTAGTGCTCGTCATGACCGGCCGACTAGGCGACCTTGGGATCGAAGCCTTGTTCGGTGGCGGAGATTCGCCTGCCGGGCAGGTGGCTCAGTCAACGACAAGTCCTGCCAAGGCATCGGTGCAGGTCCAGCAGCGCACAGTCTCAACAACGGTCATCACGCCGGCCGTTGCGCCATCCGGGCCGCGCGCGTCGGATCAGCCCCGGAAAGCCCCCGCCACCGTTCAGGCCGCTGCACCAGCCGCCTCTAATCCCAAGACCGCGACGACTACGACGACCGCAGCGCAACCGAAAGCATCCTGGAGCAGTGCGATCGCTGAAGGAAAACGTCTGATCCTAGCCGGCGACATTCTCGGCGGCCGCGAGAAATTGATGCCTGCTGTTTCGGCCGACGAGCCGGAGGCGATCATGGCCCTGGCGGAGACCTACGATCCCAACATGCTGGCCGCGTGGGGAATTCGAGACGTGGAAGCCGACGTAGAACGCGCCCGGCAGCTCTACGAGCGCGCCTTGCGTGCGGGCGTCACCACCGCGCGGTCCAGGCTCGAAGGGCTCAACTGACAAGCAACCGGAGCTCGTCGACCTCCCTCGAAGGCTCAGCGATCGCTCCCTTCGCCCACGACGACAAACGGTGCCCAGTTCGACGGATGGGCCTCCGCGGGGTTGCCGCTCTCGATCATGGACAGCATCGCTTGGCGTATCGCTTCGGCACGGCCGGATGCCCGGTTATCGGCGAGTGCAGCGAAGGCGGCCGTCGACAGTTTGACGGCGGCGTAGGAATTCACCTCCCAATGAGAGACCAGCAGCGCGCGGGCGCCAGCATGGAAGAAGGCACGTGCCAAACCTGAGAGCGCCTCGGCGTCGCCACCCTGACCCGCGGCGGTGTTGCAAGCCGACAGGACCACCCAATCCGCGGCAAGCTCGAGTTCTGCGACCTCGGATGCCGTGAGCAATCCGTCATCCTCTTCGCTCGTCTCATTGGGCGGCGTTAAGACAAGTGCGGGCTCGGTCAAGCCAGCCAAATCGCCAGCGACTAGACCGTGGGTCGCGAAGTGTAAGACGCCGTATTTCGCAAGCTCTCCGGTCGCGCTGATGTGTTTCAGATTGCGCTCAATCGCACGAAGTCGGTGGGCAATAGTGCACAGCTCGTCGGCGGTCTCGGGCAGAGGCATTTGCCGCCGCAGCTCACGCACATCAGCCAAGCTGCCCCGGAATAACGACGCGAGTGCCGGAACGTACTGCATCGCGCTGGCGAGCCGCTGCCCGAAGCTGATCGACGGCTCGCGACGACAGCTCTGGAACTGCCAGGCTCTGCGGTTCTGCCCATCCGGGCCCGAGAGCAACGGATTACCGAAGCCGATGAAGGGACGTGTCGGTGGCTTCGTCGAAGCGCCAGACCTGAGCGCCTTCAGAGCCGCCACGGACGGCACGATGGTCATCGGCTGGCGACGCGCAAGCCATTGGGCAGCGCTGTAGTCAACCGCGACGCCTTGATCGCCTGTCGGCGGCTGGGCCGTCACGAGCACATGCAGCGGCAGCTTGGTCGACGGCCCCGAGGGGATCACCAGAAGACGCTTATCATGGATCAAATCCTCGATGCCGCCGAACAAGTCGCGATAGAGTTCATGCGCTTTGGCGAGGTCGAAGGGCAGCGGCGCACCGCGCTCGTAATCGTTGGAGGTATAGCCTGTTTGAAGCAGTCTCTGACACTGCGATCCTCCGTAATCGTACCAAGTCCTGGCATCCAGCCCGCAACGTAGAGCGTCGACCTTGTTCACGATTTCGCGCCGGCCCGCTGCGAGCTGGACCCAGCGTACGTCGCTTTTCGTAATGGCCCAGACATAGCTGCCATAGCTACCGATCAGGAATTGGATCAGAGCCTCATCCTCGTGCAGCAGCTGCTGAGCATCCTCGACCGGGACGGGATCGGGATTCGCGAGGTTTGCGTATTCGGGAAACGCGCTGTCAATGAGTTCCGTGACGGACACTATTCGCTTTTCGAGACTGGTAAGCTCCTCACGAAGTGAGCGGATGAGAGCTTCGTCTCGATTTTAAGCAGCGGCGCCGAGCGCCGACAAAAGCCGCCGATCCGCATCCTTCCAGCGCAGCACCAGGTCTTGCCGTTCGCGCACGAGCTTCGCCAGTTGCCCGGGGCCGCGCCCGACGCGCGCCGCCATCTGAGTTAGAGCACGTGCCGCGGCGCTGTCTCCAAGGCGCTGCGCCAGCTCGAAGGCCTCTTCGCCCGCAACAGCCTCGTCTTCCACTCCAGTTTCGACTGACCACGAGCGCAATCAGGAGACCTTTGTTGCTCAGCCAGCTCCTCAGCCGCCTTTCCCCGCCGCGCATCATCGTGACCCTCCCGGAAGTTGGATCAGCCGAAGATTAGCAGCTGACGGACGAAATGAGCATGCGAGAAAACTCGGGTCTACGCGAGGGGCCAGTTTCACCGAAACGGCAACCGCGCACCTGGCAAGCGCCAGCCTGCTCAAGTATCGGCTCCATTTACGCTCCGCACGCGTTACCAGCAAAAATGATGCGTCAAGGCGATCGGAACCGGTTGACATGGATCCCGACGCGCTGCATCTACCCGACAGCGCGCGGCGGGCCAGGCTCGCCGCACCGTTTTTTTCAATCGGATCAGCAATGGACGTGCCTAGTAGTCGTCCCTTCGGGGATCTCGACCAGAACGCGACATCGCAGCTCACCAAAGCTGTCATGTGCCGCGAGGTACGGCTCGCCATGTCGGCATTGAGGGCCAGCGCCTAGCCCTCGGTCCGCCGTCGGCCTGCCCGTGCCAGGGCGGCCGTGAGGAGGCGGACATGAACCAGGAAGTTCTGCAGGACCGGGATCTTCTGGCTGCGACCGAGAGCCGTGCCGCCGAGCTTGCTCCGGTGATCCAGGAGTGTCTGCGGGAGGGCGATACAAGGACGGTTCTCGACTACTTCGAGGATCAGCATCCCGCTGATATCGCCAGCGTTCTCTCCAATCTGCCGCCAGAGGACTCCAGCCGCGCACTGCGGCTCTTGCCGATCGACGTGCGCGCGGACGTCTTCGGCTATCTTGAGCCCGAGGATCAGATCCAGATCGGGCGCGCTCTCGGACGGCGCGAATTTGCCAAGGTCGTCTCGGAAATGTCGGCCGACGAGCGAGCCGACCTGTTCAATCGCCTGCCGCAGGAACAACAGCAGACTCTGCTGCCGGCGCTCGCGCAGGCAGAGCGCGAGGACATTCGGAAGCTGGCCTCATACCCGGAGGGCACCGCAGGGGCGGTGATGACCTCCGACTACGCGACGCTGCCCCCGAATATCACGGCGCGCGAAGCCCTGGACATGCTGCGGCTCGTGGCCCCCGACAAGGAGACGATTTACAACGCCTACGTCATCGACGAGAATCGGCGGCTCACTGGCGTCGTATCTCTTCGCGACCTCATCCTCGCCGAACCGAACGCCAAGGTCGCCGACATTATGGAGACGCACGTCATCTGCGCCCGCGCTGAGGACAGCAAGGCGGAGGTGGCGCGCCTGATTTCGAAGTACGATTTCATCGCGCTGCCGATCATCAACGGAGGGGATGCGCTCGTCGGCATCGTCACGCAAGACGACGCCATGGACGTCGCCGAAGAGGAGGCCACGAAGGACTTCCATAAGGTCGGCACCGTCGGCGAGCTTGCAACCAGCCTGAAAGACGCCAGCATCGGCTTGCTCTATCGCAAGCGGATCGTTTGGCTGGTGCTGCTGGTGTTCTTCAACATTTTTTCCGGCGCCGGGCTCGCGCTGTTCGAGGACACGATTGTTGGCTACGTGTCACTCATCTTTTTCCTTCCGATGCTGATCGCGGGTGGCGGCAATGCAGGCGCCCAGGCTTCGACTCTAATGGTTCGTGCCCTCGCCACGGGTGACGTGCGCCTATCCGACTGGGGCGAGATGCTCGGCCGAGAGCTTCTCGTGGCCGCTGCCCTGGGCCTTACGATGGCCGTCGCCGTGGCCACAATCGGTGTGGTTAGAGACGGGCCGACCGTCGCGATGATCGTGGCTTTGACGATGGTGCTCGTGGTCATCGTCGGCAGCCTGATCGGCATGTCGCTGCCGTTTCTCTTGAGCCGCCTCGATCTCGATCCGGCATCAGCCAGTGCGCCGCTGATTACGTCGATTGCGGACGTTGCCGGCGTTATCATCTATCTCGGCATCGCAACCTTGATGCTCTCGTAACAAGGCGGGCGGCTTCGGTGCCAGCGCGTTGAAAATGTGCTAGCAGGACCCTTTCAAACCAAGCTTTCATCCAAGCGAATCAATGCCAGGCCGCTGTGTGGATCGTGAATGCGGCGGAGGAATGCGGGCGTCTCGGTGATCATCACCTCCAGCGTCGGCCGAACGTGGCCGCCCATCAAATGCCCGCCGATCGTCGAGCCATCGCGGCGCCCCAGGACTGTATGAAGGTGAAGCTTTGGTCGACCGTACTCATCGAGCGCGATGTCGCCGTTGAGTGAAAGCACCTCCACCTGCTCGCTTACCGGGATTTCTTCGTAAGCCTTCGTTTCCCAGTCGAAGAAAGCGAGGATCGCATCGCGGAATGCCCCGATCGCGGTGATCTGTGCTCCGGACAAGCTTTCCTCTTCCGCCAGCTGACTCAAGCACTCGGAGACTTCGTCGCCCGACTCGAGCACTGCCACATAGATACGTTCGCCTGCTGCTGAGTGAACGAGCTTCCGCTGCATGAGACCTCCTGCGGGTGCCGTCTTGCTGCCGCTGTGAACGACAACGCGGGCAGACGGGTTCCGAGGACTGCTCCCACGTGCAGCCGGGAACGATCAACTTGCAGCACCAGTTGATCCCATGTGTGCGGCAGCATCGGCGCCGCTGGTGCTCGCATTCCGCGCTCAATATCCGGGAGAGAGCGATGGCTACAACGGCGGCAGACGTGCTGGTCCAAACCCTGATCGATTGGGACGTCACTCACGTATTCGGAATGCCGGGGGATGGCATCAACGGCATCGTCGAGGCTCTCCGGAAGAAGCAGGACAAGATCAAATTCATTCAGATCCGCCACGAAGAAGCAGCAGCTTTCATGGCCTGCGGCTATGCCAAATTCACGGGCAAGCTCGGCGTGTGCCTCGCGACCTCGGGCCCGGGCGGCATCCATCTGCTGAACGGTCTTTACGATGCCAAGCTCGACGGACAGCCAGTCCTCGCCATCACCGGGCTGCCCTATCATGACCTCATCAACACGCAGACACAGCAGGACGTCGACCTCGACAAGCTTTTCGAGGACGTCACCGTCTACAATGCTCGGATCATGGGGCCGGCGCATGTACGTACCACCGCCGAGCTCGCTTGCCGCACGGCGTTGGCCTATCGAGGCGTGTCGCACCTGACGATGCCCGTCGACATGCAATCAATGCCCGTGTCTCGCGCGGAGCGTTCGAAGCGGAACGTGCCTGGGCATGCCGGTAATCTCATGGCTGAGGGCGCGCACATCGCAACTGAAAAGGAATTGAATGCCGCGGCGGACATCCTCAACGCCGGCCAGAAGGTCGCGATTCTTGCAGGGCGCGGAGCAATCAATGCCCGCGACGAGGTGATCGAAGTCGCGGAAAGACTCAACGCTCCGATCGTAAAGCCGCTGCTCGGCAAGGGCGTCGTACCAGACGACCATCCGCAGACGACAGGTGGCGTCGGGCTACTCGGGACAACGCCATCTCAGGATGCACTTGAAAGCTGCGACACGCTTTTCATCATCGGTTCGGCGTTTCCCTACATCGAGTACTACCCCAAACCGGGTACGGCGAGGTGCGTGCAGATCGAGCTCGACCCGCAACGCATTGGATTACGCTTCCCTGTCGATGCGGCACTTGTGGGGGATTCGGCAACAATCCTGCGCAGGCTGCTGCCCCGGCTCAATCAGAAGCAGGATCGCTCGTTTCTGGAAACGGCCCAGAGCGGAATGAAACGGTGGCGCAAGCTACTTGAGGAACGCGGCACCCGTACGGATATGCCGATGAAGCCGCAGGTCGTCGCCCACGAGCTGAACAAACTGCTGAGCGACCGAGCCATCATCACCACGGATTCCGGCACGGTCACCACGTGGATCGCACGCCACGTCGACATGCGCGGCGACATGAAGTTCTCGTGCTCGGGCACGCTGGCGAGCATGGGCTGCGGGCTGCCATATGCCAACGCGGCTGCGCTCGCCTATCCGAATCGCCAAGTGATCGCCTTCGTCGGCGATGGCGGCCTCAGCATGCTCATGGGCGAGCTTGCGACAACTGTGAAGTACGGCCTCGACGTCAAAATCGTCGTGATCAAGAACAACTCGCTCGGCCAAATCAAATGGGAGCAGATGGTGTTCCTCGGCAATCCCGAATACGGCTGCGAATTGCAGCCCATCGATTTCACGGCGGTCGCACGAGGTTTCGGATTTGCGAGCTTCACGATCGAGGATCCGGCGGATTGCGGCAATATCCTCCGTGATGCGCTTTCGACATCTGGGCCGGTCCTCGTGGAAGCTATCGTCGATCCGCACGAGCCGCCTATGCCGCCGAGGGTCACGCTGGAGCAAGCCACGAACTTCGCCCAAGCGCTCGTGAGCGGCACTCCCAATGCGAGCAAGATCGCGCTTACCGTCGCCTCGGACACGGTGCGTGAGCTGGTTTGAGCCAACTAACCAATGCCGCTCCAAACCTGGAAAATTGGATGCGCGGGCCTGATTGCGCTTGCCACAGCAGGTTGCGGATCGAACGAACCGCCGCCGCACCTGCGCATCGAGGGTGGCGATGCGGAGATAGGGAAGCAGCTCGTTCGAAATTACGGCTGTGGTGCCTGCCACACGATTCAAGGGGTTCCGGGGGCAATTGGAATCGTCGGGCCGCCGCTGCGGGACTTCGCGCAAAGGAGTGTGCTGGCGGGCGCGTTCCCCAACGTACCGCGTCATCTTGTATCCTGGTTGATGGATCCGCCTGCCATGCAACCGGGAACGGCCATGCCCAACCTGGGAATCACCGCCGAGGAGGCCCGCCACATCGCGACGTTCCTTTACACGCAGGGAGCAAGTGACGCCGATACCTTCGAGGCAAGGCGCACGGCGGCGGATTATCCATGGCTCGACGAGGCCGCGTCTCGCATGGCGAGCGATCGGAAAAGGCTCACCGAGGTCACACGAACCGGCCCGCGAACTGCGCGAATTCCCATTGAACGCGCGATGGAATTGCTACCCGATATCGCGGAGCCCAGCCGCTAGCTGACATGCCAAAAAACGAGTCGGCGAGAGGTGTGGAAGTTCGCTGGCCGAAACACAGGAGCCCGCCAACCTCTTAGCTGGCGAGCTCCGAGTTGTATCGGATTGGGGGCAAGAATAAATCAGAACTTGTAATTGATGCCGAGCGTCAAAGTATCGAACTCCGCTTCGACATCGCTACGAAGCAACGGCACTCCACCAAACTTGAGAGTGTGGTCCTCGGAGCCGAAGTCGATATGGGCATACTCCAGGCGGGCCGTCACGCGATCTGTAATTGCGTGCTCATACCCGATGCCTGCTGTCCAGCCCACGTGGGTTTCGCCACCACTGAGGATCTGAATGCCACCGATCCGAACATCTGTGTTGATGTCGGCCCAGGCCACACCACCTTTGACGTAGATGAGAGAGCGGCCAAAGGCATATCCGGCGCGCCCGGTCACTGTCGCCAACCAGTCGACTTCCCGCTCGGAGACCAGGAGTCCCAACCCGGACGGCCCATCACCATTGGCGTTCGAACCGACGAGAGAAGCTTCGATTCCTACGACTCCTCCGCCGGACCACTGGAAGTTGTAACCAATCTGACCACCGTAGAGGCCACCGGTCATGTCATAGTCCGTCGAGAAGAACCGCTCCGCCAGGAAGCAGAATTCTTCATCAGCAAGACACCCAAGGTTCGGCCTGCCTTGCGTGTCGCCGGCGAGGAGACCCGCCTGCCCACCGATGTAGAATCCAGTCCAACTAAAAACATAAGGCGGCGGTGCGTCTTTGATGGAGCCGCCGTAATCCGGTCCCCATAAGTCAGCAGCTCGCGCTGGTCCGAGCGCAGCGGTCGCAAGCATTCCTGCAACAAGGGCAACACGGATCGAAATATTGTTTTTTGACATCGGCGATTCCTTCGGCTGTTCGTTCGCCGTCTTACTAACGCAGAAGTTGAATTCTGTGGTTGCGAAACAGTCACATAGGCAACTAAAAGTTGCATCTTTGGGTGCGCCTTACCTGATCGGAGCTGGATCGCAGCGCACGCGGACGCGACAAGCCCCGAATGAGGCATGCCGCGAGGTGGGTCGAAGGTTGCGCTCTCGCAGCGAATGGTTGTCCGTTCGCGATTGGCGGTGGATGCTCAGATAGCGTTCAACCGGATCTACTTTCTGCGCTTGGCAAACTCGCTGACATCCAAGCAGTGCGGATACCTGCAATCCAGGTACCCCACAGCGCTCCGAGCGCCAGCCAGACTAACAAATCCATCCAGGTCAGATGCGAGACCGAAGAGGAGGCCGGACGCACGATCCAAATCATGTGTGCCAGATAATTCAGAAGCAAAAACGCTGCCGCAAGCACGAAACGCGTGCGTCCAGGCTCTGTCGGAAGGAGCAAGGCAAGTGCGATGAGCAAGCTCGGAATGATGACAAAGAGCTTGAGCCAGAGCCAGCCTCCCTGCGCTCGAGAGATATACCATGCAGCTTCGGAGGGTAGGTTTGCCATCCAGATGACAAGAAACTGGGCAAACCACACCCAGAACGTCAGTAGGGCAAGCGTGATCGCGGCTTGCTGTAGACTGTGGTAGCGGCGCCGATCAGGGCGCCAACCCGGTTGCAGCAACGCGAGCAGAAGAGCCAGTGCCATCGCTCCTGTGAGCTGAGTTACGGCATATGCGAACGCGAACAGGCTCGACCACCACGTAGGTTCGCGTGAACTTACCCAGTCGATAACGGAAACGGCTGTCGTGAACGCGACGAGTGCAAGCCCGGGTGCGCTAACCCTCGGATCTCGACCGCGCCACAAAACCATCATGGCGACTCCGATCCAGGTGATGACGATCACAACACCCCGGAACAAGACGAACGGCTGGTCGAAGTAGAGCTGCCTGAGATGCGGAATTCCGGAAACTGGACCCGCAGCCCACGGGAAGACCAGATCTGCGCCCGCTGCGACAGGAATTAGGAGCGCGGCAACCAACGGCAGGGTCGATGCAGCCGCTTCGAGGGGAAGGCGTATCGGTCTGAGCCAAGCCTCGCTGAAAAGATGTCCGATCATCAACAGCGCCAGACTGCCCGTGGCAAGGCCGGCTAACACAAGCACCGCCAGCAACCACGCCTCAAGCAGCTCCTCCGTTCGCCACAAGAGACCGGATGCAAGCGTCAGCCCGAGGAAAAATACATAAGCGGCAACGAGCAACGCAGCTGCGCCCCGGTTCATGGCTCCACCTGGCTGCGCAGATCGTTTGGAAGGCGATCGATCGGAAACGATTGGCTGAGCTGTAACGCTTTGACGTAGCTCGCGATGGCCCACCGATCCCGCGGCGGCATTCGATCGGCGAACGGATACATCACACCAAATCCGTTCGTAATCACTTCTACGATGCGGGCCCGCGGAAGCGCTTGTTGCTGAGCAGAATGAAACGATGGCGGCGCCGGAAAGCCGCGCTGAACCACGACGCCGTCGCCGTAGCCGGCATAGCCATGACAAGGAGCACAGAACGCGTCGTAGCGCTCGCGTCCCCTTGTAAGCAGTGCCTGGCTGATCGCCGGGCCGGGAGGTGCGAGATGGGCTATTTCTTCCCCTGTGCCGCGTGGAACGGCTCCCGCGGGAATCGCTGTGTAGGGCTCCGGGCGGACACGTGTCGAGCTGATCGTCGTTTTCTCGGGTGGCCCGGCATCGCAGCTCGCCGCGAGGAATCCCAGAGCAGCGGTGATTATTAGGCTAATCCAGGAGTTCATCCGTCGAGCTCCAGTTTCGTCACTGCAATTGCCCCATGCCGTTGCAGAAGGGCAGTGACGTCGCGAGGCTCATAGCCCGGATCAGTGGCCAATACGCAAAGAAAGAACCGATCCTCCGAGGCACGCTCGAAACCCGGAACATCGAAGATGGGGTGATTGAGCCGGGGTAGCCGGCACCAGATCAGCATCGTGACAAACGCGGCCACGGCCAGCCACAGCGCCGAAACGATGATCGTCGCCGGAATGAACGCCGGCCAGCTATTGAGCGGCCTGCCACCGACATTGAGCGGATAGTCGATGGCATTCATCCAATACTCGGCGAGATATGTAAGTCCTCCGCCCACGAAAGCAGCGGTCGTAGCGATCATCGGGACAATGGCCGTGCGATAATTCAAGAGCGCGGAGGCCTCGGCTATGGGAAACGGCGAGAAAGCATCCATACGGCGGTATCCTGCGTCCCGGGCAGCTCGTATCGCTGAGACCAGCTGGTCCGATGCGGCAAACTCTGCCACGATGCCGTAAGGTATGCGCCGCCTCACCGAGGTGCCTCCTGATGCTCGTCGTGGCGCGTCTCGGACATGGAGATGACCGGAAGAACGCGCACGAACAACAAGAACAGTGCTGCAAAAAGCCCGATGGCTCCGAAATGGAGCAGCCATTCTTGGGACGTGGGCGCATACGTGCGCCACATCGAGGGCAAGTAGTCACGCTGAATGCCGCCAACGATAATCGACAGGCGATCGAGCCAGATCCCTACGATGACTCCCACTCCAATGAGAATGCAAAAACCGTTGTTAAGTCTGACGCGTGGTGACCACAGCACCTGGGGAAGGAGCACGGAAAAGGCCAGGGCACCCCAATAAAGACCGGCATAATCTCCGAAAATACGATTGAAAGTATCGACCTGGGTATAGTGGTCAGCAAGGCTTCCAACACCGATCTCGCCTGCATAGACGAACGCGGTCACCAACGCGTTCGCCAGCAATAGCTTACCGATAAGATCCATATCGTTGTTGTCGATATACCGCTCGAGCCGCAGAGATTCGCGTAGGGCCGCGGCGGCGAGCAGGATCAGAGCCAAGCTGCTTTGGAGACCGGTTACGACGTAGTGCAACGGTAACCGAGTCTCGTGCCAATCCGGAACCAGGGTGACTGCGAACTCGAAGGCCACCGTGCTCTGGATCACGAGCACCAAAGGGATTACGGCGATTGCGACGAGGCGGTAGGAGCGCTGATGAAAGGCCCAGTGCTCGACCGAATTGCGCCAGCCGAGGGCAAGAACTGCGAACACGCGTTTGGCAAGCAACGTGCGAGCCCGATCGCGCAACGTTGCAAGGTCCGGGATGAGACCAACGTACCAAAGCATTGTGGTGACGATCAGGTGCGTGATGATCGCCCAAAAATCCCAAGTGAGCGGGCTACGAAACTGCGGCCACACTTCAAAGGTGGCCGGGTAGGGAAACATCCAATAGAAAAGCCATGGCCGGCCAAGATGGAAGATTGGAAAAATGCCTGCACAGATCACCGCAAATAGAGCCAACCCTTCGGCAAAGCGGTTGATCGCCGTTCGCAGGTTGTGCAGACGCAAAGCAAGAATGGCGGCAAACAGGCTGCAGCCGTTAGCCATTCCGATCCACCAGACGTAATTGGCAAGATCGAATCCCCAAACGAACGGAATGTTCGTCCCCCAAATACCGACACCCACGAAGACGAGCATGCCAAGGGTGTAGACGAGCAGCGCAACCAAGACGCCCGCTCCAATGAGCGCGGCGAACCAGCCCCAACCAAAATCGGGAGACAGAGGTATGCGGGCGACTTCCGCTGCGGATGTCTCAGCCGGTGTCGTCATTATCGATTGGACTGCCGTTGTCCGCGCGCGCGTACAGGGGATCGGAAATGCGGGCGAGGTAGGTCGTGCGTGGCTCTGTGTTGAGCTCGCCGAGCAATGCGTAACTCCGCGGGTCCTCCTTGCGCCGGCGAACCTCGCTGCTTGGATCGTTGATGTCGCCAAAAACGATTGCCCGAGTTGGGCAGGCCTGCTGACAAGCCGTCACCACATCGCCGTCGCGAATTGGCCGTTTGTCCATTCGCGCCGCAATACGCGCTGCACTGATCCGCTGCACACAATAGGTGCATTTCTCGATCACGCCTCGCCAGCGTGCAGTAACGTCAGGATTATGGACCTCGTCCGGAGTCTTTGGAGCCCGTTGGTGGTAGTTGAACCAATTGAAACGCCGAACTTTGTAGGGGCAGTTGTTCGAGCATGTCCGCGTGCCGACACACCGGCTGTAGACCATTTGATTGAGTCCCTCGCTGGAGTGTACGGTCGCGTTCACAGGGCAAACAATTTCACAAGGCGCTTTTTCGCAATGCATGCAAAGCACGGGTTGGAAGAACGTCTCGGGCTCGTCTGAGCCTCCTCGGTAGTATCGGTCGATGCGCAGCCAGTGCATCTCGCGTCCACGGGAGACCTCTTCCGGCCCGACGACCGGCACATTGTTTTCGGCTTGGCAGGCGATAACGCACGCATTGCACCCGAGGCAGAGATCGAGATCGATGGTCATGCCCCAGGCATTTCCATCATAAATGTAGCTTGGATAGAGCGAGGCGCCAGCCGGCTTCGTAGCTTTGGCCGCCTCCCCGGGAGCAACCACCTGGACGATATTGCGCCCTTCCATTCGGTGGTGATGCTGAGTGGTGATCAGCTCTTTACTGCGGCCGGTAGCCTCTACGATTACGTCCTTCAGAATCCAGGGATGTTTCGAGCTTCGCAGACGATATGCGTCAAACCCATGCAAGTCCCCTATCATACCGGCATTCCGGCGGCCGTACCCGAGAGGCAGCGTGATAGCATTCGGCGCATGGCCAGGCAGCAGCCAGACCGGCGCTTCAATGCTCAGCTCTCCTTTAGAAAAAACGGCAATATCGCCCGTCCGCAGCCGATAAGCGGCCGCCGTAGCCGGTGCCATCAGAGCTGCGTTTCCCCAAACCTGCTTGGTGAGTGGCTTGGGAAGCTCCTGCAGCCAGCCATTGTTGGCAAAGCGGCCGTCCCAAACTGAAGGATCCGGAGCAAAAACGACCGTCGGATTACCCAAGGATTTCGCGATTTGCGGCTGCTTTGGAGACCAGTTCGGCACAGCTGCCACGGGGACCGAGGGTGACGCGCTATTCGCGACGATGCCCGCCTCGAGCGCACTTAGCCAGCGAGACCCAAATGATTCGTTCCAAGCTTCGCGCCATGTAGCCTGGACCAAAGCAAAGTCAGGTTCATTAATGCCTACGATCCGGGCCAGAACCTCCTCGGCCGTCATGGCTTCGAAAAGTGGCACCGTGGCCGGCTGGCATAGGCCGACCGTTCCGTCAAAGGCCCGCAGATCGCCCCAGCTTTCGAGCGCGTGACGCGCGGGAATGTGCCACAAGGACACTTTTGACGTCTCATCGAACCAGTAGCCGAGATGCACCGAAAGTGGAACCCGGCCGATCAGCTCCGCAAATTCGAGGCCGCCGGGCGCGTCATAGGCAGGATTGCCGCCCAGTATTAGGAGCGCCTCGACTTGGCCCTCAACAATTGCCTCCGCTAAAGACATGAGCGGCTGCGCATAGGCTGCATCGGGCGTGAGCGGCTCGATGTATCGGACGGTCCGACCGACAGCACCCAGATCGGCATTGAGAGCATGCGCAATCGCTTGCACAACGGACGGCTGCTCGTCCCCCGCGAAAATTAAGGATCGCGGACCAGCCCGTGCGATCTCTCCCGCTATGAAATCCACAAAGGTCTTCGATTGAGGGGGTGACCGCTCGCGTTGCCGAACGCGGGAAAATACTTGTCGAGCTATTATTTCTGCCTGAGCTGGTGGGACGGCAAGCCGACGATTAGCACGCGCACCTGTCAGGCTGGGCGTGGTTTCGACGCTGTAAAGCCTGGGCAGCGGGCGATCGGGGTTGCGCCGGCGCTGAGCGTAGTCGGCAGCATACCGGACGTGAGCGGGTCCTTGGCCCAGCAGATCACCGCCGAACGTGAGAATGACATCCGCCTGCGTCAGATCGAACACCGGATCGACTGGCCGCCCGAAAACATCGGCCGTTGCATCGCGGACTGTTTCAGATGCGAGTGGCGAATAGACGTACCATCTCGCCTCGGGAAACACTTGCTGCACGTGTGCGATGAGCCGATCGCGAGTCGGCGACGCGCGTGGCTGCAGAAGAATGTGCAAACCGCGTCCCTTGCTTGCGCGGAATTGCTCCTCGATGTGCGTGAAAAGACGTCCAACATCAGCCCAGCTCCGGCGCAGTCCGCCGGCCATGGGCGCTCTCGAGCGGTCAGGATCGTAGAGCGATAGCACCTCGGCCTGAGCGAATACGTCCGTTGCGCCGAGGCTTGCCGGATGCAGTGGGTTGCCCTCGATCTTCACCGGCCGTCCATCGTGGCTTTTCACCAACACGCCGCGCCCAAGGCCCTCTAACTCCAGCGAGGTAGCAAACTCCAATGGAACGCCAGGCGTGTGTTGAGCCGAAAGCCGAGGATGGGACAGTAATGGCGCACCCCAGGGCTGCCGGTTCACCGCGCATCCTGAAAGCCCGCCCAATGCCGTGGAAGCCGCAATGAAACGAAGCAGGGCCCGACGATTAACTCTGGCCGAGTCAGGGGGGCCGGAATGCTCGTCCTCGCAACTATCGACGAGCTTGCTCCCATCGAGGTCTTCGAGACTCCGCCAGAACTGCTGATTGCTAGTTAACCGATCAGGCTCTCGACGTGTTTCCTCCGCCCAAAGGAAATCCTCGTATGACCGATCACGGCTCTTGGGCATGGGCTACCGGTGGCAAACGGAGCAGTCGGTGAGAGGATTTGCGAAGACGTCTCTGACGCGAAGCGAATTCTCTTTCGCCGTCGAGCCAGAGGGTACGTTCGCGCGGGACAGCTGCTCTGATGCTGATGTGGTGGCAGGTGGTTGTGAATTGCGATGACAGCTGAGGCACCAGCTCATCGAAAGCGAATGGACCTTTTTAGTTTGGCGCATCTGATCGACGCGCCCATGGCACGTCTCGCACGAGATTCCGTTGCTTACGTGCACGCCGTGATGAAAATAGACGAAACTTGGAAGCCGATGCACCGACGACCACCGGATCGGCAGGCCGAGTGCATCGCTGGTGCGCAATGGCTCCAGGACAGTGGCGCCCTGCAGAATTTGCGAATGGCAGGTGAGGCAGGTCTGAGCGGTCGCCATGCCGGCATGCGCATTCCGCTCCGCGGTATTGTGGCAGAAAGCACAATCTATTCCGACGCCGGAAACGTGAAGGTCATGCGCAAATGGGATGGGCTGCACTGCGCTCTCACCGATACGCCAGAACCAATCGGAACGCACGAGGATATAACCACCGGCTAAACTGCCGAAAACAACAAGAGCCGCTGCTATAATTCCAAGCCGAAACGCAGTCGTGGCTTCAGGCCGGAAAAGCTGCGCCATCGAATGACTACCGACTTGACCCAAGAAATTGGGCGGCGCACATCACGAGTTGTCCTTCAAACCCGGAAGGCCCGCGACCGTTTCAGGGAGGAAACAAACAAGTGCTTGCGTTGTTCCGAGCACGAGTGGCCGACCCCGGCGGCCGGCAAGCAAGTGAAAGCTGTCCAGAGAATGCGCCTCATCGGGCAACGACGAATCGAAGCCCGATCAGCACCTTAAGATTGGGGCCTGCGGAGGGGAGGCGGCCATCAACGCGATGACGGCGATGTGACCTCCATCCAGCAGTTCATGACGCGCTCGTTTGTGGCTTGATAGTCATGCAGCATTTCCTGGAAAAATCGAGCCTGCTGTTCCAAGATTTGCTGCGGCGTGCGGCACTCCGCGATGTGGTTCGGAAGGTCTAAGTAAGCCCTGCTGCGTCGCCCGACCAATCCGATCATCTCGACGTTGGTCTGCGCAAGGGCGCGCGCGTAGCGATTGGCCTCGCCATTCGATCCGAAGCTCCAGAATTGCTGCATCATCTTCTCAAGCTGCTCTGCAGGTGCAGTGGCGGACCACCCGAGCACTTGAGGTGTCAACCTGCTCCAAGCCTTCTCGCTCGCCTTGCTGATTTGCTCGCCAGCTTCTCGCGCAAATCGTTCTGCCGCCATTTCCGGTTGCTCCAGCTCTTCTGAGTGTGACGAGTTCCCGTTACCGTAGGACTCGGCGGCGCCAATTCGCGCCTCCTTCATCTCTTCCTTCGAACGCCTGCCGGAAGTGCGGCCCTTCCTGGACAGCTGATGCCGACCCTTTCTGCTCTGAGCGTGCTTCGGATTCGCTGCCACGATCAACCTCCCATGATGGGTTGAGCATTGCCCGGACCGCCGAGCTACGAGCAATTCAGCTTCCCTCAACCTGAGCGCATTGATTCGGCTCAAGCGGTTCCTGCAGAAATGCGAGATTCGCCATCACAGCTTGCCCACGGATGGACATGAACGGACGGCACCATGCTGCCGAGTCTGCTAGTAAACCGAAAGGATGCCTTTTGGTTTCCGTATGCCATCTTATCGGAGCATTTCATCGCATGCATCGGATAGCCAGCATGTCACGCGCCAACTGAATGTATGTACTCGCCCGATGAGGAATTGGCCCTTTTGCTCCTAGCACAATGTTGTTTGTTGGTTGGCTCGCGGGGGCTTATGTGCAGTCCTACAATTTATTCTCAATGGTGATCCCCCGCAGAACGATCTGCTCTTACATGGTTTGAAGGCATACGGGCCTGAGGGGGGTAGGTAGCAAAGGAGTGGTTAGCTGAGCGTTAAGGCATACGGCATCTTGGCAATCGCTCGTCTGCTTATGGGTGCTTTATGAGCTTCATCAGAAATTCCTGCTGATGACGCGGGAGGATGGATGGTGCTGCTGGCGCTGCTCCTACTCCGCTGCCTCTTTCGCGAGGAAGCCACCGGACTGGCGCGCCCAAAGATCGGCGTAAAGACCGCCCTTCGCCAGCAGCTTGCGGTGGCTGCCCTGCTCGACGATGCGCCCCTGGTCCATGACAACCAATCGGTCCATGGCAGCGATGGTGGAGAGCCGATGCGCGATGGCAATGACAGTCTTACCTTCCATCAAATTGTAGAGCTGCTCCTGGATAGTTGCCTCGACCTCCGAGTCGAGCGCGCTGGTCGCCTCGTCGAGGATGAGAATGGGCGCATTCTTCAAGAGGACGCGCGCAATGGCGACCCGCTGGCGTTGACCGCCGGAAAGTTTCACGCCCCGCTCGCCCACTTGGGCGGCGTAGCCCTCACGGCCGCGCGCGTCTCTGAGCCCGATGATGAAGTCGTGGGCGTGCGCTTTCTTGGCTGCCGCAATCGCTGCTGATTCACTGGCACTGGGGTTCCCATAGAGGATATTCTCCATGACCGACCGATGAAGCAGTGACGTATCCTGCGTCACCATCCCGATGTGAGCGCGGAGACTGTCCTGTGTGACCTCGGCGATATTTTGCCCGTCGATCAGGATACGTCCACCTTCCACGTCGTAGAAGCGCAATAGCAGATTGACCAAGGTCGACTTCCCAGCGCCGGAGCGACCGACCAGCCCGACCTTCTCACCCGGCGCGATCCGCAATGAGAGACGGTCGATGACACCGCCCTCCTTCCCGTAATGGAAGCTCACGTCCTCGTACCGGATTTCGCCCTTGGTCACGACGAGAGGCTTGGCGTCGGGCCGGTCGACGACATCGATGGGGCGGCTGATGGTCTGCATACCCTCTTCCACAGTGCCCATAGCGTCGAAAACTGAGGCGACCGTGGTTAAAATCCAGCCGGACATGCCGATCAGACGAATGACCAGGGCGGTGATGAGCGCAACAGCTCCGATCGTCACGGCGCCGACCGTCCACAACCAGATCGCCAACCCTGTTGCGGAGACAATGAGCGCGCCGTTGATCGAATAGAGGACGAACTCCATTTGGGTGAGGTTGCGCTGGCTCTCCTGAAACCGGTCCAGGTGGTTCTGCAGCGCCCAGCGCGCACTCTTATCCTCACGATCCGCATGCGCAAAGAGCTTCACGGTGAGGATGTTGGTGTAGCTGTCGACGACCCTTCCGGTCAGCACAGATCGCGCCTCGGAAGCGTTGAACGACAGTTTCTGAATGCGGGGCACGAATACCCGGATCGTCGCACCATAAGCAGCCAGCCAAGCCAGCAGAGGGATCATTAGGCGCCAATCCGCATCGGCGAACAGCACGAGCGCCGCCCCCCAATGGACGACGGCAAACCACAGACCATCTATGATTTGTACGACCGACTCGCGAAGCGCGTGACCCGTTTGGAGAACCTTCGATGCCACCCTGCCCGCGAAGTCGTTCTGGAAAAATCCCAGGCTCTGCCGCAGGACATAGCGGTGCGAAAGCCAGCGCACGCGCGTGTGCACAGGGCCCGCGATCATTTGGTTTTTTGTGAGATCGTGCGCGGTCGAGACCAACGGCCTCAGAACTAGAGCAACGAAAGCCATAAGCAGCAGCATGCTGCCGTTGTCGGACATGAACGATTGCGGACTTTGTGCCGCCTTCATCCGGTCGACGATTGTGCCGATGAACGCGTACAGCGCGACCTCTATGAGCGAGCCGACGAGACCAACGATCAGCAGCAGCAGGAATGCGGGCCAGACAGGCCGGATGAAATGCCAATAGAAAGCCCAGAGAGTGTCAGGTGGGCGCTCCGGCACCTCCTCCGGGAAGGCGTTGATACGCGTTTCGAACCAGCGGAACATCTGTCTCTTTCGCGAATTGAGGCGGCGCGCGGACTGAGGCCCCACGTCGAGAATGGGGCAGCTTGTGAAAGCAGCTGGTCGGGCCGGACAGTCACTGACGACGGTTTCAAGTTTTCCGGCACCGGTTGCTTGGAACTTGGTTCCGAAGTAGTCCCAAGCCACGTCAGAAGCATGGCCTAAGGATACGACATGCTGCCTCAGCCGGATATCCTCGATCAATGGCGCAAGCGCGCAGTAGCCTGGTTCGAAACGCTGCGTGACGAAATCCGGACCGTATTCGAACAGCTCGAGGATGAGCTGCCGCCGGGCGCTCCGCTTTCCGATCGCCCTCCCGGCCGCTTCGTTGCGACCCCCTGGAGCCGGACGGACCATACCGGCGCTCCGGGAGGAGGCGGCGTCATGTCCATGATGAAAGGCCGAGTGTTCGAAAAGGTGGGCGTGCACACATCGACCGTGTTTGGGGAGTTCGCTCCAGAGTTTCGGTCGCAGATTCCCGGCGCCAGCGAGGACCCGCGGTTCTGGGCGTCTGGCATCTCACTCATCGCCCACATGCAAAATCCACACGTGCCGGCCGTGCACATGAACACGCGGATGGTGGTGACGACCCGGTGGTGGTTCGGCGGTGGGGCTGACCTGACGCCAATGCTCGAGGCCCGACGCACGCAATCAGACCCGGATACAGTCGCCTTCCATGAAGCGATGCGGGCGGCTTGCGCCCCGCACGCCGTCGCCGACTATGCTCGGTTCAAGGCGTGGTGCGACGAATATTTCTACCTGCCACATCGGAAAGAAATGCGCGGCATCGGAGGCATCTTCTACGATTATCTCAGCCCATCCGAGGAGGAGGGAGGATGGGAGTCGGCCTTTGCTTTCACACAGGACGTCGGCCGTGCCTTTCGCGATATCTATCCCGAACTCGTCAGACGGAACTGGGAAAAGCCTTGGACCGAGACTGAGCGCGAGGAGCAACTCGTCCGTCGAGGGCGGTATGTTGAATTTAATCTGCTTTACGATCGAGGAACAGTATTTGGCCTCAAGACTGGAGGAAATGTCGACAGCATCCTGTCGTCGATGCCGCCTGTGGTGAAGTGGCCGTGACCTGGGGGAAGGACGATCCGGCAATTCAGGTGGCCGGTAACTCCAGAATCGCTTTCAGCCCACCGTGGCGAGAGTCGGCGAGGTCCAGCCTGCCCCGGTACATATGGGCGAGATCGCTGACAATCGACAGCCCCAGTCCGGATCCGGGCTTCGTCTCGTCGAGGCGCAGTCCGCGCTTCCCGATCCGGCGGCGTTGATCTGTGGTCAGGCCCGGCCCGTCGTCCTCAATTGTCACGATCAACCGGGATCCTCCCCCCCGTTGCGAGGGTGACTTGATGACAGCGGAGAACCGCACAGTCTTCCGGGCCCACTTGCAGGCGTTATCCAGCAAGTTCCCAAGCATCTCCTCGAGATCATGCTGCTCGCCTTGGAAACGCGCCGACTCGGGGCAGTCAACTAAGATCGCAATTCCCTTATCGCGATAAATGCGCTCCAGAGCTCGCTGTAGCGCCTCGACCACGGGAAGGACCTCCGTCACTCGGACGAGTGAGCCTGCGGCAGCCACCATCCTTGCGCGATCAAGATAGTGGTTGATCTGATCGCGCATGACCTTTGCCTGCTCCGCCACCTTCTGCGCGAGCGGGCTCTTGTCGTCCCGGGCCTCATTCGTAATGACGGCAAGCGGCGTCTTGAGCGCGTGCGCCAGATTACCAACCTGGGTGCGCGCGCGCTCGATGATTTCCTCGTTCGACTGGATCAAGGCATTGAGCTCATACTGCAGCGGCTCGATCTCTGCCGGCAGCTCTCCATCGAGGCGCGTCGCCTTTCCGGACCTGATGGCCGCCAACCCGTTCTCGATGGCCCGGAGCGGTAGCAGGCCGAACCTAACCTGGAGCAGCGTCACCGCAACGAGCGCAACGCCAGCGAGGGCCAGCGCCATTGCGAGCTGCGTGCCAAATCCCGCGACCCGTGCATCGAGCCAATCGAGCGGGCCCGCGACCGAGATCGAATACTGCGGCGCTTGCGCGCCTTCTCCAAAGGCGTAGATCGTCTCCGCAATCCGCACCCGCTGTTCGTTAGGGCCCAGCCCGTCCATCCAGCGCGTGCCTTGAAGATCAGGCTCGACACCCGCTTCGTATGGGGACGGCAGAACGAACGTGGCGAGAGAAGGGGAAACCTTGATCTCCCCAGGCGCGCCCTGAAGCGGTTTGATCTGCCAGTACCAGCCGGAGTGCGTGATGAAGAACAGAGGCTCGCCGACCTGTCCCGGTGTGCCCGGCTGCGATTCGGCTCCGTCGATGACGTCGGCGTGAACGATTGTGAGGAGCTGGCTCAAGCGCTCGTTGAACCCCTCCTCCACCTCCTGCCAGTAGACCGAATAGATCAACAGGCCCGCGACCGGCAGGATCAGCATCGTCGAGACTACTGCCGTCGCGAAGAGCCGGAAAGCGAGCGAGTTAAGCCTCATCGGGCTCCTGAGTGAGCCGGTATCCTAGACCGCGAACGGTCTTGATCATATCGGCCGGAATTTTCTTCCGAAGCCGGCCAATAAAGACCTCGATCGTGTTGCTATCGCGATCAAAGTCCTGATCGTAAAGATGCTCGACGAGCTCGGTCCGCGAAACGACCCGCTCGTTGTGATGCATAAGATAGGCAAGTAGCCGGTATTCGTGCGATGTCAGCTTGATTGGCTGGCCATTGCAGGTCACCCGCGCCGTCCTTGTGTCGAGGCGCAGCGGCCCACACTCGATTTCACTTTTCGCGTGACCAGCAAATCGGCGCACCTGCGCGCGAATTCGCGCCAGCAGCTCCTCCATGTGGAACGGCTTGGCGAGATAGTCATCGGCGCCCGCGTCAATGCCCGCAACCTTGTCGCTCCACCGGTCACGCGCCGTGAGGATGATCACCGGCATGTTGCGGCCTGCGCGACGCCATTGCTCGAGGATACTGATCCCATCCATCTTGGGCAGGCCGATGTCCAGGATTACGATGTCATAAGGCTCTGTATCGCCAAGGAAAAAGCCATCCTCACCGTCATGTGCCGTATCAACGGCGAAGCCTGCATCCAACAGCGCCTGTCTGAGCTGGCGGTTCAGATCAGGATCATCTTCGACAACGAGTGCGCGCAACTCCTGGATCCCCCCACGGGTCGAGCCAGACTGTTCCGTGGTGTATAACGCAAACATGCGAGCCATCCTAGCGCTCGGAAGGTTGCCGTGCATCGAGCAAGATGTGCCGCATGAGTCCGCCGGGCAAGCGGACGACCAAGCGATAAAAATAGCGCTGCCCGGCAGAACAAAGCGTGGCCTTCACGATCGAGCCGCCGAGGTTAGCTTCGGCGTGTTGGCTCAACTGCTCGACGGCGACCAGCCGCTCCTGTCTGACCACCGCCGCCGCCTCGGACCAGCTCTTGAAGCACTGGTTCGTTTCGGCCGTGGCAGGTGCCACACCGTCTAGAGCTACGACCAGGGCAATTAGCGTTGTCGCGATCCTCAGCATAGCTCTCAGCCCTCAGGAGCGAGTGTTACTAGAACTGCGGGCCTGAACCGAGCGTGAACGCGATCAGAGCTGAAAGGTGACCTGCTTGCGTTCGAGCGAGGCTGTCGCGCGTGTCCGGCCATAGATCGTCATAATAATTCCTATCAGACCGCCGATGGCCTGGACCACGAGTATTACCTGATCGCCAAACTCCTGGACGAGGTCCGGTGTGATGTCGATCCCGAACAATGGTCCGATTGTTGGAAGGACGGTCGAGGCCGCAGTGATGATCGCTCCCCAGATCGTTATCGAATGGCCCCACCATTTACTGGTTTGTGAAGTCTGCCCTGTCTGCGACATTGGCCGTGCTCCTGCCTGAAGTTGTTGGGAAATTTTTGTTCCGGTGCTTGCGATTTGCCGAGCTGCAAGGACGGTGCGGTCGACCCGGCGCAGCCATCCCCGCCCGAAACGCCAGAAGTGACTAAGGCTGCGGTAGCGCGCGCGTCGGATGTCCGCGTAGCGGTCGATAACCTCGGCTACGGGTTGACCATGCGCTGCGGCGAGCGTCTGGGGTCCAATTTTCCCGTCGACACTCACCCCGAGAGCCTGCTGCAGCATCCGCGCCGCACCGCTGACACCATGGTTCACCGCGGCATCGAAGTGCATGACGGCAAGCGCCGGGGGCAGGTCGCCTGCCCGAGATGGATTCCAGTATCGCTCCCGATAAATCGGGCGGACCGCAGCAGCATCCAGGCGCTTGAGTTCTTCCATCAGCGCTTGGCGGTTCGCGTCCGTCAGTGTGAGGCCTTTCCAAGCCGCGAACACCGAAAGGGTGATGCCAAGATTGGTCGGCCCACCTGGATCGTGAGGATCGTTCGTCCAGCCGCCCTCCATCTCGAGGACGTGCGCCAGGGCTGCCTCGAACAGCTCATCGTTTTGCCCAACCCCTTCAGCGGTGCTGGGCCAGCGCAATCCAAGTAGCCGGCCCATGGGAAACGACTGTACCGTCACCGCATCCTTCTGGTTGCCACCGAGAAGGAAGAGCTGGTCCTTTGCGGCTCCGACGACAAATCCGGCGTGCCCCTGCCCCGGATCGCTCCCCCGGCTCAAGACAGCAACAGCGCCGAGCTTCGCATCTGCTAAGGGCACACCCCAGTCGAGATACGAGCGTGCCAGCAGGGAGCGCGTGCTGCGTAAACCAGCCCGCTCAAGGCATGCGCCCACGAACGCTGCGCACCAGGCGACTTCGTCGCTGGTCACGTCCGCATGCCCCACATCTCGAAAGAACTGCAGGATTCGAGAATTGCTCGCGGGTCCTGGTGTCTCTCGCACGCCGGCTTCCTGCCACGCGTGGTCGAGCCATGCGGGCTGCTCCATGACCGAAACTCCTGAAATTTTTGGAAGAGAAGTAGCGCCGAAGGTCTTAGACGACCGCCACTGTCGGCGTGCCTCTGCCCCAGACGTTGCTCATCTGGTACACGCGCACAGTGATAGCGGCTGGCAGCTTGCCGAAATCGGCAATTTGATCGTCCTTCGAATACGTAACGGTTGGCACCGTAGCGATCAGCGTACGCTTGACCGTTTCGCCGTCGAGGATGTCCACCTCGTAGCGCTCCGTGTCCTCAGCAAGGGGAACTTCGTTGACCTCCCAGCTATCGCCACCGATCCGTGTCCTTCGGATCCAGGAGAGGACGAGATCGCCTGTTCCCAATCGTCGTCCCCGAACGTGAACGGGACTGAGTGGGCGAAGACCGACGCCGCGGAATGTGTGCTGCAGCTCTACGTATGCCGGATGCCCGATATCCCGTTCCGCTGGGCCGAAACGCCAGTTGAAAGCCAATCCAATATCACCTGGCGCCATGTCGACCCGCGCGAGAGCCTCAGTAACGAGCACGAAAGGTGCGCCTGGCGGCACCTCCACTTGCATTGCACCCTCGGTTCCCGCTTGACCGCGCAGCAGGCCTGTCAATTCGTATGTCGCGGGCGCAACCAGCTTTGCCGATCGGAACTGCAATACCTCCCACTCCCCGGCGGAATTGCGAACCGCAGCTACATTGGCGCCAGCCAGCACCTGGATTTCCTCTGCCGATTCCAACTCGCCATAATCGAGCCGAACGCGAATTCGCGCTGCCCAATCATAGCGGCCGACGGGGCCTGGCTTCAGAGGGTCGAGAACCTCGCCCGAGATCGCCGGCGCACCCGCGAGGGCCTGCAGCGCAAATCCGGTCTCTGTCGGTGAGCGAAAAAGCGCAACGGCGCCGGGCCACGGGAACTGAGTGGCCGCAAAATATCCTGCATGCTCGGGCTCGTCGCCCCGTAGTAATGGCAGATCGAGAAAATGCCCGATTGGCTGCCCCGAAGGCGCGGGCGGATTGCTCTTCTTCTCACGTGTGCGGCCCTCGCCCAATCCATAAAGCTCTGGATCGATGCTCAATGCTTCGATTTCGCGCGCGCCCCGATCGCCAATACCGGTTACGCGAAACAATCGAGAGCGCCCATTGTTCAAGATCAGAATAGTATCCGACGGCTCAATAGCGAGCCGGCTCGGCGGTAGCAGGAACGACGCGCGTTCCCGCGCAGCCCATACTTCAAAAAGCCAGGAATCCGCGATCGCCGCAGCTTGCTCATCTTGCAGAACGAGCGCAAGGTCAGCTGTGCTGACGCGACCGCTGGCACCGGCCAGGCGGCGTGCTTCGGCCACGGCCTGCCGATAATCATTCGTTGCCGAGATGTAGGTGATTTTCGCGGAGCCGGGCAACTCCGTCTCCTGGGCGCGTGTGAGCCGCAAAAGGCCGCTTCCCGGCCGTTCTTCGACCAAGTCGTCTGCCGAGACCTCGATTGCAGGCGCAAGCGCACCCCGTGGCCGGAATACAATTTTGTCTCCACTTTCGACGGCATCGAAGAAGTATGCGAGCTCCAGCGGTTGGATCGCCTCACGCGGCGACATCACCCTATCGATCGTGTACCCGGGAAGCATTCCTTTGAGAGCGCTCGTCTCGTAGTGCGCAAACCCAGCATCATCGAGGAGGCGTGCCAGGAGGTCACCGACGGGTGCGCTGGTGACGCGGCCGTTGATCCAATGCCCCCGGTGCCAGTTGACGCTGTCACCCCACGTGTGGGTATCGGAAGGAAACGCCGGAAAAGGCCGTGCGTCCCAGGTATAAACATGGATCCGTCCCGGATCGACCATCCTTCCCCCATACACTGTCGACTTGGGGTTGAGGTCCGGCATTGCGCCAGGATGCTCAGGATCGAATGCCTCGATCAGCGCCTGCAAGTATCGACGCTGGATGAAGTCATCCCGTTGGCCGTTGGAGAAGTACGGCAGCACCGTCTCGGAGCTCTTCGGGTCGACGAAAACGTTGGGCTGATTGGCGCCCTTGTCTATGGCTGGGCAACCAATCTCCATGAACCAAACGGGCTTTGACTCCGGCACCCATTCCGTGGGCGTCGACTGCTCTATTCCTCCGGGCCGATTGTAGTGCGGATTACGCCACCAGGACTTCAGGTCCTTATAACGGAAAATCCAAGGCTTACCCTGGCCGTCGGTGATTGGCGTACGAATTTGGCTCGCCCGGTCGCCTGCGCTTGCGTAGTACCAGTCGTAGCCTTCACCGCCTGCGATATTCGATTTCAGATAACTGAGATCGTAAATCGACTGCACACCGGCCATGGCATCAGCGTGGTCGTAGCCATCGCGCCAATCGCTTAACGGCCAATAGAGATCGATGCCGATGGCGTCAATCGACGGCGAGGCCCACAGCGGATCCAGATGGAAGTAGACGTCGCCGGAGCCATCCTGCGGATGATGACCAAAATATTCCGACCAGTCGGCGGCATAGGTCACCTTGGTATTCGGTCCCAGAACAGCCTTCACGTCTGCTGCGAGCTGAACGAGAGCCGCTACGAAAGGATAGGTATCAGATGAGCTGCGGACCTGCGTGAGGCCCCGCATTTCTGTTCCGATGACGAAAGCGTCAACGCCACCTGCCGCTTTCGCCAGAAAAGCGTAATGCAATATGAAACGGCGATAGGACCATTCCGACGGACCCCGATAGATTACGTCGTTGCCCGAAATTGTGAAATCATTGATGGAGGCAGTCCCCACGAATTTGGAAATTTCGGTCGCGGCAGCAGGCGTTTTATCAGGACTACCGGCCTGTCCCGGCGCGAGGCTAAGCGTAATGCGTCCTCGCCAAGGATAAGCGGGTTGGCCTGGTGCACCACCATTGTACGGATTGGGCAGCGTATTGTTTGCCGGCACGTCCATCAGAATGAACGGAGTGAGCGTCACGGAAAGGCCGCGCTCCCTCAAATCACGAATGGCCGCTATGACGGTCTGATCCGACGGTGTGCCGCCGTAGGCGGGCCTGCCCTCGTGCCGGCTGACGAGATACGCCTGCGAGCGGGAGAGACCAGCCACGCGCCATGTCAGAGGTTTGGTTTCTTTATTGGTGGTTTCCACCCCCGGACGAATCTCACAATGGCTTGCGCGCAAATCTGTCCCGAACCAGCTCGTCACGAGAGAAACGGATTTTGCGTTCGGCAATGACGCCTGCAACTGATCTACCGCGACGGTCCAGTCGGTACCGCCCTGGCGCGTGTGAACGTTTTCGGAGACCTGCATCCCGCCCGCCTCACGGCGGGTGACTTCCTGGGTTGCGTAAACGAACTCGCCGGACCCCGGAATGAGAACCACGCCCCGAACCAATCGATGAAAGTCGTCGACCGACCGAAAAACCTCGAACGAAAGCTGCGGTATTCGATTGCCAAAAGGCGCGAGAGGCATCCTTTCAAAGACGATATAGGCCAAGCCGCGATATGCCGGCGCCTGCCCCGCGCCCTCGCGCGCGCTGATAAGGCTGTCCGGCAGCTGATCCTCACTGCCGGTGTAGAGCCGCCACGTTACAGTGCTAAGATCCAGCTCCTGTCCATCTGCCCAGACTCGACCAATCCCCGAAATTTCTCCTTCCACCAAGCCGACAGCGAAATTCGCATAGTAGCGGTATTCAATTTGTTTGGCAGAGCCGCCGCTGCTTCCACCACCCTTGCCGCCACCGGACACTTTCGAGGTGACGACCTCTTCCTCAAAGTCCGTCGCCCAAATCACTTGTCCACCGACACGGGCCCGTCCATAGACACGAGGAATAGGCGCGCCCTCCGTCGAAGCCGTAACGCGCAAATCGGAGAGGCGCGGGCCGGTGAAGGTGCGATTTTGTCCGGATACGCCAAAGAGCGCTTGGTCGACGAAAGAGCCGGCTAGAGCGCCGATCTGCGAGCCGATCGTCGCGCCTGCGATGGTAGCGCCGAACACGCTCAATCCTGACGGCAGCAGCACGCTGCCCGCGGCAGCGCCCGCTGCAGCAAGAGCAAGAGTGGCCATTAGCCCGTGACCTCTGGAAATGAAAACGCCGCAGTAATGCGTCTTCGCCACCAATTGGAAAGCGCCACCTCCGAAACGGGCGCATTCTCCATCGCATGGATCATCGTCGTCCCGGTTGCGAGTATGCCGACATGCTTCGCTGGTAATGTCGGTCTCAATCGGAAGACCAGAACATCACCGGGCTGTGCATCTGCCTTATTGATCTCGACAAGGTGGCGCCGCGCTGCTTCCAGCAAAGTTTCGCAGCCGCTCGCTTCCGACCAATCGCGGGTGTAGGCTGGCAGTTCAACAGGCTCGCGGCCGTAAAGTGCGCGCCAGATGCCTCGAATGAGACCCAGGCAATCCGTGCCAACCCCAGCGAGACTTGCTTGATGATGATACGGTGTACCGATCCAGGTCCTCGCCAGGCGGACGATCTCTGCCCTCATCACGGCACGGCCGCGATCTTCCATCAGCCTGCCCTCCTGCGTGCGTAGGAGGTTACGAAATCATTGCCGGGCATATGGGGAAAACCACGGAAATTAACGACGTTATCAAACTTGTCACGACACGTTGCAAGCTGCTTGTCGCAGCCAGCTTTGACCTCGATTTCATCACCCGACCGGACAGCCTTTGATGGCTCCTGCCAAAGCTCGATTACTGCCGCACCATTTCCGAGGTGATGGGATCGAATCTCGATACTCTGGCCCGAGTTCGAGCCGGACGTGAACGTAACCAGCCCGCGAGAAAACCAGCCGTCAGCATACGTCTCCAGGCCTGCAACCTCGAATGTGCGGGCCGAACGAACCAGAGTGATCGTTCCATTGCCCCGATAGGCGCTCGATGCGAGATCGACTTTGCAGCGAGCATCTCCCAGGTTGGCGTCACAAGTGAATTGATACAGTCGCCCACTTGGCTGCTGAAGATAATGCGAAAGGCCTCTGACCTCGGCTCGAAACTCTGCTCCCGACCGGCTTACCTCGCCGAGGCTTCCACACCGCATCAAGACACGCTGCTCGGGATTACGCCAATTGACGAGGAAAATCTCGACTCGGGCATCGTCGTACAGCCCGGCTGCCAAGTCATCCTCGCTCAGGCGATCCGACGTAAGCGCCGTTTCGACTTCGAGGTTATCAACCCCAAGGCCGACGCTCTGTCTCATTTCGGTGGGTGTAAACCCCGCCGAAGCTTCGAACGTCGTACCGTCGAAAGTCAGATCGCGATCGTGATCCGTGAAGCCGATTTTCACGCCATCGCGCCGCGTCAACCGCCAGCACCAGCAAAGTGTCGTAGCACCGCTATTCAGGTGCTCCTGCAGTCCAGGAGGCAACGTTTTCATAGCCGTATCTCGACAATGGGAATGTTAGGAATGGCACCGTGCCGGAACCCTTGCAGGTTCACCTCGAGCTTGTCGGTGTCGAACCGAACAGGCACATCGAAAGCGAAGCCGGCGGTAATTTGGGCGCCCTGAGGGGGAATGTGACCAGGATTGAAGGTGATCGTGCCGGTCGTGACGTCCGCACTTAATGCAATTCCTTCGGCCTGGACAACGCCATCAACGGCAACGAGAATGCTCCCTGCAACTGGTTTCTTGATTTCGCGTGACCATGGCGCATGGACGCTTCCGTAGGTCTTCACCAGCTGGAAAGTTGCCGTCGTGCCATCACCCTTTCCGATGATCTGATCGGTCGCTTTGGGCGTTTGCTCCGGTGGGCAGGATTTCCAATCCGTATGATCCCGCCAGCGAAATCCATAAAGCCGGCCGCGACGTTCCTCAAAGAAGGCAATGACCGAATAGAGATCATCAAGGGACCTTACCCCATAGCCCGCATTATAGCTGCGCCGGGAATCGGCCCAGCGGCTATTGCGCTCTTCGTGGCCTGATCCGAGCACAACCACGTCCGTGCGCCGCTCAGGCCCTCCGACCGCGCCCCGGGAAATGGCCGTCGGAAAGCGGACTTCGTGAAAGCTCATCGAAGCGCTCATTGTGACTACTTTTCGTGTGGGCAGCCTCAGACCTGACAGCGAGCACGAAAGCGGCCGCTGACCGATTAGGTAGCTATAGATTTCTTTGGCCCAAAGTCACGGCCCGGGCGATCATCGCAGCAATCTGCGTTTCTGAACGGCGGAAGCTCTCGGCATCAGGAGTAGTGACATTAATAGTCACCGAAATACTCCCGCCACCCTGCGCAAGCACACCGAGCTTTCCGTCGGGACCGCGCGCCAGCGGCATGATCGCCTCAGGCCCGCGCTCGCCTGCAAGCCCGGTCCGCCCATTTGCGAGAGGAAAGGTCACCGGACTTGCAATCACACCGCCGGACGCGAACGGAACAGGCAAAGCATTTTGGATCACGCCACCTTTTGCGAAGGCCATTGTGCCGGACAGCGCTCCGGCGACGAGCGACGCCACACCTCTCTCAAGGGGGCGAAATGCTGCCTGCAAAGCCATGCGCGATAGGCTCAATGCCACTGAGCGCAGGACATCACCCAGATCTCGGCCACGCAATGCGATGCCGTGAAAGGCGTTCGTCAATGTCGCCCCGAATTGACGGCCGATGCGTGTGGCGTTCGCCAGCTCCTGCTGAAGCTTCGAAATATCGGCATCGATTGCGACGGTCCATGTTTCGACAGGCTCGACCATTGAAAATCCTTACGACTGCCGAAAAGGTCAAACGTCAGGATAGGCCTCCATCAAGCGCGCCAGGTCCTCCCGAGATGGTCGCGAGATGGGACCTGGATCAATAATGGAAGAAAGCGCCGCCCTGAGCTCTCTCGGTGTCATCGTCCAAAATGCCGTTGGCGACAACCGAAGCATCCCTAAACCCAGCGCCATTATCTCGTCCCAGGGAAAGGGTCTGGCGCGCGCACCTCCTGGCGCGGAGCAGCATTCTCGGGACCGGTGCCATTGGCGCTTCCGCCGAACGTCGCGGAGAGGAGCCGTGCAACAATATCGATGAAACCGAGCACACCACCGTCGGTACGCATGGTTTTCACCTGCTCATCGGTGACGTCATGTCCAGCACCGCGCAGCCCAGCGCCGATAATGCGCACGGCGTCTTCTGCCCTTAGCCGCCCTTTTTCGAACCGCTGCGCTAGCGCCAACATATCCTCATCGCCAAAGGCTGTTTCCAGCTCGGCGAGTGCACCGAGCGTGAGACATAGCTTCCATGTTTTTCCGTCGAGGTAGGCTTCAATCTCACCGCGACGCGCGTTAGCCATTACGGCCTCCTTTCGTTACACTGGTGCAAATGTGAGCTCGCCCGCCGACTCGAGCGCAAGCTCGAACGAAATTTCGCCATCATGCCGCCCGGTTAGCTCGAAAGCAGAGATTTGGAACGGCCCCTCGACAATGCCGAAGTCTGGCACGATAATCTGCCAAGAGCGAATCTCCCCGTTGAAAAAGATCTCGCGGATGGCCGCATCAGAAGCGGCGTCCTTGAAAATCCCGGAACCTGTCACGCGAGCGCTTTTTGCTCCCGCCCCGGCCAATAGCTCACGCCACTGCCCCGCCGATTCCTGATGCGTTATGTCGACCGTCTCGGCATTGAACGCGAGAGTGCGCGAACGCAGTCCGGCAACCGTCTCGAAAGTACCGAGACCATCGCGATCGATCTTGAGCAGAAGGTCCTTGCCCTTTTGTGCAGCCATTTTGCTATCTCTTCGGAAAACATGAACTGATCAGCTCAGGGGCTCTGTGACGGCGCGCAAGTGCACGGTTCCAAGAAATCGCTCGCCATCTGATTCTCGGCGTATTTCGGAGAGCTCGTGCCTCAAATTGATGAGGCGATGTCCCGCGATGGGCAGATCGCGGTCATGCAGAGCAGAGCGAAGTGCATCGACGATGCGGTGGACCTCATTACGACCGGCAGCAAGCGACCAGATATGAAGCGTTAATGTGTGCTCTTCAGCGAGCTCGCTTCCCGTGCTCCAATCGCGCAGGGTCGTCTGTCCAAAGGTGACGTACGGATAATTCGGCTTCCGCGGTACATGGTCGTAAATGCGAGGCTCGCCCCCGAGCGCTTCCAAGACTTCAGCGTCAGCGCTCAAAGCTCCGTGGATCGCGGCTTGTAACGCCTGGCTGGCTGATCGCATTTCTGGCCTCGTTCGACTGAATAAGACGATTTCGACTTGTCCCGGCCGCGACACGCACCGAAGTCCGGCGCCGTGCTGCTTGAGAAAATCGCCTTGCTGCCTGTCCAAGGCGAGTTCCCAGGCCGATTACCCGAATCGAGATTTTCATGATCCCAGCTCCTCGCACAGGCAGCTCAACCACCGACGGCGGCCTTCGATATCGCGGACGGCCTGGATTTCCAGCACTCGCCCGCCGAAAACGAAGCGCATTTCGGGGCTGATGCCGGCTCGGTAGCGGGTTCGAACCTCGAACTTCGCGACGGTTTGAAGGCCATCCGCCCGGAGCTCCTCCCGGCCTGACAGGGGAATGACTTCGGCCCATAACGTCGCCACCGGATTCCAAGTCACGGTCGCGCCACCGCCCTCATCCGCCATGTACGATGGAGCTTCGAGACGGAGCCGATGGCGCAGCGCGCCGATCCGCGGACCACTCACAACCGCACCCTGCTATATGGCTTCAGCAAGGCCGAAACCGCCTCCGGAATGCGCGTAGCCGGTCCTCCGATCTCCGCTGGATCGCGGTGCTCGTACCATTGCGCGACCAGCATCAGCAGCGCTTGGCGTATTGGTTCCGGAACATCGCTTGGCTCGGAACCAAAACCTGCGGTAAACGCGATTTCGATGCCGAGCGCCGGAACGCCGGGCTTCGGCCAGTCACCAGATTTTGCGACGAGCCTGGGTGGAATTCGGCCGCCCTCGAGCGCGAACTGATCCGGAGACACCTCACTTACTGTCCCGTCTCGTGCCGTTACGCGAACAGCTTGGACGGACTGAACGAATCCAATTGGCAGCTCGAGAGCATTTCCTTTCGGCCATGCATCGAACGTCCATGACCAGCTTTGAGTGATAAGCGCCAAATCGAGCGCAGCCTCGACTTGAAATCTTGCACTGGTGATGAGGCTCGCAAGCAGACAATCCTCATCATCGTGATCAATGCGCAAATACGTTTTGACCTCATCCACCGTCAGCGGCTCGACGGCAGGCTGGGATGTCAAGACAAGGCCCATGACAGCTCCGTTGCGGGCAGAAAATGTTTCAGGCGGGGTCGCTCGGAAATCCAAACGAGCAACCCCGCCCACGCTCGCGCGGTGGGAGGATGGCCACGCGAGCAAATCTCGCGAGCGCGGCTTGAGTCGCACTCGCGAGGCGACCGAAATGTGTGCTAGGCGCTGAACTTCAGCAGCTTGATGGCATCGAAGTCCTGTACGCCGCCGCCGACGCGCTTCGTCGTGTAGAACAGCACGTAGGGCTTCGAGCTGTAGGGATCGCGCAGCACGCGAATACCGACGCGATCCACGATCAAGTAGCCGCGGCGGAAATCGCCGAAAGCAATCGCAGGGCTGTCCGGTGCAATGTCCGGCATATCCTCCGATTCGATTACCGGGAAACCCATCAGGCTTGCAGGCTCACCAGGCTTGGCCGACGGCTGCCAGAGATAAGTGCCATCACCGTCCTTCAGTTTGCGTATTGCAGACTGTGTCGCACGGTTCATCACGAAGGTGCCGTTGGCGCGATAGCCACCCTTCACGGAGTAAACGAGGTCGATCAGCTTGTCGGCAGGATTTGTCTCGGGGAAGTCGCCCGATACACCTGTAGAGATCGTGCCGATCTTGCCCCAAGTCCATGCCGAATTGTCCACCGTCGAATAGCTGAGGAAGCCCATTGGCTTGTTGACGCCATCGCCCGTGACAAAGGCGGTGCCCTCCTGGGCCGCAAAGGTCAGCCTAACCTCCTCTGCGATCCACTGGTCGATATCGACCGCGGCGTCATCGAGCAGCGACTGCGTGGCCGCGGGCATGGCATAGAGCTCGGCTGTCGGGAATGCCAGCTCGGCCAGCTTCGGGCCATCGGTCTCCGGCCGAGGATCCGTTTCGCCGACCCAGCCGGTGGCCGGGCCGGAAACAGCAAACGGTTTCTTGTAAACCGATCCGGAGACTTGCCGAACGTCCGCAATCGCACGAATTGGAGATACGCTGCGCAGCGCCCTGTTGATCGAGCGCTCGGTTTCTTCTGGCACGAGATAGCCGCCGTCGGTGTCCGAGCCGACCGACAAGCCTTTGCCCTCGAAGTCGCGGAGGCGATGTGTTTCTCCGCGGCGCATGTAGCCTTCAAAGGCCGCCTTGTGGTCGAGACCACCGGACAAACGCGCCACGGACGAGCCAAGCTGCGGTCGCGCCGCTTTGCGAACGAGCTCCTCAATGACTCGCTTGTTCTCGTCGAGAGCGCGGTCGATGCGCGCCAGCTTGTCGACGGTGACAACATCGGCGCTCATATAGCGCTCGATTTCCGACAAGCGCCGATCGTTGGTCTCCTTGAAGGCCTCAAAGGCCCGCATGAAATCCTCGAACGCGATGCTGAGATCGGCGGCGGATGTGGACTTCACCTCTAGCCCTTCATTGTTCAGCATGACGGCCGAAATCCTTTCGTGGACTGAGATTGATTGAGGAGCTGCGCTGCCTCGGCGATCTGCCTCAGCAAGCGCTCTTCCCAGGACGAGGCCCGCTCCGCATCCCGCAGGAGCCTGAGGCCCTTGAGGCCCTCGCGCAGCACAGCGCGAGCCTCTGAGCGCGTGAACCCAGCGTCCTGCGTGAGCCAGCGCTCAAATTCCCGCTCGGTCGGCGCACGGCCGGCGAAGGGATTGGATTTCACGGATGCGACCCGCGCTTCGGGTTGCATCGGGAAGGTGACAACTGAAATTTCCCAGAGGTCGATTTTCTCGAGGCGCCGCACACCCGTGCGAGGGTTGCGCAGTCCTTTGACCGTGCGGAAACCGATCGATAGGCCATCGATGGCGCCGGACCTCATCAATGAGAGGACCTCGCGCGCTTTAGCCACTTCTGTCGCCAGCTGGCCACGTACGAACAGACCGCGTGCGTCCTCGTGAATAGTGATCCAGGTGCCGATCGGCTGATTGGGGTCATGCTGAAACAGCATGCGAACACCCGCAACACCGCGTTTAGCGAGGCTCTCGCGAAATGCTCCGGGCACGATGATATCGCGCCCCAAATCCTCGCGATGAAACAGGCACGCGTAGCCTTCGAAAATACCGTTGAAGCTCACATCCTTGAGTCCCAGCGAGGTGAGCTTCACCTCTCGCACCGCTTCCAGCGGCCGAGCACCAAGTGGCTCCATCCAACCCATCCAGTCTTGGTTTAGAGTTATTCGTCAGACTTCGTCCTCAAGCGGACGGCGCCTCGTCTCCGCCAGGCAGAGGTCCGTAACCCACTGCGGCTCGCTTCTCGTTGCGTGTCAGGAAAGAGGATCGCTCTACACGGGACCAGAGCGCCTCGCGCTCCGTCGACAGAGCTTCAATGGTGTCGAGATCGGGCTTGAGCTCGAGCGCTCTGGTTCCCCAGGCCGGCCCCAGCCAAGCCGCAAGCGACTTGGCGGCACGATTGACGAGAGGCAGAACCGTCTGCCGCCAGAAGCTCCGGTTCGCCTCCTGATAGTTGGCATAAGTATTGTCGCCCGGAATGCCGAGCAGCATGGGCGGCACGCCCAGCGCTAAAGCAATCTCGCGAGCAGCTGCATGACGAGCTTCTATGAAATCCATATCGCGGGGTGAGAGGCTCATCGCTTTCCAATCGAGCCCACCCTCGAGGAGCATGGGCCGGCCGGCATTGCGCGCCCCTTGAAAGCTTGTCTCAAGCTCCGCCTTGAGCCGCCTGAACTGCTCCTCCGTCAGCTGCCCGCCTGAGGTATAGACAAGCGCACCCGATGGCCGAGCTGAGTTGTCGAGCAGAGCCTTGTTCCAACGGCTAGCCGTATTGTGCAGGTCAATTGCCGTCGCGGCTGCTTCTATCGGAGACAGGCCGTAATGGTCGTTCACGGGGTGGAATAACTTGACGTGAAGTATCCGGTTCACGCCGGGCATGATTTCGCCACCGAGAATCACCCGACGGCCATCGACGGCGTACTCGTACGCCTCGGGCCAGCCATTGGCGCCCGGTATGACGCGCATCCGGTCCGGCCGCAGAACATGCAGCTCCCAAATGCGGTCACTCGATCCAACTGCCTCGATATAGGCGTTCCCAGCGACCAATAAGTAACCGTACCACGCCTCCAGAAGGTCGGCCGTGGTCCGGCCAGCACCGGGACGGCGTAATAGATCAAGCAGCGGATGCTCCTCGATCTCATGCTCGCCTTCGTAAAGCAGGAGTGGAACAGAGGCGGCAGCCTCCGAAATCATCCGAATGCTTCGATACACGATGGGATTTTTCATCATCCCTTCGCGGGCGAAAGCGGAATAATCACGCGGCATCCATGCCGGCATCCCGAGCCCTTCCACCGCAATCAGCGGTGCGCTTGAGCCCGCCTTCTGTTCGTCATTGCGCGCCCGCCCTATGCCTAAGGCGCGCGCCATCCGCGCCAGCCGCGAGGGCTGTCGTTCGATTGCCGTCATTTCTCACCTGATTGTTGAGGCCGTGCCCGTTAGAGCATGCGCACCGTGGCCCGCGGTGGTGCATCCAGGATGAGATCAGTCAGTGCCCAAACGAGCGCATCGAGCCGATCGGGGCTGCGGCCGCTCGCCAGACCATCGGCACTGAAGGCGAGCATTTGTGCCTCGAGATCCGCGTGGTGACCCACGTGTGCCACACGGCCGTCTGCATAAAGCGCCGCAACAGGCTCTGCCCTGAGCCATTTCCCACGCGTCGCCCGAACCATGCGAATGGGCACTGCCGGATCGATCTGGCGCAGAATGGACTGAACAAGATCACCGCCTTGATTGACCTCCGCGACAATCCGATCCGCCGCAAAATCGTTGTAGGCGGCGATTGCAGCGCGCGCCCACACCTGCGGCTCTCGCCCCTGCAGAGTCCTGTCGGAGAGCACATAGGCCCGCCCGTCGGGCCCCAGTCCAGCAACGCAGATCCCGCAAGCGTCAGATGATTTCGTAGCGGTGACGGGCGGATCCACGGCGACCACGACCCGTTGCAACGACGGTGCGTTCGAAACGCGATGCTGCTCGATCCAATCGCGGCGCCAGAGACCACCAGGCAAATCTTCGATCAGCTCACCATCGAGCTCCTGACGGCCAAGCAACGATCCGCCATAGCGGCGCTCCATTTCGGCGAGAAAGGCCGGCGCAAGATTGGCTGCATTGTCGGCCGTCCGCACCCGGGTCACCACTGTGCTATCCTCGTTCATGATGCGCTTGAGAATCGGCACCGGCCGCGGTGTGGTGGTCACCACCTGGCGCGGCATCGATCCGAGCCGAAGTCCGAACTGCAGCATGTCCCAAGTCTGCTCCGCGTAACGCCACTTTGCGATTTCATCGAGCCACGCCGCTGCGAATTGCGGTCCCCGCAAGCTCTCCGGATCTTCCGCGGAGAAGAGTTGCGCGACGACACCGCTCGGCCAAATCAGCTGCCGTTTTGAGGACTCGAAGCGAGGCCGGTCGTCCGGCGGATGAACCCCCAAAAGTCCGGACACGCCTTCCACCATCACACTGCGCACCTGATCGAGCGTTTCCCCGATAAGCGCGATGCGCCCGCAGTCAGCCCCGCCTCTCCGCGCCAATGCTGCCGCCTCGGCCCTGACCCATTCGGCGCCGGCACGAGTCTTTCCCGAGCCGCGGCCGCCAAGAATCAACCAAGTGCGCCATGGGCGGCCCTGTGCATCACAGGCCGGTGGCAACTGATCATCGCGCGCCCAGGTCTGCCAATCCCAAAATAGAAAGCGCAGCTGTGAGATTGAAAGATCCGCGAGCGCCGCAACGATCTCATCTTGCGGCGTACCGTTCGCCAATGCGGAGAATGCGTTCCGCAATTTCCAGGCGGAGGCGGTCCGCTTCGCTGTCATCGACGGAAGTGGCACCGCTGGCATTGCGGGAGGCGCCCCGGACGACATCGGCTTCAGATTGCAGCTCCGTAATTTTCTCGATGGTTCGTGTTAGGGTTCCGATCGCGCGTGTTTCACGCTCACGATCGGCTGCCGTACCCGGCTCACCTGAATCCATCTGGATCTCCATCAATTTGAGATTCCGATCGACGACCCTCAGCAATCGAGCAATCAATGCTTTCCGCTCGGAATTCCCACGGTCAGAGCTGGCGTTGTATGTTTGCGATCTCGCCGACCGTTTTCGCCAACCCTCTGCAGCGCGGCGTCTTTGAATGGCCGAAGGCGTAATCCCGTGTTCTGCGGCAATAGCCGCGATGGTTTTGCCACCATCCTCGTACATTCGGCGAACAGTCACCCAATCGGGCGCTCGCCGCCGCGAGGCCTTAGATTCGTCCATGATCTGTGAGGAAGCAAAATTGGAGAGAAGTGCGCAGCGCGCTGACCTCAGCGGCCCTCGCGCAACTGTCGCGTTATACACTATTCATGCCAGAACAGCGTCACGCTGTCAACAAGAAAATTCAAAAATATCTCGCTGTTTCAGTTAGTTAGACCTAAGAGGCACTGCTCCGCTCTCATCGTACCACGCCTCGGAGCACCGGGGAAAACTTTCCTACCCCTCAATTCGACTGCTGCGCAACGCCTTCCTGCTCCGCGAGCACATGGCCGGCGAGATAAAGCGATCCGCAAATTAAAATGCGTTTGGGTTGGACATTATCGGCTTCAATTTGTCGGATAGCTTCGGATGCATTAGGCGCGCTCGTCGCATTGAACCCCAGTTCACGCGCAAGGGCAGCCAATGCTTCCGGCTGAAACGGAGCCTCATGCGCGCCAGGAATCGGTACGGTGACAATTCCCTTCACCAATCCACGAAAAGGTGCAAGAAAACCGGCCGCATCTTTCTGCCCCATCATGCCGACCACAAGGTGCACCGGCCTCGAAGAGCGTTCCTCGAGATCTGCTAGCGTTTGGGCAATCGCCTGACCACCGGCAGGGTTATGCCCGCCATCGAGCCATATTTCAGTTGCGGGATCGGCAATTTCCGTTAGCGGGCCAGATTTCAGCCGTTGCATGCGCGCCGGCCATTCCACTTCCGCCAGCCCACGTCCGATTGTCTGCTCGTTAAGGCCGAACCGGCGCAGTGCCAGCGCCGCAGCCACTGCAGTACCAGCATTCACGATTTGATGGCGGCCGATAAGACCTGGCTTCGGCAGGTCGAGCAACTCGTTTTCTTTTTGAAAGACAAGGCGACCACGCTGCTCGTAAGCATCGAAATGGCGCCCCCAAGCGAGAAGCGGCGCACCCACCCGAGCCGCTTGAGCAACGATGACCTCCAGTGCCTCGTCTTCTTGCTGCGAGATGACTGCGGGCACGCCCGGTTTCAGAATTCCCGCCTTTTCACCGGCGATTTCGGCCAGCGTGGTGCCGAGCTTATCGGAGTGATCCAGCGCGATTGGTGTGATTATTGACAATACCGGTTTTGCCACCACGTTTGTCGCGTCGAGCCGACCGCCCAGGCCGACCTCCAGGATCAGCACGTCTGCAGGCTTTTCGGAGAAAGCGAGAAAGGCAGCTGCAGTTGTGATCTCGAAAAACGTGATTGGCTCCCCGGCATTGATCTCGGAGACACGCTGGAGAAGCTGCACCAGCTCGTCCTCACCGATAGGGCGCGATTTACCCCCCGCCGGCCCTGCCAGTGAAATTCGCTCGTGAAAGCGGACCAGATGCGGAGATGCGTAGACGTGGACACGCCTCCCTGCTGCTTCGATCATCGCCTTGAGAAAGGCAGCCGTGGATCCCTTCCCGTTGGTCCCAGCGATGTGAATGACAGGTGGCAGCTTGTCTTGGGGATTGCCAAGCTTTGCAAGCAGCCGCTCGATCCGCCCGAGCGACAGGTCTATGAGCTGCGGGTGCAGCCGCTTCATGTCGGCCAGAAGTTTGTCGCTCTTGGGCATCGTGGCTCCGATCGCCGCCCTGGCTCCAATCGTAACGAATGAAGCGGTCAGGGCGACAGTCGCCGGTTATGGATTTCAGGCACCGTCCTCGGGTTGGGGACGCGGCGATTCGGGCTCGCCTTCCCGCTTGGCCTTTTGGCGCTTGGCGATGCGAGACGGATCGAAGCGCTCGTCCTCGCCTACGGGCTCCGCTTCGACGACGATCTCATCCTCCGCGTCACCCCGGGGATCTATGATCGCTCGATCGACCTGCGCTCCGTTCATGTAGGGGTGGCCATTGAAGGCCTTCGCCTTTTCCTTGGCGAAGGCCTTATTCGCCATAAGCAACCGGCAGAGGCGCGACAGGGTCTCGCGTAGATGATGGCGGTGCACCACCATGTCGACCATGCCGTGCTCGAGCAAGTATTCCGCCCGCTGAAAACCATCGGGAAGCTGCTCACGAATCGTCTGCTGGATAACGCGCGGACCCGCAAAACAGATGAGCGCGCCAGGCTCAGCGATATGGATGTCGCCAAGCATTGCGTAGGAAGCCGTGACGCCACCCGTGGTCGGGTCCGTCAGCACGACGATGTAAGGCAGGCGTGCTTCACGCAGACGCTGCACGGCTATCGTCGTCCGCGGCATCTGCATCAGCGAAAGGATACCCTCTTGCATGCGCGCGCCGCCGGAGGCCGCGAACAGGATGAAGGGCGTCTTCTTCTCGACGGCACGCAGCATGCCCGCTATCACCGCCTCGCCCGCTGCCATGCCGAGCGAGCCGCCCATGAAGCGGAAATCCTGCGCCGCAGCGACGACCTCCTGACCGTCCAGGGTGCCTTCGCCAATCAAGACGGCATCATCGAGTTGAGTTTCCGACTTCGCGTCCTTCAAGCGGTCCGTATAACGACGGCCGTCCCGGAATTTCAGAGGATCGAGCGGAACACTGGGAACCGGATACTTCGTGTACTCACCTCCATCGAAAAGGTGCTTCAGGCGTGCATCCGCACCCATGCGGAAATGGTAGTTGGAGCCCGGCACGACGAACTGGTTGGCCTCGAGGTCCTTGTAGAAGACCATCTGGCCGCTTTCCGGGCATTTCACCCAGAGATTGTCCGGGACCTCGCGCTTCGTGGTCAGGAAGCTGCGGATCTTCGGACGCACGACGTTATTAATCCAGTTCACGCTCGAGCGCTCCTCACACTCCGTTACCCAACCAAAACGAGTTCGCTGATCTCATCCTCGTCCTGCTATAGCCCCCCAAGGCCTAACTCGCCATGCTGGGATGGGTCACCCCGGCGCGCAATCCACTGGCCAAGCTTCTCACCAGGTCAAGGACCTCTGGAACCGTCCGACTGGTGGCTTTACCGTCAGCGTCGAGGCTCCGCTCGATCGTGCTGACCAGTGCCGAGCCGACAACCACGCCATCTGCACCCGCGGCAATGGCTCTGGCTTGCTCGGGAGTCTTCACACCGAACCCGACGACGACGGGGAGCGCCGTTGCGCTCCTGATCCGCTCAACGTGGGCGCGCACCGCTTCAACATCCGGCGCTGCCGTCCCGGTGATCCCGGTGATGGAGACATAATAGACGAAACCACTGGAATTGGCGAGGACGGCGGGCAACCGCTTCGAATCCGTCGTTGGCGTCGCAAGCCGGATGAAGCTCAACCCGCGCTGCATGGCCGGGAGACAAACCTCCTCATCCGCCTCCGGCGGCACATCCACAACGATGAGCCCATCCACGCCCGCAGCTTTGGCATCGTCGAGGAAGTTTTCCGTCGGATAGACATAAATCGGGTTGTAATAACCCATCAGAACAATGGGCGTGTCCTGATCCTGCTTGCGGAAATCCGCCACCAGGGCCAGCGTCTTGCGCATGGTCTGACCGGCGGCGAGCGCCCGTTGCGACGAGGCCTGGATCACCGGCCCGTCCGCCATAGGGTCGGAGAACGGCATTCCAAGCTCGATCACATCCGCCCCGGCCTCAGGCAGACCCGCCAGGATCTTCGCACATGTCTCGTAGTCTGGATCACCAGCGGTAATGAACGTGACGAGCGCACTCCGGCCCTCGCGCTTTAGTGCGGCAAAGCGGCGGTCGATGCGAGTTTCCAAAGTCATTCCGAAGTATCCCCGCCCCTTTGCTTCACATCTTCATGCCGAGATGCTCGGCCACCGTGAAAATATCTTTGTCGCCCCGTCCACACATGTTCATGACCAGAAGATCACTTTGCGGCAGTGTTGGGGCAAGCTTGCAAACCCATGCGAGCGCATGGGATGGCTCTAGCGCCGGTATGATCCCCTCGAGCCGCGTGCAGAGCTGGAAAGCTTCCAGTGCCTCCTTGTCCGTCACAGGGACGTAGGTGACACGACCCGTCTCCTTAAGCCAGGAGTGCTCCGGCCCGACGCCAGGATAGTCGAGGCCAGCGGAAATGGAGTGACCCTCGAGGATCTGCCCGTCGTCGTTCTGCAGCAGGTAGGTGCGATTGCCATGAAGCACGCCGGGCTTGCCGCCGGTCATCGACGCACAGTGGCCATTGGGCACATCCAGTCCGTGCCCCCCGGCTTCCACACCGTAGATTTTGACGTCCTTGTCGTCGAGGAACGGATGGAACAGGCCGATCGCATTGGAGCCACCACCGATGCAAGCCACCAGTGTATCGGGCAGCCGGCCTTCGGCCTCCATCATCTGCTCACGAACTTCCTTGCCGATGACCGACTGGAAGTCACGCACCATTGCCGGGTAAGGATGTGGCCCTGCCGCGGTACCTATGATGTAGTACGTGTTCTTGACGTTGGTGACCCAGTCTCGCAGCGCCTCGTTCATGGCGTCTTTGAGCGTACCGGCACCTGCGGTCACCGCGTTGACCTTGGCGCCGAGCAGCTTCATGCGGAACACATTGGGCTTCTGGCGTTCAACGTCCGTCGCCCCCATAAAAATTTCGCACGGCAATCCGTAACGCGCACAGACAGTCGCCACGGCCACGCCGTGTTGGCCAGCGCCCGTCTCGGCGATGATGCGCGTCTTGCCCATGCGACGCGCCAGGAGGATCTGGCCGAGGCAGTTGTTGATCTTGTGACTGCCGGTGTGATTGAGCTCATCGCGCTTGAAGTAGATCTTCGCTCCGCCCTTGCCGCCTTTGGAGGCAGCCACCTCGCGCAAATAGGCCGTGAGGCGTTCCGCGTGATAAAGCGGTGAGGGTCGACCGCCATAGTGCGTGTTGAGGCTCTTCAGCTCGGCCTGAAATTCTGGATCGTCCTTGGCCTCGTTGTAGGCCTGCTCGAGCTCGAGGATCAGCGGCATCAACGTCTCGGCCACGAACCGGCCGCCGAACTGGCCGAAAAATCCATGCTCGTCCGGTCCCATTCGAAAACTGTTGGGCCCCGAGCTGGCAGTCGCTCTCAATTCGCCACTCATGCGCGTAAATCCTTCAGTTCCAGTTCGGCGTGCGGGCCTACCTTGTCGGATGCGCCTTTGGCCGCAGCGATGAACCTCTCAATCAGGTCCGGATCCTTCTCGCCTGGCCGCACCTCGACACCAGACGACACGTCCACCCCCTCAGGCGCCGTTAGTCTGATTGCCTCGGCCACGTTCTCGGGGTTGAGGCCGCCCGACAGCATGAAACGAACCTTGCCCTTGACACCATCGAGCGCGCGCCAATCGAATGCGATGCCATTGCCTCCCGGCAGCGCGCCAGTCATGTCCCGCGGCGCCTTCGCGTCGAAAAGGAACAAGTCGACCATGTCCCGGTAGGCGAGTGCGCGATCGGCATCTGCGCTACTTTCAACACTGATGGCCTTCATCACGGGCCGCCCGTATTTCCTTCGAATAGTTGCCACGCGCTCAGGCGTTTCCTTTCCATGAAGTTGAATGAGGTCTGGCTCGACCTTCCGGATCACTTCATCCAGGAGCGTTTCGTCCGGATCGACGAATAAGGCGACAATCTGGGCACGCCCACGCGCAAGTTGCGCTAGGTTGGCTGCGTCCTCGGGCGAAACACTGCGCGGGCTCGGCGGATAGAAGACGAGGCCCACGTAGTCGGCACCGGACGCGAGCGCCGCGGCGACTGTGGCCTCAGTTCTAAGCCCGCAGATCTTAACCTTGATTGCCATTTCCTATGCCTGCCCGGGCGCACGCCTTCAGCAGTCGCGCCTCAGCCCCGATGGGGTCTCCCGCTATGTGCACCGAGCGGAGAGGAAACGCAACTCGACCCATCCCCGCAGCCGTGCAGACATCTCTGCGTGCCCGCTAGGCTGCAGCATCAGCCTTTTCATAAACGGCCACCGCCGCCGCCAAGTCCTCGATCGAAGCGCCGACAGATTTGAACATCGTGATCTCATCGGCCGAGTTGCGGCGCGGTGCGGTTCCTCGGGCCAAACCGAACAGATCCCCTTGGATGTCGCTTTCGCGGATCACGCCTGCGTTCAGAGGTATGACGACGTCGCCAGCCTCGCTAAGTCCACCCGCGAACGTATCGACCCAAATTCGTGCTCTCCGGACCACATCGTCATCAGTCTCGCGCATGTCCGGCCGAAACGCGCCGACGCAGTCGACGTGGCAGCCGGGCTGAAGCCAAGCACCGCAGATCAAGGGAGCCGAGGATATGGTCGCAGTCGAGATAAGATCGGCAGTCCGCACGGCTCCCTCCAGATCGTCAACGACGGAGAGAGCAAGCCCGGAGTTTGCGAGTTTCCGTTGCAGGGCCTCTGCTTTGGACCGCGTCCTGTTCCACAGCATGACCTCGCGTATGGGTCGCACCGAAGCATGCGCTCGCACCAGATACGGCGCGAGCGCACCCGCGCCCACCATCAGCATCCGGGTAGCATCCGGCCTGGCCAGAAAGCGCGCCGCCAGCGCTGAGGCCGCAGCCGTCCTCCAAACGGTGAGCGTGGGCGCATCAATAAGGGCAAGCGGCTCGCCCGTTTCCGTAGAAAGGAGGAGATAGGCGCCGTAGATGGCGGGTTTGCCGAGCCGGGAATTGTCAGGAAAAACGGTGACCTGCTTGATCCCGATGTACCGGCCAGCCGTCTCCTCCCCTGGCGCCGAGCTTGTCCAAGCCGGCATCAGAAGCAGTGTAGCGTCTGGGCGGCCTTCGAGCTTGATCGTGTGGTGATGTCGCGGCGGTGAGATCGCCCCCATGCGAAAAGCCTCCTCGAGCACGTCGACGAGCTGAGGATATGCCAGCGCCTTCTCGACCGCAGCCGCGTCTATGAAGCGCATGGGCGAAGTCCAGTTCAGTGGCTCGCCAAAGCGAGGTGCCTCTTTTCGTAAGACTGTGACGCAGGCTTATGCTGAGCGACCAGAACATCACGCTCGCGCGTCAGTCGCTCGGCCTCCGCCCGCCAACGCGCTGCGTCTTGCCCGCGAGCACGCGCCAATCGGCGCCAGCGGCTCTGACTGAACCAAGTTGCGATGCCACCCAATATGACTCCAACGATGAGCATCGCGAAAAGGTAAGCGTAGAAGGGTAGCTCTACGGCCAGGATCGGGTCGAGTGGATTGAACGGATCGAGCACAAGCTGCACCGTATGGCGATTGGCCACCGCCAACGTCACGAGAAAGACGGCGGCAACGAAACCGAACAGCAGCCCCAGAATTCGACCAATCACAATCCGTTCCTTCCCGGCCAAACGCCCAATCGAAAGCTTCAGCTCGATGAGGGCCGGTTGATGCGCTCGCGTAGCTCCTTACCCGTCTTGAAGAACGGCACGTACTTCTCCTCAACGGGAACCGGCGCTCCGGTCCGGGGATTGCGGCCGATCCGCGGGGCTCTGTATTTCACCGTAAACGCGCCGAAACCTCTGAGCTCGACACGGTCTCCCCGCGCCAACGCGTTGACAATCTCATCGAAGATGACGTTGACGATCCGCTCGACGTCGCGGTGATAGAGATGGGGGTTTGCTGCAGCAATCCTTTGGATGAGCTCAGACTTGATCACGACACGCTCCGACGACAAAAAGTGCTTGTATTATAATCAGTTTTCGGAAGGTTGCCAAACCGACACAAGCCCGTCAAGGCTGAAGGCCCCCAGTGTTCGATCGCGCGTGAGAAGCGCCGTCAACCCGGCCACGAAATCGCCACCCAGATAGCGCGCCAAACCGGCAACTCCGCCAAGACCCCAGCCCGTTCCGCTGCGCTCCTTCCAGTCCACCACGTTGAGGCCCTTCTCGACCCCGCGCTCCTCGAGCCACCGTATGGCTTCGGTTTCGCCGCCGATCTCGTCGATTAACTTATGTTGCAGCGCCTCGCGTCCGGAGAAAACCCGTCCCTGCTCAAGACCCGGTATGCTGTTGGTTGCGACCTGCCGCCGGGTACGAACTAGATCGAGAAACCATTGATGACTTTCGGCGATCATGCTCTCGGCAAGGGCACGGCCCGTCTCGTCCATGGGCTGGAAGGGTGAGGGATTGGCCTTCAGGGGGCCGCTTTTCACCTCATTCACCTTAACTCCGATCTTGTCCAGCAGGCCGGAAATCTCCGGCCACTGCATGATGACACCGATCGACCCCGTGATGGTGTTGCCCCGTGCAACGATGTAATCCGTCCCGAGCCCGGCGATGTAGGCCGCCGATGCGGCTACGGTCCCGAACTGCGCGACGACCGGCTTCTTTTCCGAAAGCCGGCGCAACGCTTCGTAGATGGCCTCACCGCCTGTCGTCGTTCCGCCGGGACTGTTGACGTAAACGATGACCCCGGCAACGTTCTCCGCCTCGCCGACACGGTCGAGCAGCTTCAGGAGATCACGGCTTTCTGTGATCATGCCTTCAAGCGACACACGGGCGATCTGTCGGCGATCGAGAAGCCCGCTCTCACTTGAAACAAGGAGGGCGCCGGCTGCGAGTGTGAGAGCAATCACCGCCAGCACGCGCCAGAACGAAAGCTGGCGCCTCACCCGGCGGCGGTCGAGAATGGTCTCAGTGTCGAGGCTCATGCTGCTCCCGTGCCGCCCTGGGGCGGCCAATCGATTACGCGGCTGGCTAGAAATTAGGCCGCAGCGTCGAGCCATTCAACGTCTGGACAGTCAAAACGTAAGGAGCGCGGCTAGAGGGGAGAGCCGCGCTCCTTTAATTTCGCGGGTCAGAGGCCGTCTACTCTTTGGCCTCGTCCTCCTTAGCCTCGTCCTCGCGCTTCTTGATGGCTGCTTTGAAGATGTCGCCGAGCGAAGCACCCGAGTCGGTTGAGCCATACTGAGCCACCGCCTGCTTCTCCTCGGCCAGCTCGAGCTGCTTGATCGAGACCGAGATCCGCCGGCTCGCCTTGTCGACGCTGACCACCGCGGCATCGACCTTGTCGCCGACGTTGAAGCGCTCCGGCCGCTGCTCAGTACGGTCACGCGACAGGTCCGAGCGTTTGATGAAGCTCGTCACATCGGTGCCGACGATCTTGACCTCGATGCCATTGTCCTGGACCGCGATCACTTCGCAGGTGACCGGATCACCCTTCTTGTAGCGGCTGATCACATCGAGCGGATCGCCCGCAAGCTGCTTGATTCCGAGCGAGATCCGTTCCTTCGACGGGTCCACGTCGAGGACCACGGCCTTGACCACGTCGCCCTTCTTGTACTCCTTGATGACCTCGTCGCCCGGGCGGTTCCAATCGAGATCGGACAGGTGGACCATCCCGTCGACACCGCCATCGAGACCGATGAACAGGCCGAACTCGGTGATATTGCGGATTGGCCCCTCGACCACCGATCCCTTCGGGTGATTGGCGAGGAACGCCTCCCAGGGGTTCTCCTGCGTCTGCTTGAGACCCAGGCTGATCCTCCGCTTTTGAGCGTCGACCTCGAGAACCTGGACCTCCACCTCCTGGCTGGTCGAGACAATCTTGCCAGGGTGGACGTTCTTCTTGGTCCAGCTCATCTCGGAGACGTGGATCAGGCCTTCGACACCCGGCTCCAACTCCACGAAGGCGCCATAGTCGGCAATGTTCGTGACAGTGCCCTTGAACCGCGCGCCGACCGGGTACTTGGCCTCGATGCCCTCCCATGGATCGGCCTGCAGCTGCTTCATGCCGAGGCTGATGCGCTGCGTCTCCGGATTGATGCGGATGATCTGCACCTTCACCGTGTCGCCGACATTGACGATCTCGGAGGGGTGATTGACGCGCCGCCAGGCCATGTCGGTGACGTGAAGCAGGCCGTCGATGCCACCCAGGTCGATGAACGCACCGTAATCGGTGATGTTCTTGACCAGACCTTCGATGACCTGCCCCTCCTCGAGGCGGGCTACGATGTCCGCACGCTGCTCGGCCCGTGTCTCCTCGAGCACCGAGCGGCGGGAGACGACGATGTTGCCCCGACGGCGGTCCATCTTGAGGATCTGGAATTGAAGCGGCTGATGCATCAGCGGGCCGACGTCACGCACCGGCCGGATGTCGACCTGACTACCCGGGAGGAAGGCCACCGCCCCGTCGAGATCGACTGTAAAGCCGCCCTTGACCTTGTTGAAGATAACGCCGGTGACCTTCTCGCCACGCTCGAACTGCTGCTCGAGACGGTTCCAGCTTTCCTCGCGGCGCGCCTTCTCGCGGCTCAGAACCGCCTCACCGAGCGCGTTCTCGATGCGCTCCAGGTACACCTCGACCTCGTCGCCGACATTCAGCTCCGCCGGCTTTCCAGGAGCAGCGAACTCCTTCAGCGGGACGCGGCCTTCCATCTTCAGGCCGACATCGATGACCGCCATATCCTTCTCGATAGCGACGACCTTGCCGCGGACGACGTTGCCCTCGTAGCTGACATCTTCAGCAAGCGTCTCGTCCAACATGGCCGCGAACTCATCGCGGGACGGCGTCAGCTCTTTCGAGATCTGAGGTGTGCTCATTCAGTTTCCTTCAGCTCAGTCGGCGGGAAGAACCCGCCCGGTTGTCCATAATCGTGCATTGCGGCGTCCGGGCCGGCGCACCGCCGTACCCGGCTGGAGGCGTCCAGCGCGCAAGTTCCGAAACGTTGATTTCTTGCGAGCCACCGGCAGAGGGGTCTGCCCACCAATGGGATTAGGGGCGCAGCCACTGGCGCACCCTATTGGCCGATCTTCCTCTTGATCAGTCCGACGGCGGCATCGAATGCCGCTTCTATATCCAAGTTGGTGGTATCGAGCAATACGGCGTCTTCGGCTGGCCGCATCGGCGCGCTGGCGCGATTGGCGTCGCGCTCGTCGCGCTGGCGTATCATTTCCAGAACCTCACCATAGGTTACATCGTCACCTTGAGATTTGCGTTCAAGATAGCGCCGCTGCGCACGCACCTCAGGCAAAGCGGTCACAAATATTTTGACGTCCGCATCGGGGCAGACGACCGTGCCGATATCCCGCCCGTCGAGCACGGCTCCGGGCTTGCGCCGCGCGAACTCGCGCTGAAAATCCAACAGCGCTTCGCGCACCAGCTCGATGCGCGCCACGATGGACGCCGCCTCGCCGATACCCGCCTGGCGCAGAACCGGATCCGATAACGTTTCGGGATCAAGTGATCGGGCACACTCAACTGCGGCCTGCTCGTCATCGATCGACGCTCCCCGCGCCAGCACGTCGCGGGCCACCGCGCGATACAGAAGCCCCGTGTCGAGGTGAGCAAAGCCGAAGTGCTCGGCGATAAGTTTGCCAAGCGTACCCTTGCCCGATGCTGCCGGTCCGTCGATGGCAATGATCATGCCGTTCCCATTCGTTTGGCATCCGTTCGCACGCAGCCTGCAGCCATGCGGGGTCACCTCCACCGACCTTTGGAATGCCTCATGATTGTCCCTTGCGGACCGTTGCCACTTGTCCGCTGCTCGTCACCCGAAGCGTGCGCCCAGTCTTTCCATCAGCTCCCGAAACTCGGGAAAGCTCGTTGCGATCACCGACGTATCATCCACCGTGACCGGCTCCCGGCTGGCAAGCCCCATTGTGAGAAAAGCCATAGCGATGCGGTGGTCGAGATGCGTCGCGACAGTTCCGCCGCCTCGCGGAGCCCTGCCCGTGCCCTCGACGATGAGGGTATCTCCATCAGCGACCGCCTCGACACCATTTGCAATGAGCCCAGCCGCCGTTGCCGTCAGCCGGTCGCTTTCCTTGACCTTAAGCTCAGCCAGACCAAGCATTTCGGTGCGGCCGCGCGCGAAGGCAGCGACCACGGCGAGGATCGGGTACTCGTCGATCATGCTCGGCGCTCGTTCCGCCGGAACCCGGACTCCCGTGAGACTCGACGCACGCACGCGGATGTCGGCAACGGGCTCGCCACCTTCCTCCCGCATGTTGAGGAACGTGACGTCGCCACCCATCTCCTGCAGCGTCAGATAGAATCCGGTTCGGGTGGGGTTTATCAGGACGCCCTCGATCGTCACTTCGGAGCCAGGAACAATAAGTGCTGCCGCTGCGATAAAGGCGGCCGAGCTCGGATCGCCCGGCACCACGACGTCCCGGCCGTCGAGCTCGGCGTTACCTTTGACGGTGATACGAGTACGCCCGCCCTCAGCAACGGAGCGAATCTCGGCACCAAAGTAGCGGAGCATCCGCTCCGTGTGGTCTCGCGTCGGCTCCTTCTCGATGACGGTCGTCTCGCCTCTCGCGGCGAGCCCTGCAAGGAGCACGGCGCTCTTGACCTGGGCCGAGGGCACCGGCAGCTCATACTCGATCGGCACAAGATCGCTCGTGCCGCGGATGGTGAGTGGCAGCGTCTCCTTGTTTTCGAGAACCTCGAGACCCATCTGCTGCAGCGGCCGCAAAACCCGGCCCATGGGCCGGCGGGACAAGGATGGATCGCCAATCAGCCGTACCGTGATTGGATGTCCGGCGATGACACCCATCATGAGCCGTGCGCCGGTACCAGAGTTGCCGAAGTCGAGTGGCTCGGAAGGTTGGCTGAGGCCCCCGACACCACGGCCTAGGATTTCCCAGACGTCGCCCGATTTGCGGGCTGGAGCCCCAAGGGCCGTCACAGCCTTCGCGGTGTTGAGCACGTCTTCGGACTCGAGCAGATTGCTCACTCGCGTGCGGCCCGTCGCCAGGGCGCCAAAAATGAGCGCGCGATGGGAAATTGACTTGTCACCAGGCACGCGACAAGCACCACGGAGCGGGGCTGCCGAAGAAGCAGTAAGCGGTCGGGAAAGGGGAGCTGTCATATAAGAATATCGGCCGTAAAGAGCTTCGATTGCGCCGGCGCTCAGCCCCCGGCAGGCTCGCTGGCAGATAGAGACTGGCTGGGCCTAAGCTGTCAACCGCGGCAAGGGGACAGGGGGCTGCCAATTACTTTTGACATGGTCTGCCACCCGTGGCAGACGCAGCTGAATTTCGCGATGAGGACATTGAGGAATTAAGATGGCAACGAAGGAAGCGCGTGGGACCAAGCGCACCTGCCAGAACCCCGAATGCGGCTCCCGATTCTATGACCTGAACCGGGATCCAATCGTATGCCCAATTTGCCAAACGGTGTACAAGCTCGCGACTGCTCCTCAGATCGAAGAGGCGCAGGACGAGCAGGCAATCCGCAAGCCCGTGAAACCTGAGTTGGTGGCAGACGAGGAAGGCCTGGTTGGTGATCTCCCGCTGGCCGAAGGCGACGAGGACCTGGCCGACCTGGAGGAGGCAGACGAAGCGCTTGTGGGAGACGAGGAGGAGCCTTTCATTGAACCCGAGGACGAGGACGGCGGCGACGTGACCGACATTCTCGGTCCGGTTGGCGAGGATGACGACGAGGAACGTTGAGTGTTCGAGTACCGGCTAGTGCCGGGTTCATCCTTCCAGATCAACGAAGGGCTTGCAGTTTTTGATTCGGCAGCCTATTGAGGCGCTTCTAGTGTGGGGTGGGTGATATCCCACCCTTACAAGATCCCAACGGTCGGGGCCGTAGCTCAGTTGGGAGAGCGCGTGAATGGCATTCACGAGGTCAGGGGTTCGATTCCCCTCGGCTCCACCAATCAAAAACCCAGAATACTCAGTACGTTGCGGTTGCCGTTCAGGCGAGTATTCGGTCTAAGCTGATCAAGCTGCACCGCAACTACACCGCAGAAGAGTTACTGTTAGATCGGAAGAATCTGGGCTAAACGCGGTCCGCCACATCCCCGTTGTCCAGTCGCGGGCATAATACTGAAACGGGCGGAAGCGAAGTCTCCCTGCCATCCGGGGGGCGCTTGCTGCCGCTTATAAATCGGCATAGCAAAGGTCTTCGTCAGTCCGGAGCCTCTCTCTCACCGTCCAGGAGCTTGTGAATAATTCAGCCAAGGACGGCGCACTGTTGAGCCCAAGCGGAGTGGTGAGCGTGTCCTGCGACTGCGGTGGGCTGATTTGAGTGGCAGGAGCGAGGAGCACCTGGTTGTTGCGCCGAGGCGCATCTGCAACCGACAAGGTTGCTTTTGACACATATTTGTTGACACTGCGGGTTGACGCTTGCTGGCGGCTGGATCGCGCGTGAACTACCTTCGCGAACCGACAGATTCCGTACCGACAAGCCGGCGTGGGCCGGCATGGTAAGTTGATGTGTTGTGTGAGGCGGTGCTATCTCCAGTTGGCCAACACAGCGAAGATGTTTGTCAACCCAAACTGCTGATCCAAGCTGCACTTTGATGATGCGGCTGATGGTTCGTCCAAGGCGATCATCGTGGCCGTTAATCGAAATGGTCAGCAGGGGCTAAGCCGCAGATGGCCCTCCCTATCCCTTCGGCTCGGGACGGCTTTCGCTCCAGGCCTTCACTTCCGACGCGAGCCAAGCGACGCGATTCGGACCTATCTTGCGCCGGGCCGGAAAGAGATCGAGGGCCATATAGCGATAGATGGAGGCCGACGACAGACCGGTCTTCTGCCGGACGGTCTTGAGATTCCAGAAAATGTCGTCGGAAGGAGAATTGGCTGTTGTGCCGAAGACTGGGTCGGTTGTCGTGGTCATGATTACTCCTTTCGATGCGATTGCCTCAGCTGAACACTCATTCGCTGAGGCGTGATGTGCGCTGCCGCCGCGTCTGGAGCCGGAGACGTGGCGAGCTGAGAGGACGACGAATGAGGTGAGGCCGGATCCCTCTTAGGTGGAATCGCGAGCGAAGAACCGATTGCAATCGCCACTGCAAACGAGACCAGTGCCACCAAGCGCCATGCGTTCGCTTGTTGGCGCGCTATCTGCTGCCGCGACCGCCAATCCTGCCAGCCGCGCAAGTAAGGAGCGGCGGCAGCTGGCGAGACACGGAGCGTCGCGGCCAGCGCGTGGACGGGGTGAGCCGAGAACTCTTTGACCTGCGTGCCCTGCCGTGGCCAGACAAACCACGCAAACGCCGCTGCCTGGAGGGCAAGGTTGAGGCTGAACGCGGTCTGATAGGCGATTGGCGGATGGCGTCCGGTCTCCACCGGCCAAAATTCTACGATGAAGCCAATGCCAACCTGCACCAGGAACGCGCTGCCGATATGGAGCAGATTGAGTGCGCCGTTTGCACGACCCGCTGCCGACTTCGGGAACAATTCGGCGAGGATCGCATAGCTCAATACCGTTGCAGCGCCGACCCCGGAGATAGCAATCCAGGGCAGCCAGGTCGGGACCGGCCAGCTCATTACGAGCGAGAGCTGCGCCAACAGGGCGAAGCCCGTGGCGAACGCAAAGCTCGTCGACAGTGATACGCCGCGGCAACGAAGCTGATCGGCGGCCACACCAAGTGCCAGCGCTGATGCGCTGAGGGCGATCGCCATCACCAGCAGATGCGCGACGACGTCATCCCGCTGCAGCCCTTCGACGTCGGCGAGCCACGGGGCGGCCCACAATCCCTGTAATGCCCACGCTGAGCCGATGCTCGTTGCCGAGAGTGGCGCGAGACGCCAGAAGCGTGCGTCGAGGTAGATGGCGCGAATGGTCGGGCCGGCCACCATCGACGCCGTTTTTCCGGGGGCCGGGCGATGGGGCACGACGCACAGAATCAGCAGCGCCGATGCTGCCGTCAGCGCAGCCAGTAGCAGGAACAGCCCACGCCAGCCGATGGATGCCATCAGCAGCTCGGCGGGTGCCGTTGCGATGACCGCGCCGAGCGTTCCCAATGTGATTAGCAAGCCATTGGCCAACGCGATCCGCTCGGGCGGCCACCACAGCGCGAGGCCTTTGAGGCCGGCCATCAGCGCGCCGGCCACGCCGACACCGATCAGAGCTCGCCCGATGACCAATCCAACAAGGCTCTGTGCACAGGCAAACACAGCAGCTCCGACTGCCGCGATGAATAGCAGGACCACCTGCACGGGGCGCGGCCCGTAGCGGTCGAGCCAAACGCCAAGCGGCAGCTGGATCAGCGCGAACGTCAGGAACAGGACGGCCGTGAAAATGCCGAGATCGGCTGCAGAGAGAGCCAAGTCCTCGCCGAGCCTGTGAGAGATGAGCGCATTGATGGTGCGATAGAAGTAGCTGAGACAATAGCCGGCAGCGAACGGCAGCAGCACGGCGAAGACAACGCGCCAGATGCCGGCGAGCTGGTGTGCCTCGTCTTGTCTACCCTTCGGGCCGCTCAGAAAGCGCGGCAGCGCGTCGTCCGGATGCACTGCCAAGCCATGCGATGCATCGAGATACCGATCAACTGAGGCGACCGCTGTTCGCATAGGCTCAGCCCTCCCACCCCTGCCGCCGTGCCAGCAACGATCCGTCGATTGGTGGGACGATAAAAGCTCGAAGCGCAGAGGCCGTCTCCGACGGCAACGACGTGGCGCGCCGCGTTACACGGTCCATGAGGACGACCGTCGACATGGCGATGGCAGCGCAGCGACCCGCAATGAATAGAGCCTGCGCCATCACCAGCGAGGCGCGGCCAACGTGCTCACACCGTGTGCCGATCACGACGCTATTCGGCCAATGCATCTCGCCGAGGAAGTCGATCTCGAGCCGTGCGATTACGAACTGGGCATCGATCGGCAGCGGGACGCAGCGCGGATCGTGCAACAGCTCCATGCGCGCGTTCTGGCAGCAGACGGCGAACACGGCATTAGAGATGTGCCCGTTGCAATCGGTGTCAGCGAAGCGCAGTTTTTCCGTCGTGTGCACGGGATAGTCCTCGAGACGAGGAGCTGCGCGCGCGCGCCGTCTTGCCGGCGCTGGCCACTCGAGGTCCGTCTTAAGTGCATCGGAGGACGACATTGCTCAGACGCCCTCCGGCTTTTCACGGCGCCAGATCAGCCGAACGATGCCGTCGTCCGTCGCTTCTATAAGAATAGCCCATATGGGTTGCGGCCAGGCTGGATCGTCGAGCCTCACACGCAGATAGCTCTGATCCGTACCCTGCTTGATCCGGCGCCAGGCCGCACCGATTTCGGTGGGGCCGAGCGAAACCCGGAAATCCGGCGCCCCTTCGGTGTCCTTGCGGTCATTGGCGAGGATCTTCACCCGTCCGTTGATGGTGAGCGTGCGGATGCTGCCGGCGTAGCCGTCCTTGACGGCCGAGAAGGTTCCGATAACGGCCATGCGGTGTACTCCCTTCGTCAGTTGGCTGTGAGGGTAGTGGCGCCCTGGTAGGGGCGCAGGATGATGTCCTTGTGGACGATGACGCGCAGCGGCCAGCCGGGGCGCACGGTGATGGTCGGCTGGACATTGAGGTTGCGCTCAATGAGGCGCTGGCCCGCGCGGTTGGAGGTCGACTGCGTTGAGAGCTGCAGGGCGCGGACGAGATCGTTGTCGGAGGAACCGTAGACGAGTTCGCTCCCCGCCCCGAGCACGGTCGCCAGCGCAACGCCGTTGAGCAATTGCCAGGTATGAAGGTCCACCTGATCGGCCAACCCGGAATAGCCGCCCGTGTCCGTGGCCGGGAGGTTGTCGATCACAACGGAGGAGCCGTCGGGTAAGATGATGCGCTGCCACACCACGAGCGCGCGCTCCTGGCCGAAGGCGACGACATTGTCGTACTTGCCGATCAGCCGCGCGCCTTGCGGGATCAGCAAGAAGCGGCCCGAGACGGTGTCGTAGACGTTCTCGGTCACCTGAGCGATGACGAAACCCGGGAGATCCGAATTGAGCCCGCTGACAAGGCTCGCGGCGATGACCGTGCCGGCCATCAACTGATAGGGCGAGGCCGGCGTCTGCAAGGCGTGCGGGTTGTAGATGTCCTTCTCGGGTTCCGACCTGAGGAACATCAGCTTGCGCCGGCCCTCTGTCACATCGGTGCTGGTCCCGGCGAGATCGCTTGGTGCGAGCGGGCGCGCCCACTGTCTTGTGGCCGTTGTCGATCGCGATTGATTGCTCGGCTCGGTGTTGGCCGCACCATCGCGCGGTGCTTTCAACTGAAGCCGGAAGAACACCGGCGATTCCCGCGCCTGACCGACCATACGGGCGAGACGTGTTCTCTCGATCTGCTCCCCCTCGTCGGCGAGATCGCTGCTTGCCTTCCGCAGCTGAGGAACTACTGCTGGCGAATTGGGTGGTTCGTCGCGCGGGTCCACAGGGAGGCTGTCGTAGGTGGCCGGCAGCCGCTGCAATCCATCTGTGATCCGCTTGTGCTCGACGTTGATGAGCTCGCGCGGTGTGTCGACATTGAGTTTCGGCGGCTGCAACGCGATGAGAACTAGGCTGGCAACGAACAGAAGCACAACGGCAACTCCGCCAAACACGATCCTGCGATTGATGCGGGTGACCGGCTGCGGCCGGGCGCGCAGCTCCAGCGTCTCCGGCGCGACCTTGTTCTCTGCCTTGTTGCTGTGATCCGTGTCCGTCATGACCGCGTCTCCCGCCACACGGCGTCGGTGCGCACGATGCGAACGACACGTTGCGGGGCTGTGCCAAGGCGAAGCTCAGCGGCGGCGAACAGCCGGTCGACGATGTAGGTGGTGCCGCGTACACGGTAGTTGACGAGAGCCGCCTTGCCGTCGGGGCCCATGACGAACAGCGGCGGCGCCTCGCTCTGGGCCAGGCCCGACGGAAACTGGATATAGACCTTGGCGCCATCGTCGAACACCTGCCGTGGCTTCCAGGGCGCATCGCCCTCGATGCGATAGCGGAAGCGCAGCTGGTCGATGTTGACAGCGGTATCCGCAATCGAGGCCAGCGAAGCAGCGGCCCCGTCGCGCTGCTTGCGCAAGGAGACGAGCTCGGCGGCGGGATAGGTCCACGACACCGAGGCCATGTAGGTCTTGTTGCTGGAGCGCATCTCCAGGTGATAGGTGCGCCGGTCGGTGGTGATGACGAGATTGGTCTCGAGGTCGGCGCCGACCGGCTTCACGAGAATATGGACCTGGGCGTCCTTGCCCTCGCCGCTGGTCGTGTCGCCGACCACCCATCTGACGGTGTCCCCAGCCGAGACGGAGACGAGCTTCTCGCCGGGCTCGAGGGCGATGTCGGTCACCTGGTTGACGGCGGCATAGAGCTGGTAAAGCGCGCCCTTGGTATAGGGATAGACCTGAATGGCATTGATGTAGCCGTCCTTGACCGGCTCCATGCGCGCTGCGGCATTGGCGCCGGTCACGCGTTCTGACGGCGGGCGCGTGTCCTTCTTCTTATCGGCCTCCTTGCCGACGGGCTTGAGCTGGCCGGGAAGAGGAAGCGGTGTCGGCACCTCGACATAGCGGACCGGCAATTTCGGGTCCGGCTCGCGTCGGGCGGCCGCCATTGCCGGGCTGTCGAGGATCGGGATCTCCGGCACCTTGACGCTGGTGGCGCAGGCGCCGAGGCCGCTCGAGGTCGCGATAGCGAGCGCGAGCGTGCACAACTTGCTCATCTGGACTCTCCGGTGGTGGCGTCCTGCGACCAGTTGAAGGCGTGCACGTAGATGCCGAGCGGGTTCTTGCGCACGGCTTCGACGGTCCTGGGTGGCGTGATGATGATCGAGAAGAGGCCGGTGAGCCGTTTCGTGTCTTTGAGCGCGCCGCCTTCGAACGTCTGTTCCTGCCAGCGCACCTGGAACGATGTGTCGGAGGCGCGCACGACGCTGGTCACCTCAACGGCAACGGTCTGGCGGCCGACGCGCGCGAACGGATCATTGTCGCGGGCGTACTCGTTGAGTTTGACGGCGGCCTTGTCGGTCACGAAGTCGTAGGCCTTGAGCCAGTTCTGCCGGACGACGACGGGATCGATGGAGAGGGCACGCACGTTGTCGACGAAGCGGGCCAGGTGATAGGCGATCTGCGCGTCGCTCGGCGTATAGGTCTCGGCACCTGGGCCGACAGCACGCGCGCCGCCGCGCGAGTCGACCTCGACAATATAGGGCACCACAGCGCCGCTCCGCCCGAGCCAGAGCAGGATGGCTGCGAGCAAGAGCGCCAGAGCGAGGCTGCCGACCGCCATCAGCCGCCAGTTGTATGCTTGCACCCGTGCACTGCCGATGCGCTCATCCCACGCCTGCGCGGCCTTCTGGTAGGGCGTCACCGGCTGCGGCGTCTCGCCGTAGCGCAAGGTCGATCGCTTGAACGCCATGAGCGACATCTCCTCTTAGCTCTTGCTCTTGAGATCGGGGCCGCTGCTCATGCCGGGACGGTCGCCCTCGCGCAGGGCCTGCCGCGGCCATCAATCCAGCCTGGGTGGCGCGCTGTCGGCGGGCGAGGCTTTGTGCCCATGCCGGCGGGCCGGATGCATTCGCGCCGGCCGCCAAAGACTCGACGGCGGTACCTTTGTCGCCCGAGCTCGGAGGCGGTGCCGCATCGCGGTAGCCCTGGGCCGCGCCATAGCGGTAGGCATCGCGCACGGGTGCCGTTGCAGAGGCGGCTAGGCGTGAGGCGGGCTTCGTGACGGTCGCGCGTCGCACACCAGCCATGCCGTCTGCCGTATAGGCAGCACCGACACGGCCGGAGAGTGAGGCGGCCGACTTGATCGCGCCGCCGGCCGTGCGCCCAGCCAGTCGCGTAGCACCTGCCGTCGCCATGCCGCCGGCAACGGCGGTGCCGCCGAGCGCGGCCGTGGTGGCAACTGCCGCGCCAGCCCCCAATTGCGGTGCGCCGGTGATCAACCCGGCGGCGATGCCAGGCACGAAGATGGCGAAGCCAAACACGGCGATGGCGCCGAGGATGCAGGAGGCCGCCTGTGTCAGCGTCACCTCGCCGGTCGGGCGCATGACCGTGCCGAACAGCGACGAGCCAATGCCGACCACAATCGCCAGCACCATCAGCTTGATGCCCGACGAGATGACGTTGCCCAGCACGCGCTCGGCGAGAAACGCCGTCTGACCGAACAGCGCGAACGGCACCAGTACGAAACCTGCCAGCACCGTCAGCTTGAACTCGATAATGGTGATGAAGAGCTGCACCGACAGCACGAAAAAGGCGAGCAGCACAACCACCCACGCCAGCATCAGCACCGCAATTGTTACGAAATTGGCGAAGAACGTTGTGATGCCGATCAGCTCGCCGGCTTTCTCCAAGAGAGGCTTCGATGCCGTGAACCCGGTCGAGGCCACGAATCCCGGCCGCATCAGATCGGCTGCGGTCAGCGATGCGCCTGACGCCTTCAGTCCCAGACCGGCAAAGGACTGGAAGATGATGTCGGCGAGGCTCTGGAAGTTGGACAGCAGCAGGGCGAAGAAGCCGACGTACAAGATCTTGCGGATGAGCTGCGCGACGACGTTGTCCTCGCCCATCAGAGCCCAGAACAGGCCTGCGAGCGTGATGTCGATCGCCACCAGGATACTGGTCAGGAAGGCGACGTCGCCGGCAAGCAGACCGAAGCCGCTGTCGATGTAGCGGGAGAACGTCTCCGTAAACCGGTCGATGATGGCGAGATCGTCCATGTAATCCTCGAACTCCAGACAAGGCTCCGCCGTCGGCGGAAATCGCGTTCGCCGTAACTTGTGATCAGGGGTGAGCACTCAGGCTGCGGCGATCGTCGTCGATAGCGGTCTCGGTTGGTCGCTTCGCGAGCGGGCTACTGCCCGCGCCCGTTCGGGGAGACCCCGAACCCCCTTCTTTTTGAAACTGCAAAAAGCGGGGAGTGCGAAGGGTGGCCCTAGCGCGGGGTTTGCGGCGGAAGCAAGACCTGCACATAGTTTTGCCTCCCATTCTCATCGACTTGCCGTGTAGGCGGATCCGGTGCCGACGAAGGATTTGAAGCGTTGGCGGGCTTCGTCCTCGGTGGCGAGGTCGCGGGCGCGGCTGACGGTTTCGGCGCGATGCTGCGCGGCAAGAAGGCCCTGTAATGCGAGGGACTGCTTGACCGCGAGCCCGGTGAGCTCATTGCCGGCCTGGGTGGCTTCGAGCGCGCCGACGGCGTTGCGCGAGCGTGTCATGGCGTCGCCGAGCAGGCGCGTATCGGTCTCGATGCCGTCGGCGATCTGGCCCTGTAGGAGGGCGGCGCGCTTGAGGCCAGCGTATTCCTCGTCCCATCGAGTCTTGGCATTGCGCAGCACGTCGTCGGATGAGAGCGCAGCCGAGACCTGGGCGGGGAATAGGCGTTCGTAGGTGCTTTGCGTTTGCTGCAGTTTCAGCGCGATGCCTTCGCCGGCGCGCAGCTGAGCCTGGATATCCGTGAGGGTGCGCTGAAGATCCGGGGAGAGACTTGAACCGAGGCGCATCAGGTTCTGATTCATGCGGAGGATCATCTGCGCCTGATTCTGCAAGGCTCGGACTTGGTTGTTGATCTGCTCCAGGGCGCGCGCGGCCGACAACAAGTTCTCCTGGTAGTTCATCGGATCGAACACGGTGAGCGCATCGGCGCTCGGCGGCATAGCGGTGCTCGTTAGGAGTGCCAAAGCGAGCGCGATGAGAGCCCCGCGTGCCGCGCGGCGTCGTGCGGCGCGGTTGGGCTTGGCCGGCGAGGGAAACGGCGCCAGGCGCTCCAACAGGTCATCGCCGGTGGTGGTGGCGGACGCCGGTTTGGGTGCTTCCGGTCCGTCTGATCGCGATACCGGCGTCGTCTCCAAGCCGCCCGGCAGGGGCGGCGGCGTGGTCCGCGGGCTTTGCGCACCGGGGAATGACTTGAGCAGATCGGCCGCCCAGGCGTGGCCCTTAGCGCGGAGGAAGGCATCGACGAACCCGGCATCGGAGGCTTCCGCGATAACGCGATCGATCAGCTTCTGGTCGTCGAGTGAGGAGGTAGCCGTGAACGCCAGCGCCACGGGGCCGAGACCGAGCTCGAACAGCCGGTTGCCCTGCGCCGACTGCACGTAGTAGTCGCGCTTCGGCGTGGCGAGGCCAAGGATCTCGATCTGCCGCCCGTTGAGACCGACGCGTTCGTAAACGGCGCGCGCCTGTGGCTCGAGCGCGCGATCATTGGGCAGGAAGATGCGCGTCGGGCAGCTTTCGATGAGCGCCGGTGCGATCGCCGAGCGCTCAATGTCGGCGAGCGATTGGGTGGCGAACAGCACGGCGACGTTCTTCTTGCGCAGCGTTTTCAGCCATTCGCGGATGCGCGCCGCAAACAACGGTTCGTCGAGGAACGTCCAGGCTTCGTCGAGGACGAGCAGTGTCGGCCGGCCATTGAAGCGGGCTTCGAGCCGGTGGAAGAGGTAGGTGAGCACGGGTGGGATCAGCCGCTTGTGCTGCATGAGCGGTTCCATCTCGACATGCAGCACGTCTGCCAGCGCGAGGTTCTCCGTCGCGCCATCGAGCAGGTGGCCGTAAGGGCCCTCGAGCGTGTAGGGCGCCAGCGCCTGGCTCAAGGCACTGGACTGGACCAGCACGGCGAGGCCGGTGAGCGTGCGCTCCGCCTTCGGCGCCGAGGCGAGGCTCTTCAAGGCGGTCCACAGCGCATCCTTGACCTCGGGCGTGATCGCCACGCCCTCATTGGTGACGAGGCCACTAACCCATTCGAGTGCGAAGGCAAGTTCGCCAGTCTCGTCGATACGGGCCAGCGGCTGCAGCGACAGTGTACCTTCAAGACCGAGCTCGATGCTTTCACCACCCATGGCGAGGGATGCGGCGCGCGCCGAGCGGCCACGGTCGAAGATCGCGACCTGAGCGCCGATGAAGCGCCGGAACTGCAGCGCCAGGAGGGAGAGCAGCACGGATTTGCCGGATCCGGTCGGGCCGACGACGAAGGCATGGCCGACATCGCCACTGTGCAGATCGAGCCGGAAAGGCGTGGCACCGCGAGTCTCCGTAATCATCAGCGGCGGCGCGTCGAGATGGCGGTTGCGCTCGGGTCCGGCCCATACGGCCGAGACCGGCATCATGTGCGCCAGGTTTAAGGTGTGCACGATCGGTTGGCGCACGTTGGCATAAGGGTTGCCGGGCAGCGAGCCCAGCCAGGCCTCGACGGCGTTCAGGGACTCGCGGATGGTGGTGAAGCCGCGGCCATTGATGATGCGCTCCAGCGCCAGCAGCTTCTCGTCGGCGCGCTTGGGATCGGCATCGCCGACAACGAGTGTCGTCGTCAGATAGCCGAAGGCGACGTCGTCGGCGCCGAGTTCCTGCAGGGCTTCGTCGGCATCGGCGGCCTTGTTGTCGGCATCAGAGTCGACCAGCGCCGTCTCACGGTTGAACATGACTTCACGCAGGATCGCGGCAACCGACTTGCGCTTGGCGAACCATTGGCGTCTGAGCTTCGTGAGCTGGCGATTGGCCTGGATCTTGTCGAGCGCGATCCAGCGCGTCGTCCAGCGATAGGCAAAGCCAAGGTCATTGAGCGCATCGAGCAGGCCCGGCGTCGTCGTGCTCGGGAACCCCGTCACGGTCAGCAGGCGCAGGTGCTGGCGCCCGAGCTTCGGCTCGGTGCCGCCAAGACAGGGCGTGTCACAGAGGATCGCGTCGAGGTGCGTCGGGACGGTCGGCACCGCAATGGGATGGCGCTTATCCGAGATCGTGCCGTGCAGATAGGCGAGCGTCTCGGCATCATCGAGCGCCTCGGCCTCGGGCAGGATCGACGATAAGAGGTCCAGCGCTCGCGTGGTCTCGGTCTCGAACCAGGCAAGCTGGCCCCACACATCCGCCTCGTCGCTGTAGCCGTCCTGGCGTTCATAGAGCAGCCGCTCGGCGCGGCCTTGATGCTCCGGCGCCGGCAGATAAAGGAGTGTCAGATAATAGCGGCTCTCATGATGCGCACCGTCGGCCGAGAAGGATGCATAGCGCTCCTGATCGACGAGCCAGGAAGCGGCGTCGGCAAAGCGATGGCCGGGATACTGGTTGGCCGGCACGCGCTCCGCCTCGAAGAACAGTGCCCAGCCTTCGCCGAAGCGGCGCAGCACGTTGTTGAGCCGTGCCGAGACCGCGACGAGCTCGGCGTCCGTCGCGCTGTCGAGATCGGGACCGCGGTAGCGGATCGTGCGCTGGAAGGAGCCGTCCTTGTTGAGCACGATGCCGGGCGCAACGAGACAGGCCCAGGGCAGATAGTCGGCGAGGCCGGTGGCGGTCTTACGGTATTCGGCGAGGTTCAGCATGAGAGCACTCCTTTGTGGCGGGCGTGGCGGGACAGAACGGTGAGGAAGTCGGGGTCCTTGCGGGTGACCCAGACGGCGAAGGCGTGGCCGACGAGCCAGATGACGAGACCGGCGATCCACAGCCGCAGGCCGAGCCCGATCGCGGCGGCGAGCGTGCCGTTGAGGATGGCGAAGCTGCGCGGCGCCCCGGCGAGCAGGATCGGCTCGGTCAAGGAGCGGTGCAGGGCGACTTCGTAGCCGGGAAGGGAGGTCGGTTGTCCGAGCATGATGAAAGAAGCTCCGTGTCTGTCAGTCGATGAGCGCGCCGCCGGCGAAGGAGAAGAACGTCAGGAAGAACGACGTGGCGGCGAAGGCGATGGAGAGGCCGAAGACGATCTGCAGCAGCCGGCGCAGTCCGCCGCCCATGTCGCCGAACGCGAGGCTGAGACCCGTGACGATGATGATGACGACCGCGATCACCTTGGCGACCGGTCCCTCGATCGACTCGAGGATGCGCTGCAGCGGCGCCTCCCACGGCATGCCGGAGCCGGCGGCCATGGCGGGGCCGCAGATCAATGCGACGGTGGCGAGGATCACAAGTCGCTGCGCGAGCGGGCCGCGGGCCCGCACCCGCCTGGGGGATGTGTCCCCCAAACCCCCTTCTTTTTTTGCTTCATGAAAGGCGGGCGGTCCCGCGGGTGTCCCGTCGGGCAGGTTGCAGAGCCTGTCCCGGACTTGATCCGGGAGCGGCAGCTCTGCTGCGCAGCAGTCAGTATGTGCAAGCGCGCGCATCGTCATGCTCCATTTGGTCCGACGGGCCGCAGGATCGGTGTGCCGAGCGGCCTGAGCTGGTAATCGCCGCTGTCATCAAGCCCCGTGAGCTCGACCAGCGCGGCGAGCCGGCGGTCAGGGCCGCGACCCGCCAGAAAGGCGATGACGTCGATGGCCTCCAGAATGAGATCACGCGGGACGGTGACGACAGCCTCCTGCACGAGCTGCTCGAGCCGGTAGAGGCCGGCCTCGGCCGAGTTGGCGTGCACGGTGGTGATGCCGCCGGGGTGTCCGGTGTTCCAGGCTTTCAGCATGTCGAGCGCTTCCGGCCCGCGCACCTCGCCGACGACGATGCGGTCGGGCCTGAGCCGCAGCGTCGAGCGGACCAGATCGGCCAGCGAGGCGACTCCGGGCTTGGTGCGCAGCGCGACGCAATCGATGGCGGCGCATTTGAGTTCGCGCGTGTCCTCGAGGATGACGACGCGCTCGTCGCAATCGGCGACCTCAGCGAGGAGGGCGTTGACGAGCGTGGTCTTGCCGGACGACGTGCCGCCGACGACGAGGATATTGTGGCGCTCGCGTATGGCTGTCGCCAGAGCCTCGGCCTGCAGCGACGTCATGATGCGCGCTGTAACGTAATCGGCGAGCCGGTAGAGCAAGTCGGCCGGCTTGCGCACCGCGAAGCATGGCGCCGGAGCGACCGGCGGCATGATGCCTTCGAAGCGCTCGCCGGTCTCGGGCAGCTCGGCCGAGACGATCGGTGCGCCCGCGTGCACTTCGCGGTGCACATGTGCCGCGACGAGGCGGATAATGCGCTCGACCTCGGCACTGCCGATCTGCTCACCGCTGTCCTGACGGCCGATGCTGGCGCGATCGATCCACAAGCGGCCGTCCGGGTTGACCATCACCTCGATCACTGTCGGATCGGCCAAGGCGGCGGCAATCGCGGGTCCGAAAGCGGTGCGCAGCATCTGCCGGCGATCCGCGCCATTGGTTGGCTCAGTCATCCGACCAGGCCGTTGCCATGCCAGCCGTGCTGACGAGCGAAGGCAAGGTGCTCTACTGGAAGCACCCGGACGGCGTTAGCGATTATTCTCTGCCCCCTAAGAGAACCTCCGATGGCCAGGGTTATGTCCCTGTCTACGATGACGAGGAGCCGGACTTCGCAGGGACGATGCCCAAGGAGCCGCCCAAATCATCCATTGCCGCCATCCCATGGGCCTTCCGGACATTTCGCCCGTACCTAAGAAGGACAGCATGGGGAGACGTTTCCGGAGGTCGACAGCGTCTTCGGCAAGGCCGGCCGTGCGGCAACGGCGACCGACCCGGCCCCAACCGAGATGTTCGAGACGGTGATCAATCTGAAGCCGGAATCGGAATGGCGCCCCGGCATGACCCTCGACACGCTGATTCAGGAAATGGACCGTGCCCTGCAGTTTCCCGGCGTTCCCAATGCCTGGACCATGCCGATCAAGGCGCGCACCGACATGCTGGCCACGGGCATCCGAACGCCGGTCGGCATCAAGGTCATCGGCCAAGACCTGAAAGTCATCGAAAGGCTCGCGCGTGAGATCGAGGTTGTCGTCAGGAACGTGCCCGGCACCTCGAGCGCGTTTGCCGAGCGCATCATGGGCGGCTACTACCTCGACATCGAGCCCGACCGCCGCGAGCTCGCCCGCTACGGCCTGATGATCGGCGATGTGCAGTAGGTCGTGGCCTCGGCGCTGGGCGCCGAGACGGTAACGACGACGGTCGAGGGCCGCGAGCGCTACGCAGTCAGCGTGCGTTATCCGCGGGACGTGCGATCCGACCCGCAGGTGATCGCGCGCGAGGTGCTGGTGCCGTTGTCCAACGGCGCCTCGGTCCCACTCGGACAAGTGGCAACAATCAAGCGCGTGCAGGGCCCGGCCTCGATCCGGACCGAAAACGCTCAGCTCGCCGCCTACATCTTCGTCGATGCGCGCGAGCGCGACCTCGGCAGCTATGTCGCCGATGCCAAGGAGGCGGTCACAGCCTCGGTCGATTTTCCGCCGGGATACTACGCGATCTGGAGCGGCCAGTTCGAATACTGCGAGCGGGCCAAGCGGCGGCTTGCGATCGTCGTGCCGCTGACGCTACTCCTCATCCTGCTGCTGCTTTATCTCAACTTCCGCCGCATGACCGAGACGCTGATCGTCATGCTGTCGCTGCCCTTCGCCTTGGTCGGCGGGCTGTGGCTGATGTGGTGGATGGGCTTCAACCTGTCGGTCGCGGTGGCGGTCGGCCTTATCGCATTGGCTGGTGTCGCCGCCGAGACCGGCATCATCATGCTGATTTATCTCGATCACGCGCTGGAGACACGGCGCCGCCAGGCTGCGGCGGAGCGCCGGCCGCTGACCCGCGCCGACCTCCATGCCGCTGTCATGGAAGGTGCGGTCGAGCGTGTCCGGCCGAAGATGATGACCGTGGTGGCGATCATGGCGGGCCTGCTGCCAATTCTGTGGAGCCATGGCACCGGCTCGGAGGTCATCCAGCGCATCGCCGTGCCGATGATCGGCAGCATGGTGTCATCGACCGTGCTGACACTCGTCGTCATCCCGGCTGTTTACGATTTGATCAAAGGATTCGGCTTGCCCGCGCACATCGTTCCAGAGGGCTGCGGCCGCTCAGCTACCAGAGAGGAACTGGTCCATGATGCATGACGGCATGATGATGTGGGGAATGGGACTTGGTGGATTGCTCGGGCTGGTGATCGCCGTTCTGGTCATTGCCGCCCTGGTGAAATACGCATCGAGCTGGGCGTCGGGTTGTGGACCGGATCGGTCGCCGTCACGTCCGACGCCTTCCACACCTTCTCCGCGGTGGGCGGCGTGTTGATCGCGCTGGTCGCGCAGCGCCTCAGCCAGCGCGGCGCCAGCACGCAGCAGACCTATGGCTGGATCAGGGCCGAGATCCTTGGCGCGCTGTTCAACGAGCTGTTCCTTAGCCATCATGGCGGTTTACGTGCTGTGGATGGGCGCTATGAGGCTGATGGAGCCCATCGAACTCGCTACCACGCCGATGCTGCTCGCGGCCTTTGGCGGCATCGTCACAGAGCTGATCGCCATCCGCTTGCTTTACGCGCGCCAAAAGGACAACCTCAATATGCAGGGTGCCTTCTGGCACATTCTGCAAACCTTCGTTGGCAGCTTCATTATCATCATCTCGGCTTTGGTCATCCGCTTTACCGGATTTCCCGCCATCGACCCGCTGCTCGGCATGGCGTTCGGCCCGCCTGGCAAATCCTGCGCGGCTCGCTCAACATCTTACTGGAAGCGACACCTGACGACCTTGATCTCGATGCGGTGCTTGATGCGATCCGCGAGACCGACGGCGTTATTGACGTGCACCACGTTCACGCCTGGAGCCTGACCTCGGGGCGCAACCTAATCTCCGCCCATGTCTGCGTGCGTGACCTCGCCCGGGAGGGTGCGCGTGTACAGCGGGCGGTACACGACTTGCTCAAGAACCGTTTCAAGATTTATTTTCGACCGTGCAGATCGAGGAGCAGTGCCTCGAAGGTGAAGAGGGCGCCGAGGAGATCGATATCACACGCAACAGTGCCGTTTGACTGGGGGCGATGAACCTCACTGGCTGAACAGTGCCTCTGCATTCTACGGGGGATGCGTTCGGCAATTTCCGGCGGCAGTCGTTCAGGCAGCTGTGCACCGCCTTCTCCTCATCGGGATTCCGGTCGCAAGGCGAAATAGAACCCCGCTAGCGGAATGATGATCCATTGCAGGATCGGGCTGAGACCCGTACCGATGATTGGGATAACCGGCATCAAGTCGCGATAGGCCCAGGCCTGTCGAACCGCGATGTTGAGCCACTCGCTGAACATTGTGTAGGCGAGGCCAAAGATCAGGGTCAGCGCGATGACTGCCAACCCTCGCGCGGAGGGCCAAGATGAACTGCCGGCGAGGAAGAGCGCCAGCATGATGGAGCTGAGCGCGATCAGAATATCGCCGCCGGTGCAATGGACAGCGGCGAAAATGATCTCAGACGTCGTACCCGTCTCCGAGAGCGTGTAGAACGGGAGGTGCGCGAACTCCCAGACGAGGTTTGCGACCGCAACGAAGGCCATGTAACGGCGCAACGTCTTGAGCCATGCACCCTCGCGTGGGGCATTGGATGCTATTTCACGTCGAGGTGCTAGCCGCATCCTTCATCACCGAAACAAAGCTTTCGCGCTCCTACCAGCCCGTCCTCTTGTTGCTCAGGATGGCGGAGCGTTGGTCAGGCCATTGATGTAGAGGACCAGGTTCAGCGAATTAAACCGCAGACCATGGAACTTGGCGGCAAAACGCCCTCTGCGGTCGATGACGTGTGTAACCACCCCATGCATCTGTTGACCGTCGTCGAGCGGCTCGAAACGGACATTGTAGGTATCGGCGATCTTCCGGGTCGCATCGTCCGGATCCTCCGGCCGTTTGGTCAGGAATATCCAGTTGTGAGCATCGAGCCCATGAGCCTCCCCGTAGGCCCTCAGCACATCGGGCGTGTCGGTGACAGGATCAGTGGTCACGGTGATGAACTGCACCATGTCCTTCATCGGCGAGGCATTCACCTTGGCCTGAACATCAGCGATAAGCTCCGAATGAAGCGGGCAGACATCGGTGCAGCTCGCGAAAATGAAATTCAGGACGACGATCTTATCGGCGAAGTCCGATAGCCGCACCGTCCTGCCATCGGCGTCAGCAAGCTCAAAGGATGGTGCTGGCCGGTCGATCGCCTGGAAAAATTGCTCTTTGCTGCCCATAAACCGGTCGAGGTCCTCGCCTGGATGGTGGGCCAAGACAGTCTGCGACGAGGCGAGCATAGCCACCAGCAGAGCCATACCGAATGTAAAGCGCATGTCATCTCCTTCGAGACAGGCCCCTGCCGGCTGTTGCGTCGGCAGGGGCTATGTCCCATCGTTCAGCCTTTGTTGCCCTGAGTCTCAGGGGTGCGTGGTGCCGATTTCATGTGGTCGGTCATGGTCGCCATCATTTCTCGGCACTGCTCCATCATTGGTCCCATCTGCTGCATCATCTGCATCATGCCCATCATGCCGGACATGCCGCCCTGGTTCTGCATCATCCCTGGCATCTGGTGCTCGGCTTTCGGGGAGTTTGCTTTCTCGGCGAGGGCCATCGATGCCGCCGCGACCAGACCGCCACCGATGAGCAGGATCTTGAGGGTATTGCGCATGGGTAGTCTCCTTTCCTTCGGTTGGAACGACTCAACGCTCGGGAGAGCGTTGCGGTAGAACGTCAGACGAATGCGCCGTGACGTTTTCTGCGGCGTGGACTTGGCAGGCGCTTGACGCGCCGCCGCGCATACACAGGCCGAGCGCGCACATGGCGGCGCATGGTAAGAGGCTGAGCAGGATCGGCGCGGCGCCGACGGCGGTCAGCCAGTCCCAGTTCAGCGCGAGACCGGCGCCGACGGCAGCCATGCCGGCAGCAGCCAGCATCCGCGGCCGTAACGGCCATCCTGGAACAACCGGGCGCGGATCTGTCAGGGGTTCCCCGGCCCCAGTGACGTCATTGGTTGTCATGTGGTCATCTCCCTTTCTGGCGCTCGGCCTTCTTTTGTCGTCGGGCGCGAAGGCAGAAGTGCAAGGACCTGAAATCGTCTCATCGACCGGCCTCCTTCTCCCGACGGCTCATTTCGGCCTGGTACCGCCGCTCGCGCTCCGGCCACGTGCTTTTGATGAACTCGAGGACGGCCCGGATCTCGCGGTCTGACAGCACGTCGCCGAAACCCGGCATATCGCTCTCGTAACCATCACCAACGACCGCGGCAGGCCCTTCTTTGGTGATGCGGAACAGGATGCCGTCGGGATGGTGCCAAGTGTGCCCGGAGGTGTCGTGCGGCGGTGCAGGCAAGCGCCCGGTGGGCAATCGGCGCTTCCAGTCCGGCTGGCCTTCGAGCTTTGCTCCGTGGCAGGAGGCACAGTTGTCTGCATAGACCTGACGCCCGAGGGCCAGCGTGCCGGCCGATGCGCTTCCCGATTCCCGGTCGTCGACCGCTTGCCAAAAAAGCGCTGCCGCCATGCTGCCTGCGACGGTCATTACAAGGAGAACAAGCCTCATGGTCGCCGGTCCCTGAACAGATATTTGACGAGAGCGGCGATACCGAGCACGAGCAACACCAGGACGAGGAGCCCGAAGAGCCCCATTCCCCACATCATGCCACCCATGCCCTCCATCATGGCCCCCATGTCATTCATCATCGGAAGCGCCCTCACTCGACTGCATAGACGTTGGGCCGCTCGCTGCCGATCGTGTAAATCGTGAAGGGTTCCTCCTTCTCCCCCGTCATGCCAGGCGAGCCCAGCGGCATTCCCGGCAGCGTTATGCCCTTGATGTTCGGCCGCTCGGTGAGGAGCTTGTTGACGGTCGCAACCGGCACGTGACCACTCACGACATAGCCGTCGATCATGCCGAGATGGCAGCCTTGGAAGTCATCGGGAATACCGGCTGCGCGGCTCTTTGCCGAAAGGTCGTGAGTTGGCTTCGAGGTGACCTTGAAGCCGTGCCGGGTCAGGTATTCGGCATAGGCATCGCAGCATGTGCAGTTGGGATTCTTCCAAAGCGTCATCTCTTTGCTGCTGTCCGCATGAGCTGCAGTGAGCAGCGAAAGAGCGAATGTGAGGGCGAGCAAAAGTTTGGAGCTGGAGGTCATCAGTTGATTTCCTTCGGTTCTTGTTTCGGTAAGCTCACTCAGTCGCAGTTTTCAGACAGCAGGCGATTGAGGTCGGCGAGGCTCGAAAAAATGAGCGAATAGCGATCCCCGCGCATGCCCGCGCCGAGCAGCACGGCAACGCCTTTCGGCGGGCCTGTCTCGACGCTGTCGATTTTAAGGCGCACGTTTTTCTCCCAGAGGATCGTCTCGCTTCCATCCTCGGTCCTGATCGAATAACCGTCGCCGCAGTGGTGTGCCGAGACGACCCTGGCGTCCGGTGGGGCATCCTTCAAATTCGGAGGCGCGGGGCCTCGGACGTAGGCTTTCGGGACGAGGCCTGCGGCAACCGCTTTTTGCGGCCCGCCGTTCGTACCTACGTATTGAAGGAAGGCGATAAGGTCGGCGCGAACCCTGTCGTCTGCGATGCCCTCAAAAGCCATGGTCGTGTCGGGAAACATGTCCGTGGGCTTTTTGAGCCAGCCATCGAGGGCTGCCTCATTCCAGGCGAAGCCCGCCTCCTTGAGACCCTTCGAGTATCGCCTGAAGCCCTGCGCCTTTCCCGCTTCGCGCATCCAGATGCCGGCAAGGCTCGGGCCGCTCAGATGCAGGCCCGGCTCGAGGGCATGGCAGGCGACGCAAGCACGATAGGCGCGGACACCGTTCTCGAGTGCAGCGTCGTCAGCCGCCGCAGCGCTGATGGCGGAAGCGATCGCTGCCAATGCAATGATGAACCGTTTCATGTCCGGGTCTCCTGATCTGCGACGCGGATGACACCCATCATGCCGCCGGCCTGATGCTCGAGGATGTGGCAATGGAACATCCAGTCACCGGGATTGTCTGCGACGAAAGCGATTTCGACTTTTTCGCGTGGGGCCATCAGGACCGTGTCCTGCCACTCGCGGTGGCGCGTCGGCACGCCGTTGCGGGAGATGACACGGAATGAGTGCCCGTGGACATGGATCGGGTGATGCCACGCCGTCGCATTCGTCATCGCGATGACGTGGCTTTGGCCCTTCGCCAGGGTCAGCATTGGTTCCATGATGTGGCCCTCGGCCGCCTTGCCGTTGATGAACCAAATGTTGCCGGAATGCATCATCTGCATCATGCCCGACGTCGATCCGCGGCCACCCATCATACCGCCTGGCTTGTTCTCGCCCATGCTGCCGCCGAGTTCGTGCATAACCATGTGGCCCATCATCCCGCCGTTGAATACGACGTCGTGGCGCTGAGCCTTCGCAGTGTCTGGCTCGGGTAGTGGGTTGGCCGGAAGAGTGATGGCTGCATCGAGACGGCTCTCGCGCAAGGGCTCGCGACCATAGACGAGATCGACAAGCCGATAGGCTAGTCCGCGATAGAAGCTGTCGACGATCGTGACGCGGTCGCCGGGCTTTCCCATCATGTCGACGATTAAATCAGCGCGCATTGCCGGTCCAAGGATCAACCGTCCTCCGGTCAGGCCGTGCGGGTGAACAGGCTGACCGTCATAGGCGATCACGGTCGGCTCGTGGCCCGTGAACTCCAGACCGAAGATTCGGGCATTTGCCGCATTGATCAGCCGTAGCCTGATACGTTCGCCGCGGCGCACCGCAAACGTCTCCGGGGTGCGCCCATTGATGGTGACCGTGTTCCCGACACGGCCGTTGTGGCTCATGTCGTGGCGGTTAGCGAAGTCGGAGCTGATTTGGGCGTCATCTTGCAGGCGCCAGTCATCGAGCACCCAGGTCACGTCGCGGTCGACGCTGATCGGTTCGGGTTCCTCGATGATCAGCGGCCCGTAGAGTCCGCGGCCGACCTGCTCGAAGCTGCGCTGATGCGGATGATACCAGTAGGTTCCGGCATCGGTCGCCTCGAATTCGTAAACAAAGGTTTCGCCCGGTGCGATTGGTTTTTGCGTCAGGTGCGGCACGCCATCCATGGCGTTGGGCACCCGCACGCCGTGCCAATGCACCGTCGTTTCCTCGGCAAGGCCGTTTTCGACGGCAATTCGGACCCGCTCCCCTTGGCGGATACGAATCTCAGGACCAGGTACGCGCCCGTTGTAACTCCAGACCCAGGTTTCTGCCGCCGGCGTGGGTGTAATTCGATTCCGACCCGGCGCGGGCGTCAAGTGAAAGGTGCGCGGTACACTGGCTTGAGCGGTTGAGAACCGAGGTGCGGGAAGCATCGTTGCAGCGGTCCCCGCCGCAGCCGACGCGAGGAACGACCGACGCGTGAGCGTCAGGCAAATCTTGGAGGGCATTTGATGTCATATCCTGTCTGGAAACTCGGCATGGGCAGGCTCAGCTGGCCGAAATTAGATGCCAAATTGAGCGCAGCACGTGAGTTTACGGCCGAGGGCTGCTCGGCCGATCTACGACAGGAATGTTCGGGGAGGATCAGGATCTATCGGCACCTTGTTGCCGATAACCTGTTGAACGAGAGGTCGATCGTATGACGCGCGTTCCGGATGCAGCAATGTGACTTGGTGTGGAAGAACTCCATGCAAGCTGAGGATGCAGTCAAACTGACAATCCGTAGCCTGACCCTCTCCACCAGGGCACGCATCGCAGTCCGAAGTACCACTGCGATCCATGGCGTCATCGCTCGATGCCATTTCGATCAGCATCGAAGTTTTTGCGACCGCTTGCACCACCGGTCCCGCCGCAAATGCGACGAGCAGCAAAACCATGATGGCGCGCGCAAGCCTCGACATGATCTCTGATTACTCGATGGTGCCAAAGATGTCGATGTGGCCTTTCGCCTGACTTCATCACGCTCCCGTTACCTTGGCGACACCTTCCCCAATATTTGGGGGCGAGCTACAGGCCGAGCTCGGCACTCCGGGCGGCTCGTTCGGGGTCGGAGCATCACCGGCACGACCGTCACCGCCCCGGTCCCCGAGCTCGCGACCTTTCGGTCCGCCTCACCTGTCGCGGTTCGAGGGTCTGGTCGGTGGGACGGACATCGCCTGGGGTTCAGTGCCCTGACTTTCTTGATCATTGGGCTGGCGGTCGGTGGGATCGTTGTCAAGGGCGGCTGGGATATTCTGAAGGAGGCGCGTGAAGCGCAGCGGGAGGGATCATCCGTTAGCGGAAATTGATGAGCGAGCAGCGTCCCTCCGCCGCGCTTGGACCGTCCTCACGGCTTTGCTACAGACGAACGATGCCATCGAGCCAATTTGGTCCGGCTCGATGGCAATGCTGCCACTTACCAGGGAACCCAATCCGAACCCACTGTCCGCGCGGTCTCGATCGGTTTCGGATTGAACCGCCGCCAAGTGGCAGTGACCTTCATACCTGTGCCGACCTTCTCGTAGAGTTCGATGACGTGCTCATTGTGCATCCTGATGCAGCCGCGCGAGACGTTTTGGCCGATGGTCCACGGAGCGTCGGTCCCATGAATCCGGTAAAGGGTACTCCCCAAGTAGAGGGCACGGACACCGAGCGGGTTGCGGGGATGCCCGCCCGGCACGGTTGCCGGCAGACTTGGGTTTTCCCGACGCATTTCGGCAGTCGGAGTCCAGGGCGGGTTCACCATTTTGCGTGACACGCGCAAAGTCCCTTGCCATCGACTTTCGGGCCTCGGGATCGCGATCGGATAACTGATAGCTCTTCCCTGGCCCACGATGTGATAGAGACGCCTATCCCCAAAGCTCACGATGAGTTGATTGGGCGCGTAGCTGGGATCGAAGCTGACCAGGCGTCGATCACTGACGCTGTTTTCTTCAACCCCGGCGAACCAGTCAAAGAGGGACTGCGCCTCAGCGGCCGGAGCACTGGCAAGCAACGTGCACGTCGCGACGGCGAGCGCCGCAATTGTTTTGAGGGAGTGGAGAAGTTTGGAATTCATGGATGACCCCATCTGAGCGGCAAGTCAGCTCAGCTTGAATGCTAGGAATAGGCCATGAGTGATCGATCTATTCGAATGCACTCGGACCGGTTGAAACTTAAGGGCGTAGCTTGGGGTCGATGCTACGGGTGCATGCGGCGCGTTATTGCAAAAACCTTCTTGAAGTCGACAGCGGTGAAGCAGGCCCGGCTTTCTGAATTAGCTCGTTGCCGGTCCACTAATAATTCTGGGGAAAACGTCCAAAGACGCCAATTGCCGCGCTCCGGGGCATCCTCTGCGCCTGCCTTCTGCCCGTGAGACGCGATCCGAGAACGCACGAGATGAGTGCAGTGGTGGGCTGGTCGTTCGTGGTCATTTTCAAAATCAGTGTGCGTAAGGCAGTGGGCAATGGCACCGACATACGACGGACCTGCCGTCCGCACTGATGCCTCACCCGACGGCAGTTGCGCCAACGCGGCGAAGAGCACGACAACAGCACGCATGATCATGCGAACGGCCATTCTGCTCCCATTTGCAACACGCACCATATCGGTCACTACGCTTGGTGCATCTAAGCCCAACCCCTCAATAGCCTCAGTAGCCGCCGGATGCGACCACGGGGATCACTTCAAACCTATGCGTTGCGCAACGGCCACAGCCCCTCAAGGAAGATCGGGAATTCAATTGCCACGCCTGACTTTAGCCACGCCGACTGGCGTCGGTAGGTTATTGGGGGCAAGCGACATCCAGGCCATCGGATTGAGGTAGGATTGGCGCATGATGTAGGTGTAAGGCGCCTCGCTCCACAGCCTGATGTCGTCGTGTTTGTTGTCCAGGATGAAATCGCCTGAATCGGTGCGAACCGTCAGCACGGCATGCCCCTGATTGTCTTCATCGCGGACGACTGTGATCAGCAATGCGCTGGTGGGCCAACGTCGTTCACGCAGCAGTTTGCGCTTAAAAAGAACATATTCTTCGCAGTCCCCCTTGCCCGATGTTGGCAAGGTCCATAGCTCGTCAACACCGAATTGATCCTTGTCCGTGATCGGCTTGATCGCGCGATTGACGACGCGGTTGACGTCGTGGAGCTCGGCAAGGCGATCAGGAGTCGCTTCAACGCGGCTGGCCTCAGAGGGCTCGCTGGAGCATTCCTGGGGGTGTGCTCGGCAGAATTGGACAAAACCGTAAGGCGGCTGGGCCGTGCTGTAGACGCGAGCGAACAGTGGTGACGCCGACGGGAGGAGCCGGCCGCTTGCGTTAGCCACAGTCGGCTGGAAATAAGCCAGTACGATTGCGGCGGCAAAGATAGTGGCGCGCATTGCGGTCCCTCAGGGTGAGTGAGGCACCAGCCTGCCAAGCCAATGTTAAAGAGGTGCTAAGCTGCAAGTTAAATCGGGCTGCGATAGGTCCTGGTCGGTGGTGGGCAGAGGACGACACAGGGCAACGCATTGACAGGAAACATAATCGGCTCGCAGTCGCGAGCACCGCCCGTGGCAGAACACGAAGTCAGTCGTCAGTGGAGTCAGGACTACACCGGACTCGGCGACAAGGCTTGGATGATACTGCATTCTGCGATGGTTCCGTGACGGCACTGACTGATGACATTGTCGAGCTCCCGCCGTAGGGCAGCAAGATCGGCGAGCTTGCGATCGATCTCGATGAGATGCGCCTGGGCGATCGCATCAACGGCCTCACACGGCCGGTCCGACTCATCGGCGAGGCCAAGAAGTTCGCGCACCTGATCGAGCGAGAACCCGAGGTCGCGGGCGCGACGGATGAAGCTGAGCCTGTTCAAGTGCTCGGCTGAGTAGCTGCGATAGTTGCCGGCGGTGCGTGCCGGTTTGGGCAGCAGGCCGATGCGCTCATAGTAGCGGATCGTCTCCACTTTCGTCTCAGTCGCCTTGGCGAGGTCGCCGATCGAGAACCGCTGGTCCATGGGACTTGACCCTGTAGTTGCTACAGGGTCCATATAGCGTGTCACATCGTGGTTTTCGAGGTGACGTCATGCTGAACGCTTTACCCCCTGAAGCCGGGGCCAGTACGCTGAAACTACGCGTCGGGGGCATGGACTGCGGCGCCTGCGCCATCAAGGTCGAGAACGCACTCAAGCGGCTGCCGGGCGTCAGCGATATCAGCATGAACTATGCGACCGAGACGCTGTCGTTGCGCCTCGATGAGAATCGAACCTCGCGCAAGACTATCGACAGCAAAATCCGCGCCCTCGGCTATGTCCCTACGCTGGCTGGTGACGGTCCGGCGACGGCCGGCATTCTGACGCAACCCGAATTTGCGACTGGTGACCAACCGTGGTGGAAAACGCGCAAGGGCCGCCTGGTCCTCGGACTGGGCGTGCTGCTTGCGTTCGCGTTCCTGGTTGCGACGGCCAGACCGGATCTTTCCCAGTGGGCCTATGGTGCGGCAGCGCTCATCGGGTTGGTGCCGTTTGCGCGACGAGCTTTGGCCGGCGCGATGTCCGGGACGCCGTTCAGCATCGAGACGCTGATGAGCGTGGCCGCCGCCGGAGCCCTCGCGATCGGCGCTGCTGAAGAAGCGACAGTGGTCATCTTCCTCTTTGCCATTGGCGAACTCCTGGAAACGGTTGCTGCGGGACGTGCCCGTGCAGGAATCAAGAGCCTGATCGATCTCGTGCCTCGCGTGGCGCGCATCGACGTAGAAGGCGGATTGCGGGAGGTGCCTATTGAGCAATTGCGCGTCGGCGACGTCGTGGTGGTGCGTCCTGGCGACCGCGTCCCCTCGGACGGTGAGGTGATCGAGGGGCAGTCGGAGGTGGACGAGGCGCCGGTGACTGGCGAGTCCGTTCCGATTGCCAAGGGGCCGGGTGATCACGTCTACGCTGCCAGCATCAATGCCAATGGCCTGCTGCGCGTGCGCCTGACGCGCACCGCCGCCGATAACACGATTGCCCGCATCATCCACCTCGTGGAGGAAGCACAGGCAGCAAAGTCGCCGACCGCGCGTTTCATCGAGCGCTTCTCGGCCTATTACACGCCGGCCGCGATGGGGATGGCGGCGCTGATCATTGTTGGGCCGCCACTTGTTGTCGGCGCGGACTGGTACACTTGGCTCTATCGCGGGCTGGCGATCCTGCTCATCGCCTGCCCCTGCGCGCTCGTCATCTCGACCCCGGCGGCGATAGCCTCGGGTCTCGCAGCCGGAGCCCGCCGTGGTCTTCTCGTCAAGGGAGGCGCCGCCCTTGAAACCTTGGGCAAAGTCAGGACGATCGCGTTCGACAAGACCGGAACGCTCACGGTCGGCCGGCCGCAGGTGACGGATGTGGTCGCCGTTGAAGGCTCGGAAGACGATGTTCTGGCGAAGGCGGCCGCCGTCGAGCATGGGTCGAGCCACCCGCTCGGTCTTGCCATCATCCGTGCCGCAAAAGAGCGTCGTGCTGCCATCCCGTCGGCGTACGGCGGTGCGATAGCATTGCCGGGCAAGGCCGTGAAGGGGCGCCTGCGCGAAGGCTTCGTCACTGTGGGCTCACCGCGCTATGCCGCCGAGGTGGCCAGCATATCGAGCGAAATAGCTACACGCACCGCTGCCCTTGAGGCCGAGGGAAAGACAGTCGTGCTCGTGCTCGTCGGCGAGCGCGTCATCGGCCTCATCGCCCTCCGTGACGAGCCGCGCGAGGACGCCGCCGCCGGCATAGCGCGGCTGAAGGCGCTCGGCATCCGGCCTCTGATGTTGACCGGCGACAATCAGCGCACCGGCAATGCCATTGCGGGGGCGCTCGGTCTGGAAGCCCAAGCCGAGCTCCTGCCCGATGCCAAGCTCGAAGCCATCGCCGAGCTGAGGAAGGCTGCTCCCGTTGCCATGATCGGTGACGGCATCAACGACGCCCCAGCGCTCGCCGCGGCGAGTGTGGGAGTGGCCATGGGGAGCGGCACGGATGTGGCGCTGGAAACGGCAGATGCCGCCCTTCTCCATAACCACGTGCTCGGAGTGGCCGAGCTGGTCGAACTGTCGCGGGCGACGGTGTCCAACATCTGGCAGAATATCTCCATTGCGCTGGGCCTCAAGGCGGTGTTCCTCGCCACCACCCTGGTCGGGGCGACCACGCTATGGATGGCAATCCTCGCTGACACGGGCGCCACCGTCCTAGTCACGGCCAATGCCCTGCGGCTGCTGCGCCATCGGCGGAGACCGGGAGCTGAATGAGTGGGAGCTTGGTGGCTGCTGTTCTCGTTTGTCGACACACGGCTTGCGCGTGGTGTGCGCTATCGGGCGCCTGCGGCCGCACTATGCAAGCCTTCGTCGTCACGCATGTTCCGCAAAACTCCTCCTCCCAGCTTCAGCCGCACCCCCCTGCTTCCGATAGGCGGCCCACCCCCTTTCCCCCCAGGCCCCGGAGTCCCACGCAGCTAGCCGCTAGCCGCAATTTCGGAGGAGCCAATGAAAGCACTGATCATATGCGGCATTTTAGGATTACTGCTTCCAATCACCAATCCAGCCCCGGCGGAGCCGGCAAAGGCGGGTGTAACAGTGGTCGAGCCTTGGGCGCGAGCAACGCCGCCGGAAGCTCGAGCTGGTGCGGTGTACATGTCTATCCGTAATTCGGCCGGGGGACCCGACCGACTGTTACGGATCGAAACAGCCACTCCCTAGACTAGATGCGGCGGTTGTTTCTTCCCTGCCGGCCCTCCTGAAAAAGAGCTTCCATGATCGGGCATTCAGGCGCATCGCCGCCCTCACACCGGGCGGCGGTCTCGGAAAGCGTCCGCTCCATCCGGCGCAGATCGGCAATCTTGCGCCTGATGTCATTCAGGTGCGCGAGCGCCGCATTCTTTACCTCGCCACAGGTATACCCGCCCTCCACCAGGCCGAGGAGATTGCGGATTTCGTCGAGGGTGAAACCGAGTTCGCGGCTGCGTCGGATGAACATGAGCCGCTTCAGGTGGTCATCGCCGTAGAGCCGGTGCCCCCCCTCCGTTCGCGGCGGCGGCGGCAGAATCCCGATCTTCTCGTAGTAGCGGATCGTCTCGATGTTGACGCCGCTCCGCCGCGACAGCTCGCCGATTCCAACACCCCGATTTTCTGCCAAAAGAAACTCCTTGCACCTGTAGTGGCTACAGATTGCATACTGGAAGTATGAACCGAAATGCAATACGCACCGAAGACAGGGGCGCTCAAGTCGACGCGATCGGCGCAGGCCGTACCGGCGCGCCAGATGCAGCAGGGCGCCAAAGACTGGCAGCGGCCGGCGGGCTGCTGGGGGCGCTTGCCGCGTCCTCCTGCTGCATCTTGCCGCTTGCGCTGTTCAGCCTTGGCGTGAGTGGCGCATGGATCGGAAACTTGGCGGCGCTTGCGCCGTATCAGCCGGTCTTCGTCGTCATAACGCTCGGATTTGTGGGATACGGCTACTGGCTCGTCTATCGCAAGCCGAAGGTTTGCGAGGATGGGCAGGCGTGCGCACGGCCATTGCCGGGCGGGATGGTGAAGGCAGCGCTCGGGGCCGCGACCGCTCTAGTGGCTGCGGCTCTGGCCTTTCCCTATGTCGCACCTGTCCTTCTCGGAGCCTGACGAAAGAAGATGCTGATGAAACAGTTTTTTGCAGCTGGCCTCGCGTTTTTATTGATGACGGGCACATCCGCCTTCGCGGCCGAGCGCACCGTGAGACTGATGGTCGAAAACATGACCTGCGCATCGTGCCCGTTCATCGTGCAGAAGACGCTGGAGCGCGTCCCCGGTGTGACTGCGGCCGAAGTTTCCTACGAGGACCAGACCGCGTTGGTCACCTTTGATGATGCACAGACCGACGCGGCTGCGCTCACGGAAGCGACGGCCGCCATCGGTTATCCTTCGCACCCGCTCGAAGAGACCGCCAAGTGACGGATCGGAACCTGCTACGGAGGGAAAATCATTGGCACTGTAGTTGCCGCAATCTCCAGCTTTACACCGCTTCTTGTTGTGGTGCTTGGAGCGCAGGATCGAGCGCTTGGGTCTGCTGGGCCGATTACCTATTGCTGCCGGGAATTGCTGCCCGCCCGCAGCGAGCGGACACAATGAAAGATAGAAGATGAACGAGTCTTTTCAGGTCAGTCGCACCCCGTCACCGAAGCCGGAAGGCGCTTTCGATCTCGCGGTGATCGGCGCCGGCTCCGCCGGATTCGCGGCGGCGATCCGTGCGGCCGAGCTTGGCGCGCGGGTGGCACTGGTCGGTCACGGCACGATTGGCGGTACTTGCGTCAACATCGGCTGCATCCCGTCGAAGACCCTGATCCGCGCGGCGGAAACGCTGCACCAGGCGCAGGCAGCCGCACGCTTCGCCGGCATCCGGGCAGAAGGGCGGCTCGAGGACTGGCCGGCTCTGATCGCACAGAAGGACGAACTCGTGGAGGGGTTACGGCAAAGCAAATACGCGAACCTGCTGCCGCAGTATGACACTATCACCTATATCGAGGGGCCCGCCAGGTTGAGCGCCGAGGGTATCCGGCTCAACGGCAGCCTACTCAAGGCCGGCAAAATCATCATTGCGACCGGCGCCCGCCCGGCGGTGCCGGCCATTCCCGGGATCAAGGCTATCCCTTACCTCACCAGCACCACAGCGCTGTCGCTTGAGCAGCTTCCTAAATCGCTGCTCGTGATCGGCGGCGGCTATATCGGCGCCGAGCTTGCGCAGATGTTCGGCCGTGCCGGTGTTGCGGTTACGCTCGCTTTCCGGAGCCGGCTGCTGCCAGAGGCAGAGCCCGAGATCAGCACGGCTCTGACGCGCTATTTCGAGGATGAGGGGATAGCAGTGCGCGGTGGCCTCACTTATGAGCGCATTCGCGCAACGGAAACCGGTGTTGCTCTTGATGCAAGCGCGCAGGGCGCCCTTATGAGTCTTGAGGCCGAGCAGGTTCTCATTACCACGGGGCGTCAACCCAACACCGAAGGCCTCGGTCTGGACGAGTGTGGCATCGAACGGCTGCCGCATGGCGGCATCAGGGTCGATGACCGGATGCGCACGACCGGGACGGGAGTTTACGCGGCCGGCGACGTGACTGGAAAGGATCAGTTCGTCTACATGGCCGCCTATGGCGCGAAGATTGCGGCCGAGAATGCGCTCAACGGCGACAGAACCCGTTATGACGCTTCGGCGATGCCGGCCGTCGTCTTCACCGATCCGCAGGTGGCAAGCGTTGGCCTGACCGAGGCAAAAGCCCGGAGGCGTGGTCTGAAGATCAAAACGTCGGTTCTCCCGCTTGAGCATGTGCCACGGGCGCTGGCGGCTCGCGACACGCGCGGGCTTATCAAGCTCGTCGCAGAGGCGAGCAGTGACCGGCTACTTGGCGCCCATATTCTCGCGCCGGAGGGAGCGGACAGCATCCAGACAGCCGTTCTCGCCATCAGACACGGCCTCACCGTCAGTAATCTGGCCGATACGCTCTTCCCCTATCTCACGACGGTTGAGGGTCTGAAGCTCGCCGCACAGGCGTTCGCGAAGGATGTGTCGAAGCTTTCCTGCTGCGCAGGTTAGAAGACCGCGCCGATGTCTCCAGGCGGTCGCAAGTGAGGTCCGGTGTCCTTGCGCGGTCTAACCCGAGGACCCGACCCTGCAGATGCGCGCCCGCGGCAATATGATCTCCGTGGGCGAGGTTGATAGCACGTCGAACAACTTCGATCCCGCGGCTATGCTCCGACTGGGAGCGGGGCGAGACGTCACACCTATCCGATGGCCGGACGCTGCGCACGTTCGTGATGGAAGCCAGGGACCGGGATTGCGCTCGCGACCTGTGTGGCACTCGGCATTGGGTGCATAATTTTGGCGAGGGGCTCGCGAGGTTTAGGTTGGGGGAATCGAGCGCGCGGAGGCCCTTGGCTGCCACGGCAGCTCCCCATGAAAGAGCGCCTCCCTCGATTGTGGACTTCGTCGATAATGTGACGTAGTCTCACCACCATGAGGAGGTGGGCTCGCTTTCTTTGCGCAGTTGTGCTGCTCGCCTTTGGGGCGAGTACAGCACTACAGGCTGCCCAAATGACGGGCACGGACCTGCATATGGCGCTTGCCAGCAGCAATGGCTCCGAGATGCCTGCCTGCGACAGTTGTTGCGGCGATGATACTGGGGCCGCGAATTGCGACGTGGGCTGTACAGTTCATCTTCTCGGAATCGTACCCACGGAGGGGTTCGCGCCGATCGCTCTTTCGAGGGCACTCTATCCCTCGCTTGGCTTCATCCACGCGGGACAGTCCCGGCCACCTGACCCTCATCCGCCTAGACCATTCATCCTGAGCTGATGCCTGCCGGATTCCGTCCGGCTGATGGCGTCGAGCTGCCATGGCGACGCATTCTCGCAACCATCTGGCAGCAATCCTGGGCGTGCCTCTTTTGGCACCCTGCGACCAGAAAGTCAGAATTTCAGGATATCAATCCATGTCCAAACTTCGCCCGTCGTCGCTTACGCGTCGCGCATTCCTCGCTTCGACTGCTTCGGCAGGTCTGGCAGCAGCCTTGCCCCAACAGTCCCGGGCCGAGGCCAGACAAATCAGAGAATTTCATCTGCGTGCGGGTCCAGGTCCGGTTCGCCTGGTACCCGAACCGCACGGTGAGACACCGGCCTGGTGCTATAATGGCAGCGTTCCTGGCCCGGAGATCCGTGTGCGGCAAGGGGATCGCCTGCGCATCACCGTCGAGAACGGTCTCACCGAAGAGACGACAGTCCACTGGCACGGCCTCCGGGTACCGAATGCCATGGACGGCGTGCCTCACCTGACCCAGCGCCCCATCGCGCCAGGCGAACCCTTTATTTACGAGTTCGACGCCCTCGACGCCGGGACCTTTTGGTATCACCCGCATCAACGCAGCTACGAACAGGTCGGTCGCGGCCTCTATGGCGCCCTGATCGTTGAGGAGCCGAAGCCAGTAAAGGTCGACCGTGAGATCACTTGGGTGCTTGACGACTGGCGCCTGACCAAGTCGGCCGAGATCAGCGACGATTTCGGCAACCGGCACGATATGAGCCACAATGGCCGTATCGGAAATACGGTGACCATCAATGGCAAAGTGCCGGACAACTTTCCGGTACGACGGGGCGAGCGCATCCGACTACGACTGATCAACGCTGCCAACGCCCGAATCTTCGGCCTCCATTTCGAAGATCACAAGCCGGTGATCATTGCGCTCGACGGCCAGCCGGTGACCCCGCATGCACCGCAAGGTGACCTGATCGTGCTGGGCCCGGCCATGCGGGCGGACCTGATCCTCGACATGATGGGCGCGGCAGGCAGCCGGGTCTCTGTCATAGACCGATTTTACCGGCGCCTCGCCTATCGCTTAGTCGATTTCGCCTATACTGACACGGCCCTCCGCCATGACCCACCAGACTGGCCGATCGATCTTGCCCCCAATCCCTTGTCGGAGCCGAACCTCGCCGATGCCACCCGTCACGAGGTGGTGCTCAACGGCGGCATGATGGGCGCGATGGTCATGCAGGAGATGGGTGGCAGCATGGGCGAAGGCGCGCCAGGCGGCGGGATGATGGGCGGCATGCGCTCGATGATGGACATGATGCACTCGGGTAAGATCTGGTTCATCAACGGCGTCGCCGCCGAGGGCCACATCATGGACCCAATGCTGACACTCGAACGTGGCCGCTCCTACGTTCTTGCCATGACAAACGCGACTGCATGGCATCACCCGATGCATTTGCACGGCCATTGCTTCCGGGTCATTTCCCGGAATGGCAAACCGACGCCGCATCGCGAATGGCAGGACACCGTGCTGATGGCGCCACGCGAGAAGGTCGAGATCGCGTTTGTCGCCGACAACCCTGGTGACTGGATGTTTCACTGTCACATCCTCGAACATCAGGCCGCTGGCATGATGGGCGTCATACGGGTTGCCTGATTCCAACATCAACGAAGTCGCCTGCTTAGGTTCGCTATCCGAGAGTCGCGGCGCATCGCAACGATTGCGATCGCCATAACCCTTACCAATCTGGTGTTGAAAGGAAATGATCAATGAAGTCAGTGTTTGCCGTCGTACTTTTGACAACCGCCATCGTATTCGGTTTCCAACCGAGCGCCGTCGCTCTCGCCCAGGAGATCGAGGTGTTCAAGTCTGAAAGCTGCGGCTGCTGCGGCCTTTGGATAGAGCATATCCGCGAGCATGGCTTCACAGTCGTGCCGAAGGACAAGGCACTCGGAGAGCTCGCGCGGATCAAGATGGCGGCGGGGCTGAAGCCTGAAATTCAGTCGTGCCACACTGGCAAGGTTGAGGGCTATGTCATCGAAGGTCACGTGCCCGCGGATGATATTCGCCGTCTGCTGGCCGAAAAGCCCGATGCCATAGGGCTCAGTGTTCCTGGGATGCCAATTGGGTCGCCCGGCATGGAGGCCGGTGACCACCGCGAGCCATACGAGGTGCTGCTCGTAAAGCGAGACGGCTCAACATCCGTGTTCGCGCGCCGGTAATGAATCGAAGGAGGCCTTGTGGCGAGTGCCTTCCTTCGCCATTCAATGTATGCCGTTTGGCGTTGCCGCTCGCGGTTATCGGCGGGCTGATCGCGGAATTCACATGCAGCAGCTCTTTCGAGATCATACCCACCGCGCTGGCGCGATGAGGGCTATCCTTTCGAGCTACGGACGACGATCCTCGGAAACGATTCGAATGCCCGCATTGTCGTTCGCCGCGTTTACGGCGACCATCCTTATCGCCCTCGTTAGGCGGACGCCTTCAAGATCTGACGCGAGCCGGCCCGAGATCGACGAGAGTCGCTAAAGCTAGGTTCGGCACTCAGCCTTGAATTGACGACCGCCAGGCGCGCTTTTGGGGCCGACTTGCAACCTCGAGCATCAATCGCACAGCGCACGATCACGAAATTCATAGGCGGCGTTCTCCAGGCCTGGAGAGTCATCGGGCCATGCCGTCAAAGCCAATACGACCTGTCGACTGCCATCGCGGCTCGAAAAGTTGTAGCTGAACCCTCCAAGATCGCGGCCCTCGTGACCGTAAACCGTGATCCCGCAACGAAGCTTCACGATCATCAGTTCGAGGCCGTAGTAATAGGTACCATCGTGGTCCGCTACCGGCTCCAAAAGCATCTCGCGTAAGTGCTACTTAGACAACAGGCGCCCGGTGACTTACGCCTGGATTGATCACGAGTTCGCCACGCATTGGACGGTGGAGCGCAGTCCTGACGAGTACGTGACCAGAGATGGCAAGGAGCGTAGACGGCGGAAGCCTTCGTGGCCACGCCCACTGGGCCTGATGCTCCCTTCTATGATTTTTGATTCGCTGGTCAGATTTCCCTGGAGCAAGCATGAAAGACACTGCATTCGACGCCAGTTGCGAAAGTGCGCCCAGCGGGATACGTCAGTTCTCCTCAAACCGGCCTGAATTGCGCTCCCGTTGGCTTCTCAGCCAACGCGCCGGCCATCGGCGTCGATCAGGATCGAGCCATCCTCCTTGTAGAACGGCCCCGGCGGCAGCCGATCAAGAAGGTCGAAGACGGTCTCGCTCGGACGGCAGAGCTTCACGCCCTTTGCCGTAGAGACAATCGGCCGATTCACCAGGACGGGGTGCTCGAGCATGGCGGTAATCAACGTCTCGTCGTCGACCGACGGGTCGAGCAGTCCCAATTCCGCCGCCGGTGACTTGGTCTCGCGCAGTGCGGTGCGCGGGGTAAGGCCGGCCGCAGCGAACAGGCCGAGAAGCTGAGGCCTGGTCCACCCCGTCTTCAGATACTCGATCACTGTCGGGCGATACCCGGCCGCCTCGATAATTGCGAGCACGTTGCGCGAAGTGCCGCAGTCCGGATTATGATGGATTACAACGCTCATTGCCTCAGCCACGAGCAGCTTCCGTCACTCGGTCCTGTGCGCTGCGATTTGCCGCGGCGCGGCGTTCCACCGCCACCCCCGCTTCATACCAGCCCTTGGTGGCGTTCACGATCCAGACAACTGACAGCATCACCGGCACCTCGATCAGCACGCCGACAACAGTGGCAAGTGCGGCGCCGGATTCGAAGCCGAACAGGCTGATCGCGGCGGCAACGGCGAGCTCGAAGAAGTTGCTGGCGCCGATCAGCGCCGACGGTGCGGCGACGCAATGCGCCTCGCCCGTCATGCGGTTGAGAAGATAAGCCAGCCCGGAATTGAAATAGACCTGAATCAGGATGGGCACGGCGAGCAGCGCAATGACCAGCGGCTGCGCGACGATCTGCTCGCCCTGGAAGCCGAACAGCATCACCAGCGTGGTCAACAGGGCGACGAGAGAGATCGGCTGCAGGCGACCGAGGAGTTGGCTCAGCGCCGCGACACCGCCACGGGCCTGGACCTGACGCCGGATGATCTGCGCCAGAATGACCGGCACCACGATGTAGAGCCCGACCGAGAGCAGCAGCGTGTCCCAGGGCACCGTGATCGCCGACAGCCCCAGCAGCAGACCGACGATCGGCGCAAAGGCGAACACCATGATGGTGTCGTTGAGCGCGATCTGGCTCAGCGTGAAGTGCGGCTCGCCATCCGACAGGTTGCTCCAGACGAACACCATGGCGGTGCAAGGCGCCGCGGCCAGCAGGATCAATCCGGCAATGTAGCTCGTGATCTGATCGGCGGGCAGATAGGGCGCAAACAGGTAGCCGATGAAAAACCAGCCCAGCGCCGCCATGGAGAACGGCTTGACCGCCCAGTTGATGAACAGCGTGACACCGATGCCGCGCCAATGCTCCCTCACCTGCCCCAGCGCGGCAAAGTCGATCTTCACCAGCATTGGAATGATCATCAGCCAGATCAAAATGGCGACAGGCAGGTTGACCTTGGCGATCTCGGCGCTGCCGATGGCCTGGAAGACGCCCGGAAACCAGTGCCCCAGCGTAATGCCGACGACGATGCAGAGCGCGACCCAGGCCGTCAGATAGCGTTCAAAGGTGGACATCCATCAATCCTGTCAGATGTTGTTTGCTTGCGGCGCTGGGCGGGCCACGGCGTTGAGAAACGCGGTCAGCGGCGCCAAAGCGGCGGGACTGAGCGAATAGCAGATGCGCGGCCCATCGATTTCGCCAGTGATGATGCCGGCAGCCCTGAGGATGCGCAGGTGCTCGGAGGTCGTCGACTGCGCGAGCCCGACTTCATCGACGATGTCACAGCCGATGCAGGATTGTCTTTCGTGGAGCAGCCGCACGATGCCGACCCGCGCCGGGTGGCCCAGCGCCTTCGCAAGTGCCGCCAGCTCGTCATTCCCGGCAACTTCGAGCGCCACTCTCTCCCGCAGTTTGACCACAGCCATACCCTCAATCGCTATTCGACGATGAACGATATGAAGCCGTGCATGCCCGTGGGTCAAGCTGTTTCAGCTGCGACCAAACCAACTCGTCCGGAGATCGCGTGCAAACATATTTCGATAATTCCAGAATTACAGTTGACTCGGTTCGTCGAACCCACCATTCTGCCGCCATGAACACAGACGACGCAGCCGCACACCTCGAAGCGTTGGGTAATCCCACCCGCCTCAGGATCTACCGCCTGCTCGTCCGGGCGGGTGAAACAGGCCTACCCGTCGGCCGGCTGCAGGCCGCACTCGACATCGCGCCATCGACGCTCTCCCACCATCTCAAAGCCCTGGTGCTGGTGGGCCTCGTCACGCAGGAGCGGCAGGCCACGACGCTCCTTTGCCGGGCCAATTACGACGTGATGCACAGCCTGATCGAGTTTCTCGTCGCCGAGTGCTGCGCCGATTCGGCCTGTCCGGCGCAGCCGGTGCGCCCACGAACAAGGTAGCCATCCGTGATCAGCCAGGAGCGAGACCAATGGGAAGCAACAGCGCGAAGCGGGTCGCCATCATCGGTGCCGGACCGGTTGGTCTCGCAGCCGCCGCACACGCCCTGGAACGCGGGCTGAAGCCCGTCGTGCTGGAATCCGGGCCACGCGCCGGCGAAGCGGTACGCCAGTGGAGTCATGTGCGCATGTTCTCTCCATGGGAATACAATGTAGACCGCGCGGCCAAGGCATTGCTCCAGGATGGGGGATGGAACACCCCAGAGCCAACGCATTATCCGACAGGGGCTGAGCTTCTCGCACAATATCTCGCGCCGCTGGCCGAGCGCACGGCGCTGCGCGACCACGTGCAGACCTCCAGCCGCGTCATGGCGATCAGCCGCGCAGGCTACGACAAGGTCAAGACTAAGGGTCGCGAGACTGCGCCGTTCATCATCAGGTATCAGAACGGCGCCGGCATGCTTTCGCTCGAAGCGGATGCCGTGATCGACGCGTCTGGAACGTGGTCCCATCCCAATCCGGCCGGTGCCAACGGGCTTGCCGCCATTGGAGAAGACGAGGCAAGCGACGCGATCGCCTATGCCATGCCCGACGTGCTGGCCAAGGACAGAGCACGCTACGCGGGGAAGCGCGTGGCGGTGCTCGGTGCCGGTCATTCCGCCATTGGCACACTCATCGACCTCGTGCGCCTCTCAGATCAGGTCCCGGGAACGCAGCCGGTCTGGCTGCTGCGGGGCGATAATCCGGAGAAGGCCTTCGGCGGCGGTGCCAACGACAAGCTTGCGGCGCGGGGTGAACTGGGCGCGACCTTTGCCCAACTGGTGAGAGACGGCAGGCTCACGCTGCAAGCCGGCTTCCAGGTCACGCACATCACGAAAACCGATGCCGGTCTCCGGGTAAGTGCCGGCTCCGCCTGTTGTGGTCGCCACCTCATCGCCGACGAGCTGATCGTGGCCACGGGCTTCCGCCCTGAATTCTCGTTTGCACGTGAACTGCGTCTGAGCCTCGATCCAGCTCTCGAATGCCCGCCGGCGCTGGCGCCGCTGATCGATCCCAACGAGCATAGCTGCGGCACTGTCCGGCCACACGGCACCCGCGAGCTCGCCCAACCCGAGCCCGGCTTCTACATCGCCGGCATGAAATCGTATGGTCGCGCGCCCACCTTCCTCATGCTGACGGGCTACGAGCAGGTCCGCTCCATCGTCGCTGATATTGCCGGCGACCACGAAGCGGCCGAGCGGGTCGAACTGGAGCTGCCCGAAACCGGTGTGTGCTCCGGGTCGCCGCTGGACGACGACGGAGCGGCAAGCGCAGGCTGCTGCGGATCGGAACCCGCAGCGGATGCGCCTTGCTGCACGCCCCAGCGGGACACCCGCGCTGCCGTTGGCAGCTGTGGCTGACCCGGCCCCGTCCGCCGCTACCTGCTGGGACTCCGGAAAGGGGTTGGGCAGACTATCGGGGCCCCCAGGGGGTCCTGCTTATTGGCGTGCGCGAAGCGCACGTCAATCTGTCCCGGTCGTTCCAGGGTCGTCCTTGCTCTCGGCAGCGCACAGACCTTGGCTGGGGAGTCACTTATTACCTGCCTGCAATCCCTGGCGTCAGCGATGGCGCGTGATCTCGCCATCTCGACCGGCGTGGTATTCGGGCTGCCGACGCCGACGATAAGCCATCCGGCGAAGAGCATCGGAGCACCCTGCGCCGCGCCGAGCGTCGTCAGACCGGCAGCAAAGATCAGGTTCGAGGACCGCAAGGACGTCTCGGCCTCCGCCAATGTCGATGCGACGGCCGGCAAAACGGTCCCAGGAGCGCCGCAATGACGAGCGCGGCCGAGATTGAAGCCGCCTCCTCGACGCCGGCCGGGCTCTACGGCCGCGATGCCCGCGGCTGGTCCTTGGACGGCGCGCCGCGATGCTGCTCTGGGGATCGCTGCCAATCCTCAAGACCTACACTTCTCTGGTTTTCGCGCTTAAGTGTTCAATCTGTCATTGCTGGTTTTTTCTGCGCGGCCGACCAAAGGACGCGAAGCCAAGGTGGGATTTACAGCGCTCGCGTCCAACCCCACTACCCGTCTCAGCTCGTGCTCCCAGCGCTCCAGGGCCGCGCGCTTCTCAACGTCATGCTCGCCAGCGTCATAGTTCCACGATGCCAATTTTGACTTGGCACCTGAGACGTGATTCAAAACGTGCCCTCGGTCTTCGACTGATACGCCGAGCCGGCGCATGTTGGTGCCGACTGTGCGGCGCAGATCGTGGGCACCCAATCCCTCGATTTTCGGCCTCACGCGAGCGCAGATGCGCTTCAGGGCCTTGGTAACAGCGTCAGCGATGATCGGGCCGCCCGTCTTGGAGGACGGGAAAAGGAATGGCGATGGCGACGCGGCAATCGCCACTTTTAGGATCTCGGTGGCCGTCGCGGTTAGCGGGACCCGGTGTGAAAGCCCGTTCTTGGTGCGCTGGGGTGGGATGGTCCACGTTGGATCATCGCCCTCCAACTCCAGCTCGTCCTTGGTCATGCCGATCGTTTCGCCGCGCCTCTGGCCGAGTATGAGTAACAGCATGATCGCCCGGCGCATTGCGAGCGCAGCCGGTAGATCGGCCTCGCTCAAACCGCCGTCTTCGTGATTGACGGCCAAAGGCTCATCCAGCGCAGCCCACAGCCGTCGCAGCTCATCATCGCTTAGTACGCGTTCGCGCCGCCGCTCTTGGCCGATCTTGCGCAGCCGGTTGGCAGGATTGAAGCTGGCATGGTCTTCGTCGACTGCCCAGTTCGCAACGCGATTAAAGAGTGCGACAACCCGGTTAGATTGGATTGGTCCGGCCTTCGCGGCAACGTTGTCGCGGATCTCGCGCACGTCCTTGCGTTGGATCTCGGCGAACAGGCAGGCCTCCAGCGGTTTTGCTAGGTGCATCCGGTACCGCTTCTCTTCATCCGACCACGTCGCCAACTGCTTCTTGGCATGTCCCTCGAGCCAAGCGCGGAATAGTTCGCCAAACGTCTTCGGACTCCGCGGGTCCCCCCCGCGACCCGCCTCAGCCATTATCTCTGCGCGCCGCTTGCAAGCTTCAGCAAGTCCCACGTGCTCAGCATCGCCGATGACTTGCGTGCGCTCTTTGCGCCGCTCGCCTTTTCCCGTCTGGTAGCGCACGAGCCAGGTCCTACGTCCGGTCGCGTAGACAGCAAGTAGCAGGCCCTTTTCTCCCTGGATTTTGTAGTACGTGCGCTTGCCGACGGCGTAGGCGGCTGCGACCGACTTGACGTTCCGTTTGAGCTCTTGTGCCATACGCCCTCTCAAAATCCTGCACCGCAGCTGCACCGCAGAAAACTGAAGTCGCAGTGAGCTCCCGTGAATGTGCTTGATAGTAGACTATAGGTAAGCATATGGAACAACTATGATTCATGATACAGCGTGAGAGTGGCAGAGAACGGGTGAGATGCTCGGGCTGTCAATGGCATTCACGAGGTCAGGGGTTCGATTCCCCTCGGCTCCACCATCTTCCCGAATTTTCCCAAACCATGCATCAGTCAAGCTGGTGGTTGATGACCAGGCGGTGAGCTGCTGGCTATAGATTGAGGATGGAGACCAACAGGAGGGGATTAGAACGCTCCATTGAGGGGCGTCCACGTCCAGTCTGATGAGGCGGTTGCGACGTTTGCCGAAGCGCTATGCGCCCTTTGTCTACGGCATGATCCAAGCAGCAATTACATCCGCCGTTGCGACGGCCATCGCGACGTATCCGATGGCACGCCTCAACCTACAGTTCACATTCTACTGGCTCGGGTGCTGGGCACTTTCACTGACCACAATGCTGCCGGTCGTTATCCTGGTTTCGCCCCTCATTCAGCGGGCCGTCGCCGCACTGACGGAAGAGGATGTCAAGGGCAGAAGGCCGCCCTCAACATCGATCGATTAGCCGACAGGCATGTTCGCGGGCGCCGCAGGAAAGCGATAGCACGCGACCGATTTCCGCCTGCTCACCAGCATCAGGCAGGCGGAGCCAGCAATAGACGCAAGAGCTTGTTACTGGCCGTTGGCGCCGTCCAGGTCGTCGCCCTCCGGCGGATTCTCGACCTTGATGACGGTCAAGCGGCGCTCCTTACCGTCGCGTGCCGTCCATACGATCGACTGCCCCTCAGAAAGACCGATGAGGGCAGTGCCGATGGGCGTGAGAATTGAAATTTTCCCCGCGCCGATATCCGCCTGGCCAGGAAACACCAGCTGCACTCGCCGCTCGCGATTGTCGTCATCCTTGTATGTGACGATCGAGCCCATCTGCACGACAGAAGGCGGAACGTCCGGAACGACGCGCGCACGCTCCATCTCTGCGATGAGCTCCGTCGCCACGTCCGGAGAACGGTTCAGCGCATCCATGGCGAGCACGGTGAGCCGCTGCTGATCGACCTGGCTCACGACGATCTCGGGCATTTCCGGGTAGTGTCTGACTTTCATGGGCTCACCCATTGCGCTATGAGGCCAATCGCCCCTTCCGTGATGAACTTCTGAGATGCACTTTGTGCGCCGCGACAGCACGGCTCAGGCCATGCTGTCCTAAGAAACTGTCGTGCGTGTCGGGAGCGCCCCAGGCTCGGGAGCGCACGATTGCCGAGCTGGGGCTGCTATCCCGCGATCGGATGCAGCCGGCGCGTGATGGACGCGCGATGGATCAGATTGCTCAACATACTTACTAATCTGGCCCCTGCGACATGAATGTCAAGCGCTGTTGAGGGCGAAACAGTTAAGCATTTGAGCGTCAGGGCGGCGAAACTCGGATTCTTTAGAGGTAAATGCCACTTCGGTCCGGCGCACCCGTGTTCGGACGGCCCTTCGAGGTGTCTGCCGTCCCGCTGTTTCCGGCTCCATCTTGCCGAATCGGACTCTGATGTTCCCCGAACCTTTCCTCAGGCTGGCCACCGCCCGATGACATACTAGATGTAGTCTGGTGGGGCGTCCCTTGCGAGCCTTGCTGCGGCAATTGCCCGCCTGACGTGGCGCTTCGGTCGGGCTCCGTGACGTACACGGTCAGTGCCTCGACATCATACCCGGCCGACTGCAGCAGACGCGTGAGTGCAGATTGATCCCTTCGGATGAGATCTGCGGTGCTTGGCTGATCAGCATCGATGCGCAGCTCAAGTGCATGCGCCTCGAGTTTCAACCGAATGCTAACAGCGCCAAGCTCGGCGGGCTCGAGGCGAATCTGGAGCACCCGGATCACTCCGCCTGTTGTGGAGGAGGTCGGCACCAGTTCGGTGGCGGATCGAGACGGCGGCAAGCTTTCCGGTGCCTGAACCTCGGTAATCAGGGCATTAGCAACTTGGGCTGCGGGAGAGAGATGTACGGGAGGTGGGGAGTGCGTCTCCTGCCGGACGACAGTGATCAACCTGTCGAATGTCTGCTTGTTAGCAGCGTTAGAAGCCAGCTTGGCGTCAGCACTGGCCGTTGGCCGGATGGACACCTCCACGGCCGTCGACTGCTGCAGCGCTGTATTCGTAGTAAACTGCGGCTGGCGCAGGGTCGTTACACGATCAAACACACTGTGGGTCGCTATGCGCGTGAGGCCGGTCGCAAATCCGGCAGCCGTTAGTGTCCGCTGTAACTCATTACTATTCGGGGGCCGCTCCGTAGCGCTCTTGCTGTCCGCAGCTTCCACTGAAGAGTCGTCCAAAGAGGGCGAAATTCGGTCGATGCGCACCGAAGCCGTAGGGTCATTTTCCAATATATTTGCTTTCCGTCGGGTTGGGACAGCTCTATCGGCACTTACGTCCTGTGGCAGTCCAGCATTCTCATTGTGGGCCAAAACAGTTTTGAGCAGAGGCGGAAGCCTCTGAGCAACCGACCCCCGCCAAGCTTTTCCAATCGCGTTGGTGGCAGGCTCAACTTCCTCAGCCGCGCGTTCCTTGGCCGCCCCAACACCATTCTCCACATGCTCAAGAATGGGCTCGGCTTTAGAAGCGAGCAGGGCCGCTTTCGTTTCCAATGCATCAATGTGCTCGGAGAAGGCTTCGGCGATCGTGTCCCTCGCCTGGGTTTGACGCTCAATTTTCGGTGCTCGTACCGTCGAAATCTCAGGGCCAGCCGCAGTGCCGTCGGTCACATTTCCCATGCGATTCATCGTGCTCCCCCGCTCAACAGCGCATCGACATTCCCCGCCAGTGCTCGCGCGCGCTCTATCGTTTCCGTTCCGATGCTAGACAGCGCACGAAGTCGTTCATTCTCGATGGCACTTTGCTCTGAGCTCCTAGAGCTGGTGACAACTGCAGGCTGGCGACGGATGTCATGAGCGACGGAAATTGCGGCTTCGAGCAGCTCGGCATCGACTTTAGCGAGTGACTCACGACCGAGTTGGGTTAGTGTGGCGTGGCCGCGCTCGTACTCGTCCGTCACGATGAGCGCCGCTGCTTCATAAAGCTGCGCACGCAGCGCGCCAGCCTCTCCCGGGTTCGTCATCTGCAGTAAGCGCGACGCAGCAAATCGCACCAGCTCGAAGTTTCCCCGAGCAACTCCCTCCTGAGCTAGAGATTCGTAAATGTGTTGTCTGTCGTTTGTACCGAGTCTTGCAAGGAGTGCCTCCAGTTTCACCAGTTGGCCTGATTCATCCCAACGCTCGAGGCTGGCGAGCTCGGCGGACAATTGGCGCCAGAATGCACGCGCAAAGTAGGATTTCCCGAACTGTCGGACATATCTTCTCAGCAGGCGATCAATTTCGTCGAACCGACCAACAGACGACAGGAGCAAAACCTGTCGCCGCAGAGCCGACTCCTCGATCAGGGTGCCTGGAGCCAACAATCTGGCTTGGTCGAGAAGGATCAGCGCTTTGTCGGGATCGGATTTGTCGACCAATGTCGCCTGCACGAGTGCGACGGTGCCCGCCGTGGTTGGATCGCTCTTTCGCGCGTTCACACCATTAAGAATCTCTCGCGCTTCCTCGTTGCGGCCCTCCGAGTAGGCGAGTGCCGCCCGAGCCAGATCAGCCTCAGGCTCGGGTAGGCCACTTAGACCAACAATAGGCCGCAGAACGTTTGGATCGCCACCACTGAACCCATAAAGGGCAATCGCACGGAGATTGCGCGGCTCTCTCCAAACCTCCGGGGCAGCAGTGGCGAAACGCGCCCGGAGCTCGGTCATCATTTTCTGCTGAACGTGAACGTCCGCATCACCTTTTGCAAGTGCATCCTGGAGAATTCGTAATTCCCGTACCAGTTCGAACGGCGCTTTGGTGCTCTCTGCTGCATCAGCCACTGTTGTGGCTGCCAGCAGGAGCACCAGGAGATGCGCTATTCTTTCCGGCCAACTCACGATTGCTCCCCACTTCGGAGGAGAATTTCAATTCGCCGATTTTGCGCCGCTTCCGGATCGTGGGCTACCTTGAGGCTCCGGTCGGCGTGGCCCTCGATACGTTCAAACCGCCGCTCGTCCACACCACCCCGCGTCAGCAGGAAATAGGCCATGTGAGCGCGCGCGGTAGAGAGGCGCCAATTGTCGTAGTGTTGTGTCCGGAACGGCCGTCCGTCTGTGTGGCCACGCACAATGAGTCGTCCCGGATAGTCTTTCAGCACCCGAGCGATTTTCTCCATGATTACGACCAGCTCCGGCCGCGGCTCGGCGGAGGCGATCGCGAACATTCCGAAGTCGAACTCGTCGGTGAGGCTGATGAGGATGCCGTCAACGGTCCGAACCACCTCGACGTGAGGAATTTTGGCCAAAGCGGCTTCGCTCAGTGCTCTTCTGATATCCTCCGCAACGCTGATGTGCGCAGGCCGCGGTTCCGGCTTCTCAGTTGGAAGAGGCTCCGCGCTCTCCGGACTCTCGGGCGGATTTGTCTCCGCCGACTCAGATTCTGCCTTCACTTCGGAATGAAGTGTATCACGCGAAGTTTCAAGAGCAGCGTTGTCATCAAAAGTACTTGGTCTTTCAGAAACCGTATCAACCGCCCTATCTCGATCTGGTTCCTGCGGAATTGCTTCGCTGGCATTGGCGCGCGCTATGAGAAAACCGAACTCGGGATTGAACGGATCGCGCCAGGCAATATCAGAACTTGCCCGTGTGCTATTCAGCTCCGTTTTTTCATCGGTTTTCCTCGCCAACTGTTCGAGAACACGATGATGATCCGCGAAAAGTGCTTCTTCCGAATAGCTGGGATGGGATCTGACCTCCGACTTAGAATAGCTTGCGGAGGCTCTCTTCGCGCTGAGCGACTCGTCAAATTCGTCGCGTGCGTTAGCCTCCATATCGTGCAGCCCTCTTGGACCGCCGAGATTGTCGGTCAGTTTTACCGGGTTGAAATAGTTCGCCACGGCCGCAATGGTCTGCTTATCCGTGGCGTTCAACAGCCACATGACGAGGAAAAATGCCATCATGGCTGTCATGAAATCCGCGTAAGCGATTTTCCAGATACCCCCGTGGGTCTCATGCCGGCCCGATCCCATCCGGCGCCGAACAATCACCAGCTCTTTCGTCCGCTCAGGCGGGGTACGCAGTACTCGATCCGAACTCATAACTAAACGCCTCACGCATCTGCTGTTTGAGAGCTTCTAGCCTCCCGCATCCATTGCTTGAGAATCGCCGCAGCCTGCTCCTCATCGAAATCGACCATCTGCTCGAGCCGCTTCAGCGGCGTCTTGTCGAGCTTGCTCTTGAGATCCGCGATGAGACTCGGTTCCGATGTGGACAGGGTTGGCTCATCAGACATTGGCGGACCATCGCCCGCCTCGAGCCGCTTGCCAGGCAAGCTTGCGCCGGCAGCAACTGGCTCCAGAACAGCCTTGAGCGCCGGTCGCAGGCCGAGCCAGACGAGCAGCGCGGTTGCCGCAAGGATCGCGAGCGCGTTGACGATGGTGCCGGACTGTCTCAGCAACAGCTCGCCAAAGCTCATGCCAAGTGGCTCCAACGGCTCACCATCCTTGAAGAAGTCTACCGCCGCAACGGTGATACGGTCACCGCGGTCAGCCGTGAGCCCGACGGCCGCGCCAACAAGCTGCTCAATGTCCCTTAGATGCGCTTCCAGGGTCGCGGCATCCGTATCCTCTCCGATTACGGAGAGGAGTCTCTTCCGGTTGATCACCACCGCGACCGTCAGAGCCTCGATCCTGTAGCCGTCGCTGACGGTGGAAATGGTTTTCGAATTCAGCTCGTAGTTGGTCAGCTCCTCACGGCGATCATTATTGCGAGTCGAAATATCGCCTGCCCGTGCAGCGAGATCCTCTTCTGGAAGATTCTGCTCAACGCTCACCGGCGTGCGGGTGGCCTGGTTCTGCGAGCTGCCGGACTCTTTCACAATGCGCACGGAGCGCTCGACCCGAGACTCCGGATCGAAGGCCGTCTCGTTGATTTGGCGCTTGTCCGTGTTCAGGCGCGCCGCGACACTGACCTCGAAATTATCGAGGCCAAGGTACGGCGCCAGCGTCATCCGCGCTCTCTCCTGCAGCTCACGACTGATTGTTTTTTCGAGCTCCACCAGCTTTGTGGGAACGACACTCGCCGACTCGCCGCCGGCTGCCAAAATCGCGCCGTCCGTGCTCAGTACCGTGACTTGATCGACAGTGAGCTCTGGCACCGCTGCAGCGACGAGGTGCCGGATCGCCTGCGCCGAGCTGAAGTCGCCGGCCGCCTCGGTGCGGATGACCACAGAGGCCGAGGGTGTTTGCCGGTTACGGCGGAACGAGCCAGCGTCAGGTAGCACGAGGTGAACGCGGGCCGCCTTCACGCCTTTCACAGCCTGAATGGTGCGCGCGATTTCTCCCTCAAGTGCCCTGACGCGAGTCACCTCCTGCATGAACGACGTAAGCCCGATCGAGCCCAAGTTGTCGAAAAGCTCGTATCCCGCGTTCGCGCTGCTCGGCAGTCCTTTTTCGGCCAACAGCATGCGAGCTTCGGCCGTTTGGCCGCGGCGAACGAGCACCTTCGTCCCTTCGGCATCGACGTCGAAATAAATGCCTGCCTCGCTCAGCGCTGCCCCGATGCGGCTAATGTCTTGCGCATTGAGCCCACCGTAGAGCGTCTCGAGCTCCGGCCGGCTCATGTAGAAACCGATCATTCCGATCGCGCCTAATGCGGTGGCTCCTACGATTGCGAGGGCCGCGAGACGTCTGGTGCCCAACGCGCGTAGGTTTACCCACAATCGCTCGATGTCTTCTCGCCCGATCATTCGAATCGTCCGTCATAATTGACTCACTCGGCGAGATGCTTTCGCGTGAAACTTGCGCCAGAATGATGGAGTGGGCTGCGCCCCGCGCTGGAGCACAGCCCAGGCCCGCCTCTGACACGCTGGGGGGAGAGGCCAGAGGTCAAGGCAAGGGGATCAGGAAGAGCCGCCAATCCGATTTTCAGATTGGCCGCCCCACCGCCCCAATGGAGAGCGGCCTCATTTCATCAGCGAAACAGCGCGAGAATATTCTGACTGTTCGCGTTCGCGATGCTGAGCGCCTGAATGCCGAGCTGCTGCTGCACCTGTAATGCCTGCAGCCGTGTCGATTCCGCGTTCATGTCCGCATCGACGAGCTGACCAATACCGCGATCAATGGCGTCCATGAGCGCCTTGACGAAGTCCTTTTGAAGATCAATTCGGCTCTTCACGGCGCCAAGATCAGATGCTGCCGTCGTGACTCTTGCGGCCATCGCATCAATCCCGGCGATGTAGTCATCCAGCAGCGCATCCGTGACGTTGGTAATATCAATTTCGATTGCGCTGAAGAAGTTGCCGTTCTCGCTCGAGTCGGCGTTCGATATAGCCAGGGTATCGTCCGCCGTGTTATTTGCATGGGTAATGACTACCGCACCTGTGTTGGCAGATACAGTCACATCAGTGGCCGTATCGAAACCAGCATTCTGAAGAGCCAGCTCGACGACCGTCACCATGTCCGCCGCATCGGCAACTACGCCATCGCCATTACCGAGCGCCGCATCGACGGTGGCCTTATCGATGATGACCCGCCTCGCTTCTCCGTTGAAAACGAGGTCAAACCTGATGACATCATCTTCATCGAGAATAACGCCGTCTGTGTCCACGTCTGCAAAGAGCGTCACACTGGCAGGAGTTGTACCATCGCCTGCGGCGGGTCCGCTATCCTGAAGCCCGCCATTATTCGTCAGGGCTTGGCCTTGTTCCAAGAGGCCACTCCTTGTCGCACTCGCATCGAAAAGGGCGGTTTTCGTCAAATCGACGTCAATAGCTCCAATCTCGATCGAGCCACTGGCAGTGCGGGAGAAGGAAGCGACAACTTTTTGAAACCCACTCCATCCCGATGTCGAAGAATCTACCGAAAGCCAGTTCGATCCGGAGAAAACAGCGGCAGACGCTATGCCGACCAGCTGATCCTGAAGCTGTTTGATTTCACTTTGAATCTTCGATCGGTCCACGCTGGGCTGTTTCGCTGCCACCAGCTTGGCCTTGATTTCATCGAGAATATCTTTGGCGCGCTCCATTGCGGTATAGGCAATGTCCACCTGAGCGGCACCAAGCCCGAGAGCATCCTGAACCGTGGAAAGCGCCTTGTTGTCGGACCGCATTGTGGTTGCGATCGACCAATAGGCAGCGTTATCCGAAGCCGTCGCCACACGATAGCCAGTCGAAATACGGTTCTGCGTCACCGCAAGGTTCTTATTGGTCCGCGCGAGTGTCTGCAGAGCCGTCATCGCGGCGGTATTGGTAAGAAGGCTGCTCATCTGGAGATGTCCCTTCAGGTTGAACTTAAATCAGATTATTTCAGGGACATACCGGATCGGCCGGTATGGCAGGGCGGCGTCATGCCTTTGAGGCGAGTTCCACAATCGCAACCCAACCTGCCATCACCTAGAACATGCCAGATAGATCTTGCTTCTGGCTTAACGCGATCGCTTGGACCTAAGAAAATGAGCGGATCAGGCCGCCGATGAGCAGGTTCCAGCCATCGATCAGAATAAAGAACAGAATCTTGAACGGAAGGGAGATGACCGTAGGCGGCAGCATCATCATGCCCATCGACATGGTAAGCGTTGCAACGATCATGTCGATCACAAGAAACGGTAGCACGATGAGAAAGCCGATCTCGAATGCGCGCCTCAACTCGGAGATCATGAAAGCCGGTATGAGAACCCGCAGCTCGATTTCCTCATCAGACGCTCCGGGCTCCTTTCCCGAAAGCTCCTCGAAAAGGCTGAGGTCCTTCTCTCGCACATGCGCGCGCATGAACGCCCGGAACGGCGCAGTGATACGCCGGTAGGCCTCCTCCTCGTTGATCCGGTTCTCGACAAGCGGTTTCAGGCCATCGTGCCAAGCCTGATCGAAAGTTGGCGCCATCACGTAGAAGGTCATGAACAGCGCTAGGCTGATGAGAATGAGGTTGCCGGGCGTCGTTTGAAGGCCTAGCCCAGTGCGCAGGAAGGACAGCGCGATCACGAACCGGGTGAAGCATGTGACCATGATGAGCAGGCCCGGCGCGACCGATAGCACTGTTATAACGACCAGGAGCTGGAGTATTCGCCCCGTGGCCGTACCCTCGCCGGGTGGAACCAGCTCTTCGAGGCTGGGTATCTGGCCGGCAGCCTGCTCGGAGCCGAGCAACAGAATTAACCCGGCAGCAAGAACTCTTATCATTCGACAATGAAGCTATGAATCACGAGATCGCGCGCTCGGCCATTGCTGCGTACCCGGACTCTCTCAACAAGATCCTCGCGCAGGTGCTGAAACCCGCTCGCGCCCTCAATGTCAGTTGGGGAGATGGTCCGTAGAAACGCGAGCAGATCTTCGCCGATCTTTGCAGCAAGCAGATCGTCCTCGGCAGTCGGCTCGCCGGCGAGCACAATGGACGACTCGAGCCGCACCCAGACCCGGTGCGGCCCGGCGAGGTTGGTGATTACCGGCGGAACGTTGCGGATCTCAGCCGCATCGAGAAAAACCGGTTTGAAGCTTTCCGTCTGAAATTCCGCGGCTTGGTCCGCCTGCTTACGAGGTTTCTCAACGAGCGCGTGGACCTGCAAGCCAAAAATCCCACCTGCAGCCGCGGCAGCGAGCGTCAGCATGGAAAGGACAATGGTCGTATGGAGCCGCGACGGCTTGCGGCGGTGATCACCAGCTTGCCGATTAGCCTGCCTCACCGGAATTGCCATTTCGACTACGTCCCGCTGGCTTAGAATGGCAGGACAATATCGAGAAGTTGCTGGCCCCAGCCTGGCTGCTGCACCTCCATGATCCTGCCCCGGCCACCATAAGAGATACGAGCTTCGGCAATCTTGTCATACGAAATGGTGTTGTCCGGCTCGATATCGCGAGGGCGCACGACGCCGGCCACTGTCAACACACGGACCTCGTAATTGACGCGCACTTCCTGGCTACCGCTGATCACGAGATTGCCGTTTGGCAGCACCGCCGAGACGACAGCTGCCACGCGCAGCTGAATCGTTTCGGATCGCCTGATCGCCCCCTCGCCTCGAGTTTTTGTCTCTGAGCTCAATTCGGTATCGAGCTCGCCTTCCCATTTGGAGCTTCCGCCGCCCCTCCCGGCCCCAAAGCTACCGAACAGGCCAAGCGATCGATCGGCATTGCGTGCGCGGTTGGACTTGTTGTCGAGCTTTGCTTCATCTTTGATTGCAATTTTCACCGTAAGCACGTCACCGACCGTCCTGGCTCGCGGATCAAGAAATAGATCGGCGCTCTTATCCTCCCAGAGAGAGTTATCACGGCGATAACGGGGCAGAGGCGGGGGCTCATCGAGCACCGGAACCATATCGGGCCGCAATCCAGCGCCTACGGGGGTCAGGTGCGGTTCGCGGCCGATTTCCGCGTGATCGACAGAGCATCCAGCGAGTGCCACCGTTCCAAGGAAGACCAGCCGTAACAGCTTCATGACCTGCCCCCGCCCGCGGCGGGCGCAGGCTCCTCCTCGGATGGGACCTTTGCCGCGCCAGCAATGGTCATCGTGAGGCGCGCAGCCGGACCCGGTGGCATTTCGTTGAGAATTGCGCTGGCATTGCGCGGCTCGAGCTTCGTAAGAACAGCCGCTGCCGTTTCTTCATCCATCGCCGCGAGCTGAGAGGCCGCCGCGTCCGGCCGCATACGTGAAAAAATACGCACGAGCGATTCCTGCGCCTTTTGAACAAAGGCATCGCGCCTCGCCAGCCACTCCCGATACTCGGCCGTTCGTTCTTCCAAAATATCGATCCGACGCTGCAGCTCCGCGTCCAGTTCCCTTAGCTCGCGGAGCTGCCAGGCAAAACGCGCGTCTGCCGCCGCATCAGCAATATTGGCGCAATAGCTTTCCGCCAGACTTCCTTTCGGAGGCGCCTCCTTCCGTGCTGCTTCGCTTTTCGGAGGCTCGTTGGTGTTCAACTGTTGTATTTCAATCTTGGACGACTGCCTGTCCGGCGGCTCTCCCATGAGCTGGTTAGCCGTTCCAGTTTTTGTGCCACCCGTCTCAGTTGCGATCCTCCGTGTCGGAATGGGAGGAGGAGCTGCAGTCTTTCCCGTATTACCGCTAGGGTTGATTACGACAGGAAACCAACCCGCCTCGAGATCGGACCGGGGCGTCTTGGTGGGGGCGGCCTCGGCGCGGGAAGTCACCGGCAGCCAGCCCTGTTGCGCGCACGCAGGCCCAGCCGCAGCCCACAAGACCGCAGCAACCAAAAGTCCGTGGCGCATTCCCACGCGTACGACCGTCATCACTGCACCACCAGCTCGGCTTGCAGGGCGCCTGCAGTCTTAATGGCCTGCAAAATCGCAATAATGCCGGCCGGCTTCGCACCAATTTTGTTTAGGCCACTGACGAGGGCCTGCAAATTGGTGCCGCCGACAATGGCCATGTGACCGCCCTCCTGCTCTGCCGTCACCATGCTCTCGGGAGTGACGATGGTCCTGCCTTCCGAAAATGGGAGCGGCTGAGATACTCGTTCGGTTTCGCTCACCCGTACCGTCAAATTGCCGTGCGCCACCGCAACCGTCGAAATCTGGACGTCACGGCCGATAACAATCGTGCCGGTGCGCTCATCGATCACGACGCGAGCCGGAGCATCTGTCTCGGTCAGCAGCTCGCCGATTTCTGCAATGAATCGTGCGGCGCTGACATTGTGCGGCTTCATGAGCTTCACCGTACGCAAATCCTCCTCGCGCGCGGTCCGGAGGCCGTATCTCTGGCCGGTGTAATTGTTGATCGTATCGGCAATGCGCACGGCCGTGTTGAAATCCGGGCTGTGCAGCTCGAGCACGATCAATCCCGATTCGACGAAGTGCCCGGGCGCCTCACGCTCCACCAATGCGCCATTCGGAATGCGGCCTACCGTCGGCACGCCTTGTGTCAGCGTCTCGGCCTTGCCTGCCGCCGCAAACCCCGTGACTGCAATGGGGCCCTGGGCAACGGCGTAGATTTGATCGTCAGCACCCCTCAGAGGAGTCAAAATGAGAGAGCCCCCGGCAAGAGAGGTCGCGTCCCCGAGCGAGGAGACCGTAACATCAATCCGCGAGCCCTTGCCGGCAAATGGCGGCAGCTCTGCCGTGACCATGACGGCCGCCACGTTTCGCGTTCGCGCACGAGCGCTGCGGACGTTGATGCCCATGCGGTCGAGCATCGCTTGAAGTGATTGCTCGGTAAACGGCGAATTGCGCAAGCTGTCGCCCGTGCCGTTCAACCCGATGACGAGGCCATAGCCCACAAGCTGGTTGGAGCGAACACCCTGAACGGAAACGATGTCCTTGATCCGGCTCATCGCTTCCGCCGGCGCACAGACGAGGCAAAACGCGATTATCGCAAGTGCCAGGCGCTTCACGAGCCCCCCACCCTAACGGATCCGTCGGATTCGACGATGCCTTTCACGATGGCGCCACTGTCGATGTTTCTGACCCTTATCACAGCGCCTTCGCTGCCCGACTCTAGGGCCACTGCGTAGCCAGTGATTGTCAAAGCGCCGTCCCGATAAACGATCTGTACGGTTCGGCCCTGCACTACGAGATAAGGATCCCGCAATGCGTTGACGGGGATTGGTTGCCCTGGCAGCAGTGTCCGCCTCGCGACCTTACCGATGATGTCATCGCGGCTTCTGTAAAAGGCGCTGTGAGACAACCCACGCGCATTGAACAGCCGATCAATGAGATGGTCGGATCGGATCAGCTCTCCTGGATATAAGGTTATTCTTGGCACCGGTAGCTGATGGCCTGCTGCACCAGCCGGCTTCGCGACGATGAATAGCGCGAGAACCGCCAAAGCTGCGATACGGAGACCCGATGCGATCCAGCCATTTGCCATGGATCGCCTCCTTATCACCGGACACCCTTTGTGATGGTGGCGAACATGTCGTCAGCGGCTTGAATAACCTTGGAGTTCATTTCATAGGCGCGTTGTGCCGAAATGAGCTCGGTTATTTCTTTGACTGGATCGACATTCGAGTTTTCGAGATATCCCTGTTCCACACGCGCGAAGCCGACCTCACCAGGCACGCCGACGACAGGGGCTCCCGAAGCTTCGGTCTCCCGATAGAGATTGCCGCCGACCGGCTCCAATCCCGCCTCATTGGCAAAATTAGCGAGCGTCAGCTGGCCAAGAAGCTGCAGCTCGGGCTCATTCTCGATACGGGCAAAAACTTCACCGCTTTCGTTGACGACAATATCCGTCGCCTCCTCGGGAATTGCGATGGCGGGTTGCACGACATAGCCATCGATGGTCACGATCTGGCCATCAGCGCTTTTGTTGAACGCGCCGGCTCTCGTATAAAGCAACTCCCCATCGGCATTGGCGACCTGGAACCAGCCCCGGCCGTTAAGGGCGAGATCGAGTTTGTTCGACGTGTTGGTCAGCGAGCCCTGCATATGCAGTTTGCGGATGGCTGCTGTGCGCACACCCAATCCAACCTGTGCGCCTTCTGGAATCGGGTTTTCACCGCCCCTGTTTGGCGCCCCAGCAGCGCGTTCGGCCTGGTAGAGCAGATCCGTGAATTCGGCACGCGCACGCTTGAAAGCAGTCGTATTGATGTTGGCAATATTATTGGCGATGACCTCGAGATTGAGTTGCTGGGCCGTCATGCCCGTCGCGGCAATTGCGAGCGCCCTCATGCCGATCCGCCTCCTTAGATTGCCATGCGGCTGAGCTCGAGATACGCGGCGACCACCTTGTCTCGAATGGCGATAGCCGCTTGCAATGTTTGCTCTGCCGCGAGGACGGACTCGACGACCTCCTGCACGGACGCCTGTCCTTTGACTCCCATGATGGAAGTTGCCTCGGCCGTACGCAGAACGTCAGCGGTGTCCGTGATCATTCTGCCCAAGACGGCACCGAAGTCGGCCGAGGCGGAGCCGGCAGCAGGGGTCCAGGCGGCATTTCGGACTCCGAGGGAGGGTGCCATAGGGAGCACCCCGGGGCTGCTGCCGATACCTGTCGTTGGGGAAAGCGGATCAATCATGACGAGTTCCTCAGCAGATCGATCGTCATCGAGATCATCTCGCGCGCCTGTTTGATGACCTGCAGATTGGCTTCATAAGAGCGGTTGGCTTCGCGCATGTCCGCCATCTCTACGAGGATGTTGACGTTCGGCAGCTTGACGAAGCCATTCTCATCGGCGGCCGGATGGCCCGGATCGTGCTCAATTCGGTAAGGCGCCCGGTCGCGCTCGATGCTGTCGATACGCACGAAATTGGCGCCAGTGATTCGGTCAACCTCCGTTTCGAAGCTGATCGTCTTACGCGTATAGGGATCGGCCCCGGGCGTTCGGCCGGTGGACTGCGCGTTCGCCAAATTCTCCGACACCACGCGCAGGCGCTTCGACTGCACTTGCAATCCGGAGGCGGCAATCTTGAGCGATACCTGCAGCGGATCGATCATCCCGCGCCTCCCGCTAGCCCTTGGCGCTCATCAGCAGCATGCGGTGGAAGGCCCTCGTTATGCCCGTATTGAGGGAAAACGAGCGGTTCACCTCATTCGCCTTAATCAGCTCTTGCTCGAGCACGACGGTATTGCCGGAATGAATGACATCCCAAGCCTCCTCGTCCCGCACGTCCACGACCGGAATTCCGATCTCCGGCGAGGTCATGTGGCCCGGCTGGGTCACGGCCAGCTCGAGCGGCATGCGGCTCAGGACCTTCTCGAAAGGCTCCGTATCAACGGCCTTGAAGCCCGGCGTGTTGGCATTGGCGATATTGCCCGCCACAGCCGTCTGGCGAACCGATAGCCACTTGTTGTGCTGAGATACGAGGTCGAAGAGGTGCACAGGCTCCATCAGCGGCTTCTCCGCAGCGCTTTCGGTCACCTCCCTTCCTAAGGGACTAGTCTTGTCCGAGCCTTGTTCACCGGCCTTCCCTGCGTAGGAAGGTGTTCACGACTAGACGCGAATCCGGGCGTCGCGCCCGAATCCGATTAACGAAAAAGACTGAGTAGATCAGATTAGGGACTAAACCGACCGATCAGTTGGTTTTCGGCTTGCCCCAGAGCGCTTCCAGCCGCGCATCGCGGCCGCAACCGATGCGATAAACCATGTAGCGGAGAGGGTTCCGCAGGTGGAAGTCCTGGTGATAGTCCTCGGCTGGAGTGAAGGTCGAAGCTGCCGCGATTTCAACCACAATCGGTTGGTCGAAGCGCCCGCTCGCCTCCAGCGCCGCCTTCGAGGCCTCGGCCAGCCGCTTCTGCTCCTCGTTATGATAGAAGATGACCGGCCTGTACTGGCTCCCGCGATCACAGAACTGCCCGCCCGAATCAAGCGGGTCCACATTCCGCCAGTAGACTTCGAGCAGTTGCTCGTAGGTCACCCGTTCCGGATCGTACTTGAGTTGCAGAACCTCCGCGTGACCCGTCGTGCCAGACGATACTTGCTCGTAGGTCGGGTTTGGCGTGGTGCCGCCCATGTATCCGGAGATCGTCTCGACCACGCCCTCGACCTTGTCGAAGTCTGCCTCCGTGCACCAGAAACAGCCGCTGCCGAACGTGGCGATCTCCAGCTGCCGGGCCCCTTCCTGCGGCGGCGGCGTTTGCGCCGACGCGACAACAGAAATGGCAATCGCGCCGATCGCGGCGGCCAAGAGCCGAATCGAGTTCCAAAGTTTTCCCACGGTCAGCTCGGGCTTTGCTCAGTCGCCGGCACAAATTTCAGAGCCACGCCATTGATGCAGTACCGCAAGCCCGTCGGCGGCGGGCCGTCTTCGAAAACGTGACCCAAGTGTCCACCGCAGCGGCGGCAATGCACCTCTATGCGTTTCATCATGAAGAGGCTGTAGTCCTCACTAGTGCCGATCGCGTTGTCGAGGGGTTTCCAAAAGCTCGGCCAACCCGTGCCGCTGTCGTACTTGGTTTCCGAGGAGAACAGCGGCAGATCGCAACCGGCGCAGTGGTAGGTTCCCGGCGCATAGTTCTTGTCCAGCGGGCTCGTGAAGGCGTACTCGGTGCCATGCTCGCGTAGCACGTAATACTGCTCGGGCGTCAGGAGCTTCTTCCACTCCTCCTCTGTCCGTGTAATCTCGAACTGTTTTGCAGCTTTATCGGACTTGCCGGCCGAGAATCCGCGCGACGCGGCGAAGCCACCGAACAGGGCGGCTGCCGCCCCGATGATTCCGAATTGGCGACGGCTCATCATTTTTTGGGCTCCTAGGGTCCCTAATGCCGATCTAACCGGTTTGCCTCAGAGCAACATTTGCGCCCCTGCCGACACGGCGTCGAGTCCCCGGCCGATCAAACTATCGTGCGCGCCGTCGCGCCCGCCCCGCCCTTTCGACCTCTAGGCCCTCTATTGGCACTGCGCAGTCGACCACGATCTCCTCGGGGCTGAGCCGGCAGCGATAGGCCAACATCTCGACGCCGGCAGCCCGGGCCATGTCGAACGCCTCGCCGTATCCCGGGTCGATATCGCGGGCGAGGTCGAACCGCAGCGCATCCCCGCGCTGGATGAGGAACACCATCACCGCCCGGTGCCCTGCACGCACCATATCGGCCAGCTCGAGTAAGTGCTTGGCGCCTCGCTGGGTCACGCTGTCAGGGAACTCGGCAACGCCGGCGCGGCGCATCATGTGGACGTTTTTGATCTCGACGTAGCAGCGGCCCTTGCTGGCGCATTCGAGCAGCAGATCGATTCGGCTGTTCTGGCCGTACTTCACCTCGCGGCGAAGCTCTGGATAGCCATCAAGACCTGCAATCAGGCCCGCGCCGATCGCCTCCGCAACCAAGGCGTTCGGCCGGGACGTGTTGATGCCCACCAGATACGGGCCCTGCCCGAGATCAGCCTCGACCATCTCCCAGGTGTGCCGGTACTTCCGGGTCGGACTGTCGCTCTCAGAGAGCCACACCACAGAGCCCGGCTCGGTGAGACCGATCATCGAACCCGTGTTCGGGCAGGTGGCGGTGACCGTCTCGCCGCTATCCAGCGTGACGTCAGCCAGAAATCGCTTGTACCGCTGGACGAGGCGCCCACGGACCAAAGGAGCAGGAAATCGCATGCCTGGAAACTAAAGCTGCCGGATGCCGCAGTGCAAGCGGATCCGGTATAAGCTGGTGCCGAAGCGGCTCAGCTCGAGGTACATGAGGATGGCACGGGTGCAGGGCAACGACATCGTCACGGCTGCGGTGCTCGTCATCGGCGACGAGATCCTGTCAGGGCGCACGAAGGACAAGAACATCGGCTACATCGCCGAGCACTGCACGAAAATCGGCATTCAGGTGCGCGAGGTACGGATCGTCCCCGATGACGAGGACGAGATCGTGGCCGCAGTGAACGCCCTGCGCTTTCGCTACGACTATGTGTTCACCACCGGCGGAATCGGCCCTACCCATGACGACATCACCGCCGACTCGATCGCCAAGGCGTTCGGGGTGAAAATCGATGTCGACCCGCGGGCGCTCGCGCTCCTCCTGCCCTACTACGAGAAGCGCGGGATGGAAGTGACACCCGGGCGTCTGCGCATGGCCCGTATCCCCGAAGGCGCCGAGCTAATTGAGAACTCCATATCCGTCGCGCCTGGCTTCAAGCTGGGAAATGTCATCACCCTCGCGGGCATTCCGAACGTCATGCAGGTGATGCTCGATGCAGTGACGCCCCGTTTGCGCACGGGCAAGAAGATGCACTCCGTCTCCATCGATCTTCAAGTTCCCGAGGGCAGCATCGCGGAGATCTTTGGGGCTCATCAGAAGGCCTACCCGTCAATTTCGATGGGCAGCTACCCGGTCTTCCGCGACAACAAGCCGAGCACACAGCTCGTGCTCCGCTCAACCGATCCGGACCTTCTGGCCCGCGCGGCCGACGAGCTTCGGGATCAGCTCAAAGCACGAGGACTGCTCTAGCCCGAAACACAGGCGTCCAAGTCAGATTGCAGGACCCGGTGGTGGAGTGCCTTTTTCCGGCAACTGGGCCGTACCGGCCGCTCTGAGGTCCTCGTCGTCGTAGAGGTCGTAAAACAGCTCGAGCGCGTCGAGGAAGGCGGCCGTGAGGTCGAGCAACGGCCCCAATTCGATGCGCCGCGCGACCCGGAATTCCGCCGTGACGACCAGCTGATCCAACGAGACGACACCCGCGCTGTCCGGCGGGATCAGCCCGCGGCTCCTCAGGTACTCCGCAACTTCATCGCCAGTCTGGAAGTCGGTTTCCGTCCAGTCACCCAATTCCTCGGCAGCATCAGCCAATGGTGCCGTACCGCCAATGAACAGACCCGCGATCGCGTCCACCCGATAGTCGGCCCGGCGCAGCTCCTCAGCGCGCTCGCGCGCCCGCAGGCCCCGCAACGTCAGCGTCATTTCGAGCGTGCGAACGACATCGACCCAGCGTCGCCGCACCTCGACCAGATCCCGGATCTCCGCCGACCGAGGGCTTTGCACCTGGGCGAGCACAACACGATGCGCCTTCAGCAGATCCTCCCCCGCTGCCAGCATGGCATCCAGGTGATCCGCGAGAAGGTATGCTGTGGTGTTCTCGATATTCCCGGCCAGGTTCACGGTTGTATCGGTTGCGACCAGCAAGACGAACAACGCAACTGACTCAACAGGTGACTGACGCTGGGGACTAATGAATACGTGTGATTCAACACTGATTCGGGTGAAGTTGGTAGCCTGGGGAAATCTTGGCGCAATGCTCGTTGGATCGAGCATTCAATTGACCGGATGCCCTTGATCTCGGTTTGAGGATCTAGCGAAATTACCGGGTCCAGATCAATCGCTGTCCGGCAGCGCCACATAAATCAGCACGCCCAGAATGGTCATGACGAAGCGGAAGGCCGAGGGCACGCCGTTCCACTGCTCAGACATCCACATGCCGAACCACTCGCCGCCGATCGACATGAACCCGACCTGCCAGACCAAAAAGCCCAAGGTCAGCCCCGCAATCGCGATCGACTTCGATAAGTTGAAGACCGCTGCCGGCGCTTTCACCGCCCGCAGAAGCCGATAGGCGCCGATCCAGCAAAGCACCGCCGTGGCTGCTTCGGCCGCGATGATGAGCACATAGGCGGCATGGTGGAGCACGGGGCTGGTGATCGCCCGATAGCGGATCGTCGTTTCAGGAAACACCGTGTCCATGGACAGCACGTGCTGCACGAACACGAAGTTCGTCCAGTAATCGGTGATGTTCCCGAAGGCGACGAGAGTCGCGAACAGCGCAATGGCTGCGACCATCGCGGCTTTGGAGAGGCGAATGGCGATCATGTCGAACAAAAAGAAGGTGTGCCGCAGCTAGCAGAAGCACACGGCACCGTCTCAACACCTGCGATCGACAATTTGGTTGAAAGGAAGTTCAAATAGCAGGCCGACTTCCCCGAGATGAAATAGCCAGAAGAACCCCTTGTGAACTGCGCTCGTCTAACTCACCCTCGCGCACCTTATTCCGCAGGTAAGCGCGAAAACCTTTAGGCAAATACTCCTCCCTCATCCAGCGCCGGAATTCACCAAGAGCGGCATCGGGATAACAGAAGGGATGCTGAGGATTTGACGCTGCTTGAGGAAAGTAGTCTGGATAATGGTGTTCGTACCTGCGACGATCGCCGTACTTTTTCGATAGCTCGTTGTCTAACCAATGTTTGGACCAAGCACTACCGACGCTAATGTCCGGAACAAATGAATCGCCGACTGGCGCGCCGGCATTAATTAGTGTGACCATGATGTCTGCAATCTCTTTGAAGATGCAGAAATAGCCGGCCGGAACATTATCGTAGACCAGCGATACCCGATCATGGAACTGCTGCCAAATCCGGGCCGCCCCTGACTTAGGTACATACCCGAGCTCGTTATAAATGATCTCCCGTAGTGAGCGTCCAGCCAACCAACGGATGCGCTGCTGCGCTTCCGGTTGGATGTTTGGGCCGGCTTCAAAAGCGTAATACTCTAGGATGGCGATACAAACGGGCTCCGGGTAGGCCAACATGACACCGCCCCGATACGGCACCCGGAAATGTGGCACAGACATCACAATCCCGCGACTCGCAAGGATTCTTTTTATCGTTGCGATTCGCGGTTTCGTATCATCATTCCACTCCGAACTAATTGTCCCAATATGCGCATTTTGCACTCCGCACAGGCGTGCTAAACCGCGCTGATTCAGGAAGGGTGTCCCATCATTTAGGACTCCCATCCCTATACCGTCGATTTCAATTTCCTTTTCGACGCAAAGATCAAGAACTTCTTGAGCACTTTGCTTTTGCGAACGCGGCCGAGCCGGTAATTGCTTCGCATATTTGATCATTGGAGATTTCCGTCTTGGATCAGGATTAGCTGCACCCACTCGTCCCGCCACAGGTGTCGCACTTCAGGCAGGTGCCATTCCGCACGAGCGTGAAGTTCCCGCATTCCTGGCACGCTTCGCCTTCGTAACCGCGGAGGCGGGCCTGAGCGGCGAGCTCGAGCTCGGATTGCGGCTTGAGGGCAAGTGCACCTGACGTCGTGTGCGATATGCTCATCTCCAGCGAGTGATGCGCGTGCGTAATCGTTGGCTCGGTCGTGCCAACGGATGCGCGGGCAACATCCTGCTGAAGATCGGCGGATGTAGCGCTCGATCCGCCGCGCGGGATCAGGCCGACAACCGTGCCACGCACGAGACCGCGACTCACGTACTTCGTCGCCGGGATCACCGATGGCTGACCACTCTCCTCCAACTGCTGGTCCGACGAGCCCAGTGCCGTGGCGCCGACGATTTCCGCCGGATCGACGTGCGCCAGATCGTGACGGCCAAGGTAGGACACCGCCAGCTCACGGAAGATGTAGTCCAGAATCGAGGTGGCGTTCTTGATCGCCTCGTTGCCCTGCACGATGCCGGCCGGCTCGAAGCGCGTGAAGGTGAAAGCCTCCACGTACTCCTCGAGGGGCACGCCGTACTGAAGCCCGAGGCTCACCGCGATGGCAAAGTTGTTCATCAGCGACCGGAAGGCAGCGCCCTCCTTGTGCATGTCGATGAAGATTTCGCCGAGGCGCCCATCCTCGTATTCGCCTGTGCGCAGATAAACCTTGTGCCCGCCCACGGTGGCCTTCTGTGTGTAGCCCTTGCGGCGCGAGGGCAGCTTCTCACGCTCGCGAGCGCGCTCGACGATCCGTTCGACGATCCGCTCAGCCGCCACCTGTGTCCGCGCGGCCATCGGCTTGTCGGCCGTGAGCTGCTCGGCGACCTCCTCCTGCTCGTCGGTATCGTCGCCCAAAAGCTGCGCATTAAGCGGCTGCGACAGTTTCGAGCCGTCGCGATAGAGCGCGTTGGCTTTGAGACCCAGCCGCCACGACAGAAGGTAAGCCTGCTTGCAATCCTCCACCGTCGCATCGTTGGGCATGTTGATGGTCTTGGAGATGGCGCCCGAGATGAATGGCTGGGCCGCCGCCATCATGCGGATGTGGCTTTCCACCGACAGGAACCGCTTGCCGCGGCGCCCGCAGGGGTTGGCGCAGTCGAAGACCGGCAGGTGCTCCGGCTTGAGGTGCGGCGCGCCTTCGAGCGTCATGGCCCCACAGGCGTGCTCGTTCGCGGCCTCGATGTCTTTCTTCGAGAAACCGAGATGCGTCAGCAGGTCGAAGCCAGGATCGTTGAGCTTTTCGGCCGGAATCTTGAGCGTGCCCGTCAGGAACTGATCGCCCAGCGTCCACCTGTTGAACACGAACTTGATGTCGAACGCCGTAGCGAGCGCATCCTCGATCTTCTGCAGCGCTTCGTCCGTGAAGCCCTTCGCCTTGAGGGTTGCGTGATTGATCGCCGGCGCCTGCCGCAGCGAGCCGTGACCGACCGCATAGGCTTCGATCTCCGCAATCTCGGACTCGCTGTAGCCAAGCGTACGCAGCGCCAGCGGCACCGAGCGGTTGATGATTTTGAAGTAGCCGCCGCCCGCCAGCTTCTTGAACTTCACCAGGGCAAAGTCCGGCTCGATGCCCGTGGTATCGCAATCCATCACGAGGCCGATGGTGCCCGTCGGGGCTATGACGGTCGCCTGCGCGTTCCGGTAGCCGTGCGCCTCGCCGAGCTGCAGCGCACGATCCCAGGCCCGCTTGGCGGCCTCGATCAGACCAGCATCCGGGCAAGAGGCATGATCGAGCGGCACGGGGGGCGTCGAAAGCCGCTCATAACCGTCCTTCTCGCCGTAAGCCGCGCGGCGATGGTTGCGGATGACGCGCAACATATCGTCGGCGTTCTTGAAGTAGCCGGGGAACGGCCCGAGCTCCTTCGCCATCTCCGCCGAAGTTGCATAAGCGACGCCCGTCATGATCGCCGAGATCGCACCGCAGATGGCACGGCCCTCAGGGGAGTCGTAAGGAATGCCTGACGCCATCAGCAGTCCGCCGATGTTGGCGAAGCCGAGACCTAGCGTGCGGTAGCGGTAGGACAGCTCCGCAATCTGTCGGCTCGGGAATTGCGCCATAAGGACCGAGATCTCGAGAACGATCGTCCAAAGACGGCAGGCGTGCTCGAACGCGTCTGAATCGAACAGAACGCCGCGTTTTCCATCGGCATCCGGTGCACGGAACATCATCAGGTTCAACGACGCCAAATTGCAGGCCGTGTCGTCGAGGAACATGTACTCCGAACACGGATTGGACGCGCGGATCGGGCCGGACTGCGGGCAGGTGTGCCAATCGTTGATTGTCGTGTGGAACTGGATGCCCGGGTCGGCGCAGGCCCACGCGGCATGGCCGATCTGGTCCCACAAATCGCGGGCTCTGACAGTTTTTACCACCTCGCCCGTGGTCCGCGCCGTGAGCCCCCACTCCTTGTCGTCCAGCACGGCACGCAGGAACTCGTCCGTCACCCGCACGGAATTGTTCGAGTTCTGGCCGGAAACCGTGAGATAGGCCTCGCTGTCCCAGTCGGTGTCGTAGGTCTCGAACTCGATGTCCTTGAAGCCCTGGCGCGCGAACTGGATTACGCGGGCGATGTAGCTCGCTGGCACTTGATCGCGGCGGGCTTCCTTGATGGCGCGCTTCAACGCCGGGTTTTTGGACGGATCGAAGCAGGCGTCACCCTCGGCCTCGCAGTTGACGCAGGCCTTCATGATGGCCTTGAGCCGCTTCTGGCAGATCTTGGAGCCGGTGACGAGGGCGGCGACCTTCTGCTCCTCGCGGACCTTCCAGTTGATGAACTCTTCGATGTCCGGGTGGTCGACGTCGACGACGACCATCTTGGCAGCGCGCCGCGTGGTGCCGCCCGACTTGATGGCGCCGGCCGCACGATCCCCGATCTTGAGGAAGCTCATGAGGCCGGACGAGCGTCCGCCGCCGGACAGCTTCTCGTTGGCCGCGCGCAGCTTGGAGAAGTTGGTGCCCGTGCCCGAGCCGTACTTGAAGAGCCGCGCCTCGCGCACCCAGAGGTCCATGATCCCGTTCTCGTTCACGAGATCATCCTCGATGGACTGGATGAAGCACGCGTGCGGCTGAGGGTGCTCGTAGGCCGAGGTCGACTGGGTCAGGCGGCCTGTCTCGTGGTCGACGTAATAGTGCCCCTGGCCAGGGCCATCGATGCCATACGCCCAGTGCAGACCCGTGTTGAACCACTGCGGGCTGTTCGGTGCGGCCATCTGCATGGCGAGCATGTAGCGGTGCTCGTCGAAGAAGGCGCGGGCATCATCCTCGGTTGTGAAGTAGCCGCCCTTCCAGCCCCAGTAAGTCCACGTGCCAGCAAGGCGGTCGAAGACCTGCCGCGCGTCCGTCTCACCGCCGTACCGCTCATTTTCGGGCAGCTCGGCGAGGGCGGCCTCGTCAGCCACGGACCGCCAAAGCCAGGACGGAACCTGTGTCTCCTCGACGCGCTTCAGGCGCCGCGGCACGCCGGCTTTGCGGAAGTATTTCTGCGCCAAAATGTCGGCCGCCACCTGGCTCCAGTGCTCCGGCACCATGAAGCCTTCGAGGCGGAAAACGACGGAACCGTCTGGGTTCTTGATCTCGCTGTTGGCACGACGGAATGGGATGGATTCGTAAGGTGACCGGCCGGCTTGGGTGAAGCGCCGCGTGATTTTCATAAGGCCCCCAAGTATCTTCTCTTGATGCCGCCGCGGCTTTCCAATGGACCGCACCGGCAGGTGTTTCCTTGAACGCGCCGCGTTTGCGGCAAGGTGACTCGAACCCCTCCGCCCGGTGTGAATCCCGTGCGGGCCCGGTACGACCAGGCTCAAGCTCACTCGAACGAACTCGGAAAAAACGCGAAACTTCTGCGGCCAAGCGGGGTGCCGCAGTCACATCTGCCGTTTACCCCCCGCGGCAGACGAACTCGATGGCGCCGTCAAATCGAGCAGCCCCTGGGCAGCGTCCCTCCACCAGCAAGGCTTTATGCTCGGACGGCAGAAAGAAAGCTAAGTGATTCGCGATCTTGTATGGAGTAGATACAAAGAGCCCCAATATGTAGTAGGCACGTTAGCATCTGGTGGAAATCCGGTGGATGAAGCAGTGGACGCGCGGCCCTAAACTGCCGCGCTATGCTTGTGCAGCTTGGTGTCAAGCGCCCGATCATCACACGGCCCCTGTTGGAGCGAGCGTCAGCAGGCGCTGCCGGAGGAAAAAGTCATTTGCCGATTTCCGGCATCAAGGGTGTTGCCGGTTTGCCGCGCCAATCGGGTGACTGGACACGGATCGGGGCGTACGGTATGCGGCGCGTCAGCAAAGTAGGCGCGGTAACGAGCTGCCACTCGAGGGCTGGCAATCATGGGCATGTTTAAAGAGATCTTCAGTTGGTGGAGCGGCAACACCTGGGGAACACGCTTCACCATCTGGCGACAGGGCCAGTTCGTTGGCGAAGATGAGTTCGGCAACCGCTACTATGTGCAGAAGAGCGGCGTCGGGCCGAACGGTAAGCCGCGGCGCTGGGTCATCTACACGACTCTTTCTGAGCCGACACTGGTTCCGCCCGACTGGTACAGCTGGCTCCATTACACGACCGATACGCCCCCAACTCAGGAGAGCTACCAGAGGCGGCCCTGGCAGAAGCCCCATCGGCCCAACCTGACTGGAACACCGCAGGCCTACCGGCCGGCGGGCTCGATCGTCGGCACTGGCCACCGTCCAAAGGCCACTGGCGACTACAGACCGTGGCGGCCCGAATAAATTCAACAGAATAAGATCGTATCGTGATGTTGCGGCGTGTTGCCATTCTCACGCCAATTTTGGCGGTGCACTGCTGTGCGCACGTGGTGATTTGACGAACGCGACCGGATAGAGCGCATGCGACGTGAACATCACCAGCAGCGACTCACCAGGCCGGCAGCCACGCTGATCATCGCGTCGATCGCCGCCCTGGCTGCGGCCGTGCCGGCCTCTGCAGAGCGCATCGAAAATGAGGTAGCGGTCTTCGCAGCGCTGGACAAAGTGACCGCGCGCATCAAGAGCCTTCCTGTGCCCCTCAACGAGACGGTCCGCTTCGGCAACCTCAAGATCACGCCGCGCGTCTGCTACTCACGTCCGCCAACTGAGCCGCCCAAGACCACGACGTTCGTCGAGGTCGACGAGGTGAAGCTCGACGGTCAGGAGCAGCGGATTTTCACGGGGTGGATGTTTGCCGAAAGTCCGGGCCTCAATGCCGTCGAGCATCCCGTATTCGACGTGTGGCTGACGGGCTGCTCAGGGCCAATGTCCACCACCGCGCAAGGCGACAGCCAAGGCGGCACGGCAGAGCCAGGCGTCAGCGAACGGCTCGACCCTCCACGGCGCCGGGTCCGGCGCTGATACACAGGGGTTGAGCGTCAGTTGGCACGCCCCACACCGGCGCTGGCCACGGCTCGGGCATCAGCGCGAATACGCTCGATCATGGCGGCGAAGCCGTTCGACCGCTGTGGGGTGAGGTGCTCCTGCAGCCCGAGCTCCGCGAGAACACCGCGGGCATCCGTGGCAAGGATCTCTTCGGGCGTCTTGTCCTGGTAGATGGCAAAGAGAATTGCGATCAAACCGCGGACGATGTGCGCGTCGCTGTCGCCGCGGAAGCGTAGCCGCGGCGCGCCCGAGCCATCGGCAGCCGGCACGATCTCAGTCGCCAGCCACACCTGACTCGCGCACCCCCGCACCTTGTTGGCATCTGTTCGCGCAGCATCGTCGAGCGGCGGCAGCGCCCGGCCGAGCTCGATGACGTACCGGTAACGATCCTCCCAGTCGTCGAGCAGCTCGAAGTCGGATCGGATATCTGCGATGTTCGGTGTCATCGTTGCTCCCCGCCGGCCGGCTAGCTTGCCGCAATCCGAAATCGCCGCCCGGCTCGTGTCTCACATATGCAGGCGACCGTGCCTCTTGCAACCCCGCTGCGGCGCGGCTTGCCGCCGTCGTACTCTGTGCGTTCAGCCAAAATTAACGATGTGGTCCCGATAGTGATCGCCATAGTTGCAATCTTCAGGGGTTTCCAGCACCGGGGCTGATTGAATGCTACCGCGGCGGGCGAAAATTTTGCTCTGCGCCTGCGTTGCAGCGTGTGCTGGCGTGTGGTGGAACGTCATGCACCTCCAGCAGGGAACCCGCTCCGATATCCTGGCCCGCACTCAGCGCCTCGGCGAGACAGGTCTCCGTCGACCGCCACTCCCCGCCGTGACGACCACAACAGATCGAGCCGCAACAGTTGACCCTGCGCGGGATCTTACGCCGGCCACGAAATCAGCGGCCGACCAGGCCATCGATTCCGATGTCGTCCGCGCTGTTCAGCGAGAGCTTATCGACCGCGGCTATGAAGCCGGCCCCGTAGACGGCGTAGCCCATGCTGTTACGCGCGCCGCCGTGATGGCCTACGAACATGACCACGGCCTGCCGCTCACAGGCCAACCGTCTGAGGATTTATTGAAGAAAATATTGTTCGGCGTTCCACCCGATGCAGTCGACAGGCGGGCCCACGAGCCACTGCCACAGGCGCAGGAAATGATCCGGTCGGTTCAGGAATTACTCGCATCGCTCGGCTATTCCATCAAGGTCGACGGCCGCATGGGGGAGGAAACGGCCCGCACCATACGTGATTTCGAATCCAAACACGGTCTCACCCCTACCGGTCGTGTCTCCGGCGCTTTGCTGCTGAAGCTGCGTGAAGCCACGGTTCGCCGACAACGGAGCGCTTCGGCTCGCTGATCGTGAGCCGCGTCCAGCACCGCTTGCGCTCGGCCCATCGGCCGTCTACGTGTCGACGATGCGTCTCAAGACTGAAATCTGGGCGAAAGCGTACCTGCGCAGCTGCGCGTCGGCTGGCGTGTCGGCGGCCGTCGTGCGCCATGGTGACGATGACGCCGGCGCCATTTTCATCAAGGTCAATCGGCTCGATGGAACCGCGCGGCTGTTCGGACCAGCGCCCGCCGGATTCGACACCGGCCAATTCGAGCGCCAGTGGGTGGCCCATGTCGATGGTCCGCAGACGACCGAGGCGGAGGTCGACTCCTACTTGGCCCGCCAGCTCGAATTCGACTGCGACATCTGGATTCTCGAGGTGGAGGACCGCGAGGGACGGCACTTCCTGGATCCGTGGCTGGCGCCGAAAGGCATCGAGGAGCGGCGTTAAGCTGCCTTTAACCCGATTCGCGTCCTGATTGTCGCCTCAGGCTATTACCCCAGGAAGTAGCATTCAATACAGGCACACGCATCCACGGCGACAGGGACCATGGGGACAATCATTGCTTTGAACATTAGGCCGGAGCGCCGAATGCAGCCGGCATCTTCGGCGCCCGCAACACGCAAGGCCGAGATCGTACTCTTTACAGGCGTGCGTTACGAGCGAGCAACGACAGCGGAACCACGGGAAAGTGGTCCATCCACGGCGCGAAAGCGCGACATTCTTGTGATTCCTGATTGAGACTCAGCTAGGTCACTGCAAATTCGACGGCCGACGCGCCGGACCGCAACTTGCGCGGGCCAGGACTGCCTCCACCTCTGCGCGGTAGCTTTCGCCTCTCAACGGCGCGCGGATCACTAATAGCCCGGTTGGCTCAGGAACCTGTATGTAGGTCGGCGCCGCTCCACGCGGGCGCTGAATGACAGGAGGCAGGGCCGCCTCGTTACCCGCCGGCACAAGCAGCGCACTGATCGCGGTGCTTCTCTGGTCACGGCCCGGCAGCACGTAGAAATTGTCCCCCGCTGGGGAATAGAGCGCCAATGTCCAGCCGCCGCTCGGCAGAACAAGATTTGCCAAGACTGGCCCGTTGCTGATGTCGTAGTAGCAGATCGCAAAGCTCGTATCCGGCTCCTGGTAGGGCACGAGTTGCGTATCCGGCCCGGGCTGTCCCAACACCACCATAGAATTCGTCGGCAAGTGCTCAGCGATGCGGTCAAACGCGCTGGGTCGCACGAGCTGAGGCGTGGCGAAGGTCACCAGGATGTGCACGATGCCTGCAGCAACCAAGCCGGCGCCAAGGGTGGTGCCTAATCCGCTGCTGATCCGTCCGTAGCTCATCGGCAAGCCACCCTGCGGATCTCTGGCAAACCGGTGCCCGTCACGTCGCCGCCTTCGATGATGGTCAGCACCAACGTGAGCCTGCCGGCACCGCCAGTGGGCAGCCAATTCCCCGGACGCGCATCGCGGGCCAGCGAGACCAGAAAGCTTCCGTCAGGCCTACGCATGATCGTGCTCGAATTAAAAGCGTGCCGGCCCGCCGCGTTGGGGATGAGATGCCCGCTGTCGTCATAGAGAGCGATGGTCCACCAGCCCTCGTTTAGTCCGCGGCCGGTCACGGAATAATCGCAGCTGGAATGCAGCCGCTGCCCTGTGCTGTCCGTCCGGGCCTCCCAGACCTGCGCAACGGTGCCGCTGATCGGGAGACTCCCGTGACGGGCGGTGCGAGCGCGCGTGTATGGGTCGGCGGTGGGGGTCCCTGCCGCCGGCCAGGAGACCCAGGGGCCAGTCTTCACGGTCGTCAGTGGCGTGCCGATCTCGATCATGTACCAGCTGGACCCGATGCCTAGGAGAAGCGCGATCCCGGCGAACAGCCCAACGTTGCCGAGAAACGTGAAAATCGTGCTGATGGCCGTGCGCAGACGTCCTGGCCATGCCGGCGCCGGTGCTTGAGATATGGTCGCCACGATCAAGGCCGTCCCACGCCGGAAGATCTTGCGAAGGTGCCAGATGCGTCGGCGCGCCGGTCCGCTGGCTGACGGGATTCAGAACCAGCGGGTGGCTTGTCGCCGTCACCCGCCGCACCGGTCGCAACCCGCAGCGATTGGACGATGCGCTCGAGCGCCTTGCGTGTTTTTTCCGACATCAGCGACTGGCTTCGACTTGGTCTTTGCTCGGTCGCGGCAACCTGATTGCGCTGCGTCGCTGCGATCCGCTGCTGCTCAGCAACTTGAACCGGATGAGGACTAAGGCCCGGTATTGTTGGGATGTTCATATCGGTGTGCGCCACGGACATAAATTGCTGCCAGATGGGCGCTGCCATCTGGCCGCCCGTCGTACCGTTCGTCATGGGCCGGTTGTCGTCTCGACCGATCCAGACGCCACCCACGTACTTGCCCGTGAAGCCGACAAACCAGACGTCCTTGGGGCCGGTACTCGTGCCCGTCTTCCCGGCGACATGCGTGAACTCGAGCTGGGCACGCTGGCCTGTCCCTTCCGTCACCACCTTGTGCAACATCTGGTTCATCTGTTCGGCCACCTCTCTGGAGACGACCTGGGGAGCCGGAGGCTCGTCCCGCTCGCGGCTGTAAACAAGCTCTCCGTTGGCCGTGTAGATCTCGAGGATGGCATAGGGCAGGGCCAGCTTGCCGCCATTTGCGAAAGTTGCCACGCCACCTACGTGCTCGAGCGGGGTGATGCCTGTGTCTCCTAGGGCCATCGAACAGGTCTTCTTGATCCCGCGGATGCCAAGCCGCTGGGTCATCTCGATCACCTTCTCGCGGCCGACAGCGAACGACAGCTCTGCCGCCGTCGTATTGAGCGACTTGGCGAGCGCCAGCCACAGCGGCAAGCGTGCGCCGCTGCCGTGCCCACCGCTGTAGTTGCGCGGATGCCAGCGCCCGCAGGAGCGTGAGGCATCGCGAACCGTGGTCGTGGGCTTGTACCCGTTCTCGAGCGCGGTCGCGTAGACGTACACCTTGAACGAGGAGCCGGGCTGACGGCGGGCTTTCGTCGCGCGGTTGAATTGGCTTTCACCGTAGTCGGGCCCGCCGACCAGCGCGCGCACAGCGCCATCTGTTTCCATCGCGACCAGGGCGCCGGCGTCGGCCCGGATGGCGCGGCCACGCTGTCGCAAGGCGGATACGAGCGTCTTCTCGGCGGCGCGCTGGAGATTCAGATCGACCGTCGTTCGCGCAATCAGGTTGAAGTGCCCCTTGCCGTCCATCAGGCGCTGGACCTCGTCGAAGGCATAGTCGAGGAACCAGTCGGGAGCTTCCATCTGCCGCGTCTCGACAATCCGAGCGGGATTAAGGCGAGCGTGGAGCACTTGCCCCGACGTGTAGAAGCCCGCCTCGACGAGGTTATTGAGAACGACATTGGCACGCGCCCGGGCTGCGGCGAGGTCGACGTGGGGCGCGTACTTTGTCGGGGCTTTGAAAAGGCCCGCCAACATAGCCGCTTCAGCGAGGTTAACCTCACGGATTGACTTGCCGAAATAGAACTGAGCCGCCGCTTCGACCCCGAATGCACCGCCGCCCATATAGGAGCGGTCGAGATAGAGCTTGAGAATTTCGTCCTTCGTCAGCCTCGACTCGAGCCAGAGTGCAAGGAAGGCTTCCTTGATCTTGCGTTGTAGAGACCGCTCGGACGACAGGAACAGGTTCTTGGCGAGCTGCTGGGTCAGTGAGGAGCCGCCCTGCACCACGTCGTTGGCACGCAAGTTCTCGACCAGAGCACGGAGTGTGCCGACGATGTCGACGCCGAAGTGCTCGTAGAACCGCCGATCCTCCGTCGCGAGCGTCGCCTTGATCATATGATCAGGGATCTCTTCGAGCGGCACGGCATCGTCGAGATTGATGCCTCGCTTCCCGATCTCGTTGCCGTTCGCATCGAGGAACTTGACGCTGTACTTGCCCGTCGTCAGCCAACGTCCTTCCTCAACCTCGAGAAAGGCGGGCAACGCGAGACCGTACATGACGATCAGCCCGCCGGTGGCAAGCGATACGCCCTCCGACGCCGCTTCGTTCAGCAGACGCCTCCAACCGGTGAGCCGAAAGCGCGCAAAGAAGCTCGAAGCTGCGTCATAGCCGTCCTTGATCCGCTCCCAAGTCTCGGCCAGAGTCGAATCGAGCCAAGCGTCTATGGCAAGCCAGTCGATTTGCCGCTTGCTGCTGCGCTGTCTGAAGAACCAGTCGTACACGCCGAATGCCCTGCTGTTCGCCGCGACTGAGATGAACCCCGAGCGGGATCGCCGCCATCCTACCATCGGGCCACGATCGAACGCGAGAGGGGCGAGTGACTAACGCAGAAAAGCCTTTCTGGAAACAAAAGACGCTCGAGGAGATGACCGAGACCGAGTGGGAATCCCTCTGCGACGGCTGTGCCCGCTGTTGTCTACTCAAGCTCGAGGACGAAGATACGGGCGAAATCTACACGACCCGGCTTGCCTGCCGCCTACTCGATCTCGGCACGTGTCGCTGCTCGCATTACGAGGATCGGCAGAAGCACGTTCCCGACTGTGTTTCTATCACGCCCGAGAAAGCGCGGACCTTGAGCTGGCTTCCCGAGACATGCGCCTACAGGCTGCTGGCCGAAGGCCGCGACCTCGCCTGGTGGCATCCCCTCGTCTCCGGCGACCCGGAAACCGTTCACCAAGCCGGCATATCAGTCCGCGGCTGGGTTAAGAGCGAGGAGCGAGCGAGTCCGGAGACGGTGCATCGCTACATCATCCAGGATTGGGGCCGCCCGCGCCGCCGCGTCCGCTCAAGGTAGGGCCAGCCCCGAAATCACAGTCGAGATCAGTCACCTTACCGCACCGGCATCGCGACTGCAGGCCGCAAAGCGCACTTGACTGGCCCATTGAGGCCAGCGCATAGCGAGACCTGCGGGGCGGTGGCGGCCCCCAGAGGCGCGCGGAATTCATGCATCACTTCAGTTATCGCGGCGGAGTTCTCCATGCCGAGGGAGTCAGCCTCGCGCGTGTCGCCGAAGAAGTTGGGACTCCATTCTATTGCTATTCCACCGCTACTTTGGAGCGGCACTACCGCGTGCTGTCCGAGGCCTTCGCAGGAACCGATCATCTGATCTGCTTTGCCGTCAAGGCCAACTCGAACCAAGCGGTGCTCCGGACCATGGCACGGCTGGGCGCCGGCATGGACGTCGTCTCCGAGGGAGAGCTGCGCCGCGCCCGGGCGGCCGGCGTTCCTGCAGACAAGATCATCTTCGCCGGGGTCGGCAAGACACGGCAAGAGCTCGCCTCTGCCGTTAACGAGGGCGTTCTCGGCTTCAATGTGGAAAGTGAGCCTGAACTCGTGGCTCTGAGCGAGGTCGCGGCACAGCAGGGCAAGACCGCGCGCATCGCCATCCGCGTTAACCCTGATGTCGATGCGCGCACGCACGCCAAGATCTCAACCGGAAAGGCGGAGAACAAGTTCGGCATTCCCTATCTCGATGCGCCGCGCCTCTATGCGCAGGCGGCCCAGCTGCCCGGCATCACAATTGCCGGCATCCACATGCACATCGGCAGCCAGATCACCGATCTTATGCCGTTTCGGGATGCCTTCCGGCTAATGCGGGAGCTGGTTATCGACCTTCGCCGGGAAGGCCACGAACTCGAGCATCTCGACATCGGTGGCGGGCTCGGAGTGCCCTATCGTGGCACCAACGACGTGCCGCCTCACCCGGACGAGTACGCTGCGCTGGTGAAGGCAGCGTTGGGAGATCTGGGCCTGAAGCTCATCCTGGAGCCCGGCCGCATGATCGCCGGCAATGCCGGGGTGCTCGTCTCCCGCGTCATCTATTCCAAGGTCGGCGCGGCGAAGACCTTTGCCATCGTCGATGCCGCCATGAACGACCTCATCCGCCCGACGCTCTACGAGGCCTATCACGACATCTGGCCTGTGCGGGAAGCGAAGCTGAATCTGGAGCGTCAAGTGCAGGACGTCGTCGGTCCAGTATGCGAAACGGGCGACTACCTGGCCCTCGACCGTGCTTTGCCGCCGCTCGAGCCGGGCGACCTTATTGCCGTCATGACGGCGGGCGCGTATGGTGCCGTTATGTCGTCAACTTACAATTCCAGGTTGCTGGTGCCGGAAGTCCTGGTTCGTGGCGATCAATACGCCGTCGTACGCCCGCGTCCGACTTACGACGATTTGATTGGCCTGGACAAAATTCCGGATTGGCTCACCTAGGCTTGATCCAGGCTGCCCTTGTCGGGCCTTTTTCTACCCTGCACCATGCAACCCGGCACTGGATCCGGGTGTTAGGGCAGACGGACGCGCAACCATCCGATGCACGCAGCCAGTGTCGTGCTAGGCTAGAGGCATGTTCAGCAAGCAGCGTTCCACAACCACAGAAAGCCGCGCCTTCGAGCGAAAGGTCCGGCTTAGCAAGCTGGCGCTTCTCTTCGAGAGGCTCTGGCCGCGCCTCTGGCTGGTCATTGGCGTGCTCGGCCTGTTCGTGCTCGTTTCGTTCGCGGGACTCTGGCTCTGGCTGCCGCCCATTGCGCACGAGATCGTGCTCGGCGCCTTCGGCGTTGCCCTGCTCGCTGCGCTGATCGCAGTCGCCCGGGTGCCTTTCCCGACCCGTGATGAGGCCATTCGACGCATCGAGCGCCGGTCGGGCATCCCTCACCGGCCCGCCTCCTCCTACGAGGACACCCTGACGGTCTCCAGCGGCAACTCCGCTACAGAGCGCGTCTGGCAGGCACACAAGGCTCGGCTGGCAGCCCTGCTCGATCGGCTCAGGGTCGGAGCACCCCAGCCTCGGACCGATCGCAAAGACCCGTTTGCCCTTCGGGCACTTCTGATCCTCAGCGTCGTGCTGCTGATGGGCTTGGTGGGTGACAGCGCCAAGGACAGGCTGTTCGCCGCTTTCCGCTTTAGTCCGGAAGTCCAGCTTGCGAATGCACGTCTCGACGCATGGGTTACGCCACCGGCCTATACCGGGAAGCCCCCCATTCTACTCGCCGACGGTGGCGCCGGCACACTGCGGACCGCTGCTGAGGGAACCGATCTCATCGAGGTACCAGACAAAAGCCTCTTGATCATCCGGGCGAGCGGTGCCGGACAACTGTCCCTGGAGATTGCTGCTACCGGGGCGGAGGAACCGCAAACGGTCGAAGGTCAGGCGCCAAAGCAGGCTGGCGACGTATCGGAGGTCCGCGCCGAGCTGCGCAATTCTGGCACCGTCCGCGTGCTCGGCAGCGGCAGCGAGTTGACTGCCTGGAATTTCCGGGTCATCCCGGACCAGGCACCGAAAATCGTGCTCACCAAAGAACCGGAGAGCACGATCCGGGGCGGCATCAAGCTGTTTTACAAGGTCGAGGACGACTACGGCGTGGCCTCTGCGGAAGCACGCTTCGCGCGTCCCCGCACGGAAGCCGGTGACCCTCGGACGCGCTGGGCGCGGGCTGATCTTTTGAAGGGGCCGCGACCGCCATTGGAGCGGCCGCCCGTCCTCAACCTACGCCTGCCGCGCCAGAACACCGAGAACTCAGAGACCTCGAGCTTTCATCAGCTCGGTGCCCATCCTTACGCCGGCATGAAGGTTGTCATGACCCTTGTCGCCAAGGATCACGCCGGCAACGTGGGTAAGAGCCAGCCGATCGAGATCATCCTGCCCCAACGTCGCTTCGTTAAGCCTCTCGCCCGCGCGGTGATCGAGCAGCGCCGCAAGCTGGTCGAGGATCCCCGTTATCGGCCGCTGGTGGTCAGCGCGCTGGATGCTCTGACGTATGAACCCGATGGCTTCATCGAGGACAAGCACGTCTTTCTTGGCCTGAGGTCGGTCTATCATCGACTGTCGAGGAACGGCTCGCGCGAAACGCTGCGCAGTGCCGTCGACCAGCTATGGCATGTGGCGCTGCGGATCGAGGACGGCGGAGCTTTGACGGATGCCGAGCGGCGCCTTCGGGACATCCAGGATCAGCTCTCGAAGGCTCTCGAGGAAGGTGCCTCCGACGAGGAGATCGCGCGGCTCATGCAAGAGCTGCGGCAGGCTATGGCGGAGTTCCTGCAACAGCTCGCACGGCAGGCCCAAGGTCAAGAGATGCAGCTGCCTGAGGGCTTCAATCCGAATCAGATCATGCGCCCTCAGGATCTTCAGCGGATGCTTGACCAGCTGGAGAACATGGCCCGCCAAGGCTCGCGCGAGATGGCGCAGCAGCTTCTCGATCAGCTTCGTGAGCTGATGGAGTCGCTGCAGGCCGGCCGCATGATGGGCCAGCAGGGCCAGCAAGGTCAGCAGATGATGCAGATGATGGACCAGATGGGGGACATCATCGGCAAGCAGCAGCAGCTCTACGATGACACGTTCGGAGAGCAACAGCGCCAGCAAGGGGAACGCGGTCAACAGGGCCAGCGCGGTCAGCAAGGCCAGCAGTTCGGCCGACGTGGTCAAGGGCAGCGTGGCCAGCAAGGGCAGCGTGGTCAGCAAGGTCAGGGCCAGCAGGGCCGCAGTTTTGATCAGGGCGAGCTTGCCGACCGCCAGGGCCAGCTCAGGGATCGCCTCGGCCAGCTACGGCAAGGATTGCAGAACTTCGGCATGCAGACACCAGGTCAGCTCGACGGTGCCGAGCAGTCCATGGAGAATGCCCGCCGTGCCCTGGAACAAGGTGATCTCGACCGCGCCACGCGCGAACAATCGCGAGCCCTCGAGCAACTTCGTCAGGGTGCCCAATCCATGGCCGAGCAGATGCTCCGTCAGATGCCCTCCCGTTTCGGACAGGGACCAACGGGGGATGTACCGCGCGATCCTTTAGGGCGCCCGCAACGTTCCGAAGGGCCTGATCTTGGCACTTCGGTCAAGGTGCCGGACGAGATCGACACTCAGCGGGCTCGAGAAATTCTCGAGGAGCTTCGCCGGCGTCTAGGCGAACCCACCCGGCCAATGCTGGAGCTCGAGTACCTCGAGCGTCTGCTTCGCAGATTCTGAAGACATCCGCGATTTGCTCCTTCAGACCTTTGAGCGGCCGAGCCCGTGGAACACGGCCCATGTCAATACCTGTGGCTATTCGGGCTAAGCAGGGCTCCTATCGCCAGACAAGACTTGCAGGTTGAATCATTTAGCGCATAAACCTTTAACTTGCTGACAATCGCCTTAGGAGAGCTGCGCCGACCTACGCTCCCAATGGCCGCGTAGCTGAGGGTGATCATGGATATTCAAGATCTGCGGATCTTCGCGCGCGTCGCCGCAGTACAGAATTTGTCGTCGGTCGGAACTGAGCTTGGCTTAACGCCAGGTACCATCTCCAAGCGAATCCAGGCGCTGGAAAGCGAGCTTCGCGTACGGCTCTTCGACCGTACGACTCGTTCGATCCGAATCACCGAGGAAGGTGCAACCTTCCTGTCCTATGTCGAACGTATACTTGATGAGCTTGAGAGTGCGCGCGCCGCGGTTGGAGAAAACGCGACACGCCCCAAAGGTAAGCTGAAGGTCTCTGCCCCCGCCACCTTCGGGCGCTTCATCGTAGCTCCAGCGATATGCGCATTCATGCGCGCCTACCCGGAAATCGAGGTTCAGATCGACCTGACGGACCGCAACGTCAATCTTCAAGAAGAGGGCTACGACGTTGCAATCCGCACCGGCGCGCTGACGGATTCGGTTCTGATTGCCAAGCGGCTCTGTGCCGACAGACAGGTCGTGGTGGCCTCGCCAGCTTATCTTGAAGCCCACGGCGTGCCCCGGACGCCTGAAGACCTCGCCCGCCACAACTGTCTCGTTTTGAAAAACAATTGGCAGTGGTCGTTCAGTCGGGGCAAGGAGGACTTCTCGATCAGAGTGAACGGCAGGCTGAGGTCGAACAATGGCGAGATTCTTCTCCATGCCGCCCTTGACGGCCTCGGCTTGTTGCAGACGTCGGAGTTCCGCGTCCGGGAAGACTTGGCAGCCGGGAGACTCGTCCGAGTGCTCGAGGAATACGAGATTGCCAGCAACTCGGCGGTTTGGGCTGTTTACCCCAGCTCCAAGCACGTGCTTCCGAAATTGAGAGCTTTACTCGATTTTCTGGCGGGTTGGTTCCGCGAGGTCGAAGCGCAACTCCCACGGACAGCAAATCGCATCGGCAGCGGACGAAAAAGCGAAGTTTCGTTTCCGCTGCCTAAGCCAAGTACGCGTCAGTGCCAGCAGCCCAACGCCTTGTTGCCCTAACCTCCGGCTTGTGCCAACCTCGCCTTGAAAAACTCTACAACGCGCCTCCGGGCGTCTTCGGCGGCGGCCTTGTCATAGGCTACCACCGCTTTGCCTTGCCTGGCGTTCGGATCTTGGATCGTTTGCCTTCGACCTGGCCGATCGAATGCATGAAATGCGCCTTCGTAGACAACGACATCGACGCTGCCGGGATAACGGGCGTTTGCCAGGTGTTCGGCAGAATAGCAATCGTCCGGAGTCGTATAGTGGTCGTTGCTGCCTACCAGAATGAGTGTGGGCATGCCGTTGAAGGCATTAGCACGTTTGACCAGAAGCTGACATCCAGGGTACAGCGACACTGCCGCTGCGATCTTCAGACCTTTCGATGTGTAGGGTGCGGACAAATCCCTCATCGCGGCATTGAGGGCTAACTGCCCGCCCAACGAGAACCCCAAAACACCGATCCGACTATGATCGATTTCCGCCTGTTCGTGCAGCGCGGCTACGGCTGCAAAGAGATAAGGGATGAAAGCTGGATTCCTTGGTCTGTCCTTTGGGCTGGTGAAAATACCTGATTTGAAATCTACTTCCAGCGTTGCAAAACCAGCGGCCTCCAGTGGAATTCTGTAGAATTCACCTCGCTCATCGATCCCGGCAGTTCCGTGGACTATGATGATCGCCGGTAGCGGGTTGGTCGCGTGCGGGATCCGCAAAGTGGCCGAAAGCGTCTTTCCTTTTGCCTCAAAGATTACAGTTTTCTGTTTCAATGCTTGAGCGTAGCCAGCATCAGCAAGCAACATGCTCAGCAGCAGAACGCCTATGCAACGAAGCATTATCATAAACTCTGAAATAAGTTTCCGATGACTGACGAAATCTAGAGGAACCAGCTACCCTTGTCATTCTGCATCGTAGGCGGACCCAGGTCGCAGTTATCTCTTTCCGAAATCGACCTTTCTTCTATTTGAGCCGGCTCCATTTTCGCAGCCGTTCGGCAGCTTCGGCCATGTCGGCAGTGGTGCCGGCATAAGAGAAACGGATGAAGCGGCGCCCGCGAGTCTCGTCGAAGTCGACACCAGGCGTTGCAGCAATGCCGGTCTCATCGAGCATCAGCTTTGCGAAGGCGAGGCTGTCGTCCGTAAACCGGCTGACGTCTACATAGAGGTAGAAGGCTCCGTCGGCAGGAACGATGCGGTCAAAGCCGGCTTTCGGCAGTTCGGTCAGAAGGAGCTCGCGATTGGCGGCATACACCCGCTTGTTGGCCTCGAGCTCCGCCAAGCCATCGAAAGCTCCCAGCGCAGCCACCTGGGATACCGTCGGCGGCGCAATGTAGAGATTCTGGGCCAGCTTCTCGACGGTCCGCACCAATTGCTCGGGAACGACCATCCAGCCAACCCGCCAGCCGGTCATCGAGAAGTACTTGGAGAAGCTGTTTATGACCACGACGTCGTGGGAATGCTGGAGAGCCGTCTCCGCCGGCATGCCGTATGTCAGACCGTGATAGATCTCATCCGAGATGAACCAGAGCCCCTGCTTCCGGCAAACCCCAAGGATGTCCCGCAGCCTCTGCGGCTCGAGCATAGTGCCGGTCGGGTTGGCGGGGCTCGCGATCAGCACGCCGGCAATGCCGTCGCGAACGCTCGCCTCCTCGATCTGGGCAGCCGTGGGCATCCAACGCGAGCTGTCGTCCGCCTCGATAATCACGGGCTGCTGTCCGAGGGCAGTCAGAATATGCCTGTAGCAGGGATAGCCGGGGGACGGCAGAGCAACGCGATCACCCGCATCGAACAGTGCCAAGAAGGCGAGCACGAATGCCGCCGACGACCCGTTCGTCACCACGACACGCTCAGGAGCAAGATCGATGCCGTACCAGTCCTTGTAGTGCCGGGCGATTCGCTCACGCAGGCTTGGCAGACCAAGCGCGAGTGTGTAGCCGAGCGTCTCCGACCGCATGGCGCGCTCGACGGCCTCGCGCGCAGCAAGTGGCGCCGGAGTACCGGGCTGGCCGACCTCCATATGGATGACGCGCTTGCCCTCGGCCTCTCGGGCGGCAGCGGCCTGCATCACATCCATGACGATGAAGGACGCGATCGAGCTGCGCGCGGAGGGTGGTCTCGGCATCATGCCCGCGCGAGTCCGATCAAATTCTTTTGTCATCGCCTCCTCCGTACTCGGCAGCCTCCCGGCGATCGTCGATGCGCCATGCTGCCGCCGCATTGCCACGCTGAAAACGCAATTTGGTTCGGCTTGCTTCGCAGCCACTCTAACAGGCATCGACCGACAGGCTTATAGTGGTGAGCCGGGGACCACGCCAGCCTGGGATTGATTCGCCGAGATCAACTGCTAGCCTCTCCAGCATGCCAAACCGGAGCGAAGATCAGTCGCCATCCCTATCCGTGAGATCGAGCGAGAGTTTCATGGGCAAGCTGCAGAACCGAACGATTGGCGGGGCCGTTCGCGCGAGGGTCGGTCTGGTCGCGGCAGTGCTGGTCGCAGCCCTGACATTTTTCAGCGCGCCCACACCGGTATCCGCGCAGGGTTTGCCGCTGATCCGCGACACCGAGATTGAAAACCTGCTCAACGACTACGCCCGACCGATCTTCAAGGCGGCAGGACTTGGCGAAGGCAGGGTCGCAGTCCGGATCGTTCGTAGCGACATCTTCAACGCGTTCGTTCTGGATGGCCGGAACGTGTTCATCCACACCGGCGCCCTCATGCAGGCTGAGACGCCGAACCAGATCATCGGAGTCATTGCACACGAGGCAGGCCATATCGCAGGCGGGCACTTGGCGGCGCTGCGGTCGAGGATCGCCCGAGATCAGACACGGGCACTGCTGATTCGCATGCTGGGCCTCGGTGTCGCGATCGCAACCGGGGCAGGTGAAGCGGTGTTCGCTGGTGACGAGCTCATCATGCGCTCGCTGCTCGCCGAGCGGCGGTCGCAAGAGGCAGCTGCCGACCAGGCAGGTCTGCGATACCTCAACGCAACGGGTCAGTCGGGCCGTGGAATGCTTGAGACGTTCGAGCGATTTGCACAGCAGGAGTACATCTCCGACACGTACAAGGACCCGTTCGTTCGAAGCCATCCCGTTGCAACCGACAGGTTGGCGCGCTTGCGAGAGCTCGTCCAGAACAGCCCTTACTACAATGTCACGGACCCGCCGCAGCTTCAGCTCCGGCACGACATGATGCGGGCTAAGCTGGCAGGCTACTTGGAGCGTCCGCAGGTCGTGTTCAATCGCTATCCGAGGTCCGACACATCGCTCCCCGCGCGCTATGCGCGTGCCATCGCAACGTTCATGCAGGGCGGGCAGAGTGCTCTGCCGGCGGCACTTGAACAAGTCGATGCCCTCATCCGGGAAAGGCCCGACAATCCCTATTTTCACGAGCTGAAAGCCGATTTCCTGACTCGCTCCGGGAAAAGCCGCGAGGCGATTGCTCCCCTCCGGCAGGCGCTTCGACTGTCCAAAGGTGCAAGCCTCATTCGTGTCCAGCTTGCGTCCGCACTCCTGGCCACCAACGATCCGAAAGTGGTCGGCGAGGCGGCAGATCTGCTGCGCAAGTCGATCATCGAGGACGAAAACCCGCGCGCCTACCGCTCACTCGCTGATGCCTACTATCGGCTTGGCCGCCAAGCAGAAGCGGATGCGGCGATTGCGCAGGCGTATTTCCTTGAAGGGGACGTGAAGCAGGCTCAAAACTTCGCTACTCGTGCTCAGCGCGCTCTGCGCCAGGGCTCGCCGACCTGGCTCAAGATGGATGACATCATCAACTACAAATCCAGCAGTGATCTCTAGGACGAAGCCACGATTGGGCGAGCTTGGAGCACTGGAGAACAGACAACAAGGAACCTGCCTCTCATGTCTGCAAAACGCGTGATCCGCCTGATGTATGCCCTTGTGACGAGGAAGGGCACAGCCATTGCTGTCGCTGTGCTTATCGCGGGAGGGCTGACGGTTTTGGCCGGTGCTCCCGCCGTGTCGACTGGCGCCAAGCTGCAGCTCGCTCAAGCAGGCGGGTCGCAGCAACCGCCGGCAACGCCAAACACCTCGGGATCGTTCTCGGCCGAGCAAAAGCAAGCGATCGAGCAGATCATCAGGGACTACCTGATCGGCAATCCGGAAATTCTCATCGAGGTCAGCCGCGAGCTGGAGAAGCGGCAGGCCATGCAGCAGGCAGCCGAGCAGAAGCGCGTTATCCTGGAGAACAGGGATAAGATTTTTTCGTCGTCAGCCGACTTCGTTCTCGGCAATCCGAACGGCGACATCACAGTCGTCGAGTTCTTCGATTACAACTGCCCTTATTGTAAGCGAGCTCTTCCTGAACTGATGGAGCTGGTGAAGTCCGACTCCAACATCAAAGTGGTCTTCAAGGAGTTCCCCATCCTTGGCGAAGGCTCAGTATCCGCCGCCAAAGCTGCAATGGCATCGCTACGGCAAGGAAAGTATCTGGAGTTCCATATGGCGCTGATGCAGGCGCGTCAGGTCAATGAGGACAACCTCTTCAAGATTGCCGAGCGTGTCGGGCTGGACGTCGACCGATTGAAGAAGGACATGGAGAGCCCCGAAATCGACGCCGCTATCAAGCAAACGTCAGACATTGCCCAGGAGCTCGGCATCACAGGCACGCCGGTCTTCATCGTCGACGCCACGGTGAACGTCGGCCTGCTCCGACATGAAGATTTGGTGCAGCTCGTCAACGAGGCGCGGAAGGCAGGCTGCCAAGTCTGCTGACCTGCCATCCTGTCAGGCCAGCTCGGCCTGCGGCGCGCTTCCGCAGGTGCGTGAAAGCTGATAAACCGACCGCGGCCTGCCGGTTTACCGGCTCAAGCGGCGACGCGAGCAATCTCGATCGACTGTACAATGGCAAAGCCCATCTATGTCCTGAACGGACCCAACCTGAACATGCTCGGCTTGCGCGAGCCCGCCATCTACGGCGCGGACACGCTGGCGGACGTGCAACGCCGCGTCGAAGCGCGGGCGGCACAGCTCGGGCTGACGGTCGATTTCCGGCAGTCGAACATCGAGGGTGAGCTCGTAACCTGGATTCAGGAAGCTCGGGAGCGGGCAAGCGGGATCATCCTGAACGCAGGCGCCTATACACATACCTCAATTGCACTGCTCGACGCACTCAACGCAGCCGAAATACCGGCTATCGAGGTACACCTGTCGAATGTCTTCCGGCGTGAGAGCTTCCGCCACCACTCCTATATATCCTTGGCAGCCCGCGGCGTGATCTGTGGCTTCGGGCCAAAAGGCTACGAGCTCGCTCTGGAGGCCATGGCGGACATTCTGGATCGGACGTCAGGCCGGACGTGACTTAAAGCTTGGCGCGGGATCGCGAATTCGAGAATGGCGGAACCAACTGAAATGGCCAAAGACCATAAGGACCGGGGTAATTCCGAGCAGCAGCTGATCCGCGAGCTTGCGGCGCTGCTCGTCGAGACGGGACTGAGCGAAATCGAAATCGAAAAGTCCGGCCTCAAAATCCGGGTTGCACGTAATCTCTCTGTGTCGGCAGTGGCACCACCGCAACCGGCACCGGCCCCATCCGCAAGCCCATCAGAGGTTGTTCAGCCGGCGGCACCTGCTGACGCTAGCATCGACCTCGCCAATCATCCTGGCTGCGTCAAGTCGCCGATGGTCGGCACCGCCTATCGTGCGCCGGAGCCAGGCGCGCCGCCCTTCGTCGAGATCGGCTCGAGGGTTTCTCAAGGGCAGACGCTGATGATCATAGAGGCGATGAAAACCATGAACCACATCCCAGCGCCCCGCGCCGGGACGGTGACACACATCCTCGTCGAGAATGGGCAGCCGGTCGAATTCGGCGAACCTCTCGTCATCATTGAATAGCGACTTGGGAATGGCCGACGGCACGCAGATCTCCCCTCCGCTAACCGCCTGGATAAGATGTTCGACAAGGTTCTGATCGCCAATCGTGGTGAGATTGCGCTGCGTATCCAGCGGGCCTGCAAGGAGCTGGGCATCGCAACCGTAGCCGTGCACTCGACGGCTGACGCCGATGCGATGCATGTGCGACTCGCCGACGAAAGCGTGTGTATCGGTCCGCCACCGGCCTCCGAGAGCTACCTCAACATTCCGCGTCTGCTGGCCGCCTGCGAGATCACCGGTGCCGACGCCATCCATCCGGGCTACGGGTTCCTCGCCGAGAACGCGCGTTTTGCCGAGATACTGGAGGAGCACGGCATCACGTTCATCGGACCGACGTCCGAGCACATTCGCATGATGGGCGACAAGATCGAGGCTAAAGAAACCGCCAAGCGCCTCGGCATTCCTGTAGTGCCTGGATCGGATGGTGCGGTACGTAACGAGGCAGAAGCGCTTCGGATCGCCAAGGACATGGGATTTCCCGTCCTCATCAAGGCTGCCGCCGGCGGTGGCGGTCGCGGCATGAAGGTCGCCCGGTCCCCCGAGGAGTTGGAGGTCGCGCTGGCGACTGCCCGGTCCGAAGCAAAAGCCGCCTTCGGCGACGACAGCGTTTACATCGAGAAGTACCTGACTAAACCACGCCACATCGAGATTCAGGTGTTTGGCGATGGCAAGGGCAACGCGATTCACCTCGGCGAACGTGACTGCTCCCTGCAGCGGCGCCACCAGAAGATTTGGGAGGAAGCTCCCTCTCCCTCGATCAATACCGAAGCGCGCCAGAAGATCGGCGAGACAGTCGCCGCAGCCATGCGCAAGATCAAATATCGCGGCGCGGGAACCGTGGAGTTTCTCTACGAGGACGGCGAGTTCTACTTCATCGAGATGAACACGCGCCTTCAGGTCGAGCACCCGGTCACCGAGATGATCACCGGGGTCGACCTCGTCATCGAGCAAATCCGCGTAGCGGCAGACCGCCCACTCAGCCTGAAGCAGGAGGAGGTGACCTTCTCGGGCCACGCCATCGAATGCCGCATCAACGCGGAAAACCCAAAAACCTTCCGGCCATCACCCGGCAAGATCACTTACTGGCATCCGCCCGGTGGGCTTGGCGTGCGCGTCGACAGCGGTGTGTATCAGGGCTACAAAATTCCTCCGTACTACGACAGTCTTATCGGCAAGCTCATCGTCCACGGTAAGACCCGGAACGAATGCCTGATGCGGCTGAAGCGCTGCCTGTCGGAGTTCGTCATAGACGGGATTGAGACGACGATACCGCTGTTTGCCGATCTGGTGCGGCATCCCGATATTGTTAACGGGGCTTACGACATCCACTGGCTGGAGAAATACCTCAGCAAGGCTGAGTAAGTGCCGCCTTCCGCCCTGCGGCTATTGATATTGCTCGGCCGATCAAGGTTGAGCAATAATATTGCTGAGACGATTGCGGCCTGGGAACTGGGGGAGAGCTCGGCCGATTTAGCTTGAACGCTGGCGTTCCAGCCGAAGCCCCGGGCGACCAATCCGATGACTGCTCGCGATAGTCCACTGCTTGAGATCACGCCGCAGGTCCTGCTGAAGGCCTACACGTGCGGCATCTTCCCCATGGCCGAGAGCGCGGACGATCCGCAGCTCTACTGGATCGAGCCGCAGGCGCGCGGTGTTCTTCCGCTCGATAACGTCCGAGTGCCGAAACGCCTGCGGCGCACCATTCGACAGAAACCGTACCAGGTGCGCATCGATACCGATTTCGCCGGAGTGATCGCCGGTTGCGCAGCTCCGAAGCCGGGACGCCGTACGACCTGGATCAACGACCGCATCCGCAAGCTCTATCGCGAGCTGCATAGGCTCGGCTACTGCCACACAGTCGAGGTTTGGGATGGCGAGCGCCTAGTTGGTGGCCTTTATGGAGTCGCTCTCGGCGGCGCCTTCTTCGGTGAGAGCATGTTCTCTGAGGTACGGGACGCCTCCAAAATCGCACTCATCTATCTCTGCGCCCGCCTCATCTACGGCGGGTTCGTGATGCTAGACACACAGTTCGTCACCGACCACCTGCGCCAATTCGGCACCATCGAGGTTGACCGGACCGAATTTCATCGTCAGCTCGAAGCTGCCCTCAAGACGAACGGAGACTTTTTCCGCCTCGAGCCCGAACCCGAACCAGAACAGGTGCTTGAGATTGTGCTTGGCAATCAGGCGAATTAACTAGCCTGCCTCCGGCTTCCGTCGAGCTTGTCCGCTCAACCCAGTAGTCGGCGTGATCCAGCGAGCGCTCAGCAATCGGAAACAGCTGAGCGCTCGACTGACACGCCTACCCGCTGGCCCCAAAGCGGCGCTGCCACCACCCGCGGCGCACCGGCTGCTCGGACGGAGCTGGTCGTTCAGGTGTGGCCACACCGATTTCTGGACTGAGGACGATCCTTTCAATGACGGGCTCGCTGGCAACCGGCTCAGTACGCGGAGCGCGGGCCGGCCTTGGCTCCTCGGCGGGCTTCTCCACCTGCGACTCTGAATCCGGCCCAGCCGCTTCGGCCGGAGGCGGCGTCAAGTCCTGCGTTGGCTCGACCTCTCTCTGTTCAGCCTCGGAAGGTGCGCTTTCCACCTTTTCATCGGCTGCGGCCTGAGGCTCCGGTTCGACCGTTACCTCGGCCGCCGGCGCCGCATCCTCCGATTCGGCAGCTGCTTCTGCTGGCTGATCCGCAGTGGCGGCTAGCTGCTCAGGAGGCTCAGAACCTGCCTCAGACTCCGTTAGGCCCTCCGGTTCGACTGCCGCGGCACTGGTTTCCGCGGCACCGGCCTCTTCGGCAGCAGCAGGCGCGCCCTCATCGCGCTCCCGGCGACCGCCCCGACGACCGCGACGCCGACCTCGCCTGTGGCGCCGCTCCTCACCTTTTGCCTCTTCAGAACGCTCTGAGACCTGCAGCTCATCCTCTGCGGCCTCGGCAGCCTCCACAGCCTCGACGTCCTCGACCGGCTCGACTGACTCTGCAGGCTCCTCGTCCGTAAATGAGGAGACCTCCTCGACGGCTTCCTCGTCCTCCGAAATCTCGTGCTCCGAAATCTCATGCTCGCCGTGCGCGTACTCCAACTCTTCGTCCGCCGCGCCGTTACCAGGTACTGCCGAAGCCTGTGCATGCTCGACACGCTCGCCGCGGCGACCGCGACGACGGCGGCGTCGGCGCGACCTGCGCGTTTCGGCTTCCTCCGCTCGCGCCTCTTCCTCCTCGTGTCCTGCTTCCTCGGCCTCCTCGTCGCTCTCGAAGCCCCAATCCAGGCTGACAGCGCTCCGCTCCGGCTGACGATGTCCGTTGGTAGCGCGCGGCGCCTTTTCTATGAGGAAGTTGGCACCCTGCACCTTGTCGCTCGCCTCGACGGTGATCGAGACGCCATAGCGTGCCTCCATCTCGTTGATGAAGGCACGCTTGTTGTTGAGGATATAGAGCGCCACCGGCACCGTGGTTTTCGCGACGATCGAGCTCGGCGGCCCAGACATCAACGCGTCCTCCATGGCGCGGATGACCGCCAAAGCGACCGACTCCGTCGATCGGATGATGCCCGTCCCCTGACAGTGAGGACACTGGGTGGTGGACCCCTCGAGCACGCCCGTCCTCAACCGCTGACGTGACATCTCGAGGAGACCAAAGTGGCTGATCCGGCCGACCTGGATGCGCGCCCGGTCGAACCGTAGCGCCTCCTTGAGCCGCCGCTCGACCGCGCGGTTGTTGCGCTTCTCCTCCATGTCGATGAAGTCGATGACGATCAGCCCCGCGAGGTCGCGCAGCCGAAGCTGGCGTGCGATTTCATCCGCAGCCTCGAGGTTCGTTTGGAGCGCCGTCTCCTCAATGGAGAATTCGCGCGTGGCCTTGCCTGAGTTGACGTCGATCGCAACCAGCGCCTCGGTCTGGTTGATGACCAGATACCCGCCCGACTTCAGGTGGACGTACGGGCTGAACATAGCGTTGAGCTGCCGCTCGATTTGGTAGCGGCTGAACAGCGGCTCGGGGTCCTGATACAGCACCACGTTCTTGACGTGGCTCGGCATCAGCATCCGCATGAAATCGCGGGCTTCCTTGTAGGCCGCTTCACCGGCGACGATGATCTCGTCGATATCTTTGCTGTAAAGGTCGCGGATCGAACGCTTGATGAGGTCGCCTTCCTCATAGACGAGCGTTGGCGCAGTCGAGCGCAGGGTCAGCTCGCGCACATTCTCCCAGAGCCGCAGCAGATACTCGAAATCGCGCTTGATCTCCTGCTTGGTGCGCGAGGCACCCGCCGTGCGGATGATGAGCCCCATGCCCTCCGGCACATCGAGCTCAGCAGCGATGGCCTTCAGTCGCTTACGATCCTGAACATTGGTGATCTTGCGGCTGATGCCGCCACCACGCGCCGTGTTCGGCATGAGGACCGTGTAGCGGCCGGCGAGCGAAAGATAAGTGGTGAGCGCCGCGCCTTTGCTGCCACGCTCCTCCTTTACGACCTGCACCAGCACGATCTGCCGGCGCTTGATCACCTCCTGGATCTTGTAGCTCCGCAGGCGACGCCTGGGACGCGATGGAACCTCCTCGAGAGCATCCTCGGCGCCAATGTTCTCGAGCTGTTCAACCTCTCCATTCCCGTTGCCGTTCTCGCCGCCGTTGCTCTCCACCTCCTCCACGCCGACGTCCTCGACGAGGCCTATCGGCTTTGGAGAATCGGAGAGATCTCCAGCATCCTCGTCCTCCTCGGGGCGTTCAGCCACGGCTTCTGCTGCATGACCGTTCTCGGCCGCTCCATTTGGAGCTGCTTCCGTCAACCGGTCGTCTGGCGCAGCCGACTCTGCCACTGTTTGTGCCGCAGCGTCTTCCGCAGCACATTCTTCGGCAGAAGCTTCGCTCTGCTCTGACGGGACTGGAGCTTCCGGCTCTGGCGGCAGGAACTCGGCTACGTCGATAGCTGTCTCTTCGGGATCGATGGCCGCCTCTCCCGACGGCTCACTGTCCTCGCCTTCCCCCGTTTCGTCCCGGCCATCCTCTTGGTGCTCCGCCTCCCGGTCGGCCTCCGCTTCCTCCTCTGCTTCCGCGGCAGCCTCCTCCTCGATCAGCGCCTGACGGTCTGCGACGGGGATCTGGTAGTAGTCCGGGTGGATCTCGTTGAAAGCGAGAAAGCCGTGGCGGTTGCCGCCGTAATCCACGAACGCCGCCTGCAGGGACGGCTCTACGCGCGTGACCTTCGCGAGATAAATGTTGCCGCGGAGAAGCTTGCGAGCCGCGGACTCGTAATCAAACTCTTCTACCCTGCCTCCTTTGAGAACCACCACCCTCGTCTCTTCTGGGTGGGTGGCATCGATGAGCATCTTATTGTTGCTGGACATGTGTTGTGTTCCTTGTCGCGCCGGTGTGGCTCGATACCGCTCATGGATCTCGAGCTGGCGCCAGCTCGGCTAAGCCATGAGGGTCGCCGGGACACGGCACGAATGTTGTGTTGATAAGAATGATGAAGCTCGGAAAGGGGTTCAGGCCATTTGAACCGCGAAGCATGCGCCACGCTCGAGCGGCGCCGGACCCAATGCAGTCCCGAACGGGATTTGCAATTCTCCTGCCTGCGCGTCGATCCTGTGAGCGTGTGTTCCATACGGCTACTTGGCGAACCGGCTCTCACGCGAGCCATCCCGAGGCTCGATGGAGAGCTGAGCCCGTCACCGGGCAAGATAAAGTGGCGTCCTTGTGCAAGCCGCCGCTGATACTATCCCGCCAGCCGCACCCCTTTCCCGGGCGGCAAGGGCAGGACATATGTCTCGCGGGTGGCGCCGGTAAAATCGCGCTCGCTCCCTTCCTGGACGTGATGATGCCGAGGAAAGGACGCCGCCCTTGGAAGCCGGCTGTACACCCATCCGCGCCAGTCGGGCCATACGCGTATCCCGGCAGACCATTGGCGGTGCAGCGATGCGCTCGCTCTGAGAGGTCCTACCAGGCTCGCTCGAGAATCGAGCCCCGGCACGTATGAGTCTGTTTAAGTGCTCCCCCCTGCCGAAGCAAGAGTGTTGTGTGTGTCACGTCCGAGGCACAAGTTGCCAAAAGCCTCTTGTGCTGCGGCAGTTTGGCCAATAACCCCTTAAGCTCCGCTAAATTGCGACAAGTAATGTGAACGAGCGGGGGCATGGGGCGTATGCGAGCTGGGGGGCGAAAGCTCGCCGCCACCTTGGCGGCTTTGATCCTTGTAGCTGTGGCTAACCACGCTCCGGCCTTCGCACAAGCCGGAACGGCTGTACCGGGTTGGACCGTCGAGGTGAGTCAAAGCAAGCCCGCCGTCACACGCGCGCAGCTGTCCACGACTGGCGACCTAACCCGGCTCGTATTTGATCTGACAGAGCGGCTGACGCCCAAAGTCGCCGCCGTGACCAACCCCGACCGGGTGATCGTGGACCTGCCCGAGGTCGAATTCCGCCTCGATGCCGCAAGCGGCCAGAATGGGAAAGGGTTGGTGAAGGCATACCGATTTGGGCTGTTCCAATCCGAGCAGTCCCGGATCGTCATCGACACGGATGGCCCGGTGCTCGTCAAAACAGCCCGGGTGGAGGGACGCAATCAGCCTCGGCTCGTCATCGAGCTCGCCCGCGTCAAGTCTAGGCAGCCAACTGCCCCCACAACTCAGCTTTCGCCCCCAGATCTGCGGCCGAGCCGGTTCGAGGAGCCGCCCACTCTCGTTGCTGCGAGCAACGGGCGACCGGTCATCGTTATCGACCCGGGGCACGGCGGCTTGGATCCGGGCGCCGTTGGCCCAAACGGATTGCTCGAGAAGGATGTCGTCCTTTCGGTCGCGCGCCGGCTCAAGGCCCTGCTCGACGAGACTGGCCGCTACGCGGTCGTCCTGACGCGCAACAGGGACATTTTCGTACCACTGCAACAGCGCGTGAACATCTCTCGCCGGCACAAGGCCGACCTCTTCATATCGCTGCACGCCGACGCCGTACCTGAGGAAAGCCTTGCGAGCCTCGTGCGAGGCGCAAGCATCTACACCCTCTCCGAGTTTGCCTCGAACGAGCAGGCACGCCGACTTGCCGAGAAGGAGAACTCTGTCGATCTCCTAGCCGGCCTCGCGCCCGCCTCGCTCGAAGCTCAGGACGAGGTGCGCAACATTTTGATCGACCTGCTTAGGCGGGAGACGGAGACCTTCTCTGCAGAGTTCAGCAATCTCCTCACGAATGAGTTGCGTAAGCACATGAAGCTAGCCCGCGATCCTCAGCGGTCGGCTGCATTTTTGGTCCTGCAACAAACCGAATCCCCTTCCGTGCTCGTCGAGCTGGGGTATATGAGCAACGAGGAGGATCAGAAGCTTCTGAAGTCGCCGGAGTGGCAGACCAACATCGCCCGCGCGATCCTTGCAGCAGTCGACGCATTCTTCGCTAGACGAGCTATGGGCGCGGTCCACGTTCCGTGATATTCTAGGTGAATCTCTTATAATACTCACATATGTCCAGTTAATCCGACACCGGCCTGTGAAATTCTTGGGCCGAACTGCCCATTTTTAGGAACAAGCTAGCCGAACCGTGCTAGCTAAGTTCCCATGCCGTTTTGTTGCCGTTTGGCTGTGTGAGGAAGCCGCAACCGATCCTAGAAGCTGAAGGCCCATGCGAGCACCAATACTGCCCCCGCCTGTCGCGCCGAAGCGAAGACGAAAGCGCCGGAAGAGCATCCTCTTGAGCGTGCTGGGCTGGGCGTTCGCGGCCGGCGTGGTGGCTTTCGTGGCGGGATCGGCCGTTGCCGGATATCTGCTATGGTACGTCTCGCGGGACCTGCCGAGCTACGAGAGCTTGGCCGAGTACGAGCCGCCCGTGATGACCCGCATCCATGCGCATGACGGGCAGCTCATCGCCGAGTATGGACGCGAGCGGCGCATCTTCGTGCCGATCAACGCCGTGCCGAAGCTCGTGATCCATGCGTTTCTGTCCGCTGAGGACAAGCGGTTCTACGAGCATGGCGGGCTCGACTTCTTCGGCATCGCGCGCGCCGTCATCAGGAACTTGCAGAATCCGGGGCGGCGTCCGGAAGGTGCGTCGACCATCACCCAGCAGGTCGCCAAGAACTTCCTTCTTTCCAGCGAGCAGAACTACGAACGCAAGCTGAAGGAAGCGATCCTCGCCATCCGCATCGAGCGGGCTTTCTCGAAGGACAAGATTCTCGAGCTTTACCTCAACGAGATCTACCTCGGCATCGGCTCCTATGGCGTAGCTGCAGCCGCGCTCAACTACTTCAACAAGGAGCTGGAGGATCTTACGCCGGAGGAGGCCGCCTACTTGGCGGCGCTGCCGAAGGCTCCCAACAACTACCATCCCTTCCGCAGAACCCGCGAAGCCACCATACGGCGGAACTGGGTGCTCGATCAGATGGTCGAGAACGGCTATCTCAGCCGAGAGGAGGCCGAGGAGGCCAAGGCCAAGCCTCTGCAAGTGAACCTGCGCCCCTTTGGAGCACACATCTTTGCTGCCGAGTTCTTCGCCGAGGAGGTGCGCCGGACGTTGCTCGCCCGGTTTGGCGAGGACAAACTCTACGGTGGTGGACTTTCGGTGCGCACCACACTCGATCCCGAGTTGCAGCGGCACGCGCGCAAAGCTTTGATCGACGGCCTCGTCGAGTTTGATCGCTCTCGCGGCTGGCGCGGCCCCGTCGACCGTATCGATGTGAGCGGCGACTGGGGCGCGAAGCTAGCCGAAATGAGCACGCCCTCCGACATCGACCCCTGGCGGCTGGGCGTCGTCCTCAAAGTGGAATCGGCCAAGATCATTGTTGGCCTCAGGCCGACGCGCGAGCCGGACGGCAGCATCTCTCCCAAGCGGGAAGCCGTAGAAATCTCGTTCGAGGAGATGAAGTGGGCCGGCAAGTTCCGCGCCACCGATCGTCCGAAAGGACCGGCGCCGAAGAAGCCGTCGGACGTCGTGGAGGTAGGGGACGTGGTTTACGTCTCGCCCAAGGATCCGAACGAGCCTACCGGGGCCTGGAGCTTGATGCAGATCCCGGAGGTCGGCGGCGGCATCGTTGCGATGGACCCGCACACCGGTCGCGTGCTGGCAGTCGTTGGCGGCTTTTCCTTCTCGATCAGCCAGTTCGACCGCGCCATCCAGGCCAAGCGTCAGCCAGGGTCCTCGTTCAAGCCGCTCGTCTACGCCGCTGCCCTCGACAACGGCTACAAGCCGACGAGCATCGTGCTCGATGCGCCGATCGAGATCGATCAGGGGCCGGGGCAGGAGGTCTGGCGCCCGCGGAACTACAACAAGGAAGCATCATACGGCCCCTCGACGCTGCGGATCGGCATCGAGAAGTCACGAAACCAGATGACCGCGCGTCTGGCGCAAGAGCTTGGAATGCCACTCATCGTCGAGTACTCGAAACGGTTCGGTGCCTACGACGATCTGCTGCCAGTGCTCGCCATGTCCTTGGGAGCGGGAGAAACGACACTGCTGAGAATGGCGGCTGCCTATTCCGTGTTCGCCAACGGCGGCCGGCAAGTCAGGCCGACTCTGATCGACCGTATTCAAGACCGGTGGGGCCGCACGATCTGGCGGCATGACCAGCGCGAGTGCATTGGTTGTGACGCGGAGGAATGGCACGGTCAGGAGGAGCCGGAAATCCCGGACGACCGGAAGCAAATCATCGATCCCTACACGGCGTTCCAAATGACCTCGATGCTGGAGGGCGTGGTGCAAAGGGGCACTGCGACTAACGTGAAGAGGATCGTACCTGGGACGCCTCTGGCCGGAAAGACGGGCACGACGAACGAGTCGAAGGATGCATGGTTCGTCGGTTACTCGCCGGATCTCGTCGTTGGCGTGTACGTCGGCTACGACACGCCAAAGCCCATGGGCAAATCCGCGACTGGTGGACAAATTGCGGCACCGATTTTCGCCAACTTCATGAAGGTCGCGCTCAACGGCAAAAAAGTTCCGTTCCGCGCCCCGCCGGGTATCCGCACGGTACCGGTCAACCGTTATACGGGCATAAGGGCATCGCCAGGCGAAAGGGATGTCATCTGGGAATTCTTCAAACCGGACGAGGAGCCGGATGACCCGAACTCGTTCCTCGGTTATGAGACGAGCTCCTACGGTGAAGGCGACGGCAGGATCGCGCCTCCTCGCAACGTAAGCTCGGGATTCGGGAACGTTTATTAAGCGGGCGTGCCCAGTCGCGACGCGTCCTCTGCGCTTGCGTCGCGGCGGTATTCTTTCGCCTGGGAAAGGTGGGGAGCCATGACACCCACCGCGTTTACATGGCAGCGTAACCCACTTATATCAGACCCATCCAATCCCAACCGATCCTGACTTTGGAGGCTGCCAATGCGGGCAGAGCCACAGAAGCACGTTGACGCCATTCGCCAGTCGCTCACCCTCCTACGGAGGCATCTTTGACTGGGATACAGCCGAAGCACGACTAGCCGAGCTCAACGCACGGGCTGAGGACCCGAACCTATGGAACGATCCTCGCGCCGCGCAGGAGATCATGCGCGAGCGCCAGTCGCTCGAACGCAAGATCTCGTCCTACAAGCAGCTGGAACAGGAGCTCGAGGATGCGATCACGCTCATCGAGCTCGGCGAGGCTGAAGGCGACGAGGAGACGATCGCCGAGGGTGAGGCAGCGCTCAAGGCACTGAGCGAGCTTGCCCAAAAGCGCGAGATCGAGGCTTTGCTCTCGGGCGAGGCGGACAGCAACGACGCCTATCTTGAGGTTCACGCGGGCGCCGGCGGCACGGAAAGCCAGGATTGGGCCGAGATGCTCGTGCGGATGTACATTCGCTGGGCCGAGGACCATGGGTTCAAAGTGACGATGGTCGAGGCCAGTCCGGGGGAGGAAGCCGGTCTCAAGTCTGCCACTCTCGAGATCAGGGGCGAGAACGCGTACGGCTGGCTCAAGACCGAGTCCGGCGTGCACAGGCTTGTGCGCATCTCTCCGTTCGACGCCAACGCCCGACGGCACACCAGCTTCGCGTCCGTCTGGGTCTATCCAGTGGTCGACGATACGATCGAAATCGACATCAAGGAGAGCGACTGCCGGATCGACACCTATCGCGCGTCCGGTGCTGGCGGTCAGCACGTCAATACGACGGACTCGGCCGTGCGCATCACGCACCTGCCCACCGGGATTGTAGTGGCCAGCCAGCAGGAGCGATCGCAAATCAAGAACCGGGCGATTGCCTGGGCCATGCTTCGGGCTAGGCTTTACGACCTTGAGCTGAAAAAGCGCGAGGAGAAAGCCAATGCAGAGGCAGCCGCCAAGACGGACATCGGCTGGGGACACCAGATCCGCTCATACGTGCTGCAACCCTACCAGCTCGTGAAGGACCTTCGGACGGGTGTGGAGAGCAGCAATCCTCAGGCCGTGCTCGACGGCGACTTGGATCCTTTCATCGAGGCAGCGCTCGCTCAACGATTGAAGGAGGATCAGTCGGCGCACGCGAGCCAGTGATCCAGGGCAGAGCAGAAGCTTCCGCAGCCAAGCTTCTGCCGATCGCGCCCGTCTCAGGGCGGTTTTCCACGAGTGCGAGCAACGGCCTCGCCGCTCGTGCTACCATCCGAGCGGCTTGCAATAGGGGATGAGCAATGAGCACCGCAACGAGAGCCGCATGCGTGATCGGCTGGCCGGCAAAGCACTCCCGCTCGCCGAAAATGCACCGCTGGTGGCTGAAGCATTACGGCATCGACGGTGATTACCGATTTGAGGAGGTGCCGCCCCAGGAGTTCCCCGCCTTCATCGGCAACCTGCGCGGCAACGGCTACATCGGTGCCAATATTACGATCCCCCACAAAGAGGTAGCGTTCCAACTGACAGAGCCCGACGAACGTGCCCGCGCCGTGGGCGCATCAAATACGTTGTGGTACGGCGATGACGGGGTGCTGCGCTCGACGAACACGGACGTGGAGGGCTTTGTCGCCGCACTGGATGTCTCAGCGCCGGGCTGGAGCGAAACAGGAAAACATGCGGTGGTGATCGGCGCCGGTGGCGCTGGACGAGCCGTCATCTGGGGACTGCTTGAGCGAGGTATTCGGCGCATCCACGTCATCAACCGGACCTTCGATCGTGCCGTGGCGATGGCCGAGCGTTATGGTGAACGCGTTGTGCCTACCCGCTGGGAGGATCGAAACAAGGTCCTTGACGGCGCAGGGCTCCTGGCCAATGCCACGACGCTTGGCTTCAAAGGCAACCCCGACCTCGATGTCGACCTCTCCGGCATGACACCGGACGCCGTTGTCGTCGACATCAACTACGTCCCACTCGAAACGAAGCTGCTGGCTCGGGCGCGCCAGATCGGCCTCAAGACGGCCGACGGCCTCGACATGCTGCTGTATCAGGCCTGCACCGGATTCGAGTTGTGGTTCGGGCTCCGACCGCAGGTGACGCGTGAGCTGCGCGATCTGCTTGCGGCCGACATTCCGAAATCATGATCGAAGGCTCAAGCTGGTAAGCGAAGCCGGAGCGCTATGGCTCCTACGAAAGGCCAGCTCCGCTTTTCTTCAGCTGTTCGATGATCGTTTGACTGATCCCCGGCACGCGCGCGACCTCGTCCCAGTTTCGGAAGGGCCGCCGCAGCTTCAGCGCTTCGATTCGTGCCGGTCCAACGGCGGATAGAGAGGAAACCAGCACATCCTCCGGCGCCGTATTCAGATCGATTCGGGCATGCGTGTGGTTTGCCCGATGGTCCCTATGATGCTCAAGTTGTGTCGGAGATGTCATGGCTTGGTCTGCCCCTACTCACCCAAGACGGCTCCTGAACGTGCGGGCTTTGGAAAGGTTCCTCGCGATATCAGCCTGCAATGGCAGACTGCGGGGCCCGGACCGTCACAAATTGTTTCAGCGATAGAGATCAGCTCGCGTCGGAGGAAGCGGTGGTGGACGCCTCGCCGTTTTGCTCGCCAGTGTCTGGAAAATCCGTGCGCCGCCACGCGAGAAGGCGAGCGAGACACCCGCGAGATAAGCGACCCAGATGCGATACTTCTCCTCGCCTACCAGGCGAACTGCCTCTTCCCGCGCAGCGGTGAGGCGCTCGCACCAGAGCTGGCAAGTGCGGGCATAGTGTAGCCGCCAAGCTTCGACGTCGTGCACCTCGAATCCAGCGCGCTCCATGGCTACGATCGTGTGGCCAATGTCGTCGAGCTCGCCGCCGGGAAAAATGTATTTCGCCAGCGCACGCTGTTCGGGCCGCATCCGTCGGCCCCGCCAGGAGGGCTTCGGCGTTCGCCGCGAGATGGCGTGATTGAGAAAGAGACCGTTGGGGGCGAGGAGTGACTGCACTTTGGCCATGTAGCGTGGAATGTTTGCGAGGCCGATGTGCTCGTACATGCCCACCGAAGCGATTTTATCGTAGACGCCCTCGACTGAGGTGTAATCCCTCAGCTCGAGCGTCACGCGCCCTTCGAGGCCCAGCCGCTTGACCTTCTCCCGGGCATAAGCGAGCTGCTGCTCAGAAAGCGTGATGCCGTGGGCCGTCACCCCATAGTGCTGGGCCGCATAGCAGACGAGCCCGCCCCAACCACAGCCGATATCGAGCAATCGCTCACCTGGTTTCAGGCGCAGCTTACGGCAGATCATCTCCAGCTTGTCACGCTGCGCCGTGGCGAGATCATTCTGCCAGTCGGTGAAATAGGCGCAGGAATAGACCATTTCCGGGTCGAGAAAGAGCGTATAGAACTCGTTCGACAGATCGTAGTGGAACTGCACGTACGCCTTGTTGTCCCGCCGGCGCTGCGATCGCCCCGTGATGTCGCCGCTGAAGCCATGCGCGTCGGCCGGCTTGTCCGCTGGAACGAAAACGAACGGCAACAGCGCTTTGAGGAGCTCAAGCTTGCTCAAGCTCTTAAGACTGGTTGAGCGGCCTTTGCGGTTCAGTTGCGAACCAAAATCGATCAGTGTACCGCCCTCGAAGCCGAGACGGCCCTCGGCATAATGCCTGATGATATTGTCCAGCGTCGGCCGCCGGACCAACGACCCGATGACTCCGGGCCCGCTGATTGTGAATGTGAACGGCCCGCGGACGTCGCGCCCGAGCGGCACTCGCGAACCGTCCCAGAGGCGGACCGAAGCATCAACATCGAGCCGTTCCGCCAGAAGGCCAATGAGTTGCCGCGCGGCTGCCAAGAGACGTTCGTCCTTCGCTGACCCCATCCACGACACCCTTCTGCAGAATTCGATTTGGAGAGAAGTCACACGAATTCCGACAGAGACGCAAATACGATGCCCGGTTATCCCCGCTTCGATCTTTTCGGAGAGATTGGGAAAGAGCTTGCGCAGCAGAAAAGGTTGGAGCGCCGAGATCAACCCCGGCGCTCCCTAATTCAGGTTTGCAGCTTCCAGCAGCTATTACCGTTGCTCTATGCCGACTTGGCAAACATGTCTGTCGTGATGCTTTCGTACCAGGCAACGCTCTCCTGATAGTTCTGCTTGCGTACGTCCGCGTCCTCGCCTGGCTTCGAGACGAAGGAGCCGGAGGCGGCGAGCTTGCCACCATCGGGCGCGTAATTCGCGCCGATCTTCACGCAGTCGTCTGGAGCCACCAGCGACCAGCACGTGTTCCGGAACCGCGGTGGGAACTTGTCCTTGCTGGCGAGCTGCGCAAGGATGTCAGCCGCAACGACCTTCGCCTGACTATTGGCGGAGAAGGCCGATTTCGGCATCTCCGTCGCGATCGACGCATCGCCCAGCACGTAGACATCGGCGACCTTCGCAGAAGAAAAGTTCTCAGGGTTGATGGGGCACCAGTCGCCCTCGGCACAGCCGGCCTTGATGGCAATTTCCCCTGCGCGTTGCTGCGGGATGACGTTGACGACGTCGCCCTTCCACTTCGAGCCGTCTTTCGTCTCGACCTCGCGGGTCTTCGCATCCACGCGGACGACGGAGAAGTCGTCGATCTCGTTCGACAGATGCATCTCCACGATATCCTTGTAGTACCGCTCGATCGCCTCCTCGAAGACGGCCTGCTTCGAGAACGCCTTCTTGGGATCAAGCACGATCAGCTTCGATTTGGGCTTATTCGTCTTCAGGTAATGCGCGATCATGCAGACCCGCTCATACGGCCCCGGCGGGCAGCGGAAGGGATTGTTCGGCGGCAACACGATGACCGTTCCGCCATCCTCCATGGCATCGAGCTGGTCCTTGAGCAGCTTCTTCTGCGCCCCATCCGTATTGTAGGCATGGGGCATCACCTCGGCCGCCTCCCGCGAGTAGCCCTCGATCGATGCGTAATTGATTGCGATTCCCGGTGAGAGGACGAGGCGATCGTAGTTGAAGCTGTTTCCACCACGGGTCCGAACCACCTTGGCGGAAGTGTCGACGTCCGTGGCGTAATCCTGAACGACATTTACGCCGAGTTTCTTCAAACCCTCATAATCGTGATTTAAAGATTCCAGCGTACGAAATCCGCCGAGATAAAGATTCGAAAAAAATGATGAGCTGTAGATCGGATTTGCCTCAATCAGCGTGACATCGAGATTTGGCGCTCCCTTCTTCACATAATGCGCAACGGTCGCCCCACCCGGGCCACCACCGACGATCACGACCTTTGCCGCGCCCTGTGCGATCGCAACGCGGCTAATCGCCGACGTGCTCACTCCAATCAAACCGGCAGCCCCGGCAATTTTTCCAAAATCGCGGCGACTCAATTTCCTCATCTGTGCCACTCCGTCTCCTCAGCCTTCTCGCTGTTTCCCGTCACCTCGAGGCGCGGCTTCGCATTACGAGGCGCTCGAACCCGGCTCGAAACCAGCTTGCTCCAACAGCCTTCCTAACAAACCCCAAAAGAAATCTGGTCCAGGGTAACCGACAATACGCCCGACCTCCACACCATCTCGCACGAGAATGAACGTCGGTGAATAGATAATTTTTCCGAACCTCTTCACTTCGGGGTCGTCGCGCCGGCGCCGTACGAGCGGAGCAAATCGGCCTTCCTCGCTGGCCGCGTAGGCTATTCCAACTTCCTCTTCCCATCGCGCGCAATAGGGGCAGCCCGGATCGGCCACCATGATAAGCTCGACGATGGGGGCTGTGCGGTTCGGAACAGAAACGGTTGCCGTACCGGGCGTCGTAACCAGCAACAAATTGCATAAGATCAGCGCCACTACGAGCAAGGACTTTCCGATCTCTGCCCACGTCCGATCGAGCCGCTCGCCCTGCACACGTATTCGCATGTGGCACCTATCTCGGATTTGCTGGCGAACATTCTGATATGCTAATATTGTGAGAGCAAGTCCCCATGCTCGATGGGCACAGATACAGCGCGCGCGAGCGTTCCCGCGGTGATTGCGCGATGAAAGGTCGAGGGAAGATATTGTAGCCAATTCAAGGAGGTTGCTGGAATGGTGGTGCCGAAGGATAGAGAAATGAAGGAAATGCTTTTGCAAGAAGCCATCAGCCGGCGTGAGGCGCTGGCAGGGATCGCCGCAGTCGGCGCGGCAACCGCCCTGATGCTCTCCCACCAACCTGCCCTTGCCGCCAGCGGTAACGGTTGGGAAGAGGCCCTCAAGAAGATCGTGGGCGACCAGTCCCCAATGGAGGGCGGGTTGACGCTCGAATTGCCGGAGATTGCGGAGAACGGCAATACGGTGCCCTTCTCGATCTCCGTCGATAGCCCAATGACGGACGACGATTACGTGAAGGCGGTTCACGTGCTCTCGACCGGCAATCCCCAGCCCTACATCGCAACCTTCCACTTCACGCCGGACTCCGGCAAGGCAGCCGTTTCCAGCCGCATGCGCCTCGCCGGCACGCAGGACATCGTGAGCGTCGCAGAGCTCAGCAACGGAAAATTCTTGCTCGCACGGAAAGAGGTGAAGGTCACCATCGGCGGCTGCGGCGGCTAGTCGTCTGTCCGCAGGTCTGAGGTCAACGAATTCGGGAAGGAAGAAACGACATGTCGACCAAGCCGCGCATCAGGGTTCCCTCGACTGCGAAGGTGGGTGAGGTGATCGAGATCAAGACATTGATCTCGCACGTCATGGAAACAGGGCAGCGCAAGGATCAGGCCGGCAACACCATTCCTCGCAACATCATCAACACGTTCACCGCCACCTTCAACGGCAAGGAAGTTTTCAAGGTGGACCTGCAGCCGGGCATCTCGGCCAATCCCTACATGGCCTTCCACATGCGTGTGCCGGGCCCCGGTGACCTCGAGCTGACGTGGCTCGATGATTCCGGCAACAAGGTCACCGAGAAGGTGACGATCAACGTCTCCTGACATCTCACGGCAGCTTGCCGGGCCGGACTTGCTGCCGTCGCGCGTAGCGCGGCGGCTATTTGCTATCTGCGCGTCCGCAGAAAACGACGGGTGCAGGCGCAAGGGCTAGCTGCAAGCGCGAAGCGGCCCTCGTTCATCCCCGTACGAAGGGGCAGCCATTGCACCCCGGCGGCAATCCCGGCATGTTGGGCCAAAGCACGAGCTCGATCCGAGCCAAGGACTTACCGGAGGACACATCGCCATGGCCGAGACTGGCGCCGACTCACCCAAGCAGCCGAAAAGCCTCGGGGAGCACACCATCCCACAGGAGCGGCTGGACGTCATTCTCCCATTCGTCGAGATGCTGTCGGAAACGGCGGTAAAGGTCGGCGATACGCTGCCGCTCGAGGCCGATGCCTCCGACATCATCCGTGTGCTGGAGAGCGAGGGGAACTAGCGCCATGGACCTCAAGACGATTTCCGCGATTGACCTCGCCGAGGCTATTCGCTCCAAGAAGGTCTCCAGCACCGAGGCCGTCAGCTCCGCGCTGGAGCGGCTGAAGGGCGTACACGAGGCCTTCAACGCCGTCGTCTCGACCGATGCCGAGGAAGCCCTCGCCGCAGCGAAAGAGATCGACGCCGCCGTTGCCGCTGGCCAGCCGCTGGGGCCGCTCGCCGGCGTGCCGCTTGCGCACAAAGACATGTTCGACCGCGCCGGCAAGATCCCGAGCTGGGGCGCCCGCATCCGCCGCGAGAAGCCCTGCACGGAGGACGGCACGCTGATTGCGCGCCTCAAAGCCGCCGGCAGCATCCAGATCGCCGCGCTGCATATGACCGAGTTCGCCTTCGGCCCAACGGGGCACAACTACGTGCTCGGCCATGCCCGCAACCCGTATGATCCGTCGCGGATCCCGGGTGGCTCCTCCAGCGGCTCTGCGATCTGCGTGGCGACGGGCGTCGTGCCGGCCGCGCTGGGCTCCGACACGGCGGGCTCGCTGCGGCTCCCGGCTGCGGCCTGCAACGTCGTTTCCCTCAAGGGGACCTGGACACGCGTGTCCCGGGCGGGCGCCATGCCGCTGTCGCCGTCGCTCGACTGCGTCGGCCCCATCGCCCGGGATGTGCGCGACCTCGCCCTTCTGTTCGGCCTCATCGCCGGCCACGATCCGCGCGACGGCTTCAGCTCGCGCCGGCCGGTGCCGGACTACCTCAACCTCATCGAACAGCCGATCGACGGCATCAGGATCGGAGTCGACGAGCGGCTGATCGGCGAGGCGCACCCGGAAATTCAGCAGCGGCTCGAGACCAGCATGAAGATCCTGGAAAAAGCGGGTGCGCGCCGCATCGCTGTGCGTTTCCAGGACTGGAAGGCGCTCGACACCCTCGGCCAGCTGCTACAGCTCCCTGAGGTTGCCTCGGAGCACGGCCCCTACCTCCGCAAGCGTGCGGCCGACTATGGCCCGCAGGTCCGCGCGCGGATGGAGTTCGGCCATTTCATCTCGGCTGCGGATCATCAGACGGCGTTGCGCGCCCGCGGTACCATGCTGTCGCGCGTGCTGACGGAGACGTTCGGCAATTGCGACATGGTCATCCTGCCGACCTTCGCCGATCCGCTGCCCACCATTGACGAGCTGGACGTCGGCGGCGGTCCGCAACTGATGGCCGCCCTCGGCCGCGTGATCCTCTACACGCGCCCCGTGAACTACCTCGGCCTGCCGGCGCTCACGCTGCCCTATCCCCGGGAGAGCTATTTGCCGAACGGATTCCAGCTCGTCGGGCGGCCGTTCGATGAGGCGCGGATGCTGGCGGTTGGACGGGCGTATCAGAAGGAGGTGCCGGGGGAAGTAGTTAACATCGGATAATTATGAACAATGCTCTTTTCGCTTAAAAATGCTTACGGAACTCTTTTCGACCCTAAAAGAATTCAGTTCAAACGATTACATTGCAATCGGCACTCTAATTATAGCCGTTTTCAATATTTTCTTAATGGGCGCTACGATCTCCCAACTGCGCTTAAGCCGCAAAATATTCGTGGCAACGCATCGTCCAAAAGTAATTGTTCATTGCCTCGAAAGTGCCACGGATGCAGACGCAAACCCGCGTATTGGTGCTCAACTGCACTACGTTAACATTGGAGATACTCCCGCCAAAATTACTGAAATTGGTTCGAAGATTATACCCTTTCAGGGTGATCCCAAACCCGGCATCAGGATACCGCCACAACAGGTTAGCAAGAAACGACTAGAAGCCGGGGAATTCGGCGAATTTCCAATCTACTCAAACGCAAAAGATGACGAGCTTTTTGTTGAACATCTGAGGAAAGAGCGAGGCTTTCCAGCAGCGCAACTCTTTTGCGTTGGGTACATCGTCTACGAAGATATGCTCGGCAGGAGAAGGAAGACCGGCTTCTGCCGTCGTTTTGACTATGACACCCGCAGTTGGTCATCAGTTGAACTATCTTTTTATGAATATGCTTATTAGTAAACATCTTGCATTGCTTACGGCCAACCTGCGTTAATTTCCCGGCACCTCAAACGTCGCCTCCGGATCAAGAAACCGGTTCAGCACATTCTGCAGCAACCGCGAGACGTTGTTCTCGAACCCGTTCACCGGCAAACACCCGCAGAACGTAATCGACCCCGTCGAGAACACCGCGCCGCCCCCCGGCGTCTCGAAGAAGGTCATGTCGGCGTGGATGAGTTGCTGGGGCGGCTCGCCCGGGATGGTCGTGAGGTGGGTGAGCTGCTCCTCGGGGACCAGCACCCAGGGCGCCTCGGGCGGGTGGTTCTCGGAGCGGGCGATGACGATGGCGTGGCGCGGCGTGCCGAGGCGCTTGTCGGTACGGTCGAGCTCGAAGCCCGCGGCGCCGTGGCCTGAGAGGCCGAAATCACCGATCTTCTCGTCCGTGATGCCTTCGAGAATCCACGAGACGCGCGGATCGCGGGCCTCGGGCAGCACGCGGTAGTACGAGCCGACGAAGTTGCCTTGCGCGGTGAAGCCCACGCCGCACAGCTCCTGGGGCGGACGGCCGTTGCGGCGCCAGAGGCCGCCGTACTCACCGTCGAGTTGGTTGTAGTACTCGCCGACCTCGGCCGCCCAGGCGCGAATCCCGCCCTCGGCGCGGCGGATTTCGATGAGGCCCGGCTTCTCCTTCGACAGCGCGATTTTCCAGTAGAAGCCGTTGCCGCCGAGATAGCAGAAGCGCCCGCCGTTATCTCGATAGGCTTCGAGCGCATCCAGCATCTCGCGCGTGTGATATTCCGGGTGCGAACCGGTCATCACCACGCGATAGGGCTTCAAGAGTTCATAGCCCTCGTGGTGCAGCTCCCAGTCGGTGATGATGTCGTAGCTGTAGCCCTTGGCCTCCAGCCAGGCGATGAGGTGCGAGTCGGCCGGGTAGTGCCGCAACCCCGAGCCGCGAATCTCCGGGTACGGATAGGTGATGTAGCCGATCCGCAGATTGAGCATCGGCCGGTGCCAGGAGGCAAAGCAGATGCCGCTGCCGTCCGTGTGATAGTTGTAGGTCGAAAGGCCGTACTCCTGGTGCTGACCCGGATTGTGCGGATAGGCGCCCCAAGCCTTGGCCTGATCCTCCCAAGCGGTGCGCCAGGCCGGGTCGGTCAGCCACTCAGGCCGCGCGTGATTGCCGTAGACGACGTATGTGAACGTCGAAACCAGAACGCAAATGTCCGCCGTTTTCTGCCCCTTCGGCGGCACCACGAAGAACGGAATGTTCTCCTCTGCGTCGCCGGCTTGCAGGCGAAGCGCGTAGGTGCCGGAGCGCAGATCCTTGGGCACAGTCCACTCGTACGCGGTCGGCCAACGGCAGTCGTCGATGTCGTCCTCGTGGAAATGGATGGCCGCGTATTCCTCGGGCGCGTGCCGCCAGGCCATTTCGCGGCCTGTCCATTTCGAGCCGGTGACCGCGCGGGTCGGCATGTTGACGAGCTGGCCGTGCAGCCCGTGCGGCCCGATGTCGATAATGCGAATCGACGAAATCTCCTGCGAGAAGTCCCAGCCGGCGACCAGCCCTGGCACCTGCTGACCATCGGCGGCAGCGGCGATCTGATCCGCGGTGAGCATACGGTCGAAGATCATCGGCCGCTCGATGCGCCCGTCGAACGTCAGCCCACCGTGTTCGTCGCCCGGCGCGCTGATCAGAATCTGCCGGGCGCCGATGGGCTGAGGCAGCTCGATCTCGTCTCCCGCTGTTGTGGCTGGCCCATTGGGCCGCCCCATCTTCAACGGCTGCTGGCCGACGATGGCCTGCCTGGTTCGCGCATCATAGGTGAGCCAGATGCGGTACCATCTGCGGACTGAGGCCGGTTCCGGGCATTCCAGCCGCTCGGATATTTCTCCGTGCACAAAGGTGCCGACGAAGCGGCCAGCCTCGTCCATGCCCAATCCAACGCCATACCGGCCCTCGGCATTGAGCAGCGAAAGGATCGAGCAGTTGCGCCCCAAGTGCGTCGGCTGAACGGTTGCGATCAGGGTGAAGCTCGACAGGCCCGCCAAGGCAATCCCGCCGTCGATGCGGGCGTAGGAGCCGCGTTCAATTCCGTAGTGCTCCGGCTCGCGAACAACTCGGACAGAGTGATCGAGCGGCTCCTCGCGGATGCCGGGGCCATCTGGGTTGGGATCGGCGGAGATCACGCGGACCAGCCGGGTCGTCACCGGCGCTCCGGTCGCATTCGAGACCTTGAACGCGATCGTCTCGCCTGGCCGTACGGACAGACGATCGGCATAGCCGGCTAGCGGCAACATGGGCCCCCCTCCCTGATCGGCATTGGCCGGCAATCCGGCCACGGCCAGTTTCGCGAAACCGGCCGTGCACGGTCAAGCGGAGGGACGGCCGAGGAGGCCAGGCGCCGCCCCGTCAGGGTGCCAGCGTGTAAGGGATCGGCGGTGCCTCGGGATCGTTCTCGGCGATGAGCTCGCGATGGCCGTCGCGACCATAGATGTCCGGCCGGAACTCGGCGCGACCGTCAGCTTCCGCCCAGGCGGTGATGTAGGTGAAGAATACCGGAATCGGCTTGGCCAGCTTGACGTCCAGAGCCTGGCCCGCGGCAATAACCTCTTGCACGCGCCCTGGGCGATCCCAGCCTGGCTCGTAACGCGCAATCCATTCAACAAGCTCGAACACGCCCTGCACACGCACACAGCCGGCGCTGAAGGCACGCCCTGTCTGGTTGAAGAGCGACTTCATCGGCGTGTCGTGCATATAGACGATGTGCTCGTTCGGCATATCGATGCGCACGAGGCCGAGCGCATTCTGCGGACCCGGGTCCTGACGGAACTTGATTCTGGTCGCGTCGGCCTGGCGCCAATCGATGCTGTATGGGTCGAGCTCAGGACCGCCCCAGCCATCGAAAGCGCGAATGAGCTCTTTTTGCAGGTAATCCGGCTCTTGGATGAGTCGCGGGATCAGATCGAGCTTGGCAACGCTGTCCGGCACATGCCAATAGGGAAAGAAATTCAGTGCACGGATTGATGTCCTAAGGCTGGGGGTCTGGCGGTCCGGCTTGCCGACGATCACCCGGTGGCGCAGGCGCACGATGTCGTCCTCAACCGCCTCGAGCTGGTAAGCGGGGACGTTCACCAGCACGTAGCGATTACCGTCGACCTTTTCTTCCAGCAGGTCGCGGATCCGGCGCTGATTGAGGCGAAGCTGCTCCAGCCGCTGGTAGGCCGATACGTTCATCTGCGCAATCGTCGGCCGATCGATGCGGCCCGTCTCCCTCAGGCCATACCGCCGCTGGAACTCCCTGAGCCCATGCTCCATCCGGGCGTCGAAGGTATAGCTGAGATCTTGACGTCGGTCCGTTGGCCTGAGATCGCCCTCGATAATCAAACGACGGCGGACATAGGGCACCCGCTTGTCGTCTTCGCCCGGCCGCACCACAGGACCCTGCGGTATCTGGTGCCACCCACCCTGAGACACGATGTGCTGGTAGCGCGCGATCGCATCGTCCATCTGCCTCAGCATCACCTCGCTGCGCCAGGGCGTTGCGTCCGGCCTGAGGTCGTTCGGCTCGACTGGAACAGAAGGTTCGCGGCTCGGCGGGCGGCGTCTGCGTCTTTCGACTTGGGGATCGAAGATGCTTTCCCACCACCGGGCTTCCGTGGCCTGCGCATTGACCGCCGATGCGCTCAGCCCCAGGAGGCTTGCGCTCGCACCCAGCAGGAGGCCACGGCGTGTAACCGCGCCGTGGAAACGCGGCCCATGACTTTCGGATCTCGGTTTCCGCATCGGCAAACTCGACTGTTTCGCTGCTCATGATCAGACCGCCGACGGGAAACAGCGGTCCTGTTGAGGCGGACTTGTTACCTTGTCGTAAGAGATTTGGCCAAACAAAGGCTGTTGATCGAAATAGCTCATGCCGCGCCGAGGCGAAATCCCTATGCAGCTGGGGGCTGGCATCGCGGCCTCCTGAGCAGGGAGCATAATGGATACGTTAACTTGTCAAAGCTCCGACGCTCACGTACCGTAGCTCCGACGTCGGGACTCCTAAAGACTTCAAAACTCGACTGACTGGGAGGAAGCTCAATGAGCCATTTCAATCGCCGCCAGATCCTGGCTGCCGGCGCTGCCACCGGTGCTGCAGCAGCGCTCGGAATCAAGCCCTCTTATGCACAAGCCGATTATCCGTCGCGACCGGTCACGGTGATCTGCCCGTGGGGCGCCGGTGGCGGAACGGACGCAACGGCGCGCATCATTGCGGCGCTCCTCGAGAAAGATCTGGGGCAACCATTCAACGTGGTGAATCGCACAGGTGGCTCCGGCGTCGTAGGACACTCGGCGATCGCAACCGCACAGCCTGACGGCTATACCCTGGGGATGGTCACAGTCGAGATCTCCATGATGCATCACCAGGGCCTGACGGAGCTCACCCCGAGGGACTACACGCCACTGGCGTTGATGAACGAGGATCCGCCAGGCATTCAGGTGAAGGCGGACAGCCCGTACAAAGACGTCAAGGAGCTGGCCGACGCCATCAAGTCGAACCCTCCGGGCACCTTCAAGGCCTCTGGCACAGGACAGGGCGGCATCTGGCATCTGGCCCTTATCGGCTGGCTGTTGGCCATGGATCTCAAGCCGGATCACGTGCCCTGGGTGCCCTCGAACGGTGCCGCGCCTGCAATGCAGGATTTGGCCGCCGGTGGCGTTGACATCGTGACGTGCTCGGTTCCTGAGGCGAAGGCGATGCTCGATGCCGGCAAGGCACGGTCGCTTGCCGTCATGGCCTCCAAGCGGAACGAGGCGTTCCCGGATGTCCCGACCTTGAATGAAGTGGCCGGGATCGACTACTCGGTCGGCGCTTGGCGCGGTATCGTCGGGCCGAAGGGATTGCCAAACGAGATCGCGACGAAGCTGACGGCTGCCCTGAAGAAGGTCTACGACTCCAAGGAGTTCAAGGATTTCATGACCTCCCGCGGCTTCGGCATGGTCTGGGGTGACGCGGAGCAGTTCGCTGCCTTTATGGACGAGAGCGACGCGAAGATGGGCACCGCCATGAAGGCGGCAGGATTGGCTAAAGCCTGACGCTGCTTAGATCGCGCATATCACGCACTTGTTCTGATCGCTGAAAAGCCACTCATGGCGAGAGGGTGAAGAGACATCGCAAGTCCCTCTCGCCTCCTGCTTTCAGGATGGGAGCGAGTGTCGTGTCTGCTCCGGAGGCCGCATTCCAGGCCACACCTACTCGAAGCCGGCACAGCCATGCGAGCGAACGACACGATCTCGGGCCTAGTGCTGATCGCCGTCAGCACTTTCATGATTTACCTGACCCTCGATTTCCCCGGCTTTCCTGGCCAAAAATACGGCCCCGCCCTGTTCCCGCGCCTTCTGGGCATGGGCCTCATTATCTGCGGCCTGCTTCTCGTTGTTCGCGGGATCTCGGCGCGCCGTGCCGGCGAGGCCTGGGTCGCCTTCTCCGACTGGACCAGGGAGCCGTGGCGGGTAACCTCCTTTCTCCTGGTTCCGCTACTGGTCGTTGTCTACATCCTCGTTTCGGAGCAAGTCGGCTTCATTCCAGTCGCATTTGCGCTGCTTCTCCTGCTGTTCCTCTGGTTTCGCGCGCGGCTCGTGGTGGCGCTACCCGTTGCTGCTATCGCAACCTGGCTCATTCATTGGTTCTTCGCCACTTTGATGCGCGTACCGCTTCCACGCGGTCTGCTGACCAACATTCTTTAGGGACACGGGCGCATGTCGGACACAATCCTCCAGGCCGCCGCCCTTGTCGTTGACCCATACGTCCTTTGGGTGTGCTTCGGCGCCGCGATTTTCGGCATCTTCGTCGGCGCGATGCCGGGGCTTACGGCCACGATGGCAACTGCCCTGCTCGTACCGATCACCTTCTTCATGGAGCCTGTGCCTGCGGTCGGTGCGATCGTAACGGCGACAGCCATGGCGATCTTCGCCGGCGACATCCCAGGTGCAATGCTGCGAATTCCTGGCACACCTGCCTCTGCGGCTTACACCGACGAGGCCTATAGGTTGTCCCGCAAGGGCCTGCTGGGTCAGGCCCTCGGGGTGAACCTCGTCTTCTCCGTCGCGGGTGGTCTCGTGGGCGTAGCAATTCTGATTGTTGCTGCGCCTCTCCTGGCTGAAATTGCCCTTAATTTCTCCTCGTTCGAGTATTTCTGGCTCGCCGCACTGGGGCTGACGTGTGCCGTCTTCATTGCCCAGTCGGACGCATTGAAGGGGTTTGCTGCCCTGCTCATCGGCCTGGCCATCGCGACCATCGGCATCGATCCTACAGCTGGTCACCCGCGCTTCACATTCGGCTCGGTCGAGATGCTCCAGGGCATCAGCTTCATTCCAGCCATGATCGGCTTGTTCGCCCTGTCCGAGCTGCTGCGCGGTGTGGTGACCATAGACCAGGTCGGTGAGATGGTTCAGCAGCAGGTCGGCAACATCTTCCGCGGCATCAGTCAGGTGTGGCGGCGCTACTGGCGCAACTTCGTTCGTGGCTCAATGCTCGGCACGGGCATCGGCGCGCTGCCGGGGGCCGGCGCCGACATTGCGGCCTGGATCTCATATGCCGTGTCGAAACGTTTCTCCAGGGAGCCCGAAAAGTTCGGCACGGGCCACATTGAAGGCATCGTGGATTCCACATCGGCGAACAACGCGGCCGTCGGATCAGCGTGGATACCGGCGCTGGTGTTCGGCATTCCGGGCGACTCAATCACGGCCATAGTGATCGGCGTGCTCTACATGAAGAACATGAATCCGGGCCCGGCCGTGTTTCTTCAGAATCCGCAGCTCATCTATGCGGTGTTCATAATTTTCATCTTAGCGAACCTGATGATGCTGCCCATCGGCTGGGCGGCCATTAAGCTCGCCCGCCAGATCCTACGCACGCCGCGCAATATCCTGCTGCCGCTAATCCTGCTGTTCTGCATTGTCGGCGCTTATGCCATGACGAACTCCGTCTACGGCATCATCGTCATGCTCGCGCTGGGCGTGCTCGGGTGGCTCTTGGAGGAGAATGGCTTTCCAATCGGTCCGATCATTCTCGGCATGGTGCTGGGCGAGCTTTTTGAGCAAAGCTTCATGACATCCATGATCAAGGCAGATGGCTCGCTGCTCGGATTTTTCTCGCGTCCGATTGCGGCTGCTTTGGGTGTCATAACGCTATCCCTTTGGGCCTATATGCTCGCGCGAAATTTCTGGAAGCCTGAGCGTGGATGACGCGTCGAATTGACAGAGATGCATTCTCGACTGGCACTCTGCGAGCTCATCGGCTAATTGGCCATTGATCTCTGAAGGGTTTTGCCATGCCCAATCCCGTGCTCTGGAGTTTGGACCCGCGCGGCGTTGCCCGCCTCATCCTGAATCGGCCCGAGGTGAACAATGCCTATAACGGCGCCATGATCGAGGGCCTTCACCAGGCCATGGACGCGCTCGCCCATGAAGCGAACCTTCGCGCCGTCGTCATTGCTGGAAATGGCCGCCATTTTCAGGCGGGTGCCGATCTCAATTGGCTAAATAGCGTCCGCACCGGTTCACCTGAGGAGAACGAGCACGCCTCACGCCGTACCGCCGAGGCCGTCGACCGGCTCAACCGCCTGCCTGTTCCTACGATCGCGCTCGTCCAAGGCTTCTGCGTTGGCGGTGGCACCGGCCTGATCGCCGCCTGCGATGTTGTGATTGCGACCGAGGACGCCAAGTTCGCCATTTCAGAGGTTCGGTGGGGGCTCACGGCCGCCATCATCATCCCGCAACTGGCTGACGCCATCGGCGCCCGCCAGCTTCGCCGCTATGCGTTGACGGCTGAACGGTTCTCCGCCGAGGAAGCACGGCGCATCGGCCTTGTCCACGAAGTGGTCCCAGCGGCCGAGCTCGAGGCGGCCGGCGAGCGCATCGTCGACGCGCTTCTCGCCAACGGTCCAGAAGCGATGGCGGAAACTAAGTCCCTCGCTCTCGAGTATGCCTTCGGCAAAATCGACGCGGACGTGATGGCTGCGTTGACTATCAGTCATGCCCGCAAGCGTCAGTCAGACGAAGCTCGCGAGGGCCTAGCATCTTTCGCTGAGAAGCGAGCGGCCAATTGGTCAACCGTATCGAAGGGATGATCGCACTCCCTGTCGACTAGCGACGACGGCTTTATCGAAAATCCTGTTCGGACGCGTATCGATCGCGCCGTTCGCCGTTCATATTGTTCAAAAGGTTGCAGAGGAGATCGTTTGTCAGCCTCGCGCGTTGTTTGAGTCGTGGAAGGCAATTCTGAATTTTCCTTCGAATCTCATCCCGCGTGTCCCAAGAGCGATCTATCGTAGCGATGAGCTGTCCAATTCCGATTTCCCCAAGCGGTGGCGCTGGCATCTCGAGATCCTCGAGAAGCCCCACAACTTTCGAGGCATATGGAAGCGCTACGAAGGGCGTGCCTTGTAATGCTGCGAAAATAAGGAAATGGAGCCGCATTCCGACCGCAAATTCGAAATACCGTAGCATGTCGAGCGTTTGTTGGGCTGAATACTTGCGTCTCAGAACCTCGACGCGCTCTGCGTTGATCATTTGGGCGACGACACCATGACTATGTTGGACGTCTGCGCGCTCCATCGGCACAAAAACAACGTCCGCATCCAGCCGCTCGATGATGTAATCCGCAGTGTTGGCCAGGAGAGCATAGTAATGTTCGGGATCAATATCGGGCGCCGCCGGCCCTGGCTCTCTCACAGAAAATCCAACCAGAGGTCGATCGAATCTGACCCCTTCCGCTTCCAGCGCTCTGATGGGCACCTCCTCCGGCTCCACAAGCAGCGCAGGATCGGCGGTCAAGTGAATTTCCCGATCAATGCCAACGTCCTCCAACAGGCGATAGCCCTGCCGGTCCCGCACGGTTATGACGGCCGCTTTGTTGAGACTGTCGCGGACGGCGTTTCGCGTTGAAGTCAACGTTAGCGGCCCGGCACTAACCGCATAAATGAAAACCGGCACGCCAATTTCGTGCGCGATCTTGACCTCTCTTAGATACTTTTCCACATCGCGATCATAGAGAATGCCGCCGCCGCCCAGAACAAAGACATCAAGCCTCTCGATTTCGCGTGCCGCTTCCTTCCGAGTCATACGCCGAATGGGAATAGCGCGCTCGACCTCATGCCGGCTGAGAGTATCCTCCGGATTAAGAGAAAAGACGGTGATCTCGACCGGCAGCGTTCGGCGCAATTGGAGCAGAATGCCTTCCAAGATCGCCTCGTCGCCGAGGTTCATGCCACCATAGGATCCAGAAATTCCAACCCGGAACACTCGGCTCTGATCGCTCATTTCTGTCACACGTCTCGAAGCTCAGGTCAGAGTGGTGTAAGCGACGGCCAGGAGAGAGGTATTCCCTGCTTCCGTAGCAAGGACTGAAACTCCTCCAGCATCGGCTTCGTGTTTCTCACAGCGCGCGGCGTGACCTTACGCTGCAGACAAAACGCGGCAAGCGATCCAGCGGCCTCCCCGACGTTCCACTCGACATGATGAACGCGATAAGCGCCATTCGTGATGTGCGTGACGCCCAAGTTCTTGCCGCCTGGAAGCAAATTCTCGACGCGGATGGGGATTAAGGAGCCGAGCGGTATCTGAAATGGCCAGCATCCCAGATCCAAATAGCCCCGGCCACTGACGCTCGGGTGGAGATCGATCCGATAGCAGCCGATACCCACGGAATCCTCGAAAAACTCGGGCCCATTTGGCCGGAGGGGATGAGCTATGTGTTGCTCGAGCACCGTGAACTCGGCACGAATGCGCCTGGACTCGCGAATGTACGGCGCCTGCGCCAATCCGTCGACCGTTCCGCCCACTACATCGCCGCGAAGGCGAAGCCCTGGATAGCCTACTCCGCCATCGGGCCGAGGCGCTTCCGTTTGGAGCCAATAAAGCAGGCTGAGGCTGAGCTGCCGAGCGGCTTCCAGGTTCCGTGCCTGCTCGACTTCATCTACGCCGCAAACCGGACCGAACCAGTAGTCGTTCTGAGGCCAATTAACGACTGTGATTTCGCGGGCACCAAAGCTTTCTTCGAAATTGGAAATATCAAGAATTCTTCGGAAATTCCACCAGGGCTTGCCATCTTCCGCCTCGAAAAGATATCGAGTGATTGGCTCGTGGGTTTCCGGTTTCGGTACTGTCCATCCCAGCAGCGGCCCTGGCCAGCCTGGCGGCTTGTAGCTGCGCCACAGATCATACTGGCGCGGCTTGTCGACGGTGTGCTCCTCTCCTTCGCGATACTCCATCGCGAAACAGACGGTAATGGCCTGTTGATCCTTGGGATCGGCCATATCTGGGGCATGCGGCTCGCCGGTTTCAGCTTGAGACTCGGCACCGCATACATGCTCTACGCCAGCAAGCTCAAGCAGCTCTCCCTGCGGCGTGGCATCGATGAAATGCTCTGCCTCGATCAAGGTATCGCGACCCGACTCAAGCCCCCGGACCACGACACCTGTTATGCGATCGCCATGCGTCCAAGCTGCCAACTGGCGCTGAGGGTGCATGACGAACATCTTTCCGCTGAGCTGATAAGGCGCGATCATCTGGTGGAGCACTGCCACAGCCACGCGCGGATCGTGACAGAGCCGGCTCACCCAGCCGTTTCCCGGATTGAGATGCTTTGATGCCCGTGCCAGGGCATTCAGCGGAAGGTGATCGCGATAATATTGTCTGATGCCGTTACGAAGAGCGCGGTAGCTGGCAGTTGCACCGAATTCTTCAATCCAGGGATGCTCGTCTGGAGGAACGGCTTGATTGGTCAATTGCCCGCCGATCCAATGCGTTTCCTCGGTCAGAATGACGTGGCAGCCCAGCCTCGCCGCGGCAAGCGCAGCAGCACATGCGCCTAGCCCACCTCCGATGATGGCCACGTCGGTGCGAAGTACCTGCACGGCCTAGATCATCCCTTCGATTACCGCTTCCCTAACGTCAGCGGTTGCTGGGGGTTCCAGGCGGCCAATCGAGCTATCGTCGCGTTATCTTTCTTTTCCCAGGCTGTCTGGAGTTATGAAAGGAACGTCGCTAGAAGCGGCCTTCGCTGACCAGATCGATAATCGCGTCGACTTTGCCTAGGGCATCAGTAAGCTTGCGCTTGTCCACTTTCGACAACCGACCGGGATCGACTCGCGACGAGAGAGGTGTTCCTGCCTCCGCATCGGCGAGCTGCTGGTTCAGCATCGCACCCAAAATCAGGCGGTGCGCGCCGATGATTTCCTCGATCTCCTGCTCCGATCCAATGCCGCGGGCAGCAACGCCCCTAAGCCGGTCAGGCGTGGAACGAGCGCGTACATCGTGGCGGATCGAGAGCACGCGCGCCGAGGTGAAAATCGGCAACAGACCCGCCTTTTTGAGATCGATACGCCCCTTCTCGTCGACACGAATACTGCCGAATATCGTAAACGCCGGCGAGCGCTGCCGCGCAACTTCGGTCATCAGCTTGAGGAAGTCCGGCGCATCATGCCCACGAGTGTAGGCATAGTCCCAGAGCTCTTCGCCAAGCGAAGTGTCCCCATGCACCGCGATACAATCGAAAAAGATATCGACATTGAGCAGATCTTCCGGACGCTGGCGGTGCACCCAGCCATCTATGGTGGCCTTCCAGTCGGATAGGCTCATGCGCCAAGCTCGGTTCTTGGCCATTACGCCACCCTTGCACAGCGGTATTCCAACCTCGTGCAGGATCTGACACATCTCCGTTCCGAGCGCTTCGAACCAGCGATCCTCGTGCCCGCCTTCCGCGCCGTGCAAATAGACGATTGCATTGTCCTGGTCGGCGGCCAGCAAACTTTCGCCTCGTCCCGCCGAGCCGAGGACCAGGACGGCATACGGACAGGGAGCTGCGCCGCGGCCCTCGGCGATCAACTTGGCTTCGGCCAACTCAGCCGCCCGGCTCGTGATAGCCCTGATTTCGGAGCTGATGACGGCCGAAATAGTCCGGGGGTCGACGTCCTCGGCAAGCAGACTGCCCGCAACGAGCGGCAGCTTTGCCCAAGCAGCTCCGAGCTCAGCCGAAGAAGTGGCGCTGGCGACCTCGTCGCCCAGGACAATGGCGTCGGTGGCGCGGTGGCGCAGCAGATTACGAGTCGTCAATGCACCGACGATGTTTCCATTCGCATCCTGAACACCGAGATGGCGGTAGCCGATCCGGTCCAGGCGGCCGATGGCACGATAAACGAAGGCATCCTCTTGCACGGATTGCAGCGGCTGGCTCATGATCGCTACCAGCGGTGTCGCAAATGCTGCCTCGCCGTGCGTGTCTATGGCCCGCAGCAAGTCGCGCTCCGTCACGATGCCGATCTCGCCGGACTCATTGCGGACGTAAACGGAGCTAACCCTCTTCTCGAGCAGCAGCCGAATGGCTTCCTTGACGCTGGTCCGACCATCTGCGAACAGCGGGGGTGTGCTCATCACTTCCCGGACGCGGTGGCAAAACGGGAAGCTATCGAAACCTCCGAGGATTTTTAGCCGCTGCAGGTCGCTATGCTGCTCCGACACAACGAGGCCGCGGCGTGCGTGACTATCGTTTTCCGCAATGGCCCGGCATGCCGTTTCTGCCTCGGCGAGCGTGCGGATGCCGCGTTCGCGGAGGAGTGGGATGAGTGCTAGGAACAGTCGGGCAGTGGTCTCTGCATCGCCGAGTGCCGTGTGGCGGCCGATCATTGGGACGCCCAACCATTGGCACAGGTGGTCGATGCTGTAATCGGCCAGTGTCGGAGCCACAAGGCGCGCAAGGTTCCGCGTGCATAAGCTGCGTGGACGCCGCCACGGCCGGTTTGCGAGCGCGCACTCGTGCTTCAGAACTTCGATGTCGTAGGCCACCGCATGGCCGATAAGGATGGCATCGCCGATGAAAGCCTCGATTTCCGGAGCGAGTTCGGCGAATGTCGGCGCATCCTTCACCTCCCGAGAGGTGATGCCGTGAATTTCTGAGGCTGCAGCGGGAATAGGCACGCCCGGGTTCACCAGGCGGTCAAGCTTTGCCTCCTCGAATATCCGGCCATTGACGATGCGGACAGCCCCGATTTGCACCGCCCTAGCAGAGCGCGCGTCGAGACCCGTCGTTTCGAGATCGAGAACGACACCTGACAGCGCAACGAGGGGTGTCGCATTGTTCGGGGCGGACATAGGGCCTCGCAATTCGGCTCTTCCGGCATTTTGGCTCCCGAGGGCGTACCACATTGCCAGCTCGGCCCACGGTTGTCAGCAGATCGCATTGCGCCAGACGCAGCGCCTTTGCTTGTATAACTGGCACCGCCAACACCGACACGGCATTCCGCACCGCGCCAAGTAGCCGGCGACGAATTTGGATGGAGACGACATGTTCCAAAGCTTCGAGGCACCGACCGAGCTCGAGAGCTCGATGGATCGCATTAATCGCCTCCGCTCTCTGCTTCCGGAGCTTCGCGTTGATGCCGTGCTGGTGCCCCGCGCAGACGAGCATCAGGGTGAGTATGTTCCAGCCTCGGCAGAGCGCCTGAAATGGCTAACTGGTTTTTCCGGATCAGCCGGCATAGCGGCCATTACGCGCCGCGCGGGTGCACTGTTCGTCGACGGCCGTTATACCGTTCAGGCTCGTTCCCAGGTTTCGAAGGAGCTGGAGATCCTCCAGGTTCCCGAAGCGCGCTTGTCCGACTGGCTTCGTCAGAAGCTGAGGCCCGGAGCAGCGGTCGGATTCGACCCGCGCCTCCATACCGTGAGCGAAATCGAGCGGCTCACCGAGGCGCTGGCAGACCGAAACATCAAGCTCAAGCCGCTGGCGCGAAATCCAGTCGACCGGCTTTGGGGCGCCGAGCGGCCGCCAGCACCCATGGGCAAGGTTCGCCCGCACCCGTTGAAATACGCAGGCCGCGCAGCCGAGGACAAAATTGCAGAAATCCAGAAAGCCCTGAAGGCAGATGGCCAGGACGCCGTAGTACTAACGCTGCCGGACTCGATAGCCTGGTTGTTCAACATCCGCGGCAGCGACGTGCAGCACAACCCGGTTGCCCTCGCCTTCGCGATCGTGCCCGCGCAGAGTAAGCCGGAGCTGTTCATCGCACAGGAAAAGCTCGATGCCGAGGCCAAGGCCCACCTTACCTTTGTAAGGATTAGCGAGCCGGAGGCGCTGGGCGCGAAGCTTGGCCAGCTCAAGGCGGCGGGCAAGCGCGTCCGGCTTGATCCGAACACCGCTTCGTGGTGGGTCGCCCGGCAGCTTGGAGGACCCCAGCGGATTGCGCGGGCGCAGGACCCCTGCATTCTCCCGAAGGCCCGAAAGAACGAAGTCGAAATCAAGGGCGCGCGGGCCGCACACCTCCGTGACGGCGCTGCTGTCGTCCGCTTTCTCGCCTGGCTCGACAGGGAAGCACCGGGCGGCCGTCTTGATGAGATCACTGCAGCCCGCAAGCTCGAAGAGTTTCGAGCCGAAACCAAAGCCCTCCTGGACATCAGCTTCGACACGATTTCGGCCTCCGGCCCTAACGGAGCAATCGTGCACTACCGCGTGACGGAAGCAACGAACCGCCGGCTGAAATCGGGGGAGCTTTATCTCGTCGACTCAGGAGGCCAGTATCTCGATGGCACGACGGACATCACGCGCACAATTGCCATCGGCCGCCCCTCTGCGGAGATGCGGGAGCGGTACACGCTCGTCCTGAAAGGCCATATCGCCATCGCAACCGCGCGCTTTCCCAAGGGGACACGGGGGATCGACCTCGACGCCTTCGCTCGCCGTGCGCTCTGGGAAAAAGGGCTCGATTACGACCACGGAACGGGGCACGGCGTCGGAAGCTATCTTTCTGTGCACGAAGGGCCTCAGTCGATCTCTCGACGCGGAATGGCGGTGCTGGAGCCGGGCATGATCATCTCCAACGAGCCCGGCTACTATAAGGAGGGCGCTTATGGCATCCGCCTCGAAAACCTCGTGCTGGTCACCAAGCCCGAAAAGGTGCCCGGCGGCGATCGCGAGATGATGAGCTTCGAAACACTGACCCTTGCGCCATTCGATCGACGCCTGATCAAGGTCGATCTGCTCACGCCAGCAGAGATCACATGGGTGGACGATTACCACGCCCGCGTCCGGCAAATGCTGGCCCCGCAGCTCAACGCTGAGGATCGATCTTGGCTGGAGGCTGCGACGGCTCCCTTGCGCTGATTTCGTGAGGTACTACGCGCTGGTGATTTCCGCCAGCGCTCCGCGATCTAAGCGGCCGAACGCTGCTGGTGGAAATGGGCTGCCCGCTGCATGATCGAAAACGTGAGCTGCTCGATGAGCCGCGCAACCTTCCCGTATTGGGCAACGAATGAGGTGCGCTGAGCGGTCGGCTCGCGCCAGCTTGCGCATTCCAGCTCTCTGCAGAACGGCAGATACGGCCGTAGGACACCGAAGCGCGGCGGCATGCGATCGAGCAAGCGTTCGATCGATCCGATCTGAGCCAAGTGGTGCTCGGATGCGTTTCTGTGCCGAATTTTGGAAACCACCGTCCCCAAATGCAGGTCGTCGAAATCTCGATTCGGTGAGACGCGCTCGACCTCATGGCGCAAATGCTCGATCGCTCCGATTGAAATCTCGTTCGGAAGCGTTGGTACAACGAGAAAATCGGATGCTCTGACTGCACCTTCTGAGAACAGAGTCACACCCGGCGGGCAATCGACAATGACCAAGTCAAAATGCGCAGTCAGTTGTCGAATTGCGTTGGCAATGAAGCTGGCTGCCTGCTCGTAGGCAGTATGAAGATTGTTCTCCTTTAGGAAATGAGAAAGGATATCCCGTTCGCTGCGGGGCATGTGCGGACTGGCCGGAAGGCAACTCAAACGGCCTAATGCCTCTGTCACGGTAAACGGGCTCGGAATAACGTATTTGTGGAGCTCACAAGCCGTCGAGGTGGAAAGCGCATTTGAGATGGCAGCATCTAGGGTCCGCCCTTGCGAAACGAGCGCGTTAAACTGCTGGCGGCCGAGGATGGAAATGGACGCGCTACTTTGGAAGTCACAATCGATAAGGGCGATTTTCTTGTTGAATAGAAAGCAGCTCGCCTCCGATACTGCGATCGCCAGCGTCGTCTTGCCGGTGCCCCCTTTCAGGTTCATGAAGGACATGACGCATGGCGTGAGCGCCAGTTTCGTCATCGTTCCGCTCCCCCCAGCATGATTCTTGGAGGATCTTACCCGGAGCTTGCCGTGGCAAAAGGCCGTGTTCCTCCAAAATGCCCTTCTCCACATATTTCCGGTCTCATTGCAACTGCCAGGGGTGAATCAGCGCTGTTTCGCCCAATTGTGTTGGCGAAATTTTCAACCCAGAATTGATTGAAAAGAAGAATTTCCAAATTGGCAAAGTGGACCGGCCATCGCAGAACGCGGGAACGCGGCAGCGCTCGAAAAATATTCGATTAGCAATATGTGAACCGCTAGCCCAGCAGTTGGCGCAGGATCACAACGGAGCCGACGCCGATCACGACAACCGGAAGCAGCGGAAGGCGTGACGCCGCAAGCAGTGTGAGAGATGCCGCAATCAGATCAGCAGGTCCGCCCTTGAACAACGAGGGAGCAATCACTGCTGTAAGCACGGCGACTGGCAGAGCATCGAGCGAAGCTTGCATTCTTGGCGTCGGCTTGACGAAGCGAAGCAGCCACAGCCCACCGACACGGGTAGCGTACGTTGCGACAGCCATGGCGCAAATGGCGGCGAGATTTAAGGTGTCGAGCATCATGGGTGCCGTCGAGCCTGGTGCCGCACCAATAAGGCGGCGACTGTCATCCCTGCGGCCCCGCCGGCGAGAACGTGCCAAACACCGCCAAGACGAGCTTCAACAAGAACGGCAGCGACAGCACTGGCAGCTATGACGAAGCCAGTGGCCGGACCACGCCAGAAGCCGACGATGAGGCCGAGGAAGATGGCAATGAAAGCGAAGTCGAAGCCCCAGACCTCTGGATTTTGGATAGCCGGCCCGACGATTGCGCCCACTACGGTGGAGCAAACGAAACTCGCGTAGAGAAATGCGGCCACTCCTGCGTAGTAGGCCGGGTGCAATCGTCCCCATGCCGCGCGCTGTTCCGCCAGTGCCCAAATCTCGTCAGCCAAAAACGCCATCCCAACGAGGCGCTGCCATGGCCTGAACTCGCCGAGCTTTCGCGCAAGCGAAGCAGACATCATCAAATGTCGCGCATTAATGGTCAGCGCCGTCAGCGCAAGCAGCATCCAGGGCGCAGGCTCCGTCCAAAGATCGATGGCCACCAATTGTGCGCTGCCCGCGAACACGAGGCCGCTCATAAGACCGACCTCTAAAGGAGAGAGACCTTTTTGAGCCGCAAGTGCCCCGAGCAGAAGACCGAACGGTATGACAGCGACAACCGCGGGTATGACGGCCACCGTTCCTTGCCGGAACTCGTCCCAAGCGTTCACGCAGCTATTCCCGCCCGATGAGCTGCAGCCACTCGTCCTCGGTCAGGACGGTGACCCCGAGCTCGCGCGCCTTCGCGAGCTTCGAACCAGCGTCGGAACCTGCCACGACGTAGTCCGTCTTTTTCGAGACCGAGCCGGCCACCTTCGCGCCCATGCGCTCGGCCTGCGCCTTGGCCTCGTTGCGCGTCATGCGCTCGAGGCTGCCCGTAAACACGACGGTCTTGCCCGCCACCGATGACCTTGCAGCCGTCACCCGGGTGTACGGCTGGACAGTCACCTCCTCCAGCAGCTCATCGAGTGCCTTCTTGTTGAGTGGCTCTGAGAAAAAGTCGATCAATGCGTCGACGACCGTCTCGCCGATGCCTTCGATGTTATCGATGTCGCGATAAGCGTCGCTGCCGTGCCCGCCTTCGATCGCAGCCTCAACGGCCGCACGGAATGCGTCCCACGTATGATAGGCATTCGCCAGGTCGCGTGCCGTCGTCTCTCCGACATGGCGGATGCCGAGGGCGTAGATGAACCTGTCCAGAGGCACGCTGCGCCGGGCCTCGATGGCTTTGAAAAGGTTCTCTATCGACTTTCGGCCATAGCCCTTCTTGTGGATGAGCTTATCGCTCCGCTCCGCCTCGCGCCGTGCAAGCCTGAAAATATCAGACGGCTGCCTGATGCGGCCCTCGTCGTAGAAGGCTTCGATCTGCTTCTCCCCGAGCCCTTCGATGTCGAAGGCATTGCGCGAAACGAAATGCCGAAGCCGCTCCTTCGCTTGCGCCGGGCAGACGAGGCCTCCGGTGCAGCGCCGCACGGCATCCGGCTCACCGGTGCGAGGGTTTACCTCGCGCACGGCATGGCTACCGCAGACCGGGCACCTCGTCGGAAATACGAAGGGTTCGGCTCCCTTTGGTCGCTTCTCTTTCACGACGCCGACGATCTGCGGTATGACGTCTCCGGCGCGTTGCACGATGACCGTATCGCCGATGCGGACGTCCTTGCGCTTGATCTCGTCCTCGTTGTGGAGCGTTGCGTTGGCGACCACGACGCCACCAACGGTGACAGGCTCGAGCTTCGCTACGGGGGTCAGAGCACCGGTTCGCCCGACTTGGATTTCGATATCACGCAGGATGGTCATCGCCTGCTCCGCCGGGAACTTGTGGGCTATCGCCCAGCGCGGCGAGCGCGAGACGTATCCGAGTCTTTCCTGCAGATCGATGCGGTTCACCTTGTAGACGACGCCGTCGATGTCGTAGCCCAGCGTCGCGCGGTTCTCAGCAATGTGCCGATAGACGGCCAGCATCTCATCGAGACTGCGGCAGAGCCGGGCCAGGGGGTTCGTTGGGAAGCCCCACCGGCGATATGCCTCGTACACCCCCCATTGCGTCGGAGCCGGAAGGCTCGAGGCCTCGCCCCATGCGTAGGCGAAGAACTTGAGCGGGCGGCTTGCCGTTACTTTAGGGTCGAGCTGGCGAAGTGATCCCGCCGCCGCGTTGCGTGGATTGGCGAATACCTTCTGACCAGCGGCGGCCTGCGCCTCGTTGAGCCTCTGAAAATCAGCATGCGACAGATAGATCTCGCCGCGAATGTCGATCGTCTCCGGGAAGTCTTTCGCGGCGATCGTGTGCGGAATGTCTCGAATCGTTCGAACGTTGGCGGTCACGTCCTCGCCTTCGGTCCCGTCGCCCCGTGTTGCTGCCTCGACGAGCCGGCCGCGCTCGTAACGGATCGAGATGGACAAGCCGTCGATCTTCGGCTCGGCCGTGAACTCCAGCAATTCGTCAGACTTCATGCCCAGAAACCGGCGCACGCGGTCGACGAACTCACCGATCTCCGCCTCTGAGAAGGCGTTGTTGAGCGACAGCATGGGCACGCGGTGCCGAACCTTGCCGAACGCCTCGACCGGTGGCGCGCCAATCCTACGTGACGGGCTGTCAGGGCGGATTAGCTCGGGAAAGCGTGCCTCGATCTCCGCGTTACGGCGGACCAGGGCGTCATACTCGGCGTCGGAGATTTCAGGCGCCGCGAGCTGATAGTAGAGGCGGTCGTGATGAGCAATTTCGGCCGCGAGCCGAGCGAGTTCCGCCTGCGCCTCCTCCGGAGTGAGTGCCGAGACAGGCTTATGAGAGAGAGCCGAGATTGTCATGTGGCAGCCACAGCAGCATGAGTCAGCGCTTGGTGGCACGCTGCCCCAACTGAATCAAGCTCCAATCCTGGTTCTACCCCGGGCCGGGTTACGCTGCTGACAGCATCAGCTTCGCTCGGACTCAGCGGGAGCTGATGCGCACAGGACGCTCGGTCAGCAGCCCGTCAGGCGAAGGCTCTCGATCGGCGAACACGCGCGCCAGCGGCACGGCTTCGCCGCGGAACTGCTGGGCCCACAGCAGCTCGACGACCTGCGGCTCGGGCCGTAACCGCATAGGTGGTAGCTCGCCAGCTTGGTCCAGGAGCTCGAAGGTCTTGGCAACGTCCGGGTGCTCCATGCGCGCGAGAGCGGGATCGTCCGGAGATGGTGTTTCGGTCAAATAAGGGATGATCGGAAACGGACGGTAGAAGAGCTCCTCGGGGTGCTCATCGTCGTATTCGGGTGCTACGGCCCATTCTGTGGGAGGTGCCTCGATTTCAGGCTCCGTATCCGGTCGCCACGCCGCACCCCATCCAAATCGCCCGAGCCGAGATCTCAGCTCCGCATCTAGCTGCGAATCGAGGGCCGCTAACTGCATATCTTCCGATTTTCGCGTGAATGGCAGCGAGTTCGTGAGATCCTGCTCTGAGGAAGGCGGCTCGTTGGGTCCGAAGGATGCCTGGAGGAGGCGAGGTGGCTCCGGACCAAGGCTTGCGAGCGACGCGAGTTGCGTCAGTTTCATACGATCCTCATCCGACGGCCTGCTCGCAACGGCAGGACGGCTTGCAGGCTGAGGGCCGACGAGAAGTTTTGGCGCGGGCGCCTGCTCCTTGTTGGCCGTGGTCGGACTGGGTTCTGGCCTGGACGGCATGACCAAAGCGATGCGCTGCTGCTGAACGGATTTAGGCCCGGTCTGCGGAGGGGCCTTTGAACCGGCGCTGGCAATTTGCGTCCGCCGGCCAGCTCCTCGTCTCAGGTCGTGATATGCAGCGATCTGCTGGGCGAGATCGACGTGCTTCGTCCTGGCGATCTGCACGTCGGCGGGTGTCAGCGGCTTGCCATCTGCCGGAATGTGTTTCGTACGCCCGTCCGGGAACAGTAGCGCCAGCTCGTGGCGCGGCAGGCGCGGCCAGGCCCGCACGCGGTCGGTGTCGACGTGCACGAACGGAATTGCCGATGTTGGATAGTAGCCGACACCGCCGCGCTCCCGCACCAATGCGGAGTACCGAAGGCGGCGGATCGGCACATCAGGGAAATGAACGTCGGCTGCCTTGCCCAAGATATGCCGGCTCTGCGACGCCTGCCCACCACGCGTCTTACGCAACATTTCGTTCGTGGAGCGCGAGCGGTAGCCTGAGATGATGTGGATGGGCTCCTTGGAGCCGAGCTCCGCGTGCATTTCCCAGAGCAGGTCGATCAGCTCGGGGTCCATGCGGGTCGCTTCGTTCTTGCGCCAATCCCGCATGATCCAGTTGATCTGCTCCATCGCCGCGGGGACGTACTTGCCGTCCTTCTTGTACTCGACCGTTATGGTTTCCTTGGTGTGGATGTTGTAGAGCGAGATCGTGCGGGTCGGCGATAATTCCGCCTGGAGCCGGGGCGCCCAATAAGCGGCAACGAGTGCCGCCACGACGACACCGGCGAGGAGACTCAGCTTACGCGTTGACAAAACTAGCCCCACCCCTGACCGAACGCTGTCTGCCTTAAGGCCGCAGTGTGCTTTGATTTGGAGCGGCCCGTAGCAGTTCTTTAGCGCTAACGCTGGATTGTTAACCTCCCGTTAAGTCTCCCCTCAGACCACCTCCTAAAACGTCAGTCGGGCGATAAAGAGGCAGACGGAGGGAATTACCCTATCCGATGGCGGATCTTGTTCCGCCCGCACACCAAAACGGCAGCAGCCCCGTGCACGAGGAAGCACGGGGCTGCTGATTGCGGATGTTTCGATGCCTTCGACTGCTTCAGTGGCCGAACACGCGGCGCACCCAATCCGGCTGACGTGAAGACGAAGGAGAGGTCCACGTCGGCTGCGTTTCGGCAAGGCGGCTGACAACTTCCGCTTGAACGGCGCCCAAGTCCTCTTTCTTTCGGGCAATGAGATGCGCCTTGCCTTCGAGGCCCATCTGGATCAGCTTCTCGTGCCCGTAAACATCGGACGCCGTCTTCAGCTTCCCGTCATCGTCAACCCATGCGGTGAAATAGGTGATGTGGACGGGGATCTTGTTGTCCAGCTTGATGTGATTGTCGCGCGGACCGCGCTTCACCACCCAATCCACCCGGCTGCGGTCCCAGCCCTTGTCGTACGCCAAAAGAATCTCGGCGAATTTCAACGGGTCGCGGACACGCACGCAGCCGTGGCTGAACATGCGCTGCGAGTTGGCGAAGAGGTGCTTCGACGGCGTGTCATGCATGTACACGGCATGCTTGTTCGGGAACAAGAATTTGACCACGCCAAGCACGTTGCTGGGACCTGGCGGCTGATAAACGTGGAAATTGCGAATATCAGTTCGCCGCCAATCAACACGCGCTGGATCGATGTCGCGGCCGCGATATTGAATCCGCAAATTGTTCCGCTCAAGGATGTTTCCTCCCCGGATCAATCCCGGCAGGATCTCCTTGACCTTGATGCTGTTGGGCACCCCCCAGAATGGGTGGAAGACGATCGTCTCCATCTCGTCTGAGAAGATTGGCGTCTGTGTATCCGGCTTGCCGACAATCAGACGCTCCGAATGGATTGTCTCGCCGTTGTGCACGACTCGGAGAGTGAACTCGGGGACGTTGGCCCAGACATAGAACCGCCCAAGATCCTCCGGCATCCAACGCCACTGCTCCATGTTGTGGAGGATCTTGCGCAGTTTCGCTTCGTCCGTGGCCTTGTTTCCGCCTTTCGCCTTGCCCGCTTTGCCTTTGGGAGCGACGTCCGCCTCGGCGTCCTCAACGGGCAGCCGGTTGCGCTTGATGTCCAAGTAGGCTTGGCGAAGCTTTTCGAACTGCGGATGCTGCGGATGCAATCCCCGCAGGTAGGCATCGACGGCATCAGCTTGAGCAATTCCAGCCAAGACATCGGACGGGGGCAGCAAAGGCGGCTCGCGATCGATGTAGTTCGAAAGCTGCCGCGGATTTATGCGCCCACCGCGGGCGTGGTTGGCATACTTGAGCACAGCGAGAGATAGCTTGAGCTCGGCTCTAGCGATCTCGGCCGGATCATCCGACTGAGGCGGCGACGGCAGCTCGAATGCAGATGCTTCGAGGCCCCAATCATCGGCCCGCTGGATTTCGGCCATGGCTGCTTCGGCACGGGTATTGAAGGCTCCGTCCTCGATCCAGAGCAGATCGTCACCACGGCCTTCGTAGAAAGCCGTCAGGGCGTCGCGCTCTTCGTCCTTCAGGCCTTCGGCCTCAACGATGAGCCGCAGAACTTCAGGCTCGAACTTGCTCACTACCGGGAGCGGTTCAGCCACTGCCGCTGTATCTGAGCTTGAGGTCGCTTCCGGCCCCGAGGCGGTGCTTGGCTGCTCGGATCCTACATCCTCCAAGTCGGCTTCTGCAGCCTCTGACTGAGCCGGGTCGTCAGTGGACTGCTCGACCGCCTCCGCCGCCTCCGGCGTAGAAGACGGCACCTGCTCAGACGCCGTTTCCTGCTCAGGCGCTGCCTCCTCGGAGCCAATTTCCGCAGCTTCTGCCGGAGAGGCAGATTCATCACTCAGCGGATCGACCGCTGCCGCTTCCGGCGTCGACGCCTTTTGAGGCTCTGAATTCGCTGCTTCCTGCTCGGGGGACGGGTCGAGACCAGGATCGGCTACTGCTTCCACCGACGCAGCCGGATCGTCAGTGTCTGGCTCGAGCGCCACGCCGGCTGGTTCTGATCCGGCCTCGAGATCCTCGGCCTCGCTCGCACTTTCGCTCGTTGCTGGCTCGCCCGAGTCGGACTCAGGCGAGTCGGACGCAGGCGAAAGGCCCACGGCCTCATCGTCGACGGCATCGCGCGGCTCGATCGCAGCTGTCGCCGGTCCAGTAACTTCGGGCGCCTCTTCAGCAGATACTGCGCCGGTCGTACCGCTGACGGGTGCCGATACGGCTGACCTGCTGTCATCGCCTGCTTCGGTGCGCTCCGGCTCCGCCGTGGCGAGTGCTGCGCTTGTCAAAACGGCGGACAGCGTCAGTCCGGAGAGCAAAGTCAAAGCAGGTCGCATCAGGATCCTCCATGCGGCTGAGCGGTAAGTACATTGCTCCAGCTCAGCCAGCAACTGTTACACGCCTGATGTTTCCTGAGAATCTTCTTTTGTCGGAACTGTGGCCGAAAGGACAAACGCTCCGTTCAATGCCTCCTTCCGACACGTAAATAAGACGTGATCTCCACCTCAGTGAGGGCGAGGATTTAGCCCATATTCCTGCATCTTCCGGTATAGCGTCGAACGACCGATTCCCAGCCGGCGTGCAACTTCGGACATGTGCCCCCGATAGCGACCGAGGGCCAGCCGGATCATGTCCGCCTCGACATCGACCAGCGAGCGAACCTCACCTGTATCGGTCACCGCCGGTATGCCGATCGACCTGGCGCCGTCCGACTGCTTCAGCTCGATCGTACGTGGCACCCGGTCATCGGCGCCGATCATGGCAGGTCCAGTGTAAAGCTCCGGCTCCTTAGGTGGCGGCGCAGGCGGCACCTCTGGAGCAAAGCCTTCGACGTGCATCGCGATCTGTGGGAACTCGGCGACCGTCAGCTCAGGCCCGTCAGCCAGAACGACGGCGCGAAATACCGCATTCTCCAGCTGGCGGACGTTTCCGGGCCAGGAATAGCGCATGAGCAACTGTAACGCCTGCTCGCTGATGGAGGTGACGTTCTTGCCTTCCTCTGCCGCGAACCTCGCCAGGAAATGGTAAGCAAGTTCGGGCACGTCATCGAGCCGCTCACGCAGTGGCGGAACCCAGATTGGGAATACGTTGAGGCGGTAGAACAAGTCCTCCCGGAACCGGCCCGATTTCACCAGCTCGATCATGTCGCGGTTGGTCGCCGAGATCAGCCGGATGTTGACTTTGACTGGCCGTTTCGCCCCGACGGGATCAATCTCGCCATCCTGAAGAGCACGCAACAGCTTCACCTGGGCATCCAGCGGCAGCTCGCCCACCTCATCGAGGAACAGCGTGCCGCCATCAGCCTCCTGGAACTTGCCGATGCGCTTTTCAATCGCGCCGGTAAACGATCCCCTCTCGTGACCGAAAAGGATGCTCTCAACGAGGTTCTCGGGGATGGCACCGCAATTGACGGTGACGAACGGCTTGCCGGCTCGATCGCTTTCGCCCTGAATGGCACGGGCGATCAGCTCCTTGCCGACACCCGATTCCCCTTCGATGAGCACTGGAATATTGGAACGGGCTGCACGCCTGCCGAGCGAGACCACTCGTTCCATTGCCTTGCCGGCGATGAGATCGTCGAAGGTCAGCGTCCCTTCGCTTTTTCGTCTGAGCCTCGTGACCTCGCCGCTCAACGCGCGCAGCTTGAGCGCAGTGTTTATCGAGACTTCGAGTCGTTCAGGGCTGATCGGCTTGACGATGAAGTCCACCGCGCCCGCACGTATGGCATTGACGGCACCATCGATGGAGCCGTGTGCCGTCTGTACGATTACCGGCGGCGAGCCTGGTCTTCCGCGAAGCTGCTCCAGCACAGCCGTGCCATCGACGTCAGGCATTACAAGATCGAGGAGGACCAAAACGATGTCGTCCTTCTCGGGGCCGGTCAGGATGTGGAGGGCCTGATCCCCTGACGCAGCGGTCTTGGTTTCGAAACCGAACCTCTTGACGCACTCTTCCAGAATACGGCGCTGGGCCGGATCGTCGTCGACGATCAAAACGCGCTTTGCCATGATCAACTCGAACTCAATACGCAACGCAACACAATCGAACTGGCATGCGGATGCTCACATGCTCAGTCCATCTCCGGCACAAGAGCACGGCATCCGTAAACAAGCGGTTGCCTCTGGAACCAATGCGGGGCTGTGGACCTGCCCGCGCATTGCTTGAACCCCGCGCCGCTGGCCCGCACATTAGGCTTCATGCCCCAGGCGAATAGAACAAGGTAGAACGGGAGTCCCTGAATGATCGTCGAGCAGTCCAAGGTCATCGAGCAGCCGACGCGTATGGCACAGGCCGGTGTGGCATCGGCGAGCACCGCCGTCGATCTCGGCCCCATGCCGGAATGGGATCTCACCGACCTGTATCCAGCTCCCGATTCACCGGAGGTCGAGCGGGATTTCGCCGCTGCCGCCGCCCAGGCCAAGCGCCTCAAGCAGACCTACCAGGGCCAACTCGTCGCCATGGGGCGAGACGGCGCAAGGCTCGCACAAGCCGTGAAGGAATACGAGCAGCTTGCCGATCTCATGGGCCGGCTGGGCTCCTATGCGGGCCTGCTTTATGCCGCCGATCAGTCGGACCCCGTCCGTGCCAAGTTCTTCGGAGACACCAGCGAGCGGCTCACGAATATTTCGAACGACCTCATCTTCTTCGAGCTGGAGCTCAACAAGATCGAGGATGCGGACCTGGCCGAAGCGCTTAAGCATCCCGATCTGGCGCGCTACAAGCCGTGGTTCGACGACCTGCGCAAGGAAAAGCCCCACCAGCTCGACGAGAAGCTGGAGCAGCTTTTTCACGAGAAGGCTCAGACCTCCCGCGGCGCCTGGGATCGACTTTTCAATGAAACCATGGCGGCGCTGCGTTTCCCGGTCGAAGGTGAGCCGCAGCCCCTGGCGCTCGAGCCCACGCTCAATCTGCTGTCCCATGCCGACGAAGACCGTCGTCGGGCCGCCGCCGAAGCGCTGGCGAAGGTCTTCAAAGAGAATCTTCGTCTCTTCACTCTAATCACGAACACGCTCGCCAAGGACAAGGAGATCTCTGACCGCTGGCGCAAGTTCAAGGACGTGGCTGACGCCCGGCATCTGGCCAACCGGGTCGAGGGTCCGGTGGTCGAGGCGATGGTATCGGCGGTGCGAGCGAGCTATCCGAAGCTTTCCCATCGCTATTACACAATGAAGGCGCGCTGGCTCGGCAAAGACCGGCTGGCGCACTGGGACCGCAATGCGCCGCTGCCGGAAAAGCCGGAGCGCATCGTTCCCTGGTCCGAGGCGCAAGAGATCGTGCTTACAGCCTACCAGGGCTTCTCACCGGAGATGGCCGGCATCGCCCGCCGGTTCTTCGACAATGGCTGGATCGACGCGCCTGTGCGGCTCGGCAAATCGCCTGGCGCCTTTGCACATCCGACCGTGCCATCCGCCCACCCCTACGTGCTGCTGAACTACCAGGGCAAATCGCGCGACGTGATGACCTTGGCGCACGAGCTCGGCCACGGCGTGCATCAGGTCCTTGCTGCGCCCCTCGGGCCATTGCTCTCCCAGACCCCGCTAACGCTGGCCGAAACGGCCTCGGTCTTCGGCGAGATGCTGACCTTCCGCGCCCTGCTCGCCGACGCCAAGGACGCGCGCGAGCGCAAAGCTCTGATGGCCTCCAAGGTCGAGGACATGCTGAACACGGTCGTCCGGCAGATCGCGTTCTACACGTTCGAGCGCAAGGTGCATGAGGAGCGGCGCAAGGGCGAGCTCACGCCCGATCAAATCAACGAGATCTGGATGGAGGTGCAGGCCGAAAGCCTCGGGCCGGGTATCGAGCTGAAGCCGGGCTACGAGGTCTTCTGGACCTACATCCCGCACTTCATCCACTCACCGTTCTACGTTTACGCCTACGCGTTCGGCGACTGCCTCGTGAACTCGCTTTACGCCCTCTACGAGGAGGCTCATCCGAATTTCGTGGCGAAGTACTTCGACATGCTGAAAGCCGGCGGCTCCAAGCACCACTCGGAGCTATTGGCCCCCTTCGGCCTAGACGCCCGCCAGCCCGAGTTCTGGCAAAAAGGTCTGAACGTCATCGAGCGGATGATCGACGAGCTGGAGACGTTGGACCGGATCGCGTGAGCAATCGCGAGTTTGAGGCAGTGGCAACTGGCGCTGCCTCGTACTCAACGGTGCGTTCGTAAGAAGCTAACCAGCCACTATCACAGATGGGTTGCCCTCCTGGACGCGGCCGACAATTCTGGCTGCGGCATACCCGGCCTTTTCGATGCGGTCCACGATCTCAGTTGCCCGGTCTGCAGTGCACGCGACCAGGAGACCGCCCGACGTTTGCGGATCTGTCAGCAAATGCCGCCGCCAGTCCGGCAACTCCGAGGGAAGCGACACGTGCTCCCCGTAGCTTGCCCAATTCCGGTGTGAAGCGCCTGTCACGAAGCCTTGCTGGGCAAGACGAGCCGCTTGGGAAAGCAGAGGTACCTGATCTGGTTCGATCTCGATGGAAACGCCTGATCCGCGCGCCATCTCAAGTGCATGACCAAGCAGCCCGAACCCCGTGACATCTGTGATGGCATGCACGTCCGGATCCTTTGATAGCTCACCGCCGATCCGATTGAGCAGGGTCGTGGAGCTGATCATCTCCTCGTATCCCGCAGAATCGAGCTCACCCTTCTTGATGGCAGCCGAATAAATTCCGACACCAATGCCCTTTGTGAGGATCAACGCATCTCCGGCGCGTGCTCCTGCATTGCGTCGCAGATGTTCCGGCCGGCATGTGCCAATAACGGCCAGACCATAAACCGGCTCAGGGCAGTCGATTGAATGACCGCCCGCAACCGGAATTCCGGCAGCGGCGCAGACTGATGACCCGCCTTTCAAGATTTCACGAACCGCATCGGTTGGGATTTTATCGACGGGCATCCCGAGCACGGCCAGCGCCATGATCGGAGTTCCGCCCATGGCATAAACGTCTGAAATGGCGTTGGTCGCGGCGATACGGCCGAAATCGAATGGATCATCGACCATCGGCATGAAGAAGTCCGTGGTTGCGATGATGCAGGTATTCTCATCTAGCTGCCAAACGGCAGCATCGTCTGCCGTTTCGGTACCGACGAGAAGCTGCTTGTATACGCCAGCTGCCGGCTGATCAGCCAGCAGTTGCTGCAAAACCGACGGTGCAAGCTTGCACCCACAGCCGCCGCCGTGAGCAAGTGCCGTCAATCGTACTGTCGTCATCGTTCGTCCTCGCAATTGTCGGCGCTAAGCCGACAGGAAATCGGCGTAGATTCCATTCGCCCAAACGAAATCTTCCTCAACCAAGTCGGCGGAGCGAAGATCTATGTCAAACTGCTGCTGCTCGATTTGGCCATCCGGTCGGAAAGCATACTCGAATTTGACGGCGATGGCTTCCCGCGGTTCCCCATTCACCAGCATATAGCAAAGATTATCCGGCAGGATTGGCTTGACCTCCTTATCGGCCAGCCTGAGGCCGATGTATTGAGCGACAATGCGGCCCATGGCGTTCGCGACATGGCCGCTCTTCGGATAATGCCCGAAAAGCGGTGAAATCACACCCATGGAATCACCAATTATGTAGACGTCCGGGTCCGCTTTCGCGTGAAGCATCGTAGGGTGAATATCCGCCCATCCCGTCGGCCGGCCCTCAGGTGACTTCGCGATGAGATCGGCCATCCACACGAGATCGCTCGCCTGATGCGGCGACATCAGCACCGCATCATCAAATGTGAAATCGCCCGCTTCGGTCTTGATCTTCTTGTTGAACGGATCGACTTCGCGAATTTTGGCGTTCGGGACGTGGGTAATAATGTCGGGATAAAGCTCCTCGAATGCTTGCCGGAATCCCATGCCGATTGGCGCAACGCCAGGTTTCGGATCGAGGATGACGATTTTCGCAGGGATTTTGTTCTTCTTGAACCACCACGCCATGATGCAAGCCCGCTCGTATGGTGAGGGCGGACAGCGATGCGGTGGCGGAGGCAAGGTCATGACCATCGTGCCGCCGGTGAAGTTGCGGATTTTCCGCTTCAGCGCCAGATGCTCGGCATTTGGGATATATGCCGATGGAAATGCGGTGCGTGTGTAATCGGCGGCAAAACGGTCGTTACCGAACCATGCCTCGAAGGCGTAACGAATGCCACCCGCGAGGATCAGAAAGTCATATTCGATGCTGCCCTGAGCGGTGCGAACCTGCTTCTTGCCGCGGTCGATGCCGGTGACCTCGGTTTGAATGAGGTGATAACCGTACTTGCGGGCCGGCCCGAACATGTCATGCATGAGAAAGTCGCTGTCGACGATATCGATCAGCCACTTGTTGCTCATGGGGCAAGACCAGAAAATCGGGTTCCGCTCCAGCACGACCACTTCGGCATCGGGCGCTGCTTCGCGGAGATGACGCGCAGCGGAGAGCCCTCCCCATCCCCCTCCGGCGATCACGACCCGCTTCTTGCTGCCTCTGGCCAGGAGCTCCGGTGATGTCATGATCAGCGGCTGAGCTAGGGCCGGAACGCTACCGACGACGGAAAGCCCCGCCGCACCGATCATGACATCGCGACGTGTCAAGGTCATTGGTTAACCCCCATCAAAGAACCAACTTCAGAAATTTCGATTGTTTCGGTCGCAACCCGCCGCCAGGCAGCTGCCAGCGCTTTTCCGGCAATTTGGATGTCTTCCCGAGTCGTCGATCGCCCAAGCGACAGGCGAATCGCGCCGAGCGCCTTTTCGGGAGAAACGCCTATGCCAGTCAGAATGGCGGAGGGCTCCTCGCTGCCGGCGTGACAGGCCGAGCCTGTCGAGGCCATCACCTCGGGGCAAGCTTCGAGAATCCGGTTGCCAGACGCGTTCGGGAAAAGAACATTCAGCGTGTCGGGAAGGCAATTGACTGGATCGCCAGCGAGGTCCAGCCCGGGCACCTCACTCTTAAGAAGCGAGAGCAGCTCAGCCGACAGCTGAGCCATACGCTTCCGCGTCTCGTCGAGACGGCGGGAGGCGATTGCGCAGGCTGCGCCCAATCCGACGATGAATGCGACATTTTCAGTGCTCGGACGAATTCCGCGCTCCTGCCCCGCTCCCACAATAAGCGGCGGCAACTTAACGCCTTTGCGGACATAAAGCGCGCCGACTCCTTTCGGAGCATAAAGCTTATGTCCCGCAATGGTCAGCAGGTCGACGCCCAGCTCCCTGACGCTGACCGGAATTTTGCCCACCGATTGCGCGGCATCCGTATGAATGAGTGCACCGCGCCTTTTCGCTTCGCGAGAAATTCTCGCGACTGGCTGAATCGTTCCGATTTCATTTTGCGCATGGATGATCGTGACGACAGCCGTTTGGTCATCGATTGCGCTTGCGACATCGTCCGAGGAAACGATGCCGTTCCTTTGCGACGGAACACGCCTGACCCCGTAGCCTGAACGCTCCAGCAGGTCACAGCACGCAGCCGTTGCCGGATGCTCGATGTTGGATGTGACGATATTCGACCTGCCGTGGCCTAAAGCGACGGCACCGCGAATTGCGAGATTGCTCGCTTCCGTGGCGCCGCCGGTGAAGATGATCTCTTCGGGGGCAGCCTCGATGAGGCTGGCGACGCGTGCCCGTGCTTCCTCAACGGCATCGCGTGCCCGTTTGCCCAGGGGGTAGCTGGATGACGGGTTGCCGAACTCGCCCTGCAGGAACGGCAACATCGCGTCGAGCACCTCCGGATCGACGGGCGTTGTCGCGTTATAGTCGAGGTAAATCTGACCCACAGCGTCATCCCTTCGGAAAAAAGCCGGGCGCAGCTGATCCGCGCCCGGCCGGACTGAACGCAGCCGTCAGGCCGTCACTTCCTTGGCCGTGATCTTGTAGGTGAACGTATCGGGATCGAGGCAATCGAGCCTGCCCTCCGCCGTCTCGGCCTGCGGGTACATCAGGAATTCCAAGGTTGGTCCTTTGGCGTCCGGCAGGTCGAGGTCGTGCGCGACGTTGTAGGCGAGCCAGTTGCCCTCCCACGAGCCGAACAGAGCCTTCCGCGCAGCGGCCACCTTGTCGTCCGAGATGGGCAGATTGCCAGGCGGCTCCTCGAGGATCACCTTGCGGACATCGGCGGGGTCGACCGGCACCCAGCCGAACCCTGTCAGGTAAACCTCGGCGCGGCAATGCTGCGCCTTCGTCACGACCTCGGAGCCCGCACCCAAGCTCTTGTAGCCGAATTTCGATGGCGCAACGCGGAGCCCGTAAATGTCGCGGGCCGGAAGCCCTGCTGCACGCGCGAGGCCCACGAAAAGCGCGTTCAGATCGGCGCACTTGCCGCCGAGATTGCCGCTCTTGAGCATCGCGGCGACGTCGCCCGTGCCGCAGCCACGAGTCTTGGGATCGCGATGGGTATTCTCGACGATCCACTCATAAATCCGGCGGGCTTTCTCGATGTCGCTCGTCGCCCCGGCCGTGATCTTGTCGGACGTTTCCTTCACGATCCCGTCCGTAGGAATGAGCGCCGTTGCTGACGTAAACAGCTTGCGCTCTTCATCCGAAAGCGCGGGCGCGCTGCCGGGCTTGCTCAAATCGACGGCGCGATCCTGTGTCGAGAACCGGCTCGTCACTTCGACCACGGGGGCCTTCTCCCCTTCGTTCCAAACAACGTGCAGGAATTCGGCGCCATACTTGGGGTCGCGCTTGATCTCGGCGGTCCTGGCATTCGTTTTCCAAGTGCTGCCCCCTGGCACGAACCAGTCCTCGCTCTTAAAGGCCGGCAACGGTACCCACGCCTGCACGACGCCAGCGGGCTGGTTGATTTCGAGGCGTGTCACTGCCTCGAAGGTGCGCCAAGCGCCCGGGTTGGGGGCGAATGGACTCTTAGCGGCTGCAAAACGGGGACACGCCATCGCTGCGGCTAACACCCCTCCGGCTTTCAGCACTTCCCGCCGATTGATCGCCATGCTTTCTCCTCCGAGTTACTGGGTGGGTTGGTTTGGACGCGCTTCTTGCAGTTCACTCAATCGGGCCAGCACGTCCGGCCGCGACCAATCGAGGTCTCCCTCGACCTGCATGCGAACGGCTCCGTCAGGGTCGAGCACGAACGTTGTCGGCAACACATTGACGCCCCACGCCTTTGCCGCGGCGCGATCGGCATCAAGCACCACCGGGAATTTGACGGGGTTCTTCTCGAAATACCTTCGCAGTCGTATCGGCGGCTCAGCGACGCTGACTGCCAGGACAGCTACCGCGTCGCCGTTTCGTGCTCTTAGGTTCGAAAGAGATTCCAGCTCGGGCCGGCACGATTCACACCAGGTCGCGAAAAAGTGAACCAGTACGACTTTGCCGCTGATTTGCCCGAGGTCGATCCGAGAGCCGTTGAAGTCGGTGAGCGGTAACGCCGGCCGCGACCCGCCAGAAAAATCCTTCAGCACGCGGGCGCCCGCTCCCGGCTCAGCCGCGACAAAAATATGCGAAGATGTCCAGATAATTAGAGTCAGCAACACCGTCAGCCCGGTCCGGCTGACCTGCCTTCGTTTATCCGCTCGGCTGAAGCCCCGGCACGCGGGAGCCACCTGGTGTTGCATAGGGACTGTGCAAAGCTAGCAAACCTTCCGGGTTGGTCAAGCCGAATCCAACTAAGACAAATACTGACTTTTCTGCGCTTGCGAAACTTACGCAGCATGAATGCTGCGTTTCACAATTTATTGAGCTTGCGATGTTTTTTTAAGCTCTTGCTGATCTGCAAGCGTACCGTTGACCTATTCTAATTACTATCCTACCCTCTCCTCAGTTGCTGCCTGCACGGGAGGTAATGACCCATGAACATTGAAGTGTCGCGCCGACACTTCATGAAGCTGACAGGAGCGGGTGTGGCGGGGTCTGCCATATCTGCTTTTGGCTTCAGTGAAGCCGAGGCGCAGCTTGCCGCGCATGTTCGACCTTTCAAGCTCACCAATACTAAAGAGGCGCACAGCACGTGCCCCTACTGCTCCGTGAGCTGCGGGATGCTCGTCTACGCTGCTCCCAGCAAGGAGGAGCCGGGTAAGATGGAGGTCGTCCACATCGAGGGCGACGTCGACAATCCCGTCAACCGCGGGACGCTGTGCCCGAAGGGCTCTGCTGCGATCGACTTCATCAAGTCGGAGACTCGGGTCAAGTACCCGATGTACCGCAAGCCGGGCTCGGACAAGTTCGAGCGCGTCTCCTGGGACTTTGCGATGGACCGCATCGCAAGGCTGATGAAGGAGGATCGCGATAAGAACTTCGTCGAAAGGAACAGCGACGGTGTTCCGGTCAATCGCTGGCCGACCGTGGCGTTCCTATCGGGTTGCGCAACCTCCAATGAGACAGGCTGGTTGACCTACAAGTTGGTTCGCGGCCTGGGGATAGTTCAGCTAGAAAACCAAGCTCGCATTTGACACGCCCCGACGGTGGCCAGTTTGGCTCCAACATTCGGGCGCGGTGCAATGACCAACAACTGGACGGACATCCGCAATGCGGACGTCGTCTGGATTATGGGTGGCAACGCCGCAGAAGCACATCCTTGCGGTTTCAAGTGGGTCACTGAGGCCAAGGCGGAACGTGGCGCCAAACTGATGGTGGTCGATCCGCGGTTCACGCGGTCGGCGGCCGTGGCGGATCATTACGCGCCGATCCGGGCCGGTAGTGACATTGCGTTCTTGTCGGGCGTGGTGAACTACCTGCTCACAAACGACAAGATCCATAGGGACTACGTCCTCAATTACACGAACGCGTCCTACATCGTGAGGGAGGATTACTCCTTCCACGAAGGCCTGTTCTCGGGATACGACCAGGAGAAGCGCTCTTACGATCGCAGCTCGTGGGAGTACGAGATCGGGCCCGACGGCTATGCCGTTCGCGATATGACGCTGCAGCATCCGCGCTGCGTGTACCAGCTGATGAAGAAGCACTTCGCGCCTTACACGCCCGAAGTGGTCTCTCGGATCTGCGGTACGCCCCAGGATAAGTTCCTGAAGGTCTGCGAGTGGGTGGCTTCGACTGCGAACGGTGAGCGGTCGATGACCATTATGTACGCCCTCGGCTGGACCCAGCACTCGCACGGCTCGCAGAACATCCGCACGGCCGCGATGATCCAGCTGCTGTGTGGCAACATCGGCATACCCGGTGGCGGTGTGAACGCGCTGCGCGGCCATGCCAACGTTCAGGGGCTCACAGACATTGGAACGTTGTCGGCCTCGATCCCAGGTTATCTGGCGATGCCGATGGAGAATGAGCCGACGCTCGAGGCGTATTTGGCAAAGCGGAAATTTACGCCGTTGCAGCCAAATCAGACGAGCTACTGGCAGAACTATCCGAAGTTCTTCGTGAGCTTCCTGAAGACCTTCTACGGCGATAAAGCGACGCCGGAGAACAACTTCGGGTACGACTGGTATCCGAAGCTCGATGTGGCCTATGACACCCTGCGCATCTTCGAGGCGATGCATCAGGGTAAGACGACAGGCCTCATCTGCCAGGGCTTCAACCCGATGATGTCGGTCTCGCACAAGGTCAAGAACATCGCGGCCTTGTCGAAGCTGAAGTTCCTCGTCAGCATCGATCCGATCGAGACCGATACGGCCCGGTTCTGGGAGAACCACGGCGTCTACAACGACGTGGATCCGTCGCAGATCCAGACCGAGGTCTTCATGCTGCCTGCCGGATGCTTTGCGGAGGAGGATGGGACGTTCACCAACTCCAGCCGCAACATCATCTGGAAGTGGAAGGCGGCTGACATCCCGGGTGAGGGCCGGCGCGATATCGACATCGTCGCTGAGCTCTTCATGCGGCTGCGGAAGCTCTATCAGGAGGAAGGCGGCCCGGGTGCGGAGCAGTTCCTGAACGTGAGCTGGAACTACGCAGATCCGAACTCGCCCACGGCTGACGAGCTCCTGAAGGAGATCAACGGCCGCGCACTGATGGATCTCCGGGACGCCGAGGGCAATGTTGTCCGCAGAGCAGGCGAGCAACTCGCCAGCTTCGGTGAGATGCGAGATGATGGCTCGACGGACGGTGCCTGCTGGATCTACACCGGTGTGTATGGTCCGAAGGGCAACAATGCCCAAAGGCGGGACAACAGTGACCCGTCGGGGATGAACGTGTATGGCAGCTGGGGCTTCTGCTGGCCTGCCAACCGTCGCATCCTCTACAACCGCGCATCGGCGGATCCCCAGGGCAAGCCCTGGAGCGAGGCCAAGAAGTACATCTACTGGGATGGTCAGCGCTGGACGGGTGCTGACGTGCCAGACTTCGTGGCCACGATCCCGCCCGAGCGTGGTACTGGGCCGTTCATCATGAACCCCGAGGGCGTGTCGCGCCTGTGGGTCCGGGGCTTGATGGCTGATGGTCCGTTCCCGGTCTATTACGAGCCGTTCGAGTCTCCGGTGGGCAACCTGCTCTTCCCGAACGTGAGGGGCAATCCGGCGGCTCGCGTGTTCAAGGGCGATATGGACGTCTTTGGCGATGCCAAGGAATTCCCGATCGTCGCGACCACCTACCGGCTCGTGGAGCACTTCCACTTCTGGACCAAGAACCAGAGGAAGAATGCGGTCGTCCAACCGGAATTCTTCGTGGAAATGTCGGAGGAGCTTGCGAAGGAGAAGGGAATCAAGCCCGGCGACATGGTCAAAGTCTGGTCGAACCGCGGCTCGGTGATCGGCAAGGCTGTCGTCACGAAGCGGGTGAAGCCGCTCACGATCGATGGAAAAGTCGTCCATTCGGTCGGCTTGCCGCTTCACTACGGCTTTGTCGGCGAAACCAAGAAGGCGCCGCCGGTGAACACACTGACGCCGCCCGTGGGGGACGCCAACGCTCAAACACCAGAGTTCAAGGCGTTCCTGGTCGACATTGAGCCCTACTCAGGGCCGGTGGCATAGGGAGGCCGAGAACCATGTATCCTCCAATCGCAAACCCCACCACCGAGCCAACTCCCCCGAAATTCGGGGAGGCGGACCTGATACGGCGGTCGGCGTCCACAGTGACGCCGCCTGCCCAACGCCAGACCGAGGTGGCCAAGCTGATCGATGTTTCGAAATGCATCGGCTGCAAGGCCTGTCAGACGGCGTGCCTCGCGTGGAACGATCTCGAAGAGGAGGTCGGCGTGAATGTGGGGGTCTACGAGAATCCCCACGATCTCACGCCGAACACCTGGACGTTGATGCGTTACACCGAGTGGGAGAACCCGGACACCGGTAACCTCGAGTGGCTGATCCGCAAGGACGGCTGTATGCACTGCGAGGATCCGGGTTGTCTCAAGGCGTGCCCGTCGCCCGGCGCCATCGTGCAGTACTCGAACGGAATCGTTGATTTCATCCAGGAGAACTGCATCGGCTGTGGCTACTGCGTGAAGGGCTGCCCCTTCAACATCCCGCGCATCTCTAAGGTCGACAACAAGGCCTACAAATGCACGCTCTGCTCGGACCGCGTCGCGGTTGGACTTGGGCCTGCATGTCAGAAGGCTTGCCCGACCCAGGCCATTGTTTTCGGCCCGAAAGACGAGATGAAGAAGTGGGCTGAGAAGCGGATCGAAGACCTCAAGTCGCGGGGCTACGACAAGGCTGGTCTCTATGATCCTCCCGGCGTTGGCGGCACGCACGTGATGTACGTCCTGCATCACGCCGACAAGCCTGAGCTTTATTCGGGACTGCCCAACGATCCGAAGATCAGCCCCGTTGTGGAAGCCTGGAAGGGCCTCAGCAAATACGCTGGCATGGCCGTTCTCGGCCTGACGGCCGCCTTCGGCTTCATCCACTACATTCTGCAAGGGCCGAACCGCGTGACCGATGAGGACGAAGAAAACGCGGAGAAGCTTGCGGGAGGTGGCACACAATGAGTCAGACGAAAACCTCGGCGCGCGTCCGCGTGCGCCGATATTCGGGAAGCGCCCGCATCAATCATTGGATCGTGGCGATCAGCTTCGTCCTGCTGATGCTGAGCGGGCTCTCACTGTTTCACCCGACCTTCTTCCCGCTGAGCGCGCTGTTCGGCGGGTTGCAGGTCGCACGTGAAGTGCATCCGTGGCTCGGCCTACTGCTTGCGGTCGGATTTCTCGGCTTGTTCATTCGCTTCTTTCCTCAGAACCTGCCGGAAAGGACCGACTGGGTGTGGCTTGCCCGATTGCGGCATGTCTTGACGGCCAACGATCATTATTTGCCGGAAGTTGGCAAATATAACGCTGGGCAGAAGTTCGTATTCTGGTCCCAGTTCGTGCTTATCGCCACCCTTCTCGTCACCGGCATCGGGCTTTGGGATCAGGGCCTTGCCTATGTCGAGAGCGCGCTAGGGTTCAAGGCGACAATCGAACAGCAACGCTGGGCAGCGTTGATCCACTCCATCGCAGCTGTTCTCGCCATCGCGATCTGGATTATCCACGTTTACGCGGCGATCTGGGTGCGTGGCACCATCAGCGCCATGACGCGCGGCACGGTGACCGGCGGATGGGGCTGGCGGCACCACCGAAAGTGGCTGCGGAAGGAAGTTGAGAAAGGCGGTGTGGAGAAAACTGCTTAGTGTTATGCTGGCAGGGTAACCGGCGGCCCCTTTGGAAGAAGGGGCCGCTAATCACACACATCCTCAGTTTGAGGTGGACATGTCTGAGTCAGGCTCTGCCAAGCTTTATACGCCGAACATTGGGGAGGCGGCTAAGCCGCCGCCAGTCGTTCTTCCCTATCCAGCTTCTCTCTTCCTGAACCGGTCGAAGCGCCTCCTAGGTCTGGCGCCAGGGCATCAGCTCGAGAGCTATTTGCGCTTCTTGGCGGCCGTCACGCGAGCGCAGCATGACATCCAGGCCGCATTGCCCGAAGCGACTCCTCCCTCAGCCGAAACGGTCACCCAGGCTGTCGCCCATGGTATGCCGCCTATCCCGCGCACCTCCTCCAAACCAGACGAGCAAGCCGAGACGACAATCGAGCGTTTTCTCGATAGCCTGACCAAGCTCGAGCTGCCGGCAGAGGCCGCCGCTGCCGCCAAATCATTGCAAAGCATGACGAGCGAGCAGCGCCGGGTCTTTATCAAGAATGTGCTCGACGGAACCGACATTCAGGACAGGATCGCTCAGAGCGCGCTTATCCTCGCAGGGCTTCAAGTCCATTTCACGCGATTGGCGGCAAAGCTTGATGCTAGCGTATTGAAGCCTTTCGCAGATGGTGTCTGCCCGACGTGCGGTAGCCGACCGATCGCGAGCTCCGTCGTCAACTGGCCGGGTGCCACCAACACGCGCTATTGCACATGCTCCCTTTGCGCGACGATGTGGTACGTCGTGCGCGTAAAGTGTCTGCTGTGCGGCTCGAATGAGAGCATCAACTTCCGCCTTATCGAGGGGCAGCCGGATACGATCAAGGCTGAGGCCTGCGATAAGTGCCACGGGTACGTGAAGATCTTTTACCAGATCAAAGACCCGACGCTGGAGCCGCTGGCGGACGACGTCGCCTCTCTGGGTCTCGACATGCTGCTGACCCAAGATGGCTGGTCCAGGGGTGGCTATAACCCATTCCTGATTGGCTACTGACGCGCTCCTTATATCGGGGCGCCCAGCGAGCACCGACGATGAACGACACGCTCTCCATGCCGCCAGCGCGCCTGCCATCTGTCGAGCAGGTGTTGCGAACCGACGTCGGCACAGTCGCCACCGAGCGTTTCGGCCACGAGGCGACCGTCAAGGCCGTGCGGCGCGTGCTTGATGACATTCGGCGGACACTCGGATTTGCCGGAACGAACTTGCCCGATAAGCAGACGGTGGCTGCCGAGGCTCTGGAGCTGCTCGAGCGTGAGCACGCACCCAGCGTTCGCCGCGTTTTCAATCTCACAGGCACCGTGCTGCACACGAACCTCGGCCGCGCAATTCTCCCCGAGGTGGCCATCGAAGCAGCCATCTTGGCCATGCGTGAGCCGGTGGCACTCGAATTCGATGTCGACAGCGGCACCCGTGGCGAGCGGGACGACCACGTGCGCGGGCTGATCTCAGAACTGACGGGCGCGGAAGACGCTGCCATCGTCAACAACAATGCCGGCGCCGTTCTGCTGGTGCTCAACACCTTCGCGCGAGGGAAGGAGGCAATCGTCTCCCGCGGCGAGCTGATCGAGATCGGCGGCTCATTCCGGCTTCCGGACATCATGGCACGAGCCGGAGCAGACCTCGTAGAGGTCGGAACGACCAACCGGACGCACCTTCACGATTACGAGCAGGCGATCAGCGAGAACACGGGGCTGATCCTCAAGGCGCATACGTCGAACTACCTGATTCAGGGATTTACGAAGTCTGTTCCTGCTGCCGAGCTTTCCGCTCTGGCGAGGCGGCACCAGATCCCATTCGTCAATGATCTCGGATCAGGCGCGCTCGTCGAGCTCAGCCGCTTTGGTCTCAGGCCGGAGCCAACGGTACGGGAATGCCTTGCCGAGGGCGCCGATCTCGTCACCTTCTCAGGTGACAAGCTGCTTGGTGGTCCTCAAGCGGGCATCGTCGCTGGCCGCAAGGATCTCGTCGCGCTGGTCCGCAAGAACCCGATGAAGCGCGCGCTGCGGATCGACAAGATTCGCCTAGCAGCCCTAGAGGCTGTTCTCACGCTTTACCGCGATCCGGCCCGGCTTCCCGAAACGTTGCCGACCCTCAGGTATTTCGTCCGCTCACAACGGGACATCGAGGAGGCAGCAGCGCGGCTGCAGGCCCCCATCGCTGCCGCAGTTGGCCCGGCCTACGTTGTCAGCATCACGCAATGCAGCAGCCAGATTGGCTCCGGGGCCCTGCCTTTGGAGACCATGCCGAGCGCTGGCATTGCAATCGCCCCGGCCGACCGGAAGGGCGCGGGCACCCGCCTAGAAGCGCTTGCCGCAGCGTTCCGCAAACTGCCCATCCCGGTGATCGGTCGTATCAACAAAGGCGAGTTTCTGCTCGATCTCAGATGCTTGGACGATGAAGCCACGTTCCTTGCACAGCTTGGTCAGCTAACGAGCAATCTCCATGCAGGAAGGCTGTCCCATGCAAACGGCTGACTGTGCCTGGATAGTTCCAGCTGAAGTGGGTCGGCGTGACGAGCCGAGGGCTGCGACTTGGGGATTCCAAACCACCGCAGCCGTCTACGTACTGGATCCGGAGATCGGTAAGCAGCAGAGCCTGTCGTGGCTCAGCTGCCATGCGGGTTCGGAGGCGGGTGTATGATCGTTGGCACCGCCGGACATATCGATCATGGCAAGTCGTCCCTCGTGATGCGGCTGACGGGCATCGACCCCAGCCGCCTGAAGGAGGAGAAGGCCCGCGGCATCACGATCGATCTGGGCTTTGCCTATTGGCCTCGGCCAGGCGGGGAGGTCATCGGCTTCGTGGACGTCCCTGGGCACGAGCGCCTCGTGCACAACATGCTCGCGGGCGCGACCGGCATCGATTACGTGATGCTCGTCATTGCGGCCGATGACGGAGTGATGCCGCAGACCCGCGAGCACCTGGCCATCGTGGATCTCCTGGGGCTCAAGCACGGCGTCGTCGCCATCAACAAGTGTGATCTCGTCTCAACGGAGAGGCTGGCGGCAGTCACCACAGACGTCGAGAACGCCTTGCTGGGAACAACCCTCGAAGGGTGTGAAATCCTCCCCGTTTCAGCCGCAACCGGTGAAGGAGTGGACGCTCTCGCCGCACATCTCGATGCGGCACTCGGACGTGTCAGGGCGCGTCCCAAGTCCGGGCGGTTCCGGCTCGCCGTGGATCGTTCGTTTACGCTCGCCGGCCTTGGTACAGCCGTCACAGGTACTGTGCTTTCAGGCAGCGTGCAGATTAACGATCGCGTGATCGTCAGCCCATCGGGTCTAGAGGCACGCGTGCGTTCGATCCACGCCCAGAACCAACCCAGGGAGCGCGGCGAAGCAGGTCAAAGATGCGCGCTCGTCCTGAGCGGGCCACAGATCAGCAAGGAGGCGGTGAGCCGCGGCGACGTTGTTCTCGACCCCTTGTTGCATGCGCCCACGACGCGCATCGACGCCACCCTCCGCGTTCTACCGTCGGAGCCGAAGCCCATTACACAATGGTTTCCGGTCAAGCTGCACCACGCCGCGGCCGAGGTGCCCGGTCGCGTGGTTCTGCTCCGCGATGAGCCTATCGCGCCGGGAGAGTCGGCATTCGTGCAGCTCGTTCTGGAGCGCCCGATAGCGGCCGCGGCGGGCGACCGGTTCATCATTCGCGATACGACATCGAGCCGAACCATTGGCGGCGGCGTTCTCATCGATCTCCGCGCACCCGAGCGGCGCCGTCGAACGCCGGAAAGGCGCGCAACTCTCCTCGGCCTCGCTGAGCATGACCCAGTGACGGCACTTCGGCACGTCTTGGCTGCGCCCGGAAGCTGGATCGATCTCGATGCGTTCTTCCGCGATCGGGCAATGGGTGAAGCGGCGGCGGCTGCCGTTACATCTGAGCTGGCACTCGTCACTCTTCCTTACGGAAGCAGCCGAGCCGCAATGCTGCCCCACAGCTGGGAGCGTATCCGACAGCGCGTCGGCGAGCTGCTCGATACGTTCCATGAGAAGAACCCTGAAAAGCCTGGCATTGGGCTCGAGCAACTGCGCCAGGCCGCTGATAAGCCACCGCTGCCGGTTCCACTCTTCACTGCAGCGCTGAGAAAGCTCATTGAGGCGGGCGAGGTTGCACTCGATCGCACCTGGGTCCGTCGCCCTGGCCACGAGGTCAAGTTCTCTCCGGAAGAGGAGCAGATCTGGCAAGCGATCAAGCCGATGCTCGCCCGTGAGCCATATCGTCCGCCGCGCGTTCGTGACATCGCCAATGCCATGGACATCCCCGAGGCATTCGTCCGGCGGCTGATGCATATGGCGGCTCGGCGCGGAGACTTGGACGAAATCGCGCATGATCACTTTTTCTTGCGCTCAACGGTGCAAAAAATGGCCGAGATTGCGATCGACATCGCCTCCCAATCTCCGTCTGGCAAATTCACGGCAGCGGAATTCCGCGATCGCTTGCAAAACGGCCGCAAGGTGGCTATCCAAATTCTGGAATTCTTTGATCGTCACGGGTTCACGATCCGTCGGCAGGATCTCCGCCGCATCAATCCGGCGCGCGTCGAATTCTTTGCGCCAAAGGCGCCAGATCGAGATGGAGGAGTCCCGCTCCCGGTGGAGCGACCGGACTTCAAATCCGGGTGGGGCCGTCAGACGGTCCCAGGTGGGTTCGACTCCCATCCTCCTCCGCCAAGCTCCACCAGTGAGAGGATGCAATGAGCGCGCCCACGCAAGCATTCCTGGACCATTTGAAAGCCGCGGCTACCTCGGCGCACGAGGCCGAGAATGCGCTTCGGAAGCGTATGGCTGAGGAGATTGCACGCCTTGAACGCCAACGCGCGTTCGCCTACCGCCGCCTCAACCTGATGAACGAAATCTCCAAAGCTGTGGCGTCGGCCGAGGACGAGGACGCTGCCGTTGCCCGCGGCCTTGCCGTCTTGCGCACTGAGCTCGGCTGGACGAGTGAAAGTGAAACCCGCAAGGCGACGCTAGAGCGTTTCGAACGCGTTGTTCGAGCAGCAATTGCGGGGCTTTCTTCGACCGAAACGGCAGAGTCAGCGCCTGATATCGCCGACGAGCTTTCTGGATTTGAGACGTGGTACGAGTCCACGTATGGGAAGCCTTTCTGGGTGCTGTTTGATCAGGAGATTCAGGAAATTCCCCTGGTCGAGCCGAGCTGAGATCATCCGGTTATGCGCGGTGAGCGCCGCTAGAAAATGAAAAAGAAACTGCTGATCGTTCTCGTGAACACCGATCCGCGCAATCCGGAGGAGCTTGCGGCGCCATTTTACCATGCGGCAGTGGCTGCAGCGATGGATATCGAAGTTGACGTCGTTTGCACGGCGACAGCTGGCAAGCTCATGCGAAAAGGCGTTGCCGAAGCGATCCGCGTAAAGCCGGATCACGATAAGACAGTTTATGACTGGATTCGCGACGCCCATAGAACGGGAGCCCGATTTTGGGCCTGTCCTGCAAACCTCGACCTTTTCAACATGACGGAGCAGGACCTCATTCCGGAATGCCAGGGCTTGATGGGCGCGGCTGCGATGTTTGAAAAGATGATGTTCGATGATTGCCGGGTGCTGAGCTACTGAGGCAACTAATGGCGCTGATCAACGGCAAGGAATACCCAGAGCACCTCTACTACGATCTTGAAAATCAAATGTGGTACGAGCCGCTCGATGATGGGACGGTTCGTACCGGCTTCACACCTGTTGCGATGGACTTGGCCGGCGAAATTCTGGTCTTTACGCCTAAGCGGATCGGGCACCGGTTTGAGGCGCAGAGATCGTTTGCCATCATCGAAGGCGGAAAATGGGTCGGCGCGGCGCATGCAGCCTTCACGGGCGTCGTCGTAAAAGCCAATGCCGAGCTGGAACGCCGTCCCGGGCTCCTCAATACCGATCCCTTCGGCGCCGGATGGATGCTGATCGTCCGGCCAGAGGAAGACAATTGGCGTGATGGTTTGCTGACCGGTCCGGAGATCGAGCCTGCGTTCGCAACGTGGATCGCGGAAGGCGCGTACAAGAAGCGGGTGAACTGAGCCTGCCACCACGCTTTGTTGATACTGACGTCCTGTCGATAGTCAGTGCAGCCGAAAAGCCGAAGCAGGGTCGCCGACTTCTCGTTACCTAGAACGCGGCAAGTCGCTGAGCTGATTGGTACCGCCTCCTGGATTCGAACCAGGGACCCCCAGATCCACAATCTGGTGCTCTAACCAACTGAGCTAAGGCGGCACTCGCGTGGGCGCGCAAGCGCTAGAAGCGACACTGCGGCGCTGACGTCAAGACTTAAATAGCCCATCCGGGCAGCTGCGCCAAGGTGTCTGCCCCTCAGCGCGGCAGGAGCCCCGGGTCATGGCCGGCCAATCAGCGCTTGCCCTGGGACTTCTGGCCGAGCTCGCCCAACATGCGGCCAAGCTCCTGGGCTTGCCGGGCGTAGATCTGCATCTGCTTCTGGGAGTGCCGGCTCTGAATCTCGAGGTACTCCTTCAGGTCCTTGGCGCGCGCCAGCTCGCTGGCGAATTCGAAGCCGGCCTCCGCGTTCTCCTCTGCGAAACGTAGCGCACGCGCGTGGATCTCCGCCACCGACTCGGCCATCGCCCCTGAAGACTTGCTCACGAGCTCCTGGACTTGCCGAGCCATGTCCATGAATTGGTTGTAGGCAGCGCGAGCCTGCTCGACATTCCGTTCCGCCATCTCGCGGACCTGCTCCGGGATCTCCATCTGCGGATTCGCTTGCATCCGTCGCCTCCATCACAACCGCTAGTCTAGCCTACGTACCGCCGCGCCAACTTCAAACCAGTTTCCTCCTAGCGCGCTTCAAACTCGTCGGTCGAAGCTTGGATCAATGCCACTGAGCACCGGGCGACGACCACGCCGAGCCGCAGCGGCGCCAGCAGACCTTGACCCGATACGCAAGCTGCTTGATGGTCCGCCCCGATGCAGCACCGAGCCCCCACATCACTGCGGCCACCCACTCTTCAAGAGGTCATCCGCGGCATGGTCGGCGTGCCGCGAGCCATCGCGAGCTGGCGCGCCCGGCGGTCTGTGTCGCCCGCTTGGACCATCACGGCGGCGTTGATCCTAGGCATCATGCTCCTGCCGGTGGTCACCATCGCCATCCTGGCCCTGACACCGACGGATAACATCTGGCCGCATCTCGTCAGCACGGTGCTGCCACGGGCGCTGCACCAAACCGTGCTGCTGCTGATTGGGGTCGGACTCCTGACGTTGGCGATCGGAACAGCCACGGCATGGTTCGTCACCATGTACCGCTTTCCAGGTCGCACGCTCATCGATCGGCTGCTGGTGATCCCTCTGGCGATGCCGACCTATATCGTCGCGTATTGCTACGGTGACCTGCTGGATTATGCAGGCCCCGTCCAAAGCTGGCTTCGCGCGGTGTTCGGCTGGACGAGCGTGCGCGACTATTGGTTTCCGGAAATCCGCTCCTTGGGCGGCGGTGTGCTCGTTCTTTCGCTCGTACTTTACCCTTACGTCTACCTCACTGCGCGCGCGAGCTTCGTGCAGCAATCCGTGTGCGTGCTGGAGGTCGCTCGAACGCTGGGTCGCACGGCGCTGGGCACCTTCTGGTCCGTAGCCCTGCCCTTGGCCCGGCCGGCGCTAGCGGCGGGAGTGGCGCTCGCGCTGATGGAATGCCTCAACGACATTGGCGCCGTGCAGTATCTCGGCATCGAGACGCTGACGGTCAGTGTTTACACGACGTGGCTACAGCGGTCGAACCTGGGCGGCGCCGCTCAGCTTGCCACGGTGATGCTGCTGTTCGTAGCGGCGCTTTTTGCGGCGGAGCGGCTGGCGCGTGGCCGCGGACGCTTTCACCACACGACGGGGCGCTATCGCTCGATCCCGTTCTCCGATGTCGAGGGCTGGCGCGGATATCTCGCGGCTGCGATCTGCACACTGCCCTTCATCTTTGGCTTTCTGGTTCCGTTCGCGGTGCTCATCCGCCCGACAATTCGGTTCGGTTTGGAAGCGGACTTAGCGGGCTTCTGGAAGACAGCGGGCAACAGCGTCATGCTGTCCGTTCTGGCGGCACTGCTGGCGGTGTCATGTGCCCTGGTGATGGCCTATGCGCAAAGGGTGGCATCGAACCGGTTCACACGGCCAGCCGTGCAGATGGCCGGGCTGGGCTATGCGGTGCCCGGGACGGTGCTGGCGCTGGGCCTGCTCATCCCGCTGGCCCGGCTCGACAATGCAGTCGACGCCCTCGCCCGTGAGTGGCTGGGGATCTCAACGGGCCTCCTGCTATCCGGATCGATCGTCGCCATCGTTTTGGCCTATACGATCCGGTTTCTTGCGGTGTCGCTGGGCTCCGTCGAGGCGGGGCTGCAGCGCATTTCACCCAACCTCGACGCAGCGGCCCGGACACTGGGTCAAAGCTCGCTCCAGGCGTTATGGCGGGTCCACATGCCGCTTCTGGTGCCGGCGCTCGGCGCAGGCGGCTTGCTGGTCTTCGTCGATTCCATGAAGGAGCTGCCGGCGACGCTGCTCCTGCGCCCCTTCAATTTCGAGACCCTCGCCACCGAGGTCTACAATTACGCCGCCCTGGAGCAGTTCGAGATGGCGGCACCGGGGGCGCTGACGATCGTCGCTGTCGGGCTTATCCCCGTTCTCCTCCTGCATCGCGCTGTCGCCGGCGGACGCGCCGGCGGCAGCAGCGGAGCCTGAGCCGGCCAAAGGCCGATTCAGGTCTGGAGCTCAGGAAGGTTCCGGAAGAGCTCCAGGGCCTCCGGATTGGCCAGCGCCTCCTTGTTCTTCACCTCACGGCCGTGGATGATGTCGCGCACAGCAAGCTCGGTGATCTTGCCGGACTTGGTGCGCGGGATATCCGCCACCTGGATGATTTTCGCGGGCACGTGGCGAGGGCTTGCTCCGGTCCTGATCTGCGATTTGATCCGATCGATGAGGGCGCTGTCGAGCGTCAGGCCCGGCTTCAGGACCACGAACAGCACCACGCGGACGTCACCCTCCCAGTCCTGGCCGACCACGATGGATTCCTGAACCTCGGGCAGCATCTCGACCTGGCGATAAATTTCCGCGGTGCCGATGCGCACGCCGCCTGGGTTCAGCGTGGCGTCGGAGCGTCCGTGGATGATCATGCCGCCATGCGGCGTCCACTCCGCGAAATCTCCGTGGTGCCACACATTGGCGAAGCGGGAGAAGTAGGCGCTGGTGTACTTCTGGCCGTCGGGATCGTTCCAGAACCGGATTGGCATCGACGGGAACGGATTCTTGCAGACGAGTTCCCCCTTGCCGCTGGGCATCGACTGACCGTTCTCATCGAAAACATCGACCGCCAGGCCGAGCGCCGGCCCCTGAATTTCACCACGCCATACGGGCTCGGTCGGAATGCCGAGTACGAAGCATCCCACGATGTCCGTCCCGCCGGAGATGGAGGCGAGGTGCACGTCTGGCTTGATGTGCTCGTAGACGTAGTCGAAGCTTTCCGGGGCCAGCGGCGAGCCCGTCGACATGATGGCGCGCAACGCTGAAAGGTCGTGCGACGTGCGCGGTTCAAGGCCAGACTTCTTCAAAGCGTCGATGTATTTCGCCGAAGTGCCGAAGTGGGTGCAGCCCTCCTCCGCCGCGTAATCCCAGAGGATGCGGCCGGAAGGATAGAATGGTGAGCCGTCGTACAGCAGCAGCGTCGCCCCTGAGCCGAGCGCGGTCACCAGCCAGTTCCACATCATCCAGCCGAGCGTCGTGAAATAGAACACGCGGTCGCCGGGCTTGATATCTGTATGCAGTACATGCTCGGAGATGTGCTTCAACAGCGTGCCGCCAGCCGAATGCACGATGCACTTCGGCACCCCCGTCGTGCCCGACGAGAACAGGATGTAGAGCGGATGGGCAAAAGGTAGCCGCGTAAAGGTCGGCGCATCTGCGTCACGCGACAGCACCGCGTCGGCCCACGTCTGAGCGAGCCGGCCTTGGCGGATGAGGCTCATGTTCAGCCCCTGAACGGTGCCCTCGGCCTGCCCGATATACGGAACGATGACGACCTTCTGCACCGAGGGCAGTCTTGCCGTGATCTGAGCCAAGCGATCGGAAAGCTCGATAGTCTTGCCGTTGTAATAGTAGCCGTCGCAGGCAATCAGCACCTTGGGCTCGATCTGCCCGAAGCGATCGAGGACTCCTTGAACGCCGAAGTCTGGCGAGCAGGAGGACCAGACGGCGCCCTCGGCGGCGGTGCCCAGCACCGACGCGATCGACTCGGGCATGTTCGGGAGGATCGCCGCGACGCGATCACCGGCTGTGACACCGGCCTCGCGCAACATCGCCTGAACTTGGGCGACCTGTCTCTTGAGCTCGGCGCCCGACATGCGGCGCTTGACCTTGTCCTCGCCCCAGAAGACCAAGGCCTGACCTTCGGGCAGTCGCTGGAGGACGTTCTCGGCGAAGTTGAGCCGCGCATTGGGAAAGAAGCGCGCGCCGGGTATCTTGTCGGCATCGACCAGATACGGCGCAGAACCCTTCTCGCCCACGACACCGCTGTAGTCCCACAAGGAGCTCCAGAACCACTCCGGATCCTCGACAGATGCTGCATGCAGGTCGCGGTAGTCCTCCAGGGGGCGACCAAGTCTGCTGCCGGCCCAGTCCATGAACTTGGCCATGTTTGTTGCGGCTCTGCGCGCATCTCCAGAGGCCCAGAGAGGCTGGCTCATCTTCTTCTCCTTCGCACTGACTCGGTGCCTCATAACCTGATTGAGGATGTATTTAAACGGTCCTTTGCAAACGAGACGAAATTGCGCTGGCGTGGGTACACGCAAGCCCTCTCTTGCCTCCCTCACCCCAACTGACTAAGAAAGCTACGGGCCGACGAAGAAAGGTTACGCTCGCTTGCGTCAGGTTTCCGCGTTCGCTGACAAGATCTGAACGAGACATCCGTCGCATACGACGAGGGAGCCCGCAGATGCAAAACATCCGGCCCGGCAGGCTCGCAGCGGCCGTCGCTCTAGTGGCCCTGTTTGTCGCATTCGGGCTCTCCGCTCCGCTGGTCTTCGATCCTGATAGCAGCGCGTTCAAACTGCCGGGCGGCACTGTTTTCGCTGCTCCGCATGATGGGCACGAGATCAAGGCTCCCGTCACTGTTGCGCCCATCCTGCGTTTGCGCCTCAACAGTGGAACAATCGCGCTCGATGCACCCGGAGGCGAGGCTACTGACCCAGGTGCCCTGCCGCGCGACGGTACCGCGAAACTGATCATCGAAGATGGTGTCTTTCAGATTGCCGGCACAGAACGCGCCGACCTCGCCCCGCTTTCGGGCACTGCGGCGCCGTTCATCGAAGCTGTGCAGGCCCTCAATTTCGGAACACTGCTGATCCGCCGCGGCACAATTCTGGCCGCCCTGCCAGACGGCCGGGTGGAACAGCTGACGGATGTCGAGGCCGAGGTTCGCCCGAACCGCAGAAACAGCGTCAGCGTTCGAGGTTCGGGCAGATTGCGGGGACAGGAGATTGCTTTCGATCTGTCCACGGCCCCTGTCCCCCAAAATGATGCCGGATCGCGTGTTCCGGCTAAGCTGCGCCTCGAGTCTCCGCTGCTGAATGTCAGCTTCGACGGAAGAATTGGCGCCTCCGACACGCTTCACCTCCAAGGACGAATTGAACTCGGTATGGAGGACGTCCGAAAGACGGCACGCTGGCTCGGCGCGGCGTGGCCGTCGGGTCCTGGCTTGAAGAATGCAGCCATACGTGGCGATTTCGATTGGCAGAAGCCTGGCCTCGCATTCGACAAGGCCAACTTCCTCCTAGACGGCAACGAGGCAAACGGAACGCTGACGTTGAGCTTCGCCGGGGATAGACCTGCACTGACGGGAACCCTGGCCATGCAGTCGCTCGACCTTGGTCCCTATGTTTCGGATACGATCGAAGGCCTTAGCTTTTCCGAGTTGCTGGCGCGGGTGCGCTCTGACCAGAGCAGTCTCTCGATGCCTATGGCGCACTCGCTCGACGCGGACGTTCGTCTGTCCGCGTCCCAGCTGCTTGTCGGCGGCATGACCTTTGGAAGGTTTGCAGCCTCGCTATCCCTGAAGGAGGGGCAGCTTCTGGCCGACATCGCTGAAGTCGGCATCGATGGAAGCGGTCGCGGCAGTGGCCAGCTCACGGCAACGCTTGCCAGAGATCCGCCGCAGATCGCGGTGCGCGCGAGACTGGAAGAGATCGATGCAGCCCGCGCCTCCACGGCACTCATCGGGCATAGCCATGTTCAGGGGCTTTCCACGATCGCAATGGATCTGGCTTCGGAAGGAAGCTCACCGGCCGCACTGTTCGACCAGATCCGTGGAAAAATCGTCTTAAGCCTGAACGAAGGTGGTAGGCTCGGGATCGACCTGAAGGCGTTGCAGGACGAGGCCGCGAAGGATGGGGAGGTCGAAGGCTGGGGCCGAGCCCTCAGTGGCCAAACCTCCGTCGACAACCTCGAGGCCAGACTGCGGGTCGGTCGAGGGATCATTGAGAGCGAACTCGTTGAAGCGACGGTGGGCAGCCGCTTGCTCAAGGCTATAGGGACCATCAGCCTCGAGTCCCAGAATGTGGACCTGCGCGTAATTCTGAATGCGCTGCCCGAGGCCGCAGAAGGAGCCATATCATCTCCCGCCGATGTTCTGGTCTTCCGGGGCCCCTGGACAGCGCCCAGCATCACTGTAGAGCGTTGAAGCTACCCTGTACCGTAGATGACCAGGGTTGAGTCAGGGCGAGCTTTGCCCGTTCCCTCTACATCCGGCGGCGGGGACCGGTATCGATATGGAACAATCCGCCACCGTAGTGCTTCAATCCGCCGACGGTATTGCGGAGATAGGCGTACGCGGCGCGGACATTGCCAAACACGCGAAAATCCGCGGCATTTCCCGTGAGGTGATACGATCTCGGAGCACCTCCCACGCGCCGGTTATGCCTCTTGCTGCGGCACGTGGAATTGACTCGAACGCGACCGTAGTTCGCCGCGATGTGAGTGATGACCGCACGGAGTTGGGGCGCGAGGCACTGCGCGTTCGCGGCCCAATGAATCCCACGCCCCCCAGTGGCACTGCCCGAAGGCACGCTCGGGGTTACCTCAGGTCCAAGGCTCGCTTTGCGAACATACTTCGATCGTTTGCTGCGCAGGCGCTCACTTTTCGGCAGACGGGCGCCCAGCTTCCGCGGCGGGCCAAAATGCTTGAAAGATGATGCTTTTGCGAATGCACTCTGTAGCCACTCGCGGTTGCTATCGGCTCGGGCATCACCTGGCGTGAGGAGGAGCGCGACAGCTCCCAAGGCTACAGCAAACAGGGACTGCAGTTGTGCGGGCACGCGCACACCCGCGCCAGCCTCGCACGCGAGGCCGCGCAGCAAACTCACACTACTCATTTTTTGATTAGTCCCCCGTAAGCCCGTCAGACCCCTGGCGTTGCAAGCCGAGCATCATCGTTCAGAGGAACGACGTCCTCTGTTCAGGCGAGTTCGCCGGCAAACTACGAGCAGGCGTGATCTGCGGGCGTTGGCATTATCCAATTGCTAGAGTTGCTGATCGCCCAGATCAGCGCGCGAACCTCCAAAGCCTGATGTTCGCATCATGCGCTGACGCAGTCCGGCCCGCGTTTGGCGAGGCGGATCTACAGGGAAAGATTGGCTGAATTGCCTGCTGGCTTGGCCAGCACTCCCCCGAGCGAGAGGCTCAATAGCCGTCAGTTGTGGCCGGAATTGGGCTGATAACTGAGCTACTCTCGTCGTGATTTCTGGACCTTAGCTTGGACGCCGGAGAAGTCGTGTGAGCATGCGACCGTCAAAGTCCCGGCCGACTGGGAAGGAAATCCCAAACGATCGCCATAAGGAGCAGGAACAGGGCCAGCCATGCCGAGCGCAAGGCAAACTCCAGAAAGGCTTCGCGTCGCGCGTTGCTGATGATCGACTGAGCAAGTGCAGGCTGCGGTCGCTCGCCGGGTTCGAGCATCAGCCACAGCTCCGTGCGCTTATACGGGGTCGAAGTCGCCCGCCAGCTCATCGCGATCAGCACGAAGGACAGCAAGAGGCAGCCAATTCCCCCGGCACGCAAGGCCAACACGAACTCGCCAGACAGGCCGACCATGAAGGTCGCAATGGCCAGCATAGCGAAACCGCAGCCCCGTCCAACCGAGGCATGGGCGAGCTGTTCGATCTTCTGCATCGTCGCACTCTCGTCGCGGGCATCCTGCCCCCAGTCGAGACAAATAAGACTTTAGTCTGGTTTCGCGTGCTACCGGATTCAAGATGGCCGGGCGAAAGCGCGAGAATTTGATCGGGATTAGCGAGCCGCCATGCTGAGCAGCGACGGCAGCGCGAGCAGAAGTGTGCAGGCGAGCCAAATGGCAAGCGATGTCGTGTTGCTTTCCTGCAGACCGCGGAAACGCTCGTAGAGCGCCGCGGGAATACCGGCGATCAGCAACGTCATCACCGAAGTGAAGATGGACGTCACGTAGAACAACACGAGAGGCGTCGATAGTAATGTACCCGCCAGAAATGGCTTCAGAAGAATGAAAACAGGGTCGAAGTAAGGGGAAAAGTGCATCCCGTTGAGAAGCGATGCAACCACTGTCGCGATGAGAAGCACATCGCGCCTCAACAGATCGTCCATGTTCTCGAGCTGCATGGTGCTCACGCCCCCACGGTTGGAGACATACCTGCAGCGACACAGGTCAGGAACCAGAACATGCGTGCTGCCATCAGCCAGGCGATGGCAAAGACAATCACGAGGCCGTTGGGAACCACAGCCGGTGTAATGACCCGGACACCTTTCAGCACCGGATCTGTAATCGACCGGAACACTCGCAGGATCACGGCATCCGGCTTCTTCTGGAAGAACAGAGATAGCAAGTAGCGCCCGATCAACGTGTAGATCAGCGCCGCGAGAATGAAGTTCGGAATGTGGAAATACCAGTAGGCGAAGAAGTTCTCGGCAACCGACATCACGGGATCCGATCAGGTCTTTCAGCTTTTTGGCAGAAATGAAGGGCGGGGTGCAAGACCCCGCCCTCCTTTTTAGATCTGATGCATCGCGCTGCCATCAGTGCGCGGGCAGCACTGCATCCTTATCGCGGATGATCGTCTGACCGCGTGGCCGCCGCGTGGCATCCACCATCTCCTGGACCTCTTTCGAGGGCTCCGCAGTCAGCAGAGATACGATCCAGATCGCCAGGAACCCGACCGGCAGGCCAAACAGCGCCGCCGAAATGTTCCTGACACCCCACCAGTTCGCGATCGTCTGCGCGTGCTTGTCGAGCGCCACCCAGGCCGCATTCTTGGCTGCTTCATCGGCAGCGTTCATCCAAGCCGCTTTGAGCTCGTTGAACTTGGCGACGGCTGCCGGAGAAGCATTCGAGAGCCAACTCCAGGTCTCGTAGAAGCTGACGGCGAAGTAGCGCGTGCCGACCAGGTAATAGAGGCAGATCCCGAACCCGAGAATCATGCCCACGATGCATCCAGGAGTGTTGGCTCGCTTCCACCATATGCCTAGCACCAGCGCCGGGAAGATGCCCGCGGCTGCTAGCGAGAAGGCCCAGGCCACCATCGACAGGATGTCGGCCGGTTTGGTGGAAGCTGTGTAGGCGGCAGCAACGGCCACCGACACCAACAGGATACGCGCGACGATCAGGCGACGGGTGGTCGGCGCGTTGCGGTCGAGCATCTTGTAGTAGATGTCGTGGGACAACGCGTTGGCGATGGCGAGCAGCAGACCGTCGGCGGTCGACAGCGCCGCAGCCAAGCCACCGGCGGCGACGAGGCCTGCGATCACGTACGGCATGCCCGCAATTTCCGGCGTGGAGAGCACGATCACGTCTGTATCGATCCTGAAGTCCTCCAGCCGAATAACGCCCGGGTGTCCGGCAATCTTACTGCAGGCCTCCTTGATCGCCTCGACGCTCACCGCGTCTACACCGCAAATTTTGACGAGCCCCAGCACCCCGTAGGAGAAGAGCCAGGGCCGCACGGAGTCGAGATCGCGACCGATGACGGTTGAATAGACCTCGAGCTTCGAGAAGGCCGCGTAGGCTGGCGCCGTGAAGTACAGCAGGAAGATGAAGAACAGCGACCAAGCCACCGACTTGCGCGCCTCACGCACTGATGGAGTAGTGAAGTAGCGCATCAGGATGTGCGGCAGCGAAGCCGTGCCCACCATCAGGCACAGGATCAACGCAAAGTAGTTGAGCGGATCATATGTCGTGAAAGCCTGCACGTGCGGTTTGAGCGTTTGAGCCGTGGCCAAACCATTGCTCAACATGCCCTGTTCCAGCGCAGCAATGTCACGGAGAGCCTGCCCGTAAGTGAGCTGAGGCACCGGGACCCCGTACTTTTGCGTGGACAGGATTACGACCGGAATGAGGTAAGCGACGATCAGCACGATGTACTGCGCCACCTGCGTCCAGGTCACCGCCTTCATGCCACCGAGCATCGAGCAGAGCAGGATACCCACGAGGCCAACATAGACGGCCACGGTGAAGTCCATACCGAGGAAGCGCGAGGCAATGATGCCAGTCGCGTAGACCTGTGCCGTAACATAGGTGAATGAGCAGCAGATCAGCACGATGACGGCGAGGAAACGGGTGAAGTTTCCGCCGTATCGCTCCGCAAAAAAGTCGGGCACTGTGAAAGCACCGAACTTGCGCAAAAACGGCGCGATCAGAATGGCCACGAGCACGTACCCGCCCGTCCAGCCGAGCACGAACGCGAGACCATCGTACCCCAACAGGAAAAGCGTGCCGGCCATGCCGACGAAAGACGCACCAGACATCCAGTCGGCGCCGGTCGCCATTCCGTTATAGACAGCAGGAACGCGGCGTCCCGCCACGTAGTACTCACCAACTTCCGTCGTGCGAGAAATGATTCCAATGACGGCGTAAACGGCAATCGTCAGGAACACGAAGCCGTAGCCGATCCACTGGTTGGGAACGCCAAGCTGCTCGAGAATGGCGAGAAAGATGACGAACGCGAAAAAGCCGCCCGTATAAAGCCCGTAGATCTTGCCGAGGTTGGAGATGAAATCCCCTCTCGCGGCTGGTGCTTGCTCAGCCATGTCGCACCTCCCTCACTCGTCCTCGGCCACGCCTTCTTCGCGATCGATCCTGTCTTGCGCGGCAGCGAAGACGAAGAGCATCACGACGAAAGCGATTAGCGAGCCCTGCGCGGCCATATAGAAGCCGAGTGGGAACCCGAAAAAGTGGATGCTATTCAGCTGATTCACGAAGAAGTGGATGACGAAGCTGAAGAACACCCACAGCGCAAACATGGTCCACATGAGGTTACTGGTTCGTCGCCAGTACCTGTCTTCGCCCTGTTCCATTAGTCGTCTCTCCCGATGAATAACCTTCAACGGCATGCGGCTATCTGTTTCGGGAAGAGCTGACCGAACCCTGACTGGGCCAGAATCTTCCCGAGTGCGCGACGTTACGGAGAGATCTGCGGAGCAGGAACCCTGACTTTTGGCTGATTTGCTACGGAGAATTATTTTGCAACGCAGCAAGAATGACCCAATCAACGGGCTTCATTTCAGATGTAGCTCTTGCCTGGCGGTGCCGAATTAAGGTGCAATGCTTATCACCAAGTGGCGATATCGCGCGCCGCAACCTGAACCTTAACCCTTTGGTTCAGAAGGTCCATTAGAACGGTGAGCCGATCCTTTTCATTCATGCTGATAATGGTGGCCACAAGGCCTTCGAACGGGCCGTCAGCAATCCTGATCTGCTGACCCGGACGATAAGGGTCCGCAGGCTTGGCGACCGCACCGTCTACCTCGCGCGCCTTGATACTCTCGATGAAAGCGTTGTCGACAAAACCCAACTGATCACCGAAGCGCACAAGAGATCGCACACCGTAGGTCGACTCGATCGGACGCCAGCGCTGGCAATCAGGGTCGATCCGCACAAAGAGATAGCAGGGGAATAGCGGCCGCAGCACCTCGCTCGTCCGCCTTGCGTGACGGACGCGGCGCTGGATCATCGGGCAATAAGCCTCGAAACTCTGCCGCACGAGATTTTCGATGGCAATGTGCTCTCGATGGGGATGGGTGTGGACTGCTACCCACCGCACCAACTTGGCATCACTCTCAATCGAGCCACTGCGGATGCCTGACACGCTTTGTCTCGCTTCCTGAATAACGGCCCAACAACGCACACCAGAGAAGCTACGAGGCTGAAGTACCATCAGCACGCGCGACCTTAGGCTGAGCAGATTTCCACGTCTATACCAGTCCGTGCATTCGAGTTGTGGCCTGGGGACAAGCTTCAAGCTCGACCGGTCCGCCCGTCCAAATCGGACCAGATTGGCTTAAGGCCGTCTTCACGTTACCGCCTTCGGAACCTCCCCGGCTGGATTCTGTTCAGATTAGTCCAAGGATGAGCTCAACGGGCACGATCCCTGCAGGAATTGGAGCAATGGGAGCCTCATGGGGAAACCGGCCACCATTGACCTTGAGACATTCGATGCCGCCGTCTTCGACCTCGATGGCGTCATCACTCAAACCGCGAGCCTCCACGCAGCGGCCTGGAAGGAGCTGTTCGACGATTACCTCCGAAAGCGCGCCGCGCGAACCGGTGAGCCTTTCGAAGCATTCGATCTGAACAAGGATTATCTCCGCTACGTCGACGGAAAGCCGCGTTACGATGGTATTCGCAGTTTTCTGGGATCCAGAAACATCGTGCTCGAGTTCGGCAGCCCGGACGACCCGCCGAACCGCGAGACGATCTGCGGTCTCGGAAACCGCAAGAATGAACTCTTCAACGCGCGCTTGGCTCGCGAAGGCGTGAAAGTATTCGAAAGCTCAGTTCGTTTCGTGCGCGAGCTGCGCGACAACGGCATAAGAACCGGGCTCGTTTCATCGAGCAAGAATACCAGAACCATTCTGGAGAGAGCGGGGCTGGAAGAATTATTCGACGTTCGTGTCGATGGCATCGATGCGGACCGCTTATCGCTAAAGGGCAAGCCCGATCCAGATATTTTCCTTGAAGCGGCTCGCCTTTTGGCGGTCGTGCCGGCCCGCGCATTCGGTGTGGAGGACGCAATTTCGGGAGTGCAGGCATTGAAGTCCGCCGGCTACGGCTTGGTAATCGGCGTAGATCGAGGCGATCAAGCGGAAGCGCTGCGGGAGCACGGAGCGGATATCGTGGTCCGCGATTTGGGCGAGTTGCAGATCGAAGTTCCGCGCACGTCGGTGCAGCTTATTCGCGTCATCCCGGGCCGGGGCTGATCAGCGTCAATGTGAGTGTGCCGACCGATCGTCATAGTCGTGTCGGTCAGGCAGTGGGCATTCGGGCATGATGGCAGAACGCGATAAGTACATCCGCTGGTTCGAGGATCTCGGATCGGAAGATGTCCCCCAGGTCGGCGGCAAGAATGCCAGCCTCGGCGAAATGATCCGCAGCCTCAAAAAGGAAGGGGTGCGGGTTCCCGACGGGTTCGCCACAACTGCTACCGCCTACCGGGAGTACATCGCCGCTAACGGCATCGAGGATGCCATCCGCGACAACCTCGAGGCCATGAAGAGCGGCAAGGCGACGCTGTTTGAGACCGGGGCAGCGATCCGCCGCCTGTTTCTCAATGGTGAGTTCCCGGAGCACATTGCCGAGGCAATCCGTAGCGCATACCGCGAGCTGGCCCGTCGCAGCGGGCAGACCGAAGTCTCGGTCGCAGTGCGCTCCAGTGCGACGGCGGAGGATCTGCCGGAGGCGAGCTTTGCCGGGCAGCAGGAGACGTTTCTCAACGTGCGAGGGGAGCGCGATCTGCTCGACGCCTGCCGGCGCTGCTATGCCTCGCTCTTCACCAACCGCGCCATCAGCTATCGCGAGGCAAAAGGCTTCGACCACATGCAGGTCGCGTTATCCGCCGGGGTGCAGCGGATGGTGCGCGCGGACCTGGCAGGCGCCGGCGTGATGTTCACCATAGATACCGAAACGGGCTTTCCGGGCGTGGTGGTGATCAATGCCGGCTGGGGCCTCGGCGAAAACGTCGTGCAGGGCACGATCATTCCGGACAAGTACCTTGTCTTCAAGCCGCCGCTCGGTGACGCGCGCTATCGTCCGATCATCGAAAAAACGCTCGGCGAAAAAGCGCGGAAATTGATTTACGCCGAGGACAACAGTGGACGAACGAAAAACGTCAACACCACGCGTCGGGAACGGCAATCGTTCGTTTTGAACGACGACGAAATTCTCCAATTCGCCCGCTGGGCAGTGGCGATCGAGCGCCATTACGGCCGGCCGATGGATATTGAATGGGCCAAGGATGGCGAAACAGGCGAGCTCGCTATTCTCCAGGCGCGGCCTGAGACGGTACAGGCCGTTTCACGCGCGGCGCCCCTCAAGGTCTACCGGCTTAAGGAGAAAAAGCGGACACCGCTGATTTCCGGCGCCGCCATCGGACAGGCAATTTCGGCCGGCCCGGTGTGCGTCATCAAGAGTGCGCACGACATCAGCCGGTTTCGTGAGGGCTCAATCCTGGTCACCGAATCCACAGACCCGGATTGGGTGCCGGTCATGCGAAAAGCGCGCGGCATCATCACCGACCACGGCGGCACCACCAGCCACGCCGCCATCGTCAGCCGTGAACTTGGGGTCCCGGCAATTGTCGGAACCGGCAGGGCCACTGAGGTGCTCCACGACGGTCAGGCAATTACTCTTTCCTGCGCCGAGGGCGATATCGGCTATGTCTACGACGGCATTCTCGAATTCGAGACGTCGGAAGTCGTGCCCGAGGAGCTCCCCGAAACGCGAACCGCAATGATGATCAACCTCGCCAGTCCGGCCGCTGCCTTCCAATATTGGCGGTTGCCAGCCAAGGGCGTCGGACTGGCGCGCATGGAATTCATCATCAACAATTACATCAAGATTCATCCGATGGCGCTGGTCCATCCCGACCGGGTCCAGGACCGCGAGGAGCGCCGGCAGATCGAGCAGCTGACGCGGGGTTATAGCGATCCACGCGACTTCTTCGTGGATCAGCTCGCACGCGGCATCGCAAAGATCGCGGCCCCTTATCATCCGCACGACGTCATCGTCCGCCTCAGCGACTTCAAGACGAACGAATACGCCCACCTGATTGGCGGCGCTTCTTTCGAGCCGCGGGAGGAGAACCCGATGCTCGGCTTCCGCGGGGCCTCCCGGTACTACAGCGATCGCTACAAGGAGGGCTTTGCCCTCGAATGCCGGGCGCTACGGAAGGTGCGCGAGGAAATCGGCCTGACGAACGTCATCGTTATGGTCCCCTTCTGCCGGACCCCAGCGGAGGCGGACCGCGTGTTGTCGGTGATGGCCGAGCATGGACTCGAGCGCGGCCGCGAGGGGCTGCAGGTCTACATGATGTGCGAGATACCGTCGAACGTCATTCTGGCGGAGGAGTTTGCGAAGCGCTTCGACGGTTTCTCGATCGGCAGCAACGACCTGACACAGCTCGTGCTCGGCGTCGATCGGGATTCAGCCGAACTGGCCCCACTCTTCGACGAGCGCAACGAGGCCGTGAAGCTGGCCATCAGCGAGGCGATCCGAAAGGCGCACGAGGCCGGGATCAAGGTCGGCATCTGCGGGCAAGCGCCGAGCAACTACCCCGAGTTCGCAGCTTTCCTAGTCGAGCAAGGGATCGATTCGATCTCGCTCAACCCCGACAGCTTCATCGCCACGGTTCAACACGTCGCCGAGGTGGAACGGCGCCTGGCGTCGGAATCCGAGTAAGCGGTTGCGCGATCGATGCGAGAGGCCACGCATGAAGCTGCAGGCTGCATTCTGGCTCGGGCTTTGCTTAGGTATTGTTGCACTTACAGCCGAGGCCCAGGTCTACCGGGAAGGCGTGTGGTACGTATGGGGCTGGGGTCCAATGCTGCTCGGCGCTCTGCTGATGATCGTGTTCTGGACCGCCGTCATCACCCTCGTGGTGCTCTTGGTGCGTTGGTTGGTTGGAACCCCTCGCGAGCAGCACTCGTCTAAGCCCTCAGCGATCGAAATTCTCGAGGAGCGGTTCGCCCGTGGCGAAATCGACCGGGAGGAGTTCGAGGAGAGGAGGCGCGTTCTCCTCAGCCGAGCAGACATGCGACCAGCGAAGAAATAAAGCTCTAGCCGGTTGGTCGAGACGGTCGCCGCTATTCTCTGCCTTGTGAGTTTCTATCTTATGAGGCGGAAGTCTCGAACACACGAGCTATCAAGGTGAACCCGTGGAGCAAATGCCTGTCATTGCCACGCTGACGCTTAACCCGGCCCTCGACGTTTCTACGTCCACTGAGAGGGTGAGGTCCGAACACAAGCTGCGCTGCAGTGCGGCACGCTACCACCCGGGCGGTGGGGGCGTGAACGTCGCCCGGGTGGTTTGCTCCCTCGGCGGCAACGCCATCGCCATTTACGCTGCCGGTGGACCGGTGGGGGATTCGCTAAGAACGCTGCTCGATGCTGCTGGAATTCCGCAGCGTGTTGTCCCGATCGAAGGCCAGACGCGCGTGAGCTTCACCGTCGACGAGCGCGTGAGCAACAATCAGTTCAGGTTCGTCTTCCCCGGTCCGAGCGTGTCGCCCGAAGAGCAGGAGCGATTCTACGAAGCCGTCGCGACGCTCGATCCCGCGCCGCAATATCTGGTTGCGAGCGGCAGCCTGCCACCCGGCGTTCCCGCCGACTTCTATGCACGTTTCGCACGGCTAGCGAAGGAGTGGAATGCAAAATTCTTTCTCGACACTTCGGGCGACGCGCTGAGCGAGGCTGGCCAGGCTGGCGTTTATTTGGTGAAGCCGAACTTGCGCGAGCTGTCGGAATTCGTCGGACGTGAGCTCAAGACGAAGGAGGACCAGATCGCCGCTGGCCGGGAAATGATCCGCGACGGCAGGGCTGAGGTTGTCGTTCTTTCCCTTGGTGCAAACGGCGCCCTGTTCATCACGGCTGACGAGGCGGAGCACTTCCCGGCGCTGGAGGTTCCTATCCGCAGCACGGTCGGCGCTGGTGACAGCATGCTGGGCGGCATCGTGTTCGCGCTCGCTCGTGGTGAAACGCTGCGCAACGCGGTGCGTTATGGCATGGCTTCAGGCGCTGCAGCGCTCATGGCGGAAGGCACCGAACTCAGCAGCCGCGAGGACACCGAGCGCCTTTATCGATTGGTGCCCAACGGCGACTGAGGCGAGCCGAGCCTAATCAAGTTCAGCCCGTTGTGGATTGGACGACCACCAGCCGATCCACAACGTCCTTGACGCCGGGGACTTGGCGCGCCGCCGCGACGAGCCTAGCTGCCAAGTCCGCATCCGGCATAGCGCCGCGTAGCTCCACGACCCCGTGCTGCACGAGAACGTTCACAGAAACACGGGTGCCCCGTCCTTCTTGCATTAGCGCCTGTAGCACGCGGTCCCGCAGCTGATAGTCTTCCGCACCGGCGCTGGGCATCATCTTCGCTTCCAGCGCGAGGCCGCGAAGAAGGTCGGCCCTGCTGATGATGCCGACCACCTTATTGTCCTTGACCACAGGAATGCGCTTGATCCCGTTGGTCTTCATTTGCTTGACGATCTCGTGGACCGGAGTGTCCTCGGTGGCCGTGATCACATCCCGGGTCATCAGCTCGCCAACAGAATGCGCCCGCGGAGGCTGAGGCGGGCTGGTGGAGCCGTCGTCGAGGATGAACTCAAGCCAACGCCGCCGATGGCGATCGCCGGTGATGCCGCCGAGCAAATCCCCCTCAGTGATAATGCCGATCAGGTTGCCTTCATCGTCGACGACCGGCAGGCCGCTAATCCGATAATCGAGCATTATGCGTGCGGCTTCTCGAATTGAAGCTTCCGGCTTTATGGTCGCCGCGCCAAAGGTCATCACCTGAGCCGCCTTCATATTCGCCTCCTGATGGGTTCCTCGCCGATCGATCAGTCGAGCCGGGCCTCGCTCATCGGGTATGCTGGACATGGTATTTGCAGCACAATCCGGCAACAAGACACTGCTCCTTTCTGGAACGTTAACGAGGCAGCATTGATCGGCATCAAGCGATTGAGCAGCGGCGATCCCCTCGAATTCGAGGTTGTCGTTCGCGAAGGGGCCGGTGAAACCAACCACCGGGTGACAATGTCCAAGGATCTCTGCTCCCGGCTCACCGGCGGCCAGTTCACGCCCGAACAGTGCATCGAAGCCTCTTTTCGCTTCCTCCTTGACCGCGAGCCGAAGGAATCGATCTTGCGAAGTTTCGACGTTGCCGTGATTTCCCGCTACTTCCCGGAGTACGAGCGGGAGCTGCCCGATTATCTTTTATCCCTTTCCGGGAGTCGCTGAGTGGGCCTATGCCGAGCCGCGGTCGGCAGCATAAAAGGAGTTGTGCCCCCGATACCGCCAGAGTTTAAGCTGCGGCATCGGATTATCCGCGATAGGGGACATCACATGATTCGTGATGCAGGACCCGATGACATGGGGCAAGTCGCCGCCATCTACCGGCACCACGTACTACATGGGCTCGCTTCGTTCGAGGAGGTGCCACCGGACGAGGCGGAGATACGCGCGCGCTTCGAGGCCGTGCGCAAGGCTGGGTTGCCGTACATTGTCTACGAGGAGGAGGGGCAGATCCTGGGCTATGCCTACGCTGGGCCCTACCGCACGCGCTCCGCGTACCGCTTTACGGTGGAGAACTCGGTGTACGTACGCGAGGGCTATGGCGGCAGGGGCATCGGGCGTGCGCTGCTTACGGCTCTCATCGAGCGGTGCGCTGCGGGGCCCTGGAAGCAGATGGTGGCGGTGATCGGCGACAGCGAAAACCACACGTCCATCGGGCTGCACCGCGCGCTCGGCTTCCGCATGGTGGGCACGCTGGAGAAGGTGGGCTTCAAGTTCGACCGCTGGGTGGATTCGGTGCTAATGCAGCGGGCGCTCTAGGCTGCAATTCGATTGAGTGCCTCAAGAGACTGTCATGATCGGCGCCGTCGCGGGTGACATCATCGGCTCGCGCTTCGAAGGACATCCCGGCCCGCTTCTCTTTCATCCACGCTGTCGGTTCACAGACGACAGTCTGCTCGCTCGCCATAGCGGACGCGCGCTCCTCGGCAATCGGGACTTCGCCGCCCAGCTTCGCGTGCATGTGCGCCGGCACCCGGGGCGGGGCTATGGTGAACCGCCGGCGCTCGGCTCACCACGTACAACGTCCGGCATGATGTGGATACCTTCCGCTAGCAGCGAAACGGTTGCCGCAACCCCAGGCTCCACGCCATTGCGGCGCGCCACGTGCAGCGGCACCGAGAAATGGATCGGCAGGTCTGGGTCGTGATTTGGGCGCAGGGTCAGATGGGCGATTTGTCCGATGGGTAAGACGGATTCGATAATTCCCGGAACCGGATTTTCATGCTCACCGCGGGAAGGCCGATCGCGGCGATGCAGGATGACGAACCCGTCGGGGATCACCCAGGAGATGGCTTGACCAGTCGAGAGGTCGAGACGTTGCGCTGTCTCAAGATTCAACCCCGCCCAAGTGATGATCAAGCACCCGCTCGAGTCTCGGGCTGCTACGTCCCCTGCAAACACATTCCGGAGGCCAACGAGCCGCGCCACCTCGGCTGAAGCCGGCCGGTTCGTCACGTCCTCCGGCGTGCCGGTCTGCAATGTGCGCCCGCGATGCAGCACGGCCATCCGGTCAGCCAGCATGACCGCCTCGTCGAGATCGTGGGTCACCAGGACGACCGGAATGTTGAGCCCGCGGCGCAGCTCGGCGATCTCACGATAAAGGCGCTGCCGGGTCGCCTTGTCGACGGCCGAAAACGGCTCATCCAGGAGCAGGACCTTGGGCTCACGAGCCAACGCTCGCGCCAGAGCAACGCGTTGTTGCTGGCCTCCCGACAGCTCCGCAGGGCGGCGCTGCTCCAGACCGGCAAGGTGCACCATTTCGAGAAAGCTTCTGGCCCGCTCCTCCCGATCTTTCGCCGGCACGTGCCCCAAGGCCGCCATGACATTGCCGAGCGCCGTCATGTGAGGAAACAGAGCATAGCTCTGGAAGACCATGCCGACGGCTCGGCGGTGCGGCGGCAGGTAAACGCCGCCGGGGGCGGAGAACCATGTTTCGCCGTTCACTCTGATGCTGCCGTGCTGCGGCCGATAGGTGCCCGCGATGCACCGCAGGATTGTCGATTTGCCGCTGCCCGACGGCCCCACCAGCGCCAGCACCTCGCCGGGCGCGCAGGTGAACGAGGCCGCAAGCGGGATGGGCCCGTCCTGGCTGACATTCACCTGCAGTCCGTGCACAACGTTCACCCCAGTCGCCGGCCAACGCGGCGCGATAAGGTATAGGTCAGCCCAATCGTCGCGAGAGAGATCGCAAGCAGCAGGGCCGACATCCGGCCGGCCGCAACATCGTCGAACGCCTGCACGCGGTCGTAGATCGCAATGGCAATCGTCTTGGTTTCGCCCGGAATAGAGCCGCCGACCATCAGGACGATGCCGAACTCTCCCAGCGTGTGTGCGAAGGAGAGAACCATCGCCGTCAGAATGCCAGGCCACGCCAGCGGCAGCTCGACTTTGGCCAGCGCCGTCGTGGGAGACATGCCACAACAGGCAGCGGCATCCCGCACCTCGGGCGGGATCGCCTCGAAGCTCCGCTGCATGGGCTGGATCGCAAACGGCAGGTTGAAGATGACGGAGGCGATGAGAAGACCCTCGAACGAGAATACGAGCTGAGAGCCGAACACGGCATGCCAAACCTGCCCGATCGGCGAAGCCGTGCCGAAGGCGACAAGAAGATAGTAGCCGAGAACGGTCGGTGGCAGCACGAGCGGGAGCGCCACAAGCGCCTCGACGAGGCCCTTGCCTCGGAACTGATGGTAGGCCAGCGCTCGACCAGCGAAAATGCCGATCGGCAGGAGGACGAGAACCGTCATCACGGCAAGCCGAAGCGAGAGGGAGAGCGCCACCCAGTCCATCTACGGCGTCCTCACCTGTGGCCTAGGGCGCTTCGCCCGGCAGAAGAAAGCCATATTTCCGGAAAACTTCTCGCGCTTCGGGCTCTTGAACATAAGCAAAAAAGCGCTCGGCAACAGGCCCTGCGGATTTCAGGAGGACCATGCTCTGCCGAAGAGGCGAATGCCATTCCTCAGGGATCAACACGAAGCGCCCTGCCGCCGAAAATCGGGGAACCAATGCGATGGAATAGGCGATGATGCCGCCCTGAGCATTGCCCGAAAGTGCAAACTGGGCAGCCTGAGACACATTCTCCCCGTAAATCAGCTTCGGCTGGATTTTGTCCCACAGGCCACGGTGCTGCAGTGCTTCCACTGCGCGTTTTCCGTACGGAGCATGCTCCGGGTTGGCGATGGCAAAGCGGGTGATCCGGCCGTCATCGATCGCCTTGGCGAGATCGTCGAGCGTCGCATCCGGCTCGAGTTGTGACCCGTGCGGTACAAAGAGCGCAATACGGCCAACCGCGTAAAGCGTCCCCGTGTCCCGCGAGAGACCCGCGTCGACAAGGTCGCGCACGAACTTTTCGTCAGCCGAAAGGAACATTTCGAACGGCGCGCCTTGACGGATCTGGCGAACGAAGTTGCCCGAGGAGCCGAATGAAATCCTGACGGACTGCCCGGTCGACTTCTTGAATGCTTCGGCAATCTCCTCGAGCGCGAACTGAAGATTGGCCGCCGCCGCAATGACCGGTCCATCGCCATCAGCCTTTGAGCTGCCCGCGCACAGTGAAATCGAAGCAAAAGCAGCAGCAACGACTGCCAGAATACGCAGCGCGATACGGCCGGGCGGCGGGAAATTGCTCATGAAACCTCAGTTCGTTAGGTTGGTATACAGCATACAGAGCCGGCAACGCTTGGACAATCTCAGCATCGGTCAACTCCGTTTGAGAATGCTCTCGGAGTCGCAGCGGCGTTGCGCACCCGAGAATTAAGAGGTATCCAGAATACAGCTTTGGGCTACGAGGGGGAGTGCAATGCCGCCGCACCCGAAAGCGCCCGGCCTGGAGGTGGGTGTGACCGAGCCGATGATCCAAGAGCTCGTCCATACCTTCTACGCCCGCGTCCGGCAGGACCAGCTCCTTGGTCCCATCTTCAATGAACACGTGCAGGACTGGCCCGAGCATCTCGACCGCCTCTGTGCATTCTGGTCGTCGGTCACCCTGATGACGGGTCGGTTCAAAGGTAAGCCAGTCCCCGCCCACGCGAAGTTGCCCGGCATTACAGGCCGGCACTTTGCCCATTGGCTCGCACTCTTCGCCAAGACGGCACGCGACGTCTGCCCGCCAGCCGCTGCGGAGCTATTCATCGATCGGTCCAAGCGGATTGCGCACTCGCTGCAGCTTGCGATCGCCCTGCACCGCGGTGAACCGGCCGAGGTGCACCATGATGCCGCCTGAAATTACGGAGTGGCGAAAACGCGAGCGCAACCGTCTGCTCGAGATTCGGCGCGAGATGCCGCTGACCGAAAGGGCGGCGCTCATAGAGCCCCTGCTCGCAAACCTGCGCTCCTTGCTGGAAAAGCTTAGCTTCGACGTTCTCGGCATCTACTGGCCCATAAAGCGCGAAGTCGACGTGCGCCCGCTTGCGGACGAGGTGTGCCGCCGTCGTGGGGCTACCCTCGCCTTGCCGGTGGTGGTGGAGAAAGGCGCGCCGCTCGAATACTGGAAATGGCACATGGGTGACCCCGTCGAGCGGGGCTTCTGGAACATACCCGTCCCCAAACATCGTGAAGTTGTCCAGCCCGACGCTGTCATCGCGCCGCTCGTCGGCTTCCATGATCATTACCGCCTTGGTTACGGCGGCGGATATTTCGACCGGACACTCGCTGCGGCGAGCAGACGGCCCTTCGCGATCGGCATCGGCTTCGAGTTCAGCCGAGTGGAGGGCTATGTCCCGCAACCCCACGACATTCCAATGGATGTCATCGTGACGGAGAGCGCTATCTACGAGCGGTAATCGCGAGGAGGAACACCGATGCTGGGCATTCCCGATTTTGCCAACGTGTTCCTTTCGGAGATGCCAGACGGTGTTCTCTTGGCCGACGACGAAGGCGTGATCCGCATGTGGAACGCCGGCTGTGAACGGATTTTCGGCTTCTCGGCAGAAGAAGCGATCGGACAATCCCTCGACATCATCATTCCGGAGAACCTGCGCGCCCGCCATTGGGAGGGGTACGAACAAACCATGCGGACCGGGAAAACCCGCTATGGCGCGGGCGATCTTCTCGGCGTGCCCGCGTTGCGAAAGGATGGGACCCGCATCTCCGTCGAGTTCTCGATATTACCGTTCCGCAATGCAGAAGGCCGAATAGTCGGCATCGGAGCGGTCATGCGGGACGTGACGAAGAAGTTCGAGGAAATGAAAGCTCTTAGGAAGGCGCTCGCCGCGGCCGGCGCCAGTTGAGGTTCAACAGCCAGCGGAGCTACGCCATGTGGCCAGATCGTAGGCTAATCAAGCTGTTCGGCATCGAGCACCCCATTCTTCTGGCCCCCATGGCTGGACCCAGCACACCAGAGCTTTGCGTTGCCGTTTCGGAAGCAGGAGGTCTCGGCTCATTAGCCTGCGCGCTCTCGACACCCGAGCAGATCCGCACTGGGCTGAGCGTCATCCGGCAGCGGACTAACAAACCAATCAATCTCAATTTCTTTACGCATAAGCCGCCCCTCCCCGATCCGGACCGGGAGGCAAAGTGGAAGGCGCGTCTTGCTCATTACTACGCGGAGTTGGGCATCGATCCCAACGCCGAGGTGCCGAACACGAACCGCACGCCTTTCGACGAGACGACCTGCCAGATCGTCGAGGAGTTCAAGCCCGAGGTCATCAGCTTTCATTTCGGGCTGCCGGAGGAAAGCCTCTTGCAGAGGGTGAAGGCCAAGGGGGCGAAAGTCATCTCTTCCGCGACCACGGCCCAGGAAGCCAAATGGCTCGCTGATCGTGGCTGCGATGCGATCATTGCGCAAGGAGCTGAGGCCGGTGGCCACCGCGGCATGTTTCTCACCGACAACATCGCCTCGCAGGCAGGCACCTTCGCTCTCGTGCCGCAAATCGTCGACGCTGTGGATGTGCCAGTGATCGCAGCCGGGGGCATCGCGGATGGACGTGGCATCGCGGCAGCTTTTGCGCTCGGCGCCTCGGGCGTGCAGATCGGCACCGCTTATCTATTCTGTCCCGAGGCCAAAGTGTCGGAGCTGCATCGGAACGCGCTGAGGTCGGCCCGGGATGACGATACGGTGCTGACGAACGTCTTCACCGGCCGACCGGCACGTGGCGTGATCAACAGGATCGTCCGCGAGCTTGGCCCCCTGTCGCCCGATGCTCCGGCCTTTCCCCTCGCCGCCGGTGCGTTGGCGCCAATTCGGGCGGCAGCAGAAGCAAAGGGCTCGGCGGACTTCACCTCCCTCTGGTCGGGTCAATCAGCCTCGCTCGGCCGTGAGATGCCAGCGGGCGACCTGACGCGAACGCTGGCTCAGGAGGCCCTGGACCGCTTGAAGGCCCTCGCTGGCAATTAGGTCCGACGCTGCTCTCCGAAATGTGAGCCGGACAACCGTTACGGGAATGGCCGTGTTGGTTTAGGGTCCGACCAGCCGAGAACAGGCCCAACGGAGGAGCCTTGTCATGCGTCGTCTTCTGGCAGCGCTCGCAGCCGTGATCTTCTTCCATGCTCCTGCGTGGGCGGAGTATTCGGACCAGTATTTCGAGGTGCCCCAGGGTGACCGGCCCCACGACGTCGCCGTCGCTGCGGACGGAACGGTCTGGTACTCGGGACAGAGGGCCGGAGTGGCGGGAAAGCTCGATCCAGCAACCGGCAAGATCGAACGCATCCCCCTTGGCGAGAACTCAGCGCCCCATGGCGTGATCATCGGTCCGGATGGCGGAGCATGGTTCACGGACGGCGGGCAGAACGCCATCGTCCGCGTCGACCCTGAGACTCACGCAGTGAAGGTCTGGCCTCTGCCGCCTGAGCGGATGCCCTACACGAACCTGAATACGGCTGCCTTCGACGGCATGGGTCGCATCTGGTTCACCGGTCAGAATGGAATCTACGGCCGGCTTGATCCCAATACAGGTGAGATGAAGGTCTGGGATGCGCCGCGCGGGCGGGGCCCCTACGGCATCACCGCGACCCCGAGCGGCGAAATCTGGTTCGTGTCGCTGGCCGGCAGCTATCTCGCAAAGGTCGATCTGGAAACCGGCGAGGCCACGGTCTACGAGCCGCCGACGCCCAACCAGGGGGCCCGCCGCGTATGGTCAGATTCACAGGGCCGGCTTTGGATTAGCGAATGGAACACCGGCAATGTCAGCGTTTACGACCCCGCCTCGAACAGCTGGCGACAGTGGAAGCTGCCGGGAGAAAAACCGCGCGCGTATTCCGTCTGGGTCGATCCCGATGACAAGGTCTGGCTGACGGAGTGGTCGAGCAACGCGGTTGTGCGCTTCGACCCTGAGACCGAGACGTTTCAGAGCTTCCCGAGCAATCGGCCGAATGCCAACGTGCGCCAGATGCACGGCCGTAAGGGCGAAGCCTGGATCCCGGAATCCGGCACTGACCGGATACGGGTGGTCCGCTACGCACCAAAGAGCGACTGAGGTCGGCGGGTGCTGCGGGTGACGCTGGCCGCTCTCCTGATGATTGGCGGAGCGGCGATGATCCAAGCATTTGGAGCTAAGGCATCGGAGCCTGGCGACCCAGCACGCGGCCAAAAGGCGTTTCAGCGCTGCTATGCCTGTCACTCCGTCGAGCCAGACGAGGGCCATCTGCAGGGCCCCAATCTGTTCAGAATTCTGGGCCGTCCGGCGGCCGCGCTACCGGGCTTTGAGTACTCCGAGGCGATGAGGCGGAAGGCAGCGGAAGGCCTCGTCTGGGATCGCACGACGCTCGACGCTTATATCGCCGATCCGGAAGCGGTCGTCCCAGGTACGCTCATGAGCATCCCGCCTGTCCGCGACCCTCAGGAACGCGCGGACCTGATCGCATATCTGTCCCTCTCTGGGCGGTTCAAAGACTGATTCCCACTCGAAATCCGCCCGCTAGAGTTGCGGAACCAATCGAACGCCGCTGCCGTTGACCGCTGTAATCAGCTTCATTTGGCCAGCGGAGGACGCCTTGCAGCCCACCACTCAGGAACGGACGCGGGCTGAGCTCGAGCCCCAACGCGATGTATCGGTCAGGGTACCGCTCCGCCTCACGATCAACGGAACGCTCTACGATCTCGACGTCCCGCCTTGGACCACCCTTCTCGATCTTCTGCGGGAACGGCTTGATCTCACTGGAACTAAAAAAGGCTGCGATCACGGCCAGTGCGGGGCCTGCACGGTGCTCGTGGATGGCCGTCGCATCCTGAGTTGCATGACGCTCGCCGTGATGCAAGACGGGCGTCAGGTCACGACCATCGAGGGTCTCTCCAGCGATGGCGCCCTCCACCCGATGCAACGTGCCTTCATCGACCACGACGCCTTCCAATGCGGGTACTGCACCCCTGGGCAGATCTGCTCTGCCGTCGGCCTGATCAACGAAGGTCGCGCGCGCACCCGTGAAGAGGTGCGGGAGCTGATGAGCGGCAACATCTGCCGCTGCGGAGCCTACCCCAACATCGTCGATGCGGTGATGGAGGTGCTTTCCAAATCGGGAGGTGGCACGTGAGACCGTTCAGCTATTCGCGCGCCGCCGACATTTCCGAGGCCATACGCGAAGCGTCTGTCAGCGGAGTGAAGTTCATCGCCGGCGGCACGAACCTTATCGATCTGATGAAAGAGGACGTGGAGCGGCCCATGCGGCTGGTCGACATCAACCAGCTGCCGCTCGACCGGATCGAGGAAACACCTGACGGCGGCCTGCGCCTCGGGGACCTCGTCCGCAACTCGGTTGCGGCTCACGACCAGAGGATTGCAGATCGGTACCCGCTCCTGGCGGGCGCGCTGTTGGCCGGGGCCAGCCCGCAACTGAGGAATGCGGCGACCATCGGCGGCAACATCATGCAGCGCACGCGTTGCTACTACTTCTACGACGTGGGAACGCCCTGCAATAAACGCCGGCCCGGCAGCGGCTGCGGAGCCATCGGCGGCGTCAATCGCCTCCATGCCATTCTCGGCACGAGCGACCACTGCATTGCGACCCACCCTTCTGACATGTGCGTCGCGCTTGCCGCGTTGAATGCCGAGGTGCGCGTCGCGCAATCCGATGGCAACGAGCGCGTCATACCTTTCGTCGACTTTCATCGCCTGCCCGGGGATACGCCGGAGGTGGATACGAACCTTGGACCCGGCGAGCTGATCACCGCTGTCGAGCTGCCCAACGAGACCTTCAATCGTCACTACACATACCTGAAGCTGCGCGATCGTCTTTCGTACGCTTTCGCGCTGGTCTCAGTGGCCGCAGCTCTGAAAATCGAAAGCGGACAAATCGCCGACACGCGCATCGCCCTTGGCGGCGTCGCACACAAGCCGTGGCGGGACAAAGACGCCGAGGCGCTGCTCGTCGGCAAGCCTCCGGAGCGCCAGCATTTCGAGGCCGTGGCGGCCTTCATCCTGCGTGACGCGAAAGGCCAGGGTGGCAACGACTTCAAGATCCCGTTGGCCCGAAAGGCCATCGTGCGTGCGCTCGAGCAAGCAGCGAACGGCACGCCGCAGTCACAGACCGACAAGCGCGTCGCCTGAAGGAGACGAGCCATGGCGACCACCGTTCACATCGGCGATCCCATGAACCGGTTCGACGGCGTCGAAAAGGTGACAGGGGCGGCACGCTACGCGGCTGAGTACCCAGCAGATGGGCTTCTCCACGGCTTCGCGATCTCCAGCCCCATCGCCAAAGGCCGCATTTCAAGCATTGATGCCTCTGCCGCTCTCGCCGTGCCCGGAATCGTGGAGGTCATTACGCATCTCAATCGGCCGCACGTGGCATCCGACGACAGCAGCTACGACGACGATGCGGCGCCTCCGGGATCACCGCTCCGTCCGCTATATGACGAGACAATTCGCTTCAGCGGTCAGCCTGTTGCGCTGGTCGTCGCCGAGACGCCCGAACTCGCGCGCTATGGCGCAAGCCTCGTTGCCGTGAGCTATGACGCTGAGCCGCACAACACTGATTTCGAGGTTGCCGTCGCTGACCGCGCGACACCCCGCGTCGTGCGTTCGCACGCCATGAACCCGCCGGATCGGGGCGATCCGCAAGCTGCCTTCAATGCCTCGCCGTTCCGGATTTCGGCCGATTACCGGCTGAAGGCGGAGTATCACAACCCCATGGAGCTGCACGCCACCACCGTCATCTGGGAGCCGGGCGGCAAGCTGACCGTTTACGACAAGGACCAGGGCTCGCAGAACGTTCAGCAATATCTGGCGAACGTATTCAATCTGTCACTTGAGGATGTGCGGGTGCTCAACCCGTATGTCGGAGGAGCGTTCGGATCGGGGCTGCGGCCCCAATACCAGGTCTTTCTCGCCGTGCTCGCGGCCAAGAAGCTCGAGCGCTCGGTCCGCGTCGTGATGACCCGGCAGCAGATGTTCACGCACGTGCATCGGCCAGCGGCGCTGCAGTGCGTCTCATTGGCGGCGGACGAGCACGGTAAGCTCACGTCCATCATGATCGACGCGACCACGGCTACGTCGCGCTACGAGGACCACTCCGAGGCGGTGGTGAAGTGGGGCGGAAAGGTCTACGGGTGCGAGAATGCCTCGTTCGGCTATGCCCTCGCTCCGCTCGATATATCCACGCCAGGGGACATGCGCGCACCTGGCGCCGCCACCGGCATGAACCTTTTCGAGATCGCGATCGACGAGCTCGCCTATGCCGCCGGCAAGGATCCACTCGAATTCCGGATGATCAACTTCTCGGACAGAGACCCGGTGGAGGACACCCCCTACTCCAGCAAGGCCTTGATGGAGGCTTACCGGGAGGGCGCGGCAAAGTTCGGATGGGCCAATCGCAGCCACGCACCGCGATCCATGCGCGATGGGAAGGAGCTCATTGGCTGGGGCGTTGCGACGGGGATGTGGGAAGCACTGCTCATGCAGACCACAGCGCGGGCGACCCTCCAGACAGACGGCACGTTCGAGATCGCGTCGGCAGCGTCCGACATCGGAACGGGCACCTACACAGTGATGGCCCAGGTCGCCGCCGATTCCCTTGGCGTGCCGGTGGATTCCGTCCGCGTGAAGCTTGGCGACTCGGATTTGCCGACGTCTCCGCTGGAAGGCGGCTCGTGGATGGCCGCGTCGACCGGAGCCGCGGTGGACCTCGCGTGCAAGGCGCTCAAGATAAAGATCCTCGATGCTGCAGCCCAGGTGCACCAGTCACCGCTCGCAGGCGTGTCGGCCGACGACATCGAGCTGGGCGACGGAATGATCCTTATGAAAGCCGACCCTTCCCGCGCGGTCAGCCTTAGCGACGCCCTGAAGGCATCAGGCGGCACGTCCATTTCGGCGGAGGAAACGTTCAAGCCCACCCGGGACAGGAAGAAGATGTCCCGTTACGCCCACAGCGCCGTCTTCGCCGAGGTCCGCGTGGACGAGGAGCTGGGCGTCGTTCGGGTGCCGCGGATCGTCTGCGCCGCTGCTGCCGGCCGCATTATCAACCCCAAGACCGCGGGCAGTCAGATCATCGGCGGGATTGTGATGGGCCTTGGGATGGCGCTGGAGGAGGAGGCGCTAACCGATCACCGCATCGGCCGTATCATGAACCACAATCTCGCCGAGTATCATGTGCCGGTGCATGCCGATGTCGGTAACATAGATGTGATCTTCGTTGACGAGCCGGATCCCCACGTCTCGCCGCTTGGCGTAAAGGGGTTGGGCGAGCTCGGGATCGTCGGCGCGGCCGCGGCAATCGCCAACGGTATATCCCACGCCACCGGCAAGAGAATTCGCGATTTGCCGATCACGATCGATAAGATAATGGCCTGAGCAAGAGGCCCGGTAGCGGCACCACCGCGCCATACCACTGCTTTCGTAGGACAGGTCGCTGAATTACGGCCCGTTTCGCTCGCATCATCACGGCACCGGGTCCCGTTGGGCCCTGCGAAAATTCCGCATCACCCATTGGACTAGGCTTTAGGTAGCCGAATTGCGGGATAAACTCTCCCAGTGTTCTGTTGCGAACTTCGTCCGGTGTATATTGTCGCGACGGGTTTCCAAGTGCTGAACCGTTCTGAGAGAACAGGCACTTCGGTTAACCAAGCGAGCAACAAGAACATCAAGACCGCTTCCAGGGGGTGAGGACGACGCGATGCGTAGGCTTCTGCCGCTCTTACTGGCGCTAGTCGTTGCCGGCGGACTGGCGATCGCGTTGTTGCCAGATGGCCGCTTGGCGCTGCGCGCCGAAAAGAGCGGCAAGGAGACGCCTCACCAGAGCCAAGCTGTCGCCGTGGAGGTCGCGCCCGCAATCGCGGCTAGGTACCAGGAAGACCTGCGCTCCGTCGGCAGCTTAATGTCGGACGAGTCCGTCCAGATTGCCTCGGAAATCGCTGGCCGCATCCAAAGCTTCGAGTTTGCGGAAGGACAGGCCGTCAAGGCTGGCGACGTGCTCGTTAAGCTCGACGACTCTCTGGCCCGCGCTGAATTGGCGGACGCAAAAGCGCGATTCGAGCTCGCACGCGCCAATCGTGAGCGCGCGCAACTGCTGCGGAAGCAGGGCCACATGTCGCAGCAGGCGCACGACGAGGCTGCGGCGAACTATCAAATCGCAGAGGCCGCTCTCGAACTGGCCTCGGTCAAGCTCTCCAAGCATGTCATCAAGGCGCCGTTCGACGGCATCGTCGGACTGCGGAATGCCTCCACCGGCGCTTACGTGAATATCGGCACACCAATCGTAAACCTGGAGAAGATCGACTTCCTGAAGATCGACTTCAAACTGCCGGAGATTGCCCTGACGCAGATCAGCACTGGGCAGGACGTCATGGTGGAGGTCGATGCGGTGCCCGGCCGGACGTTCAAGGCACAGGTTTATGCCATCAGCCCGATGGTGGATGTCAATGGCCGCGCATTGCACGTGCGTGCCCGCATGGAGAATCCGGATCTTCTGCTCCGGCCAGGGCTCTTCGCTCGGATCACCGTGAAGGGAAGAGAAACCAGGGAAGTGGTGGCGGTGCCTGAAAGCGCGATCGTTCCCCGAGGCGGCGAATCTTTTGTTTACGTGATCCAGGGCGGAAAGGCGGTCGAATCCAAAGTGACCTTGGGTAAGCGCGAGAATGGCACGGTCCAAGTGCTGTCAGGCCTCAGCGCCGGATCCACTGTCGTTGTCGCCGGCCAGCTCAAGCTCCGGGATGGTGCCACCGTCGAGGTTGTCCAGACCGTCAGCGGCCCAGAGCTGGAGAAGAGCTGATGAGCCCGATCGAGGTCTGTATCCGGCGCCCGGTTTTCGCGACGGTCCTCAGCCTCGTCCTGGTGCTGCTCGGGCTCGTTTCGTACACGCGACTGACCGTCCGCGAGTACCCGAACATCGACGAGCCCACCGTTTCGGTCACCACGACGTATCCTGGAGCCTCGCCACACATCGTCGAGACGCAGGTTACGCAGGTTCTCGAAGGCTCGCTTGCCGGCATCGCCGGCATCGACGTCCTCGAATCCACCAGCCGCTCGGAGACGAGCCGTATCACCATCCGCTTCCGGCAAGACGTCAATCCCGATGAAGCCGCCAATGATGTACGCGACCGGGTCAGCCGCGTTCGCGGACGACTACCCGACGAGATCCAGGAGCCGGTCATCCGCAAGGTTGAGGCCGATGCTCAGGCGATCATGTACATCGTTTTCACCAGCGATCAGATGTCAGCGCTGGAAATCACCGACTACGTCGATCGATATGTTGTAGATCGCCTGAAAAACGTGACCGGCGTGGCGGATGTGATGATCTACGGCGAGCGCCGCTACGCCATGCGGATCTGGATCGACCGTGAGCGGCTTGCCGCCTATGCCCTCACGATTCAGGACATCGAGAACGCACTACGCAGCCAGAACGTCGAGATTCCCTCCGGCCGCATCGAAAGCCAGGAACGGGAGTTCAGCGTTCTTTCGCGCACCGGCCTGACCACGCCTGAGGAATTCCGGGAGATCGTCGTCAAGCGGGCAGATGGCTATCAGGTCAAACTCGGCGACGTTGCGCAGGTGGAGCTCGGTGCCGAGGATGAGCGCCGTGACAGCAGGTACAACGGCCAGCCTGCGATCATTGTCGGCATCATCAAGCAGGCGGTCGCGAACCCGCTCGACGTCTCCAAGGGCATCCGCGCGCTCCTGCCCGACCTGAACGAGTCTCTGCCAAGCGGCCTCAAGGCAGACATCGGGAACGATGATGCCGTCTTCATCAACGAATCGATCAAGGCGGTGTTCAGCACGATTCTTGAGGCCATCGTGCTCGTGGTGATCGTTATCCTCTTCTTCCTGAGGTCGATACGAGCATCAATCATCCCCATCGTCACCATTCCAATCTCGCTGATCGCGACCTTCACGCTGCTCCTGGCATTCGGCTTCAGCATCAACACGCTGACGCTGCTCGCGATGGTCTTGGCGATCGGCCTCGTCGTGGATGACGCCATCGTCGTTCTTGAGAACGTTTCCCGCCACGTCGAGAACGGCATGCGGCCCTTTCAAGCGGCCATTACGGGCACGCGTGAGATCGCATTCGCAGTCGTGGCGATGACGCTGACGCTGACGGCCGTCTACGCCCCCATCGCGTTCGCGACGGGCCGCACGGGTCGGCTTTTCCTGGAGTTCGCCTTGGCGCTTGCAGGGGCGGTGCTCGTTTCTGGCTTCGTTGCGCTGACTCTGACGCCGATGCTCTGCTCCAAGCTGCTGCGGCACGACGAGTCGCCTGGATGGATCTTCACCGCAATCGAGCGTGGGCTGCGCAGTCTCGAGGGGGGCTACCGGCGCGCCCTTCGAGCTGCCCTCTCTGTGCGATGGCTGATCGTCATCCTAGGGTTGGCGACGGCGGGTGTTGCTGCTGTCCTGTTCGTCAATTTGAAATCGGAGCTGGCTCCTGTTGAGGACCGCGGTGTCATAATGATCCGCGGCAACGGACCGGAAGGCTCGACACTGTCATACATGGCCCGCTACAGCGCCCAGGCCGATGCCATCCTGGCCGAATTGCCGGAGGTCCGCTCGCGCCTGGTCATCAACGGTCTTTGGCAGGTCACCAACTTCATGGCCATTGGCCGTCTCCACGACTGGTCGGAGCGTGATCGCAAGCAGCAGGATCTCGTCGCGGAGATCAACCCCAAGATCCGGAACATTCCGGGCGTTCTGGCCTTCGCGCAAAACCCTGCTTCTCTCGGCCAACGTGGCAGCTCGCGGCCGATCGAGTTCGTCGTTCAGACATCCGGCACCTATGAGCAACTGCAAGAGTATGCCGACCGGATGCTCGAGCGGATCAGTGAATATCCCGGACTAGAGGGCGTCGACACCGATTTGAAGCTCAACTCCCCCGAGGTTCGAATCGACGTGAACCGGGCCAAGATCGCCGACTTAGGGATCGACGTCGCGACAGTGGGCCGGACGCTCGAAACCCTTCTAGGCGGGCGTCAGGTTACGCGGTTCGAGCAGAACGGTGAGCAGTATGACGTCATCGTTCAGCTTGCTGGTGCCGATCGCAGCACCCCCGAAATGCTGTCCACGATCTTTCTGCGAGGCGCCAATGGAGAAATGGTGCAGCTCTCCAATATCGTGACAGTCAGCGAAACGGTGGCTCCCAAGGAGCTGAAGCGTTTCAATCAGCTCCGCTCCGTGACGATCTCAGCAAACATCGCGCCGGGTTATTCGCTGGGCGAGGCATTGGAGTTCCTAGAGCGGACAGCCCAAGAGGTGCTCCCAGCAAATGTGCAAACAGACGTCAGCGGCCAAAGCCGCGAGTTTCGCACTGCGGGGCAGAGCTTGGCCTTTGTGTTCCTGCTGGCCCTCGGATTCATCTACCTAGTTCTGGCGGCGCAATTCGAGAGCTTCCGCTCGCCCCTCATCATCATGGTGACGGTGCCGCTGTCGATGACCGGCGCACTGGGGGCGCTCTATCTGACCGGCGGTACTCTCAACGTCTATTCTCAGATCGGCCTCGTGACGCTCATTGGGCTTATTACGAAGCACGGCATTTTGATTGTCGATTTTGCCAATCAGCAGCAGGAGGCCGGTAAAGACAAATTCACAGCGTTGGTCGACGCAGCTGCGCTCCGACTACGGCCGATCTTGATGACCACTGGCGCCATGGTGCTCGGCGCGGTGCCGCTGGCGCTGGCTACCGGTGCGGGCGCTGAGAGCCGTCAGCAGATCGGCTGGGTGATTGCAGGCGGACTGACGCTCGGAACGGTTCTGACGTTGTTCGTCGTTCCTGTCGTCTACATGCTTATCGCGCGGGATTATAAACTTGCCCAACTCGAACCCGAAGGCGAAATAGCCGTGAAACCGGCGCCTGCCGAATAGCTAGAGCTCCAGCCAATACCATTCGAATTGGTGTGAAAAGGAAGCGCGAATGGCACATATCGCGCTTCCTTAGTCAAAGCTCGCTATTTCGCCAATGGATGCGAGAAGCTCCAAGAATGGCCAAAGGGATCCATTACTTGGCCGTAGCGCTCACCCCAGAACGCATCCCACGGCGGCATGACGACGGTGGCACCAGCAGCCGCAGCACGTTCCACAGCCGAATCGCAATTCGGTACCGTTAGGTGAATTGTCACTGAGGTGCCACCCAATGACTTCGGCGCTTTAATTGTACCACCATCGCCGCAGGCATGCTCGGGAAAATAATCCCGCAGGAAAACACGAGCATTGTTGATGCGCACCTCAGCGTGAAGAAGACGCTTGCCGTCCTGAGCTGGGACGCGTGCCACCTCTTCCGCGCCTAGCGCCTTCTTGTAGAATTCCAGCGCCTCTGCTGCATTTTCGATAACGAGGTGAGGGACTGCGCCTTGACCTTGTGACACTTGTTTCTCTCCCTTGCGCTTATATGTTGTTGTCATCAACAGCTTCCATTCGCCGTCCTCGCCCCGCATGTGAGAGGTAAAGACACGCTCGTTCTCGCTCTTTATCTCGATCACCTCCTTGGCGATCATGTTTTTCCCGTCGGGACCCGGCCCGTCGGTTTCCAAAACGAGAGCTTTGCCGCTCTCGTCCAGTGCTCCGTCGTAGACCCATAGATAATCCATCATGGAACCGAGCCACGTTCCGACGAAGCGCTTCTTCTTGGAGTCGTAGCCCAGCGTTATCATCATCTTGACGGGCTTGCGGCCGGGCATTTGGCCCAAGCTTTCACAGACGATCCAGAGATCGCCGATCGCCCGCACCGTTTCCGTTCCTTCGAACTTCTCCGGTTCATCTTCTTTATCTGGCGGAAATTCGACCGAAAAGGACCAGTCTCCGACCAGCTGTTGCAGCCACGCATGCTCTTTCTCTGGTTTTGATGGCATCATGATTATTCTCTCCCTCCTCGGTGAGCGGGCGTCAGCCGCCAGATACGGACGTCAGCACCCAGACTTTGGCACCAGGGCGCAACGGCGTCTGAAGCGTGGCGCGCTCGCCCTCGACGAAAACGTTGATGTGCCGGCGGATTGCGGGCGTCGAATCGACGAGCCGATCCCGCATGCCGGGCCAGCGGCTGTCGAGAGCGCTCATCAGATCATTTACGTTGGTAGCGGGGATTTCGATTTGTCGCTCAGCTTCCGGAAACAGCCGCAGCAGAGCGGGCGCCAAAAAGACGGTGACACCCGGCTGCGCAGCTCCAATGGAGTGCTGCGTCATGACGAAATCCTTCCGAGAACCGCGGGCTAGTCGACGACCAGGGTTTCGACTGAGGTGATCGTGGGCAAATGCAGAGCGATGCAGCTCCAGCTTTCACCTTCATCGGAGCTGGCGAAAACCGCTCCTGAGCTGGTGCCGAAATAAACGCCAGCTGGATCAAGCCGATCAGTCGCCATGGCCTGGCGAAGAACACCGAGAAAAGCGTTCTTCTGCGGCAATCCTTCCCGCAGATCCTGCCAGGTCGCGCCGGCGTCGCGCGTACGCCAAACAGCGGCTTTTGCGTCCGGCATATAGCGGCCGGCGATGTCGCCGTTGAGCGGCAAAAGGTAGAGCGTGTCAGGATCACTCGGATGCGCCGCGGCCGGGAACCCAAAGCTCGACGGCAGCCCGTCCTCGATGCTCACCCAGCTTCGACCGCCGTCATCACTGCGATACATTCCGCAGTGGTTCTGCTGGTACAGCCGGTCTGGCTTGCCGGCCGCCATGACCACGCAATGCACGCACTGTCCGTATTCGGGGTATCTTTGATCCTCAGGCAGGTAGTCACACCTTACGCCCTTATTGCGAGGCTCCCACGTCTGGCCACCATCTTCAGTGTAGAACGCGCCAGCCGTCGAAATGGCGACCCACATCTTCTTTTCGTCGGAGGGATGGAGAACAATGGAATGGAGGATCAGGCCGCCGCCACCAGGCTGCCAGTCCGCCCGCGAGGGGTGATTGCGGAGCCCCACAACGTGCTCCCATGTCTCGCCGCCATCATTGCTGCGGAAGAGGCCCGCCGGTTCGACACCGGCATAAAGCACCCCATTTTCCGCCGGGGCGAGACTCCAACCCGCCTTGATCGGCTGCTCACCTTCTGCATAAGCCAGACCTTGGCTAGAATGAGTCCACGTCTTGCCGAGGTCAGTTGATTTCCAAACGGCCGGGCCGAACCATTCGTTGCCGCCCGTAGCATAGATTGTGTTGGTGGAAGGATCGGCAATGACATGATTGAGAGGCCACGTTTCGCAGAATGGGCCGCTAAGCTCCCAGGAGCGACGGTTGGCGTCGCTTTCCAAAATAAACGCGCCCTTCTTCGTGCCGAGAAGTACGAGAACTCTTTTGGCCATGCGACCCTCCGTTTGAGCCTCCCGTGCCCCCCCGGCTCGCGTTTTCGGTCACGACTTTTTGTCGCCGCGATGGCAAAGGGGCTAGACGGACACGTTGATATCAACATTATGGAATCATGTCAAAACGAAATGAGCTGCCATTCGAAATCACCTTGCAGGTGCGCGACACGTGCCTTTGTCTGCATGTGCAGCGGGCGGCGCGTGCCGTCGCGCGGCGCTATGACGAGGTGCTACGTCCCCTCGGGCTGACGAATGGACAGTTCTCGCTGCTGATGTCCCTCAATCGTCCTGAACCGCCGACGATGGGACAGGTTTCAGCCGTGCTCGCTATGGATCGCACCACAGTGACGGCCAACCTCAAGCCGCTCGAGCGCCGCGGTCTCGTAGAGGTGCAAGTAGACGAGAAGGACCGCCGCAGCCGCCGCTTGAAGCTGACCTCCGCTGGGCGCCGGCTGCTAGCTGAAGCGATGCCGCTTTGGGAGAAGGCACAGGCAATCAATGAAGAGCTGATCCCCGGTACCGACCCCGAACGCCTGCGAGCCGATCTGAGAGCGCTTTCCTGAGCTCCTCTTCGAGCTTTCCTCTTGCGGCTTGCCGTCCGGAGTCCGCTGTGCTGCATTCTGCTCAGCACAACAGTGGATCAATAGAGGGGATCGCCCGTGAATCTTTCGTTCATGCTGAGGGAGCGCGCCGCGGCCGGCAAGCCAATCCGCATCGGCCAAATTGGCGCCGGCAAGTTTGGCACCATGTTCCTGGCCCAGGCGCGGACGACCGTGGGTATGCACGTTGCAGCCGTCGCCGATCTGAACATCCCGCGCGCGCAGTCACAGCTGAAGATGGCATCGTGGCCGGAGGAGCAGTATGGCGCCAGCTCGATCGACGACGCTCTGAAAACCGGAAAGACCTTCCTGACGGACGATGCCGAGTCGATCATTCGCCATCCGGCTATCGACGTCATAGTCGAGGCCACGGGAGATCCCAAAACAGGCATCCAGCTTTGCCTATCGGCGATCGAGAATGGCAAGCACATAGTGATGGTGAACGTCGAGGCTGACGCCGTTGCCGGGCCTCTACTGGCGAAAAAGGCGAGGGAGGCAGGTGTCGTTTATAGCCTCGCATGGGGCGATCAGCCTGCTCTCGTTTGTGAGCATGTCGACTGGGCGAGAACGTGCGGTTTCAAGGTGGTCGCCGCTGGAAAGGGCACACGCTATCTCCCGCACTATCATAAGCTGACACCGAATACGCTGTGGGACGAACTCAGGAAATACCTGAAGATCGACGATCCAAAGAGCATCAACTTGAAGATGTTCAACAGCTTCCTCGACGGCACGAAATCCGGCATCGAAATGACGGCGATTTGCAATGCCACGGGCCTCGAGTCCCAGACCGACGGATTGTCGTTTCCGCCCGCAAGCCGCTTCGAGCACGCCGACATTTGCAAGCCTCGAAGTGAAGGTGGCGTATTGGAAAAAGCAGGCGTCACCGAAGTGACCTCGATGGTCTACCGCGACGGAACCGACGTGCCGCATAACCTCGCCATGGGCACCTATGTCGTGTTCGAGGCGGCGGAGGATAACGAGTACAGCCGCCGGTGCTTCAAAGAGTATAATCTTTTGCCTGACAAAACAGGCCGTTATGCCGCTCTTTACAGGCCGGTCCACATGATCGGTCTTGAGCTCGGTGTTTCAATCGCCTCGGCGGTCCTGAGGAAAGAGCCCACTGGGGCACCGTTCTGCTTCAATTCCGACGTGATCGCGACGGCGAAGCGGAATTTGAAGGCAGGCGAAATTCTGGATGGTGAGGGCGGCTATTGTGTCTGGGGCAAGCAGACGCCCGCGCAGATGTCGCTCAAGGAGGGATATCTGCCGCTTGGCTTAGCCCACAACGTGAAGCTTAAACGCGATATTGCCGAAGGCGAACGCCTCAGATGGGACGATGTGGAGATCGACCCGAATGACACCGCCGTCAAGATTCGGCGTGAAATGGAGGCCGTTTTCGGTAATTCAAACCAAAGCCAATAATTTTTTCGAAACAGCGCCGGGGTTCACCCGGCGCTGTTCGGCTCGAAACTCCTGACAAGGAGCTAAGCCTGCTCTACTTCCTCTATCTCTGCCAGCTTCGTCACGACGGCTGCCCCGGACTCCAGCGTTTTGTGAACGGGGCATTTGTTCGCGATTTCGAGCAGCTTTTCACGCATGGCCGGATCGAGCGGACCCTCGACGGTGATCGTTCGCTCGAAGCGGTCGATCTTGCCGGTGCGCCCCTTAACCACCTCGCCACAATCCTCACAGTGCTCAACCGGCACCTTGCCGTGGTTAACGCTCACGCTCACCCGCCCAAGGGCGAGCTTCTTGTACTCGGCGTACATCCGAAGTGTCATGGTCGTGCACGCGCCGAGGGCTATCGCAATATAGTTGTAGGGCGTCGGGCCGCTGTCCAGGCCACCCACCGACTCCGGCTCGTCCGCCAAGAGATGATGCCGGCCTGCAATGGCGGCATTCTGGTATTTGCTCGCCCCGGTCTCGTAAACGAGAATGCCTGATTTCCAGATCTCGACCGGTTTCTCCTCTGGTAGGTAGCGCGAGGCCCATGCCGCGATGACCTCCGCGATGTACTCAGCATCGCGACGATCCGTTATGAGGTGATCGGCCGTGTCGAGCGAAACAAAGCTCTTGGGATGCTTGGCCGCAACGAACAGCTTAGTTGCGTGGTCGATCCCGACGACCCGATCAAATGGTGAATGGAGGATCAGGAGCGCCTTTCGCAAGTTAGCGACATGATCGGTCAAAGCATGCCCGCGGGCATCCTCGACAAGCTCCCGGCTGATCGGAAATTGGCGCCCCGCCAACGTGACCGTTGCGACGCCATCACGCTCGATGTCCTCAATCCGCGTTTGGAAGTGCTCCAGCACATGGGCGATATCCGCCGGCGCCCCGATGGTCGCCACCGCTCTTGCCTCCGGAATGCGGTGCGCAGCGGCAAGCACGGCAGAGCCCCCAAGCGAATGACCGATTAGCACGGTCGGCGCCTCGAAGTGATCTCGCATATAGTCAGCGGCGCGGATCAGATCCTCGACGTTCGAGGTGAAATGGGTGCTCGCGAAATCGCCTTCGGATGATCCGAGCCCCGTGAAGTCGAACCGGAGCACGCCAAAGCCGAGGGAGGCCAGCCTGCCCGCGATGCTCCGCGTAGCGATGGTGTCCTTCGAGCAGGTGAAGCAATGTGCGAACAGCGCATACCCGCGGACCGGACCTGCGGGCTGGTCGAGTCGAGCGGACAGCGTATGGCCTCTACTGCCCGGGAAGGTAAGACGTAGCGGGGTCATCGGTCATCCTCCGTTGCGAGCGCAATGGCAGCGAGATCGGAAGTGTGCGTTCCATCGAGGCTTGTCCACACCCCTCCGAGAACTCTCCAACATCGTTTTGCGTTCTCGGTCGAAGGCGCGGCTCACCGCATGAGAGCGAGTTGACCCCTCACCCACCATGACCGGGATCAATGGGTTAGCCCTTGGCAGATGTTAGGTGTCCGCTGCCACGGCGGGCATGTCATAATTGAGAGCCTCTCCATCCGAGGAGCGGGAGGAAATGGCTAAGACCTCACCCATCAAGCGCAGCTTGGCATCGAACTGGGTCCTGCTGATGATCCTTGTCCCCGCCGTGGGTGGGTTGGGGTATCTCGTCTGGCAACAGCTGCAGCCGCAAGGGTTGCCGGCAGGCATTGCGGGCAGCAACGGCCGGATCGAGGCGACGGAAATCGACATCGCAGCCAAGCTGGCAGGGCGCATCGCTGATATTCTGGTTCGGGAAGGTCAATTCGTTCGCAAGGGCGAGGACCTCGTCAAAATGGACACGTCCGTGCTGGAGGCTCAGCTGCGGGAAGCCAAAGCGCAGCTCGAGCAGGCGCAGGTGACGGTCGAAACGGCCCGTAGCCAGGTTTCACAGCGGGAGTCAGAGAAGGCCACCGCAGAGGCGGTGCTCGCCCAACGGGAGGCCGAGCGCGTTGCGGCGGAGCGCCGGTATATGCGGGCCGAGGAGCTCGTCAAACAAGGATGGGCGACGCAACAAAGGCTTGATGACGACCGCGCAGCTTTCAAGAGCGCAGAAGCAGCGGTCACTGCCGCCAAAGCCCAAGTTGCATCTGCGGAGGCCACGCTGAACACGGCCAAATCCCAGGTGCTCCAAGCGGAGGCTCAAGTGGAAGCGGCACGCGCCACGATCGAGCGCATTCAGGCAGACATTAACGATAGCGTGCTTCGCGCCCCGCGGGATGGCCGCATCCAGTATCTCGTGGCCCAGCCTGGCGAGGTCGTGCAGGCTGGTGGCCGCGTCCTGAACATGATCGACATAACCGACGTCTACATGACGTTCTTTCTCCCGACGGAGCAGGCAGGACGCGTCGCGATCGGCGCCGAAGCGCGCATCGTTCTCGATGCCGCGCCGCAGTACGTCATCCCGGCCAGAATTTCATTCGTTTCTGATGTCGCGCAATTCACACCTAAAGAGGTCGAGACAGCAGAGGAACGGCAGAAGCTGATGTTCAGGCTGCGGGCTACCATCGACAAGGAGCTGCTCGAGCGATATCTCACACAGGTCAAAACTGGCTTACCGGGCATGGCCTACGTGAAGATTGATCCACGTGCGGAATGGCCACCCCAGCTTCAGGTCCGTCTCCCCGAAGCGCCGGCATGACCTCCGATCACATGTTGCACAGGTCGAGCAGAGAACCGGTCGCGCGCCTGCGCGAGGTCAGCCTGCGGTTCGGCGAGACTTTGGCGCTCGACAATGTCAGCGTCGAGATACCGGCTGGTTGCATGGTCGGGTTAATCGGCCCGGACGGGGTCGGCAAATCGAGTTTGCTTTCCCTGATTTCCGGCGCCCGCGCTATTCAAACCGGCTTCATCGAGGTGCTCGGCGCAGATATGTCCTCCGCCTACGATCGTGAGATCATAGGCCCGCGGATCGCGTACATGCCGCAAGGGCTCGGCAGGAACCTGTATGCGACGCTTTCGGTCTACGAAAACGTTGACTTCTTCGGCCGTCTTTTCGGGCAAAGCAAAGCCGAGCGCGAGCAGCGCATCAAAGACCTGCTTGAGGCCACCGGCTTGGCCCCCTTCGCCGATCGGCAGGCGGGAAAGCTCTCAGGCGGCATGAAGCAAAAGCTCGGGCTGTGCTGCGCACTGATCCACGATCCCGATCTCATGATCCTTGATGAGCCGACGACAGGCGTTGACCCGCTTTCGCGCCGCCAATTCTGGGAGCTTATCGATCGTATTCGAGCCGGCCGGCCGGGAATGAGCGTCATCGTCGCCACGGCCTACATGGAAGAGGCAGCGCGCTTCGACTGGCTGATCGCAATGGATGCAGGCCGGGTCTTGAGCGCCGGAACACCTCATGACCTCCTTGAGAAGACGGGCAGCCGCACGCTCGAAGCCGCTTTCATCGCCATGCTGCCGGAGGAAAAAAGACGAGCTTATCGACCGGTAAAGATCCGGCCTCGTGAGGCCGCTGACGATCAAACAATTGCCATCGAAGCCCACGGGCTCACGAAACGTTTCGGAGATTTCGTTGCCGTCGATCATGTGACCTTCCGCATCGCCCGCGGAGAAATTTTCGGCTTTCTGGGGTCGAACGGCTGCGGAAAAACAACCACCATGAAAATGCTGACTGGTCTGCTCCCGGCCAGTGAGGGCAAGGCGTGGCTCTTTGGGCAAGAGGTCGATCCTGACGACATCGAGACCAGACGGCGCGTCGGCTACATGTCGCAACACTTCTCTCTCTACAGAGAGCTGACTGTTCGACAAAACCTCGAGCTGCATGCCCGTTTGTTCAATTTGCCGGAAGAGACGATTCCCGGCCGAATTGCGGAGCTCTCTCGCCGCTTCGAACTCGACCAGATCATGGACGAGCTGCCCGATTCGCTTCCTCTAGGTCAGCGGCAGCGGCTGCAGCTCGCAGTTGCCTTGATCCATGGGCCCGAGATGCTGATCCTCGACGAGCCCACGTCGGGCGTCGATCCGGTTGCGCGCGATTCATTCTGGCAATTCCTCATCGACCTTGCGCGGGACGATAAGGTCACGATCTTCATTTCGACCCATTTTATGAACGAGGCCGAGCGGTGCGATCGCATTTCGTTCATGCATGCTGGCCGCGTCCTCGTCAGTGATACGCCCCAGGCATTGATCGAGAAGCGTGGTGTCCAAACCTTGGAGGAGGCATTCATCGCTTATCTCGAAGAGGCTGTCGCGGAAATCGAGCCCGGGCTCGAGGCTCAAATGCCCGCGACGCCGCCGGTGGTCCATTCCGCAGCGCCGCCACTTCATCGCCACCGCATTTTCGATCCACGCCGCATGTTCAGCTATTCGCGGCGTGAAGCCATGGAGCTTCGCCGCGATCCTATTCGCGCAACGCTCGCCCTGCTCGGCAGCCTCATTCTGATGTTCATCATTGGGTACGGCATCAGCATGGATGTCGAGGATCTCACGTTTGCCGTTCTCGACCGTGATCAAACAACGTTGAGCCGCGACTATACCTTGTCCATCTCGGGCTCACGCTACTTCGTCGAGCGTCCACCATTGAGCAGCTATGCCGAGCTGGACCGCCGGATGCGATCCGGAGAATTGAGTCTCGCAATTGAAATTCCGCCGGGGTTTGCCAGCGACCTGCTGCGCGGCCGCCCTGTCGAGATCGGAGCGTGGATCGATGGGGCGATGCCACAACGCGCCGAGACTGTGAGGGGCTATGTGCAAGGCATGCATGCGCACTGGCTAATTCAGCGGGCATCTCAAATGTCGGTCGTACCGAGCACAAGCCTCGTCACCATCGAAACACGCTTTCGCTATAACCCCAATCTGGAAAGCCTCGTGGCGATGGTGCCGGCCGTCATTCCATTGCTGCTCCTGATGATCCCTGCGATGCTCACGGCCATCAGCGTCGCCCGGGAAAAGGAGCTCGGCTCGATTGTAAATTTCTACGTCACGCCCACGACCCGCCTCGAGTTTCTTTTGGGGAAGCAGCTGCCCTACGTCGTTATGGCGATGTTCAACTTTCTCCTCCTCGTCGTAATGGCCGTAACGCTGCTCGGTGTTCCGATTACGGGAAGCTTTTTGACGCTCACGGCGGCCACTTTGATCTACGTCCTCGCAGCGACGGCGATGGGCCTTCTCATCTCAACCTTTATGCGGAGCCAGATTGCGGCGATTTTCGGTACGGCAATATTGACCATGCTCCCGGCCACGCAGTTTTCGGGCATGATCGATCCCGTCTCATCGCTCGAAGGTCTGGGTGCGGTGATTGGCCAGATATTTCCCACGACTCATTACCTGACCATCTCCCGGGGCACGTTTTCAAAGCAGCTTTCCTTCTCGGACCTGCACTCTTCATTTGTTCCGTTGATCATTGCCGTTCCAGTTCTGATTGCACTCGCGGCCGCTCTGCTGAAAAAGCAGGAGACGTAAGATGCGCATTTCGAATATCTACAATCTCGGCATCAAAGAGCTGCGCAGTCTCGGCCGCGATCCCTTGATGCTCGGCCTCATTGTCTTCGCCTTCACAATTTCAATTTACACCGCAGCAACAGCCCTTCCGGAGACACTCAATCGAGCCGCGATTTCGATTGTTGACGAGGACAACTCCCCCCTTTCCTCGCGCATCGCCGCGGCCTTCTATCCCCCTTACTTTCTCCCGCCGCGAATGATCACCCAGGCCGAGATGGACGCGCGCATGGATGCGGGGCTTGACACCTTCGCCATCGACATTCCGCCGAATTTCCAGAGAGACGTATTGGCAGGGCGCAGTCCAGCCATTCAGCTCAACGTCGATGCGACCCGCATGAGTCAGGCTTTCACCGGCGCCGGGTACATTCAGGCGATCATAAATCGTGAGGTGAGCGCTTTTGTCGAACGCTACCAGTCGCGCCCGACAGCCCCCGTCCAGCTCGTCGAGCGCATGCGGTTCAATCCGACTCTTGAACGAAGCTGGTTCGGCGCGATCATCGAGGTCATCAATAACGTCACGATGGTTTCTGTCATTCTGACCGGAGCGGCGCTGATCCGAGAACGTGAGCACGGCACGATCGAGCACCTTCTCGTCATGCCGGTGAGGCCAATTGAAATTATGTTGGCCAAAATCTTGTCGATGGGCCTCGTGGTCTGGTCTGCCTGCGCCTTGTCGTTGGCGTTCGTCGTGCAGGGACTGCTTTCGGTGCCGATCGAAGGCTCCGTCATGCTGTTCCTGGCGGGGGCAGCGGCTCACCTCTTCGCAACCACGTCTTTGGGCATCTTTCTCGGCACAGCGGCGCGCTCCATGCCTCAGCTCGGCCTTCTGATCATCCTTGTGCTGCTACCGCTCGAAATGCTATCCGGCGGCATGACCCCGCGGGAGAGCATGCCGGAATTCGTCCAAAACATCATGCTTGCCGCGCCCACCACGCACTTCGTCTTGCTCGCGCAGGCCATTCTTTACCGCGGCGCCGGATTTGACGTTGTCTATCCGCAATTCATAGCGCTTATTGCAATTGGCGCTGCGCTTTTCGCTTTTTCGCTGGCGCGGTTCCGCAAATCTCTGAGCGAGATTGGCTGAATGCTCAGTGGATCTCCGGCTCGGGAACCGTCGGCCCGCTTTCCAGGAAGTCGAAATCACAGCCTTCGTCGGCTTGACCGATATGTTGCTGGAACATCGCGCCATAGCCACGGGAGTATCGCGGCTCAGGCGGTACCCATTCGGCACGGCGGTGGGCAAGCTCCTCCTCAGAAACGTGGAGGTGCAGCAGCCGCTGTGAGACATCCACCTCGATGTGATCGCCAGTTCTGACGAGCGCCAGCGGCCCGCCAACAAAGCTTTCCGGTGCGACGTGCAAGATGCAGGCGCCGTAGCTGGTGCCGGACATACGGGCATCGGAAATGCGCAGCATATCGCGAACGCCTGCTTTCACGAGCTTCCGCGGAATGGGCAGCATGCCCCATTCCGGCATTCCTGGGCCACCTTTCGGACCAGCATTTTGCAAGACGAGCACGTGGTCCGGCGTGACCTCCAGATCCTCGCGCTCGACCTCGGCTGCCATGTGGTTGTAATCGCGGAAGACGAGCGCCGGACCGCGGTGCTTCCTGAGCCGCGGCTCTGCCGCTGCCGGCTTCATGACGGCGCCCCGTGGAGCGAGATTACCTTTGAGAATCGCGGTCGCGCCTTCTGGATAAATCGGATTGTCGAGCGAGCGGATAACGTCGTTATTGTAGACAGCAGCGTTCGCTATCGCCTCGCCCAGCGTTTTTCCGGACACGGTCATTGCGCTACCGTCGAGCTTATCGCCCAGCATCTTCATCAACGCCGGCAGGCCACCCGCGTAGTAGAAGTCCTCCATCAGGAAAGCTCCCGATGGACGAATGTTGGCAATGACGGGCACCTCGCGTGAGAGCTGATCGAAGCGGTCGAGCGACAGCGCGATCCCCGCGCGGCGGGCCATTGCGATGACGTGGATGATCGCGTTCGTTGAGCCGCCGAGCGCCATGTGCACCTTGATGGCGTTGTCGAACGAAGCAGGTGAAAGGATGTCTGAGGGCTTCAGATCCTCCCAGACCATTTCGACGATGCGCCGCCCCGCAGCCGCCGCCATGCGAGGATGGTTGGCATCGGCAGCCGGAATGGACGATGCTCCTGGCAGCGTCATGCCCATCGCTTCGGCGATGGACATCATGGTGGCGGCCGTTCCCATCGTCATGCAGGTGCCGAAGGAGCGGGCGATGCCGCTCTCGATCTCGGCCCACTCCGCCTCCGAAATCTTGCCGGCGCGTTTTTCGTCCCAATACTTCCATGTGTCGGAGCCGGAGCCCAGTGTCTGTCCGCGCCAGTAGCCGCGTAGCATCGGCCCGGCGGGCACGAAGATCACCGGAATGTTCATGGAGATGGCGCCCATGAGCAGCCCGGGCGTGGTCTTGTCGCATCCGCCGAGCAGCACGGCGCCATCGATCGGATGCGAGCGCAGCAGCTCCTCCGTCTCCATCGCGAGGAAGTTGCGATAGAGCATGGTCGTCGGCTTGACGAACGGCTCCGAGAGCGAGATGGCCGGCAGCTCGAGAGGAAATCCGCCCGCTTGCAGCACGCCGCGCTTCACATCCTCGGCCCGCGCCCGCAAGTGGGCGTGGCACTGATTGATGTCGCTCCATGTGTTGATGATCGCGATGACGGGGCGGCCGCTCCAGTCCACCGTATCGTAGCCCATCTGACGAAGGCGGGAGCGGTGGCCGAAGGACCGCAAGTCCTGCACGCCTAGCCAACGGTAGGACCTCAATTGCTCAGGCGTTTTGCGTCGGCCGTTAGCCATGGTTTCACCGTTCCGTTTGCGGATATCACCTGTCGGTCAGCGCCCTTGCCCCGCTACCGGCGAGCCGGACTCTTGCCGTCGGCCCGCGAGAAGCTGAGACACCACCACGATGCCTGTAAGCGCGGCGCCAGCAATGTCCGTCTCCAACCCCGGTTTGACCAAGCAGAACGCCGCCGCCACCAGGAGCACGCTCTGCCATAGCGTCGATGGCCTGAGCAGATATCCATGCAGCCCCGCGGCCAACAGGATACAGCCAATGGCGGCTGTACCGAACGACCAGAGTATCGTTGACCAATCGCCGATCATCAGCAGCGCAGGCTCGTAGATGAACATGAAAGGCACGATGAAGCCGGCCGCTCCGATCCTCACTGCCGCCCAGCCACTCGCCCACAGGTCGGCCTTGGCAAGACCCGCTGCAGCGAACACCGCCAACGCTACAGGCGGGGTGATCGCCGACAGAATCGCGAAGTAAAAGGCGAACATGTGAGCCGCGGGCGGAATGACGCCCAGCTTGATGATCGCCGGTACAAGCAGCGCCGTCATGATGATGTACGCCGGTGTCGTCGGCATACCCATGCCAAGCACGATGCCGGCCACCATTGTCAGGATCAAGGCCAGCAGGAGCGTATCCTGGGCGAGACCGACAACAACTTGCGTGAACACGATGCCGAGCCCGGTCAGCGTCACCACACCGATGATGATGCCGGCCGAGGCGCAAGCGAGCGCGATGCCAAGCGCATTGCGTGCGCCATCAATCATCGCTTCGATGATGTTCATGAGCCGCACGCTGTCCCTGGTCGAGGCGCGCAAGAATGCGACCGGGAAACAGGCGAGCGTACCTGCAAGCGCAGCAAGCGGTGCGCTGTAGCCGGAGTACATCACCGCCAAAATGGTGAGCACTGGTATGAAGAGATGGCCACGTTGGCTGAGGACCTGCCCCATTCGCGGTAGCTCGGACCGAGGCACCCCCATAATGCCATGGCGCTTGGCCTCGAAATGCACGGCAAAGAAGCAGGCGACGTAATAAAGAAACGCTGGGATCAGCGCCCAGATGATCACCTGACCATAGCCGACCTGCAGGAACTCAGCCATGACGAAGGCGGCAGCACCCATGATCGGCGGCATGATTTGACCGCCCGTTGATGCAACCGCCTCCACACCAGCTGCGAAATGTGGGCGAAACCCCGTGCGCTTCATGAGTGGAATGGCGATCGGGCCGTCGACCATCACGTTCGCGACCGCCGAGCCAGAGATGGTGCCGAACAGACTCGATGAGAAAACGGACACCTTCCCCGGCCCTCCGGCCGTATGGCCGGTAAGACTCATGGCGAAATCCATAAAAAGCTGGCCCGTTCCTGTTCGCTCCATGAACGAGCCGAACATCACGAAGATCAGGACGTAAGCAGCGGATACCGAAAGCGGAATTCCGAAAATGCCTTCGGTCGTCATATAAAGCTGGTCGAGCAGCCGCATCGGCTCGACGCCAGCAATAAAGAGGCCATAGGCGAGAAATACGAGCGCTGTTATCGGAAGCGCGGGACCAATGACGCGCCGGGTAGCTTCCAGGATCATGACAATCAGGACGGTCCCGAGCAGCATGTCGGCTGTCGTCAAATCATCGACGTAATAGATGCGATTAACGACGTAATCGTAATTGACGAACAGATGGATGACCGGCGCAGTGGCGAGGATCAGAAGTGCATAATCAAGCAGAGTGGGAGGCTGACCAGCTTGGGCAGTTGTTCGCCGGTAAATAAGAAATGTGAGCGCCAGCGCGAACAATAAGTGCGTGCCGCGAAACAGGATGGCTTCAGGAGCGCCGACCCAGATGAGCCACATGTGGTAGAGCGCCATGGAAACGCCAAGGATCCCGATGACAACTCGAACGACGTTCGCGTGGGTCAGCTCGAATTTCATTCTCATTCCCTAACTGCGCACTCAACTCAGCGTTGAGTGCTGCGGGCATGAAGTTCAAAAAGAGTGATGAAGTGGGCCGCCATTTTTGACGGCCCGACCAATGTCAGTTCACGTCGATGCCGTGCTCTTTGTAGAATTTGGCGGCACCGGGATGGAACGGAACACCGACGTCCTCGGCCATTCTCTGAGGAGTCAAGCCTGCCATTGCCTTGGACGTAGCTGAGAGAGAGTCGACGTTCTCGAAGATCCCCTTGGTCATCTGGTAAACCGTGTCCTCCGGCAGATTGCAGGCCGCCACGATATGGGTGGCATAACCGATGACCTTCACCGGCTTATCCTGCTTCGGATAGGTCCCCGCCGGAATCTCCAGCAGTGTGTAGCCGGGATTGAGCTTTCTCATCTCCTCGAGATCCGCAGACATATCGAGCAGCTTGATGTCGACACCAGCGGCAATGTCCATGATGGACGCGGCGGGAATGCCGGTGCCCAACGTGAACAGCTGCGCCTGCTTGTCTTTCATCTGGTTGGCCGAGTCCGTATAGGAGACGAAGCTCATCTTCACGTCGGAGTAGGTCAGACCGTGGACTTTCAGCCAATGTTGGGTGATGAGCTCGCCTGTATTCCCCCTCGGTTGAGTCGTAACGGCTTTACCCTTGAGATCTTTCACCGACTCTATCCCGGACTCTGCGAGCACGACGGCCTGAAAATACTGCGGGTAAAGCGAAGCAACGTTGCACACATTTTTGTGCGGTTCCTTGAACGGCTCTTGGCCTCTTATCGCGTCGGCGGAGGTAATCGTATTGCCGAAACCGACCTCAGCCTTACCGGTCTCGATGGCACGGACGTTGGCCACACCCGCTCCAGGTAGCGACTGCACCTGCAGCCCAGGAATCATCTTCTCCCAGATATCTTTGAGCTGCCCACCGAGCGGGATCCAGATTCCGCCCTGGGGACCGGTCATAAGGCGGACCTGATCAGCTTGAGCCGCTCCGCCCGCTAGAGCAACGGCCGCGCCCACGGCTAAAGACGCAAGTTTCAGCTTCACAGACATTTTGGCGTTTCCTTTCCAATGATTGGCAACAAACCGCCAACCGCAGCTTGTGCAGCCGCGGAGGACTTCGATCGTGCATTCAGGCTGATATCAGCGCGGCAGTCCCGCCTAGATCGGGCCGAATCGCGTAGTGGCCGCGCAACATTGCGCGTTTCGCTGGTGAGCGTACCATCCCGAGCTCCTCCACAAAGCCCTTGGCGGGCACATACTTATTCGCGTTATTATCGACGCGAAGCGTTCAGGAACTCGGTCATAAAGTCAAGTGCACGAACGCCAGCGCGAGATCGCGCTGGCGTGAAATTGGATTGGTGAATGAGTGCAAAGCGAGGCTACTGCAGCCTTGCGTTGATGCTCGCAAGCTTTTCTGAGCCTGGGCAGAGCTCCGACATCGGGATGGCGTTCAACGGCCTTTCCGACGTACGCAGAATTTCGTGCAGATCGTGCTGGCTCTCGTCGATGTAAAGCAGGCCGGTTGCCACCTCCCCCCGTGCCGCGTGACTGCGAATGGTCATCAGCGCCGCGTCCGCATCCCGAGGATCATGGGTCTGATCCAACTTATGCAGAATGATGCGGGAACCATCATGTAGCGTCACCGGCACCGACGTGCCTTCGTCGTAGTCCGCCGTGATCTCCTGCTCCTCCGGCACGAAATCGAGCCTGTCGATGGCTTGGTTGTGCTGGCGTACGTAATCGTAGCTCTTCGTCGAGGCAGGATGATTGTTGAACGTCACGCACGGGCTGATGACGTCGAGGAAGGCAAAGCCGCGGTAGCTGATCGCCGCCTTGATGAGTGGAATGAGCTGCCGCTTGTCGCCGGAGAACGAGCGCGCCACGAAGCCTGCCCCGAGCTGGATCGCCATCTGGCACAGGTCGATCGGATCGAACGGATTGGGCTCGCCCTTCTTCGATGGCGAGGTTTTGTCGTTGGTCGCCGAGAACTGACCCTTGGTCAGTCCGTAGCAGCCGTTGTTCATGACGATGTAGACCATGTTCAGCCGCCGCCGAACGGCATGCGCGAACTGGCCGAGACCGATCGAGGCTGTATCCCCATCGCCGGAAACGCCAATGTAGACGAGGTCGCGATTGGCGAGATTGGCCCCCGTCGTCACGGACGGCATGCGCCCGTGGACGCTGTTGAAGCCGTGGCTGCGGCCGAGAAAGTATGTCGGCGCCTTGGAGGAGCAGCCGATGCCAGAAACTTTGGCGATCCTGTGCGCCGGGAGGTCGAGCTCGAAACAGGCCTCGACGATCGCAGCGGTGATCGAATCATGCCCGCAACCCGCGCACAGGGTCGACATCGATCCCTCGTAATCGCGGTAAGTCAAACCGAGAGCGTTGCGTTTGAGCGCGGGGTGATAGGCGCTGGGCTTCTGGATGTAGCTCATTTCGAATCCCTTACTCGGCAGCGATCTTGACCGGGCCCATGCTGGTCCGGATGGCGCTGCGCACGAAATCTGCCGTCAGAGGCATGCCGTCGAAATTGACCGTTGCAAACAGCTTCTCGCCGTCAATGCCCGCCTCGAGCATCAGCAGCGAACGCATTTGTGCATCGCGGTTCTGCTCGACGACGAAGATGCGGTCATGCGCATCGCAGAATGCCTTCACCTCAGGTGAGAAGGGGAATGCTTTGATGCGCATGGCATTCACGCGGATGCCTTCGGCCTCGAGCTCGTCGAGGGCTTCCAACACCGCGGGCCGCGTCGAGCCGAAATAGATGACACCAAGCCTGCTACGTGGATCGCGCATATCGATCTCGGGCTTCGGCACCAGGCCGGCCGCCGTCTCGAACTTCCGCGCGATGCGGTACATGTTCTGCGCATGGATGCGCCCGTCCTCGGTATACCGGGCATAATCATCGTGAGAGGTGCCGCGAGTGAAGAACGCGCCTTTGGTCGGATGCGTCCCCGGCAGCGTTCGATAGGGGATGCCATCGCCATCTACATCGCGGTAGCGACCCCAGTCCTTCGCAGCCTCGAGGCCGGCTGCATCGAGCACCTTGCCACGATCATGGACGTAGGAGTCGTCCCATGTGAACGGGTCCGTCACCCACTCGTTCATGCCGATGTCGAGGTCGCTCAACACGATCACGGGCGTCTGCAGCCGCTCGGCGAGGTCGAAGGCCTTTGCGCCTAGCGAGAAGCACTCGTTGGGATCGGAGGGGAACAACAGAACGTGCTTGGTATCCCCGTGCGAGGCATAGGCACAGGCCATGATGTCCGATTGCTGGGTGCGGGTCGGCATGCCTGTCGAAGGGCCGCCGCGCTGGACGTTAAACAGCACGACGGGAATCTCGGCGAAATAGGCAAGGCCCAAAAACTCGCTCATCAGCGAGATGCCCGGCCCTGACGTGGCCGTGAACGCACGCGCCCCGTTCCAGCCCGCTCCGATCGCCATGCCAATGGCAGCCAGCTCGTCCTCTGCCTGCACGACAGCACCGAGAACTCTACCGTCCTTGTCGGTGCGGAGCTGCTTCAGATACCTCTCGAAGGCTTCGGCCACAGAGGTCGACGGCGTGATCGGATACCATGAGCAGACCGTCGCGCCGGCATAGACCGCGCCGAGCGCCGCCGCACTATTGCCCGTGACCATGATCTTTCCGCGTGCGCCTTCCGCCTTCTGTACGCGGATCGGTAGCGGACACTGGAAGTTGGCCAACGCATAGTCGCGGCCCAGCTTCACCGCCTCCAGGTTGGCGGAGATGAGCTTCTCCTTGCCGCGGAGCTGATCAGCGACGACCTTCTCGAGGACCTCCATGTCCATGTCGAGCAGTGCCGTGAGGGCACCGACATAGACCATGTTCTTGAAGAGCTGCCGCTGGCGCGGGTCCGTCCACTTCTTGGCGCACATGGCGGCAATGGGAATCGGAAGAACGGTAATGTCCTCCCGCGGCCATTGCCTTGGCATGGTGGAGTCGTAAAGCAACCATCCGCCGGGAACGACTTCCGCCAGATCCTCGCGGTAGGTCTGCGGATTCATGGCGACCATCAGGTCGATGCCGTCACGCCGCGCGAGGTAGCCCTTCTCGCTGACTCGCACCTCGTACCAAGTCGGCAGGCCCTGGATATTGGATGGGAAGATATTCTTCGGGCTGACCGGCACTCCCATTCGGAAGATGGTCTTGGCGAACATCGTGTTGGCGCTCGCCGAGCCCGAGCCGTTCACGGTCGCGAACTTGCAAACGAAATCATTGACCCCGCTCATGACTACAGGTCCCCGGCATCATCGAAGGTAGGCGTTGTGATGTGTGAGGCAGGCAGGCGACGCTTGCGCCTCCACATACGTGAACTTCTGCATGTCCCATGCTCCCGTCGGGCAGCGCTCAGCGCACAGCCCGCAATGTACGCACAGATCCTCATCCTTGACCATGACCCGGCCGGTCTTCAGCTCGTCCGAGACGTAGAGAGATTGCGACGTATTCCGAGCCGGCACCCGCAGCCTCTCCCGCAGCTCCGCCTCCTCGGCGTTCTCGATGAAGTTGATGCAGTCGACCGGGCAGATGTCCATGCAGGCATCGCACTCGATGCACAGCGAGCGAGTGAATACAGTCTGCACGTCGCAGTTGAGGCAGCGCTCCACCTCTTTGGCGGCGAGCTTGTCGTCGTAGCCGAGCTCGACCTCGACCTTCAGGTTGCGCAGAGAGACGGCTTTGTCAGCATGAGGAACGGCAACGCGCTGCTCCGGGGAGTAGGCGTTGGAGTACGACCACTCGTGAATGCCCATTTTCTGGCTAACGAGCGTCCATCCCGGCGCCGGCCGCTCAGACAGCGGCTTGCCCTGGCAGTAGAGGTCGATGGAAATGGCTGCCTGGTGGCCATGCGCAACGGCCCAGATGATATTTTCCGGTCCCCAGGCCGCGTCGCCACCGAAGAACACACCCGGCCGGGTCGACATCATGGTCACCCGATCGACCTTGGGCATGTCCCACTCGCCGAACTCGATCCCGATGTCCCGCTCGATCCAGGGGAAGGCGTTCTCCTGCCCGATCGCCATCAGCACGTCGTCGCAGGGAATGACGACTTCCTCGCCGGTGGGGATCAGCTTACGCCGACCGTCAGTGTACTCGGCTCGCATGATTTGGAACCGTACGCCTGCGAGCCGGCCATTCTCGATGATGAACTCTTTGGGATTATGATTGTCGAGGATTGGAATGCCCTCGCGCTCTGCGTCCTCGATCTCCCATTCCGACGCCTTCATATCCTTGCGCGGAGAGCGGACCGTTACCGTCACCTGCTCGGCACCGAGGCGCAGAGCCGTGCGGCAGCAGTCCATGGCGGTGTTACCGCCACCGATCACCACGACGCGGCGACCGATACTCTTTACGTGCTCGAAGGCGACCGAGGTCAGGAACTCGATGCCGATGTGAATATTGGCGGCGCCTTCCTTGCGGCCAGGGATGTTGAGATCCTTCCCCTTCGGGGCGCCTGTGCCGACAAACACTGCGTCGAAGCCCTCGTCGAGAACGGCCTTGAGGCTCGTCACCTCGTGACCGAAGCGCGTCTCGACGCCGAAATCGAGGATGCGGTTCACTTCCTCGTCGAGCACGTTCGCGGGCAAGCGGAATGCGGGAATGTTCGTGCGCATGAGCCCGCCGCCCTGCTGATCCTTTTCGAACAGCACGCAGTGGTACCCGAGCGGCATCAGATCGCGGGCAACGGTCAGTGATGCCGGCCCTGCACCGAGCAATGCGATACGCTTGCCGTTCTTCTGCTTGGGAATTTCCGGAAGAAAGGAGTCGATCTCGCCTTTGTAGTCGGCAGCCACCCGCTTCAGGCGGCAGATCGCGACAGGCTTTTCCTCGACCCGGCCCCGACGGCATGCCGGTTCACAGGGCCGATCGCAGACGCGGCCAAGAATTCCCGGGAACACGTTCGACTCCCAGTTCAACATATAGGCCGCTGTATAGCGGCCTTGTGCAATGAGCCTGATGTACTCCGGGACGGGGGTATGGCTAGGGCACGCCCACTGGCAGTCTATGACCTTGTGGAAGTACTTCGGATTGGAGATGTCTGTCGGAGCCATCCCTCGGCTCCGGGTGCGCACAGCGGCGTCGCCTTGCGGCATAGGAAGTTCACCCTCCAGTCTTTCAAACCCCAAGCCACGTCCATAGATGCGGCCTTTCTAGATCTGCCCCAACTTAGTTATTCCGGCATGCATATGGCAAGCTCTGGTGAGCATATCAGACCAGCAAAACTGAGATGATCTATCCCCCAAAATTCATCTCGTCCAAGATCAGAGCCCATCAATCGGCAACGTTCGTTCGCGAATGCATTGAGATGTGAAATTTTGAAACAAATAATTCGCAATCGCAGCGAAATTCGGATTCTCCAAGTTGCGGCGCAGCATAATCACATATCAACCGGAGCAGCACAATTACATCAGATGAGCTCATTCGAGGCTGACAATTCTTATCCTGTGCTCAGCTCATCTTTGATCGCTTCAAATGAGCACCTCGGCAAATCTATAACGCAATGCCTCTTAACCCGGACGTTGTACCCGCCAGCGCGAATTCTTGGTGGGGTCGGAGCACAAATTGAGGGTGGTTTGGGGGATGCCTGTTCTGAGGGGATATGTAAGGAGCTCGGCGGCTCGGTTAGCCAGCCAGGATCGCCAACGCGATAGCAGCCAAGCTCAGTGCACCGACCCATAAGGCGACTCGTCCCCAACGGGCGTGGCGGGCTTCGGCGGCGCCGATCCGCTCCACCGTTTCTGAGTCGAGACGGATGCCCGATTTCGCCATCTCGGCGAACGCGGTAACGCCCTCCTCCGCTCTCGCGAGCAGTCCCGGCAGGTCCGAAAGGACCTTGCCCAGGACCTCGGCACCCTCGCCCGCTTCGCGAAGCCGGCCCGTAACGCCGTAGTTCGCCTCGACCCATTCACGCGCAACAGGTTCAGCCGCCGTCCAGAGATTGAGATTGGGGTCGAGTCCGCGAGCGACGCCTTCCACGATGACCATGCTCTTCTGGAGCAGGATCAACTCAGGCCGGGTCTGCATATCGAAGACCTCGGTGTACGCAAAAAGCTGCCCCAAGAGGTCGGCCATCGAGATTTCGGATGCAGTGCGCCCGTGGATCGGCTCGCCGATGGCTCTGAGCGCCTGGGCGAACACCGCGGGCGGATGATGGGGTGGAACGTAGCCCGCCCAAAAGTGGACGTCCGCCGCACGCTTGTAATCGCGAGTGATGAGGCCGTGCAGAATTTCGGCGAGGAACCGGCGCTCCTTCACGCCAAGCCGGCCCATGATGCCGAAATCGACGGCGACGATACGGCCACGCTCATCCACGAACAGGTTGCCCTGATGCATGTCGGCGTGAAAAAAGCCGTCGCGCATGGCGTGGCGGAGAAACGTCCGCAGCACGATCTCCCCGAGCCGGCCGAGATCGTGACCAGCCGCCTGCAAGGCCACGCGGTCCGATATTGGAATCCCGTCGATCCACTCGACGGTCAGAACGCGCCTGGCCGTGCGCCGCCAGTCGACCTGCGGCACACGGAAGTCCTCGTCATTGGCGCTGTGCTCGGCCATCTCCGACATCGCGGCGGCTTCGAGCCGCAGGTCCATTTCCAGCTGTGTGGTGCGGGCCAGCGTATCGACGACCGCTACAGGTCTCAGACGGCGAGAGGGAGGATGGAAACGCTCGATGAGCCGGGCAGCGAAATAGAAGCTGTCGAGATCGCGGCGGAACCGCCGCTCGATGCCGGGGCGGAGAATCTTCACCGCGACCTTCCGCGGTACGCCATCCTCCACGACCACGGCCTTGTGCACCTGGGCTATGGATGCGGCGGCAACGGGAGGTCCGAACTCGGCGAAGTGGTTCTCGAGCTTGCCTCCAAGTGCCTCCTCGATCGCGCGGCGCGCTTCCTCCATGGAGAACGGCGGCAAGCGGTCCTGGAGATGGCGGAGGTCGGCAGCCAGCTCAGGTCCAATGATATCGGCGCGGGTGGCCAGGAATTGCCCTAGCTTGATGTAGCTCGGCCCCAACGAGGCGAGCGCATCCGTAATGCGGCGTTCGCGTGGTTTGCCGGCCTGGAATGGCCAGGAAATCGCGCGGATGGGCCATGTCGCGGCATGAGCCAGCCTCAGCGGCAGTGGGGCCTTGGTACCGGGTGGCACGAAGCGCACGCCGTGCTGCGCCAGTACGATGCCAGCACGGGCGAGGCGAAGCAGGTTCATCAGCGCGGCTGCCATCTCGTCCCCGGAATCAGATCCGCCAGCCGGAGTGGATAGCAGCGATGCCGCCGGTCAGGTTGCGCCAGGTCACTTGCTCGAAGCCGGCGGCACGGATCATTTCGGCGAAGACCCCCTGCGCCGGGAACTTGCGGATGCTCTCAACGAGGTAGCGGTAGGGCTCCTCACCCGTTCCGACGAGCCGCCCAAGACGCGGAATGACCTGAAACGAGTGCAGGTCATAAAGACTGTCCAGCACCGGCACCTGACATTCAGAAAACTCGAGGCATGCAAAGCGGCCACCCGGCTTCAGCACGCGGTAGGCTTCCCGCAGCGCGGCATCGATGTGGGTAACGTTGCGGATGCCGAACGCAATCGAATAGGCGTCGAAGCTTTTGTCCGGGAAAGGCAGCGCCTCCGCATTCCCCTGCACAAGCATTACCTGATGGGAACGACCCGCCGCCTCGACCTTCTGGCGGCCCACCCGCAGCATCTCGGCACTGATGTCGCAGACCACAGCGCGGCAGCCAGGCCCGCCAGCGCGCAGGGCCCTGAGCGCTACATCCGCCGTGCCGCCGGCAACATCAATCAGATCGAAGCGCTGATCCGAACGCGGCGGGTTTAGGATGGCCACCAGCTCGTCCTTCCAGAGCCGGTGCATCCCGCCCGACATCAGGTCATTCATCAAATCGTATCGATCGGCGACAGTCGCGAAGACCTGATTAACGAGCCCCTGGCGCTCCTCAGGCCGGACCTCGCGGAAGCCGAACGTTGCCGCCGTGTGATGCTGTTGGTCGTGTGACATGGCGGGCACCATACCGGAGCCGTCAGGCAAGCGCCATGCGCCTGAACGGCAGGGCGCGACGGACCGGAACCTCGTGCGAAACTTAAAGTTGCCTATGGAAACGTAAGGTAAATGCAGTGGTCAGGAGTGCCTCCCATGACCAAGCAACACGCACACGGGATCGAGAGCACGGCGCAGGTGGCTGGTCATCCGCTGCATCCGATGCTGGTCCCCTTTCCGATCGCCTCGATCGTACTCGCCCTCGTGGCAGACCTCATCTACCTGGGCACCCTCGCTCCCTTCTGGGCTCAGGGGTCATACTGGCTGCTGGTCATCGGACTGGTGACCGGCCTCATTGCCGGGCTAGCCGGCCTCACCGACTTTCTGACGACAGAGCCGATACGCAGGCTCAACGCAGCCTGGGCTCACGCCATTGGCAACGCCGGTGTGATCGCGCTTGTCATCATCAATCTCTACCTCAGGTGGGCCGATCCGGTCGCCGGCATCACGAACGGCGGTTTCGTCCTCTCGATCATCACGGTGGCGCTCCTGCTGGTCACCGGCTGGCTCGGTGGGACGCTCGTCTACGCGTACCACCTGGGAGCGATGGATTCGCCGCCTGCCGGCGAGGAGCCGCGTCGCGCAGCTCACGCGGGCGTGCATGCCAGCAATCCCGGGCAGAGGCGGTGACGCAGGCGACCTGATCCGTACCGGATGGCTCGCGGGCGGAATGCTCCGCGGGGCTCGCGCTTCGAACCTTGTGCCGCTACAAGCTGCTCCGGCGGCGTGAGTGCCGTTTGCAGCGAGGGAGCGGTGCGTGCCGGAGCTACCCGAAGTCGAGATCGTGCGTCGCGGGCTTGAGCCCTTCCTGGTGGACAAGAAATTCAAGCACGTCGAGCTGCGCCGCCCCGACCTTCGATTTCCTTTTCCCGAGCACTTTACCGAGCGCCTGCAAGGCAAGAAGGTCGTAAGCCTGGGCCGTCGCGCCAAGTACCTTCTGGCCCGGCTCTCGAACAGGGAGGTGCTGGTCATGCACTTAGGGATGAGCGGCCGCTTTACCGTTGCCACCCCGCAAGGCCGCGGCGGCATGATTGGCGAGTTCACCCACGACACTGGCAGGGATCCCGCACACGACCACGTCGTGTTCCGAATGGAGAGCGGCACGACCATCACTTACAATGACCCGCGGCGGTTTGGTTTCATGCTTCTCATTCCCGAGGACGAGCTCGAGACGCACCCGCTGTTCTCGGGTCTCGGCGTCGAGCCGTTGGGGAATGAGCTGACAGCGGAGTACCTCGCGGCCAAAGCCCGCGGGCGACGGGCAGACCTCAAAGCCTTTCTCATGGATCAGCGGATCGTGGCAGGGCTCGGGAACATCTACGTCTGTGAAGCCTTGTTTCGCGCCCGGCTCAGTCCGATGCGTCCAGCTTCCAGCCTCGCCAACGGGGCCGGCCGGCCGACCGGGCGTGCGGAACGCTTGGTGCAGGCAATTCGCTCCGTGCTATGGGATGCCATCGAGGCCGGCGGCTCTACGCTGCGCGACTACCGCCAGGCGGACGGCTCGATCGGCGCTTTTCAGCACACGTTCTCCGTCTATGGACGCGAAGGCAAACCTTGCGCGATGCCAGGCTGCCGAGGCATCGTGCGGCGTGTCGTGCAGGCTGGCCGCTCGACGTTCTACTGCGGAAATTGTCAGAGATAGCGGGATCCAATCCTTCGGCGAACGAGGACGTGCTCACCGATGACCTACCAGAACATTCTCGTGGAGACGCGGGGCAAAGTTTGCATCATCACGCTCAATCGGCCCCAGGCACTCAATGCGCTAAACGAAGCACTTATCGCCGAGCTGAACCAAGCGCTCGACGCCTGCGAGTCGGATGACTCGATCGGCTGCATCGTACTCACCGGGTCGGAGAAGGCATTTGCTGCCGGCGCCGACATCAAGGAGATGCAGTCGAAGACCTTCATGGAGGTCTACAGCCAGGACTTCATTGGCAGCTGGGATCGGCTCGCCCGATGCCGCAAACCCGTCATCGCGGCGGTCGCCGGATTTGCGCTCGGAGGCGGCTGCGAGCTTGCGATGATGTGCGACTTCATCATCGCGGCGGACACCGCAAAGTTCGGCCAGCCCGAGATCAAGCTCGGCGTCATGCCCGGCTCGGGCGGGACTCAGCGGCTCGCCCGGTTCATCGGCAAGGCGAAAGCCATGGATCTTTGCCTGACCGGCCGCATGATGGACGCTGAAGAGGCAGAACGGTGCGGGCTCGTGAGCCGCATCGTCCCCGCGGCTGACCTCCTGGAGGAGGCCGTCAAGGTGGCGTCGACGATTGCCGACATGTCGCTGCCGGCGCTCATGATGACCAAGGAAAGCGTCAACCGCGCTTTTGAGACGACGCTTGCGGAAGGCATCAGATTCGAGCGCCGCGTCTTCCACTCAATGTTTGCGACGGAAGATCAGAAGGAAGGAATGGCGGCGTTCATCGAGAAGCGGAAGCCGTCCTTCAAGAACCGGTAGGCCGGGCGGGCTGTATCCGCCCTATCCTCGACAGCCTGCGCTGGGTCATGACGGCCATCGCGGAAAGCGCCACGATGGCTATGCCCCCGGCGAGAAAGATCTGATTGGCCGCCCAGTCCGGCCGGAATGTCGTCAGCTTGCCCGTCGCAAGCAGATACACGACGCCGCCCGCCGCGGCGACGCCCTGCAGGATGGTGAGCTGAAGTCCACGCAGCAGCAGCCTTTGGCGCATCACGGGCCGCTCGGCGCGTGCAATCGCAGCTCCGAAAAACCACGTGAAAATCGCGATCAGCACCATGCCGGACCCATACTGCCAGGCGTGCTGCCATCTGAGCCCGCCCAGCGTATAAACTCCGGCCATGGCCGCCGCTCCCCAGGCCCATGTTAGGGCCATCAGCTTGGCATTGCGCCGTGCGCTGACGGGAGCAGCCTCGGGCGTAATGCGGTAGGCATCGAGGCGCCAGAGTGGCTGATTGAGACCCAATCCGATCGCCACAACCAGAGCGGCGAAAATCCCTGCCGCAGAGCCCGTGACCCAAGATTGATCGCGGCCAACGCCGACGATCATTGCGATTACGCTGGCGAAAAGCGCCAGCACCAGCCAGGGCAGGACCCTCTGCAGCGACATCGTCTGTTCCATCAGGTTGGCGCCATGGCGCCCGCAGTTGCGGAAGCCTCTAACGCAGATCAGGCGTGCTTGTTATTCCGCAGCGCATAGGCGCTGATCACGGCTATCCCAAGAGCGCCGAAAAAGAACACATTGTTGGCGGCCCAGTCCGTGAAGCGCAGCGTGAGGAAGCGCACCATTTTGCCGTCGATGATGAGGCCGAGCATCGTCACCACCATCCCGACGAGCTGCACGATCGCCAGGTATCGCGCAATCCGCAGCATCGACTCGTCCTCTTTGCCAGCGAGGGCGTCCTTCTTCAGTGCACTGGCGAAGTACAGCGACAGGCCGGCTGCAACGGCAAAGGCAAGCACGAAATGCCACCACTCCCGCCACACGAGCACACCGGTGCCATAAATCGCGATGAGCGCCAATGCGCCCCAACTCCAGATGATGCCCATGTACCAGGCGTTGCTGCTGGCGATCTCCGAGGCTGAGGCCGCCTTGGCCAGCAGCATCCGGCATTGGCGGACCGCATAGGCAGCAACAATCAATGCCGTCGCTGCCGAGATTGCTGCGTGGACGTAGGCCATGCGCACATCCTCGGCGCGCGCGTCGGCAGTAAAAACCAGAAGCACAAGGCTCAAGGCGACGGCAACTAGCGGGATGACTGTCGGCACGTGTTCCCCCGTTCGATCTGTTCTATTCGAGTGCCAGCGTCCTGGTCCGCGACCTCAAGCTTCGATCCCGTAATACTCGCGGTACCAGGCCACAAATCGCTCGACCCCGACCTCGATCGGCGTATTAGGCCGAAAGCCTACGTGATTGGCGAGATGGTCGATGTTAGCAGCCGTGCGCGGAACGTCACCAGGCTGCAACGGCAGGAAAGTCTTCGTTGCCGTGCGGCCGAGCGCTCGCTCGAGGCAGGAAATCAGATCCATGAGCTCCACCGGCCGATTGTTACCAATGTTGTAGAGGCGATACGGCGCAGAGGAAGTCGCCGGGTTGGGCGTCTCACCGCTCCAATCCGGGTCGGGTGTCGCCGGGCGGTCGAGCGTGCGTACGACGCCTTCGACAATGTCATCGATATACGTGAAATCCCGCGCATGCTGGCCATTGTTGTAGACCTCGATCGGCTCCCCGGCGAGGATCGCCCGCGTGAACTTGAAGAGCGCCATATCGGGCCGCCCCCATGGGCCATAAACGGTGAAGAAGCGCAAGACTGTCACCGGCAGCCGATAAAGATGGGCGTAGCTGTGCGCCATCAGCTCGCACGACTTCTTGGTCGCCGCATAGAGGCTCAACGGATGGTCCACGTTGTCCTCGACCGAGAACGGCATGCGCGTGTTGGCGCCGTAAACCGAGCTCGTGGAAGCAAGCACCAGATGGTCGACTTTGTGTGCGCGGCATTCCTCGAGCACGTGTAGCGTGCCGACGACGTTCGAGTCGACGTAGGCGTGCGGATTCTTGAGGGAATATCGAACGCCTGCCTGTGCCGCGAGGTGAACGACCCGCTCAGGGCGATGCTCGGCAAACACCTGGGCTACGCCCTCGCGGTCGGCGAGATCTACGCGGGCAAACTGGAAATGCGGATGCCTCTGAAGTCGGGCGAGCCGCGCCTCCTTGAGTCGGACATCGTAATACGCGCTTAGGTTGTCGAGACCGACGACAGTGTCACCACGCGCCAGGAGTGCCTCGGCCGTGTGATATCCGATGAAGCCAGCCGCACCAGTCACCAATATGCGCATCACAGCTGCCTGTTCGTTGATCCTGTCCGTGCGTCGGATCGGCGATCCTGCCTGGCGATGCTCGTGTGGCTGGCCGCCTCCGCGACTACTATAGGTGGTGCCGCTCGCCTTGACGAGTTGGCAGAAGCGGCTCGCGTACCACTTCTGTGGGCCGTTGACCGTCATAAGCAGCGGCATTATAGCGATCTGCAACGTGCCGCCCGGAACCCCCGGTCCCGGGCGGTTTGATGTATTCCGCTGTCAGGTCCGGCCCAAGATACGGCCGATGACCGATTCGCCGGCCCTGACATCAAGCACTAAAGAGGACGAACAACACATGCCAAATACGACGTCGGCCAAGAAGGCCGTGCGCAAGACGGCCCGCCGCACCGCAGTCAACAAGGCACGCCGTTCGCGCATGAGAACGATGGTGCGTAAGGTCGAGGAAGCCATCGCTTCCGGCCAGAAGGAAGCAGCTCTGCAGGCACTTGCGGTTGCTGAGCCGATTCTCGCTCGAACGGCTCAGAAAGGCGTGATTCACAAGAACACGGCGAGTCGCAAGGTGTCACGCCTCGTAGCCCGCATACGAGCTATGCCCGACTAATGCGGGCGCCATAGCCTTCGCAAATCAGTGTGGTAAATTTGCAACGTCAAGCTTGAAGCTGCCGCTCAGTGAGTCGCAGTCGAGCGGCCGAAAACCGCTCAGGAATCAAGAATTCCTGACAGGTTTGTCGAAGGGCATCGACAGGTTGCCCACTTGATTGGAAGGCCGGGTTTCATAACAAAATGAGCTTTGTTCGGCGCTCGCCACGCGAGCGCCTTTTTGTTTGGCATCGGCCATTGCTGCACTCGAATCTTGTTGTGGACTCAAGGGAGTTCTCCACGAATCTTATTGCTTCAAACCCGCTTTTCCAAAGCGCTGGGGAAAGCTGGTGCCGACCTTTCGTCGTCGGCATGCAACCGTCGACCGATCTTGTCTCACATCGAGACGTGTGGTTAATACGAAATCCATTCGGTCGACAGACGGCGGCCAAAAATGTCGTTTATCGGGTCATTCAAGTCTTGCGTACTCATTGTACTAGTAGAGAGCAATTGATGGTGCTCCAGCGTATTTGAAAACAAAAGGTAATTCTTCTGTCTGCCTGCGTAATTCCGGGCAAAAGCTTGGTCATACGTTGCGTCCTCGTCCGTTTCTTCAGTCGAACACTGAATAAACGGTGTGACGAGTGTTGCGTTCATCAGTGGAGGTTTGTGAGGTGGGTACTGGGCAGGCCGTCCACATTGTGGATGTCGACGTCCGAGAGGTGTGGAAACGGCTGAAGGAGGAGCCGACGGCGGTCCTCATCGATGTGCGCACCAGGGCGGAGTGGGCGTATGTCGGGTTGCCGGACCTCTCCTCCATTGGCAAACGGCCATTCCTCATCGAGTGGCAAACTTTTCCGGACAACCGGGTCAATCCCGAGTTCGTAGAACGCCTCTCGGAAATGCTGGAGGTGGCCGGAATCGATAAGCAGGCAGAGCTTTTTTTCCTTTGCCGGTCAGGCGGGCGTAGCAAGAGGGCTGCGCAAGCAATGGCCGAGGCAGGCTATACGGCCTGTCGTAATGTTGCGGACGGTTTCGAGGGGCCACTCGATGCCGAACGCCACCGCGGCCGGACGGCTGGTTGGAAAGCCGCCGGTCTGCCCTGGGCGCAGGGATAAGCGCCATTGAAATCTGAAGAAGCGTCGGCGGATCGACCGTGGCGGCGGTCACTCGCACGACGCCGTGACAGAGGGTCAACAGAAGCAGCGGGTGTAGCCATGAATAGCGTGGAACCAATGAGACCTGCCGCGCGAAGTGCGGGCAGCGGGAGCAGCGATGCTCAGGCTAGGTCCGATGGGCCGGCTCTGACGCGCTCAGGGGGACAGGCGGCCGCCCCAGGTGCTCAGGAGCCCCGGGGGCACAAGGTACGCAAAATGCTTCGTGCCCAACTGGGCGAGGATGTCTATACGAGTTGGTTCCACTCGATGGAATTCGAGCACTTCGACGGGAAGACGGTACGTGTGACCGTCCCGGTGAAGTTCCTGAAGAACTGGATTCAGTCCCACTATTCGGAGGCACTGCTTCGGTGCTGCGCCGCCGAGTTCGAGGGGGTGGAGAGAGTCGAAGTGGCTCTTCGTCAGCCGAGTCCAGTGCGAACCGTGTCTCAAGATGCGCCCGGAATGTCCGACGGCCGCGCGGCCGCCGTTCCCACCGATTCGGCGCCGCCCGTGTCAGGCTGGCAAGCACCTCATTTGGTTGCGCCAGCGATTGTGACGCGCACGCACGTGGGCGACTTCGAGGGCTCGCCTCTTGATCCGCGTTACACCTTCGAGAGTTTTGCTGTCGGCCCGTCGAACCGGATGGCGCACGCGGGCGCCAATCAGGTCGCGGAAACCGTTTTGAGCGACAATCGCGGCTTCAACCCGCTCTTCATCCATTCCGCGGTGGGGCTCGGCAAAACACACCTGCTACACGCCATCGCCTGGTCGGTGCGGCGGCGCGCGCCGCAAGCTCAGGTGCTTTATCTGACGGCTGAGCGTTTCCGCTACCAGTTTGTCGAGGCCTTGAAGAGCCAGGACCCCCTGTCCTTCAAGGAGAAGTTCAGGTCGATCCACATGCTGCTGATCGACGACCTGGAGTTTCTTCACGGTCAGCAGACGGAGCAGGAGTTCGACCACATCATCAACTCTCTGCTCGACGGCGGCCGTCAGGTTGTCGTGGCCTCGGCCCGGCCGCCGAACCAGATCGAAAAGCTCAACGAGCGGATGCGGTCGCGTCTGCAGCGCGGACTCGTCACCGAGATCGGGCCGCCGGATGCCGAGCTGCGGCTGCGCATTCTCGAGAAGAGAATGGAGGAGAAACGGCAGCTGGATCCGTCGTTCGAGATCCACCGCGATATCCTTGAGCTGCTTGCCGATCGGCTGCAGGAGAGCGGCCGGGAGCTGGAGGGTGCTATCACGCGGCTCCACGCGACGTGGCAGTACATGCGCACGCCGATCACCATCGACATCGCCGAAACGGTGATTCGCGATCTGGTCCACGGCATGGAGCCCCGCCGGATCAAGATCGAGGACATCCTGAAGGTTGTCTCGCGCCACTACGGCGTCTCGAAGGGCGACATCCTCTCGCAGCGGCGGCATCGTTCGGTGGTCTGGCCGCGGCAGATCGGCATGTATCTGGCCAAGCAGCTCACTGCCCGGTCATTGCCGGAGATCGGCCGCCGGTTCGGCAACCGCGATCACACGACCGTCCTGCATGCGATCCGAAAGATCGAGAACGAGCTTGGCGGTAATCCTCGCCTGCGGGACGAAATCGAAGAGCTTAAGCGGATGCTGAACAACTGACCCACAGCGCAGGGCAAACGGTGAGCAAGTCTCGCCTTGCCCTGCCACTGCGACCACTGGTTGGATAAGCGGTCTGCAGCATCCCGAAACAGAGCGGCCCTTAGAGTCGCTCTGTTTCGCACCGGCGACCCGCCGCGGGCAGCAAATCGTGAAAGCCGCACCGGCGGGACTTGCCAACGCCGGGGACTCTCGTCAAGTTGCTGCTACGCGCCGGATCCTCCCAGATTGGCTATTGAGTATCGCACCAGTCGGCTGCGATTCGACGCCTTCGCCCCAACCGGGGGGCGACGTTCACCGGAACTCCCGAAAGGCACGGTGCCATGCGGCTAGTGATCGAAAGAAGCGAGCTCCTGCGGGCGCTGACCCACGTCACCAGCGTCGTCGAGCGGCGGACGACAATTCCGATCCTATCGAACCTGTTGCTCAAGGCATCGGGAAGCCAACTGGAGTTCAAGGCGACGGACCTGGAGCGGGAGGTGATCGAGCACGTCGCGGCAGAGATCACGACCCCGGGTGCCGTAACCGTGCCGGCGCATATGCTCCACGATATCGTGCGTAAGCTGCCCGACGGCGCCGAGGTCGAGATGCAGCGCGATCCTGAGCGCGAGCGCCTCACCCTGTATTCAGGTCGGGCTCAGTTTGCCCTGCAGACGCTGCCTGCAGAAGACTTTCCGGACTTGGCGGCTGGCGAGATAAGCCACGAATTCACGATAGCCGCACAAGACCTCAAGAAGCTGCTCGACAAGACCCGCTTTGCGATCTCGACAGAGGAAACGCGGTACTACCTGAACGGTGTCTATCTTCACCCTGCAGCAGGCAAGGACGGGCCGACGCTGCGTGCCGTTGCAACCGACGGCCACCGCTTGGCACAGGTCGAGCTGCCCTGCCCTGCAGGGGCGGAGGGGATGCCCGGCGTCATCATTCCGCGCAAGACGGTGCATGAGTTGCACCGGCTCCTGGAGGACAGTGAAGCGGAAGTGCGCGTCGGCGTCTCGACGAGCAAGTTGCGGTTCGAAATCGGCCCGGTGACCATCACGTCGAAGCTGATCGACGGAACCTTCCCAGATTATGCGCGGGTCATTCCGCGGAACAACGACAAGGTGCTCAAGGTCTCCAACAGCCAGTTCACGAGCGCGGTCGATCGCGTTTCCACCATCGCGAGCGAGCGCGGCCGCGCCGTGAAGCTCAATCTGGCGGACGACAGAATGATCCTCTCTGTAAACAACCCGGAGGGCGGCAGCGCGACGGAGGAGCTGGGCGTGAGCTATTCTGCCGCTCCGCTCGAGATCGGGTTCAACGCACGCTATCTGTTGGACATCGCAGCTCAGCTCGAGAGCGACAACGCCGTATTCAAGCTGGCCGATCCCGGTTCACCCACATTGGTGACGGATAACGATGACGACAGCGCGCTTTACGTGCTGATGCCTATGCGTGTGTAAACGAGAGTCAGAAGTGGCAGGCCGAGCGGTTGTCGGGCTTCACACACCTACGCACCTCACTCAGAGAAGCCGCTTGTGGGAGCGATGTACGGAATTGCCGTCCTGAACCCGGTAAGTGCATTGCTCGAACTGATCCACCTTTCGTGAGACGAGAAACAGCGTCCTTGTCGCGCGGTTTCTACGGTGCGGGCGTCCATAGCGGACGGCTGCCCGCGGCGAGCAAGGAGTGCTGGCTTTGAACGGCGAGCCGGTGCCGCACAACGTTATAACAGAGCAGGTTTCGGAATCTCGGCGGTCGATTTGGGTCGAGCGTCTCACGCTGGCCAACTTCCGTAACTATGCCTACGCTCGCCTCGATGTGACGACCGCCCCTGTGGTGCTCCTTGGAGCCAACGGCGCCGGTAAAACGAACCTCCTTGAGGCTGTGTCGCTGCTTGCCCCCGGTCAGGGGCTGCGCCGAGCACCCTTCCCGCAGCTCGCTCGGCTCGGCGGATCAGGCGACTGGGCGGTCGCTGCCACGGTGCATACCCCCAAGGGGACGGTGGATATCGGCACTGGACAGCTCCCGGCTCAGGGCACCGCGGAGTCCAGCGTTCGTTCCGGCCGGATCGTCCGCATCGATGGTGTTACCCAGTCGGGGTCCGGGGCTCTTGCCGACTGGGTTGAAATGGTCTGGCTGACGCCCGCCATGGACGGCCTGTTCACCGGCCCGGCGAGCGATCGGCGCACTTTTCTCGATCGCCTCACCTTGTGCTTCGATCCGGGCTTCAGGACGCGAGCCGGTCAGTTCGAACGAGCCATGCGCCAGCGCAACAGAATGTTGCAGGACGGCGCTACCGATGATGCGCTTTTCGCCGGTCTTGAGCTGATCATGGCCGAAACCGGCGTTGCCACAGCCGCAGCCCGAATCCAGGCCGCCGCCGCGCTCGAAGCCACCATCGCCCTGCGGCGCGAGCGCCAACCTGATTCCCCGTTTCCGTGGTCCCGTGTGGCACTTCAGGGTTGGATCGAGGAGCGGCTCGCGACGCAGCCAGCAGTTGACGTCGAGGATGCCTATCGCGCCCTCCTTCGCCGGGAGCGAGAGCGCGATCGAGCAGCTGGACGCACGCTCGTTGGTCCGCACCGCACTGACATGCTCGTCGAGCACGGGCCGAAGGCGATGCCGGCGCAGTTCTGCTCTACGGGCGAGCAGAAGGCGCTGCTGATCGGGCTCGTTCTGGCCCACGCCGAGCTGCTGGCTGAGCGCCGCGCCGGTGCGGCCCCCATCCTCCTGCTCGACGAAATTGCCGCCCATCTGGATGTCTCGCGACGGTCCGCCTTGTTCGAGGAGCTGCTACGGATCGGCTCTCAAGCCTGGATGACGGGCACGGATCGTCACGCTTTTTCGGCCCTGGAAGACCGGGCCCACTTCCTCCACGTCGAGGACGGCCGCATTCGCGCACCCGGCTGATTGGTGCACGTCATGTGCCTCGCTGACGCAGATGCGCCAAACTGCTGAGATTCCTTGAAAAAATCCTGTCAAACCCCATCTTAAAGAGGCAGGATTTCGGCGCAATTCGCTTCAATCCGTGCTATAAGAAACATCTCGAAATCGCTTCCCCACAGGATAGAGTCTTCGATGAACGCTGAGCCGGCCAGGAAACACAACGGCGCCGAGCACTACGGCGCGGAAAACATTAAGGTTTTGCGGGGCCTAGATGCCGTCCGCAAACGCCCTGGCATGTACATTGGCGACACCGACGACGGCTCCGGCCTTCACCACATGGTCTACGAGGTCGTCGACAACGCCATTGACGAGGCGCTGGCCGGCTACGCAAGCGAGGTCCAGGTCATCCTAAATGCCGACGGTTCGTGCACGGTGATCGACAACGGCCGCGGCATTCCCGTCGACATTCATCCCGAAGAGGGTATCTCGGCCGCCGAGGTCGTTATGACCCAGCTCCACGCTGGCGGTAAGTTCGGTGCCGGCGGGGACGAGAACCCGTACAAGGTCTCTGGTGGCCTCCACGGCGTCGGCGTTTCCGTCGTCAACGCACTGTCATCGTGGCTCGAGCTCACCATCTGGCGGGATGGAAAGGAGCACTTCGTCCGCTTTGTGAACGGCGTTGCCGAGGCTCCGCTGCGCGTCGTCGGCGATGCGGAGGGTCGTCGGGGCACGAAGGTCACGTTCCTGCCGAGCCCTGATACCTTCAAGGGCGTTACGGAGTTCAGCTACGAGACGCTCGAGCATCGCTTGCGGGAGCTTGCGTTCCTGAATTCCGGCGTTCGCATCGTGCTGATCGATGATCGCCACGCCGACCGCAAGGAGGAGGTGCTTCAGTACGAGGGCGGACTCGGCCAGTTTGTGCGCTATCTCGATCGCGCCAAGCACCCGCTGATCGACAGCCCCATCATGCTCGGCGCCGAGCGCGATGGTGTGGTGGTTGAAGCGGCTCTGTGGTGGAATGACAGCTACCACGAGAACATGCTTTGCTTCACCAACAACATCCCTCAGCGCGATGGCGGCACACACCTCGCCGGATTCCGTGCTGCGCTCACGCGCGTCATCAACAAGTACGCGGAAGAGACTGGAATCGCGAAGAAGGAGCGGGTGTCGCTGACGGGTGATGATGCCCGTGAGGGCCTCACCTGTGTGCTTTCCGTCAAGGTGCCAGATCCCAAGTTCTCGAGCCAGACCAAGGACAAGCTCGTCTCCTCCGAGGTGAAGCCGATCGTGGAGAACGTCGTCGGCGACCAGCTTGCCGTGTGGTTCGAGGAACACCCGAAAGAGGGCAAGGCCATCATCACCAAGGTGGTGGAGGCAGCGGCTGCCCGCGAGGCAGCGCGCAAGGCGCGTGAGCTCACCCGGCGCAAGGGCGCGCTGGATATGGCGAATCTGCCTGGCAAGCTTGCCGAGTGTCAGGACCGCAACCCGGCCAACACGGAGCTGTTCATCGTCGAGGGTGACTCGGCCGGCGGCTCCGCCAAGCAGGCGCGCAACCGCGAGTTCCAGGCTGTCCTGCCCATCCGCGGCAAGATCCTGAACGTCGAGCGCGCGCGCATGGACAAGATGCTGTCGAGCCAGGAGATCGGCACGCTGATCACGGCGCTCGGCACCGGCATCGGCCGCGGCGAGGACGGCGGCTTCGATCTCTCGAAGCTCCGCTATCACAAGATCATCATCATGACGGACGCCGACGTCGACGGCGCACACATCCGTACGCTGCTGTTGACGTTCTTTTACCGTCAGATGCCGGAGCTTATCGAGAAGGGTCACCTCTACATCGCACAGCCGCCGCTTTACAAGGTGACGAAGGGCCGTTCGGAGGCTTACCTCAAGGATCAGAGCAGCCTTGAGGACTACCTGATCGACAGTGGCCTGACTGATGCCGTTCTCGAGCTCGGCACCGGGGAGACGCGCGCAGGACAGGACCTTCGCGACATCGTCATGCAGGCCAGGGCTGTCCAGCGGCTTCTCGATGGCCTCCACTCGCGTTATGCGCGGTTCGTTGTCGAACAGGCCGCCATCGCGGGCGCACTCGATGCCGCGCTGCTCAACGACAGAGCAGCCGCCGAAGCCAAGGCGAAGGAGGTTGCCGAGCTCCTCGACAGCATTTCCGAGGAGACGGAACGCGGCTGGACGGGGCGGTTCGCGGACAATGAGGGGCTGGTCTTCAGCCGTGAGGTTCGCGGCGTGAAGGAAGTGCACGTTCTCGACCGCGCTTTCCTGAGCTCGCTCGACGCGCGTCGCCTGAATGAACGTCACGAGCACCTTGCTGAAATTTACAGGCTTCCAGCTCTGCTCAAGCGCAAGGACTCGGAGACGCTGATTGCCGGCCCATCATCGCTGCTCAAAGCCGTCTACGACGCTGGGCGGAAGGGCATTACGCTGCAGCGCTACAAAGGTCTGGGCGAGATGAACGCAGATCAGCTTGCCGAGACGACCCTCGACCCGGAGACCCGCACGCTGTTGCAGGTGAAGCTGGGCGACCTTGCCGAGGCGGACGAGATCTTCTCCAAGCTGATGGGCGACGTCGTCGAGCCACGGCGCGAGTTCATCCAGGAGCACGCACTCCTGGCGAGCGTTGACGCGTAAAGCGAGCGACCCGGACCATTCTCTGGTCCAGCGGTCAGCTCGCATTACGCTGCCAGTCACCGCTTTGGAGCTTGTTGATAGCGATCACGGCCTGGGTGCGGCTGTCGACGCCAAGCTTCTGCAAGATGGCCGACACATGCGCCTTGATGGTCGCCTCGGAGACGTTGAGCCGGTAGGCGATCTGTTTATTCAGTAGCCCTTCACCCAGCATCATAAGGACGCGCACCTGCTGCGGCGTGAGTGTCGACAGGCGCGCAACAAGCTCCGCCTCGACGCTCTGGCCCTCCAGGTCGACGTCCGGCGGCACCCAGATCTCCCCTTCGAGCACCTTGCGAACCGCCATTCGGATGCCCTCGACCGGCTGAGACTTCGGAACATAGCCGGACGCTCCGAATCCGATTGCGTTTCGAATGGTGGTCGCATCCTCGCTGGCCGATACGACAACCACTGGAATTTCCGGATACTGCGCTCGCAGAAAAAGCAGCCCCGACAGCCCTTGCACTCCTGGCATCGTCAGATCTAGGAGGATGAGGTCCACCGCGCGATCGGCAGCGAGCCTCGTTGTCAGCTCATCAAGTGAGCCAGCTTCGATGATCTCAGCCGAAGTCAGAGAGGTTGCCAGAGCTTGATTGAGCGCCTTTCGAAATAGCGGGTGATCATCGACGATCACAATTCGGGTCGCAGTCATGGTTCGGTCCTTCCCGGGTAGGCGGAGTTGGTCCGCTCCCTACGGGCGCGCCGACCCGCGACCGGCCCTGCCGGACGCCACGAAAACGCGCCGATCGAGATTTAAGCAAGTCGCATATCTGCAATGCAAGCCTATCCTGCTGGTGTGCTTGACTTGACAAAGAAATTCCGCGGGGACGATCACCAGCAGCAATGGCGGCTCGCACTCGAACGCGCTACCTTGGCAGCGCTTCAGGGCCGACTTTCAAGCGGAACGCGTAGTCTATTGGGGGGACATGAACAATGATGGAGCGCGAGGAACGAAAGCCCTACTGGCGCCACACGAAGTGGCAGATGCTGGCAAGCCTGCTGCCGTTCCTGCTGGTCGTAATCGTCTTTCCGCTTTACGCCGACAAGCTCAACTCGAACAGATTCCTCGGCTTCCCCCTCGGATATTTTCTGACAGGTCACGGAATCGTGCTGATCGCCGTCGTCACGGTCGCGTCCTTCGTCAACAGGCAGGATGCCATAGACCGCTGGCATGGGGGGCACGAGAACCTTTAAATCGGCGCTTGCCGCCGGCAACTTACCTCCTCATGGACGCAGCTCATGCCGCTCTCGTCGCGCTCCCGCGCCGTCAATCCCCGGCTCGGAATTTACTTCGGCATCTTCACGAGCGCCTTCACGGCCCTGGTGCTCGTTCTACTGATTTTCGAGCAGCTCGGGGCTTCGGATACTCTGCTGCGCGGGTTGATGCTTGGCGGGCCGCTTGCCTTCTATGCGGGTATCGGCCTCTTGGCGGCGACGCGTGAGCCGTTCGAATTCTTCGCCGGCGGACGTCGGGTTCCTTCGTTCTTCAACGGGCTCGTCCTTGCGGTCTCGGCCATGGGGGCCACGGGGCTCGTCGCAGGGACCGGGCTGCTTTTCCTACACGGATTCGATGCCTGGTTTCTCACGATCGCCCTGACGGGCGGGTTCGTGGTGATGGGCATTTTGATCGCCCCCTACCTGCGAAAGTTTGGTGCATTCACGGTGCCGACGTTCCTCGGGCGGCGATGCGAAAGCCGGCTCGTGCGTGTGACCGCCGCCGCGATCGCAGCCGTACCCATGCTGCTCTTTGTTGCAGCTGAGGTCCGCACCGGCCTGTTCGTGGGCTCCTGGCTCACGGGTCAATCGGAACAGACGATCGCGGCCATTCTGGCGACGGGTGTCATCCTCACCATCGTGCTTGGCGGGATGCGATCGGCCAGCTGGGCGAACAGCGCGGAGAGCATCGCTGTTCTTCTGGCCTTGATGGTGCCGACCGCTATGGTCGCCGCGGCAGTCACCTACCTGCCATTTGCCCAGCTCAGCCACGGCCCTGTCCTACGCGCGCTCGGCCGGCTCGAAGCCCAACAGGGTATGCCAATTCCGATCATCTCATCTTTGGCATTCGAAATCGCCGGGCTCGAGCTGACCTCGATCGCTCAGCGCATGGCCAAGCCATTCGGCAGCATCGGCCCGCTGAGCTTCGTGCTGGCGAGTCTGACACTGATGGCCGGGGTTGCGGCCGCTCCCTGGCTGTTGCCGCGGACGGGCACAGCGCCAAGTGTCTACGACACGCGCAAGTCGCTCGGATGGGCGACGTTCATCGTCGGCACGATCCTGGTGACGGCATCCTCAGTTGCCGTCTTCATGCGGGACGTCGTCATGGACACACTTGTCGGGCACAGCATCGACCAGTTGCCGGACTGGTTTCGGACACTCGAGTCGGCTGGTCTTGCCGGAGTGCACGGACAGGTTCCACGCCTGCCGATCACCAGCTTCACCTTCAACAGGGATGCGGTGCTGTTCGCCCTCCCCATCGCCTACGGCTACCCGGCGGTGCTCGTCTATCTCCCCCTCGCCGGTGCCTTCGCAGCAGCCGTCGCTGCCATCAGCATGTCCACCCTGGCGCTAGGATCGGCACTCTCTGAGGACGTCATCAATGGTCTCACCTGGGAGCCAGCCCCTAGCCGGCTCCGCCTCATTACAGCGAGGATCTCAATCGCCGCCGCGACTCTGATTGGCACCTGGCTTGCACTCGTCGCGCCGACGGACCCGCTGAGCCTCATGCTCTGGGCACTCGCGCTGTCGGCGTCTGGCCTCTTCCCTGTGCTCATCCTCTCGATCTGGTGGAAGCGTTTGAACAAACTCGGCGCTTTGGCCGGCATGGGTGCCGGGTTCGGTGTCGCGGTTATGGCGATCATTACTGGTGAAGCGACATCGCTCGGCCTGCATAGTGCGCTTGCGGGTGTGCTCGGCATGCCGGTTGGCTTCCTCGCAGCGATCGGTGCGAGCTTGCTCGGCCCGGAGCCGTCCCGCCAAGCGCTGGAGCTTCTGTACGATGTCCGCATTCCTGGCGGCGAGACGGTGTACGACCGCGAAATGCGCCTGTTGCGATTGAAGGAGCGGTCTCGAGCCATGTAGGCTCTGCGGACAAGCCAAGCCGTGAATTGATGGTCTCTCTAGGACCAGCGTCAGTTTAGTAGGGTTCGATGACCCACTCTCAAGATCCTGCAGGACTAAGCGCGCCTACTGCGCGTCACGGCCTCTATCCGCCTATTGAGCCCTACGCCCAGGGACGCCTGCCCGTCACCGGTGGCCACGAGATCTACTACGAGCAGTGCGGCAATCCGCACGGCAAGCCTGCTCTGCTCGTTCACGGCGGACCAGGCGGCGGCAGCAACGCTACGATGCGGCGCTACCATGATCCCTCGCGCTACCGCATCATCTTGTTCGACCAGCGCGGCTGTGGACGCTCGATTCCCCACGCGTCACTGGAGCACAATACGACGTGGGACTTGGTCGACGACATGGAGCGTCTGCGCGAGCACCTCGGCGTCGACCGATGGCAGCTGCTCGGCGGCTCGTGGGGATCAACACTATCTCTGGCCTACGCCCAAAAGCATCCCGACCGTGTGACGGAGCTGATCCTGCGCGGGATCTTTCTGCTCCGCAAACGCGAGATCGACTGGTTCTACCAAGAGGGGTGCAGCTGGATCTATCCCGACGCCTTCGAGACCTACCAGAGCGTCATCCCGCCGGAGGAGCGCTGTGACATGGTCCGGGCCTATTACAAGCGGCTGACCCATCCAGACCGGGACGTGCAGCTCGCGGCGGCCAAGGCCTGGAGCACCTGGGAAGGTACGACGCTCTCCCTTTACCCGGACGAGGAGCGCATCCGCCACTTCGCGAGGGATAGCTATGCCATTGCATTCGCACGTATCGAATGCCATTACTTCGTACACGGGGGCTTCCTCGAGCGCGACGGACAGCTCTTGGAGGATGCTCATCGGCTCCGTGACATCCCTGGAGTGATCGTTCACGGCCGCTATGACGTCGTGACACCGCTCCGGAATGCGTGGGACCTCAAGAAGGCCTGGCCGCGAGCTGATCTTCGGATCGTCGCCGACGCCGGTCACGCCATGACTGAGCCGGGTATCATTCACGAGTTGGTCTCTGCGACCCGCAGCTTTGCCGATTAGCCACGAGCTGGCTCAGCGCGCTTGCGTGCGAGGCTGGGATCGCTATAGTCCGCGGCGCAATGCGGAGGGGTGGCCGAGTGGTTGAAGGCGCACGCCTGGAACGCGTGTAGGCGGGAAACCGTCTCGGGGGTTCGAATCCCCCTCCCTCCGCCACCAACTTCATCACCCCAATTCGACACACACTGACGTCTAACGACTGTCAGTGTCAGTTTCGGACAGAATCCCAATAAAGTCATTGCCTTACCGGTATCACGACGAAAACCGGCGCCTGCCTTGATCAGTCGACAGAGGTAAAGTAAAGTCCCCCAATGACCGCGCGATAGGGTGGTTTTCAGGGTGGGTGACGAGGTTCGTAAGGCGAATAACAGGGTGCGGGCCTTGAATCGGCTCAGTGCCGTCAAGGTCGCCAAGCTTAAGGAGCCCGGACTCTACGAAGACGGCGGCGGTCTCCGCCTGATCGTCACGGAGAAGGGCACGAAGAGGTGGTCGCTGCGCATTACGATCGCCGGCCGTCGTGTCGAAAGAGGTCTTGGTGTATGGCCAACGGTCACGCTTGAAGAGGCGCGGAAGAAGGCAGAACGATTTCGTCGCGCAGCCAAAGAGGGCCGCGACGCTCGCATCGAAGAAGAGCTTGCAAAGCAGCGGCGTTCAGTAAGCTTCAGGGACGCCTTCGAGCAGTTCTTCGAGGTTCGACGCCAGCAACTCTCAAATGGGAAGCATGTTCAACAGTGGCGGAACACGATGCGGGACTATGTCTTCCCTTACATCGGGGATCGCCCGGTCGCGGAAGTTACAGCCAGCGAAGTCATTGATCTCTTGAAGCCCATCTGGTTCGCGAAGCCGGAGACAGCCGCACGGGTTCTTCAGAGGATCAAAGCAACGTTCGACAGCGCTATTCTCCGGGGCACCCGCGAAAGAGCCAATCCGTGTATTGGCATTACACGGGAGCTTGGAACGGACCATCGGAAGGTGACCCATCACGCGGCACTCCACTGGAAGGAAGTCCCAGCCTTCGTCCGCACCCTCCACCAACGCGAGCTTTGGCCGGCGACGAGACTTCTTTTCGAGTTTCTCATTCTGACTGTTGCGCGATCTGGGGAGGCCCGTGGTGCTCTGTGGAGCGAAATCGATTTCGAATCGCGCACTTGGACTATACCGGGCTCGGATCCGATCACTGGTAGACGCATGAAGGCTGGAATTCCCCACGTTGTGCCACTCTCAAAGCAAGCGCTTCAGGTTCTCTCCGAGGCGCGCCAGCTTCATACTGGAAATCTGATTTTTCCAAGTAAGAGGGGCCGACCGCTATCCGATAGCACCCTGTCCAAGCTGATGCGCGATGCGGGCGTACTTGGCACTCCGCATGGCTTCCGCTCATCGTTCAAAGACTGGGCTGCCGAACACGGCGTTCGGGACGAGGTCTCTGAGGTGGCGCTCGCTCATGCGGACCGAGACAAAGTGCGCGCAGCGTACAAGCGCACTCGGTTTTTGCAGGAGCGCTTCGGCCTCATGGAGAAGTGGGCAGATTTTCTCTATGGCACAAGCCTGGGCAGTATGGCTGCCGGATAACAGATATACCCTTGTTTCGATCCGCGCCCCTGTGTAAGGGGCGACGGTGGTACATCGAGCTGCTGGAGCGGCAATGCAGTTTCGATCCGCGCCCCTGTGTAAGGGGCGACGTCCGGGTGCTCAGACACGCCAGATTGGCCATTGTTTCGATCCGCGCCCCTGTGTAAGGGGCGACAGTTCGCCAATGGTAGCATGTACCGCGAGGATGGTTTCGATCCGCGCCCCTGTGTAAGGGGCGACTTGCTATCGACATCCTCTATATCACGGTCAAGACGTTTCGATCCGCGCCCCTGTGTAAGGGGCGACTTCAAGTGGCGAGGAGGCTGGGACTAGTTTCAAGTTTCGATCCGCGCCCCTGTGTAAGGGGCGACCAAAGGTGACGTCGACAGCGACGGTGATACCGCTGTTTCGATCCGCGCCCCTGTGTAAGGGGCGACTTGCTATCGACATCCTCTATATCACGGTCAAGACGTTTCGATCCGCGCCCCTGTGTAAGGGGCGACTCTTTGGGGGCATTCGTGATGATCGACTGTAGGAGGTTTCGATCCGCGCCCCTGTGTAAGGGGCGACGCAAGTCATCCAGTCAATGTCAATGCCACGTGCGTTTCGATCCGCGCCCCTGTGTAAGGGGCGACGAGCGCTGCGAAAATTATCGGCTTGATCGCCGCGTTTCGATCCGCGCCCCTGTGTAAGGGGCGACATCAAGGCGCACTGCTCGGTCGACGGCGACGAGCTGTTTCGATCCGCGCCCCTGTGTAAGGGGCGACGCCAATCCCGTGTTCTCGTGGCGGCAGATCAAGGGTTTCGATCCGCGCCCCTGTGTAAGGGGCGACGCGGCTACCTCGGGGCTCTGCGCACCTACCTTGAGTTTCGATCCGCGCCCCTGTGTAAGGGGCGACGCTACGTCAACAGCACTGTTCAGCAGTGGGCAGCGGTTTCGATCCGCGCCCCTGTGTAAGGGGCGACGGTAAGGCGATTGATAAGGCGGCAGGGGCTGAGCAGGTTTCGATCCGCGCCCCTGTGTAAGGGGCGACTGTCCTACGCTAACCGACCATACGCACTCGCGAAAGTCGGCTCGGAGTGCGATATGCTTCCGCGTGGGGCAAATCGTCGTGCGTGGGGACGTGCAAAGGATGCTTTTAACTCACGATCTCAAAGAGCTGGCGGGAGCGCGAACCCGCCGGTGTCCTCCGACACGCTTCACGTTCGCGCTATTGCAGGGTTGGCCCCAAAAAGATCAGACGATGAGGTTCCCACCCAGATCTGTCACGGGTTTGGCGCCAACATGTTCCACGCGGCGGCGCCAATTGGCACCCAGGTAGTAGTATCGAAGGCTGTCCCGTTCTGTATCGATGATACTCTCAAGACGGGCTTTCAGTACCGTCCATTGCGCAGGGTCTACCTCGATCTCGAAAACGGAATACTGCACTCGTTGTCCGAAATCCTGGCAGGCTCTGGCCACGCGCCGCAACCTACGGGCGCCGCCGCCTTCGGCAGTGTTCACGTCGTAGGTCACCAGCACCATCATGAGCTACTTCCAGAGCCAGGGCGGGTAGGCATCGAGATCACCACGCAAGTGTCGCGCGAGCAGTTGTGCCTGGAGGTGAGGCACGAGTCCAAGAGGCGCGTTTTCGCCGAGAAAATCGTGAAGGCGTTGTTGTTTCTTTCGCTCCTGCCAGGCGGCAAGCACGGTCTTGCGGGCATCATCGGTAAGCCATACCGCGCCACCATCTCGCTTCTCGAAGTCGCTGGAACGCAGCTGCCGCCGGTTGATTAAAGAGAGTGCCAGCCGATCGGCCAGGATCGGGCGCAATTCTTCCATCAAGTCGAGCGCGAGACTCGGCCGGCCAGGTCTATCCCTGTGCAGGAACCCTACGGCTGGGTCGAGCCCGACCCCTTCCGCCGCGCTTCGACAATCATGTGTAAGGAGCGTATAGAGAAAGGAAAGAAGAGCGTTGACGGGGTCGAGCGGTGGGCGACGTGACCGGCTTGTGAAGCGCATCTCAGCTTCAGGAGAGCGAATGAGCGCGTCGAACACGCCGAAATAGAGATTGGCGGCCTCACCTTCCAAACCGCGCAACTCCTCGAGATTGAGCTGCTTACTGCTTACCTTTCTCAGGACCAGGGCCAGAAGCCTCGTTGCATCGGTTAGTCGCTGCGCATCACTCGGCGCAAGCTCGTCGGCGTAATCACGAAGCGCTCTCATCAGGACTGACCGCTGATTGGAGACCTTCCCGAGGATGAGACTTCGGACAATGTCCTCGGGCGCGTCGGAGGCTCGATACTGCGCGCGCCTTAGAAGCACGTTTCCGGCAACCGGGCCTTCTATTCTTGCCTGGAACCGCCCGGACCGGTCGAGGAGCACGAGGGTGATGCCGGCTGCCGCACATGCGCCGATCAGCGGCGGCGAAAGAAAAATCGAGCCGAAGACGACCACAGAGCCAAGCATGTGCAGCGGCACACGGACGCGCTCGGTGCCATCTACTTCAGCGACGAGGTTCTCGCCGTCCTTTTTCAAACTGGCGCCTTCGGTGGTCACGTAGAGTGTGTTGAGGAGCTTCTTCACGAGTGCGCGTCCTCAGCGAGAAGCGACGCCAGCGTCCGCGAGCGCCAAGCAGCGGCCGATCTTGCCATGGCTTTCGGGCGGCAGAGCTCAAGAAGCGAGCAGGCGCGGCACAAGCTTGCCTTGTAAACGGCTTTTGGTGTCTCACGGCTTTCGAAAATCTTGTTCAACTCGGCAATCGTCTGCTCGGTCAGACGGCGCAGCTCGGTGTCGAACAGTACGAGGACGCGCCGCTTCGTCTCGCCGTAGAACAGCGCGCCTTCTGGAACAGCCAAGCCGGTCATCTCCTCCAGGCAGAGCGCCTGAGCGCAAAGCTGTACTTCGTCGGCGCGGTGTCGCTTAGGCCTGCCGCGTTTGAGTTCGACGGGATAGGGGACCTCACCGTTCGGTCCAGCGTGGGACTCGACGAGATCAGCCACGCCGGAAATGCCTAGCCGGCGCGAGGCTATCGGCAGAGCGGTTTCCCGGCGCACCCCCCGGATCTTGCGCGTCCCCGGATTGTCGGAGGCAATGTGCATGACATGGCCCTCCGCGGTGAAGCGGTTCTCGGCCCACATGCGCTCCAGGTGGATGAGGGCCGCTTGCCGCATGCAGTAGACAGCGTGTTGCAGCGCCGAGATCGGAATGGATTCGGCGCTAAGCTCATCGGTTTGATTGTTCGCTTCCTCGAGCATAGAACCCAATCAAAGCCGCTCGATGATCTCTACCCCTGCCGGCATGCCGTCGCGTTCCATCTCTATGACATAGTCGGAGAATTCGCGGGCAGGCGGGTAGTTGTCGAGTCGGCGGTCGATCGTCTGGAAGGCGCCATCGATATTGCGGCCGACTTTCACACGGTCGAACAGTACGTGGGCGGGTGCATTGCCAAGAGCACTCGCATGCTTGAAGACGACGAGCTTGCGTGTCGCCATTTCGCCGCGAGCAGCCGAACGGTCATGCTCGAACATATTCTCGAGCGCCTCCAAGAGAAGGTCGAGATCGGCATTTGAGAAACCGGTGCGTTCCGCCAGCTTGGCAGAAACGAAGCCGTGGGCGATAAAGCCCGTAGGGCACGATGTGCTTGCGCCCCATGGTGCGGTTGTCGGTGCGCTCGTTGCTGTCGTTGCCTTCCTCGCGCTCCTTCTTCTCCCTCTCGTTCGTTGCGGCCATGCGCGTGATCGAGATTTCCTGAGGCACGATCGGCTCGATGGAGTGGGCAAAGGTCATCTGCACCGGGCCGCGGACCTGACCGCAATTGATTCCTGTCGACATGACCGCCCCGAAGGTGCGGACGTCGAAGAAATTGTCGCACATGAACTGGCGTAGTTTGATTGCCTCGTCATCGTCCCTGGGATTGAGCTTCTGCTCCTTCTTGACCTTTTCGTCATTGGGACGCTCATGGAGGTAAGCCTCGCGGTGCTTCTCGTTTAGGATCGCACCTTCCTGCACGTAGATGTTGAAGCGCGGCTCGCCACCCTTGGCGAACTCGACATAATTGCGGACCTTCCTCTTGAGACTCACGTCGGAAACAAGGCCATGATTCGTCTCGGGGTCGATGCGGGGCAGGTTGCCGGCATCGGGATCTCCGTTCGGATTGCCCTTCGAGACGTCGAACAGCAAAACAAAGTCATAGCGATTGGCAAGCGCGGTCATTCCGTTTCCCCCTCGTCGACGGTTTCGACCTTTCTCGATTTGAAAAACTCATTTCTTTGATGATAGTAGCCAAGGCCGAACAGCGCCTGCTCCTGTGCGGAAAGCGACGCCGGGAACGGATCGGCCGTCGGCGACATCTGTTCCATGATCGCGCCGATAGCGCGTTCAAGGCTGACCCGGAGACCTGGCCGCTCCTTGCCGACTTTGGAGAGATGGTTCGCGGACCCGCGTTCAAGCAGCGCAAAAACCTTGCGCGGCTGGGCGGAGGCGGCACCGTAGAATTTGTCTTTGATCGTTGAATTGACCTTCGGCCCAAGCGCAGCAGCCTGTGCATACTCGTAGGCCGCAAAAAGCCGTCCCAGCAAGTATCCTTTATTCGTATTCTCGACGTCGATCCCCACAGGAGCCTCCTTCACTATGCCGAAATTGCGCACCAGCAACGCCCTGAGCATGCCCACACGCAATGCATTCACTTCCTTGTCAGACCTGATGCGCATCAGAACCGTGGAAAGCAGCGTCAGCGGATAAGTCGTGCCTGAGAGGATGGCGCGCATCCATTCCCCGGCCAGGTTCGGCGGTACGTTATCCGATTTGCGCTGCACCGCCGTTTCCTGGAGATACTTCCAAAGCGCCGGGTTTGGATCACGCGGGCCAGGCTCAACAGCCATGTCGCTGATGAACCGCTGGTAGTTCTCGGCAATCCTGCCGAAGTCGTCCTCTAGCCAGAATCGGATTGAAAGCCGGGCTGCGTTCGGCGCAAGACCAAGCACATAAAAGCGCACGCCCTGCGAGAGTTGCGGCGCAACTTCCCGCAATGGCTGACCGCGGCGGATGCGCTCCAGGAGTGCACCGACCTTCTGCGCTTCGGAGGTTTCGTCGATCTCCGTGAACATAGCGGCAAACAGGCCTTCCGCCTCCGCAGCAGGCCTGTGTTCCGGGGCTTCCCCCCAGAAGACCGTGGAGGCGTCGCCGATCTGGATACGGTTGCGGCTGCCCTTCTCCAGGAACCTGTTAAGTGCCGTGGTGTATGCGAACGCGGCTTGCTCCGAGATCGGGGCGTTGTCTCCCTGCTCGTGGCCATAGGAGGTGAAGGCGTCGAGGTTGAACGAAACGATAGACGCGCCGGATGATTGCGCACCCCAAACACCCTTGATCGCAGGATGAAGACGCGCCACGGGGCTGCGTCTCCCCATCACTAGGCAAACGGCCCGTGTTTCACCATCGGATGAATTCATCTGCGACCAAAGCGACAGAGCGGCAGGCCGGTCGTGCAGGTAGACATTTTGGAGACGGTCGCTCTCCAGCAAAAAGACCACGTTCTGATCCTTTAGCTCCTCCGGCCAGAGGGGCTCAACGTAATGTTCAGGTTTCCACTTTTCGAGAAATCGTCGGAGGGCGATCAGGCCGGTATCGCTCGTTTCACTGAGCACCTCGAGATGTCGCTCGACAAAGGCTGCATGCTCTTCCGACGCACGCTTGCCTTCCCCGGCAGTGACTCCGAGGACGTAGGAGGTCCTGTCCCACAAAAAGTTTGGAGCAATCGCCACAGTGCGCTTTGCCGGTTGTGGAACCTGCATCCTGCGTGGTGTCACCCTCCGCCCGTCCCCCTCGCGCAGATCGATGACGTGGGCCACTGTGCCGTCCTCGTTCAGCGAGATGGCGAAGCCGATCTTTTCAGACGAATAGCCATAGGGCGGAGCGCCCGGAAGACGCTCATAGGCCCTGGCCAGAGAGGCCAAGATGCTCATCGCAGAATCTCCGGCGAATCGGGCGCGGGCACCTTCATCACGCCATCTTCCAGCCGGGCGCGGAAGAAGAGCGACGGACGACCTTTGGCGGCGTGATCAATGTCCCAGAGCATGAAACCGAGGTCCCGCGGCTGTCCGAAGCCGAGTTCTGCCGTCCTCTCCTCGGGCTCTGGTGGCGGCGCCTCCGGAGGAATGAGCGAGAACCGGGCGGCGAACTCGCGCGTACCGAGGCAAGGCTGATGAAAGCACTGGCCGCGCGCCGCACGCCGATTGAACATGTCGAGATGCTTGCCTTCGCTGTCGTCCGGGCCGGCGCGCTCGGTCAACTCGAAATGCGCCTCGATGATATAGGCCACATTGGTGAGCACCGTTGCCGCACGCTGCTGGCGATCTTGTTCGACAAGCAGTCGTAGCCTGTGGAGGCTGCCCCGCCTCATCGCGATCTTAATATTCCTTGCGGATGCCTTGTGACCGACCTCGTTGCGGCGAATGGACTGGAAGCGAATTGGTTTCAGCACATGAATGGCGTCGATCACCCAACGGATCGCCGGCTTCCAGTGAATCGCTTCAAGAATTCCGCGCGCAGCCGAGGGTGTCATCACGTCGTAAGAGACGCGCTCGACCTTCATTTCCGGCCGGGTGAAGCAGGCGTAGTCACCTGAAACGTGCAGACGGATTCCGTATGCCAATGCCCCCTCTCCCCAATATATCGCAAAAATCTAAAGCGCTTACGATCCGTATCTGACGACCTTTCTCCTGATGGGGCTCCCTCATCGCGAAACAATCAGTAATGGAACATAAAGAGAACGATTTTGCAAGCGCAGCTATGGTATCTATCCACCCTGATATAAACATCAAACCATCCACTGCTCCAGCCCCAGGTAGTCCGCATCCTCCCAGACCAACCCAACCTGTCGCTGGTAGAGGCTTTCTGTCATCAACACCGGGAACTGGTCGCCACGTGTCCTTGGCTCGACGAACTTCACGTGCCCGCAGGCGATGAGGCGCAATCGCGCTTTTGGCGGGACCTGCACGACGTAGGGCTGAAGCCGTCGCGCCAGGGCGCCCGAGGGGATGTTCTCGTATTTGAGTTCTTCGACCGCCTTCCTTGCCATGCCATCCCCGAGGACAATCACCGGCACCATGCCGCTCTCGATCATGCGGAATTTCTCAGCCACCGTGCGGTAGGCGAAGTTCGTCTCCACCCCGCCATCTCCCCGCCCCATGCGGAAGTCGTCGATAATCTTCTCTTTATCCAGCCCTTCCTTCCCGAAACGCCAGTAGACCTCGTCGAAAAAATCTTCGATCGCTTCGGGCGAGAGTAGGTCTTCGTGCTTATGTGCGATGCGCGCCATGTCGCCGCTGAGCCCCTTGATTTCAGGGGGCGGCGGATTGTCCGGCGCACCGAAGATCGTAACGATACTGTCCTCAATCGGACGACGGCCCTCGCGGTTGCAACGGCCTGCGGCTTGCGCGATCTGGTCCAATCCGGCTTCCGCCCGCCAGACTTTTGGGAAGTCGAGGTCGACACCGGCCTCCACCAGCGAGGTGGCGATCAGCCGGCAGGGGCTGCCTTCCTTCAACCGCTGTCGTACCCTCTCGAGGATCTCCCTGCGGTGGGCTGCATACTGCCGGGTGGTGAGGTGGACGAGTCCATCGAGGCCCGCCTTCTCCGCCTGCCGAAAAAGCGAGAGCGCGTGCCTCCTACTGTTGACGATGACAAGACCTTGCTTTTCGCGGGCAAGCGCCTCGAGCAATCCGGAATCCGACATGGTGCCAGCATGCGTCAACCGCACGCGCCGCAATTCTCGCGCCAGCCGCGCCGGATCGGGAGCAAGCTCTCGGCCAGCGAGCGGCAGTCCGGCTGGATGCTTCCCAGGAAACCTACGTTCATCGAGCGCCGGCTGGGTGGCTGTGCACAGAATGATCGTGCAGCCGTAGTTCTCGACCAGCTCGCGTAATGCCCAGACGACGGGAACCAGAAGCGGGCGCGGCAATGTCTGCGCCTCGTCCAGGACGATGACCGATCGGGCGATATTGTGGAGCTTGCGGCAGCGCGATGGGCGCGCAGCAAAAAGGCTTTCGAAGAGCTGGACATTGGTCGTCACGACGACCGGCGCCGCCCAGTCCTCCGTGGCGAGCTTGAGCTTGTCCTTCCCCTCACGAAGGTCGCTGGAGGCCAACTTTTCCTCGTCAATGGCCGAATGATGCTCCAGCACGACCTCCTCGCCCAGGACAGAGCGGAAGATCGCGGCCGTCTGGTCGATGATGGAAGTGAACGGAATGGAATAGATGATGCGGCGGAGTCCGTGCGCCTTGGCATGGTCCAGCGCAAAGCCGAGCGAGGTGAGCGTCTTGCCGCCACCGGTCGGCACCGTGAGCGTGAAGAGGCCTGGCTTGTGAGCCGCCAGCGAACGTACATGCTCAAGGATCTCTGTCCGCAGGCGATTGACCGATGTGTCGGCCTTCGGCAGCTCCCTGAGGTGCCGCTCGAAGGCTTCGCTCAGTTCCGGCAGGATCGATTGCAGCGTTGGCCACGCGCGATCGACATGGCGGCCCTCCGTCAGCGCGTAATAGGCTTCCGTGTCCTTGAAATCGGCATCAACAAGACAGGAGAAGATCATTCGTCCGAGGAAGGATAGTTGGAAGGCCACTCGCGCGCGATCCTGCAGGTCCCACCTGAATGGCGGCATCAGGCCGGTCCCGTCGGGAGAGATCTCTGTTTGCCAGATCGGATCGAGCCCTGCTTCCGAGAACTCCTTGAGCCGCTCGGATAATGAACCGGCAGAGGGGCCAATCTTGTCCGGGAGGCCGGCGTGATGACCGGCAATGGCATAGCCGATCAATTCGGCAATGACCTTGTCGTCACTACACTTCGCCAGCTGCGAGGCGATCGCCGCCCCGGCCGTCGAATGATCGACGCGCTTGCTCGCGCCATCGAGGCGGGCCTGGAAGTCACGTGTTTATTTTCCGAGATCGTGCAGCAGTCCGGCAAGTCGCGCCGCTCGGGCAATTCCGATCGGCTCACCGAATTGCTCGGCGAGGCGCGCCGTGCCGGTAAGGTGCTCGTCCAGCCGCTGCCAGGTCTGGCGGGTCGAGTCCGCAGTTGAATGTGCGTAAAACATGCTCTGCCCTTGGCAGGTATACTGACCAATTGAGAGCCAGACTTCAACCTGCTGCTCCGATCAGTCTGCAATTCATTTAGTCCGCTCTTGGAACTTTACATAACGTTTGCAATCTATAGGCGATTCCAATCGCAATTGCCCCGAAGATGCGCAGGACCGGGGCACTCAGCAGTTAAGCAAGTACATTACGACTGAGCAAATTTGCGCAACGGTAGTTGATTTTGACGCCGAAGCGCTACCTGCGATTTCTCCGCCGTTGCCTTAGATTTCGTAGAGCAGCGTTGAGGCTCGAACTCGCCTCGATCGACTGCGCCTGATTATAGTGCTTCTCCAGCGTGCGATAATCGCCATGCCCCAGGACATGCCGACCGATCTGCACATTGGCCGGATCGTGTATCGCCAGGGACGTTGCTGCCGCATCACGGAACAAGTGGGGATTGACCGGTTCACCGAGGGCGTTTTCGCATCTACCTTCTCAACGCCTGGCGTGAATCACCTCTTTACAGCGAACGCGAGCACGCTGCTCTCGCTTGGACGGAGGCAGTCACGCTCGTATCCGAGACCCACGTACCGAATGAGGTATTCGCCGAGGCGCGTCGGCACTTCTCAGAGGAAGAGCTCGTAAATCTGACGATTGCGGTTGCCAATATCAACGCTTTGAACCGGCTTGCGATCAGCATGCGAGCGGTCCACCCGGCGAAAACCGGCGCCAATCGGCGGCCGTAAATGACCTCGCCGTCTCGTGAATTTTCAAGCCTAAACACAGCCAAACGCGATAGGGATATGGCACTTGCGGAGAGTGATCGGGCGGCGCTGCGCCGCCCCAATCCATGGGTGGGTCTCTGGATCGTCCTTTCGGCCGCATTCATGGGCATCATGGACGTCTTCATCACTGCGGTAGCGGCGCCCGCGATCCGAGCGGACCTCGGGGCCACCACTGCAGACATGCAGCTGATTCTTGCTGCGTATAATTTTTCCTTCGGCTTAGTTCTGATCACTGGTGGGCGTCTTGGCGATCTTTATGGCCGTCGCCGGATTTTCTCCGCAGGCCTCGCTATGTTCACGGCGGCCTCGCTGGCCGCCAGCCTTTCGCCTGATCCGGTCACACTTATCCTTGCCCGCGCCCTGCTGGGTGTTGGAGCAGGGCTCATGATGCCGCAGGTCTTTTCGATCATTCAGGCCAACTTCGAAGGAGAAGATCGCGGCAAAGCCTTTGGAGCGTTTGCGTTCGTGTCAGGTCTTGCTGCCACGACCGCACAAATCGTGGGCGGCGTCCTGATTGCCGCCGATATCTTCGGTCTGGGGTGGAGAACCATCTTTCTGGTCAACATTCCCGTCGGTGTGCTGGCGTTCGCGGCAGCGCAGATCTGGGTCGCGGAAAGCAAACTTTCCGGCGCCGATGGACATTCGTTGGACACCATCGGCATTTTGCTGCTGACCTTCGCCTTGGTAACCCTGACAACACCCCTCACGTTTGGTGTCGAGCAAGGGTGGCCAGGCTGGGCTTTTGCCTGTTTTGGGGTCTTTCCCTTCGCCAGTGCAGCCTTTGTTTTTTGGCTACGCCGGCGCGCTCGGCACGGCAGGATTCCGCTCGTTGAGCTGTCGTTGTTTTCAAGTTCCAGTTTCTCAATCGGAAATGTGTTGGCGCTGTTGTTCTATGCGAACAACGCCGCACTGTTCGTTGCACTTCCAGTATTCGTTCAGCTGGAGCTTGATCACTCCGCGCTTATTTCCGGCCTGATCTTCGCGCCCCTCGCACTGGCATTTTCACTGACCGCCAGTGCAGTCGGGAGGCTCACCGCCCAGGTCGGGCGTCGCCTGATAGTAGTGGGGTGCGTCTTACTCTTGGCCGCCTACGGTTGGCTGTTTCTCGTAGCTTTACCAGACGGCACGCAGACATCCGCTTGGGCTGTCGTACCAGGTGTCGTGCTTACGGGCATCGGCATGGGCTTAGTGCAGCCGACGATCAACTACACCACGCTCGAGCACGTCGAGCCTCGCGAAATCGGGTCGGCTTCGGGGGTACTGAACACCAGCTTTGAACTCGGATATGCCATGGGATCCGTCTTGGGGGGTGCTATGAGCTTGGCTTCCGCCCGCGGAGGATTTCTCGCCGTGATCTCCCTAACCTCATTGCTGGTCGCGCTCATCTTGACCGTAGTTCATCTGTATTCTGTTGCGGTCCGAAGGCATGTTTCGCAATGCGCGGCTAGCCTGAAGTAACTGTCGAGCTATCGCTCTAGCTCTGAAACTGCCGCGACCAGCCCAGTGATTGCACCAAACCCAGTCGTTAGGCAGCACGATACGCAACGTCACTCTAACGTAAATCATAGTCATTGCTGCCTAAGCCCCGTAAAGTGACCTTCTGCCGAAGTTGATTGCCCCCGTGGAGGAAGGAGTGGATCGTCTTGAATGCGACCGGATGTTCATCGCGGTGATGGAGACGGGCAGCTTCACGGGGGCGGCTGAGCGCCTGGGCACGAGCTCCGGCCAAGCTTCAAAGCTGATTTCGCGGCTCGAAGCCTACCTTGGTGTGCGGCTTCTCAACCGGACGACGCGATCGGTAACGCCAACAGAGGCGGGCCGGGCCTATTTCGAGCGTCTGCGCCCGATCATCGACGAGCTCGACACGCTGGATCTCGACATCCGCAACATTTCCCAGTCTCCGCGAGGACGGCTTCGCCTGACGGCGCCGCTCACCTTTGGCATCCTGGAGCTTGCACCAGCCCTCAATGCCTTCGCCGCCCGCTATCCGGATATCGAGCTCGACGTGAGCTTCACGGACCGGGTGGTCAATCTGCTCGACGAAGGCTTCGATATGGCCATACGCATCGGTCGGCCTGCAGATTCCAGCCTGATCATCCGCAAGCTGTGCGCCGTCCGCATCGTCGTCGTTGGCGCGCCCGCCTATCTGGACCAGCTCGGCATGCCCAACTCGCCAGACGACCTCGCACGTTATGACTGCATCGTCGACACGAACTTCCGCGAACCACAACGGTGGGCCTTCAAAGACGCGAAAGGCCGGGACCGCAGCGTCACCGTGAACGGTCGTATCCGCTACTCCAATGCGGCCGCGTGCCTGCAGGCCGTCGAAGCCGGTCTCGGACTGGCCCGCCTTCCTGCGTTCGTGGCGGGCGACGCTATCCGCAGCGGACGGGTGATCCGGCTACTGCAGGAGTTCGAGGTCGAACCCTACGACGTCTACCTTCTTTACCCGCATAGCCGCCATCTCGCCGCGAAGGTGCGGCTCCTCGTCGACATGCTCATAGAGCGCTACCAGGGCACGCCCGCTTGGGAAGCAGGCTGGCGAGATTGCTTCCATCTGGGACGCAATAAACTTCTGCGAGGCTGGATTATCGCCACCAGCAATCTTCGCCATGTTCTTTCGTGAGGCGTTGAGCCGGTGATGGCGATGCTGACCACTGTACAGCGATCGTTCGGACCACGGCACGAACGTCACTCCACCCGGCAGTACGCCGGTTGATCCACTTGCTCACAAGGACCATGACAATGACCCACGTAACCGTTCAGCCTACCGCCCGACCGTCGCTCCTGGACGGCGTCACCAACGCCGATCTGGCCGCCACGATCCTGCGCATCTCGATGGGCATCCTGTTTATCGCCCACGCGGGCCTGAAGCTGTTCATTTTCACGCCAGCGGGGACTGCGGCTTACTTCACCAGCCTCGGCTTACCCGGCGCGCTCGCCTACGTCGTTATTGCCGCTGAGCTTTTCGGTGGCCTCGCCCTGATCCTGGGCTTCTGGACTCGCTGGGTGTCGCTGGCACTTGTGCCGATCCTGATCGGCTCGATCTACACGCCGCACGGCGCAGCGGGCTTTTTCTTCTCCAATGAAGGTGGCGGATGGGAATTTCCCGCGTTCTGGGCAGTGACCCTGGTCGTGCAGGCCCTGCTCGGCGATGGCGCATTCGCTCTAAAGCGCGACCACGACCGATGATCTCATTTGGCCGCGGTTGGGGACCGCGGCCAATTCCATCTGCCCGGAGTAACTGCCATGACCAATGCCACCGACTATTTCGACATGAGAGCCGCGCCGATGCGCATCGGCACCGTCCGGCTGAAGGTACGGGACCATGAGGCCGTCTCCAGCTTCTACCGCCACATTTTCGGTCTCTCCCCGATCGCTGAGGGGAAGCACAGCGTCACGCTCGGCACGCGCGAAACCTCTCTCCTCGAGCTCGAGGGCGACACTACCCTAAAGCCACGTGATCCGCGCGAGGCCGGACTCTTTCACACGGCTTTCTTGATGCCGTCGCGTGCCGACCTTGCCCGCTGGCTCGCCCATGTCACCGAAGCGAACGTACCGCTTCAGGGCGCGTCGGATCATATCGTTAGTGAAGCGATTTATCTCGCCGATCCCGAGGGCAACGGCATCGAGGTCTACGCTGACCGCCCCATCTCGCGCTGGCGCAGTTCGGATGACACTATACGAATGACGACAAAGCCACTCGACGTGCCGGACCTCCTAAAGGCGACCGAGGGAACGAAGTGGGCAGGCTTTCCGCAGGACGGCATCATTGGCCACGCCCACCTGCAAGTCGGCGATACGGCTGCGGCGGACCGCTTCTATCGCGATATCCTCGGTTTCGACATCACGACTCGCTATCCTGGCGCGAGTTTTTATGGAAGTGGCGGCTACCATCATCAGTTGGCAGCCAACGTCTGGAACAGCCGCGGCGCCGGGCGCCGCTCGCACGGAATGGCGGGCCTCGACAGATTAGAGATCATCGTCCGAGATGGTTTGGTTGCGGACATTGCCGCTCGCGCCCGGAGCGCGGGTATTGAGCTGACGGTCAGTGCGGAAGGCATGAACCTGACCGATCCCTGGGGCACCACCATCACCCTCAGGACGTGACGGGAGGAGCATTCGCCCAGGAAAATGAAGAGCCTGACGCTCGCTCGACTGTTCGCTCGGAAGCACGTGTTCGCTGCGGACTTCCTCAGCATAGCGAACCAATCTACTTGAGATCATACGCAGTGGCGCCAACCCCAAGTGCTTTCTGCGACGGTTTCCAGAGTTGGCCTCCGGGCACCAATCTCTGTTAACCAACCCCATTGCGATTCTCGCGTTGAAACTTGAAACCAAAAGCGCGGGACTGCGTTTGGTCGGCGCCAATGAAAGCTTCGATGTGACCACGAGAACGGAGCCTCCGTTTCCCCGGCCCGCGTCTACCCGGCCCGAGCATCAGGCGACCGGCCGGCACTATCCGGGTGAATGGGCGAGGCAATTCGAGCTCTATCTGGACAAGGAGCCGCGCCGCATCGTGCTCTACGCGGCGCTGTTTGGTGCATTCGTCGTAGGTGTGGTGATCTCCGCGGTCGTGAGATTTGGCTCGTGAGCGGGGCTCATCGAACACTCAGGCCCGAGATTGCGCGTGGGACAGAGCGGGGAGAGTCAACCGGCAGTCCGGCAATGGCTAACTAACCCGTCCGCATCCACCACGACCGAGGAGACGCCCATGTCACTGCAGAACAAGGTCGCGATCGTCACCGGTGGCAATAGCGGAATTGGTCAGGCCATCGTTCTTGAGCTGGCTCGGCAAGGCGTCGCTGGCGTTGTCATCGACTACGTCGTGCACCCCGAGGCCACCGCGGAATTGGAGCGAGAGATTGCCAAGCTCGGCGGACAAGCCATCGGCGTGGATGCCGACGTAAGTAAGATTGATGATTTGCAGCGGCTGGTCGATGCGGCGGTCGCTCATTTCGGGCGACTTGATATCATGGTCAACAACGCCGGAGTCGAAACCCGGACCTCTGTTCTCGATACGACCGAGGATCAATACGACAAGGTTTTGGCAATTAACCTTAGAAGCGCATTTTTCGGTACGCAAGTCGCTGCCAAGCAGATGATCAAGCAGGGCGAAGGGGGCCGCATCATCAATATTACATCGGTCCACGAGGACTGGCCCATGCCTGGCAATACTCCCTACTGTCTTTCGAAGGGAGGAATGCGGATGCTGACGCGCACGGCCGGTGTAGAGCTCGCGCCCCACAATATTCTCGTCGTGGGCGTCGGGCCGGGTGCGGTGCAGACGCCGATCAATCTCAGCACCATGGAAGATCCGGCCAAGCTCAAGAAGCTGAATTCGGCGATTCCGCTCGGGCGCATGGCGCGTCCGGAGGAAATCGCAAGCGTTGTTGCCTTTCTTGCCGGCGACGGCGCGAGCTATCTCACCGCCACCAGCATTTTTGCGGATGGCGGACTGATGCAAAGCAGTGTCGGGTTATAGCGGATCAGCCGCTATGGATAAGCAATTTGACGTCATCATCATCGGCAGCGGCGCTGGCGGTGGCACGCTGGCCCGGCATCTCGCGCCATCGGGAAAAAGCATTCTCATCCTCGAGCGCGGCGACTGGCTTAAGCGGGAAGCGCTGAATTGGAATGCGACTGCAGTCTTCCCCGAAAACCGCTACGTCTCGCCGGACACCTGGTACGACCGCAACGGCCAGCCGTTTCAGCCGCAGGTGCATTATTTTGTCGGCGGCGCGACCAAAATGTTTGGTGCGGCGCTTTTTCGCCTGCGCCGAGAGGATTTCGGAGAAGTACGTCATTACGATGGGATCTCGCCGGCGTGGCCAATTACCTATGAGGACTTGGAGCCGTATTACACCAAAGCCGAGCAGATGTACTACGTTCACGGGCTACGGGGGCAGGATCCGACTGAGCCCCCCGCCAGTGGCCCGTATCCGTGCCCGCCACTCTCCCACGAACCGCGTATCCAGCAGCTGTTCGACGACATTGCTGCGGCCGGCTACCATCCATTCCCGGCGCCCAGCGCGATCATGCTGGACGAGAGCAACATGGCGTACAGCACCTGCATCCGGTGCCAAACCTGCGATGGCTTTCCCTGCCTGGTGCACGCCAAATCCGATGCAGAAGTTATTGCGGTGCGACCGGCCTTAGAGTTCCCCAACGTGACTCTCGTTCGCAATGCGCAGGCACTCAGACTCGAAACTAATCCTGCCGGCACTTCCGTCACATCAGTGGTAGCGGAGGTCGAGGGCGAGCAGGACGTCTTCCGTGGAGACATCATCGTCGTGTCCTGCGGCGCGGCCAACAGTGCCAAGCTGTTGCTGATGTCGGCCAACGACAAGCACCCGAACGGGCTCGCCAACGGCTCGGACCAGATTGGGCGGAACTATATGTTTCACAACAGCCAGGCCGTGCTTGCGATTTCCATTGAGCCTAACCCAACCATGTTCCAGAAAACGATTGCGTTGAACGATTTCTATTTTGGCATTGATGGATTTGATTTCCCTATGGGCAATATCCAGATGATGGGGAAGTCATTAGGCCCGATGTTTCGAGGGGAGAAACCGATCGAAACCGCCCTCCTTCCGATGCGTCTACTCGACGAGATCGCCTACCACGCCGTTGATTTTTGGCTCACGACGGAAGATCTGCCCGATCCGAATAATCGGGTCACGGTTGATCGCTCAGGCAGACTGACACTGAGCTATACACCGAATAACCAAGTGCCCGCAAAGAAGCTATACGAGAAACTCAAATCGATGTTGGGCCATCTGGGAATGCATCCTGAGCACCTGATCCCGCGCCATGCTTACATGAAAACCGAAATTCCCATCGCGGGCTGCGCGCATCAGACTGGAACGTGTCGCTTCGGACGGGATCCGCGGACATCTGTTCTCGACGTGAACTGCAAAGCGCACGAACTCGATAATCTCTATGTCGTGGACACGAGCTTTTTCGTCAGCATCGGTGCGGTAAACCCTTCGCTGACCGCGATTGCCAATGCCCTTCGGGTAGGTGACCACTTGTTGGAGCGGCTGGCTTGAGAAGCGCAGCGACACGAACTCTGCGTCCGATTGTCCGGGAAAGATCCTCGGCCTGCATCACATGAGCTAAAATGAACTCACCGGCGCCCTTGTATTCTGCGCCAGACGAACTTGACCCGCGGATGTCATCCCGGCGCTTGTCGCCGGGATCCATTGTGTCGCTTGCTCCGTCGCCTGGGGAGAGTTGGATACCGGGGACAAGCCCCGGTATGACAGGTGTGAGTCATGCGATAGGTGCAAGAATAAGAGAACAAAATCGATCAGCGAATAGCATTTCCACACGCCTGAAGCTTTGCCTGCCAGATCACGGTATCGCACAGAATGAACAGAACATCGTTTCGCGGACCTCCGAAAGTGAAATTCGCTACGCCCGGCGCCATGATTTCGCCCAGCAGATCGCCTTCCGGGGTGAACACCTGAACGCCGGTTGCCGAGGAGGTGTAGACGCGACCTTGGCTATCGACCTTGATGCCGTCCGGAATTCCCGGAGTTACCACGGCAAACAGCCTCTCGTTCCGCAAGCGTCGCGCGCCGTGCACGTCGAAAGCGAGGACGTGATGGGGCAGGCCGACGAAATAGGTGCCCGGGGCTTGATTGGCGCCCGTATCGGTAATGTAGAGCACCGATTCATCCGGCGAAAAGGCTAGTCCGTTCGGCTTGTTGAAGCTGTCAGCGACAACCGTCGTCTCGCCCGTGGCAGGGTCGTGACGATATACGTACGTGCCGACCTCGGATGCGCCCTTGAAGCCCTGGACTTCGCCGTAATTCGGGTCGGTGAACCATATGGTGCCATCGCTCTTTACCACGACGTCGTTCGGGGAGTTGAAGTGAAGTCCCCGCCAGTGATCAACCACCGTCTCAACCGCACGGGTCTTGAGGTTCATACGGCTGATCCGTGCTGGGGCTTCCTTATAGCCCTGCTCGCAGATCACGAGATGCCCCTCCCGGTCGAGCGCCATGCCGTTCGCCATGTTCGAGGGAAACTGGACCGTTTCGGGTGCCTGAGCTTCGAACGGAAATTCTTCGCCGACTAATTTCACGCGCTTTATCGCGATATTCTTAGGTCCGGCCTCCGGCACGGTCGTGAAATACAGCGCATGCTCGGCGGGGACATAGACTGGCCCTTCATGGGCGTTCGTCTTGATCAAGACGGCCAGCTGAACCTGGGAGCCGAGTACTTGATGGAATTCATCGCGATAGGCGGCATACATTGCGCTATCGGCGTGATCGGGAGAACGAGCCATTGCCTGTGACCTCCCTGTACGTTGTGGTTCGCGCTAAGCCGCTCCGGAAACATCTGGATTAGGACTCTCATTCCCGCGATAAACCAATCACCTCGCACCTGAGCGACGGTGTCCGGCACGCTGTTTGAGCGGATTCTCCGTACGAACAAGGTTGTGGGCGCTATTGACCAGCGCGATGTGGGAAAAAGCTTGCGGGAAATTACCGACCAAGCGCTTGGCCGATGGGTCATATTCCTCGGCCAGTAGCCCGACGTCGTTGGCGAGTCCACAAAGGCGCTCGAATAGCCGCTCCGCTTCCTGGATCCGGCCTTGCATTACAAAGTTATCGACGAACCAGAAGCTGCAGGCCAGAAAAGCTCCTTCTCCGGGCGGAAGACCGTCCTTGCTTTCACGCGTATCGTAACGCATGACGAGGCCGTCGACCATCAAATGGCGTTCTATCGCGGCCACTGTGCTCCGGACACGTGGATCGGTAGCCGGAAGGAAGCCTACAAGCGGCATCAGGAGTACGCTCGCGTCGAGCACTTCAGCGCCGTAGAACTGAGTAAACGCGCCAATATCGGAGTTGAAAGCCTTCTGGCAAACATCGTCGTGGATTTCCTGTCGTATGGCTTTCCAGCGATCGAGCAGGCTTCCAATTCCGAACTCCTCGTTTAGCCTGATGGCGCGATCGAATGCGACCCAGGCCATCACTTTGGAGTAGGTGAAATGCTGGCACCCACCACGGACCTCCCAGATCCCTTCGTCCGGCTCGCGCCAGATCTCAGCGAGATGATCCAGAAGCGCCCGCTGCAAATCGACGTCGAGTGAGCCCATTCCACCCTTTCGGCCTTGATAAAAAACGTCCATCACTTCGCCATAGACGTCGAGCTGGAGTTGATTGGATGCGGCATTGCCGATGCGCACCGGTTTTGCGCCCTGGTATCCCGGCAGCCACGGCAGCTCCAATTCGGTCAGCCTTCGTTCTCCGTCGATGGCGTACATAATTTGGATCTGTTGCGGACTTCCTGCGACGGCACGCAATAGCCATTCGCTCCAATCGCGTGCGGCCTGATAGAATCCGCCATTCATCAAACTCAACAGGGTGAATGTCGCATCTCTCAGCCAGCAATAGCGATAATCCCAATTCCGCGAACCACCGAGTTGCTCCGGCAAAGAGGTCGTCGGCGCCGCAACGATGCCGCCCGTCGGGCGATAAGACAGTGCCTTGAGCGTGATCAGAGAACGACGTACAGCATCCGACCACCTGCCAACTTCGCGGCAACCCTGCAGCCAGTCGCGCCAGACCTCCTCGGTTCTGGAAAGCGCGGCGAGAGGGTCGATCGGTTCGGGGGGCGCTCGATAGGAGCGGCCGTAGCTGAGAACGAAAGGGACCGTGTCGCCTTCTGACACGATAAAGTTTCCGACGGCCTTAAAATTCTCTCCTTTCAATGAAACCGGCGTGCGCAACACAGTCATATTCGGCCCTGCGACGGCACGCAGCGCGTTTTCTTCCAACCGCGTCACCCAAGGGACCACCTGGCCGTAGTCAAAGCGCAGGACGAGCTCGCAGGACATGGCGAGCTGGCCGCGCTTACCCCTGACAATGCGAACGACATCCGATGCCTTGCCTGGTTCCGGTCGTATGTCACCGGTAAGTGGAGCGCGGGGCGGCATGAAATCGACCAGTGTGACGGCACCGTCAGGAGTCGAAAATTCGGTCTCAAGGACCAGAGTATCCCTGCGGTATCGCCGCTTGATCTGTACCCCAGGATCCACCGGCGCAATCTTCCATCGCCCATGCTCGGGATTGCCGAGCAATCCGGCAAAGCAGGCTCCGCTGTCGAACCTGGGCCAGCAGAGCCAATCGATCGAGCCGTCGCGGGCTACCAGCGCCGCTGTTTCGCAGTCACCGATAAGGGCATAATCCTCGAGTGGGTGTGCCATTGCTGCGGGCTATCGCATTGCAACCGGTTTACGCCGTAAATCCGTCAGATCGAATGAACGCTGGATCAATGGGCGAACCGACTTAGCTGCGGTCAGATCGAGATCCGACACCATCTATATCGCCAGGTTGCCCAGCGGGATAGTTTGGGATTGTCGTGGAACCGTCCTTGGTTAATCGGAATTTGGGGGGAAATGGTGGAGGACGATAATCTGATCCAATGGTGCGGGATTCTGTCGGCTTTCCGCCGAAAACTGCTCGCTCGAGCGCTCGTTCGAAGTAACCTTAATAGATTGTTACAGCTATCATCGATTCCAACCCTTGCTCTACCAAGTTGCAACGGCTGCAGTGACGCTCGGGCCGGTGCATCGCCGGTGCGTGCTAATTGTCTCGCCGGACCGTGCGTGTCGAAGCGGTTGATCCGCGGAAACGGCTCGGAGTTTATGATTGTGGAGCTGAGCGAATGTAGTCCTGCCCGCGGCAGCGTGAAAACAGCAGGACTGACGCGAGCCTGAGGGCCATCGCTTATTACGATACTGGCGCCAGGCTTCCGCCTCGCCAACAGACAAATCGAATCGCAAGGCCTGATCGTGGGACAAGGTTTTGCCTATCGGTTGCAGACAGTCGCGGTAGCCACATGGCTGACGCTGCTCTCAACCGAGTGCGGCGCAGTCACGAACCCAGTTCTTGAGCCAAAAGGCCCGATCGCACACGCGCAACGACAGCTCCTGTTCGACGCCGTAGCCATCATGATGATCGTAATCGTCCCGGTCTTCATCATGGCCGCGCTGTTCACCTGGTGGTATCGCGGAACCAACCGAAATGCGCGGTACATGCCGAACCTCGCCTATTACTGGCCTGCAGAAATTCTGATCTGGGGTGTGCCAGCAGGGATCATATTCTGGCTCAGTTTCCATCTGTGGGATGGCACACATCGGCTCGATCCGTACAAGGGGATCGACCCAGGCGTTGCACCGCTTCAGATCGAGGCTGTGGCGCAAGACTGGAAGTGGCTTTTCATTTATCCCGAGCAAAACATTGCCGTCGTCAACGAGCTGGTTTTTCCTTCGGGCAGGCCATTGGCCATAAGGATTACGTCGGACACGGTGATGAATTCTTTCGTCATACCGGCGCTGGGCGGACAAATCTACGCCATGGCCGGCATGCAGACGCGGTTACATCTTCTCGCCGATGAACCAGGGGAGTTCTGGGGCCGTAATGTCCAATACAGCGGGCGCGGTTTTGCAGATCAGCAGTTTCGGGCCATCGCAACTGCCACCGAAGATGACTTCGATGCCTGGGTGGCGAAGGTAAGGGCTTCATCTGAGGCGCTCGATGCAGCCGCCTACGAGGAACTCGCAAAGCCAAGCACGAAAGTTCCAGTGACCTATTATTCTGGAGTTGAGACCAGCCTATTCGACACGATCATCGAGAAATGGCGCGATGGTGGTGCCGCTCACCACGTCCCTGATACTGCCGAGGCGAAACACGCGAGGTAAGAGCAATAGGAAATGTTCGGTAGGTTAACCATCGACGCGTTTCCCTTCTATAGTGCCATCGCTGCATCAGGTGCGGCGATCACCGTGCTCGGTGCGCTGTCAGTGATCGCCCTCATTACGTACCTGCGCGCTTGGCGCGTCGTGCTGTTCGACTGGGTCTCGAGCCTCGATCACAAGAAAATCGGCATCATGTACGTGATGCTGGCGCTTGTCATGCTGATGCGCGGCTTTATCGATGCCGCCATGATGCGGAGCCAGCAAGCCATCGCCCTTGGCAATGAGGGTTATCTGCCTGCCGACCATTTCGATCAGATTTTCACGTCTCACGGCACGATCATGATCTTTTTCATGGCGATGCCGTTTCTGTCGGGGCTGATCAATCATATCATGCCGCAGCAGATCGGCGCGCGCGACGTCGCTTTCCCGTTCATGAACGCGGTCAGCCTATGGCTCACCGCGGCTGGCGCCGGTTTGGTGCTCATTTCTCTTGTTATCGGAAAATTCTCGACAGCAGGTTGGAGCGGCTATCCACCGTATTCAGGCGCCGAGTACAATCCCGGAGTCGGCGTCGATTATTGGCTCTGGGCAGTCCTCATTGCCGGTGTCGGATCCACAATGAGCGGCATCAACTTTCTCGTCACTATTCTCAAGTGCCGTGCGCCGGGAATGCATCTCTTCCGCATGCCGCTTTTCACCTGGACTGTGTTCGTGACCAGTATTCTTATGATTTTCGCGTTTCCGGCACTCACTGTCGCCTGCGGCCTGCTTGCCCTCGACCGGACCTTTGGTATGCACTTTTTCACCAATGCCATGGGCGGCAACATGATGCACTACGTCAATCTTTTCTGGCTGTGGGGGCATCCTGAGGTCTACATCCTCATATTGCCTGCCTTTGGTGTGTTCTCCGAGGTGGTTGCGACGTTCAGTCAAAAGCGTTTGTTCGGATATATTTCGCTGGTGCTGGCAACCATGGCCATCGGCATTCTGTCCTTTACCGTTTGGTTGCACCACTTTTTCACGATGGGCTCCAGTGCCGACGTCAATTCCTTCTTCGGCATCATGACCACCATTATTGCCGTGCCGACCGGGGTAAAGGTGTTCGATTGGTTGCTGACAATGTATCGCGGCCGGCTGATTTTCAAACCACCGATGCTCTACACGATCGGCTTCCTGGTCACCTTTGTCATCGGAGGCCTTTCGGGTGTGCTGCTTGCCCTGCCTCCTGTCGACTACGTGATGCACAACACGACTTTTCTGGTCGCGCACTTCCACAACATGATTATCCCGGGCGTGCTGTTCGGCTATTTGGCTGGCTACATGTTCTGGTTCCCCAAAGCCTTCGGTTTCAAGCTGAACGAGACATGGGGCACGCGTTCGTTCTGGTGCTGGATCGTCGGCTTCTATCTCGCCTTCATGCCGCTTTACGTGCTCGGGCTGAAGGGAATGCCGCGTCGCATGGAGCACTATGATATCGCCGCGTGGCAGCCCCACCTCATTGTCGCTGCTATCGGTGCCTTTATCATTTTACTCGGCATTATATGCCTCGGTATCCAACTCGCAGTCAGCATCAGAGATCGCGAGCAGACACGCGATCTGACAGGTGATCCCTGGAACGGCCGATCACTCGAATGGGCGACGTCCTCACCGCCAGCGCCGTACAATTTCGCTATTCTGCCGAATGTACAGAGCATCGACGCGTTCTGGGATATGAAACATCGTGGCGTCGCCTATCAGCAGCCTGACCGCTATGTGGATATTGCTCTGCCAAAGAACACCTTCATCCCTGCATTTATTGGCGGCGCTGCCTTTGTGTTTGGCTTCGCAGTGGTCTGGTACATCTGGTGGCTTGCCGTCCTGGCCCTCGTTGGCATCACACTAGCCATCATCATTCGCGCCTCTGATGACGAAACTGAATTCGTCCTCCCCGCAAGAGAGGTGCAAACCATTGAGGACGCGCGGTTCGCCAAGCTGGCGAAAGCACCACGAAATGAAATGGTCGATGATCCCGGTTTTGCAGGAGGCTCCGTTTTGGAGGGCTCGACGTGAACGAGGGCGCTTCCGCCACGATTGAAACGGCTGCTTTGCCTTTCGCGGAGGCGCGAAAGTACGAAGAGAAGGCCTTTGGCTTTTGGGTTTACCTGATGAGCGACGCGATCATCTTCGCGTTGCTGTTTGCAACATACTTGGTGATGCTCGACAATACAGCCGGCGGTCCGACGGGACAGCAACTGTTCAGCCTGGAACGCGCAGCCGGCGAGACGACGCTCCTGCTCCTGAGCAGCACGACCTTCGGCTTTGCCTCCGTCGCCCTTGCTGCCTCCAATCGACCGCGCGTGCTGCAATGGCTCGTCGTGACCGCGGCGCTGGGGCTCGGTTTCCTCTTTCTCGAGTTTGGCGAGTTCAACGGCATGATCGCCGAAGGCGCCGGCCCCGACCGAAGCGGCTTCCTCTCCGCTTTCTTCGCGCTCGTCGGCACTCACGGGCTGCACGTGAGCGTAGGCATCATCTGGATTCTGGTAATGATCGGCCAAGTTTTGGCCAAAGGGCTGACGAGGCCTGTCGCCTCTCGCATTATGCGGCTCGGTCTTTTTTGGCACTTCCTCGACATCATTTGGATCGGCATTTTCTCGATCGTTTATCTGCCAGGGCTAATCTAGAAATGGACGCCTCGGGCTTACCGGTGGAACGCAGCGCAAGACCTTACCTCATAGGGTTAGGTCTGGCCCTTATACTGACCGCCATCCCCTTCGCACTCGTCGCCGCGAACGCTTTGCCGCGCTTCACCACGCTGGTCATTATCGCTGTCGCCGCAATCCTCCAGATCCTGGTGCATTTCAGGTTCTTTCTCCACATCGGACTCCGTTCCACACCGTTGGAGAACCTCGCTGCCTTGGCGTTCGCCGCCATACTGATCGCTTTTATGGTCGGCGGCACCCTTTGGATCATGTTCGACCTCCACCATCGCATGATGGTGTGAGGAAGGGAGCACTGGGATGGATTGGCTGATCAACGACGCCCTGCCGACACTGGCGCGGATATTCATCGTTTGGATTTTTCCGTTCAGTTTCCTCGACAAGATCATCAACTGGAACAACGCACTCAAGCAAGCGAATTCGGGTTGGCTTCCGGGCGGGCCGGTTCTTCTAGTCTTAGCGATGCTGGTAGAGCTGCTCACGCCCCCGATGATCGTGTTCGGCTTCTATGATGGCATCGCGGCTTTCATCCTCGCGGGGTATTGCGTGGTAACCGGCATTGTTTATCACAATTTCTGGAGCTACCCGCGTTTCTGGTCGCCTGAAAGCGAGGGCTATCCGCACGTCTGGGAGTTTTTCAAGAACTTTGCCCTGGTCGGTGGATTGATATTCATCATGTATGCGAGCGGGTTCATTCAAGCGACGGAGAGGGAAGTCGAGAGGGTTTCGGTCTCGAGCATTGCGTCGTCAGTTCTTAGCCACCGGACCTGATCATGTCGACTGAGCCGCCCAAACTTTCCTATTGGCATGTCTGGGCCGACGATCAAGGCGTTACTCACCAGACGCGTTGCGACCTCACAGCATTTCGGTTCGCGAGTGTGGGCGGGAAGGCCGCGCCCCAATGGAATGACTATTTGCTCACGGGAACAACGAAGCTTCAGTTCACCGTACTTCCGATCGGCTGGAGCGGAGATTGGCACCAGAATCCGGAACCCCAGTGGATCACCGTCCTCTCTGGCCGGTGGTTCGTCGAGACGACGGACGGAACTCGCGTAGAGATGGGGCCCGGAGAAGTCTCTTTCGGGGGCGATCAGAAGGCTAAGCCGGATGCACAGGGCCGCGTGGGACATCGCTCAGGCACATTGGGAAATGAGCCTTGCGCGCTCATGATCGTTCAGCTCGAGGCGAAAAACTGGGCGGGCGCCAAACCCGGCACCTTCAAATAGGACCAGCGGTAGAATGCCGGTGACGCATCTCATTGGATTCAGCCTCACGGTCGCCGACCTGGCGGGCACAGCCGCGTTTTACCGGGATTCGCTTGGTCTCGAAACTGGACCTGAGCGGTCATTTCACGACCCGGTATGGAATAGCCTTCTCGGGCTTGAGCCAGACACCTCAGCGCGTGCTATCGATGTTCTGATCGGACACCAAACGGTTGAGCTCTTGGCATTCGCTCCTCCCGGTCAACCATATCCCAGCGAACGCGCCTCGAATGATCAATGGTTTCAGCATTTCGCTCTTGTAAGCAGTGATATTGAGAGCACCTGGGAACGACTGAATAGCGGCGGCTCGGAATGTGAAATTACGAGAGGCCCACCGGTACTTCTACCGCCCAATACCGGAAGCGTTACCGCTTTCAAGTTTCGTGATCCCGAGGGGCACCCATTGGAGCTGATCTCCTTTCCGCCTGGCGTAGGTGCGCCCGTTTGGCAAAAGGCGCGAGGAGGAGGAATTCTCGGCTGCGATCACACTGCGATCTCCGTGATAGATCTGGACCGGAGCCTCCACTTCTATACCGACTTGCTTGGGTTCCGAATCGCCAGCCGGTCGCTGAATCATGGCCCCGAGCAGGACTGGCTTGACGACCTCCCCGGGTGCGAAGTTGATGTCGTCGCACTCGAGCCCACGACTGTTACCACGCCGCATGTAGAGCTCCTGCATTATCGAATGCCGCCTGGCCGGGTCTCATCAACGGTGATTCAGGTCAACGATGTGGCCTCAGTCCGGCAACTTCACAAGGTCGACGATCTCAGCACCCTTGTCGAACGGCTCATCGCCGAGGGCACCATTTTTGTTTCCCCTGGAATAGTGATGTTGAAGGACGCTACAGCGGCAGCAGCGGTCCGCGATCCCGATGGGCACATGATCCTGCTAATAGAGTGAAGGTTCAGAAACTATGCCATTCAAAGTCCAGGTCGGTCCGCCACAGATCGCCATTCACCACGACCAGACGGTGCTGATCACCGGGCTTGATGGACAAATCAATTGGCCCAGTGATCGCGGCCTCTATTTCAACGACACACGTGTCCTCAGCAGCTGGAGAATCTATGCCAATGGCGAGCCATGGGACCTTCTGACTGGTGGCGCCACGACCTATTACACCTCTGAAGTCCACCTCGCCAATCGCGCCATTATGACTGAGGACGGCCCCATTCCACCTCACACGCTCGGGCTCGTCATAAGCCGCTCGGTCGAAGGCGGCATGCATGAGGCTATTGATATCACCAATAACGGTGCGAAACATGTGCGCTTTCAGCTCGAGATCTCAATGCGTTCTGACTTTGCCGATATCTTCGAGGTCAAATCCAGGAATATTGTGCGCCGTGGTCGTATCACGACGGAATGGTTGGTGTCGAAACAGCAACTACGGACGACCTACCGGAATGCCGATTTCATGCGATCTGTGGCGGTTTCGTTCCGGAATAGCTCGTCCAAGGGAGTATACGCCAACGGACGTCTGAGCTTCGAGGTCTCCTTGGCTCCGGGTGAAGCCTGGCACTGCTGCCTCAGTTACACGCTCGCCGATGGCACGAAAGAGTACCCCGGCCCTCGTCAGTGTGTTTCGGACAGTGACGAGTTGCAGCATGCCCAGACACTCCAGGACTGGTTACAGACGGTACTGAAGATCAGCACGAGCAACGAAGAGTTCTATCGTCTCTACCGGCAGGCCCTCGAGGACATGGCCGCACTGCGCCTGCCAATTGGTACTAGCGGCGCAGACCGTATGGTGTTCATGCCCGCGGCCGGCCTGCCGTGGTTCGTTGCTCCATTCGGGAGGGACAGCCTGATCGTTTCGCTCCAGAACGTGCTGATCTATCCTGGCTTCGCGCGCGGGGCGCTTGAAATATTGGGATCGCTGCAAGCCACCGAGCTCGATAATTATCGCGATGCAGAGCCTGGGAAAATCCCCCACGAGTTACGCCGCGGAGAACTTGCGCATTTCAAGCTGATACCGCACACGCCGTATTACGGAACAGCAGATGCCACTCCGCTCTATCTCATTACGCTGCATGAGGCGTGGCGGGCTACTGGGGACCGAAAGCTCATTGAGCAGAAGCTGGAAACGGCAGAGCGCTGTCTCTCGTGGATAGACCAATACGGAGATCGCGATGGTGATGGGTTCCAGGAATATCAGAAACGGTCTCCGGTCGGTTACGAGAATATGAGTTGGAAGGACGCCGGGGACGCCGTGGTCTATCCGGACGGCTCACTGGTGAAGGGACCTAAGGCCCTGTGCGAGCTACAGGGATATGTCTACGATGCGTGGCTGCGGATGGCGGAAATTTTCGATGAACTCGGCAAACATGACCGCGCTCGTGAGCTGCGTGCGAAAGCCGCGCGATTATTCGAGCAATTCAATGAAAAATTCTGGGATGATGACCTCGGCTTCTACGCTTTCGCTCTCGACGGCGAGAAGAAGAAGGTTTTGACCATTGCCTCCAATCCTGGCCACTGCCTGTGGTCTGGCATTGTTCCACCCGAGCGGGCCGCCAAGGTCGTGCAGAGGCTGATGTCGCCGGATATGTGGTGCAAGTGGGGTATCCGCACGCTGTCCTCGGAGAACCCTGCATTCAATCCCTATAATTATCAAAATGGATCTATTTGGCCGCACGAAAATGCTATCATTGCCATGGGATTCAGGCGTTACGGTTTTGATAAAGAGGCAGCACGGGTCGCCCGCTCAATCAGCGAAGCAGGTAGCCATTTCCTGCTCAATCAACTCCCTGAACTTTACACGAGTACGCAACATCACGAGCCCTCGTTCCCTCTTCAGTATCTTGGGGCTAACGTGCCGCAGGCGTGGGCCGCCGGCGCGGTCTTCATGCTGATGCAAACCATGCTCGGATTCATGCCGGATGCCCCACGTGGCAAGCTTTACGTCGATCCTGATCTTCCACCGTGGCTACCGGATCTCACGGTAACCGATCTCCGCCTGGATCAACATCAATTCGATATCCGGTTCTGGCGCGAAGGCGATAAGACGAAATTCGACGTGCTTCGGGGCGATAAAAAGATGATAGAGTACAGCCCGATCACCGAGCAGTTCAATCGGCTCAATAAAGTAGGTGAGTAGGCACGCCAGAACTGGAACGATTGTCAGAGCTTCTTGGTTGCTGCCACGCCGGCATTTGCGCAAAACGCGCGGGAATGCATTTCCATGCTTCTGCGAACTTCTCGCGACGGTCCGCTTCTCGTCGACCTTGCGCTGCAGGGAGGTGGGGCGCACGGTGCGTTCACCTGGGGAGTTCTGGACCGCCTCCTGGAGGAACCGGCCATCCAGATCGATGGCATTTCGGGAACCTCCGCGGGGGCGATGAACGCCGCCGTCCTGGCTGATGGCTATGCGGTTGGAGGGCGCGACCGAGCACGGGCAGCGCTCGAGGACTTCTGGGCTCAGGTGTCTTGGGCAGCGATGTTCAGCCCACTTCAGCGCAGCCCGCTGGATATTCTGATGGGACGCTGGACGATGGATACCTCGCCGGCATTCATCACGCTCGATCTGATGGCGCGGCTGTTTTCGCCTTACGACCTCAATCCGCACGGGGCCAATCCGCTGCGTGAGGTCCTGGCGCGGTGCATTCATCCGGAGCGCTTAGTAAACGGACCGATCCGCCTGTTCGTCACCGCCACGAACGTATCGACGGGACAGGGCCGCGTGTTTCGCAACGCCGAGCTGACCCCGGACGTCTTGCTCGCTTCGGCATGCCTGCCGACACTGTTCCAAGCCGTCGAAATCGACGGTGAGTCTTATTGGGATGGCGGCTTTTCCGGCAATCCCACGATTACGCCATTGGTCCGGGAATGCGCCGCGAGCGATACGGTGATCGTGCAGGTCAACCCGATCGAGCGAAGCGGCACGCCGCGCACAGCGCGCGAGATCATCAACCGCGTAAACGAGGTGTCCTTCAATGCCACTCTGATAAAGGAGCTGCGCATGATCGCTTTACTGCGGCAGGTCGCTGATCCCGGGGATTGTGAAGGGAAGCTTTGGGCTAAGATGCGCATCCACCGCATCGCTAGCACTGCTATGGCAGAGCTCGGCTACTCCTCCAAGCTGAATGCAGAGTGGGATTTCCTCCGGACTTTGCGCGACGAAGGGCGCCGGTCCGCCGACTTATTTCTCAGGACCTACGGCGCTGCTCTGGGAAAGCGCTCGACGCTTAACCTCGATGCGCTGCTTGAACGTGTGTAAGTCAGAAAAGGGCGCTCGGCATCATCCCATTTGGTGAGAACCCGACGCACCTCGGGAATAGGGAAGTTCTCAGATTATCGTAATCCATCGTCACTTTAATTATCCGATCTCGACGAGGGCATCGACGGCAAAGGCGCCCTGCCCCTCCGGCAAAACGATGACGGGGTTTAGATCGATGGAGCGTAACTTCTCCCCGGACTGATGCGCGACGACCGACAGCCGAGAAAGCATCTCTGCCAGCGCGTCAACATCGGCTTTCGGACGCCCGCGCACCCCTTCCAGCAAAGGCGCTCCTTTGAGAGAAAAGATCATCGATTTCGCAACGTCGACTCCGAACGGACAGCGATGGAAAGCAACGTCCTTCATCACCTCAACGAAAACGCCACCCAAGCCGACCATTGCTACGGGCCCAAACGCCGGATCGCGATGAACGCCGAGAATGCATTCGACGCCGCCTTTGAGTTGCCGCGCCACTAGAACACCCTCAATTCGCGCTCCCGGCGCGTGGCGTTCAGCGCGCTGCATCAATATTTCGAAACTCTTCCGCACGGACTCGGCATCGGCCACATCGAGCAGGACGCCGCCGATTTCGGATTTGTGGAGAATGTCGGGAGAAACGATTTTCATCACCACAGGAAAACCGAAACGATCGGCAGCCGCGACCGCCTCTTCTTCGGTTCGGCAGATCATCTCTGGTGCTGCGGAGATGCCAGCCTTGACCAGCAGCTGCTTTGCTTCCGCCTCGTTCGGCGTGTGGTCTGGTAGCTTAAGGTCAGGAATTGTCGGCGGCGGTAGACCGGGCGAGCGCGCAAACGCGTCACCGAACTTGCCCATAGCCGAAATCGCTACGACAGCCCTACTCGGGTCCTCGAAAACGGTAAAACCGGCGGCTTCGTAATTTGTGATGCACTCGCGGTCACCGACGATGCTGAGCACGTACAGTCTGTCGGGATGCTTCTCTCTCAAAGTGCGCAATTGCTCGCGCAATCGGGGAGCCAAGCTCGGCGAGGCCGCCGTGTAGGTGAGGAAGCAGAGGATCGACTTGTATCCGCCTTCCTCCACCACAGCTTCCGCGAATTTTCCCATCAATGAAAGATCATTCAGCACCTGGGCCGTGGCGTCGACGGGATTGCGCGGGGCTGCATATGGTAGGATTTCCTTAAGCCGTTTCTGCGCGGCGGCCGGCATTTCCGGCATTGGAAGCCCGAGCTCTTCCGCTGCATCGGAAATAATTACGCCACCGCCGCCGCTTATCGTAATGACGCCCAGCGTGTTGCCCGCGGGATAAATTCGGCGAGTCGCCAGCTGTGCGATATCGAGCAACTCTTCCGTGGTGCGCGCCTCGACCGCACCGCAGCTTGCGAGCACGGCGCTGGCCACAGCGTCGTTACTAGCAATCGCCGCCGTATGCGATTTCGCCGCCGCGCTGCCGAGCGCGCTGCGCCCAACCCTCATTACAACGACCGGTTTGCGTGCCCGACGTGCCGCTTCTAGCGCCGCAACGAACTTTTCGCCCTGGTTGATACCCTCTGCATAAACGGCGATCACGTCGATGCCATCGTCCGAAACCATGTGGGCAATAACATCGCCAAGAGTGATGTCGGCCTCGTTTCCCGTCATCACGCCCTGAGCGATACCGAGGCCGCGGCCACGCATAACGCTAACGATGTGCCCGCAATAGGCGCCGGACTGACTTGCTATGCCAATACGACCGACCGGTGGATAACCGACGTCGAAAACGGAGGCGAAACTGCCGCAAAAACCGGTGCGAAGGTCGAAAAGACCGAGCGTGTTCGGCCCAAGAATCCGCATGCCGCTGGCTTTCGCAGCCTCAATCATTCGGTTCTGCTCGGCTTGGCCTTCGCTGTCCATTTCAGCAAAGCCGGAGCTGAACACAATGGCTGCTGACGTGCCGCGCTTCGCCAGCTCGGTAATCGTCTCACATACTAGCGCGGCTGGCACGGCGATGATGGCAACGTCGGGATCATCCGGCAGCTCGGCAACAGAGGGATATGCTTTGAGGCCCTGCACCTCGGCCCTGTTCGGATTCACCGGCAAAATCGTGCCCTTGAACCCCCTCTCCAGCATCGCGGCGATCGGCCGGCCACCGATTCGCCGTGGATCGGACGAGGCGCCAACCACAGCTACGGAACGCGGCGCGAACAATCGCGATAGCCCTTTTGTCACAATACCGCCTCCGAACCGAGGAGCGCCGTCACCTGGCTCGACAACGTGCCGCCATTTCCGTGGCAAAGGGCAACGTCACAGGTCTTGAGCTGCCGCTCACCCGCATCTCCGCGGATTTGCGTGACCGCTTCTAGAATCAGAAACAGTCCGTACATGCCGGGATGCACACACGACAGGCCGCCGCCACTGGTATTCACCGCGAGCTTACCGCCCGGCGCAATGGCGCCATCCTGCACGAAACGGCCACCCTCTCCTTTTGGGCAGAATCCCAAGTCTTCCAAAAAGAGGAGCGTTGTTATCGTGAAGGCATCGTACAACATGACCAGATCGACGTCAGACGGCTTCAGCCCGGCCATTGCAAATGCCCGTGGCCCACTCTCGGCAGCGGCCGTGCGCGTGAGATCCTCCATTTGCGTTATTGAGCGATGGGAATGAGCTCCGCCCACGCCTAGCAAGTATACTGGTTTCCTTTTCATACTTTTTGCGCGATCAGCCCGAACCATTACACAGGCTGCACCGCCGTCTGTAACGAGACAGCAATCACGGCTTGTCAGCGGATCACTCACCATGCGCGCGTTGAGCACATCTTCGCGGGTGAGCGGACCTCGGGCGAAGGCATTGGGATTCAGATTGGCCCATTGTCGCGCAGCCACCGCAATATCAGCCAGCATCTCGCGCGTGGTGCCGAACTCGTACATATGACGTTGGGCGGCAAGAGCATAAGATGTAATCGGATGACGCGGTTTATACGGTTTCTCATGCCACTGCGGCTCACTTAGAGACACGAGCCGCCCACCCGCCGTCCGCTGGTTGGAGCCATAGCAGATCAGCACCGCATTGCAGAGGCCGGCTTCGAGCGCTAGCGCCGCATGCAACAGGTGCATGACGAACGAGGAGCCGCCGATATTCGTGCCATCGAAAAATGTAGGCTTGATGCCGAGGTACTCCGCCACGGAAAGCGTCGGAAACGCGTGCACGCTCGTTGCTGCGCAGAGTCCGTCAATATCTTTCAGCTCGAGGCCCGCATCCTCGATGGCGGCAAGCGCCGCCTCCGCCAAGAGCTCAATCGCCGTGCGGCCTGGCGCTTCGCCCCAGCCTGCCCCTCCGATACCCACAATTGCGGTGCGCCCTCGGATGGAATTGCCGTTCATGCGGCACCTCCCTCATTGAGGACATCGAAAACGACCGCGGGTTCACCGTCGATTTCCACGATCCGCGCCTTAACGCGTGTACCGATTGGCACGGTCTCGACGCCCTCAACCCGACTCATCAGTCGCGGCCCCTCGTCGAGCTCGACAAGAGCAACATTGTAGTCTCCGGCGCGTGTACGATTGACGGTGATCGAATAGACTGTGCCAAGACCTGACGCTTCGACCCACTCCAGATCGTTTCGGCCGCTGCCGGGTTCAGCTACGCGGGGAAAGAAGACGTAACGACCCGAGGACCGGCTCCGCTGTATCATGAACCGCCCCTCCGATAGATAAGCGCGGTATTGTTCCTCGGGGCCGGGGCCTAATGCTTGCTTGGGTATCATGCGTTTCCTCAGTTCACTTCAGGTCAACTCTTGATTTCGTTTTCGTTCGATCCACGGAAAGGCATTCAGCAAATTTAAATCGCGCCGAGTCACTGCCACACTCTCAACTGAGTACTAGCCTGAAGCCTCTAGTGAACGGAAACCTGATCAGACCACACTTGTGAAAGCCTCGCCAACTCCTCCCTCTGGCGCCATCTACGCAAGGCATGGTACATTCGACATTCAGAATTGCAATCGGAATTGTGAATGACTCAAGTTCCCGATAAGCAGAAAGACGTCGGAGCTGTCGTCCACGCATTGCGCATTTTGCAGCATCTCGCCACTGCGCCCAGTCCCCAAGGCGTTGCCGCTGTGGCGCGTGCAACTGGCATCAGTCCCAGCACCTGTTTCGGCATACTACGAACGATGGCGCGCGCACGCTTTGTCAGCTTTCACGAGAAGGAGAAGACTTATGCGCTTGGGCTCGCTGTTGCCGAGCTCGCCATCGGGCTGATCGGGACCAGTTACCTCGACCTGATTCGACCTGAGCTCGAGCGTCTTGCCCTCAATCACGACATGCTGATCGCGTTGTGGCGCATTTCAGAAGACGGACACATCATTGTCGTCGATCGCGCTTATGGCGAACATGCCGTCCGGGTTGACATGCGGATTGGGTCGCGTCTGCCTTTTTTAATTGGAGCAGTCGGGCGTTGCATCGCCGCTCACCTGCGGTTGCCATCGCAGGAGCTTCGGCGGCGCTTCACCAAACTGCGATGGCAGGACCCTCCGAGTTTCGAAGAATATCGGGCGGAAGTTGACCAAGCCGCGCGCGACGGCTGGGCGAGAGACGTCGGCCGCCTTTATCGCGGAATTACGACTGTCGCCAGCGTCGTCGTCGATCAGACCGGAATGCCGCGGTTCGGCATCAGCGGCATCGCGATCCAGGGACAGCACGCTCCCGAACAAATCGACCGTTTGGGCTTCGAGCTGCGCGACACCGCGGCTTATCTAAGCCGCGCCCTCTTCCCACCCCCTGGCACTGAGACTTCAAAAACCGCGATGGTGACAGCAAGCTGACATCACGGAGGCGGGACTGCATTCGCGGTTTCTGTCAGGCTATGTGACTGAGACAGGTCAGAATGACCTAGTGCGGTCGTTAAGCGTGTCACAAAAGCAGCGCCTTGATTTCAGCATCAATTCCTTAGTCATCAGCAGCAAGTCTGTGATGTGCAGGCGCTGACGCGCCCGCAGATTAGCCATCTCGGGTAAATGGACAAATGTGGTCGACTGCCCTCCTGGCGTGAGCAGTCGTGACCCGCAAAATCTCGAGTGTGCGCTGCCATTTCTGAAGATCAGCAATCGCGAGCGCCTGCTCACATCGCTCGAAACCTTGAACCGGCGCTCGGGGTAGGACCGTCCTGGCATTTCAATATGGGCGACCGATGGGAACTCGAAATAGAGAGCTAGCCAGGATTCGGGGTAAATCAAATTGAGCCTTGTCGCAAAAAGCAAAGTGATTTGATTTACCGCAATACTTGAATTAGCAGCCTTCAAGTGACGTTTCAAAGGGTTCATCAACAATGCATTGAAAATAGATGTTTTTTCGCTGTTTTCGCATAATTCTCTTGTATGACATTGACTGAATTCAGATTTTCAGCCTAACCTGATTTTGCTCCCAGGCCCCTTCAGGAGGAAACAACTCATGAACATCGAGGTTTCCCGGCGGCACTTTATGAAGCTGGCCGGGGCCGGTGTGGGAGGATCAGCAATAGGTGCTTTCGGATTTAGTGAAGCCGAAGCTCAGCTTGCTGCCCACGTTCGGCCTTTCAGACTTACTCATACGAAGGAAGCCCGCACAATCTGTCCATATTGTGCCGTGAGTTGCGGGATGTTGGTTTTTGCCGCGCCAAATAAGGAAAATGGCGGCAAGCTTGAGGTGACACATATTGAGGGCGACTCGGATCACCCGGTAAATCGGGGTACGCTTTGCCCAAAGGGCTCGGCTGCGATCGATTACATCCGGTCGAAGTCGCGGGTGAAATACCCGATGTATCGCAAGCCTGGCTCCAACGAGTTCGAGCGCGTAACTTGGGATTTCGCGATGGATCGCATCGCGAGGCTCATGAAGGAAGATCGCGACGCGAACTTCATCGAGAGAAACAGGGACGGTACCCCCGTTAATCGCTGGACCACGACGGCCTTCCTATCTGGAAGCTCGCTGACCAACGAAGGCGGCTGGCTGACCTACAAGGTCGCGCGCGGCCTGGGGATGCTGCAGATCGAAAACCAGGCGAGGATTTGACACGGACCGACGGTGTCCAGTTTGGGCCCAACATTCGGTCGCGGTGCAATGACCAACAGCTGGACGGACATCCGCAATGCAGATGTCGTCTGGATTATGGGTGGAAATGCAGCAGAGGCTCACCCTTGCGGATTTAAATGGGTAACTGAGGCGAAGCACCATCGCGGTGCCAAGCTGATGGTGGTCGATCCACGCTTCAACCGATCGGCTGCTGTTGCGGATCACTACGCACCCATTCGGGCCGGAAGCGACATCGCCTTCTTGTCCGGCGTTGTGAATTACCTTCTTACCAATAACAAAATCCATACCGAGTACGTACGCCACTACACGAACGCGTCTTATCTCGTCAGGGAAGGATATTCCTTCAATGAAGGTCTGTTCTCTGGCTACGATGAGGAAAAGCGGACGTACGATCGTAGCACGTGGGAATACGAGATCGGTCCGGACGGCTACGCCGTACGCGACATGACGCTCCAGCATCCTCGCTGCGTTTTCCAGCTGATGAAGCAGCATTTCGCGCCATATACGCCCGAAATGGTGTCACGCATCTGCGGAACGCCGGAGGACAAATTCCTGCGCGTTTGCGAATGGGTGGCGTCGACCGCCAATGGCGAGCGGTCAATGACCATCATGTACGCGCTCGGCTGGACGCAGCACTCGCACGGTGCTCAGAACATTCGCACTGCCGCGATGATCCAGCTGCTTTGCGGCAACATCGGCATCCCGGGCGGTGGCGTGAACGCATTGCGCGGCCACTCCAACGTCCAGGGCATTACGGACGTCGGCACACTGACGGCAGCCATTCCTGGCTATCTGGCATTGCCGAGGGATGATGAGCCCACGCTCGAATCGCATTTGGCCAAGCGCAAGTTTACGCCCTTGCAGCCAAACCAGACGAGCTATTGGCAGAACTATCCGAAGTTCTTCGTCAGTTTCTTGAAGTCGTTCTACGGCGACAAGGCGACCCCGGAGAACAGCTTCGGATATGACTGGTTGCCGAAACTGGATGTGGCCTACGACTGCCTGCGCATGTTCGAGACCATGTTCCAGGGCAAGGTCAATGGCCTGATCTGTCAGGGCTTCAATCCGCTGATGGCGATCGCTCATAAGAACAAGAGCATCGCTGGGCTTTCGAAGCTGAAGTTCCTCGTCAGCATTGATCCCATCGAGACAGACACGGCTCGATTCTGGGAGAATCACGGCGAGTTCAACGATGTGGACCCCTCGAAAATCCAAACCGAGGTGTTCATGCTCCCGGCGACGACATTCGTCGAGGAAGAGGGAAGCCTCACCAATTCCAGCCGCTGCATCCAGTGGAAGTGGCGGGCCGCGGATCCATCATTCGAGGCAAGGTCGGACCTTGTTATCCTGGCCGACCTGTTCACACGGATTCGCAAGCTCTACGAGGAGGAGGGAGGCAAGGGCGCAGAGCCGCTTCTCAACGTGAGCTGGGAGTACGCGAACCCGCTCGATCCGACGCCGGACGAACTCCTGAAAGAGCTCAACGGCAAAGCTTTGGCGGACCTCAGGGACGCAGAAGGCAACATCATCCGCAGGGCCGGCGACCAACTCGCCAGCTTCGGCGAGATGCGGGACGATGGGTCTACAGACGGCTCCATGTGGATCTACACAGGTGTGTACGGTCCAAACGGGAATTTCTCTCAACGCCGGGACAACAGCGATCCTTCGGGGTTGGGCGTCTACCCGAACTGGGGCTTCAGCTGGCCCGCCAATCGCCGCATCCAGTACAACCGCGCTTCTGCGGATCCCCAAGGGAGACCTTGGAGCGAGGCGAAGAAGTATATGTACTGGGACGGCAGTCGTTGGACCGGTCCGGACGTCCCGGACTATGTGCCGACGATCCCGCCGGAGCGGGCGACGGGTCCGTTCATCATGAACCCCGAAGGCGTTTCCCGCCTGTGGGTTCGTGGCCTGATGGCGGATGGACCATTCCCGGTGCACTACGAGCCCTTCGAGTCTCCGGTGGAAAATCCCCTGTTCCCAAAGATCAAGGGAAATCCGGCGGCCCGGGTGTTCGCGACCGATCTGGATGTCTTCGGCGATCCGAAGGAATTCCCGATTGTCGCGACGACATACCGGCTCACGGAGCACTTCCACTACTGGACGAAAATGGTCCACATGAACGCGGTCATGCAGCCCGAGTTCTTCGTGGAAATGTCGGAGGAGCTTGCGAAGGAGAAAGGCATAAAGCCGGGCGACATGGTGAAGGTTTGGTCCAACCGCGGCACTGTGAAAGGCAAGGCCGTCGTGACCAAGCGGCTCAGGCCGCTCACGATCAATGGAAAGGTCGTGCATTCGGTTGGACTGCCGCTGAACTTCGGCTTTATCGGCGAAACCAAGAAAGCAGCGCCGATAAATTCGCTGACGCCGCCTGTCGGCGACGCCAATGCGCAAACACCGGAGTTCAAGGCGTTCCTGGTTGATATCGAGCCCATTCGCGGGCCGGTGGCATAGGGAGGCCGAGAACCATGTATCCTCCAATTGCAAACCCCACCACCGAGCCAACTCCCCCGAAATTCGGGGAGGCGGACCTGATACGGCGGTCGGCGTCCACAGTGACGCCGCCTGCCCAGCGCCAGACCGAGGTGGCCAAGCTGATCGATGTTTCAAAATGCATCGGCTGCAAGGCCTGCCAGACGGCGTGCCTCGAGTGGAATGAGCTCGAGGAAGAAGTCGGTGTGAATGTGGGGGTCTACGACAACCCCCACGATCTCACGCCGAACACCTGGACGTTGATGCGTTACACCGAGTGGGAGAACCCGGACACCGGCAATCTCGAATGGCTGATCCGTAAAGACGGCTGCCTGCATTGCGAGGATCCGGGTTGTCTCAAGGCGTGCCCATCACCCGGTGCCATCGTGCAGTACTCGAACGGAATCGTTGATTTCATCCAGGAGAACTGCATCGGCTGCGGCTACTGCGTGAAGGGTTGCCCCTTTAACATCCCGCGCATCTCCAAGGTCGACAACAAGGCCTATAAGTGCACGCTCTGCTCGGACCGCGTTGCAGTCGGGCAGGGTCCTGCATGTCAGAAGGCTTGTCCGACCCAAGCCATCGTCTTCGGCCCGAAGGATGAAATGAAAAAATGGGCTGATGAGCGGATTAAGGATCTCAAATCGCGCGGGTTCGAAAATGCAGGCCTTTACGATCCGCCGGGAGTCGGTGGCACCCACGTGATGTACGTGCTGCAACACGCGGACAAGCCGGAACTCTACGCTGGGTTGCCCAATAATCCCAGGATCAGCCCAGTCGTCGAGGCGTGGAAGGGCTTGAGTAAGTATGCCGGAATGGCCGTTCTTGGCCTGACAGCAGCCGCAGGCTTCATCCACTACGTTCTGCAGGGTCCGAACCGAGTGTCGGAAGAGGACGAAGAGAACGCCGACAGGCTTGCCGGAGGAAACTCGTAATGGGTCAGGACAACAGTTCGGCGCACATTCGTGTGCGCCGATATTCCGGAAGCGCCCGCATCAACCACTGGATCGTTGCGATCAGCTTCGTTCTCCTGATGCTGAGCGGGCTTTCGCTCTTTTATCCCACATTCTATCCGCTGAGCGTACTGTTTGGCGGATTGCAAATGGCGCGCGAGCTGCATCCCTGGATTGGGCTGGTGCTGGTGGTTGGTTTCCTGGGGCTGTTCATCCGCTTCCTTCCCCAGAACTTGCCTGAGAGGACCGATTTCGTCTGGCTCGCACGTCTTCGCCACGTGCTCACCGCCAACGATAAATTCCTGCCGGAGGTCGGCAAATATAACGCCGGGCAGAAGTTCGTATTCTGGTCGCAGTTCGTGCTCGTCGGCGTCATGCTCGTGACCGGTCTCGGTCTCTGGGATGAGGGCCTCTCCTACGTCGAGGGTCTGTTCGGTTTCACGGCGACCATCGAGCAGCAGCGGTGGGCGGCCCTGCTCCACTCGTCAGCGGCCGTGCTCGCCATCGCTGTCTGGATTATCCACGTCTATGCAGCGATCTGGGTACGCGGCACGCTGAGTGGAATGACGCGTGGCACGGTGACCGGCGGCTGGGGCTGGCGCCATCACCGCAAATGGCTCCGCAAGGAAGTGGAAAAGGGCGAGATCAAAAAGGCCGCCTAAGCGACTGACCCGGGGCACCGAAGCGCTTTCCTCGCGCCAGCCCCGGGGTACCAGCTCGAGTCCTGATTGCGCTCCTTTTCGGTCGTTATTAACCCGGTTTGCTCGGTCACGGTAATCGACTAGCTTCCCCCGCCCAAGGCTGCACCCCAAAAGCAATTTAGGCTTTGACCGTTTTCGCTTGAAAGCACACAGCATCGAATTGACCAAAATCCCCTCTCCTCATTAGCATTAACATGCCACGATGAGGGGGGTTCTTATGGATTGCTTACGCGCGCTACTTGCGAGCGGCTTATTGCTACTCGCTTTAGTTTTATCGTCTTCAGCCACCAGCGCACAAACCGTGAACATCAATGGTCGCTTTGACGGCACCCTGAAATTCTCGCCACCGTGCCCCAGCGAGGGTGGTGAACCGCGCTTTAGCGGCAAAGTAGGTAATGGCCGCATTTCAGGTCGTGCGGCACGCGGACAAACTTTCGACTGGGCGCTTGCCGCAGACGGAAGCTTTGCCGGCGAGATGCCGCTGCGCCAGCACCGCCTCGGTACAAAGATCCAACGCTACAAAGGACGCGTAACGAACGACGCCGTACAGGTATCGGCCACATTTCTCGTTCCCGGGCATCCGGATACGGAATGCAAAGCAGCCGCACGGCTTCCTTTAACCGCTGGCAGGTGAAAAATCTGTAGCAGTGGATCGTCCGATCCACGCGCATCCGCGGCGCATGGTTTTGCGTAGCACGGGATCCGTGTCTTGCTGACGCGCTCTGCTCGTCAGCTTCGAAACTCCTTGCGCTCAGGCGCTGCGGAGCTCATTTGGTCGGTCCTCAATACGCATCATAGTCCGTGGAACTATTTCGACCGGCCCGCCGATGATGGGTCGAAGAGCACTGGGAACGGTTGCGTTCCTTGCTCGGACGGCTGGTTAGCGGAGCGGCTTGCAGTGCGGTGGAAGACAACTACAGTGCGCGCCAAACTCGGCCACCTTCCTGCCAAGCCGGTTTCACGGCAGCCGACAGATATAGCTTGAGTAGACGTTCTAACGCACGCGCTCATTCGGCCGAAACTGCAACGACCGGATTAGAGAACTCATGACCGACTCCCGACCCGATGAAAAAGGGAACCAGCAAGGCCCTGGGGCCCAGATCATGCGGATCCTGAGCGGCGCCAGGCGCGAATGGCCCATTCTGCTCATTTTCCTCCTCGCAGCGGCATCGGTCTGGATCTTCATCGAGCTCGCCGGCAAGGTTGTCGCGAACGACACGCCGGCAATCGACCACCAGCTGCTCGAGCTGTTCCGCGATCCCGAGGACCCCACGCGCCCGGTAGGATCGCCTTGGTTCCGGGAGATGATGCGAGACTTCACAGGATTGGGCGGCACCGGGGTGCTCACGCTGATTACGTTGAGCGCGGTCGGCTTCTTTCTGCTCGAAAGGAAGGACAGCGCGGCGGCTCTCCTCGCCGTGGCCGTCCTGGGCGGCGTCGTGTTGAGCAACGTCCTCAAGATAGGGTTCGGGCGCCCCCGTCCCGACCTGGCTGCGTACGAACCGTTCCTCTCCTCTGCCAGCTTCCCGAGCGGACACTCGACGATGGCCGCAGTGGTCTACTTGACGATCGGCGCATTGATTGCCCGGCTCCATCCCGATCCGCGGGTCAAGATCTACGTCCTCACTTTATCGGTGCTGATAACACTGATCGTCGGCGTCACGCGCGTTTATCTCGGCGTGCACTGGCCGACAGATGTGCTTGCGGGCTGGGCGGTCGGCTCTGCCTGGGCCCTCTTCTGCTGGCTCGTCGCACTGGTGCTCCAACGGCGAAACGCGATTGAGCAGACCTGATCCAAAGGCGTCCTTTTTCACAAATGGCTCAGCGGACAGGCCGGCCCAAGCTCCACTGGCCTAGCCGAGGTCGATCTCTTCCTCGACGACGTGTTTCAGGTCGGTCCCCTCCGCCGTCAGCTCCATGCGCACTTTGAGCCGGCCTTTGCCCGCGAGGTCCTTCTCGCGAACGACGCGCTCGATCTCGCGCTGCGACGTAACGCCCACCTGTTTCAGAAACTTCCGAAGGGAGATGTTGAACCGATCAGGCTCTGCCATGACAACCTCTCGTTAGCAGCTACAGTCGCGCAAGCTTATGATAGGTATAGGCGCCCTGAACCGATCTGGACAGTGGTTGAGGCCGCAGGCGCAGTAGCGCAAATCGCGACGAACTGAACAAGCCACGTAGTTGGAAGCACTTGATCAATCCTGGTGCTGCGATACCTTGCCTTTAGGCGTAAGATATCTCCCGACACCGGACACTGCTCGACCCATGAGGTAGCCGAATGGTTGTGCAAGAGACCCGTGTGGCCCCTGCCCCGATGATCGACCCTTTCGGGCGCCACGTGACGTACCTGCGGGTCTCCGTGACGGACCGCTGCGATTTTCGCTGCGTCTACTGCATGTCCGAGCACATGACCTTCCTGCCGAAGAAGGACCTCCTGACCCTGGAGGAGCTTGACCGGCTGTGCTCGGCCTTCATCGCCAAGGGCGTGAACAAGCTGCGGATCACGGGCGGTGAGCCGCTTGTGCGCAAGAACATCATGTGGCTGTTCCGCGCTCTCTCACGCCATCTCGAGACGGGCGCGCTCGAGGAGCTGACGCTCACGACAAACGGCAGTCAACTCCCGAAATACGCCAGTGAGCTGGCGGCCTGCGGTGTGAAGCGGATCAACGTCTCGCTCGACACGCTCAATCCCGATCGCTTCAAGGCGATCACCCGCTGGGGCGACTTCCGCCAGGTGATGGACGGACTGGCGGCTGCCGAGAAGGCGGGGTTGGCCATCAAAATCAATGCCGTGGCGCTCAAAGGCGTCAACGAGGACGAGATCGAGGACCTGCTGCGCTTTGCCCATGGGCGCGGATACGACCTGACGCTCATCGAGACGATGCCACTCGGCGACATCGATGGCGATCGCACGGAACAGTATTTGCCGCTTTCCATCGTGCGTGCGCGCCTGATGGATCGCTTTACGCTGGAGGACATCCCCTATCGCACCGGCGGGCCCGCCCGCTACGTGCGGGTCGCGGAGACGGGCGGCCGGCTCGGGTTCATCACTCCGATGACCCACAACTTCTGCGAAAGCTGCAATCGCGTGCGCCTGACCTGCACTGGCACGCTGTACATGTGCCTTGGGCAAGAGGATGCGGCCGACCTGCGTGCGCCTCTGCGCGCCAGCGCCGACGATGAACTGCTCTATGCGGCCATTGATGAAGCCATCAGCCGTAAGCCGAAGGGCCACGATTTCGTTATCGACCGCCGCACCCGCCGGCCGGCGGTTTCGCGGCACATGAGTGTGACGGGCGGGTAAACGCCGGATCGCGGTCTAGTCGAGCATTTCGAATTTCGCGCGTTTCGAAGTTTGGTTCGTGGACGTGCTGGCGCGGCATGTGCGCGACGCGCATTTCCGGTAGGGCTCTCTATCGAGATGTCCATCCCTGACTGGCCAACCTCGCGAGCACCGCGCGCTTTAGATTTGCTCCATCCAACTCCGGCTCGTTCTCTGCGATTTCCAGCGCGATTGCAGCAGCGCGCACCATTGCGGCCAAGCTCCGCGGAAGCTGGGCAGGATTCGGCTCGCCGGAAAACGGCCTCTCCTGATCGGCGCCGTGCGTAACACCAGCTCCGACGGTCAACACATTTGCAACGTCGCTTGCCGTATGGCCTCGCCCCTCGTCATCAGCCATGATGATCAGCAGACGATCGAATTGCGAAACGGCCTGGTGAATTGCGCTCCTGTGCTCTGGTCGAAGACCGTCGCTCGTCAACACCACCACGCGAGCAGGTGTCTGATTTATGAACGCAATGGAGAGGAGAAGGGTTGCCGGCCTCTCCAAGTCGATACGGATTGGAACAAGCCTTGCGCCGGGTGCTTCAGCCAGCAATACGCTAGCGAAAGCGGTCCCATTTCCGTCCGACTCCGCTGGTGCAAACGGGAACGCGTCGTCCTCCGCGAAATCCCAGCCGATGATCTCCCCTTCGCCATCTCGGGCCAGCCTCGTGGCAATGTTCGGCTGCGTGTAATCAATCCCAGGCGAAATCACGGCCACAGCGACGCCACCGGGATCTGTTCCAGGCGGCACACGAGGATCGCTGTCGCCAGCCGCCAACTTCGTAGGTGCGATCAGGGCGAGAAGCGACATCGCCCACGCGAGAGCGAAAATCTTTTTCATTCGCTTCGCTTCTGAGCCGGGATCGAAGACGAACGGCCGGTCTCAATGTCCCGCCGCACCCCGAGCGGCCCGATCGTCTTGTCGATAAAATCCGCGATGGCCTGGATGTCGTCGAGCGAGAATACAGGGAGCGCCGCGTCTTCGACCGGATGATCAGACGCGATGGCGATGACCATCGGATCCTCTGCTGCCAGCGGCCGTTTCGTTGTTGATTCCAGCCGGCGCGTTTCGATCTTGTGGATCGGCGCAGATTTGTAGCCCTCGACGATGATCAGATCGCACGGGTCCAGCCAGCTGATCACCTCCTCGAAGCTGGGCTCTGGCTCCTCGCCAAGCTCGCGGATCATTGCCCAACGCCGGCTGGAAACAATGGCAACCTGCTGCGCCCCGGCACGGCGATGGCGGGCGCTGTCTGTTTCACCCTCATCCACCTGAAAACCGTGGTGGGCGTGCTTCACGCTTGCCACCTTGAGACCGCGCCGTGTGAACTCCTCGACAAGCCGAACCACCAACATCGTCTTGCCGGAATTCTTCCAGCCCGCGATGCCAATGATGGGCGTATCTGGTGCGCGGTGTGCCGATCTCACGGACTTCTGCTCTCGATCAGGGTGCGTGCCTCGTCCAGCTCCTCAGGCGTATTGGCGTTGAAGAACGGGTCGATCATGCGGCCATGGAGCTGCAGAAACGGGAACTCGACCACAACGGTGAAATGGCGATCCGTCCAGTGCAAGACCTTGCGTACACCCGCCTTGAGCTGCTCCTCCAAGTCATCGGCCAACGCCACGGGCCACAGGCCAATAACCGGGTGAACATCGCCGCCAGAAGCCGCAAGCGCAATCGTCCGCGCGTCAGAAACCGCTGCCAGAAATCGCTCTGTCAGATCGAGCGGCAGAAATGGTGCATCTGTGGAGACTGTGACGATCCAGCGGGCCTCCGGCGCATGGGTGGCCGACCACCGCATTCCCGCCAGCACCCCTGCGAGCGGGCCGGCGAAACCCTCAATTGTATCGGGCACGACATCCAAGCCGAACTGAGCGAACCGGGCAGGATCGCCATTGGCGTTGATGACCATAGCGCCGACCTGGGGCTGAAGCCGCTCGATGATGTGCGCCAGCATCGGCTTGCCCGCGAGGTCACGCAGGCATTTATCGCCCCCGCCCATCCGCCGCGAGAGGCCGCCCGCAAGCAAGACGCCCGTCACCCGATTTTTCGCACGATCAACCATTCACGATCAGTCCTCGGCCGTGGCGAGGCTGCCTTTGCGCACGAACTTGCGATCTTCCTCCTCCACACGCGCCAAGTCGGCATCGTAGATGATGCGCTCGAGGCCGGATAGGGCGATGAATCGCTTCCCCCGCGCCCGGCCAATCAGCGTCAAGCCAGCGCGGCGCGCGAGGTCGACGCCCCAAGCGGTAAAGCCAGAGCGCGATATCAATATCGGGATACGCATCTTGACGGTCTTGATGACCATCTCCGACGTGAGCCGGCCGGTGGTATAGAAGATCTTGTCGTCCGGCTTGATGTTGTTGAGGAACATATAGCCGGCGATCTTGTCGACGGCGTTATGCCGGCCAACGTCCTCCATGTAGATCAGCGGCCGGTCCTCCTGGCAAAGCACGCAACCGTGAATGGCGCCGGCCTTGAGGTAAAGGCTGGGCTCTGTGTTGATCTTCTTCATCAGCTGATAGAGCCAGCTGGTTCTGAGCCGGGCGTCCGGATTGAGCTCGATCTTGTCGAACTCCTCCATCAAGTCGCCGAAGATCGTGCCCTGAGCGCAGCCGGAGGTCTGGATTTTTTTCTTGAGCTTTTCCTCGAAGTCCGTCTGGCGGCGGGTCCGCACCACCACCGTCTCGATGTCCTCGTCGTACTCAATCGCCGTGATCTCGTCGTCAGGACGGAGCATGTTCTGGTTGAGCAGATAACCGACGGCGAGCAGGTCGGGGCGATCGCCGATGGTCATCATGGTCACGATTTCGCGAGAGTTGAGGAAGAGGGTCAGCGGCCGCTCCGTGACGACCGACGTCTCAATCGCCTTGCCTTCGTGATCGATGCCGGAGACGGTCACCGAAAGGCGCGGATCATCCGGCGTCGGCCGAACCTCAAATTCCTTCATGATCCATGCTCCTGACTTCGGGCCACTGCGCTCGGGCCGCACCGGAATGCTTCCGCCGGATTAAGCCCGAGCATACCGGTGCTGGCAATCATCGACTGGAACGCATGAACGCGCGCAGGGGCCCTGAACGAGCCAATCTCAAGCCATTTCGTGGCTCTGTAGCGCAGGTCGCAAGCCGTGACTTCAACGCCATCACCTGTCACAATGCACGGCATATTTCACCAGGGCATTTTGCTGCCCGGAAAGACCTCTTGGAGACAATCAATGTCAGTGACGAAGACGCAGGTCCTGGAGGAGCTGCGGCGCGTGAAGGGACCTGACCTAGAGGGCAACATCGTCGATCTCGGGCTGGTATCTGAAATCCTGATCAAGGACGAGCGCGTCTATTTTTCGATCACCGTTCCCCCAGAGCGTGCTCATGAGCTGGAGCCGCTGCGTCAGGCTGCGGAGAAGGTGGTCAAGGAGATCCCGGGCGTTGCCGGTGTCACCGCGGTGCTGACCGCCGAAACAAGAGGAGGGGGGAGGCCGCCAGCTGGCGCAGGTCGCCCGAATGTGGTCGAGCATCCGCGCGTTCAGCAGGCGCGGGCCGCCCAGGCTGCTCCCGGTGGGCCAAGGTCGCAACCTGGTGCCGGCCGGCAAACCGTCGGCGTGCCGGGAGTGAAGCACCTCGTTGCCGTTGCCTCGGGCAAGGGCGGCGTCGGCAAGTCGACCACCGCCGTCAATCTGGCGCTCGGGTTCCGCGCCATTGGGCTCAAGGTCGGCATCCTCGATGCGGATATTTATGGACCCTCTCAGCCACGCCTTCTGGGCCTATCGGGACGGCCGCAGGTCGTCTCCGGCAACAGAATGATGCCGATGCAGGGCTACGGCCTGCAGGTCATGTCGATGGGCTTCCTCGTTGACGAGGGCACGCCCATCATCTGGCGCGGCCCGATGGTCGTCTCGGCGCTGAACCAGATGCTCAGGGAGGTCGCCTGGGGTGAGCTCGACGTCATGGTCATCGACATGCCTCCCGGCACAGGCGATGTGCAGCTGACCATGGCGCAGCAAGTGCCGCTTTCCGGCGCAATAATCGTTTCGACGCCACAGGACCTCGCCCTCATCGATGCCCGCAAAGGGCTCAACATGTTCCGCAGGGTCGATGTGCCGGTGCTCGGCATCATCGAGAACATGAGCTACTTCATCTGCCCGAAATGCGGGGAGCGCTCCGATATTTTCGGCCACGGAGGCGCGGAGACAGAAGCGGAGAAGCTCGGCATTCCATTCCTCGGCGCCGTCCCCCTGCACATGGAGATCCGGTCGCGATCGGATAGCGGCCAGCCAGTGGTCGCTACCAACCCCGACAGCCCACATGCCCAGATTTATCGTGACATCGCGGCGAAGGCCTGGACCGAGCTGGAATCAGCGCGGGGCGCCCGCATCAACCCGCCCAATCTCGAGCTCAGCCCCGACCGTGATGCGCTCAAGGTTACCTTCGAGGATGGCGAGAGCTACGAGCTGACAGCCGAGATGCTGCGCGTGATGAGCCCATCCGCCGAGGTGCAAGGCCACAGCCCTGACCAGCGGGTTACGGTTGCACGCAAGCGCCATGTGAAGATTTCGGATCTGCGTCCTGTCGGAAACTACGCGGTGCGAATCGTCTTCGACGATGGGCACGACACAGGGCTTTACACCTGGACCTATCTTCGGACCCTGGGGCGGGAGAAGGAGCTCAGATGGGCGGCATATCTCCGTGAGCTTGAGCAGAAGGGATTGACCCGGGGTTGAACTGGCGATTTCCCATCTACTGACCGAGGCACCCGCCGGTGCCTCGGATTTCGCATGGTCAAGCTCCTGGAACGCACGCGGGCTCTGCCCACGCTGACTGGGCAAACCAACACTGGTGCGATGAGCTGGTTTCTGGGGCAAACCGCCCCACGCGGTACTTTTCGCAACCGAACCAATGGGTTGCCCGCTCAGCTGATCCAGTGCCTAGCTGATCACCGCTTGCCAACGGCTCGCCAATGGGCCAGACGGGCACTCTCGCAGCAGGTGCGTCAGCCATCTGCCACTCCGCTGACCGATCGAAGGACCCCCGCCAATGAAAGACGGGATCGATTCCGCCGACCTCATCCAATTGCCATTCGAGGAGCCCCCGGCGCCCGGCGAAGCGGTGGAGGTCGCACCGGGAGTGCTGTGGGCCAGGATGCCGCTTCCTGTACGCCTCAACCACGTGAACGTGTGGATCCTCGCCGATGACGACGGCTGGACGGTCGTCGATTGTGGCCTGGATTCATCCGAGACGCGCGCGGCTTGGGACAAGCTCATTTCCGGTCCGCTTCAAGGCAAGCCGATCAGGCGGCTCGTGGCGACTCATGGGCACGTCGATCACGTGGGACTGGCGGGTTGGATTACCGAGCGATTCAATACGTCCTTTCACGCCACGCGCGCCTGCTGGCTATGGGCTCGGGTGACGTTTGCGGGCCGGAACGAGCCCACCAGTCCCCATGCGCTCGAACATTTGCGTAGTCACGGCTGTGATCCTGCACACATAGAGGCATACGCGCGTGACCGCGGACCGTTGCTGAAGCTCTTCTGCCAACCACCCGCGGCCCATGTCCGCCTGAAAGAGGGAGATGCCCTCGATACGGGCGGTCGGCGCTGGCGCGTCCTGACCAACGACGGTCACGCGGACGAGCACGCCTCCTTCGTCAGCGTCGACGAGAAAGTGGTGATCGCCGGGGATCAGATCCTCCAGCGCATCTCACCGGTCGTGGGTGTGTTCGCCGGTGAGCCGAACGCAGATCCGCTGACAACGTATCTCGATTCCCTCGAACGGTTTCGCGGGCTTGCGGCCGATACGCTCGTTCTTCCTTCGCACGGGCTGCCGTTCCGCGGCCTCGACGCGCGGCTCGACCAGCTCAAGCAGCACCACCGGCGCCGGCTGGAGCTCGTTCACGAAGCCCTCGACCGACCACGCACGGCGACGGAGTGCTCTCAGGTGCTCTTCGCCCGGGCCATGGCAGAGGGTCAGTGGTTTCTGGCGCTCGCCGAGACGATCGCTCATCTGCATCACCTCGTCACAATCGGGGCAGCACGCCGTGAGGTGGGCAATGACGGCGTAATCCGCTTCGCCCGAACGTAGTAACTTCACCGAAACGAAGGCGGGTTAGTCCAACAGCAAGCTGTCGTCTGCGAGTTGCTGGCCTCGCAACCGGGCGAACTCGGCCAGGAGGTCCGGCACATCGAGACCTGCCCGCTCTTTGCCGGCGACGTCCAGGACCACTTTCCCTTCGTGCAGCATCACTGTGCGCTCACCCATATCGAGCGCCTGGCGCATGGAATGGGTGACCATGAGCGTGGTCAGCCGCTGCTCTGTGACGATCCGGTTCGTGAGCTCCAGCACGAAATCAGCCGTCTTCGGATCGAGCGCTGCAGTATGCTCATCGAGCAGCAGCACCTCCATTGGCCGCAGCGTCGCCATCAGAAGACTGACGGCCTGCCGCTGACCGCCAGACAGAAGCCCAACCTTATCTCCGAGACGGTTCTCTAGGCCGAGGCCGAGCGATCGTAACCGCGCCCGGAACTCCTCGCGGGCATATCGATCGATGGCGAGCCGCAAGCCGCGGCGCCGGCCGCGAGCGGCAGCCAATGACAGGTTTTCCTCGATCGTCAGTGACTCGCAGGTGCCGGCGAGCGGATCTTGAAAGACACGCGCGACGAGCGCGCTTCGGCGGGGCGCCGACCATCGCGTAACGTCCTCGTCATTGATGACGACGCGCCCCGATTGCGGAACGACCTCTCCGGCCAGTGCATTCAGCAGCGTCGACTTACCCGCACCGTTGGAGCCGATGACAGTCACGAACTGACCGCTGGGGACCTCGAGATCGAGCCCTCTGAGGGCCCGTGTCTCCATCGGCGTTCCGCTGTGAAACGTGACGTTGAGACCTTCCACTCGAATCATGTGGGCGCACGCCTCCAGCGGACGGTGGAGAACATAGAACGGATGCTGCTCTGCGCTCCCGGTAAGATCAGTGCGATCGTCACGAGGACCGCCGTCACGAGGTTGAGATCCGAAGCCTGGAGCCCGAGAACGTCGCTGTTGAGCGCCAGTGCAACGGCCAAGCGATAGGCGACCGAACCGACGACGCAGCCCGCAGCCCAGATCAGGACGGAACGGGTCCCGAGCAAGGCTTCACCGACGATGACAGCGGCGAGCCCGACAACAATGGTTCCGGTCCCAAGCGTCACATCAGCGAACCCGTTCATCTGCGCGAACAGTGCGCCGGCCAGCGCAACGAGACCATTGCTCATGGCCATGCCGACGTAAGTCGCTCGGCTCGTCTCTACGCCCTGCGCCCGCGCCATGCGCGGATTGGCTCCAGTGGCCCGCATCGCAAGACCGTATTCGGAAGCCAAGAATCGCGAAACGAGAAGCACGCCCGCAATCGCCACCACGCCTGCGAAGAGCGGCTTTAGGTACAGCACGGCGAGCCCGAAGCCTTCGAACGCAGAAAGCACGGTCGGCTCGGAAATGATGGCGAGGTTGGGACGTCCCATGATGCGCAAGTTGATGGAATAGAGCGCGATCATGGTGAGAATGCTCGCCAGGAGATGGAGAATTCCGAAGCGAATATTCAGGAACGCTGTCACGAGCCCGGCGAGGCAGCCGCAAGCAATGGCAACCAACGTTGCGGAATAAGGATCGAGGCCGCCGACGATCAACGCGGCGCTGACTGCGGCCCCCAGAGGAAAACTGCCGTCGACCGTCAGGTCTGGGAAGTTGAGGACCCGGAACGACAGGAACACGCCAAGGCCGACCAGGCCAAATACCAGCCCGATCTCGATTGCGCCCAGAAACGCGACCAGGTTCATGGCAAGTGCGAGCTCCTGCAGCAGTCCAGTCTCATTATCATCGGAGTTCTCATTATCACGGGGGCAGCGGCATCAGAGAGCTGTTCCACCAACTGCAAAGGTGGCGCGCGAAACAGACGCCACCTAACGCGGAGTTGCGAAAATAGCGAGATGCCTTGAAGCCCCGAGCGGCGCTATTTCACGACCTGCTTAGCGCGATCCAATACGGCTTGTGGAATGGCCACTCCCATCCGCTCGGCGGAAGTCACGTTCACGTACAGCTCGGTCTTCTCAATGCCTTCGACCGGAATGTCGCCCGGCTTCTCACCCTTCAGGATCCGCAACACGATTTTGCCGGTCTGCCGACCAACGTCGTAGTAATTGAACCCGAGCGCTGCCATCGCGCCCCGCGGCACCGAATCTGTATCGGCTGCATAAACGGGGATCTTGTTCTCGACCGCGACGCGGATCACCGCTTCAAGCGCCGATACGATCGTGTTGTCCGTCGGGATGTACATCGCATCGGCCTTGCCGACCAAGCTTTGCGCGGCTCCGAGCACATCTGAGGATCGCGTTGCGGGTGCCTCGACGATTTCCAAACCCAGCGGACCAGCCTCTTCCTTCAGCCGCTCCAGCAGGGAGAGCGAATTCGCCTCGCCGGGATTATGGGGAACCCCGACGCGCTTCGCGTTAGGCGTGATCTCCTGGATCAGCTGGAGGTGCGCCCGAATGGGCGACATGTCCGTAACGCCTGTGATGTTGCCGCCCGGTTTTTCTGGATCGGCTACCAGCTTGGCTCCGACCGGATCTGTTACTGCGGTGAAGACGACGGGAATGTCCTTGGTCGCTGCGGCGACTGCCTGCGCAGAGGGAGTAGAGATCGGCACGATAACATCCGGCCCTTCGCCTACGAACTGGCGCGCGATTTGGGCCGCGGTCGTCGGGTTATTCTGGGCGCTCTCGTACTCGAAACGCAGATTGCGGCCAGGCTCGTAGCCGTTGGCGATCAGCTCATCACGAACACCGTCCCGAGCCGCATCGAGCGCGGGATGCTCGACGATCGCCGTTACCGCTACGAATGCCTGATCCTGGGCCGAGGCAGGCTCAACCAAACCAAGCGGGGCGGCTGCAACTGCAGCACAGGCCAGCAAGGCGAAAAACTCGCGTCCCATCCCATCCTCCCGTGGCAGACAAGCAATTCGGACGAGCAATGAGACGATCAAATTGGGCAAAATGCAAAGCCGATGCCCAGCTGATCGTCGCAGGCTCTCCTTAGCATCACGAAATGTTGATCGACAGACCAAATATGCTGGCCAGCACGCCTGCAAAGACCCCCGCCAACGGCGGCACGAACCAGGAGGAGGCGATCCTCAACCCCACGAACGGCCAGCCCATGATCGGGCCCTCGTAGGAGATGACGCGGTGGAAGGCGTACACTGACCAGCCGGTGATCAGCGCGATCACCTGTGGGCCGCCGGCGCCTTGGTGAGCAAACAGAATTGCGATAGGGAACGAAACGATCGGACCTCCCGGCATGAGGCCCCCGAGCAGCGACGCGGCGATGATGCCGGTGAATCCCGCCTCGCTCCCCAGCACAGCTGCAATCGCCCGCTGCGGCACCAGCTCGGCAATGCACGACGCGGCGAAGAGCGCAAACGGCAGCCGCACGAGGATGCGAGAGACTTCCTGGCGCGCAAACATTGTCGCGCGCGGCAGAGTCTCACTGCTCTTGCGCCAGGCGTAGATCGCGACAGGCACGGTCACGGCGATGAGGATGAGGAGCGATCCGAGCATCACTCGCCTCCACCTTTGACCTGGGTGCGCCCAATCGGCAGCTCTGGAATGAAGCGCATCAGCAGGCGGGCGATCAGCCCCGATACGAGCGGCAACGGAAGGCTAGCCAGGGTGCGTGCCGTGACGAAATCCAGCCCCATCAACGGCAGCTCCCATATGATCAGCCGATGCAGACCGAGCACCGACCAGGCTGTGAGATAGGCGACAACCGCGCCAACATCGGCGCCTGCCAGCGCCAGCGCGTAGACGATCGGGAACGCGGCAAACGGGCCGCCGGGCGTAGCAGCGCCGAGCGCAGTTGCCAGCGCCAAGCCCCTCAGCCCTGAATTGGCGCCAAGAATGGGAGCAATCTGCTTCGGGTCGGACAGCTCCTTTACGAGGCCGCCCAGAAACAGGCCGACGACGATCATCGGCGTGACCGTCAGGAGCAGCGTCGCGGACTGCGTGGCCGCTCTGGACAGCGCATCAAAGCCTCTGAGCCAGACCAGCAATAGCGCAGAGGCCGCCGCGAGCAGCACGAAAAACCACAACGCTCCGTCAAGCAGACGATGCGGAGGATCACTTGCGCTGTCTTCTCGCGGAAGCTGGGCCTGAGATTTCTCGGTCGTCATGATCGCCGCGCCTTGTTTGGCAGATACGGGCGCGACTGTCACGACGCGCTGGCCACGTGTCGCTATTCGCCTGCGATCTGGCAGCTAACCTGACCGAGGGAGCAGGCGGTCCACTTGCTCATGATCATCTCTTACCGGGGGAAAAGGAGGAGACCGCTGCTCCTCACCGGTCAGGTCGCATCGACCATAGGCGCATTGCTCTGCACGTTCTGTTCCGCAAGGAACACGGAGCGCAGCTTAGCGATCTATCTGCAGAGTGCGTTGGCGCCGCCGGCATCAATGAATTAGGATGCTTGCAGACGAACGGCAGGAGCAATGCATGCGCCGGCTCGTATCTGTATTCCTTTCGGCTGCAGTTGGGCTTTCGGCTTTGCTGGTTGCAAGTTTGCCTGCCCTTGCCGTTGCTCCGGATCAGTGCCTCGCACTCGCCGAAACTCCATCACGCGCTCTGGTTCAACGAGCATCGCTGAGATTTGCGCAGCTCAAGGCTTCCGAGGTGCGTCTGTCCTACATCGGACACTCGACGTTCCTGATCGAAAGTGCGGCCGGGGTGAAGATTGCGACGGATTACAATGATTATGTGCGCCCCCGCGAAGTGCCCGACATCATAACAATGAACCGGGCGCATGATACGCATCACACGAGCTTTCCTGATCCTCGCATTGAGCACGTGCTGCGCGGCTGGAATCCGGAAGGGGGTCCTGCTGTGCACGATTTCACGTTCCGCGACGTGCGGGTGCGCAACGTGCCCACAAACATTCGCACGTGGGACGGCGGCACAATGCCTTACGGCAATTCAATTTTCGTATTCGAAATTGCGGGCCTGTGCATCGCCCATCTCGGGCATCTCCATCACACGTTGACGACGCAGCAATTGGCACAGATCGGGCAGATGGACGTCGTCCTAGTGCCGGTGGACGGGAGCTTCACGCTGGATCTGGATGGCATGCTCGAGGTGCTCCGGGCGCTCAAGGCTCCTCTGGTCATCCCGATGCACTATTTCTCGAGCTTCACGTTGAACCGCTTCTTGTCTCGCATCGAAGACAGTTTCGAAGTGGTCAGAAGTGAGGTGCCGACCACGGTCATCTCTCGCGCCACATTGCCAAGGTCGCCCCAGGTCCTGGTGCTACCAGGCCACTGACACGGCGTATCGGCTCTCACGGATTGCCGAATTGATACGTCAACGCCAAGCGTTGAGCAGGGCACTCGCCCATGTCTGCCGCCGCCGCGCGACACGCGCGCGCCGTCTCCGTCGTCGACGTTGGCGCGACGCCTGCTGCGGCTCCGAGCCTTGCGTCGAGATCAGAACGAACCCTTCGGGACTCTGGTGCTTGCGCCCGGTCGCGCGGTCATCAGTGATGACGAGCGTGGCGCCCGTGTGAAGCAGCCTGGCCATTGCCATCGCTTCGGCGCGATCCTCGAACGAGACCTGATCAAGGATCTCGTCTCCGCGCCAAGAGACGAGGTGGGGCTCACGGCGGTTGCGGCCAATGCCGAACGCGAGCCAGACCAGCTCGTGCCCTCCAAGCGACGTGCCTGTAAGTGAGTAGACGTGTGTGCCGATGCGGCGGTCCGGGTTTGTGAACGTCACCCGCGCTATGTGCTCCCGAAGTCCATCACGCAGAAGAATTGCGTTGCCCCCCGATCGGGAGACGACGATCGCTACATGGCCGGACTCCGGACTCCTCGCCAGCAGCTCTGGCATGGAGCGCACAGCTACGGTCCGTACCAACCTGCCTGCTTCGTAGATTGGCACCGTCGGAAAGAGTGTGCCGGAATGGACGACATCCACGGGCTCGGTGCGTTGGTGTGCGAGGATGACCAGGGTTCCGGGGCCCGCGACGCCATCGAGAAGGCGCGCGAATGCTGAAGGCAGCCTGATGCACCCAAGTGGGGCCGGATAGCCGCGCACGTGGTCGGCATGCAACGCGTGCCCCGTCCAGGAGAGCTTGCCGTTGTTCGCCCTGCGCTCCGCAAGGGCGAAAACGCCCGTCGGCGTACGACGTCCCCGGCGACCGACCTCGCACGTCGAGATGCCGATGAGTATGCCGGCCTTGTAGACGTGCACTAGCCGGTCGCGCAAAGATGCGATTATGGTGACGGGCCCTTCTATGGGCTGCGTTGGCTCCCAAACGAACTGACCGCGCCGCAGCCCCGTCCGATTGATGAAACGCTTGGCCTCTGCCGGTTGTGGCATCGGCCACAAGACGGCGGCAAGGCTCAAGCCTAGCAGTTCGCGGCGGGTGAGCGGCATTGCCATTTCTCCCAGACGTGCACACTACAGCACACGTCCCTGCCCCGCAGGGCAGATTACGCGATTCGCGTCGTCGACACACGGAGAACGTGCAACTCGAGAAGTTCTGCACGCGAAACGGGAGAGAACAACAGGCTGCTCACTCAAGCGAACAGCCCAGCCTGTCGACTCAATTGGGAGGATGAAAAATTGAGCTGGCGCGAGGCTTTCAGCGCCGCCGTTGCTGCGGCCGATACCCTCCGCCACCAGGCGGCGGAGATGACCGTGTGTCCCTGTGCCGGAAGTTGATGCGTCCCTTCGTCAGGTCGTAAGGGGTCATCTCAACGGTCACCCGATCCCCGGCAAGGATCCGGATCCGGTTCTTCTTCATTCGGCCTGAGGTATAGGCGACGACCTCATGGCCATTGTCGAGCTGAACGCGGCAACGCGCGTCCGGCAGAACTTCCATAACAACTCCTTCGAATTCAAGTACCTCTTCTTTTGCCATAACTCTCCTTTCGCGTCAGATGCTCTGACGCACCAAAGCCCCCGGTACCCTGAAGGCGCCGGGGGCATTGCTTCACTTCCACCTCCGCGCCGCTTAGGAGACGCGAAGGTTCACAGCCGATGTCTTACCGTTGCGGCCGCGCTCGAGCTCGTATGAAACCTTCTGACCTTCCCTCAAGGTCGACAGCCCAGCCCGCTCAACGGCCGAGATGTGTACAAATACGTCGGCTCCACCTTCCTCAGGTTGAATAAAACCGTAGCCCTTCTGGCCGTTGAACCACTTCACCGTTCCTGACGCCATATCAATTACTCGCGCATTTCTAGCCGACCTCAGGGCCTAGTCCCCGAGACCATCAAATAACGCTTTGGGGACCTTCTTATCCGCGGACCTGATGCCGCCTCCTATGCGCAAAGCGAATTCGATGGATGGTATATGAACCCACGGCGCGGCAAACGCAAGGAGTAGCGCGATTGCCTGTTTAGCCAGTTCGCGACATTCATCCACCAGGTCTTGAACGGGCTACGCTGGAGGGGACCCGATGCCGATAGATCTGCGGAATGTTGGAATGGGCTTCCTCGCCGGGGCGATGGCAGTCCTGACCGCGCATCAGCTGGTCGTCTACGCTCTTTCGGCGACGGGGATCATCACCGCGAGGCCTTGGTCGATGCATCCGGTGGGGCCGTTCGACGTGCCAGCCCTGCTCAACAGCGCCTTCTGGGGCGGGGTCTGGGGAGCGATTTTCGCACTTATCGCTAGCCGGCTTCCCGCTACAAAACCCTGGTCAAAAGGCCTCGTGTTCGGGCTGGTGTTCCCGCTTCTCATAGGGGCTTGGATCCTCGTGCCACTCATCAAAGGCCAGCCTTTCCTGGCAGGGCTTTCCGCGCCGCGCCTCCTGGCCGGCGTCCTGATCCATGCGGCCTATGGTGTGGCTCTCGGTGCGCTCTATAGCAGGCTGGCACGGTAGCAGGCAGACATCGAGCCGACCGCAAGCCGAGCTCGCAGCCGGCACCCGCCGGACTTCCCTCGCTTCCTCAACTCAACCGTGCAACCCTCCGTCCGACAACCGGAACCTTCCCCACCCCTAAGAGTTGCAGATGCGGTTCGCGATTGGTGGAGTGCTCGCAAATGACTGCCAGAAGAACCGGCAAAATGACGGTCGAGGAGGCCGGACGCAAAGGGGGGGAAGCGACATCCACACTTCACGGTCGCAGCTTCTACGAGGAAATCGGCCAGAAGGGCGGAGCGGCACGGCGTGGCCAGCTCGGCCGTGAAGGCTATTCAGCGCTCGGCCGCAAGGGAGGCGAGGCAACCAACGTCAGGCATGGCTCTGGCTTCTATGCCGAGATCGGCAGGAAGGGCGGCGAAGCCGTTAGCCGGAACCGCGAACATATGAGCCAAATCGGGCGCAAGGGAGGTGAGGCGCGGGCGGAGAAGGGCGAACAGCGTTTGCGCGAGCGCCAATAGTCAGGGATGAGCAAATGGCCAGGGGCATCCGCAATATCTCGCCTGCCGACTTGGAGCACTACCTGGCAGGCGTTTCGTACCCGGCCAGCAAGGACGACCTGATCTCAGCTGCGCGCCGAAACGAAGCACCGGATGAGATCGTGGAAGCGATTTGGCGGCTCCCCAAAAGCAAGTTCAGAGGCCCACAGGAGGTGCAGAAAGCCTATGGCGACATCGTGTGATGAGGCCGGCACTGCGGATCGGCGTCATTCCCTGTGTATTGCGTAACAAGAGGCTGTGTGTCATGGCAAAAAACAGGTCCGACGGCGGCGGAAAGATGACCGTAGAGGAGGCTGGCCGGAGAGGCGGTGCAGCCACAGCACAGGCGCGTGGAAGAGAGTTTTATAGGGAGATTGGCCGCAAGGGCGGAGAGGCCCGCCGCGGCAAATTAGGGTCAGAGGGCTATCGCGAGCTCGGCCGCAAAGGCGGCGCGGCAACATCTCAGAAGCGAGCCCCTGTTCGAGAATCGGAACACCTCGCTGGAATCAGTCAGACCCAGCAGGCGATCGCCAACGAGGAAACCTCGCCTGGCTTATCCGAAACCGGTGACATCGCCCTCGAAGAGGAGCGGCCGAAGGATCCGGCAGAGCCCGTGAGGGGGACGTAAGCAGGCTCGGTCTATCAATTTCCGCGAATGGACTGAGCAGCGCTCGAACGCGTGTACCCCAGAGGGCGCTGCTCCTGGTAGCCCTCGCTGCGTCACCAACGCCTCGGCAAACTCCAGCGGCAGCTGGCCGGGACCAATATCTGCGCGCTGGCCCCTTCCATTCCCGTGGTGTGCTTTCGCGATCGCCAAGTACGCGCGTCGTCGGGAAATGCATAGGCGCTCGATGCCTCAGGCAGATCAGCTCGAAGGGTTGAGCCGGTCAAACCCTCATCTCATCTGCAAATGACTGAAGCTTGGTCGCAGGTGGACTGGGACACCTGCCCTCGTTCGACATAACGCCGACGCGCATGTGGGAAGAAATTATCTTCTATGTTCTGGTGGGGTTTTTCGCCCAAACGATCGATGGCGCGCTGGGCATGGCCTACGGCGTGACAGTGTCGTCAGTGCTGCTCAGCACCGGCGTGCCACCGGCGGTCACCAGCGCCTCCGTACATGCGGCCGAGGTGTTCACGACCGCAACATCGGGTTTTGCACACTGGTGTGCTGGCAACGTGGACCGTCGCCTGATCCTTCGGCTGGTGATTCCCGGGATGATCGGCGGCGCAATCGGCGCATACGTGCTGTCGAACGTACCTGGGGAAATGATCCGGCCCTGGGTCAGTGGCTATTTGCTCGTGCTCGGTTTCATCATCTTGAGCAAAGCTTTTCGACCTCGCCCGCACCACGTTGACCACCCAAAGGGAGTCGGAGCTCTTGGTTTTTTCGGCGGCATTCTCGACGCGATGGGCGGCGGTGGCTGGGGTCCGCTCGTCACCTCTACGCTTCTCGGCTATGGCGCTGCGCCGCGCACGGTCATCGGCTCGGTGAATCTGACCGAGTTCTTCGTGACCACAACGATCTCAATCACTTTCATAGCCACGATCGGCCTTTCGCTTTGGCCCATCATAGTGGGGCTCGTGATCGGAGGCGCAATAGCTGCGCCACTCGCGGCGCTGGCAGTTCGCTATTTTCCGCCGAGAGTTCTGATGGCGATTGTGGGGTGTGTTGTGATCGGCCTCAGCAGCTGGACAATATGGGGAGTGATCACGAGCCAATTCTCGAATTGATTACTTGAGTTCGAGAGCTTGCGCGGCCAGATCATTAAAACCTGGTTCCGAAAAGCCGATTTGCTGGGATAAGCGCCTCTTCCAAGACATTCGATCGTAGGGCAGAGATATCCGCCTTTAATTCTCATCCATTTTCAGCGCCGCAATGAAAGCCTCTTGCGGGATTTCCACCTTTCCGAATTCGCGCATTTTCTTCTTGCCGGCCTTCTGCTTCTCGAGCAGCTTGCGCTTGCGGGTGACGTCACCGCCGTAGCACTTGGCCAGCACGTCCTTCCGAAGGGCACGGATGGTTTCGCGCGCAATAATCCGGCCGCCGATCGCCGCCTGAATTGGGATCTGGAAGAGATGCGGCGGGATGAGCTCCTTCAGCTTCTCGCACATGGCCCGGCCGCGCTGCTCGGCGCGTGAGCGATGGACGATGATGGAGAGCGCGTCCACTGGCTCGCCGTTGACGAGGATCGACATCTTGACGAGGTCGCCCTCCTCGTAGCCGATCATCTGATAGTCGAAGGAGGCGTAGCCGCGGCTGACCGATTTCAGACGGTCATAGAAGTCGAACACCACCTCATTGAGCGGCAGCTCGTAAACCAGCATGGCGCGGTTGCCAGCGTAGGTAAGGTTCTTCTGCCGGCCCCGACGGTCCTGGCAGAGTTTGAGCACGCCACCGAGATATTCGTCCGGCACGAGAATGGTCGCCTGAATCCACGGTTCCTCAATGTGATCGATTCGAACCGGGTCCGGCATGTCCGCCGGATTGTGCAGCTCAATCATGCTGCCATCGGTGAGATGGACCTGATAGATGACGCTCGGCGCCGTGGTGATGAGGTCCATCCCGAACTCGCGTTCGAGCCGTTCGGTGATGATCTCGAGGTGCAGCAGGCCAAGGAAGCCGCAGCGGAAGCCAAATCCCAGCGCCGCAGAGGTCTCCATCTCGTAGGTGAAGCTCGCGTCATTGAGCCTGAGCTTGGCCATCGCCTCGCGCAGGTCCTCGAAATCCGCCGCATCGACCGGGAACAGGCCGCAGAACACCACCGGCTGCACGGGCTTGAAGCCAGGCAGCGGCTCGGCTGTCGGGTTCTTCTCGTCGGTGATCGTGTCGCCAACGCGCGTGTCGGCGACCTGCTTGATGCCCGCCGTGAAGAAGCCGATCTCGCCTGGGCCGAGCTCGTCCAACATCTCCTGCTTGGGCCGGAACACGCCGACCCGCTCCACCTGGTAGCTGCTGCCCGAGGACATCAGCTTGATGCGCTGCCCCTTCTTGAGCACCCCCTCCATGACGCGCACGAGGACAATGACCCCGAGGTAAGCGTCATACCAGCTGTCGACGAGCATCGCCTTCAGCGGCTTGTTCCGCTCACCCTTCGGTGGAGGAAGCTTTTCGACAATGGCTTCGAGAACAGCCTCGACGTTTAGGCCAGTCTTGGCCGAGATCGGAATCGCCTCCGAGGCATCGATGCCGATCACATCCTCGATCTGCTGCTTGACGCGATCCGGATCGGCGGCCGGTAGGTCGACCTTGTTCAGGACGGGCAGAATTTCGAGATCGTTGTCGATCGCCTGATAGACATTGGCGAGCGTCTGCGCCTCCACCCCCTGCGAAGCGTCCACGACAAGGATCGCGCCTTCGCACGCAGCCAGACAGCGTGAAACCTCATAGGCGAAGTCCACGTGGCCTGGCGTATCCATCAAATTGAGCTGGTAGGTCTTGCCGTCCTTGTGCCGGTAGTCGAGGCGGACCGTCTGGGCCTTGATCGTGATTCCGCGCTCGCGCTCGATTTCCATCGAGTCGAGGATCTGCTCCTTCATCTCCCGGTCGGTGACGTTGCCGCAGAGCTGGATCAGCCGGTCGGACAGCGTCGACTTACCGTGGTCGATGTGCGCAATGATCGAAAAATTTCGGATCAGGGATGTGTCGGTCATGCCGGGCTAGATAGCACCCGGCCTGCAACCGCAAAAGGGGCGCGGCACCCTGTCAGATAATGGCCGCACGCACCCGCGCCGTGATCCACTCGCTGAGGAGCACCGTCGCCAGGATCATGAGCAGGATCACCGTCACCTGCGGCCACGCGAGAACGTTGAGCGACGCCTCGAGCGCCAGCCCGAGTCCACCGGCCCCGACGAGCCCCAGCACGGTCGACTCTCGGATGTTGATGTCCCACCGGAACACGCAGATCGTGGCGAAGGCCGGCAGGATCTGCGGCACCATACCGTAGGCCATGACCTGGGCCGGGCTGGCCCCCGTGGCGCGGACGGCCTCCACCTGGCTTTCGTCGATCTCCTCAATGGCTTCGTAGAGCAGCTTGCCGATGAAGCCGATCGAACGCAGCGCGATGGCGAGAATGCCAGCGAAGACGCCCGGCCCGAAGACCGCCACCAGCAGTAGCCCCCAGATCAGCGAATTGATCGAGCGCGAAGAAACAATGATGAGAAGTGCAATCGGGCGGACGAAGAGCACGCTGGGTGTGGTGTTGCGAGCGGCGAGAAAGCCCAGCGGCGTGCCGAGCAGGATTGCCAGCGCAGTGCCGAGTGTGGCGATGTTGAGCGTATCCCAAAGCGGCAGCCACAGCTTATCGGTGTATTCCCAACGTGGGGGAAGCATGCGCCCGAAGATGTCGGCTGCCTGACGCGGCGCGTCCTCGACGAACGCCCAGATGGTATTGGCGGTCATCACCCGCCAGCAGAACACCGTGAGCGCAACGAGCGCCAGCCAGCCAAGCCAGACTGCGAGTTGCTGCAGCCGCGTTCTGAACCGCCAAGTGGTGGGCTGACCTGCAGCTGTCGCGACGACCGGCATGCTACTGCGTCCACTTGCGGATGAAGCTGGAGGAATATTCGCACGCCATGACAATGGCGATGATGAGAATGAGGATGGCGGCTGCGCTGTCGAACTCGTAGCGGTCGAGCGCGGTGTTCAGTGTGGCGCCGATCCCACCTGCTCCAACGATCCCGACCACGGCCGACTCGCGAAAGTTAATGTCGACGCGGTAGAGCGAGAGCCCGATGAGCCGCGGCTTCACTTGGCTCGACACGGCATAGTCGATCACCTGCCAAAAGCTCGCGCCAGTTGCCCGGATCGCCTCCACCTGAACAGGGTCGATCTCCTCGATATCGTCGGCGAGAAGCTTCGCCAGAAAGCCGATAGTCGCGACGGACAGTGTGAGAAAGCCGGCGAGCGGACCGAACCCGAACATCGCGACGAAGAAGATTGCGATGATGACCTCCTGGAAGGTACGCGAGAGCGCAATGATCGCGCGGCAGATGCCGTAGAGCCATAACGGCGCGATATTCCGCGCTGCTCCGAGCGCCACAGGGATCGAAAGCGCCACGCCCGCGACCGTCGCCGTGACAGTCATCGTCAGGCTTTCGATCATGCCGATCTGGATGTCTTCCCAGCGGGACACGAAGTCCGGCGTTAGGAAGCCTGCGAACAGGCGGCCGGCGCGAGCTATGCCTTCGACCACCCGCGTCCAGTTCACCTCGACCGAGCCAAGGGCCAGGACGAGATAGGCGAGAACACCGATTGCGACGGTCCACCGCAACCAGGTGCTTTCGATCATGCGTGGGGGGCGCCACGTGCGGGGAACGGCGGATGCTGGCAGCGTCTCAGCGTCCATGTCAGCGCACCGCAGCACTCAAGTCGCGCTCGTGATGGTGGTCGTGAGCGTGGTGACCGCGATCGTGGGCCGGCTCCTCGTCTGCGCCTTCGCCCGCCACGGCGGAGGTTTTCGACCAGTCCTCCTCGCCATAAATCCGCGTCAGCACCTCGGGCGTGAGGCCGCTGGCCGGGCCGTCATAAACGATCTCGCCCGCGCGCAACCCGACGATCCGAGGCAGGAACATCTGCGCCAGAGCAACATCGTGGATGTTGACAATGGCCGCCAATCGCCGCTCCGCGCAAAGCTCGGTGATGAGCCGCATGACCTGGCGGGACGTCTTGGGGTCGAGGCTGGCCGTCGGCTCGTCGACAAGCAGGAGCTCCGGCTCCTGAACGAGCGCACGTGCGATACCCACCCGCTGACGCTGACCGCCGGAGAGCGCATCGGCCCGCTTGTCCACATGGTCCAGCAAGCCGACGCGCTCCAGCACCGCGAAAGCGCGCTCGATATCGGCTTGCGGAAAACGGCGGAAATAGCTGGCCCAGAAGCCCGTATAGCCGAGACGGCCAGAGAGCACGTTCTCCATCACCGTCAGCCGCTCGACCAGCGCATACTCCTGGAAAATCATGCCGATGCGGCGTCGGGCCCGGCGCAGCTCGGTCCGGCCGAGCGCCGTCAACTCCAGGTCCCCGAGATAAACCTTGCCCGAGGTCGGCTCGACAAGGCGGTTGACGCACCGGATCAATGTCGACTTGCCGGCACCCGAAGGCCCGATCAGCCCGATGATTTCCCCGGAGCCCACGGAGAAAGAGACGCCGCGGAGGGCAGCATCTCCAGTCTTATAGCGTTTGTGAAGCGCCTCGATGCGCAGCATCAGGTTGTTCCGTCAATCTGCGGCATCGATCATTTGCAGGTATACTGAACGCCCATAGCGGCGTCGATCTTGCGCACCACGTCCCAATGCACCTTGTGGCTGATCTCGATAAACTTGGCCTCGCCGGACTTGGCGAACTCCTTCTGCAGCTCGGAACCCTCCCACGGGAAGCTGAAGAAAGCCTCCTTGATCTTCTCCTGCAGCTCCGGCTTCAGGTTGTAGACGACCCCATAACCGGTGGTCGGGAAGGTCTGTGACTTGTAGATCGATTTGATCTGCTCAGCCTTCACCACACCGCGCTCGATCATGCGCTGCATGACGGAATTCGCAACAGCCGCTGCCGGATAATCTTTATTGGCGACGCCGAGAACCGAGTTGTCGTGCTTACCCGAGAACACCGCCTCGTAATCCCGGCCAGCCTCCATACCGAACTCGCTCTTGAGAAGGGCCGAGGGTGCCTTGTACCCCGAGTTCGAGGTCTCGGCGGTAAAGGCCAACTTCTTGCCCCTGATGTCCTCGACCTTTTCGATGCCCGAGCCCGGGTAGGTGATGATCTCCATCTCGTAGCCATACGAGCCATCCGCGCTGGCCATGATCGCGAACGGGCGGAATCCGGCACACGCGACTGCGAGCGGGTTGGACCCGGTGTTGAACCCCGCGATGTGCAAACGGCCGGCGCGCATCGCCTCGATCTGCGCCGCATTGGACTGCACGGGGAAAAACTGCACCTTCTTGCCCGTTACCTTCTCCATATGTTTGAGGAAGCCGTCCCACACCTTGGCATACACGGCGGGATCCTCGACCGGGGTATAGGCGAAAATGAGAGTGGGCGGATCAACGAGCTCGCTGGGATCAGTCGGGATATCCGCGAGGAGATCACCGTCTTCGTCCTTGTATCGCGGATCAAGCGCCGATGCCGGCGCAGCGATGATGGCAGTGAGCAAGAGCGCCGCGATCAGGCGCAGCCCTCGATGGAGAAGAACTTGCATTTTGGGCACCTCCTCGAGCCACGAGTGTTAATTCGGTCCTCGCTTAGCTCCACAGATTAACAGCTCGATGAAAGGGAACGGAAGCATTCTGTCCTTCCTCGAACAAGCCTGGTGATTCACACCCGTGGCTTTGCGCGGGTGGTCGGCTTGGCGGAGGCCGGATCATCAGGCCAGAGATGCTTCGGATATCGGCCTTTCATCTCCGCCTTTACTGCGGCCCATGAGCCCCGCCAGAAACCGGGCAGATCGCGCGTGATCTGGATCGGCCGATGTGCAGGCGAGAGCAGGTGCAACGTCAGCGGCAATCTTCCGCCCGCGACGGCGGGATGCTCATCCAGGCCAAAAAGCTCCTGCACACGGATGTGCAATGCCGGTGCATCGGGCCCGTCGTAGCGAATGGTGTGGCTCTGGCCTGTCGGAGCGACGAAGCGGGTCGGCGCCTCGGAGTCCAGGCGACGCTTCAGATCCCAAGGCAATAGTGTGTCCAGGGCTGAATCGAGGTCCTGGGGTGAAATCTCGTCGAGCCGCGTTTTTCCGGCGAGGAAAGGTGCGAGCCACTCGCACACTGTGGCAGAGAGCGCTTCATCCGAGAGATCGGGCCAGGTCTCAGGCTCAACTGACCTTAGGAACTGCACGCGGTCTCGAAGCTGTCGTTGTGCCTTGGTCCACGGTAGGCGATCGATGCCGATTTGCGCGATACCACGTGCCAGCTCTTCAGGAGCAAGATCACGCGGGAGTGGGCGAGGCTCGCTGACGAGCACGATCGCGCCGAGCCGCCGCACGCGCCGGGCGCGCAGTGCAGCCGATTCGCGATCGAATGTGATCTCGTCGGCATCGGTGATCCGATCGCCCGCGATTTGAAGGATTTCCGCCTCGTCCATGGTCGCAGCGAGCAGGATGCGCGCGGCTGCGGCCGTGCCCTGCAGCTCGGCGACGACCAGATACGGCGAGCGTGCGAGCAGATCAGCCGGATCGAGCGCGGCGCCGCGGCCATTTGCCAGCAGATACTGACCGGGTGCGCCACGTGCCTTGGCGATACGATCGGGATAGGCAAGCTCAAGTAGCGCGGCTGCGGAGAGGCGCTGGCCCGCAGATGCCGGCGAGGGAGATACGACCTTTTCTGCAGCTTGAGCCCACCCCTTCGCCAGGCTCCGCATGGCTCGCGCCCGTTGCGAGCGATCGTTGCGGAACGATGCAATGCGCTGTTCAATGTCCGTGTCCGCACCGCCGAGCCCGCGCTCGACCAGAATTGCGGCGATCTCGGCGGCTTCATCCGCAGCACCAATCTCCGCCGCGCTGAGGACCATCCGTGCCAAACGCGGGGGCAGCGGCAGCAGCCGCAAACGCTTTCCCAACTCGGTAATGCGCCCCTCTGCGTCGAGCGCGCCCAAGGATTGCAGCTCGGTGCGCGCTGCTGAAAGCGAAGCCTCAGCAGGCGGATCAAGCCACGTGAGGCGACGCGGATCGGTAACGCCCCAAGCCGCGCAGTCCAGCAGAAGCCCCGAAAGGTCCGCATTTCGGATTTCCGGCTCCGTATGCGCAGGAAGGCTCGCAGTGGCGGGCTCATCCCACAGGCGATAACAGACGCCCGGCTCGGTGCGTCCGGCGCGGCCGCGGCGCTGATCCACCGAAGCCCGCGATGCGCGCACCGTCACCAGACGCGTGATGCCGACGCCGGGCTCGTAACGCGGCACGCGCGCCAGGCCGCTATCGACGACGATGCGCACACTTTCGATCGTCAAGGACGTCTCCGCGATGGATGTCGCCAGCACCACCTTGCGGTAGCCCGGCTCAGCGGGCGCTACCGCCTCGTCCTGCGCGTGGATGTCGAGCCCGCCGTGCAGAGGGACGACCTTGATCCGAGCATCATCAAGTTGACCGGCCAGCCGGTCGGCTACGCGGCGGATCTCACGCTGTCCCGGCAGAAACGCCAGCACAGACCCGGGCTCACTACGAAGCGCGCGGACGATTGCCGCCGCCATCTGGTCCTCGATAGGCTGCGCAGGATCGCGGCCGAGGTACCGCGTTTCGACCGGGAAGGCGCGGCCGTCACTCCGGATCACCGGCGCACCACCCAGCAGCTCCGCCACCCGGGCGCCGTCCAGAGTTGCCGACATGATCAGCAGCCGCAGGTCCTCACGCAGGGCGTGCTTGGCGTCAAGCGCCAGCGCCAACCCGAGATCTGCATCGAGCGAGCGCTCGTGGAACTCATCGAACAGCACTGCTCCGACGCCCGTCAGCTCGGGATCGTCGAGGATCATGCGCGTGAAGACGCCCTCGGTGATCACCTCGACTCGCGTCCGCGGGCCGACCTTTGAGGTGAGACGTGCCCGGAGGCCGATCGTCTCTCCCAGCTTTTCCCCCAGCGACTCCGCCATGCGCTCCGCGGCAGCCCGGGCTGCCAGCCGCCGCGGCTCGAGGATGAGGATTTTGCGACCCTCCAGCCAATCGGCATCGAGCAACGCCAGCGGTACGCGGGTCGTCTTGCCGGCCCCAGGAGGCGCGACAAGCACCGCCGCGCTATGGGCCTGGAGAGCGGCCCGCAGCTCATCCAGCACAGCATCAATGGGAAGCGGAACGTCGAAGCGCATAGATTGACCGCTGTTGGCCTCACGCCCGGCTGGCGTTTCTGCTAAGTGGCAGCGGCTGACAGGGTGAGCAATTCATGTTAGCTAGAATCATTCTAAACTGCTACAGCCGTTGAGGATTCCCGGTGAGGACGTTTGCGGAGCTTTCCGAGAAGGAAATTTTGGCGCTCGCTATCTCCCTCGAGGAGGAGCATGGTCGGATTTACGACGAATATGCCCATGCCCTGGCCGACAATTTCCCCGCTACGGCGAAGATCTTCAAGGACATGGCCCAGGAGGAGGACGAGCACCGCCGCGCGCTGATCGACCTGTTCCGGGAGAAGTACGGCGATCACATCCCGCTCATCCGCAGCCAGGATGTCAAGGGTTTCATCAGGCACAAGCCAATCTGGCTGGTCCGGCCACTCGGCCTGGAAAAAGTGCGCGCCCAAGCCGAGGCAATCGAGTACGAAACCCGCCGCTTTTACGAGCGGGCACTGGAGCGCACCTCCGACGCCTCCATCCGCAAGCTGCTCGGCGACCTCGCGGCGGCTGAACGTGATCACATCGCCCTCGCCCGGCAGCTCGGCGAGACTCACCTGACGGCCGATGCGAAGCAGCAGGAGGCCGAAACTCAACGACGCATGTTCGTGCTCCAGGTGGTGCAACCGGGGCTGGCCGGCCTCATGGACGGCTCCGTTTCGACGCTGGCGCCGCTCTTCGCTGCAGCGTTTGCGACTCACAACACGTGGGAAACCTTCCTGGTCGGCATGGCAGCGTCCGTCGGCGCTGGAATTTCCATGGGCTTTGCCGAAGCTCTCTCGGACGACGGCTCGATGACCGGCCGCGGCCGGCCCTGGATCCGCGGAACCATCACCGGCATCATGACGACCCTCGGAGGCGTGGGTCACACCCTCCCCTACCTCATCCAGGACTTCTGGTCAGCCACGATGCTGGCTATCGCCGTGGTGCTGGTCGAGCTGTGGGCCATCGCCTGGATCCGGGCGCGTTACATGGACACCCCCTTCCTGCAAGCGGCCTTCGAGGTCGTCGTCGGTGGTCTGATCGTCTTCGCTGCGGGGATTCTCATAGGAAGCGCCTAGCCTCATCCCTCCAGTGAGACTCTCGCCTCAGAATCTTCATAAAAGTGTGTTTCCATCTCTGAAATGTTAATATTCGTCAATAATTTCCCGTGATTTCTGCAAACGATTCCGCAACTCTCGCATCCATGGAAGCGAAGGCGGATAACAATCGGAAGCAGACAACGGACCGGCAGAGTTCGTCGGCCTTTGCCATGCGTCTGAAGCAGCTCAGAGTGCTGCGCGGGTTCCGCACGGCACGAGCCTTTGCACAGGCGCTGGGGATCGACGAAAATCGTTATACGCGCTGGGAGCGTGGCGAGGTCGAGCCGAGCGTCGCCATGCTCGCCAAGATGGCCGAGGTCCTGAACATCCCGGTGGATATCCTCGTCAGCGGCGGGGACGTCGCGGCAGGTTTGCCCTCGCCCTTCGCAGTTGCGGGGACAGGCGGCCGGACATCAGCCGTCCCGAGTCGCCTCGAGCCGGTCGGTGGCTTCAGGGAAGAGGCCGCCAGGTTCGATACAGAGCGCTCACCGGAGGAACTGAGCCAGAAGGTGCTGCTCGCCTCGCGCGCTCACCTCATGTCTCTTCTCGAGCGGCGCGTCGCCGGCATGAGCCAAGCGGAAATCGATTCCCTGATCGCAAAGTTAACTGGCGCCTCCTCTGACGCCCGGCTCAGCAACCTCGAGACCGAACTGGTCGGCGGCAAAAAGGCTGCCGGCGACTGACGTCAAACCCCGCCTCCATCGATTAGCTCTCTTCGTAAGCGGCCGCTCTCGGACCGGAACTTGCCTCCTCCAAGAAACGTTCAGTCCGACCACTCGTGGACCGCCAGCTACACGTCCTTTAGCTCGGTCCACGCCGCCAGTCGCACGACAAGGAGAGAGCCGATGAAAGGTCCTGAGATCTCGCTCAAGCACCTTCAACGAGCGATCACGATGGAGCTGACCACGGTTAATCAATACCTACTGCAGGCGCATCAGCTGGCGAACTGGGGCATCGACCGGCTTGCTGAGCGAATGTTCGAAGAGGTGGAAGAGGAGCGTGGGCACGCGAACAAATACATCGCACGCATGCTGTTCCTCGATGGTGAGCCTAACGTCCGCGACCTCGACGAGATCGTGAAACCGGTAAATGTACGGCAGATCTTCGAGACACAGCACAAAATGGAGCTCGAAGCCCGCGCCTACTATGACAAGGCAGCCCGAGAGTGCCAGCAGGCGGGAGACAGCGGCACCTTCGACCTTTTCGTCTCCATCCTCAAAGAAGAGGAAGGCCACATTGACTTCCTCGAGGACCAGTTCAATCTGCTCGAACTGATGGGCGACCAGTACTACGTCGGCCGCCAAGTCTCGAGCCTCTCACACAAGTCGGACGACGAGGACGACTGAAGCGCCGCTGCGGCCTGTCAGTTTGGCTTGAGATCGAAAACCTCGCCTGGGAAGTATTTGGCGAGCCGGATATCCGCCGTTCGGGCGTGGGCCTCCATCCCTTCGAGGCGTGAGATGCGCGCCGACGCGGCCGCCACCCCTCGCGAGGCCTCTCGCGTCATGCGTTGGGTGGTAACAACCTTTATGAACTTGTGCACCGAAAGCCCGCCCGTATACCGTGCTGCGCCTTTCGTCGGGAGAATGTGATTAGTGCCCTGGGCCTTGTCGCCATAGGCCACGGTCGTCTCCTCGCCGATGAAAAGGGAGCCGTAGTTTCTTAACCGTTCGACGTACCAGTCATTCTTGCTGGTCAGCAGCTCAAGATGCTCCGGTGCCCACGCGTCTGAAACCTGGGCCGCCTCCTCGTCCGTTTCGACGACGACCACCTCCCCGTAGTCTCGCCAAGCTGCTTCCGCGCTCCGCCTTTGGGGCTCGGGCAGCGCAGAAATCAGGTCCGGCACGCGACGCATCACCTCCTGCGCGAGCGCTTCATTGGTCGTAACGAGCCAAGCCGGGCTGTCCGGCCCGTGCTCTGCCTGCCCGACAAGATCCGCCGCGACGATGGCAGGGTCGGCTGCCGCATCGGCGATGATCGCGATTTCCGTCGGGCCTGCGAAGAGGTCGATCCCCACCCGCCCGAACAGCATTCGCTTGGCCTCAGCCACAAACCGGTTGCCCGGGCCGACCAGTATGTCGGCCGGTCGACCGGTGAACAGACCGAACGCAAGAGCTGCGATCCCCTGCACGCCGCCAAGCGCCAGGATGCGATCTGCGCCGCAATAGTGCATCGCGTAAAGAATGGCCGGGTTGATACCCGCAGCACCATGAGGGGCTGAGCAGGCGATCACATTCTTCACTCCGGCGACCTTGGCCGTGGTGATGCTCATGATGGCCGAGGCAACATGGGCATAGCGGCCGCCCGGCACATAGCAGCCTGCCGTTTCGACGGGGATCAATCGCTGGCCAAGGGTGACGCCCGGCTCAATCTCCGTCTCAAATGCCCTGAGGCTCGCCTTCTGGCACTCGGCGAACTTGCGCACCCGTTCGTGAGCGAACGCAATATCGCTCTTGAGCTTATCCGGGATTTGACGAGCGGCCGCCTCGATCGTGGCCTGCGAGACCTCGATCTCACCGGTGTAGCCGTCAAGCTTCTCGCCGTAAGCCCGCGCCACGGCCTCTCCGCCCTGCTCGATCTCCTTGAGCATCTCGGCCACCCGGGCACGCGTCTCGTCCTCGCCGGTCTGCGGAGATTTGGACGCCTCCTTCAGATATCGTATGGCCATCTCGCCCTGCGATCCGTCTTGTTTCGTCTGTAGTGGCATACTGCGTTGGCTGTAATGCACAGTGCAAGCGGCCAGCCTCACTCCATGCTGATGGCTGACAGATCGATCGCCCCTTCTGAGAGACATAATTGCGCGCGAAAGTTATGGCCGATTCGCATTGATGCAATTTGAGGCTGCAGCTGACTGATGACACATCCACGTCGATCGGACACCGACAGCTCACGGCCGCAGCGACCAGGCCGCAGCTCTGTCCCGGCACGCCCTTCGCGCCCTCCGTCGCGGCGGCCCTCGGAGCGCCCCGGCAGGCGCGGCCGGACAAGCCCGCTCGCTGCTGCCCTGACGTGGGGTGTCGTCAGCATTGCCGCTCTTGCCGTAGCGGTAGCGACGTTCCTCTTCATCGCAACGCCGACCGATCTTCTGCGCGACAAGATCGTGCAGGAAGTGAGGGAGCAGACCGGGCGCGACCTCTCCGTCGCTGGCGGTGCCTCCCTGAGGCTGTACCCAAGCATCGGCCTCACACTGCGCGATGTCGTGCTTTCGGCGCCGCCCGGGATGGCAGGAGGGCCGATGGCTCGCGTCGAAGAGCTGGAGATCGAAACGCCGCTACGACAGCTCCTCGTCGGCGAGCTGAAGGTTGAGCAGGTCGTGCTGCGGAAGCCTGAGCTCAATCTACGGGTCGATCCCGACGGTCGCCGTAACTGGGTTTTCGATCGACCTGCCCGTGGGGCCGGCGGCTCGGGACTGGACGCGAGCGGCTCGACGGCCCCAAGCCGATTCGCGATGCTGGCGGCCATTCCTGTCGCCAACGTGCGCATTGAGGATGGCAAGCTGCATTACGCGGACGAAAGGCGCGATCTCAGGGAGACGATTAATGGTCTGAACCTTGAGGCGAGCGTCCCGAGCCTCACCGATCGGCTGGAAGCTCAGGGCAGCTTCGTCCTGCGGGATCAGAGAGTCGAGTTCCGCAGCAGCCTCGGTTCCCTTGCAACCCTGCTCTCTGGAGCCCCATCACAGCTCGCGATACAGCTCTCCAGCGATCCGGCCGAAGCAGCTTACCAGGGAACATTAAGCACTTCGTCCGCAACCAGGCTGGAAGGCGAGCTGGAGGTGAAAGCCTCATCATTGCGCGCGCTCGCCGCGTGGTTCGACACCTCGCTTCCAGAAGAGGAAGATGGGCCGGTTCTGTTGCGTGGACAGCTGGAGACGTCGGCAAAATCGGTCTCACTTTCCGGCATCAGCGGAACAATCGCTGATCGGACGATCGAAGGAGCCGCCGCCCTGGAAACGGGTTCAGGGCCCAGACCGCGGCTCGATGCCGAACTCAAAATCAGTGCGCTGGACCTCACCCCTTGGCTGAGACCCGGCGGCCAGCGGTCTGGTGCGTCCAACCATGGTGGTCAGAGCGGAAGTACGGACATCCCCGATGCTGCACCGCGCGCTACAGATGACTCGCTGAGAGGTACGCAAACGGACGGCGCACAAGTCCGCGGGTTCATCGCAAAGCACGGGTGGAGCGACGTTCCCTTCGAGCTCGACGGCTTGGGAGAGTTGGATGCAGTCGTCAGCCTTGTCGTCGACCGCCTCACCTATCGCGACATACGGGCCGGAACCACCCATATCACGGCGATCTTGGCCGACCACGTCCTGAACGCCACCATCGACCGGATGCAGCTTTATGACGGCACGGCAACCGGCACCATCCGGCTCAACGGAGCCGAAACCGTACCCGTTCTGCAAGCCAATCTGCGGCTCGATGACGTTTCCGCACTCGACCTGCTGAGAGATGCCGCCGAGTTCGACTGGATCGATGGCAAGGGCCGCGTGGCACTCACCCTCGAAGGGAAAGGGCGCTCGGAGAAAGAGTTCGTCGAGACGCTAAACGGCAGCGCGGAATTCGCATTTCGCGACGGTGCCCTGGTCGGCCTCGATATCCCCGGAATGATCACCGCCCTGCAACGAGGACGCCTTCCGCAACTGGAACGCAACGCGGCGGACAGGACCAGCTTCAGCGAGCTTGCAGCATCATTCACAATCCGCAACGGAATTGCAGAGAACCGCGATTTGCGGATCGTGAGCTCGCTCGTTCGCGCCACGGGCTCCGGTACGGCAGATCTCCCGCGCCGCACGCTCGACTACACCCTCCGCCCGAAGCTTGTGGCATCACCGGCGGATGGACAGGGCAAAGCTGCCGCGGAGCTCGAGCTCCCGATCCGCATCACCGGCTCCTGGGATCGCCCAGTCTACACGGCTGATCTCGAAACCGTGCTCAAGAATCCGAACGACGTCGTCGAGGCGGTCAAGGAGATCGGAAAACAGCTCAAGGGCAAGGATCTGGAGCAAACGCTGCAGAACCTTCTGAGTGACGATGAGGGCGATGGGGGCGGCAAGAAAAGGAAAGCGAAAGATCTGCTACGGCAGTTTCTCCGGCCATGATAGTCTTGAAGACTGTGCGTACCGCGTCTAGTGATCGACGCCTCTCATTTCGTGAGCTGCTAAGGTAAGACTTAACTTTGTCCAGCAACGATGCGACCCGAGCGTTGTCACAGTGGCTCTCAGTTCGTCGCACAAATGAGCAAACGCATCCGAAGTCCTTCCTCTGCGGACCCTCTTCCTAGTCTGTTCCACGACGATTGGAGCAGCTCTCAAGAATGATCAGCATACAACCTTAGGTAAAAGAAGGTTTACCTGATTTGACTGTCAGGCAGCCTGGTTCGGGTTTCACGGTTGACATGCTAGCTCATATGTGTGAGCCAGTTAACAGCTTCTGCTAATACGAGAAGTCCACAACCGGGAGCACGTGATGCGAGAAACCTCTGGCGAGCTTGCCCGAGGCGGAGTTGTCGTCCGTACTCTTCTCTCTGCTATCGCCCTCTCGCTAGGGCTCCTCGTGCAGCCGAGCACGGTGGTGGGCGCTGGGCAGCTCACGGAAGAACCCTACATCAAACCCCTGCAGCGGAAGGAACCCTACCGACTTTACGTGTTCGGTGATTCCTTTGCAGCAGAGCTTGCCGATGGCCTCCGATGGGCTCTGCGCGATCGCAAAGATGTCACCGTGATCAAACGGACCAAAGCGGCCACTGGCTTGGTGCGCGACGACGTGTACGACTGGATGGCGGTCATCCGGGAAGTGCTCGACAAGCGCGAGCCGCAGATCGTCGTGATTGCCATGGGAGGCAACGACCGCCAGGACATGCGCGTGGCGGGCCGACGGCTCGAGCGGTTCTCAGAGCCATGGCGCGCTGAGTATCTTCGACGGGTCGACCGGCTCCTTTCCATGCTCAACGAGAGTGGCGCTGCCGTCTACTGGGTCGGCTTGCCAAGTGCGCGCTCGGGCCAAATGACTCGTGATTATCAGCGGTTCAACGCCTATTTCCGCCAAGCCACGAGGCGCTACGACATGGTGTTTCTCGACGTCGAAAAGCTGTTCGCAGGCGAGGACGGGGGCTATAGCGCCTATGGAATAGCTCTCGACGGCCGAATGCAACGCTTGCGGGACGGCGATGGCATCCACTTGACAGTCGCGGGCTCGCAGAAACTCGGCGAGTTCGTCGCTCGACGTATACGCGCTGACCTGCGGGCCGCGGCCGCCGCGTCGCGCTCCGCAAATTGAAATCAATCCAGTCTACGTGCTGGGTTTACGAGGTTTATTGCCGAAAGCCAGCTCTGAAGGGAGCTGCAAACTTAATTCATAGTCCACCCTATTGATCTGGGTGGCTTGCGCCCTTGGGACGAGGACGCGCTAATTCGGCATTGTCCGATCTTATTACTTTTCATTGGGGGAGGTGAACAGGATCAATATCTCGAGGAAGAAAACACCCGGTCATGCTGTTCCCGACGTTTGACTTCGGCGTCTTCTTCGTGGTGGTGTTCCTGGTAAGCTGGATGCTGCGCGATCACCTCGATCTGCATAAGGCGTTCCTCTTAGGGGTGAGCTACTTCTTCTATGGATATTGGGACTGGCGTTTCCTGAGCCTTCTGTTCGTCAGCAGTACAATCAACTATACAGCTGGCGTCCTGCTCACATCTCTGACCTTGGATCGCCACAAAAAGTGGGTCGTTGGAGTTTCTGTTGCGCTCAACCTGGCTATTCTGGGCTTCTTTAAGTACTATGGATTTTTTATAATTTCGCTAGCCAATTTGCTGACATCAATCGGTCTCGAGCGTGACCTGCCCCTGCTCGACGTAATCCTCCCGATCGGAATATCGTTCTTCACATTTCAGGGCATTTCATATGTCATCGACGTCTACCGGGGTGATGTCCAGCCAGTGAAGCGCCCGATCGACCTTTACCTCTACATCTCATTCTTTCCCCAGCTTGTCGCTGGTCCGATCGTACGCGCGGCACATTTTCTGCCGCAGCTCGACGTGCGGCCGGTTCTCAATCGCGCCATGCTTACGTTCGGTTTCGGCCTCATACTGCTTGGCCTTTTCAAGAAAATGATCATCGCCAGCTATCTCGCCACGGAGATCGTGGACGATGTCTTTGCTGTTCCAAGCGCCTACTCCAGCCTCGATTTGTTCGTCGCTGCGCACGCATTCGTGGTGCAGGTCTATTGCGATTTTTCGGGCTATAGCGACATCGCGATCGGTGTTGCCGCCCTTCTGGGATATCGCTTCAAGAAGAACTTCGACCGGCCATTGAGCGCGACGACCCTGCAGGAGCTCTGGCAGCGCTGGCACATTTCTCTCACGAGCTGGCTTCGCGATTACCTCTATCGCCCCTTGAAAGGCGGCAAACGCGGGCAGGGCCGGATGTACCGCAATCTCATCCTAACCATGACGATTGCTGGCTTGTGGCACGGCGCAGCATGGACGTTCGTCATCTGGGGTGCGCTGCAAGGCATCATTCTCGTTATCGAGCGCGTCTTGAAAGGCGCGATCCGAAGCTTAGAGAGGAACGGCCATGCAGTGCTGACAAGCTTCATTCCCTCGCACCCGGCCGTTGGCTGGTTCATTACAATCAACCTGTTTGCGATTACTGGCGTCTTCTTTCGTGCGCCGGATATGGCGACGGTGCACGATTACTACGCAGGCCTGCTTCAGTTTTCTTTCGAAACCGAAAAATTTACGCCCTTCATCGCGCTTCTTATTGGGGGGGTGATAGCAGCGCAATTCGTCCGCACGGAAACGCTCGTCCACCTGGATCGACGTGTTCAAGCTCTCCGACCCGTTACCCTGGGACTGCTGATCGGCACCGGGCTACTTGCCATGGAGATGCTTGGCCCACGCGGGGTTGCGCCATTCATCTACTTCCAATTCTAGAGGTTGGCGATGGCATCTCGGCATAAAATGTACAGGCGACCTGGGAGAGCCACCCGCCGGGACGAGCCAGGCCCAGATCAGCAAGCTGAGACTTCGCGCTCCGTCCGTGACACCAGCATAATCATGGTCACGGTCATGCTGCTGCTGCTCGTGTTCAACTCGAGCGGTCTTCAGAGGTGGGCGCGGGATCTGCCCGGCAATAGCCTAAGCGATGTGCTCGTCCATTATACCGATAGCTGGCACGGCCTGATGCAACAAATAGGAACAGCTGCCCCAAAGGAAACGGTTCAAAACGCCTTAGCCGAATTCCGTCAATACAGCTGGTCTGAAATCGCCGGTTTCGACAGCACGGCAAACGCGGAGACGATAGGGAATCGAGAGGGCGACGGAATAGCGGCAGATGAGTGAAGCAGAGCTATTCGAATCTCGAGGGGGCCACTCTCCACCCCCGTACCTCATTCAAGGAGTTGTTAGTTAATTCGGATGGCGAACGCCGTTCTCCCGGCTAGACCATCATCGTCAAGCGCGCCTCTCCCGTCGCCCCGAGAACCTGCATGGCAACCTGATCGCCGGTGCGTCGAATCTCCATGTCGAGCCTCACCTCGCCACACTCAAGTCCCCGGATGATGATGTAATCGAGGAAATCGGGAAGCATCGGGTGCTGAAGGTTCACTGTTCCAAGCGTCGATTGAACCCTCAGCCCAAGGCAGGCCTGAATGAGCGCGAGCGGCGCGGCGGCGGCCCAGGCCTGTGGCGCGCAAGCGACCGGATACAAAGTGGGTGCTTGGCTGCGCCGCCTCGTGAACCCGCAGAAGAGCTCCGGTAACCGCCGCAGGTCGAGGTACATCGAAGCGTCGAAGAGAGCGTGAAGGACTCTCGCCGCCTCCTCCTTAAAGCCGTAGCGCGCAAAACCTAGTGCGATTAGCGCATTATCATGCGGCCAAACAGAGCCGTTATGATAGGAAATCGGGCTGAAACGCGGCGCATTCGTCGAGACGGTTCGGATGCCCCAACCCGAGAAGGACTCGCGAGACATTAGCGTTTGCACGACAATTTCAGCGCATTCCGGAGATGCAATACCCGTGAGAAGGGCATGCCCCGCATTGGATGTCTGCACCAGACACGGGCGCTTTTCTCCATCGAGCGCCAACGCGTAGGTTCCAATCTCGTCCGACCAGAACGCGCGGTGAAACCGCTCGCGCAGCTCGTCCGCCTGCTGTAGTAGCTCCAGAGCCCGCGGGCTTCGATCCAGCCGCTGTGCCATTTCGGCGGCTCTTCTCTTCGCAGCATAAACGTAGCCCTGCACCTCGACGAGAGCGATTGGGCCCTGTGCAAGCCGTCCGTCTGCGTGGAACACCGAGTCGTAGCTGTCCTTCCAACCTTGGTTTACGAGCCCCGAAGCGGTTCTGGTCTCGTATTCCACGAAGCCATCCCCGTCCCGGTCTCCGAACTCGTCGATCCAGTTGAGGGCAGCCTCAATATTCGGCCAAAGCTCCCGAATGGTCTGAATGTCATCAGTGCGCTCGAGATAAGCGCCAGCCAGAATGACGAAAAGTGGCGTGGCATCCACGGTCCCGTAATAGCGACCGAATGGCACCTCCCCGAGCTCCGCCATTTCACCAAGCCTGATCTCGTGCAGGATCTTGCCTGGCTCGGCATCAACTTCCGGCCTGAAGTCCTTCGCTTGGTGCGCAGCGAGATACTTCAGCACGCCCCGCGCAATGCTCGGATCAACCCAAAGCATCAAAAGCGCGGTAATGAGGGAATCGCGGCCAAAGACGGTGCTGTACCAAGGAATGCCGGCATACGGAACGAGATAACCCTCCTCGGTCCGCGTCATCAGCATGTAGAGATCGGCAATGGAGCGCCTTATCGCCTCATTATAAATGTCGTTCGACGATTCGATTGCAGCAGCGCGAGAGGCCATTCGGTGCAGCTCGTTTCGCGATGCACGCAATGCGGATAGAAACGCCTCACGCGGGCGGCGACGACTGCCCTGCTCGTCACATCTGATGGTGATATGAATGATAGCGTGCGCTTTGGGTTTGAGCTCGAGAACGTATTGTGCGTGGCTCGTACCGATGTGCTGAGGCATCGGATCGAAGCAGATGCGCGTCGAGCGCGTGCGATTGTCGAGGCCGGTGTACGCCAGATGCACGCAGGAGCCGGAAACTGAAGGACGGTGAAAGCGACCTCTCTTCGCTCTGGTCAGGCCGCGGACTTCGAACAGGTCGCTGAAATCTGCAGAGAACGCAAAGTCCAGGGTGATCTTTCTGGTGGTCTCGTCGAAATTTCTGATTGCGATCCGTTCATAAAGCACGCCCTGCCAGACGAACTGGGCACGGCGGAGGTGTATCAAATCCTGATCGAGAAGAACGTCTCCATCATCTCTAATGGCCGGATTGGTATAGTCGCATGTCAGAGCCGAGTTGTCGTCACGCACCATCGAGCTGAGCAGCAATGGCCGCATTCCGTTTAGACCGATGGCGAAATGCGAGAGGTGCCGCGTATCCCGATGATAGAGACCCTCGACCGACGCATCTCCGATTTGGATGTCGCCGTTTGTGCCAAGCACGGCGAACGTGTCGCCGTGCTTCAATGTTCGGAGGCGCCGCCCCTGGAGAGAGACCGTTGATGTAACGGTAAATAAGGGCGGCTTCTCCTCGGCCTCTACAAAAACAGGTGCAGCGTCTGGCATGTTCTCAACTCGTGCCACGAGGAGTCAGTGAGATCTGCTCGCGCGAGGCCCGACGTATGAGAGTGGTATCCTGGATGAGCATCGGCTCATCCGACAAGCTGATGAGACGCCTGTAGGTTTCGACGTAAGCTCGAGTCATCCTTTCCGCCGTAAACCGCTCCTCGAACCTGCGACGAACAACCATTCGGTCCAGCCGCAGCAGATCTCCAACGACAGCAACGGCATCATCTACGGAGTCTACGATATAACCGGTTACGCCCTCGTCGATAACCTCTGGAACCGATCCACAGCGGAATGCCAGAACCGGCGTTCCACAGGCCATGGCCTCGATCATGACAATGCCAAATGGCTCGGGCCAGTCAATCGGGAACAGAAGTGCCAACGCGTTTCCGAGAAACTCGGATTTCTGCCGCTCGTTGATCTCGCCGATGTACTCGACATTGGGGTTGTTGGCCACCATGGGACGGATGACCTCCTCCCAATATTCGCGATCCGCGCGATCAATCTTGGCAGCGATTTTCAGCGGCACCCCGGTGCGGGCAGCGATCTCAATAGCGCGATCCGGCCGTTTCTCCGGGGAGATGCGCCCGAGGAAAGCAAAGTAGCCACCTTTCGCCACAGGATTGAAGCTCAGGCTGTCTTTGCGCAGCCCATGGTGGATCGTTGCCACGAAGTTGCCCTGCGGCAAGAATGAGCGCTGGCTATTGGAGATGGCCACCAGTGGCGCTTCGCAGAACCTGGCGTAGAACGGCTTCAAGTCCGGAATATCCAGGCGACCGTGAAGCGTCGTAACGCTCGGTCTATTCAGTGTCGGGAGCAGAGGAAAATGAATTAGATCGTTGTGGAAGTGGATGATGTCGAAGTCATCTGCTTGCCGCCTTACCTCATCGAGCATCATCAGATGATGAGGAAGGATGTCGCGGACATTTGGATTGAGCCTTAAGGCTCGCTCGCAGCAGGGCACGAGCCTCGCTGCGGAAACTGAGTCTCCGCTCGCGAACAAGGTCACGTCGTGACCTTGACGTACCAATTCATCCGCAAGATTGGAGACCATGCGCTCAGTCCCGCCATAAAGAACCGGGGGGACAGACTCGATGAGGGGGGAAACAAGTGCGATCTTCATGCCGCCTCTGTCGGCGCGAGTGGCTGTCCTGCCCTCCAGGGCGCGCCAAGCCTGGTGAGCAATTTTTCGTTGCTGCACGAGACAACTCCCACGCATGGAGAACGTTCAATTTGGTTGGTTGATTGCCTTGAACAGGAGACAGCCCGGCCATTGGCGCGCGACATGACGTCGAGACACGGTTCGCTGCATCTCGACGACAGCCTAGCGCCTAGCCGCGATAGCCGTGTTCTTGGCCACCGGTCGATATAGGGTGGAAGAGACGGCCTTCAATATCCGCGGCAGTGCACTTCGCTCTACTCCACCTCGATCGTGAGCCGCATCGTCGGATGGATGCCGCAGAAGACGTTGTAAGTGCCTTCCGAAGGCAGCCGGAGCGAGATGCTCTCGCCCGGCTCCTGGGCCCCCGAGTTGAAATCAAATCGAGGGTCGAAGATGCGCACATTGTGTGTGCGCGTGTCATCATTGAGGATCGTCAATGGCTCACCGGCTCGGACAACCACATGGCCCGGCGTGAACAGCTTGTCGCGTTGGCTGATGACAGTTGCTCCCCGGACCGCGGCCGTGCTGGCGCGCACCGGCTCATTGCGCGCAATAGCAACCCAAGGCTCGGTGGACGGCCTTGGTGCGGTGTCGCTCGAAAGGGAGTAGAGGAAGGCCACGAGCGCAGCGCGTTCATCGTCCGTAAGGTCGAGGCCAGCCGGCATATCCGCCGATCGAGAAGCCCGGTTGACCCCGCCACTCTCGTAGTGCCGTATCACATCCTCGAGCGTGGCGAGCGAACCGTCGTGCATATAGGGCGCAGTCCATGCGAGCTCGCGCAGGCCGGGTGTCTTGAACGCATAGTTCACCTCGGGCACACCGAGCACAGGCCCGCGCCCAAGGTCATTCGTCGGCAGGCCAATGTCGTGGAAGCTATGATCCGTGAATGCGAAGCCGCTATGGCAGTTCACGCAGCCCGCCTTTCCGATGAACAAACCGAACCCCGCTTTCTCCTGCGAGGTGAGAGCACTGTCGTCTCCAGCGATCCACTGGTCGAAACGGGTCGGTGGCGAGACCAAAGTCCGCTCGTATGCAGCAAGAGCCTTCAAGACGTTTGCCGCGCTGACAGTCGGGTCCGACGGGAAGGCTGCTTGGAAGGCTCCGCGATAGACCGGATCGCGCGCCAGCCGCGCGACGACCTCTTCCAGATCGGCTCCCATCTCGTCGGGATGCTCAATCGGAACTTTGGCCTGAGCCTCAAGGCTGTCGGCGCGGCCATCCCAGAAGAAGGTCGGCGCCCAGGCCAAGTTCCACAGCGCCGGCGTGTGGCGGCTCAGAGGGCGCTTGGTTAAGCCTTCTCCGAAGGGCACACCGTCCGTGAAAGAAAGCCGCGGATCATGGCAGGTCGCGCATGATGTCGAACCATCACCGGAGAGCTGTGGATCGTTGAAGAGCTTCTCGCCGAGCGCGACCTTCTCCGGCAACGGCGGGTTATCGGGAGGGTGCGGCACGGCCTGCGGCCTGGCGAAGGCTTCCCGCACCTGCTCCATCTCTAGGGAGCCGTAAGCCGCCGGCTCGAAGGCACCTGTCCGGCTGGCTACCAAAGCGGCAGCCATTGCGAAACCAAGGGCTGCGGCGCCGAGCAGCAAACTCGTCCGGCGCAGCAGGCTGACCATTTCCCGCTACCAGTAAACCGCGGACAGCTCCTCAACCTTCTCAGCGAGCTCGGAAAGCTCCTCGGGTTTGAGGATCGGCTCTGCCGGAGGCATCGGAGCGGGGAAGGCGGTCTTCATCTTCGAGATCAGCTCGCGGATCTCCTTCAACGGCGCAGGATCGATCTTCTCCAGATTTTTCGTGACTTCGGCATACATGTCCTCGGCCGTCCACACGAAGCCACGGGCGTCCTGATACTCCATGAGGTTCACGAACCGGCCATCCTCGATGGCCGCTTCGTACTCCATCCCCGCCACCTTCAGCACCTCATTGGCGCTCCGTACAGTGAAGCTGGAGACCGGCGGCGTCATGAATGTCTTAAACTTCTCGAGTGCAGCCGTCAGGCGTCGCTGGACCACCTTCTTATTCTGCTCGTAGGCCCCCATGCGCTTCGCCTTGACCGCCTCCGCCTGTGCCTTCAACTCGCGGTCGAATGGCGTGACACCATGGAGCTTTATGTACCGCTCCATCACCCCGTAAAGCTCTTCAGTCGGGTGAAGGAAGTGAACCAGCGCATCCTCCCAGCGGTCCTCGCGAATGAGCTCATCTCCGACGCGCAGATGTCCCCGCATCAGCGCGATGTCGCGGTAGATGCGAATACGTGTGTCTCTGGGGCCTCCATCGGTAAGGTAAGCCTCGCCAGCCTGTGGTGCCGCGAGCATATTCGGACTGCCCGGCTCGGAGGTGTTCGCATGTTCCTTGTGCCCCGGATGTTTGGCTTCTTGTGCCACGGCGCCGGAAGCCACTGCGCCTGCTAAGGTCGCCGTGCCGATGCCGATCCAGAGGCGGCGATTGCGAACGATCATGCTGATCCTCCCGTTAAAGTGGCACCATTATTGACAATTCTGGTAGAGAAACAAGAGTGCCGGCAGTAACAAGGAACAGCCCAGATGATGCTGTCAATCGAAGGCGTGCTGACCCCGGCGGAGGTCGCGGATGTTGTAGCGGCGCTCGGTCGCGCGCGCTTCTCCCAAGGCCGGGCAACTGCCGGGTGGGCTGCGCGATCAGTAAAGGCCAATGAGCAGGCCCGCGATAGTGAGGAGATCGAAACGCTGCGCGAGTTGATCTCTGAGCGGCTTCGAAACCATCCCGTCTTCGAGATGGCTGCCCGCCCAAAGAAGATCATCGGTCCTATGTTCTCGCGCTACCGGACCGGAGACACCTACGGTGAGCACGTCGACGAGCCGTTGATGGATGGCGCCCGCACCGACGTTTCCTTTACCCTATTTCTTACGGCTCCCGAAAGTTATGTCGGTGGCGAGCTGATCATCTCGTCACCGGCCGGCGAGGATGCGATCAAGCTTCCAGCCGGCGCCGCCATCGTCTACCCGGCAACCACCCTTCACCGCGTCGCGCCTGTAACGAGCGGAGAGCGTCTTGCGGCGGTCGGTTGGGTGCGCAGCTACATCAGGAACGCAGAGCAGCGCGAGCTTCTGTTCGAGCTCGACACCGCTCGGCGTGACGTTTTCAAACGCGAGGGAGCGTCCACCACCTTCAACCAGCTTTCCAAAGCAGTCGCCAACCTGATCCGAATGTGGTGCGATGACTGACAACGGGATCAGTCATCGTCCCCGTTGTCGCCGTTAGCCTTGTCGGCAGACGCCGCCTGAAGCTGACCGTAGTTCTGCTCGCCGATCTTGTTGAGAAGATCGAGCTGCGTCTCGAGGAAATCGATATGCCCTTCCTCATCCTCCAGCAGCTCCTCGAAGATCTCCATGGAGACGTAGTCCTCGGCCGCCTCGCAAACCTTGCGGCCATGGATGTAGTGATCCCGCGCCTCGTACTCTGCAGCCAGGTCAGCCTCCAGGACTTCCCGCACATTCTGCCCGATCCGCAGCGGCGCGATGGTCTGCATATTGGGGTGCCCTTCGAGGAAGATGATGCGCTGCACGAGCTTGTCGGCGTGCATCATCTCATCCATGGACTCCTCGCGCTCCTTCTTGGCAAGCAGCGTGTACCCCCAGTCCTCCGTCAAACGATAATGGAGCCAATACTGGTTAATGGCGGCCAGCTCGAGACGCAGCGCCTCGTTCAGCACTTCGAGGACTTCCTGCTTGCCCTTCATATCGCTCCTCCTCTTCCGGACACTGCTTGTCCAGATAGGATGAGAATCACTCTGCTGCAATCAGTTGCGCCCGCCGTCGGTTCCGTGCCGCACGCCTCTGGTCCAATCGTATCAGTCTGCTTTTCGTGATTGCGCAGGCCTCCGCCGCCAACCGGCCTTCCCGCTCGAGCTTCTCCACGATCGCGTAGATCGTCGAGACAGCGAGCGGAGCGCAGCTGCAGCACGCCATGGTCTTCGACATGTGCCGGTAAACGACACCCGGCGTCGGAAGAGGGGCGTTCGGTTGAGAGAGGATCTCGATCAGAGCCTTTTCAATGTCCCGATCCGAGATGACCGTACAGGAGCAGATAATCACGATTTCTACTCTCGGCTGGCTTCTTCAGCAGCCCGCGTGGGACACACCGATCTCGCCTTCACCATACAAGCCAACCCTTCCTTATCATAATACTGGGGGCCTTGAGGCGCGTCAAAATGGGAGATGATTGCTCCTCAGCCAGCGACCAGGAGCATGCCTGCTATCGACCTGGTCCGACTTCGGGCCGAGCGGCAGCTTTCGTCTTTCTGGGCCTCGTCCGCCCTTTGGCTGGCACGTGCTCGTCTTCGCTAGAAATCGCTTGCCGCGGCGCGCGCGCCATCTCCTCGAGCGTGTGCTGATCCAATACGGAAATGAAAGCCTCGAGGGCATCGTCCAGCACCTGGCTGATCGGCTGGCTTTGCCCAGGTCGCGTTGGCACATCCTCCCCTTCGATTGCGACGTGGGTGACCTCGGTCGCACGCACGACATCCCCGATACGGATATCCTTCGGCTCCCGCGCCAGCCGCACGCCCCCGTAACGCCCGCGAACCGCCGTCAGGAAGCCAGACCGCGTGAGCAGGTGAACGATCTTGAACACGTTCTGCTGTGTCAGATCGAGCTCCCTGGCGATCTCCGCCACCTTGATGAGCTGCCCACGCGCCCGGGCGCAATGAATAAGAATCCGGATAGCGTGGCTTGTCTGCTTGGTCAGTCGCATTTGGTTCAAACGAGCTCGTCAAGCTGCGGACGGGGGCGAGCTTACCTCAGGCCAATGGAAAGGCAAGGCTTCTTTACAGATGCATTCAAGATTCTACTGCAAGCGCGCTCAAGCCGGTTGGGCCTCCGGTGCACGTGCGACTCGCATGCGCTGGATCAAGGCAATTCCTCCAATTGCGAGAAGCCCGGCCCCAATCGGCCAGATGTGAGACGGTCGGTCGGCCGGTTCGAGCACCGCCACGACCTCATATCCGACCTCAAGCCCGATACGTTTGGCATAGGAGCCGAACTGCACGTTGGTGATGCTGACGGTATCACCGAGCGGCGTCACGCCGAGCCCGATCGCCCGCAAGCGCTGGGGCGCTGGCGCAACGGGTCCGAGCGGGATGTTTACCGTCTTGGTGATCTCATCGCCTCGGATGTTGAAACCAGTTACGACGAAATTCAGGCGCTCATTCGCGGGGGCCTCCGCCACGCGTGTCATAAACTCCGAAGCCGGCCGCTCCACATACCTTGGATAAAACCGGTCGATCCACCAATCGGGTCTGAGAAGGGTGAAGCAAGCCACTACAAGAACAGCCGTTTCCCAAAGCCGCGAGCGCGTGACGAACCAATTCATCATGGCCGCCGCGAGCACCAGAAGGGCAATGATCGACGTCGTTATCGATATCGTACCTTCCCACCAGCTATCGATACCGATCAGCAGCAGTGCCGGATTGAATATGAAGACGAACGGCAGGATGGCCGTGCGGACCGCGTAAACGGCGCCCTGCAGACCAGTCTTGATCGGGTCCTCTCTGGAAATTGCCGCCGCGGCGAAAGACGCGAGGCCGACGGGAGGCGTAATATCGGCCATGATTCCGAAGTAGAAGACGAACAGGTGCACCGCGATGAGCGGTATCGCAAGCCCGGCCTGCGCACCGAGCTCGACGATCACTGGCGCCATTAGCGTCGCGACGAGGATGTAGTTTGCGGTCGTCGGGATGCCCATTCCCAGGACAAGGCTGACGACGGCGACCAGGATCAACATAAGCATCACGTTGCCGCCGGAGATGTACTCGACGAAGTCGGTCATCATCAGGCCAAGGCCGGTGAGCGTCACAGTTCCGACGACGATGCCCGCCGTTGCCGTCGCAACAGCGATGCTGATCATGTTGCGTGCGCCGCGTGCCAGCCCGTCCAGCAGGTCGGCGGCACTTGCACGCGCAGCCTCGGCGATATCGGTCCGGCGGAACAGCGCAAGCAGTGGCTTGCGCGTGAGCGTAATCCCGATGATCGTCGCGCAAGCCCAGAACGCTGACAGTCCGGGCGACATCTGCTCGACCATCAAACACCAGAGCAGCACGAACAGCGGCAGCAGAAAGTCGAGGCCGGTACGCGTGACATGCCACGCGCGTGGAAGTGTGATCAGCGGCGAATCGGGATCATCGAGCTGAAGGTCCGGATAACGCGACGCAAACCAGACCGTCCCGATGTAAAGCAACGCACCCAGGCCGGCGAGCGGCCAGCCGGCATTGTTGCCAAATGCCGCCTGTATGGCGATGACGCCGTAATAGAGCACGCAAAGCGTGATGATAATGCTTGTAATGCCTATGCCACTGCGCAGCAGACGGATCTTGGTTGGAACCTCCTCGCGCGGGAGCGGCTTGGCGCCAAGCTTTACCGCTTCCAGATGCACGATGTAGAGCAGCGCGATGTACGACGCGACAGCCGGCAAAAATGCATGCTTGACGATTTCCGAGTAGGGAATGCCGACGTATTCAACCATCAGGAATGCCGCGGCACCCATGACGGGCGGCATGATCTGCCCATTGACGGATGAGGCTGCTTCTATAGCACCGGCTTTGACGCCGGAAATGCCAGTCCGCTTCATGAGCGGAATTGTGAAAATTCCCGTTGAAACGACATTGGAAACGGACGACCCCGAGACGACACCGTTCAGCGCCGATGACACGACGGCAACCTTGGCCGGGCCACCACGCAGGTGACCGAGCAGAGCGACGGCAATTTGTGTCATCCAGTTACCGGCGCCGACTTTGTCGAGCAGAGTTCCGAAAAGCACGAACAGGAAGACGAAGCTCGTCGAAACACCAAGGGCTACGCCGTAAACACCTTCGGTGACAAGCCACTGGTGATTGAGGAACTTGCTAAGCGAAGCGCCCTTATGTTGGAGCACCTCGGGCATGTACGGCCCGACGAAAGTGTATGTGATGAACAGGGTCGCAACCACGACCATGGGAAAGCCGAGCGACCGGCGCGTGGCTTCCAGCAATAAAAGTATTCCCGCGCCCGCTGTTACGAGATCGAACGTTGTTGGTTGGCCGGGGCGGAGAGCCAGCTCGCGATAGAAAAGGAATAGGTACGATCCTGCGAACGCACCCGCCAGTGCCAAGATCCAATCGAGATATGGAATGCGCTGCCGCGGCGAAGACCTCAGCGCGGGATAGAATGTGTAGGCCAAAAAGAGTGCAAAACCGAGGTGGACCGCACGTGCCTCAGTATCGTTAAGAATACCAACGCCGAAGATAAACGGCAGGGGAGACGCATACCAAAGCTGAAACAGCGACCAGGCAATCGCAACGCCCAAGAGCAACTTGGCCGTCAGCCCGGCGGGTTCCCGGCCGCCCGTGTCGGACTCTGCAACCAGCCTTTCGAGCTCTTCCAGTTCTGCTTGAGATTTGTGGTCGTCAGGCATTGCAGAATCCGGTGCCGTTTTCATGTTCAGCCTACGCCTTTATAGCATCCGACCGGAGGCGCAAAAGAGTGCGAACTCCGGTCGGACAGCTAACCTGGACTGGGTTTTATTTCATCCAGCCCTTTTCCTTGTAGTATTTGAGCGCACCGTCATGGAGCGGCGCGGAGAGGCCGTCCTTCAGCATATTCTCCGGCTCGAGGTTAGCGAACGCCGGATGCAGCCTCTTGAACTCATCGAAGTTCTCGAACACCGCCTTCACGAGCTGGTAGACGGTCTCCTCCGATGCAGCCGTTGATGAGACGAGCGTGGCGAGAACGCCATACGTCTCGATGTCGTCGGGGTTGCCTGCATAAAGCCCGCCAGGGATCTTCGTCTTTGCGAAGTAGGGGTGCTCCTCGACCAGCTTGTCGATGACCGGACCCTTCAACGGAACGAGCTTCGCGTTACAAGTGGTCACAGGGTCCTGAATATTCGCAGACGGATGGCCGACGGCATAGAAGAACCCGTCGATCTTGTTGTCGCAAAGCGCCGGGCCGTGCTCGTCTGCCTTCAACTCGGAGGCGAGCGAAAAGTCGCTGATGCTCCAGCCCATGGCGGCAAGAAGCTGCTCCATAGAGGCCCGCGTGCCGGAGCCAGGATTGCCGATATTGAAGCGCTTACCTTTCAAGTCTTCGAACGAATTGATGTTCGCTTCTCTCCTCGTGAGCACGGTGAACGGCTCAGGATGGACCGAGAATACGGACCGCAGCTCCCCGAATGCACCGTCCTTCTCAAATGCGCCCGTGCCTTTCAGGGCATTGTAGTGGACGTCGGACTGCACCATGCCGAAGTCGAGGTCGCCGGTGCGGATCGCGTTGATATTGTAGGCCGAGCCGCCGGTGCTCTCGACGGAGCAGCGGATGCCATGCGACTGGCGATCTTTATTGAGCAAGCGGCAGATGGCGCCTCCAGCGGCATAATAGACGCCCGTAACGCCCCCCGTACCGATGGTTACGAATTTCTGCTGAGCCACAGCAGGACCGGCCAGGAGACCGATCGCAGAAAGGGTAACTGCAATTAATTTCGCTCGTTTCATGCGAATGCTCCCTGGTTGATGGAAATGAAACCTATTTGACCGGTAGCGATTGCAGCGCTGCGTCAACGGCATCGCCGAAGCGTTCTACGATCTCGTCGATATCGCTGCTCGTAACGATAAACGGCGGCGCGAGCATATTGTGATCTCCGTACTTGCCATCGATCGTGCCCGGCATGGCGTAACATGCCAATCCGCGGGCCATGGCCTCCTGCTTCACACGCGCATGGACGGCGAGTGCAGGATCGAACGGGGCCTTCGTGGAGCGATCGCGAACATATTCGACGGCCCAGAACAGGCCACGTCCGCGAATATCGCCAACGTTATGGTGATTGGCAAACCGCTCCTTCAGCCTTCGCTCCAGACGTTCGCCTTGTTGCCGGACATTGTCGAGTAATTTTTCACGCTGGATCGTCTCCTGCACGGCAAGCGCCGCGGCGCAAGCGACAGGGTGGCCCATGTAGGTATGGCCGTGCTGGAAAAAGCCGCTGCCATCGCGAAAAGCCGCATAGATATCCGACGAGAGCAAAACAGCCCCGATGGGCTGATACCCTGCGCCTAATCCCTTTGCGATGGCAATGAGATCGGGCGCGATACCCTCCTGCTCGCAGGCGTAGAGTGTGCCCGTACGGCCCATGCCGCACATCACCTCGTCTAAGATCAGGAGAACGCCGTAGCGGTCACAGATTTCCCGGACCTGTCGGAAATAGCCGGGCGGCGCCGTCGTGCAACCCTGTGTTGCCCCGCCGACGGTTTCCGCAACGAAGGCGATAACCGTTTCCGGCCCGAGCCTTTGGATCGTGTTTTCCAGCTCCGCCGCGAGACGCTGACCATAGGCTTCGAGTGTCTCGCCCTCTTGCAACTCGCGATAGGCATAAGGCGGCGATACGTGATGGCTCTCGAAGAGCATCGGGGCGAATTGCTGCCGGCGCCATAAGTTGCCGCCGACAGCCAGCGCTCCCAGAGTATTGCCGTGATAGCTCTGCCGGCGCGCGATGAAATGCCTGCGCTGCGGCTGTCCGCGCTCGACGAAATATTGGCGCGCCATTTTGAGCGCCGCTTCGATCGCCTCGGAGCCACCGGAAACGAAATAGACGTGTGATAGTCCCGCGGGGGCATGCTCGATCAAGTGATCCGCGAGCCGCTCGGCGACGTCCGTGGTGAAGAACGACGTGTGCGCATAGGCCAGCCGCTCGAGTTGCACCTTGATCGCCTCGGTGACCGTCGGGTGCCCGTGGCCGAGGCACGACACGGCCGCACCAGCCGAAGCATCGATGTAAGCCTTGCCGCTGATATCGAAAATTTCGATCCCACGGCCGCCGACCGCAATGGGTAAGTCCCCGTGGATGCGCCTATGTAAGATCCGGCTCGTCATGACCTACGTCGCCTCATTGATTGAGAGTTGGTGTAGATACCCAGCCGGTCCAGCAGCACCTCGGCCCGGGCTATCGCATCGATGGTGCGTTGCCCGCGTCTTGCAGCCACCAGCGCTGCCAGGCATTCGACAACAAGGAACGCCGGCGTCATCGTGTGCAGGAACGACGGCGTCTCGGTGGGCACGATGAGCGTGACGCTCGCATTCCTTGCGATGGGTGATGTTCGGCTGTCCGTCAGCGCAATGACGCGCGCCCCACGTTCCGCAGCAAAGGCTACCGCTTCGACCGTGGTCACGGTGTAAGGCGCGATCGTCAGGGCGACGAGAGCATCGTCCGCCGTCAAGTCCACCAAGGCATCGAGACCGATGCCACCAGCCAGATCGAGGAGGCGCGTTTTTTCGCCGATCAGGGAAAGCAGATAGGCTCCCAGATGCATCGGCGCGAAGCCTGAACGCGCACCGACCCAGTAGGCTCGCTCGCACTGCTGAAGAATGTCGGCGGCCTGAACAATGGCGGCCTGGGTTTCAGGCTCGGACAGCGCCCTTAAATGCGCTGAAATGACGGCCAGGGTGTCGGCGAAAAGTGCGCTGTCACCATCAAGATCCCGACGCGCCGTCAGCCCCTCGGCGCGCTCACGAAACGGCACCGCACGAGCCCGCACAGCATTAGCAAACAGCTCACGAAGGCCGCCGAAGCCATCGTACCCGAGGCGCTGGGCCAGTCTGGTCATTGTTGCGGGAGCCACGGCCGCGCGCCGCGCAACTTCGCGCATGGAAAGAAATGCGACGTCGTCGCGATGGTCGAGCAGCCAGCGAGCCGCCGTCTGGAGCTGCGGTGGCAAGTCGTCGAATGCCGACAACAACCGATCTTCGACCGACGTCATCCTCATGCTTGAACTAAACCATCGCGTTCACATTTTTGCAACAATCGTTTCAATGTCCGGTCATCGGATCGGAACGTTTCATCTCGGTGGAGAAGACATTGCCGCGACTGGAAGCCACTGGTCCGGCGCGCAAGCCCTGCTAATCTCGACTTCTGCGCGAAGGAGGCGCTCCTGGCGCTCAGGAGCAGACATTCATGGATTTCATTTTCATGCTCACACACGGGGACCGCACGGTTGAAGCCCCGCTGGATGTGCTCGAGTCGATCCGGCCGCTCGGGCTGAGCCATATCGGGTTCAAGGACGTCGGCCTCCCGACCTCGATGATCCGAGAGCTCGTGACGGGCATCCGGCGCTCAGGTGCCCTATCTTACATGGAGATTGTCTCGACAGAGCCTGAAGACTGTCTTCGCGCGGCCCAGCTTGCCCGCGATCTCGGAGTCGACAGGCTCCTCGGCGGAACCCAGGTCGAGGAGATCTTATCGATCCTGGAGGGCAGCGAGACAGCCTATTTCCCTTTCCCGGGCCGGCCAATTGGCCACCCGACCCGGCTCGCTGGAGCGCCGGCGGAGGTCGAAGCGCAATGCCGCGCGTTTTCTGCCTTGGGGTGTCCCGGCGCTGATGTCCTCGCGTACCGCGCAATCGATGCCGATCCGCTCGATGTCATTGCCGCCGCGCGGCGTGGACTTGGTCGCGAGGGATACCTGATCGCAGCTGGCTCGATCCGATCAGCCGCTCAAATCCGCGCTCTGGCAGAAGCTGGAGCGAATGCGTTTACCGTTGGCACAGCTGTTTTCGAACGCGCATTCAAGCCGGATTCGCCATCCATTGCAGATCAGATCGCCGCCGTTCTGGACGCCTGCAGCGAAACGAGCACTGCGCAAATGAATGAGAACAAACTGAAAAACTGAACCAGAAGCAATTTTCAGTTTTTTCGCCGCTCACGGGAAAAGCCGAAATTAGCGCGGCTGGCAACAGCCTGTGTGCCGAAACTCATCGCGTCGCCGCCGGTTGACCTCGGAACGACCGAGTTTTGGAGATTCACGATGACCGATGTACGCGAAGTTTTCGTCGCCGGCCTGCGCGACGCCTATGCCATGGAAAAACAGGCAAAGGATATGATGGAAAGTCAGGCCAACCGGCTTCAGGATTACCCTGAGATGAAGTCCCGCGCGGCAGAGCACGTCCGCGAGACCGAAATGCAGCTCGATCGGTTGCGCCAGTGCCTCGAAATGATCGGGGAGTCGCCCTCCACCATTAAGGAATTGGGAACCAGGGCGATGGCGGCAATCCAATCGATGGCTAGCGCCGTATCAACCGACGAACCGATCAAGGAAACTCTGAGCGGATATGCCTTCGAGCATTTCGAGATCGCGTCTTACCGAAGCTTGATCGAGCTGGCCAAGCAGCTCGGTGAGCTGCGCATGGTTCCCCTCCTCGAGGAGAGCTTGCGGGAAGAGCAAAAGATGGCGGGCTGGGTCGACGATCATATCGAAAGCATCACGCAAGAGTTCACCGCGAAAGCCAGCGCTTCCGCATGAACAAGTGCGCCGCACCTTGTTGGGTGCGGCGCCTTCTCGACTAACTCTGCGGCGTTCCGGGTAAGGCCCTACTCGACACGTGAGTAGGAACATCACTGGCCGGGAACGACTCAATTGAACCTTCCTCCACAGAATCACCGTCAGCCCGAGCCTCCTCGAGGATCGGAGCGGGCATCTTACCTGCCGGCGGCCTTTCCTCCTTACCAGTGAGAAGCTGGCGGAGCACGAACTGCAAAATGCCGCCGTGGCGGTAGTACAGCACCTCCTGCGGGGTATCGATGCGGGCTATCGCTTTGAACGAGCCTTCCGTCCCATCCTCGCGCGTGAAGCGCACTGCCACCTTACGGCTGTCCGCAAAGTAGTTCGCGACGCCTTGCGTTATGCCCTCGATAGAAAAGGTCTCCCGCCCGGTCAGCCCCAAGCTCGCCACCGACTGCCCTGGAATGAACTGCAACGGCAGAATGCCCATACCGATCAAGTTCGACCGGTGAATCCGCTCGAAGCTTTCGGCAATGACGGCTTTCACGCCTTGCAGGTGCGGACCTTTGGCGGCCCAGTCTCGGCTCGATCCGGAACCGTATTCCTTACCGGCGAGGACGATGAGCGGCGTCCCCTGCTGGAGATAACGCTGCGATGCCTCGTAGATCGTCATCACCTCGCCCGTCGGCAGATAGGTCGTGAAGCCGCCTTCGGTGCCCGGCGCCAGGCGATTACGAATGCGCACGTTTGCGAACGTGCCGCGCACCATCACCTCATGGTTGCCCCGCCGGGAGCCGTAGGAGTTGAAGTCCTTCGGCTGCACACCGCGGCTGATCAGGTACTGCCCCGCCGGCGAGTCGGCCCGAATGCTGCCGGCCGGCGAAATATGATCAGTCGTCACGCTATCGCCGAGCAGCGCCAGTACACGCGCACCGTGAATATCCGGCACATCCTGAGGCGCCTCGCGCGTCATGTCTGAGAAAAATGGCGGGTGCTGGATATAGGTCGAATCAGGGTTCCAGTCATAGAGATCGCCGACTGGCGCCTGCAAAGACCGCCAGTGCTCGTCGCCATCGAAGATGCGGGCATAGTTCTCCCGATACATCTCGGAGGTGATGGCGCTGCTGATCGTTCTTTGAATCTCATCCTGGCTTGGCCAGATGTCGCGCAGGAACACGGGCTGGCCGTTCGGGTCATACCCGACGGGCTCCGTCTCCAAGTCGATGTCGATACGGCCCGCGATCGCGAACGCGACGACCAACGGCGGCGACATCAAATAGTTGGCGCGGACCTCGGAGTGAATGCGGCCTTCGAAGTTGCGGTTCCCTGAAAGCACGGACGCAACGACGAGGTTGTTCTTGTGAATCGCCTCCGACACCTCGGGAAGCAACGGCCCAGAGTTGCCGATGCAGGTGGTGCACCCATAGCCGACGAGATTGAAGCCCAGCGACTCCAAGAAGGGCGTGAGACCTGCCTTGTCGTAGTAATCCGTCACAACACGCGAGCCAGGCGCCAACGATGTCTTGACCCAAGGCTTGCGCTGCAGTCCGCGCTCGATCGCCTTCTTCGCGAGAAGTCCTGCGGCGATCATCACGGACGGGTTGGAGGTGTTCGTGCAGCTCGTAATCGCTGCAATCACCACAGACCCGTGCCGGAGCTCTTTCCCTATGTCGGTCGGGGATGGCAGCACATGCGCCAAGTCATTCGGAGATGACTCACCCCAGACTCCAACCTTGCCTTCGTTAGGCACCTCAGCCGCAGCCAATTTTTGCGTCGGCGGTGGCTCAGGCGGCAGCAGGGAGGGCAGCGCCTCTTCGAACGCCTTCTTTGCCATGCGCAGTGGGATGCGATCCTGCGGACGCCCCGGGCCGGCGATGCTGGGCTCCACCGTCGAGAGATCGAGCTCGAGTGTGTCGGTGTAGATCGGCTCGGGAGCGTTGGCGTCATGGAAGAGGCCCTGGGCCTTCATGTAAGCCTCGACGAGCGCCACCTGCTCGTCCGTACGCCCAGTGAAGCGCAGATAGTCCAACGTCAGCTTATCGACCGGGAAAATGGAGCACGTGGAGCCGTACTCTGGCGACATGTTGCCGATCGTGGCGCGATCGGTCACAGGCACGTTGCTGACGCCGGGGCCGTAGAATTCGACGAAACGTCCGACGACGCCCTTCTCGCGCAGCATCTGCGTGACCGTCAGCACGAGGTCCGTCGCTGTAGCGCCTTCCCGCAGCTCGCCGTGAAGGCGGAAGCCGATGACATCTGGAATAAGCATCGAGATTGGCTGGCCCAGCATCGCTGCCTCGGCCTCGATGCCGCCGACACCCCAGCCGAGCACGCCGAGGCCGTTGACCATCGGCGTATGTGAGTCCGTGCCCACCAGCGTATCCGGATACGCCAGCGGCTTCTCCGTCCCCGGAGGCACGTCGCCCTCGCGCGCGCCGAAGACGACGCGTGCCAAGTATTCCATGTTCACCTGGTGGCAGATGCCGCCGTTCGGCGGGCTGACCTTGAAGTTGCGGAAGGCTTGCTGGCCCCACTTGAGAAAAGCGTACCGCTCGCCGTTGCGCGCGTAATCAAGCTCCGTATTGAGCTTCATCGCATCCGGGCGACCGAAGACATCCGCCTGGATCGAGTGGTCGATGACCAGCTCCAGCGGCTGCAACGGATTGATCTTGGCTGGGTCGCCGCCGAGCCGCGCCATTGCGTCCCGCATGGCCGCCAGATCGACGATGGCCGGCACGCCAGTGAAATCCTGCATCAGCACGCGAGCCGGCGTGAAAGCGATCTCTTCCTGACTTTGCCCTTGGGGCTTCCAGGCGGCCAGCGCCTCGATGTCAGCCTTCTCAACGCTTGAGCCGTTCTCGTTCCGGAGCAGGTTCTCGAGCAGGATGCGCAGCGAGTAGGGAAGCCGATCGACGTCAAAGCCTTGTTGTTTCAGTTTGCCAAGGCTGAAGTAGCGGTAGGTCTTCCCGCCGACTTGAAGCTCGGATGCAGTGTTGAAACTGTCCATGAATCCCTCCGTTTCGGGCCGGCTCGCAGCTCGATCCAAGTCATGCCGCGGATGATCAGTGTCTCATCCGAGCGGCAGCTTGGCGAATCCGTACAGGCCCGCGACCGGGCGTTGTTTAACTAGGATCAACCGGGCGAGGGTCCGCCGGTTCCCGCATTGCCAAGTTGGAAGCCTAGCCAAGTGCTGGCGCTCTCGGCGAACGAAGCTTGATTCCACTGGTCGAGGCTTAGGGGTCGGAAGCGTCCTGCTTTTCGACGCGCTGCCGATGGCGGGCGAGCTGTGCCTCCCGCCGAGTGACATAAGCGGCGGAGGTGAAGATGATGAGGGCGCCGACCCAGGTCCATAGGTCGATGGTCTCGCCGAAAAGCAGGTAGCCCGCCAACACGGAAAACGGCATGCGCGAGAACTCGAAGGTGAAGACCAGCGACGCATCGGTCGATGCGAACCCGCGCATCAGGGCGATATGGCCCAGGACCGCACACACCCCAAGTCCGATGAGGTAAGGCCACAGGGCCAACGGCGGCCATTGCCAGACAAACAGCGCCGGAATGAGCGAAGCCGGCGTCGACCACAGATTGGTGATGAAGACGATCTTATCGGGGTCATCATATGCCGACATCTGTTTGAGCAGTGGCCCGACGACTCCCAACGTCATCGCGGAGACCAGCGCCAAGATCTGGCCGAGCCCGAAGCCCGTGGTATCCGGCCGCAAGATGATGAGTGCACCGACGAAGCCGACGGCAAGCGCGGTCCAACGCCGAACGTGCACCACCTCGCCGAGCCACAGCACGGCGAAGATCGTTGCGAACAACGGCGCGAGAAACCCGATCGCCGTCAGCTCACCAAACGGAATGTACGCCAGCGCCGAGAACCAGGCCGACATCGACACGAAGGTGAGAGTGACACGGACGCCATAGAGCCGGAAGTGCGCCGAAGTGGCGAGCGACCGTCCTCGCCAATGCAGCAGCGGCAGCATCAGCACGAGGCAGAAGAAGTTCCGGAAGAAGATGACCTGCAGCGGGTGGATACCGGCCTGCAACGCATATTTGCCGAATGTGCCGAGCCCCGCGAACGTCGCCATTGCGAACGTAACCCAGATGGCCCCGGCAACAGGATCGTTCCGTTTGCCCGCCTTGCTGCTGGCCCGAAGCCGGGTGATCAGCCCGGCAATGTTCCGGCTCTCGAACGTCGACACCCGCCACACGCCCTGAGGATAATCCGATTTCCCTCTAATACTCAGGATGCGCTCGCAGAGGTGGCAGAGGCAAGGCCGTTGCTCGGTGAGCAGGACATGCCAGTTATGCGGCGGCTGTGGACCGGCTGGACGTCGTAAGCGCTGTGGGTCAAAGTCTCGTTTGATTAATCGCCTCGGGAAGGGCTTGGAATGTCAGCGGATCGAGCTCCATCCAGATCGGGCGCCATTGCGCGCGCTCGTGAGTACATCGACAGCGGCGCGTTCGAGGCCGATCTTGCCCGCCGAGTTGCCTATCGAACGGAAAGCCAGCTCTTGCCGGCCAGCCTGCCGCAGCTCGAAGCCTATCTGCGCGAGGAGATGGAGCCGACCCTGACGCGCATGGGCTTCACGTGCCGCATCTATCCCAATCCCATCGAGGGGCAGGGCCCAGTGCTGCTGGCCACGCGCATGGAGGACCCTGGCTTGCCGACCGTCCTCGGCTACGGCCACGGCGACGTCATCCGCGGGCTAGACGACCAGTGGACCAAGGGCAAGGGGCCGTGGGTCACGGCGCGAGAGGGCGATCGGCTCTACGGCCGCGGCACCGCCGACAACAAGGGCCAGCACACGATCAACCTGGCGGCGCTTCAGGCGGTGCTCGAGGAACGCGGACGGCTTGGGTTCAATGCTAAGTTCATGATCGAAATGGGCGAGGAAGCAGGCTCAAAGGGGCTCAATGAGCTGGTCTCTGCCCATCGCGAAGACTTCGCGACCGACGTGCTGATCGCATCCGACGGTCCACGGACGCGCCCTGAGCGACCAACGCTGACACTCGGCTGCCGCGGCGCGCTCAATTTCGATCTCGTGTGCGATCTGCGCGAGGGCGGGCATCATTCCGGAAACTGGGGCGGCCTGCTCGCCAATCCAGCGATCATCCTTGCCAACGCCATTGCGACGATGGTCGGGCCGCGGGGAGAGCTGCTGGTCGAGGGGCTGAAGGCCCCGCCGATGTCCAAGGCCGTGCGCGAGGCGCTAGCGGATGTCGAGATTGATGGCGGCGAAAAGGGGCCTCAGATCGATACCTGGTGGGGCGAGCCAGACCTTTCACCTGCCGAGCGGGTCTACGGAGCCAACGTCTTGAATGTGCTTGCCATAGGCGCGGGCATCCCCGGCAAGCCGGTCAATGCCATCCCACCTAAGGCGGTCGCCCATTGCCAGCTGCGCTTTGTTGCGGGAACCGACGTGGCCAACGTCCGCCCGGCGGTGGAGCGGCACCTGCGGGCCCACGGGTTCGATCGCGTGCAGGTTGCCGATCCCCCCGCAGCCAACGACGGCGGCTTTCCGGCAACCCGCACCGAGCCCGATGATCCCTGGGTCATCTGGGCCATCGATTCGTTTCAGAAAACCGCCAACATCAAACCGGCTGTCGTGCCGCAGATGGGCGGCTCCATCTGCAATGATGTTTTCACCGACATCCTCGGCATACCGACGCTGTGGGTGCCGCACTCCTATGCCTCCTGCTCGCAGCATGCGCCGGACGAGCACATCCTCATATCCGTCTCGCGCAACGCCCTGGAGCTGATGACTGGCCTCTACTGGGACCTTGGAGAACCCGGCGTTCCGATGCGGGCCTGATCCCCGCACCTCATCGCATCACGATCCGAAAGGCAGACCTGAATGACTGAGCCCTGCGATCTTTCCGCCGTCGAAGCCCGCCGCTTGATCGGCAACAAGAAGCTCTCTCCTGTGGAGCTGCTGGAGAGCTGCCTTAAGCGCATCGAAGCCGTAAACCCGGCCCTGAACGCGATCGTGGCCATGGACGAGAAGGGCGCGAGGGAAGCCGCGAAAACGGCCGAGCAGATGGTGATGAGCGGCGATTCCCTCGGCCTGCTGCACGGGCTGCCCATCGGCATCAAGGATCTGCAAGCGACAGCCGGGCTCACCACGACCTGGGGCTCGCTGATCTACAAGGATCACGTACCAGAGCACGACGAGGAAACCGTCGCAAACCTGAGGGACCAGGGCGCGATAATTCTCGCGAAAACCAACACGCCTGAGTTCGGCGCCGGGGCGAACACCACCAACAGGGTCTATGGCGCGACCGGCAATCCCTTCGACCCGAAGAAGACCTGTGCCGGGTCGTCCGGCGGCTCGGCCGTCGCGCTTGCAACGGGCATGGTTCCGCTTGCGACGGGATCGGACTATGGCGGCAGCCTGCGAACGCCAGCAGCATTTTGCGGTGTCTGCGGATTTCGGCCTTCGCCGGGCGTCGTTCCTGGTCCCGAGCGCTCCACGGCGCTGTCGCCCTTCTCCGTCAATGGTCCGATGGGGCGTTCGGTGGCCGACTTGCATCTCCTGCTCAAGGCACAGATCGACCTCGACAAGCGCGACCCATTCTCCAGCGACGATGCGCTGAGCATCCCCGACGTGCTGCCGCAAGCCGACCTCGGCAGCATTCGCGTGGCGATCTCCACGGATCTTGGCTGTGCGCCCATCGACGCGGACATCCGCCGCATCTTCCAAGAGCGCGTCCAAACTTTCCGGCACGTCTTTGCCGAGGCAGCGGACCGGGATCCTGATCTCGGTCCCGTGCACAACGTTTTCGAGATCCTTCGCGGCATCTACTTCGTCGGCGCCCACCGCGAGCGGCTGGAGAAGCATCGCGATCTGCTCGGCCCCAACGTCATCGACAACACCGAGCGGGGGCTAAAGTGGACCGCCGGCGATATCGCCTGGGCCTTCGTGGAGCAGAGCAAGATTTACCGTCGCTTCCTCGCCTTCTTCGAGGACGCTGACGTGCTCATCTGCCCGGCGGCCTCCGTTTCGCCGTTCCCGCACGAGCAGCTTTACGTCTCAGAGATCAACGGCGAGCAGATGCCGACCTACATGCGCTGGCTCGCCATCACATATGGGCTGACAACCGCCATCCCGGCCGCTGCGGTCATCCCCTGCGGGGTGGACCATGTCGGCATGCCGTTCGGAATCCAGATCGTCGGCCCGAACGGATCGGACGCGCTCGTGCTCAGCGTAGCGCACGCGCTGGAGCAGGTGCTGGCAGAAAATCCGGCTACGTCGCGTCCTGTGCCCGACCTCCGCAAACTGAAACCAGCGGCGTGATCTGATTTAACCAGGCGGGCTCTCAGCGGACAGCGACAACCTCCCGGCTTTGCACGCGGCTGAGCCATGTCACGCCGAGCAGCACGATCGCCATCAACGGTAGGGCAGCCAAGTTCACGACAGTCCAGCCGACGTTAGCCTGGAGGATGCCGGAGAGCCCCGCGGCCGTCGCCGTCGTGCCGTAGACCGCGAAGTCGTGGCTGCCCTGCACCTTGGCCCGCTCCGACGGCATGTAAGTCGTCGTGAGCAGGGTCGTGCCGCCGACGAACGTGAAGTTCCACCCGAGGCCGACGAGCAGATTGCCCACGAAGAAATTCCAGAACTCGATGCCGCTCAAATTGACCAGGGCGCAGAGTATCTCGATCACGGCACCCGTAGCGATAACGGACAGCACGCCAAACCTCGCGATGAGATGCCCCGTGAAGAACGATGGCAGGAACATCGCGATGATGTGGCCCTGGATGACGGTCGCGCTGTCATTGAACGCGAATCCGCAGGCCTGCATGGCGAGCGGCGTCGCCGACATGACGAGCGTCATCACGCCGTAACCGAACATCGAGGAGGTCAGCGCGACGATAAACGCCGGCTGCCGCACAATCTGGCTCATCGGCCGTCCGCCCTTGGCCTTCTCTGCCGCCGTGAGCATCGGAATCCGAATTCCCTGGACGAGGATCAGCACAGCGGCCGAGTACACGGACACCATGACGTAGACGCCCGCGAACACGAGCGGATCAAGCCAGTGCACGGTCCACTTGGCCGTCTGCGGACCGAGGAACCCTGCAAGGACGCCCCCGAGCAGAACGAGCGAAATAGCCTTGGGCCGAAGCGCTGGCTCCGTCGCGTCAGCGGCGGCAAAGCGGAAGTACCACGCAAAGGCGGCGGCCATGCCTTGGAACAGAGCGCCGAGGCACAGGAGCACGAAGCTCTGCTGGTAGATCGCGAAAACCGAGATCAGGCCCGAAGCCACGCCACACAATGCGCCGACTGAAAAACCGCCTCGTCGCCCGATCCGCGCCATCAGCAACGATGCCGGGATCGTCGTCAGCATGACGCCGCCATGGACGAGGAACAACGGCAAGGTGGCCAGCGTCTTGTCCACCCCGAGCAACGCGTGGCCCGCGAGCGGCGTCGTCGCGATGCCCATCGACTGCACGGACATGAAGAAGCCCTGACAGATCGCCAACAGGGCAATATTGCGCGGGTTCGGAATGCCGAGGATGGACATGGTCTTCGATGTGTAGCACAGGCGGCACGCCAGAGTTATGCCCGAGCGCCAACCCTACCATGCCTTCCTCAGCGAGCTTCACAAATTGAAAAGCGCACAGCTCGGGAGATTAACAACACCCATCATAGGTTATCGGGGGTGCTCCTGCCGGTTCGCCGCACCTAGCCGGTAACCATTTCCCTGAAGCCGCAACGGTGCGGTGGTCTCCACTCTCACTCATTCCGATCCCTATGCGCCTCGCAGCCGAGATGTGCGTGCGCCAGTTGCCATGTGTCAAACTGGGCCGCTCCTCCCTGGGTTATGCTTCCAGTGGAGCATCACGAGAGGGCAATGGACCAAGCGAATTTCAAACCCGCTCAAGCTGAAGCGCCAGCGTGGCACGCGCTGTCGACAACAGAGGCCTTCGAGTATCTAGCCGCCGACACCAGCGGACTTTCGACCGAAGAAGCCCAGCGGCGCCTGGAGGTGCACGGTCCGAACCGGCTTCCCGTGCAGGCCCGCCGATCGGCGCTGACGCGCTTTCTGCTGCAGTTTCACAACCTGCTCATCTACATCATGATCGCGGGGGCCGTGGTCACGGCGCTTCTCGGCCAATGGGTCGATACGGCAGTGATCCTTGGCGTCGTGCTGGCCATTGCAATCGTCGGCTTCATTCAGGAAGGCCGCGCCGAGCAGGCCATAGATGCGGTGCGAAAAGTCCTTGCACCGGAAGCGACGGTCATTCGGGATGGCTGCCGCGTCAAGCTGCCGGCAGAGCAGCTGGTGCCCGGCGACATCGTGCTATTGCGCTCCGGCGACAAGGTGCCCGCTGACCTCAGGTTGGTGCGGGCGCGCAACCTCCAGATCCAGGAAGCTGCGCTAACCGGCGAGTCCCTGCCGGTCTCCAAGCAGGTAGCACCGGTGCCCGCTGACACGACCCTCGGCGACCGTGCCTCGATGGCCTATTCCGCAACGATCGTCACGTACGGCCAAGGGACTGGCATCGTCGTTGCGACGGGCCCCAACACCGAGATCGGCAAAATCAGTGGCAAGCTGGCCAGCATCGAAGCCCTGAAAACCCCGCTGCTGCGCCGGCTCGATCACCTTGGCCGCTGGCTCAGCGCGATCATCATCGCGGCAGCCGCAGCCACGTTCGCGTTCGGAATTCTCATCCGCGAGCTCCCAGTCGGCGAAATGTTTCTGGCGGCTGTGAGCCTCGCGGTTTCTGCAATCCCTGAGGGCTTGCCCGCCGTTCTGACGATCGCACTCGCGATCGGCGTGCAGCGCATGGCAGCTCAGAATGCGATCATCCGACGCCTTCCTGCCGTCGAGACGCTGGGGTCCGCCACGGTCATTTGCTCCGACAAAACGGGCACGCTGACACGCAACGAGCTGACCGCGAGAACCGTTCTGCTGCCTGACTGGGATATCTTCGTCGAAGGAGTCGGCTACGAGCCAGTGGGCCAATTCCTCCAGTATGGCCAGCCGATTCTAGCCGAAGAGGACGAAGACCTTCTTACAACGTTACGCGCGGGGCTCCTGTGTAGCGACGCGACCATTCAGAAGAAGGACGACGGGTGGGCCGTCGTAGGCGATCCGATCGAAGGTGCGCTCGTGGTCGCAGCCGCCAAGGCTGGGCTCGATCAGGACGCAGAGGGGCAGGCATATCCTCGGCTAGACACGATCCCGTTCGAGTCCGAGCACGCCTACATGGCGACACTCCATGAAGGCAGGAATGGCGAACGCTTCATCATCGCCAAGGGTGCTCCTGAACGCATTTTGGATATGTGCAAGGCCGAGCGGTCGCAGGGCCGGGAGCAACCGATAGACATTGTTCGTTGGCATGACCGGTTGGACCGCCTGGCTGCCCAGGGTCAGCGGTTGCTGGCCGTTGCCATGAAAGAGGCCGCACCCGACCTGAGCGATATCGATCACCCGGATACCCATAACGGCTTCGTGCTGCTCGGCGTGTTTGGCTTCATCGACCCACCGCGCGCCGAGGCGATCCGCGCCGTTGAGGAATGTTACAGCGCCGGCATCACTGTGAAAATGATTACTGGCGATCATGCCAGCACTGCCCGCGCCATTGCCAGAGAGCTTGGGATTCCGACAGCCGCCGGTGTCATGACCGGCAAGGACATCGACCAGATCAGCGACGAGGAGCTCCGCAAAGCCGCGCGAGACGTTCATGTGTTTGCCCGGGCCAGCCCGGAGCACAAACTTCGCCTGGTCCAGGCCATTCAAGCAGAGGGGCACGTCGTCGCCATGACAGGCGATGGCGTAAATGATGCGCCGGCGCTGAAGCGGGCCGACATCGGCATCGCGATGGGATTGAAGGGCACGGAGGCTGCGAAGGAAGCTTCCGAAATGGTGCTTGCGGACGACAACTTCGCCACTATTGCTGCCGCCGTACGCGAGGGGCGTGTCGTCTACGACAACCTGCAAAAGGCCATCATTCACATGCTGCCGACGAATGGCGGCGAGGTGCTGACGGTTATTGCGGCCATTCTCCTCGGGTATCACCTCCCGATGACGCCGGTCCAAATTCTTTGGGTCAATCTCGTGACCTCGGCGGCGTTGACACTGACGCTCGGTTTCGAGCGGGCGGAGAGAGATGTGATGGCGCGCCCGCCCAGGTCGGCCTCCGAGCCAATCATCACGCGATTTGGCCTATGGCGGATGATCCTGGTGTCACTGCTGATGGCAGGGCCGGCGTTCGGCTTATTCGTATACGACTTGTCCCGAGGGGCGGATCTGGATGAGGCACGGACGATCGTCATCAACGTGATCGTCATGGCCGAAGCCTTTTATCTCTTCAACGCTCGCTATCTCAGGGAAAGCTCATTCAATTTTGCGGGCATTTTTGGCAGCCAGCCAGTGCTCATCGGATTCGGCGTGGCAGTCCTTCTGCAGATGGCGGTCACTTATTTGCCGCCGATGCAATTCTTGTTCGGCACCACAAGCCTTGGAATTATGGAGTGGACACGCATCATCGCGATCTGCTTCGCGATCTTCTGCATTGTCGAGCTGGAAAAGGCAGTGCGGAGACTCTGGGCGAACCGCAAAAACGCGGCTCGTAATGCGCATTCGTTTTCCCAGTCAAATAGGTAAGCCCCGGAGAGGGGTCGGCCGTATCGCTCTCCGGGGCGCACACCCCGCTGCCTGTCGTGTGATCATCCGATAGACGCCTATTAAATGCGCGAGCGCTTGCTTGGTTCCATAATCCGTGTAAAGAGAAAAAAGGTAGCGGCAGTTTCGCAACACCCGCTCTACCCTGGCTGCCGCTGCATGAACTCTTCCAGCGCTGCGCGAAGAGCAGGCGTCGGCATCACCGATTCCCGCTTGGACATGTCGAAGAACACCGAAATGGCTTCGGACGTCGCGGCGCAAACCTCCTCGCCGGCCATGAACACCGCGTGATGCAGCGTAAAGGATTTGTTCCCCAGCCGGGCGATACGCGTTCCGATCTCGACGTTTCCGGGAAAGTGCAGCTCGTTGAGGTAATCGATGACGAGGCGGGCAATGACTAGCTCGAAATTTGGCCCGCCTTTACTCTTCAGCAGCGGATAGATTAGGCCGACCCTGGCCTGCTCGAGGTACGCGGCCATGGCAACATTGTTGATATGCCCCAGGGGGTCCTGGTCGCAATAGCGGATGGAGACGGTTGTCCAGTGGTTATAGCGGGCGCGCGTACGGGGCGGCGCCGAAATGGTTTCTTCTGCCATCTTCGAGACGATCGACTTTAGCTTGAAATCGGGCGGGTAGCTGGCACGCCTATCATTGAGGGCTGGAGGAGTTCCACCTCAAATCACCTCCTCCGTTTTGTCATCCGTTTCGCCATAGCGGCGCAGGATGGCCGGGCGCGTGCCGGCATAAACCTTGTCCAATCCCGAAGCGATCTTCGCGTTCTCGCGCTCGAACAGGCTGTTGCCCTCGAGATCGCTCTCTACCAGAAACGGCCCGAAATTCTCGACCTCGAGCACCCAGATCGCTTGGGCGAGACCCAGCTCCTCGAGCCAATGCACGCCGGCAACCCGCTTGATCCCTCGGCCGAGCAATGCCCCAGTGCCGTAGCCGACCGTCGTTAGGTAGATGGCGTTGTTGGGCACGAACGAGCGCTTGTAGGTCTCGCTCGTCATGCCCCCCTTGCCGATAACGATGTTGATGCCGGAGAGCTTGAACCAGCCATCCAACCACTTGGCGAACCTGAACGACGCCGTCGCCGTCACCGCACCAACCGTGTAGCTGCCATCGGGCTCGATGGTGGCCGCCGGCGAGCAATGGAAGTTGGCACTGCCCAGCTCGGCTGGAGATGCGGGCAGGCCGTATCCATCTTCGACGGCCCTCTTATAGACCCCCTCGCGCGCGGTGAAGATGCGGCCAGTGAGATAGGCCACCGTACCGATCTCCAGCTTCCGCAGCTCGTCGGTGGAGGCCGGGAGGTTCAGGTGAACGGTCTTCAGGCTCGAAGTGGTGACTGTCATCAGTACAGTTTCGCCTCCGTGAGGGTCTGATTGGTCCTGCTCGCCTAGCGTTCTGCCTCCGCTCAGTCGAACACGATCACACCACGCGCCACGCTGCCCGACGTCAAGAGCCGGAAACCTTCGTTGATCTCCTCGAACCGGTAAGTGCGGCTGATGAGATCATCGAGGTTGAGGCGCTTGTCCATGGTCAGATCGGCCAGAATCCCGAAATCGATGTTCGGCCGCACCGAGCCGTAATAGGTCCCGGTGATCTTCTTCTCCATGTAGACCATGTTCATGAGGCCGATCGCCGCCGTGGCAGTGGAGGCAGGAATGCCGACCAACACCGCGTGGCCACCGGGAGCCACCGCATCGACGGCCTGCGCGGCCGTTTGCGAACCACCGATGGCATCGAAGGCGTACTCTACTCCGAAGCCTCCGGTCAGATCGCGGACGACTTTCACCACGTCCTCTTCACGTGCGTTGATCGTGTGAGTCGCACCGAAATGCTTGGCATACTGCAGCTTGTTGTCGAGCAGATCCGCGGCGATGATCATCCGCGCACCGGCCAGCTTGGCACCTTGCACCACATTGAGCCCGACCCCGCCGCAGCCGATGACGAGCACAGAAGAGCCGGCGGGCACTTGTGCGTGACGAACCACGGCCCCGACGCCCGTGGCGACACTGCAGCCGATGATCGCAGCATGCGTCCACGGAAGATCCTCGCGGATCGGCACGAGCTGCTCGGCCGGGCAGACCACGTATTCGGAGAAGGTGCCGATCCGGGCCATGACATTGACCGGCTCACCATTGAGCTTCAGCCGTGAGGTACCGTCGTGCATCCGCCAGCGGGGCGTGTCGTTATGGCCAGAGCACAGCACGGTGCGCCCTTGTGAACAGTATGGGCAATGGCCGCAATGCGGGCGGAACGAGAAAATGACGTGCTGGCCAACACGCAAATGATCAACTCCAGGGCCAAGCTCCACGACCTCGCCCGCCGCCTCATGACCCGGCACAATCGGCAGTGGCAACGGCCAGTCGCCATTCATGATGTGCCAGTCGCTCATGCAAACGCCGGTGGCCTTCACCTTGACGCGGGCCTCGCCGGCCTTTGGCCCCTCCTGCTCCAGATCGAGAATTTCGAGTGGTTTATTGACCTCGGTCAGAACTGCAGCGCGCATTGGGTCGCTCCTCCCGTTTCCGGAATGTTGTCACATTACGCCGCTCCGGCTACCAGCGCCAACTGCAAACCCGCCCTAAAGTCCGAGAGAGCGGAAGCTAAAGATGCTCAGCGCTGGGCAATTGGCGCTATTCCGCCGCCTCGACTTGCTCCGGCCGCTCCCATTCGACTGTTGCCCGCCGAGAGTAGTCGGTGAACCACATCGGATCAGTGCGGAACTCGACGCGGCCATCTGCATAAATGCGTGCCGTCGCTCGGCGCGATGAGAGGCAGAACATGTGCACACTCATCGGCATGCCGCCCGTATGGCAATAGCCAACCTCGATGTGGCAGCCAACGACCATGGACGAGCCCATGAAGCCCATCGCGCCCATGCCGATCGAGTTGCCCAGCTCTTTCAGCTCGTCCTCGAGCGCCGCGACTTTCGGGTCCGGATTGCGCGAACCAACCGTCCGCAGGCAGGCGGCCTGCTTGCCGAGCACCATGCAGGTGTCCTTCGAGCCGCCGAGACCGATGCCAACGATCGCCGGCTGGCAGGCAAGGCCGCGTTTGCCGAAGGCAACGAGAGTGTCGAGGTAAAAGCGCTTGATGCCGTCGATCCCGTCGCCTGGAAACAGCATGCGATAGTCCGAACCAAACAGGCCGCCCTTGTGCACTGTGGTCAGGTCGATCCAGTCGGCATCCGGGTGAAACGCGTATTCGATTTCCGGTGCGTTGATGCCGACGTTGTTGTTGTGATCCGTCCGCCAGAGCGGGTGCACACGATTGGGCCGCAGGGGCACATCATGCGTGGCTTTTGCAGTGGCGCGGCGCAATGCGGTTTCGAGCGCTATCGGTCCGCCTTCGATGCGCGCCTCATTGCCGATTTTCACGTACCAGCGCGGGCAACCCGTATCGCCGCACATCGCCCGCCGGTCCTCCTTGGCCGCCTCGTAATTCTCGAGCATGGCCTTGATGACGAACGCCGACAAGTCGCCTTTCTCCGTATCGGCGCACTTGCGCAATCCTTCGAGATAATCCTCCGGAATCTCGATGGCCGCCTTGGCCATGAGCTGCTCGGCAGTGGATTGGATGGAGGAGATGGGGATCATGTGCGGGTCACCCACGGTTTTTTCGGAGATTTCTGAGACATTAGCGCCGCATCGATGTCAATTCCACACCAAGCGCACTTGCGTGTTGCGAGTTGGATCCCGGCGACGAGCGCCGGGATGACGAAGAATTGCGCTTCATCCGGCCAAGCCAAAGTAGAGGTCATCCCGGGCCTTGTGCCCGGGATCCAACGTGCCACAATCTCTGCCACCGGATTTGCGGCCCGAAATGCGCACCTACTACACGTATATTCTCGCCAGCAGACCTCGCGGAACGCTCTACATCGGGGTCACCAATGGCCTCATTCGCAGAGTGCATCAACACAGGACCGGAACAGCGTCCAGCTTCACGCGGAAGTATCGCGTACACAGACTCGTTTGGTTCGAGGCCTTCTCGTCTGCCAAAGAGGCGATTCAGCGTGAAAAGACCATGAAGGAGTGGCCGCGTGCGTGGAAAATAAACCTGATCGAGCGCACCAATCCGCATTGGATCGACCTGTTTCCTTCCCTACCGGGAGCGACTTTGATCTCCCAGAAAGAGAGTTGAGCAATCTTCGGTCCTCGATCTGCGGCTTCGACGGCGAGGATGTGGATAGTTGGATCCCGGCGACAAGCGCCGGGATGACGTTAAAGTTGAGCTTCAACCGGCCAAGCCAGACGACGGGTCATCCCGGGCCTTGTGCCCGGGATCCAGCGTGCCGCAATCTCTGTACGCCGAATGCAATGCGAGATGCGCACCTACGTTCTGGCCGGGAGCGAGCTTCTTCTCCCCAGAGAAGCGTCGGCCATCGTGGACGCGCAGATCTGCAGCCTCCCCACTGCGAATGCGGAGAGCTGGATCCCGGCGACAAGCGCCGGGATGACATGGATCGACTATTCGGCCGCCCGCATCTCCTCGAGCAGCGTTTCGCCCGGCCGGACGATCGTGAAGGCGACCGGCTCGTCCGTCACCTCGACCTGGCCGTCGCGCAGAGAGGCGACCGTGTAGGTGGAGGTGGCAAGGTCGCCTTCGTCCGGGAAATCCTCGCGGTAGTGCGCACCGCGGGAGTTCTCGCGCCTCAACGCCGCCCTGGCGATCACCTTGGAGACGGTGATCTGGCTCTCAAGGTTCAACCAATCCTGCCACGTCAAATTGAATGCGCGGTCGCCGTCGCGCAAACCAGTCGCCTGAAGCTCCTCGTCGATGGCGTCGAGCGCCGCTATGGCACGCTCCAGCCCCGCGCGATTGCGGATCACACCGACGTCGTCCCACATCACATCGAGCAAACGCTCACGCAGGCGATTGAGGTCGCCAGGGCGCTTCTCGAATGGCCTCACCGCGCGCGCCATTGCAGCTTGGATGGCATCCTCATCGGGCTCCCGCCAATGAGGATTGCGGGCGATGAACCCCGGCATCGTATCGCCCGCGATCCCGCCAAACACCGTTGAGTTCGCCACGCCGTTGCCGCCCAGCCGGTTGGCGCCATGCACGCCGCCAGCATCCTCGCCGGCAACGAAAAGACCCGGAAGCTCGGTCGACGTATCCGTCTCGCAAATTACGCCGCCCATCAGATAGTGCGCCGTCGGCACCACCTCGACGAGGCCGCCGGCAAGGTCAAAGCCGCAGTCGGCGCAGCGCTCGACCATTCCTTTGAACTGCTTGCGCACATTGTCCGGCCCGAGGTGGCTCATCTTAATGTAGACGCCGCCATTCGGCGTCGTGCGGCCGGCACGCATTTCGGCGTAGATCGCCTGGCTGACCTTGTCGCGCGTCGCCCGCTCGGCCTTCGGGTCCACGTGGAGCATGAAGCGCTGCATGTTCCCGTTGAGAAGGTGCCCGCCGGCGCCGCGCAACCCCTCCTCGAGCACGGTGCCGGTCATGCGCGTATCTGGTCCGGCTAGGAGCCCCGTTGGATGGAACTGGACCATCTCCATGTCGCGCAGGCGGAGGCCCGCCCGCAGAGCCATGGCGAGGCCGTCCATGCTCTTATCGCCCGACGGCGTGTGGTAGCGGTACATGGTCGGCCCGCCGCCGGTCGCCAGCAGCACTGCTTTCGCCTCGACGAAGCGGAACGTGCCGGTGCGGACGTCGAGCAGGAGCACGCCGGCGATCGATTCACCCGCCTTGTCCTTGATGAGGGCGATGGCGCGGTGCTCCTCGAGCCGTTGGATCGGCCGCGCCCACACCTGCTCCATCAAGCGGTTGATGATCTCGATGCCCGTTAGGTCACCCTTGTGCACCGTCCGGTCGAAGGTCTGGCCAGCGAAGGCCTTGCCGTGCAGCGAGCCATCGGGGTTGCGGTCGAAGAAGCAGCCGATCTCGTTTTCGAGCTCACGCACACGCTCGACAGCCTTCGTCACCAATGTCCAGGCGAGATCCTGGTTCGGTAGCCACTTGCCGCCCTCGATGGTGTCCATGAAATGGCGCTCGACGGAGTCGCCTTTATGCAGGGCGACATTGTAGCCGCCCTGGACCATCCGTGTGCAGCCGGACTTTCCGAGCAAGCCTTTCGTCGCAATCGTGATCGTCGCGTGTGGCGCCGCTTGGTAAGCGTGGAGCGCCGCGAACAGCCCTGCTCCGCCGGAGCCGAGGATCAGGATGTCGGTTTTCGTCCGTTCGAGCATGGGCGCCTCAGAAGACTCGGACCAGGAAGATGAATGCGAGGAGCACAGCAGCGGCGCCGATAGCGGCCGCAGCGATTTTCTGGACAGGCCGCCAGGCGATGGTCTCGAGGTAAAGAATACGCAGACCGCCGAGCAGATGAATGGTCAGCAGAAAGACAAGCCCGGATTCGGCGAACTTCACCACAGGCTGCTCGGCCCAAGTCAGGAAGCCATCGAGACGCGCCTCACCTTCGATTGCTAAGCCCAGCGCCAGAAAGTGAAGTGGCAGAAAGCAGGCGAGAGCAATGCCGGACAGGCGATGCACCAGCGCCGCGATCCAGAGCCCTTGGCGACGATGAGCCGTCGTGCGCCGTGTTTCGACCTGGATGCTCATGGCATCACCACCGCAATCACCGCTCGCCATCCGAGGACGAGGAGCAGCAAGCCAAAGCCCCACATGATGCCATCGAGCGCACGCGCGCGAAGCGATGTCCACTCGCGAAGGACCGAGCGAAGCCCAATGGCGCCATGAATTGCGGCGAGGACGACGAAAATGCCATAAAACAGCGCCCAGCCGAGGCTGCCACGCGTCCGGCCGAGGATCTCCGCTGCGGAAAGGCCGTTGGATGTTGCGTAGAAGATGATGACCAAGTGCGCCACGATGAGCGGCACCATGAGTGCGGCGCTCAGGCGCTGGAGGGCATAAAGCCGAAAGGTCATGATGGGAGCCTCCCAGCTGTCATCCCGGCGCTTGTCGCCGGGATCCAACGATCCGCGAACGCAACGGTAACGAGGCGAAGGCGGCGTGCCAAACTGCCGGCGAAGGAGTTTGCTGACACTTGGATCCCGGGCACAAGGCCCGGGATGACCCATCGTTTGGCTTGACGGTTGAAGCTCAAATTTGACGTCATCCCGGCGCTTGTCGCCGGGATCCAACGATCCGCGAACGCAACGGTAACGAGGCGAAGGCGGCGTGCCACACTGCCGGCGAAGGAGTTTGCTGACACTTGGATCCCGGGCACAAGGCCCGGGATGACCCGTCGTTTGGCTTGGCGGTTGAAGCTCAAATTTGACGTCATCCCGGCGCTTGTCGCCGGGATCCATCGATCCGCGAACGCAACGGTAGCGAGGCGAAGGCGGCGTGCCAAACTGCCGGCGAGGGCGTTTGCTGACACTTGGATCCGGGGCACAAGGCCCGGGATGACCGCAGCGCTCGCCACCGGGCACATCGTACCGAACACCATTACAGCTCCCCCCGCAAATACGCCATCATGGCACGTCGCTTCAGGCCGGCAATAGAGGCCGTGGGGTTGAGCGACTTCGGGCAGAGCTCCGCGCAGGACTGGTGCGAGTGACAGCTCTGGCAGCCGCCTTCGGCAACGATGGCTTTCAGCCGCTCCGATTGCCCAGCATCGCGAACATCGTTGACCAGCGTCCAGGCGCGATTGAGGGCTGCCGGCCCGAGATAATCATCGTTCCAGCGCACCGTATCGCAGGCCGCAAAGCATACGGCGCAATTGATGCACTCGATCGCCTCGTCGGCGGCGACGCGCTCCGAGCTGAGGGGTGAGATCGTCTCGACCGGATCATCCCGGGTCCGTGACGGCACGAAGCGCCCCTTGGCCTCCTGCCATTTCTCGAAAAACCGGCGCATATCGGTCGCCAAGTCCTTGATGACCGGCAAGTTGGCCAGCGGAGCAATCTCCAGCCTGCCGTTCTCGACCACCCTGGAAACATGGGTCCGGCAAGTCCAGCGCGGCCGGCCGTTGACCGTCATGGCGCATGAGCCGCACATCCCCACCCGGCAGGCGAAGCGATAGGCCAGCGTCGGGTCCACATTTCGTTGAACCCAGGTAACGACGTCGAGGACAGTCTGGCTTTCGCGCAGCGGCACGGTGAAACGCTGGTAGTAGCCTTCCTCGCGGCCTCGCCAGATAAGCACCTCGATGGATTGCTCGGCAGCCTCGGCGGCAGGTGCACTCGCTGGCATTCCTTCCCCTTCTAGTTCTGTTTACTTTTGCTCCTGACCGCAGCTCGCCGCGGAAAGCTTCTCAGCGGACGGTCACAGACACTCGCTGCACGGCATTGTTGCCGAACCCGCCGCGGTCCCAAGGTGGATCAAGGGGCTGCACATTCCCGGCCTCGTCGGTCGCTCGGCAGGCCAGCTCGTGCTCGCCGGGTTGTGCATCCCAGGTGAAACGCCAACCGCGCCACGCGTATCTGCCAGTTATCGGCTCGAGCGTCGCCTCCTGCCATTCGCCGTCGACACCAACCTCCACCTTGGCGACCGGCACTCCGCCACCGGACCAAGCCCGGCCGAACAGCTCGACGGGGCCGCGATCGACTAACCGCCGCCGGGTGAACCAGTCCGGAATACCAGGCGGAACCATAAGCGATTTCACACGGATATGCGTGACCGGGGTGCCTGGGTCCCCACTGTACTGGCGATAAACATACGTCCCAACCTGCTGATATCCATCGAACGGGCGGTCCAGCACCTCGATGCGATTGAGCCACTTCACGCTCGCCATGCCGTACCAGCCCGGTACGACCAGTCGTAGGGGAAAGCCGTGCTGCGGCAGCAGCGGCTCGCCGTTCATCGTGTGGGCGAGGAGGACGTCGTCCGACATTGCGACGTCGACCGCAAGGCTCCTCCCGTAATCGTGCTCGATCCCGGCATCGAACCCTCTGTCGGCCCCAAAAAAGGCGATCTCGACGGCGTCCGGCGTCAGTCCCGCGCGATCGAGCAAATAATGCAGTGGTGTGCCGGTCCACTCGGCCGTGCCGACCGCGCCGTGCTCCCAAGGTTGACTTTGCCATCGCGGATTGAGCCTGGCACGACCATTCCCCGCGCACTCGAGCGTCACCCTCACAGTTTTCTGCGGGAGCTGTCGGATCTCTGCCATGGAGATCTCGAGCGGCACCTTCACCCTGCCGCCGACCTTGACGGTCCAGCTGGCGGCCGAGGCCACGTATGGGATGTCAAAGTGGATGAGGAGGTAGTGAAGTCCGGCCGGCGTCAGGTCGTAGCGCAAGGCCTCGAGCGGGAGTCCAGAGTTCCGGTTCGCGAGGGCAACTTCCTCGCGCTTGAAGTCGCCTTCGACATGGGGCCTCTTCTCGGGGCTGAAGAAGGGGTGGGCGCTCGTACTCATCCGCCAATCTCGCCTTTTGTGATCCGATCAGGCATTTTGACAACTGTAGCAAGCAGGTAGCTACGGCGGAAGTTCAGCCGAGCCAAACAGAGACTGGAGCGAGCTTCGCTTATCGAGATGGTTGATACCGCCGTAGTCTGCCGACCGACTTCATTGGCGGTGGCGGGCACGCCTGATAGACATAATAACACCTGTTTTCGAGTCCACTGCACAGAACACACGGGACCGGGGGGACTACGGATGACAACGAACGCGGCGGCGCTGCGCAACGGACATACGTCGTCGGAGCGTGGCAGGGTGACGCCGCGAGGAAGCCGTCGCAATCAAAGGAGCAGGAAGGCCCTGGATGTGGCGGATCGGGCCGTAGCCTGCGGTGTCCGCACCGTCGAGATCGAGGCTGAGGGCCTATCCGCCCTCGCCGCGGCCCTCAAACGTGACTTGGCCAGCAGCTTTGTCGAAGCGGTTCGGATTATCTCCGAAGCGCGCGGGCGGGTCATCGTCACTGGAATCGGCAAGAGCGGTCACATCGGTCAGAAGCTGGCGGCGACCTTTGCCTCGACCGGTACGCCGGCTTTCTTCGTTCATCCGAGCGAAGCCTCACACGGCGACCTCGGCATGGTCACAAACGACGACGTGGTCCTCGCGCTGTCCTGGTCCGGCGAGACTGTCGAGCTCAAGAACATCGTCACGTACTCACGACGGTTCCGCGTACCATTGATCGCCATCACCTCGCGCAGGGAGTCGGCGCTGGGCCGCTCATCTGACGTCGTGCTCGAGCTGCCTCGGGCGAAGGAAGCATGCCCGCACGGCCTTGCCCCCACGACGTCGACTACGATGCAGCTCGCCCTCGGGGACTGTTTGGCCATTGCGCTCCTCGAGGCCAAGGGCTTCACGGCTCAGGACTTCAAGATATTCCACCCCGGCGGCTCTCTGGGAGCGCAACTCAAGTTCGTCGCCGACATCATGCACAAGGATGACCGGCTGCCGCTCGCCTCTGAGGACGAGATCATGAGCGCGGCTCTCGTGACCATGACTCAGAAGAGCTTCGGCTGTCTCGGTGTCGTCGACTCCAAAGGAAAGCTGGTTGGAATCGTGACCGACGGAGACCTGCGCCGGCACATGGGAGAGGGCCTGCTGAACGCCAAGACCGGCGAGATCATGACGCGCAACCCGAAGACGGTCAGTCCCGACACGCTCGCGTCCTCAGCGCTCGAGCTGATCAATGCGGCGCGGATCACTGCCTTGTTCGTGGTGGAGAAGGGGAAGCCGGTCGGGATCGTCCACGTGCACGATCTGCTGCGCATCGGCGTGGCCTGAGTCTCAGGTCCACTCGACTCGCGTGCAGCAAGCTTCTCTGGATGGCTCGGGTGAATCCCTAAACGCCCAGACCCAACAAAAAACGGTCCGGCGTTGCGTGCACCGGACCGTCCTGATGGATCTCCAGGAATGAAGGCAGACTGCCTCAGGCTGCCTTGACAGCGGGATCTGCCTCCTCGCCATCCCCTTCCGCCTCGGCTTCGGCGTCAGCTTCTGCCTGGCGGCGGCCGCGAGCGCTCTTCGCGAGAACCTCTGTAATCCGCTGCACCGCGGTCTGCTCGTCCAACTTCTCCACGGCGGCGATTTCACGGGCCATACGGTCGAGCGCTGCCTCATAGAGCTGCCGCTCGGAATACGACTGCTCTGGCTGCGTCTCGGACCGATAGAGGTCCCGCACGACCTCCGCGATAGCAACCAGATCGCCGGAGTTGATCTTCGCCTCGTACTCCTGCGCGCGGCGGCTCCACATCGTCCGCTTGATCCTGGCGCGGCCCTTGAGGGTATCCATGGCCTTCTTGACGACATCCTCGGTCGCCAACTTCCGCATCCCGACGCTCTGCAGCTTACTGGTCGGCACGCGCAGGGTCATCTTGTCCTTCTCGAACGTGATGACGAACAGCTCGAGCGACATCCCGGCGATCTCCTGCTCCTCGATGCCGACGATGCGCCCCACGCCGTGGGTCGGGTAGACGACGTACTCGTTGGTCTTGAAGCCGTGACGCGAATTCACGGGCTTCTTTTCCGCTTGGCTTTCAGCCTTGGCTGCACGCGCCTTGGCGGCAACGTCCTTGGACGCAACCGGGGCCGATATCTTGGGCTGTGCCGGTTTTGCCATGGCCGCAGTGGTTGCCCTCTGCTGCGGGGCGGAGGGCGTCTTCGTGCCGGCCCTTTGGGTTGCCCTAGCTGTTGTAGTCGCCTTGGCTGGTGTCGTGGTGGAAGCCTTGGATTCCGGTGTTGTCTTCTCGGCTGCTGCCGCCTTACTATTCACTGCAGTTTTGTTGGACAATTTTCTTTCACTCGTTGTTGACGTTTTCGCTGAAACAGCACCTGCGCTTGGAGCCTTTGTTGCAGCGGGCTTTTTGGACGAAGGCTTGCTGGCCATCGGCTCTTTTTCTGTCGCTTTCCCGACGCGTCTATTAGCAGCTACAGACTTGACCGGCGTCGTTCTGGCACTCCCCCTAGCGCCTTGTGTTTTGGCAGCCACCTTCGTCTTCTCAGCCATACTCTGGTCTCACTCTCTCGCGATCTAAGCCCCACCAGACCAAAAGCCGAGCGGGTTTCCCGCCCTCTAAGAGGGCATGGTGACAAGATCCAGTTGCCGACGCGTTAGTCGGCTAGAGCGTGCTTGATCTGCTATGGCCCGCGAGCGGGGCATAGCTTGCCTTTCAGCTTCGATGACTTGGTTGGCGGCCCGCGCATCAAGTCTCTCAAATTAAGACACTGCAGCGCGGCTTGGGTCATCCAGGCAAATACGACGCAAGGCCGGCCGACCGGACTCTGCGTTCCCCATCCGTTTCAGCTACGCTACAACGAAAAACAATGTAACATAATTTTCACAAAAAAAGAAGGGTCCAAAGGTTAACGCGGCCGGCGCAACCCAATTCTACCCTTTGGGAGAGTCTCGACTTTATCCCTATTTGGGTACCCGATTCGGGTATCGAGCGCTCACCTGCGCTATTTCGACGCCCCAATCCCAATCACGCGGGTTGCCGCTCTCCGAAAACGTATCCTGCTCCGCGAACAGTGCGGATCGGGTCGCGCTCCTTGCCGCGGACAAGCGCCTTTCGCAATCTCCCGATGTGAACATCGACGGTACGCTCGTCGATGTAGGTATCGCGCCCCCAGACACCGTCGAGAAGCTGCTCCCGCGACAACACCCGTCCCGGGCTTTGCATCATGAACTCGAGCAATCGAAACTCAGTCGGCCCGAGCCGCACCTCTCGGTTGCCACGCGTTACGCGATGCGCGGTGCGGTCGAGCTCAATTTCTCCGGATCTGAGGACGTCAGCAATGCGCTCGGGTGCCGTCCGGCGAAGGATTGCCTTCACACGCGCCATCAGCTCGGGGAGTGAAAACGGTTTGACGACGTAATCATCCGCACCGGTCGACAACCCGCGGATGCGGTCGCTTTCCTCGCCGCGGGCCGTCAGCATCAGGATGGGGATTGCGCGCGTCTCCTGCCGAGCCCGAATTCGGCGGCATAGCTCCACCCCCGAGAACGTGGGAAGCATCCAGTCCAGCACGATGAGGTCCGGCCGATCCTCAGCAATGATCAACTCGGCTTCCTCACCCGTCGCGGCATGCTCGACTTCGTATCCCTCCGCCTCCAGGTTGTAACGAAGTAGCTCTGCAAGTGGCGCTTCGTCTTCGACGATCAGAACCTTAGCGCCCATCTGCGATGACTCCGAACTTTCCCCTCAATCCCGAGAAATAGGTGTTGAGCTGGTCTGGTCGCCCTTTGGCCGATCATCTGTAATGGGTTCGCCGTGCACAAGATAATGCACGATCTCTGCAATATTCGTCGTGTGATCGCCGATGCGTTCGATGTTTTTCGCGCCAAAAAGGAGGTGAGTGCACAGGCCAATATTGCGCGGGTCTTCCATCATGTACGTCAAAAGCTCACGGAAGACAGAATTGTACATGGCGTCGATCTGCTCATCCGCGCGCCAGACGGCAAGGGCCAGCTCGCTATTGCGCTCCGCGTAGGCGTCGAGCACATCCTTGAGCTGGCGCATGGCCCGCTCGACCATGTTTCGCAGGCCCGACATGAGGGGCTTCGGATAGGGCTCCTGCGAAATGGCCAGCGCGCGCTTCGCGATATTCTTGGCGAGGTCGCCGATGCGCTCCAGGTCCGACGTGATGCGCAGGGCCGCAATGACCTGACGCAGATCGTCGGCGAGCGGCTGGCGAAGGGCGATCATCGTGACAACCTGATCGTCCACCTCTCTTTCCAGGCGGTCGATGGCCTTGTCCGACGCGATCACTGCTTCCGCGAGCCGTGGATCGCGTTTTTCCAGAGCATCGAACGCTTGGCCGAGCGCGTTCTCTGCAAGGCCGCCCATTTGGGCAACCCTCCGGTCCAAGAGCGCCAGCTCCTCCTGATACGAGCGCACGATGTGCTCCCTCATTTGCTCCGATCCTCGCCAGGGTGCCTCAGCCGTAGCGGCCCGTAATGTAATCCCGAGTTTGCATTTTCCTGGGATTCGTAAAGATCTCAGCCGTGTCGCCTTCCTCTATCAGCTCACCAAGGTGGAAGAACGCCGTCCGTTGCGAAACCCGCGCCGCCTGCTGCATCGAGTGGGTCACGATCACGATACAGTAGTTTTCCCGAAGCTCATCGATGAGCTCCTCGATTTTCGCCGTCGCGATCGGGTCGAGCGCCGAGCAAGGCTCGTCCATCAGAATCACCTCCGGACTGACCGCAATGGCGCGCGCAATGCAAAGCCGTTGCTGTTGGCCGCCGGAAAGGCCGGTTCCTAGGTCATTGAGCCGGTCGCGGACCTCTTTCAGCAGACCAGCCTTTTCAAGGCTCGACATCACGATTTCATCGAGCTCCGCGCGATTGCTGGCCAAGCCGTGAATGCGCGGACCGTAGGCGACGTTCTCATAAATAGATTTGGGAAACGGGTTCGGTTTCTGGAAGACCATGCCCACGCGCGCCCGAAGCTGAACGACGTCGAGCTTCGGATCGAAAATATTCTGACCGTCGATTGTAATGTCCCCGGTCACGCGTGCATTGGGGATCGTGTCGTTCATGCGGTTGATGCAGCGCAGGAACGTCGACTTGCCGCAGCCTGACGGCCCGATGAGCGCCGTCACAGCGCGCGCAGGAATATCCATGCTGACATTTTTCAGCGCCTGCTTTTCACCGTAGAACGCGTTCACATTCCTGACGCGCACCTTGACTGCGTCTGCCTGCATGGAAACCCGGGTGCCGATGTGGGGTGAAACGGCAATCGAAAGGTCGGACGTGCGGAATTGCTCGTTCATTCCCATCTCCTCTCTGGCCGCGGGCGTCACGACCATTTCCTCTCGAACTTCTGGCGCAGATAGATCGCCACAGCGTTCATCACGATGAGAAAACCGAGAAGCACCAGAATCGCAGCCGAGGTGCGCGCCACAAATCCCCGTTCAGGGCTGTCGGCCCAACTGTAGATCTGTGTCGGCAAAGCGGTCGCGGGCTCGAAAAATCCGATGCTCTCGACACTCGGGATAAATGCGTTCATGCCGATCAGAAGCAGTGGCGCTGTTTCGCCGAGCGCCTGCGCAAGACCGATGATGGTTCCGGTCAGAATTCCCGGCATCGCAAGAGGCAGCACGTGGTGCAGAATGACCTGATGCTGCGATGCCCCGATGCCAAGGGCAGCCTCCCGGATCGACGGTGGTACAGACTTGAGCGTCGCCCGCGTCGCAATGATAATGGTCGGCAGCGTCATCAACGAAAGCACCATGCCGCCAACGAGCGGCGAAGACCGCGGCAGACCGAAAAAGCCCAGAAACACCGCCAGGCCCAGCAGACCGAACACGATCGAGGGCACCGCTGCCAGGTTATTGATGTTCACCTCGATGAGAGATGTCAGCCGGTTCTTTGGTGCGAACTCTTCGAGATAAACCGCGGCCGCAATTCCGAGCGGGAAACTCAGGAGAAAACACACAAGAAGCGTCAGGAAAGAACCGGCAATTGCGCCCGCGAGCCCCGCCATCTCGGGGAAACGGCTATCGGCGTTGACGAACAGCTCCCACGCAATCGTGGTGTGGATCAACCCTCGCTGCTTCAGGGTGTCGAACCAGCCGATAGCTTCATCGTCGAGCCGCCGCTGAGACTCGGGTACATCACGCGACAGAATTCCTTTGTTGAGCTGATCGTATGGATCGGCCACTGGCACCATCAGCTTGATGGTCTGACCGATCACCTCGGGATGGGCGACCACATAATCACGTACGATCCATTCGGCGCCGGGGCTCAGCAGCCTTGCGAGCTGGGTTTGCTGGCGCCGGTTGGTGACCTCCGGAAACTGCTCGAAGATCGCCTGCCGGACGACGCTGCGGAAGTTACCGCTCCTCACGTCCTCCGGATTGACCAGCGCCGGATCGATACGGAACTCGAGCTCAACACGTGTTTGCGTGAAGGCTACGTAGCCCGTGTAGACAAGCGAAACGATCAGAATGCCAAGCAGGCCAATGGCGAGCCCGATGGCTCCGAGCCCGAGCATCCGAAGCCGCCGATCGGCCGCATAGCGCCGTTTTAGCCGACGGTGATGAGAGGCCGAATGCCAGTGGCCCGCCGCCGGGGGCGCAGCCGAATTCGCCTCTGATGCCCTCACCTCACTCATATTGCTCTCGATACCGCCTCACGATGCGTATGGCGATCACGTTCAGCACCAGGGTTGACAGGAAGAGGGTCAGGCCCAGGGCGAACGCGGCCAGCGTCTTGGGGTTGTCGAACTCCGTATCGCCGATCAGCAGGGTGACGATCTGGACTGTGACAGTCGTGACGGGCTGGAACGGGTTCAGTGTCAGCGTGGCGATGATGCCGGCCGCCATGACGACAATCATGGTTTCTCCGATGGCACGGCTGACCGCCAGCAGGATGCCGCCCATGATGCCGGGCAGCGCCGCCGGCAGAAGGACGCGGAGGATAGTCTCGTTCTTCGTCGCGCCCATCGCCAGAGAGCCGTCGCGCATGGAGCTGGGCACGGCCGTGAGCGCGTCGTCCGACAGCGACGAAATGAACGGGATAATCATGATGCCCATCACGCCGCCGGCAACCAGGGCACTATTGGGCGCGATCGGAATCCCGAGCGCTTCACCGAACGTGCGCAAAGCCGGCGAAACGACAAGCACGGCGAAAAAGCCGTACACCACAGTTGGGATGCCGGCGAGGATTTCCAGCACCGGTTTGACGATCGCCCGGAAGCGCGATGTCGCATACTCGGTGAGGTAGATCGCCGACAGCAGCCCGATCGGAACCGCCACTGCCATGGCGATGAAGGCGATAAGGAACGTGCCGACGAACACGGGAATGGCGCCGAAGGCTCCGCCTGCCGACGCCTGATCTGGCCGGATGGCAATTTGCGGCTCCCAGCGCAAACCGAACAGAAACTCCGTGACCGGCACGAGCCGAAAGAACCTGATGGCCTCCAGCAAGAGCGAGATCACGATGCCGAGCGTCGTTAGGATCGCGACCACGGCACAGGCGATCATAAGCCAATCGAGAATGCGCTCGACGGCCTGGCGAGCGCGGAAATCAGGGGAGATGCGCGACTGGACGATGACGAGCGCCAGCAGGGCCAGCACCACGGCGCTCGTGAACATGGCCATTTCTCCGATCCGACGCCACGCCTCGAGCCGCCTTCCAGCCTCGAGAATGGCCGGCTCCACTTGGCCGAACGACGTGCCTCCGGCGACGGACTTGATCTGGCTCAGAATAAGGCTGAGTTCGCCAACACCCTTGCCGGCAACCACCTCCTCCGGCAACGACGCCATGATGAGCCGATCGAGAACCGGACCCTGGACCAGCAGCCAAACCAACAGCAGCAGGGTGGCCGGGATACCGACCCACGCCGCGACGAAGCTGGCGTGATAGGCCGGCCGCGAATGCAGCTGATAGGTGCGTCCCTCGACAGACGCGAGAGCCCGCCTGTGGCCGATCAGAAAACCAATCAGCGTCAGGACGAGCAGGACTGCGAAGGCGTAGCTCAGCATGTCGAGTTCATGTGTCGAGCCTGCGGAATTGCGCGAGCCGGTGTGACTGTCCGTTCTGCGGGTGCACCACAAGCGCGTGCGACTGCGCCACGTCAATGGCGCAGCCGGCGTTTTCAACGGGCATCAGTTGGTCGGGACTGCCATTCTTTCTGCTTCCAGCGCCGCCTTGCGGGTCTTTTCCAGGGCATCCGCCTGCAGCGGCACCATCCCGCGCTCCGAGAGGTAGCCGTCTTCTCCCATCGCGGCCTCGCTCACGTACTCGGCTATGAACTCTTTCAGTCCGGGAACCACCTCGCGATGAGCGTTCTTGATGTAGAAGTATAGTGGACGCGAGATCCCGTACTCCCCCGAGGCGATCGTTTCGAACGACGGTTCAACCCCTTCCACCTTGATGGCCTGGAGCTTGTCCTCGTTCTCGTAGAGGAACGAGTAGCCGAAGATGCCGACGGCCCTCGGATCAGCCTCGAGGCGCTGCACGATAAGGTTATCGTTCTCGCCAGCCTCAATGAATGGCCCGTCCTGCCGCATGCGGCTGCACTGGATTTTCACCAACTCCTCGTAAGCCGCCTTGTCGAGCTTTGCCTTCTGCTCTTTCACGAAGTCGAGAGCTTGGCAGCCCTCCTGCATTGCGAGCTCGACGAACGCATCGCGCGTGCCGGATGTCGGGGGCGGGCCATAGGCGAGAATAGGGGTATCGGGCAGCGACGAGTCGATGTCGCTCCACTTCTTGTGCGGGTTTGGAACGAACTTGCCGTCCACAGGGATCTCGGCTGCAAGGGCCAGATAGATCTGAGTTTTCGTCAGATCCATCGGCTGAGCCCTGCGGGACTGCGCGATGGATATTCCATCGTAGCCGATCAGCACCTCTGTGACGTCCGTAACGCCGTTCTTCTCGCACTCGGCCCACTCGGACTTTTTCATCGCCCGCGAGGCACCGGTGATATCTGGATGTTGCTCGCCGATGCCTTGGCAGAAGATCTTCATGCCGCCGCCGGTGCCCGTCGACTCGACGACCGGGGCCTTTCGACCGTGCTTACGCGTGAACTCCTCCGCGACGGCTTGGGTGTAAGGGAAGACCGTCGATGAGCCGACGATCTTGATGTGATCGCGAGCCTCCGCCTCGCCGGCGAAGCCAACCGTGCCTGCGACGGCTGCCGCCGCCGAGATGGCCACAAGGGTTCTGCTCACAGGTGCTCTCCCTGTCTGGGTTTGCAGCGGGAAGCCTCTCACATATCGCTTCCCAGGATACGACGCCCCATTGCGTCGCACGCCTTCTGATAGAACAAACAGGCTATGCTTTCGTGACAGGTCAAGCTATTGAATTTCAAGGATTTTATTGATTCTTGCTGAATTGGTGGACGACTGCAGGTTCTGACAGCTCGTCGAGCAACACGGTGAACGTCGAGCCCTTTCCGAGCGTCGACGCTATTTTGAGCTCGCCGCGATGGCGCGTGATGATGTGCTTCACGATGGCGAGGCCGAGGCCCGTTCCGCCTTTCTGCCGGCTGGCCGAAACGCTCACCCGATAGAACCGCTCCGTGAGGCGGGGCAGGTGCTCAGGCGGAATGCCCTCTCCATTGTCCTCCACTGCTACGGAGATGCGCTGCCCCTCGCCGCGCCCGTGGGGTTCGCGGGTCATACGGACTCTCACGAAGCCTCCTTCGCGGCCGTATCTGATGGCGTTCTGAATGAGGTTCTGGAAGACCTGCACCAGCTCGTCGTAGTCCCCTCGCACGAAAGCCGAAGTCGGCAAGGTTTCGACCTCGATCGAAATGCCAGACGATTGCGCAACTGGCTCAAGGGATTGCGCAACGAAGTTGACAACCTCGTTCAGCTCTACCGTCTCTCGTGGAGGGACATGCACGTGCATTTCAATGCGGCTGAGAGAAAGCAGGTCGTCTATGAGCCGGGTCATGCGCTCTGCCTGAGCGGACATGATGCCGAGGAACCGATCGCGGGCTTCCGGATCGTCGCGCGCCGGGCCTTGCAGCGTCTCGACAAAGCCGCGCAACGACGCGAGCGGCGTGCGCAGCTCGTGGCTCGCATGGGCAATGAAGTCGGCACGCATCTGCGCGAGCCTTTCCTGGTCGGTGATGTCCCGGAAGGTGACGAGCTGAGCCGGCCCGCCCTCAACAGGTTGCTTAAAGGGAAGAGGGGTCAGAATGGCCGCTACGCGGCGCTGCACCGGCACGCGGTCCAGTAGCTCGACGGTGATGACATCCGCTGCATCGCTGACCGTCTCGACCGCCGAAAGCAGCTCGGGGTTGCGGCTCACGCTCGAAAGATGCTGCCCCGCACGAATGCGCGGAAAAAGGTCCGCCGCCGCGGCATTGTGGTGGAGGATGAAGCCCGTGTCATCGAGCACCAGAGCCGGGTCCGGCATTGCGCTGACCATCGCGCGCCAGCTCGTATCGCGATCGCCGATGTTCACCGAGGGAGGCTCGGCAGATTGCTGATCGATTTGTGGGTTGGATGCCCGCGACCCGGAAATCGGCGCAAGCACGAGCGCCCCGGCCAACGCGACGAGCGCCAGCGCGGCCGCCCAGGCCACCATGCCGCCCGTGAGCCAAAGGAGGACGACCATCGCAACGCCGGCAGCGAATGGCGCTAGCCGCGCCGCCAATCGCCTGGCGAGCTTTTCTCGAAGCCAAAGCAGATGCTGGCGACCCGAATATCCAGACCGAAGCCGCTGATGGAGGGCTATAGCTTTCACCCTGACTGAATGCGTGCCGACAGCCAGGAATTAGGGTGCTCGAGCAGGCGAGGCAAGTCAGCGCACAAGGAGGATGGGGCACTCCAATGCGGCCGCAAGCGCTTTCAAATCGCGATCCGCTGGTACCACCAGACCGCCGAACTCGCTGATCACGAACCCGCCTTGGAGGCGCCGCAGCGTTTCTGCAACCACCTCGGCAGCGCCACGAGCGGATCCGGCCGTGATCACCTGCACATCGATGCGATCTTTGAGGAGCAGACGGGCCTGCGCCTCCATCCAGCGCACCCGCTCGTCGTCGTCGGCGATTGGCAGAACGACGATCGTGCCCCCAGTGACTGCCGCCAGGCGATCTCCAGCCCGGAGCATGCTGGGCAGCCGTTCGATCTCCTCCACGGCAACGATCACCGGCCCCGTCGTGCGCCGCGCCTTGGGCCCCACCACCACCAGGCCGGTCGCATCGGTCACGGACTCGAAAAGGCGCCGCAGGGATTCGCCGCTCATGGCACTGAACGGCTCAGCGAGTGCGATCACGTTCCAGGGCCCGCACTCGGCACAGGTGGCTGCCAGCGCAGCGACTGGATCATCGCGCACGACACGTTGGCGGATCGGCACCTCGGCAGCCCTGGCCAACGCCTCGATGCGGCGCTGGAGCGACGCAAACGCCAGCCTGAACTCCTCCTCGATCTGCCTCGACGACAAGGCGCGCGTTCTGCGGCCCGTCAGCGAGATCTCCCGGGCGAATGGAAAGCTCGCAAGATCGAAGATCTGCAGATCCTCGACGAAGAGCGTCTCAATGCCTGATTGGAACGCTTGCGCAACGCGCAATGCGGCCTCGATCGCCACCTCATTGGGACATGCCGTGCGCAGCTGCAGTACGACGCGCCCACGCGCTTCTGCAGCCTCCGCGACATGCGCAGTCATGACGTGATCTTTCCGTTACCCTGTGAGTCGCTTCTCGAACGGCCGAACGCTCTGGCGCGCTCGGCAAAGAGCTTCAGCTTGTCCTCGACCAACCTATTGATCGTGCCCGGCGGGAATTGTCCATCCTCACCGCGCTCTCCCGCTTTGACCCCTGTCAGAATCTCCATGCCTTCGTCGACATGGCTCACCGCGTAAATGGCAAACTTGCCCTCGCGCACGGCCTCGATGACGTCCTGCCGCAGCATGAGGTGCTGTACGTTCGATTTCGGGATCAGAACGCCCTGGTCCCCAGTCAGGCCGCGCGCCTTGCAGATGTCGAAGAAGCCTTCGATCTTCTCGTTGACCCCGCCGATCGCCTGCACCTCACCCCTCTGGTTGACCGAGCCCGTAACGGCATAACCCTGTTTGACCGGCACCTCGGAAAGTGCAGAAAGCAGCGCATAAAGCTCTGTCGAGGAAGCGCTGTCACCGTCGACACCCCCATAGGACTGCTCGAAAACGAGGGTTGCCGCTAGGGCCAATGGTACATCCTCGGCGTAACGGCCGGCAAGATAGCCCCACAGGATCATGACGCCCTTGGAGTGGAGCGGCCCGCCGAGCTTTACCTCTCGCTCGATGTCCACCACCCGGCCCTGGCCCATGCGTACGCGGGCGGTGATCCGGCTCGGGCGCCCGAACGAGAATGTGCCGAGCTGGAGGACCGAGAGCCCATTGATCTGCCCGACCTTGGCGCCTTCCGTGTCGATGAGGACAATATCGCGGTTGATGACCTCCTGGGCCCGATCGCGCAATCGATCGGCGCGCTGGATGCTTTCTGCTACCGCCCTTTCGACATCTTCTCGCGCGGTCACCTCACGGCCGGCCTGGCTTGACCAGTAATCGGCCTCGCGAACCAGATCGGAAATGCGGCCAAGCTGAATGGACAATTTCTCGCGGTCGTCCGCGAGGCGTGCGCCCTCCTCGATGATGCGAGCCACGCCGGACGCATCGAACGGCTTCAACTTGTGTTGCGCGACAATCGACGCGATGACCCTCGCATAAGCGAGATTATTCTCTGCCGACCACGAGATGGTGTCGTCGAAATCGGCTTGGACCTTGAAGAGCCCGCGGAAGTCGGGGTCGAAGGCCGCGAGCAGGTAGTAGAGCTCGCGATCGCCGAACAGCACCACCTTTACGTCGAGCGGAATAGGCTCCGGATCGAGCGTCTGGGTGGAGATCATTCCGAGCCCAAAACTCTCGAGCGGCTGCTCGATGCGGATCTCGCGGGCCTTGATGGTGCGCTTCAGGGCCTCCCAGGCGAACGGCGACAGCAGCAATTTGCGCGCGTCGATGAGCAGGTAACCGCCGTTGGCCTTGTGCAGTGAGCCTGGCTTGATCAGCAGGAAGTCCGTCACCAGCGCGCCCATCTGCGCGATGTGCTCGACACGGCCGATCAGGTTGCCGTAGGTGGGATTGATCTCCTCCAGAACCGGGGCGCCGGACGCGGTGTCATTGTCACCGACGATCACGTTCACCATGTAGCGGCGGAACCGCGGGTCCCGGGACGTGTCGATGGTCTGCTTGACGAGCTCGTTCTCGTCACCGGCTTGGGTGAGGAACAGGCCGACGTGCCGGATGAGGTCCTTACCCGCTGCATCGATGTATTCGAGCACCTGCGGCACATCCGCGAAGGCGGCCCTGACATCGTTGAGCGCCTCGCGCACAGCGCCTTCCGCCATCTCCTGGTTGAGCTCGATGAGCCGGTTCCGGCGCTGCTTGTCCGACTTCGGCACCCGCTCGAGGATGGCCTCAAGCTCCTTCTGAAGGGCCTCGATCTTCGCCTGGACGTTCTTGCGCATGTCCTCGGGGAGCGCATTGAACACCTCAGGCTTGACGACCTTGCCCTCGTGCACAGGGGCCATGGCGAACCCCATCGGGGTCCTCAGGATCGCGATGTTCTGAGACTGGGCCTTGCGATTAAGCTCCTCGAAGGCCTCCTCCTGGCTCGAGCGAAACTCCTCCTCGATGGCGCGCCGCCGCGCCTGGTACTCCTCGCTTTCAAAGACCGCCGGTAGAGTAGTTCGTAGCTCGTCGATGGCGGCGACCATGTGGTCGGCAAGCTCGCGGCCGCGGCCGGCCGGTAGCTTCAATGCGCGCGGGCGGTTCTGCTGCTCGAAGTTGTTGACGTAAACCCAATCAGGCGGGGGCGGCGCCTCGGCAGCCTTCTTCGCCAGATAGTCACGAACAGCCGTGCTCTTTCCCGACGCCGGCGGCCCTAACACGAACATGTTGAAGTCGTGGCCCTTCATGTCCGCGCCGAACTGAATGGCCCGGAGCGCCCGCTCCTGGCCGATGAGGCCGGTGATCGGCTCTAGCTCACTGGTCGATTGGAAGCCCAGGCTCGCAGGGTCGACGGTGCGGCGCAGCTCCTCGGCCGGCAAAGGACTACGCACGTCCGCTGCAATGGTGGGGGCTTTCGTGTCTGCCTGGCCCTCAGCTTCCGTCGGGACTGACTTGTTGCTCTGCGGCGCCCGTTTGAAGAACATTATGAGCTCCCCGTCTGGTTCACTTGGGCCCGAACGGTATGCCAGGGTGGGCCTGACGAAAAGAAGCAGGAAAGTGAGACACGGACCAGCGCCTCGCGAGAAAGTTGCGGAAATGTCACCAACAGATGGCCAACGCATGGCGGCGGCGCTCGGTCGAGACCGAGCGCCTCTTCATGACGGACGTCAGTCGCCAGCCGCCTTGCACATCGCGCGAGGCGTTGGACGCGTCTTGGCCAGCCTCGGTCTCGCCAGCGTTTCCGAGCTGCCACTGCCGAACGGGCGCCGTGCCGACATCGTGGCACTGTCCGAGAAGGGCGACATCTGGATTGTCGAAATCAAGTCCAGCATCGAGGACTTTCGCGCTGACCAGAAGTGGCCCGAGTACTGGGACTATTGCGACCGCCTATTCTTCGCCGTCAGCCCGGCATTCCCGCAAGAGCTGCTGCCACACGAGACGGGGATCATCGTAGCCGACCGATACGGCGGCGAGATCATACGCTCGGTCGAGGAATGCCGCTTACCGGCTCACCGGCGCCGTGCGATGGCGTTGCGTTTCGGGCGCGTAGCGGCTGCGCGGCTTCAATCCGTCGCCGATCCAGGACTGACGCTCGAAGCGCTGCTGCGCGGCGACTGACACGAGTGCTCCTGTGGCGATGAGGCCCCCGGCCCGCTGAATTGGAAAGGGCCTTACTTGGGGGCCCGCTTAGCCAGAATGCGCTGCAGCGTCCGGCGATGCATGTTCAAGCGGCGCGCCGTTTCCGACACGTTCCGGTTGCACAGCTCGTAGACACGCTGGATGTGCTCCCAACGCACCCGGTCTGCCGACATCGGGTTCTCCGGTGGGGCAGCCTTGGCGTTAGGCGGCGCCAGCAACGCATCGGTGACGTCATCCGCGTCAGCGGGTTTTGCGAGGTAGTCCACGGCGCCCAGCTTCACTGCCGAAACAGCCGTCGCAATATTGCCATAGCCCGTGAGGATGATACCGCGCGCGTTCGGACGAATGCGCGTCAGCTCAGCGATGACATCAAGGCCATTACCATCCTCGAGCCTCATGTCGACGACGGCGAAGGCTGGCGGCTTCTGGCGGATTAGCTCCATGCCCTCGGCGACCGAGGCCGCTGTGCGCACCTCGAACCCCCGCGATTCCATGGCGCGGCCAAGACGCTGGAGGAACGCCCGGTCATCGTCCACGATGACGAGGGAGGTATCCTCTGGAAGCTCTTCCTTACTGAATGCGAATTGTTCTGCCATAACCAACTCCTGCATGCCCTACATATAGCGGTCGAAATGCCGCATCCAAGACCCATGTTTTTACTTTTGTCCCATTGGGTTCAGGTTGCGGCTGCCACTAGGCTGCCTCGACGCGTTGGGGGCCGGCAGGTGCTGCTTCGAACACTTCCCGCGCCCAACTGATGCGAACAATGGCGCCGCGCTCTGGTGCCGGGCGGTTGTCCAGAGTGAGGCTTGCGCCAGAGCGTTCGAGCAGCGTTTTGGCGATGAAGAACCCCAAGCCCAGCCCCGCGGCTCGCTTGCCAGGTCCGCCTGTGCCGGCTGGACGTGTCGTGACATAGGGCTCGCCGAGCGTTTCGAGGAGCTCGGGGCGGAATCCCGGCCCGTCGTCCTTCACCTCGACCTCAAGCGTGCGTTCGTCCCAGTGGGCCGTGATTTCGACCTTACTATGGGCAAAGTCGACCGCGTTCTCGACGATGTTGCCGACCCCGTAGATGAGACCAGGCCTCCGTTCCCCGACGGGCTCCTTCGCTGCGGGACCGCTCACGCCTTCGAAAGGCTGACATATGATCTGGATGGCCTTCGTCCCACTGCGGTAGGGCTCGGCCGCTTCGTCGAGGAGCTGGGAAACGGATAGCGTGGCATGCAATGGATCCTGCTCGCTCGGTTGCCGCGTCAGCTTCTGCAGAATCTCACGGCAACGCTCCGCCTGGCTGCGCAGCAGGGCCATGTCCTCGGCGAGGGGCGTGTTCGGCTCGATCTCCTTTTGCAGCTCGCTCGTAACCAGGACGATGGTCGCTAGCGGCGTGCCGAGCTCGTGGGCCGCGGCTGCAGCCAGTCCATCCAGCGCGTGCAGCTTTTGTTCACGGGCGAGGACGAGCTCTGTAGCCGTCAAAGCGGCCGACATTTGCCGTGCCTCCTTCGACAGGCGCCAGACATAGAGCGCGAGGAACAGAATGGTCGCCGTGATGGCGGCAAGCTGCCCGATCTTGTAGATCAGCGGCAGTGTCAGAAGCTCGTCGGGGTACCACGGCACCGGCCAATGGACGACGGTGAGGAACGCCGTGGAGATGAGCGCCAAGCCGCCCAGAAAGACCGTGTTGATCGGCGGCAGGGTCGCGGCAGATACGGTCACCGGCCCCACGATCAGCACCACGAATGGATTTTCGATGCCGCCCGTGAGGTAGAGAAGCGCCACGAGCTGGAGAATGTCGTACGCGAGCATAACGGTCGCGAAGGTGGCACCAAGCCGGAATCGCGCCGGGTAGCGCACACTGAGGAAGACGTTGAGCCAGGCCGACGCAGCTATCAGCAGGAGGCAAAGGCTGAATGGAAATTCGAACTCCAATACAAAACGAACGATGCTCACGGCCAGCAGCTGGCCGAGCACGGCAAACCACCTGAGGCGCACGATGGTGTGCAACCTCAGCCGGCTTTCCATCTGCTCGACTTCAACGCTCCGATCCTGGAGCCCCAACCAACGATTCACCGCAACCGAACCTTTGCTCTCAAACTCATGCCTGCCAAAATCACGTCTGTGCCCGAGCACTTACACGGGTTGCGCCGCGCCTTCCATTTGACCACATAGGTCGATACTCGACATCCGATCATCAATGGCGTTGCTCCCGGCGCCGGACATAGCATCATGTTGCAAGCTGGAGCTAGAACAGATGGCGCCGGTGCAGCGCCTCCTGTCGAGGTGCGCAACCTGCGCAAGGTCTACGGCGATGTCGTCGCGGTGGACGGCGTCTCATTCCGCCTCGAGGAAGGCTCCGTAACAGCACTGCTTGGCGGAAACGGCGCCGGCAAGACCACGACCATCGCGATGCTGATGGGCCTCGTCATTCCCACCTCAGGCGAGGTGCGCGTGTTCGGCGTCGACATGGTGCGCAACCGGCATGCCGCACTTCACCGCCTCAACTTCGAGAGCCCATATGTCGAAATCCCTATGCGGCTCACGGTCCGGCAGAACCTGGAGATTTTCGGTCAGCTCTACGGTGTCATCGACGTGGCGGCTAAGGTGCGCGAAATAGCCGAGGAGCTGCGGATCGACGATCTGCTCGACCGGCTTTACGGCAAGCTGTCTGCAGGCCAGAAGACCCGCGTCAGCCTTGCCAAGTCGCTCCTCAATGATCCGGAGCTGCTGTTGCTCGATGAGCCCACGGCATCGCTGGACCCGGACACCGCCGATTGGGTGCGGTCCATCATCGAGGCCTACTGCCGGAGCCGCTCGGCAACGATCGTATTGGCCTCCCACAATATGGCCGAGGTCGAGCGGCTGGCAGACCGGGTCATCATGCTCGAGCGCGGCCGCATCCTTGCGGACGAAACCCCGGCCGAGCTCATCCGGCGCTTCGGGCGAGAGACCCTGGAGGAGGTTTTCCTGGACATCGCGCGGCGGCGTGCACCGGCCACGCTCGATGCACTGAGATCCACAGAATAGGGCACGCAGTGAAGGCCAGACTTTACCCGCAGACAGGCGTTGCCGCTTCGGCACGCCGTATCCGCAGCATGGTGCGGCGGCACTGGTATCTGATCCGCTCCTCGGGACCGCGGACGGCAGAGCTGATCTTCTGGCCGCTGGTCTCGATGCTGATGTGGGGCTTCCTCCAAACCCACCTTGCCCAGACGACCAGTCTCGCTGCCAAAGCAGCCGGATTGTTCGTAGGCGGGGTTCTCCTCTGGGATATCCTCGTGCGCAGCCAGCTCGGTTTCTCGGTAGCGTTTCTCGAGGAGATCTGGTCGCGCAACCTCGGGCATTTGATGATGAGCCCGCTCAGGCCGGTCGAGCTCATCGGCTCGCTGATGCTCGTGAGCCTTATGAAACTCACCGTCGCAATGGTGCCCGTGGCGACGCTCGCCTACATCTTCTTCGGCTTCAACCTGCTGAGCCTCGGCATCGCCTTTGCGGCGTTCTTCGCCAATCTGGTCATCATGAGCTGGGCGCTGGGCCTGATCTCGACTGGCGCGGTGCTGCGCTGGGGTCTTGGCGCAGAGAGCATCGCCTGGCTCATCGTGTTCCTGTTGTTGCCAATCTCGTGCGTCTACTATCCCGTTTCAACGCTCCCCACTTGGCTGCAGCCGGTGGCGCTCATCCTGCCGTCGACCTACGTGTTCGAAGGCCTACGCGGGCTGGTTCTCGAGCAGACGTTCCACGGCGACTTTATGCTACGCGCGCTGTTCCTCAATCTGGTCTATGTGTTAGGTGCACTGCTGCTGTTTCGAGCCCTGCTCGAAAGCGCACGCCGAAACGGCGCGCTTGTGCAGCTCGGTGAATGACCGGGACTGAAGAAACACGCACCCCGCCAACTACGGAGTGAGCCTGTCATGCGACTGCGTACGCTTGGCCTCATTGCTGCTGGGCTTGCAGGAGGCGCGCTTCTCGCCCTTGCCGTAGTGCCTGGCGCCCTCGACAAGCTGCAGGCACCTGCACAGGTGCCGTCCATCGGCAAGGCTACCGTCGGAGGGCCATTCACGCTGACTGACCATACCGGCCGCCGCGTGACGGACAAGGATTTCCGCGGCCAGCATTTGCTGGTCTTCTTCGGCTTCACGTACTGTCCAGACGTCTGCCCCTCGGGCCTGCAGGTGATGACCGCTGCACTCGAGGAGCTCGGTCCCAAAGCCGAGAAGATCACGCCCATCTTCATCAGCGTCGACCCCGAGCGCGACACGCCTGAGCAGCTCGCCCTGTACGTGTCCAGCTTTCATCCGCGCCTTGTTGGGCTTACGGGAACCCCTGAGGAGATCCAGCAGGTCGCGAAGGCCTATCGCGTCTACTACAAGAAGGTGGAGGATGAGGGCTCAACGGCCGGCTACACGATCGATCACACGTCGATCATTTACCTCATGAGCCCCACGGGTGAGTTCATCACCCACTTCACCCATGCGACGCCCGTTTCTGCGATGGTGGAACAACTCGAAAAAGTGTTGTAACTGCTTCACATCTTCCATCCGGTTTCGAATCGGTGCAAACTAAATAGATCAGGTGGCGCGCAATGCGACTTCCTGACACTTCGAGCCTGCCGTCAGAGCGGGCGAAATAAGATCAGGACGAGGGACGAAAAAACGGGGGTGTCCTGCATGCTCTACCACTGGTACGAGCTGAGCCATGCTGCTGTGCGGCCGGCTCGGATCATAGCTGATGCAGGGCGCCTGTTCTTCAACAACCCGCTCAATCCGCTGACGCATACGGGCTTCGGCCGCCACGCCGCCGCGGCCTGTGAGGTTTTCGAGCGAACGACGCGCCGCTACGGCAAGCCTGAATTCCGCATCAAAGAGACAACTGTCGATGGCCAGTCCGTCGCCGTGACCGAGGAGGTGGTCTGGCAACGCCCTTTTTGTCGTCTCCTCCATTTCGTTCGTGATCTGCCGAAGGAGCGGCGCGCCCAGGACCCGCGGCTTCTGCTGGTCGCCCCGATGTCCGGCCACTTCGCGACACTCCTTCGGGGCACGGTCCAGACCTTCCTCCCAAACCATGAGGTCTACATCACCGACTGGCAGGACGCGCGCGACGTCCCCCTGTCCGCCGGCCACTTCGACCTCGACGACTATGTCGACTACATGCGGGACATCTTCCGCTATTTCGGCGGCGACGTGCACGTGTTCGCGGTGTGCCAACCGTCCGTGCCGGTGTTGATCGCGATCTCGCTGATGGAGGAGGAGGACGACCCCTCGATTCCGCTGAGCATGATCCTCGCCGGCGGCCCGATCGACACGCGCGTCAATCCGACGGTCGTCAACAAGCTCGCCGAGGAGCGCGGCACGGACTGGTTCCGCCACAACGTCATCACAAGCGTCCCCTGGCCGAGACTTGGTTTCGGACGCCGGGTCTATCCTGGCTTCCTGCAGCTCACGGGGTTCATGACCATGAACCTCGACCGTCATCTGAAGGCGCACAAAGAGCTGTTCGACCACCTTGTCCGCGGCGATGGGGATTCCGCCGAGAAGCACCGCGAATTCTACGACGAGTATCTCGCTGTGATGGATCTAACGGCGGAGTTCTACCTGCAGACCGTCGACACCGTCTTCGTCCGCCACATGCTTCCGAAAGGCGAAATGATGCATCGCGGGCGCAGGGTGGACCCGCGCGCGATCCGCCGCGTCGCCCTGATGACGATCGAGGGCGAAAAGGACGACATCACAGGCGTCGGACAATGCGCAGCCGCTCACGACCTGTGCGTCAACATTCCAGCCGATGCGAGAGTGCACTTCGTTTGCCCGAAGGTCGGCCATTACGGGATTTTCAACGGCTCACGGTTCCGCGCCGAGATCGCGCCGCGCATTGCCCAGTTCATCCGGAATCACGATCTGCGCAGCCGCGCGCTCGACGACCTCGCGCTCATGAGCGTGAGTCCGGCATTTGAGAAAGCCCATCTTTCGCCTGAGCTGACAGCTCTCGCTTTCACGTTCGCGCCCGCCAATGACAGCACGCCCGATCCCATGGTTCGCAAGCTGAAGGATCAAGGGTTGGGCCGCCTCGGGCAGACTGACGACCGTGACAACAACGCGTTTGACGCGCCTTATCGCATGCTGAGCCTCGCCAGCAGCCTTTTCTTGGAAGGGCTGCTGCGCTGGCCTTTTCCGCCGGGTTTCGGCGCTACGAAAGAACCTTTCGAACCGCGTCGGTAGGTAGTTTCGAAAAAAGTGACGCGTGATCGCCACACTGGGCCCTAGCCTGTGTGTAGCCGGCGTTTCTCATTGGCCCTGTGTCTCCCCGTCTTGATAGACGGTCAACACAGGTACTACCGAGGTCAAACAAATGAAGAGAAAGGCGCGCTCGGCTGGCAAACGCGGAGCGAAGGAGTTCCATTTTCAAGGCATTCCGACGGCGGTCGAAGTTCGACACCATCCCGCAGCACGCCGCATGACGCTCAGAGTGAGTCGCGCAAGGCGGGCCGTCATCGTCACTCTACCGATGCAATGCGACCTCGAGCAGGCCGGACAGTTCGTCTCGCGTCATCTCGATTGGGTCAAGGCGAGGCTCGGCAGCCTGCCCCCGCCGGTTCCTTTCGAAGACGGGGCTGAGATTCCGCTGCGGGGTGTCCCGCACACTATCCGCTTTCTCGGACATCTGCGCCGCGGCCCCGTCGTTTCGATCGAGCAGAAGCCGGACGGCCGGCCACAGCTCGTTGTCTCCGGCGAATCAAACCACGCTCCAAGACGGCTGCTCGATTGGCTCATCGCGCAGGCGCGCAAGGATCTCGACGAGCGTGTCGCCTGGCACGCCGCCAATTTGAAGCTGCGGCCACGCGGCATCGCCATTCGCGATCAGGTGAGCCGTTGGGGCTCATGCTCCACAACCGGCATGCTGTCGTTCTCGTGGCGCCTTATCCTCGCACCACCGTTGATCCTCGACTATGTCGCGGCACACGAGGTGGCGCATCTCGCCGAAATGAACCACGGCCCTCGGTTCTGGGCGCTGGTGCGCAAGACGATGCCACGGATGGATGAGGCCAAGGAGTGGCTACGCGTCTACGGCATGGACTTGCACCGGTTCGGCCCGGAGGCCTGAAGCGCGGAGACCTTCCCGGTCAGATGGATTCGGTAAATGGGGCGATGAAGATCGCCGCAAGCATGGCCATGATCACACGGGTCGCGATGACGAACCCCATAAAGACGATCTGACGCTCCTCGATCAGGAACCAGAGGAAGTTGTTGTACTTCGGATCAATTCCGAGATTCGTCAGCCAAGACTTGAACCCACTCGCAGATTGGAAAAAGTCCTGCATCAGGTCGGGAGAGAGGTACCACACGACGCCCATGGCCAGAGCGCCCAGGATGAGCGATGTGAAAATATTGGTGGTCGCTAGGAAGACTCTGAGCATGGTTACCCCCCACTTCTGTGGACTTGCCTCCGTCCCCGGATAGATCCTGGCTTGTACGCTACTACGGCACTCGGGACCTTCGATCCGCGACTCTCTTCGATAGACCGTGCCCGGAGAGCAGCCATGGTGGCATCACCAAGGGGCAGAGCTTAGGCCTCGATCCGAAGATTTTTGGACAACACTTCTAGTCGAAGACCGCTTTTCGATACCTATAAAGGATCGAAAGCTGTGGGTTTGTCACCCGAGTAACAGCCCCTCCGTTCATTCTTTGGCAAACCTTTTCCAACGATTCGAGGAATTGGCTCGAAGCACTTGTTTGCGCGAAGTTGGAGATCACGGATGAACCCCGTTGCCCATCGAATCACGCCAGACCTGATCAGCGACTACGTCGCCGGCCGGCTGGATGCCAGGGAAGCGGACTTGATCGAGAATGCCATGTCCCGAAATCGGGATATCGCGGCAGCCGTGGCAGCAGCCCGCAAGCTCAACTCCAGGATCGGGCGCTATTTTTCGCAACGTGGTTCTCAGGGCCGCGGCTAAAGTAGAATTGGACGCTTCAGGTGCGCTCGAATCGGTATCTCATCCAGATCCTTGTCATAGTCGTGGCGAGCCAATTCGTCGTTGGCGCCGCGATTGCTGTTTCGGCAGCAGTCATTCTTCCTCTTCTCGGCGGGTAAGTTGGCGCTAGTCCCGGCGCTCTCGCCGCAAGCCGGTCTTAGCCATTTTGCATTCTAAACCGAGGCGGGCGTACCTATCGAGGCAGCAGAATCGAGCGCCGCTCGAAGTCGCCGCGCCGCATCCTCTACTGCCCGGCGCGTCACCTCTCTCAAGTAATATCCGTCTGTTTGCCCGAGATGGGTAGCGATTCGGGGTGCGCTCTCACGAAGTGATGCAGCACGTGGAGCAGAATCTGCACGTGCTCCTTGTCGCCCCGCTGCTGTGCGGCCCGGATATCTTCGATGATCATCTCCCGAATGCGCTCCGGCCCGTGCTCCTGCTGCATGAGATATTCCGCCAGTGCGCACGCCGCGGTTTCCGGCAGGTTCTCATGCTCGGCTATGGCCAAGACCTCGTCGCGGCTCAGTCCGGAGAAGGCGATCATGTCCTCGATCGTAAGCATTGGCAAAGCTCCAGTCAGGTGTGTCGAGGCATGAGCGGAACATGAGCGCGCCGCTCGCCCAATCAACCACGGATGTCAGCGGGCCGCGGCTGTCAAAAACACTCAGGGAATGAGGACTGCTGCACCCGTTAGCCTTCCTTCGCGCAGTCGCGCCAAGGCTTCGTTCGCATCCTCTAGCCGAAATGTCTCGATGGTGGTCTTCACCGGAACTTGCGGCGCAAGTTCGAGGAATTCGGTGGCATCATCCCGGGTGAGGTTAGCGACGGAGCGCACGACGCGCTCGTGCCACAGCAGCTCGTAGGGAAACGAGGGGATGTCGCTCATGTGGATGCCGCCGCAAACCACCGTGCCGCCCTTCACCATCGCCTTCAGCGCCGCGGGCACCAGCTCGCCGACGGGCGCAAAAATGATGGCGACATCAAGCGGAACCGGCGGCGCCTCATCCGAGCCGCCTGCCCACTCGGCACCCAGGGAGCGAGCGAAATCCTGCGCCGCCGTATCACCGGGCCGCGTGAACGCGAAGAGGCGCCGCCTCTCGAACTTGGCCACTTGCGCCACGATGTGCGCCGCTGCGCCGAAGCCGTAAATCCCGAGCGCCTGTCCGGGGCCTCCGAGCTTCAACGACCGATAGCCGATGAGCCCAGCACAAAGGAGCGGCGCTGCCGAGGCGTCGTCGTAATCCATAGGAAGGGGGAAGCAGTAATCGGCGTGCGCCACAGTGAACTCAGCGTAGCCGCCGTCGATGGTATAGCCCGTGAAGCCGGGCGACTCGCAAAGGTTCTCGCGGCCGCTCAGGCAATACCGGCAATGGCCGCATGTCCTGCCAAGCCAAGGGATGCCGACACGGTCACCCTCTTTGAATTTCTCAACGCCCTCTCCGAGCTCCGTGACATAGCCGACGATCTCGTGACCCGGGATGATTGGCAGCTTGGGATCGGGAAGATCGCCGTCTACGACATGCAAATCGGTGCGGCAGACACCGCAGGCCGCGACGCGTACCAACACCTCACCTGGGCCAGGCTTCGGGACAGGCACGTCGAGAAGCTTCAGCTCCGTTCCCGGCTTCTCGAGGACCATCGCTCGCATCGGTCGGCCTTCGATCGTTACGGTTGCAAGACGTAGCTCCCGGGCGCGTCGAGGATCGGTCTGTAACCCTTCTCGGGCGCGCCCATCGGTGGCGGCGAGGTCCAATCGCCTGACCGGTCGGAGAGCCAGGCCGCCCACTCAGGCCACCAGGAGCCCTGCTTGACCGGAGTTTGCTCGAACCAGGTGTCCGCATCAACGTAGAGGTCATCCTCCTCCTTGGTGCTTACCCGGTAGCGGCGGCGGGGATGGCCCGGCTCGGACACAACGCCGGCATTGTGGCCACCGCTCGTCAGCACGAAAGTCACCTGCGTATCGAGCAAGAGATGCACCTTGTAGACGGACCGCCACGGCGCGACGTGGTCCGTCTCCGTGCCCACGGCGAACACCGGAACGCGGATGTCCGTCAATGCAATCGGCCGGCCGTCGGCCACATAGCGCCCGGCGGCCAGATCGTTCTCGAGGAACAGCTTCCGCAGATACTCCGAATGCATGCGATAGGGCATGCGGGTTGTATCCGCGTTCCACGCCATGAGATCGAACATGGGCTGCCGCTCGCCCATCAGATAGTCGTGAACGATGCGCGACCAGATCAGGTCGTTGGAGCGCAAAAGCTGGAATGCCCCGGCCATTTGATAGTTGCCGAGAAAGCCCTGCATTTTCATCATGTCCTCGAGGAACACGAGCTGGCTTTCGTTGATGAAGAGCATCAGCTCGCCCGCCTCCTCGAAATCGACCTGTGCGGCGAAGAAAGTCAGCGTCTTGAAGGAGTTCTGGTGAGATCGCGCGAGGGCAGCAGCCGTGATGGCCAGCAGCGTTCCACCGAGGCAATAGCCGACGCCGTGAATACCGACATCGGGAACGATCGCCTTCACGGCCTTCACCGCCTCCAACACGCCGAGGCGGCGATAATGATCAAAACTTAAGTCGTGATCCTCGGCCGTCGGATTCTTCCAGGAGATCATGAAAACCGTGAAGCCCTGGCTCGTAAGATATTCGACCAGCGATTTTCCCGGCCTTAGATCCAGGATGTAATATTTCATGATCCAGGCGGGCACGATGAGCACAGGCTCCGGCCGCACCTTGTCCGTGGTCGGCTCGTATTGGATCAGCTCGATCAGACGATTGCGATAGACCACCTTGCCGGGGCTGAGCGCCAGCGTCTCACCGACCTTGAAATTTTCCATCCCCGGCGGAGGCTGATCGTTGATCAGCCGCTGCCAGTCCTCGACAAAATTCCAATAGCCGCGAACTAGATTCTGCCCGCCTTCCTCAGCGGTCCTGCGCAACACTTCCGGGTTGGTCAGGAGGAAGTTCGAAGGTGAGAAGACGTCGAGAATCTGCCGTGTAGCAAACTCGACCTCGTGCTCATGCTGCTTGGTAACACCGCGCACGTCGGTCGTCGCGTTTTTCCACCACTGTTGGGTGAGCAGGAAAGCTTGGTGGATGACGTTGAATGGCCAGCGGTGCCAATCTTCGCCAACGAAGCGCGGATCGTCGGGCGCCGGCTCGATGCAAGGTGGCCCGCCTTCCGGTCTCGTCATGCACAGGGCCGCGTAGCGGGCGAGCCGGATCATCTTTCGTACGGCCCTCTCGGTCAGCTGCAATCGCTTTCCCGGGGCCCAGGCAAGATGGATGAGCCAGTCGAAATAAGCTTCCGTCAGCGCCGCCGGCGATAGGCCGAGAGTGAAGCGAGAAGTGAGGTAATTGAGCGACTGATCGAGCGCCTCGCCAAAGAGCGCCGAAGTATCGACGTCGTGTATTGTCGGCCGCGGCTCGATGATCGGCTTTTCCGGCACGCTCCCTCGCTGAGTTGCGGCCCTCGGCATGGGGCTGACGGTGCCAGCCGTTTTGTTACGAGCAGCTCCGTTACGCGCAGTTACAGCCGATTCCGTTCCGCGTGCCATTCGTCAATCCTCATTGTCTGATGATATGCCGGGCGCGGCCGGAGCGTCTTTGACGGAAGTCATGCCTATGTCTTCGACACGTCTTCTGCCCCCAATCCAGGGGAAAAACGCTCACTTGGCGGTTTGGTTCGGCAGTTTTCGGGCCGATCTCCAATGCGGCAGCGGCTCTATTCCATTGGGGCGGGCTGAGAATACGAACACCACTGATGGCCGCGATGAACCAACGCAGCTCTCACGTCAGACACGACTGGGAAATTGGCTGGAGACTTTCGACTTGAAGGCTTAGCAGCTCCGGCGCTGCTAAGGGGGAGCTAAGACCTTTGCTCCTCGTCATCCAGGTGGCGCGCCGCTTCTACGGTCATCAGCGGTACGCCCTCTTTGATTGGAAACGCAAGGCGCGCGGCGCGGCTGATCAGCTCCTGGCGAGCTTCGTCGTACTCCAACGGCGTCTTGGTGAGCGGGCACACCAGAAGCTCCAGAAGGCGGCGGTCTACGACTTCTCTTCGCTCGCTAGCGGTTGGGTGAGAAGACTCATCCGACATGATCATTCCCAAGCGCAAAATCAGTTCACGGCACCGCCCGAGCCGCTCTCGCTCGATGCAAGCTCCATCTCAGCAAGGGCCATGAGCACCTCGGCGCGGGTCTTCAGGTCCTTTGCCTCGAGGAGCGCCTGCTTCTCTTCCGCACCGTAGGGGCACACCACGGAAAGAGAGTTGACCAGATACTCACTAGGCGCACTCAGGATGGCTCGCCAGTCCGCCTTCAACTTGTGGGCCTCGAGATAGCTTCTGAGCACACGAAGCAGGTTCGATCTGTCGACCAGCTCCTCGCCGGCGCCGACCTCAAAGTCGTGGCTGAACTCGTCGTAGCTCACCTCGAACAGGCGATATGGCTTGGTGGTCGGCACTTCCTCGGCCAGGTCGAACCGGGCCACGCCCGTCACGGTCACGAGCACCCGATCGTCGTCCAGCTCCTGAAAAGCCGTCAGACGGCCGGCGCAGCCCACGGGCCGCAGGCTCACCGCCTTCCCGGGCGGGCTTTCCTCTTCACCCTCTGAGCGGTCCGGCTGCACGATGCCGACGATCCGGTCGCCAGATAGAATGTCCTCCAGCATGCTGAGGTATCGTGGCTCGTAGATGCTAAGCGGCAGCACGGCACGCGGCAGCAGGATGACTCCGCGCAGCGGAAACACCGGAATCTGCTGCGGCAGATCGCTCGGACTACGGTATCGATCCGTAGGGGCCAATCGGGCCTCCTTCGAGGTTCGGAGCCTCAGGCGAACATGAGCGAGGAAAGTCGACGCCGTCCCTCGATCGTATGCGGGTCCTTCGGTCCCCAGGCGTCAAAGAGCTGGATGAGCTGCTTACGCGCAGCCTCGTCGTTCCAGTTGCGATCGCGGCGGTAGATCTCCAGCAGATGATCGACTGCACCCGTCTTGTCGCCACGAGCCGCGAGGGCAAGCGCGAGATCAAGCCGGGCCTGGTGATCGTTCGGATTGGCGCTGACTTTGGCCTCGAGCTCAGCGACATCGCCGCTAGCACCAGCCTTCTTTGCCAGCTCCAACGCCGCTACGACGCTCGCCACATCGCTCGCCTGTCGCTTGTCCGGCGGGACTAGAGCAATCGTCTGCTCGGCCCGCGCTATGTCCCCGCTTTGCAGATAGCACTTGGCCAGCCCGGCGAGTGCGCTGACATTCTGGCGGTCCTCCTGGAGGATCGCAGCATAGATCTCCGCCGCATGCTGCAAGTCCCGCGCTTCTATGGCAGCCTCTGCCGCCTCGAGCATCGCCGCAATGCCAGCCTCACCCTCCTCACCGAGCAGGCGGTCGATGAAGGCCCGCACGGCGCTTTCGGGTTGGGCGCCCATGAACCCATCGAGCGGCCGGCCGTCGCTGAATGCATACACCGTCGGCAGCGACTGTACCCGAAGCTGCCCGGCGATTGCGGGGTGCTCATCCACGTTGAGCTTCACCAGCCGCACCTTGCCGTTGTAGCTCCGGACCACCTTTTCAAGAATTGGCGTAAGCTGCCGGCACGGCCCGCACCAGGCGGCCCAGAAGTCCACAAGAACGAGGGCCGAGCGCGAAGCCTCGATCACGTCCTTAGCGAAATTGGCGGTCGTGGTGTCCTTGATTATGTCCTGACCTGCTGCAGCAGGTTGACGTGCACCAATATCCATCTGGGTCTCCTCGGCCGGTTCCCATCTTTTCGCGGGGACAACCACAAGATTGTGGTGGTTGGCGCCTCAGACAATGGGCGCGTCAACCAAATCAACGATACGCGGCTCGTGCCCACATGCGCGAATGAACCGCAAAAGATCGTCCCGCGCAATGTTCGTCGTGGCAGTGTTCTCGAGCGGATGGCAGTTGATGGTGTCGTAGGCCATCAGCCGCTTGTCGAGAACGAACGTCACCCGGCGATCGCCGTCGTTGATGAGCGCAAACGCAGTCACCGCCCCTGGGGGCACGCCGAGCACCTCCATGAGCAGCTCCGGCTTGCCAAAGCTCAGCCGGGCACAGCCCAGAATTTTCGGCAGCGCCTTGAGGTTGACCTGGCTGTGGCTCTCCGCCGTCACCAGGAACAATTTGCCTTTGGCGTCCTTGAGAAACAGATTCTTGGTGTGGCCGCCGGGAAGGTCGCGTTCCAGCTTTTCGCTTTCGGCCACCGTGAACACGGGCTCGTGCTCGACCGTTCTGGTCTCGATGCCAAGCTCGGCCAAACGAGCAAACAGGTCAGCGCGTGTGGCAGGCATGCTGGATGGTCCCCGGGGAAGAGCTGAGCGTCATTTGGGCTGATGTGGAGCGTCTAGCCCGTTGAGACACGAGGCGCAACCAACCACATGTACCGGAGCTGTCGCCCACACGGATGGATTGCACTTGGGACATCGTGGCAAGCGCTTTTCGACCGCTTGCATTCGCGTTTGGTTTGCGCCATAAGTCTGGGCCTCAGCCGCCGCTTTTTTGGCGGTTACCCCATAGGACGCGGGCGTAGCTCAGGGGTAGAGCATCACGTTGCCAACGTGAGGGTCGTGAGTTCGAATCTCATCGCCCGCTCCATTCTCTCGCCATTCCGTCAAGCGACAGCATTGCTAACGGCAGATCATCTGCGCACCGGCGCTGCCTCGGTGTCGTCGGATGCCCTATGTGGCATCTCGCGCGGCTGTGCGTTCTTCGCAGCCAGGCGCGCCAGAACCTCCTCGGCGAGGGCACGCACCGCCTGTCCCGCCTCACCGGGATACTTGGCCTGGTAGGACCGCTCGATGGTCGAGAACCGGGCCGCATTCTGCAGGGCATGAACCCGCGGGATCACCTGGGTGAAGCACTCGTTGTCCGGATTCTCCTGCAACCAGCGATGATACTCGTCATCGACGATGGAGGACTTGTCCTTCATGTTGATGAGCACGCCAAGGTTCTCGGCAAACCCCATCTCGGGGTTGAGCTCCTTGAACCGGCGGAAGACCTCCAGCCCGCAAGACGAGACGTAGTCTGGCTTGGTCGGCGAAATGTGGAAGTCGGCCTCGCGTAGCCACGACTCCGTCAAGACCGACAGACCCGGCGGGCAATCGATCAAGACAATCTCGAAGACCGGGCGAACGTCGTTGAGCAGCTTGCGTATCGTCGCCCGGAGCCGGGCGTGAAGGCTCTCGCGTGAGACCTCCCGCTCGAACAGCGTAAGTTGCATGTCGCTCGGGAAGAGGAACACCGAGCGCGCGTCATCCACGTCAGAGACACCGCGAACCACGAACTGCGGCCACTCGACAGGGGAATTGTTCAACACCGCGGCGACGAGATAGTCGACAAGGGTCAGCCCGGCGTTCTGGAGCTGGTGCAAGCTCGCCGGCGTCATCAGCATCGAGCTGACGCTCGCCTGCGCATCGGAGTCGATCACCAGCACGTTCTTCCCGTGATACGAAGCCAGGGTCTCAGCCAGTGCCAGCACGATGGTGGACTTGCCGACACCCCCCTTCGTGTTCATGACGGCGATTGTGTTTCTCATCGCACCCACGGCGGCCTGCAACTGACGCTGGCTCAGTTGGCCCCCACATGACCAACCCGGATCTTCATGAAGTGATGCCACGATGCGGCAGCATTAGGAAGGGCTCCTTCTCCCGGAGCTCTTTTTGGAGCGATTCGTATCTTCTGGCGGGTCCACCGCTTGTCGCGCCACATAGTGATACTCCCGGTTCGGCCGCATGTCGGTGGCGGCGGCGATGCGGTTCGACATGTTGAAGAAGCCCGTGATGGCCGCGATGTCCCAGATATCGCGGTCGCTGAACCCGGCATCGCGCAAAGCCTGGCGGTCCGCTTCCTCGATCTTGTCCGGCTGCTCCGTGAGCTTGACCGCGAAATCGAGCATCGCCTTCTGCCGCCGATCGAGCCGTGCAGCGCGATAGTTCTGCGCGATCAGCTCGCCCAGCTCGGGATCGTTGGCCCGCTGGCGCACCGCAGCACCGTGGGCGGTCAGGCAGTAGTGGCAGTGGTTCACTGAGCTGACCGCCACGGCGATCATCTCCCGCTCCAGCTTGGTCAAGCCACTGTCACCAAGCATCAAGTCGTCCACCATGTCGATGAAGGCCTGCAGCTTGGTGTTGTCGAACGCGTAGGCGCGCAACACATTAGGGACAAAGCCGAGCTTTTCCCTGCACTTGGCGAAGTACGCAGCGATCTCCGGGGTTGGGGTCGCGTCTGGTCCGAGGTCGAGCGCGGTGACAGGTTCATCGGTGCGCTTCTGCATGGGTGTGGTCCTCCTCGCCTCCGGAACCCTGATACCGTAACCCCGCCGCGCGGCTGTGTCATTCAGGCAGGGGAAAGCCAGTGTGCTATAGTGATGGAACCGGCAGTTCGGTCACCCGAGCACCGGAGCTGATGACCGGAGTTAGCTGTCGAAATGGCACTTGAAGCGCCGAGAGCCGAAGGAACTTTGCTCAGAAGGATTGAGCCACACCTCGAGGCGACGGACGATCTCAAGCTTTACTGCAGCCTCTTGTTCGGCGGAGAGTCCGACGGGCTTGATCAATACAGAGCCGAGACTCTCGCGGAGCTTGCTCAGTCGAGCTTCGCTTTCGCCAGCACCAAGCCCCACGGCAAACACAGCATTCGCTGGAAGTCGGTCCAACTCGCAGCGGGACCGGGCCGGCAGCCGTTCACGCTCGTCGAGATCGTCAACGACGACATGCCATTTCTCGTCGACAGCATCCTCAACGAGCTGCAGGCGCGGGGGCTTTCCGCCGAGCTGGTTTTGCACCCGATTCTCAAAGTACAGCGCTCTAGCAGGGGCGAGTTCGAGGCGATTCTTGGCCCCGGAGACCGCAATTGGGCCGATGGCACTCAGGAGAGCTGGATCATCCTGTTGCTCAACGTCATGACCGCGGAAGCGGCTGACGATCTGATCAAGACGCTTTCGGAAGTCCTGGACGAGGTCCGCATCGCCGTTACCGACTGGCATTCGATGACGGCCCGCTTCGATCGAGCGGCGCAGGCACTCGAGGCATCACCTCCCCCCATCGCACCCGGCTTAGTATCGGAGACACTCGCGTTCTGCCGTTGGCTGCTCAACGGCCAGTTCACATTCCTCGGCCTGCGCGAGTACCGGCTGGTCGGCAATGATGAGACGGGCGATCTGGTGCCCATCCCAAAGACCGGACTTGGCGTGCTCAGGGATCCAGAGCTGCACGTGCTCGGCGGGCGTGGCGAACCGCTGGAGATGACGCCCGACATGCGCAGCCACTTCTTCGCGCCGCATCCGCTTGTCATCTCCAAGTCTAACATCATGTCCCGCGTCCACCGCCGGGTTTTCATGGATTACGTGGGGCTCAAGACCTACAAGGAGGACGGATCGCTTGCAGGCGAGGTGCGGCTGGTCGGGCTTTTCACGTCCCAGGCCTATACGCAGCCGCCGCAGCAAATTCCTTTCCTGCGCCATAAGGTCGAGACGGTCATGGCCCGGTCGGAGTTTGCGCCCGGCAGCCATGCCGCGAAGGCACTCGCCAATGTGCTCGCCACCTTTCCGCGCGATGAGCTGTTCCAGATCGATGAGCAACTTCTGCTGAACTGGTCGCGCGAGATCGTCGACCTCGATCTACGGCCACGAGTCAAAGTTTTCGCCCGATTCGAGCGGTTTGAGCGGTTCGTCTCGGTCCTGGTGTATATCCCGCGCGACCGCTTCTCGACGACCGTGCGTGAGCGGATCGGCGACATCCTCGCCGAGGTCTATGGCGGCCACATCAGGGATTTCACGCCCTTCTTCCCCGAAGGGCCGCTCGTGCGCGTCCACTACATCATCGAGCGGCACAAAGAGCCCCGTCCGCGCATCCGGGAGCAAGATCTGGAAGCGCAGATTACTGAGGCCACCCGTACGTGGGATGATCGCCTTGGCGACGCCCTCAGCAAAGCAGGTGAGAGCTTCGCCGCGCTGGCGCCGAAGTATCGCGAAGCATTTCCCGCGGGATACACGGAATTCTTCAGCGTTGACCGTGCTATCGAGGACATTGCTCGAATCGAGCGCCTAAGTCCCGAGCAGCCGCTTGCCATCGACCTTCATGCGGACAAGGCGGAGACGCGGCGGCTGCGTGCCGCTATCTATCGTTTCGATCAGCCCATTCCGCTGTCCGAGCGGGTCCCCGTCCTCGAGAACTTGGGCTTCTTCGTCATCGACGAGCGCAGCTACCGCGTAACGCCACGCCTCGATGGCGCGACGCGCGAGGTAGCGCTGCACGATATGGTGCTTGAAACGGCCGATGGCATCCCCATAGAGCTGGCCTTACACGACAGACGGGCAGAGGAATGCTTCCTGGCCGTTTGCCGCGGCGATGCGGAGAACGACAACTTCAACCGCCTCGTCATCACGGCCGGGGCTGACTGGCGTGAAGTGGCAGCGCTTAGAGCCTATGCCACCTACCTCAGGCAAATCGGCGTGCCGTTCGGCTTCCGCTATATCGGCGAGACGCTGAACCGTCACGCCGGCGTGGCGCGCGACTTCGTCGAGCTGTTCCATACCCGCTTCGATCCGGACCGCAATTGGACGAGCGAGCAGCGCGCCGAGACTGAGCAGCGCATTCGCAAACGCATAGAAGGCGCGTTGGGGCAGGTCGCCAGCCTCGACGAAGACCGGATCCTGCGCCACTACATGAGCCTTATCTCGGCGACCGTACGCACGAACTTCTTCCAGCGGGACGAAAACGGGCGGCCGCCGGCGACGATTGCGTTCAAGCTGGCGCCCGAGCTCATCGACGGTCTGCCCGAGCCGAAGCCGTACCGGGAGATCTGGGTGTACAGCCCCCGGGTGGAGGGCGTGCACCTGCGTTTTGCCCCCATCGCGCGCGGCGGCATTCGCTGGTCGGACAGAGCCCAGGATTTCCGCACCGAGGTGCTGGGGCTGGCGAAGGCACAGCAGGTCAAGAACACGGTGATCGTGCCGCAAGGCGCCAAGGGCGGCTTCGTGCCGAAGCAGCTCCCGCGTTCCGGATCACGCGATGAAATCGCGAAGGAAGGCCTCGCTGCCTATCGGGCGTTCGTCTCCTCGATGCTCGACATCACGGACAATATCGTGGCCGGAGAGATCGCCCCGCCAGATCGCGTGATCCGGCACGATGGCGATGATCCATATCTCGTCGTGGCCGCTGACAAGGGCACGGCGACCTTCTCCGATTTCGCCAATGAAATCTCGCTTCAACACAATTACTGGCTCGGGGATGCCTTCGCCTCCGGCGGCTCGGCGGGCTACGACCACAAGCGCATGGGGATTACCGCGCGTGGTGCGTGGGAGTGCGTCAAGCGGCACTTCCGCGAGATGGACATCGACATCGAGGCGCAGCCATTCCGCGTGGTCGGCGTCGGCGACATGTCGGGCGACGTGTTCGGCAACGGGATGCTGCGATCTCGGACGATCAAGCTGATCGCCGCCTTTGACCATCGGGACATCTTTATCGATCCCGATCCAGACCCCGAGACGAGCTTCGCCGAGCGCAAGCGGCTGTTCGAGCTGCCGCGCTCGAGCTGGCAGGACTACGACAAGGCTCTGATCTCCCGCGGCGGCGGCGTGTTCTCACGCTCAGCGAAATCAATCCCGCTGTCGCCGGAGATGCGGTCCATGCTGGGCGTCGACGTCGAAACGATGACGCCTGCGGAGCTGATAAGGGCCATTCTCACGTGCGAGACGGACCTACTTTGGTTTGGCGGAATTGGCACGTTCATTCGGGCCTCACACGAAACTAACGAGCAGGTCGGTGACCGTGCCAATGACGCTATCCGCGTAGCTGCGCAAGACGTGCGCGCGAAGGTGATCGGGGAAGGTGCAAACCTTGGCGTGACGCAGCTCGGGCGCATCGAGTTCGCGCGTAAAGGTGGTCGGATCAACACCGACTTCATCGACAATTCGGCGGGCGTGAACTCCTCCGACCTCGAAGTGAACATCAAGATCGCCCTCGGGCCAGCCGTAGCTTCAGGTCGCCTCGATCCGCAAGCGCGCCGCGAGCTGCTGGCCTCGATGACCGAGGACGTCGCAGCTGCCTGCCTCGTCAATAACTACCAACAATCTCTGGCCTTGAGCCTGGCGGAGCGCAGAGCCCTCCGCGATGCTGTCTACCTGTCGCGGCTCATGCAGGACCTTGAGGAACGCGGGCTCCTGGATCGCAAGCTGCAGTCGCTCCCGAGCGCGCAGGAGATGACCCAGAGACAATCCTCCGGAACGGCGATGACGCGGCCGGAGCTCGCCGTTCTGCTCAGCCTCGCCAAGCTTGCGCTCTCAGAGGATCTGGTCTCGACGTCATTGCCGGACGATCCGGTTTGTGAGCCACTGCTGACGAACTACTTCCCCGAAGCACTGCGGGAGAATTTCTTCGAAGAGATCAAGGCCCACCGTTTGCGCCGGGAGATCATCGTCACTGGCCTGACCAACGCGATGCTCAATCGCGGTGGCCCTGCTATGGCCGTGCGACTTGCCGACGAAAGCGGGCGCGGGCCAGGAGACGTCGCAGCGGCATTCCTCACTGTCAGCTCCGTTTTCCGCCTGCCTGATCTCTGGCAAGCAGTGGATGCGCTCGACGGCAAGATGCCGGGACAGGCTCAGCTCGACCTTTATCTGCGCATTCAGGACTTCCTGCTCGAGCAGGTCTCCAGCTTACTGCGAATGGGTCCGAGTGATGACCTCGCAGCCACGATCGCCAAGCACCGCGCGGGTGTCGAGGAATTGAACCATGTCTTCGGCGAGTGCCTAACGCCGGCTCAGCTCGATCGACTGGCCTCAAGCCGGCAGGCGATGGAACGGTCCGGAGCGACTCAGGAGGTGGCAGAACGGATCGCCGCCCTCAGCGTCCTCTCCCACGCCATGACCATCACGCGGCTCGCCCGCGAAACGAACCGTCCGATCGTGGATGCGGCTCGCGTCGCCTTCGCCGCGAGCGACTACTTCCACCTCGACGAGCTCAAGACTCTCGCTGCCGGCTTGCAGATCCGCGACTACTACGACCGGCTTGCGGTCAACGGCGCCATTTACACGCTCGAGACGGCACGCCGTGCCCTGTCCCGTGAGGTGCTGCACGAGGCGATCGGTGCTGCCGATTTTGCTGCCTGGGAGCGGGAGCACGGCGGTCGACTGGCGCGAGCCAAGATGGCCCTTGACGAGATCGCGGCGACGGGCGACTTGACGGTCTCACGGCTGACGGTTGCTGCATCGCAGGTGCGCGATCTGACATCCGCTTGAATTTGCGATCCGTCGCAAGGGAGACTGGACGTTGACGCCATCACGGCCCGCCGAGGCCGAGCCTTCGACCTCACCGCGGGCTGCTGCTCCCATGCGCGCCCTGGTCAGCTGGGCGCTGGTCGACTGGGCTTTGCAGCCCTACTACACGCTTATCCTGACTTTTCTGTTCGCGCCCTACTTCACCTCCGCCGTCGTGGGCGATCCTGTGCGGGGACAGGCGCTGTGGGGCTACGCCGCGGCGATCGCCGGCATTCTCATCGCTGTCGGCAGCCCGGTACTCGGCGCAATGGCCGACGAAAACGGGCGGCGTAAGCCGTGGGTCGCCCTATTCGCCGTGGTCCTGGTTGCGGGGATGGCGTCGCTTTGGTGGGCCAAACCTGCGGCTTCGGATGCCGCTTTGTTTCTGATCCTCGTTGCGTTCATCGCAGCGACGATCGCGGCCGAGTTCGCCACCGTTTTCACCAACGCCATGATGCCGACGCTGGTCCCATCGGATCAGCTAGGCCGGTTGTCGGGGATTGGATGGGCGACTGGCTACGTGGGCGGACTGCTCAGCCTTGCCGTAATGGCAGGGCTTTTGGTCACCAATCCTGCGACGGGACGAACGCTGCTAGGGTTCGAGCCGCTACTGTCCCTCGACGTCGTGCAACGAGAAGGCGACCGGATGGTCGGGCCGTTCGCTGCGGCCTGGGTCGTTGTGTTCCTCCTGCCCTTCTTCCTTTTCGTGCCGGACCGGGCGACTGGGGGCCTCCGCTCTGACCACCGATCGGCCTTGGCCCAGCTCTGGCAGACGTTGCGGGAGCTGCCGCGGCAGCGCGACGTGCTCTACTTTCTCATCGCGCGGGCGCTCTACTCGGATGGACTCACAGCCATTTTCGTATTCGGCGGCATCTATGGCACGGCCGTGTTCGGCTGGGAGGCGTTCGAGCGCGGGATCTTCGGCATCCTCCTCATCACCATCGGCATCGTCGGTGCCGTAATGGGCGGCGCGCTCGATGACAAGTTCGGCGCCAAGCGCGTCGTCATCGGTGCCCTCGTGTTGTTGATGATTGGCTGCGTTGGGATCCTGTCGGTGACGACAGGGCACGTCCTGTTCACGATCCCAATCGCGGAACGGCTCCCCGGCTCGCAACCGTTCACCAGCACTGGCGAAATCGTGTTTCTCATCTTCGCCGGTCTGATTGCCATTGCCGCCGCACCCAATCAGGCCGCCAGCCGAACGCTGATGGCTCGGCTGTCTCCGCCGGATCGCATGACGCAATACTTCGGCCTGTTCGCTTTCTCCGGGAAAGTGACCGCTTTCCTCGCACCGCTGACGATCGCGGCCATCACGTCGCTCACAGCCAGCCAGCGCGCCGGCATGGCGATGATTCTCGTTTTCCTCTTCGCCGGCCTCCTCATTCTGCTGCCCGTACGCGAACGGCAGGTTTCGTCCGAGTAGCTCGACGGCTTCGGACACCTCAGCGGCTGGGCCGCTCCGCGATCATGAACCACTCGGGGCCTGAGACGGGATCGTGCCAGACGCGCCGCCAACGAAAGCCCGCCTTCTCGTAAGCGCGCACGGCCGCCTCGTTCTCAATGGAAGCGAATACGCAGACGGCAACGGCGAGGGTCGTCGCGAACACCTCGTCCTTGAGAAGCCGCAGCGCCGTTTCGCCGATGCCTTTGCCGCGATGGCTCTCAGCGGCGATGAAGATGTCCAGATCCCACGTGCCGGGAACGAGATCATCCGGCAGTGCCTCGCCCCAAAGACTTGCATCGACAGCGTGCGCATAGCCGACCGGCTCGCCATCGACCTCGATAATCCGGCAGATGGCGTGCGTGCTGTCCATCGCCATCAGCACCTCGGCTTCCGTGCTCGCCTGCGGCCCCCACCAGCGTTGGATGTCAGGCCGCGCGAGCCACTTGCGGATGAGCGGCCAGTCGGCGCGCGTCGCGGGCCTGAGCTGCACGCCTGGAGAGCTGGCTGCCCCGCTCATCGCCTCAGTGCCGGAAGTGGCGGACGCCCGTGAACACCATGGCGAGCCCGCGCTCGTCAGCCGCTTTGATCACCTCCTCATCGCGAACCGAGCCTCCGGGCTGGATCACAGCTGTGGCCCCCGCTTCCGCCGCGGCGATGAGGCCATCGGCGAATGGGAAGAAGGCATCGGAGGCCACGACCGAGCCTTTGGCGAGCGACTCAGGCAACCCGGCCGCGCGCGCCGCTTCCTCAGCCTTCCAGGCGGCGATGCGCGCCGAGTCGACCCGGCTCATCTGGCCTGCACCAATGCCGACCGTGGCGCCGTTCTTGGCATAGACGATCGTGTTCGACTTGACGTGCTTGGCCACCCGGAACGCGAATTTGAGATCGGCCAGCTCCTGCGGCGTGGGCTGACGTTTCGTGACCACCTTCAGCTCCATGTCGTCAACGCTCGCAGCATCACGCGACTGCACCAGGAAGCCACCAGCCAGCGAGCGGAAGGTGATGCCGGGAGCCCGCGGATCAGGGAGCCCGCCCGTAGTCAGTAGGCGAAGGTTCTTCTTGCCTGCGAAAATTGCCTTCGCTTCCGGTGTCGCATCCGGCGCGATGACGACCTCCGTGAAAATTCGGGTGATCTCTTCGGCCGCTTCGGCATCGATGGTGCGGTTGAGAGCGATGATGCCGCCAAACGCGCTCACGGGATCGCACCGCAACGCCGCCAGATAAGCCTCCTTCAGCGTCGCCGCGCACGCAACGCCGCACGGATTGGCATGCTTGATGATGGCGACGGCAGCGCATTCGGCCGGATTGAACTCCGCCACCAGCTCGAAGGCTGCATCCGTGTCGTTCAGGTTGTTGTAGGAAAGCTCCTTGCCTTGGTGCTGCACGGCCGTGGCCACGCCCGGCCGTCGCTCGGACGTCCGGTAAAACGCAGCCCACTGATGCGGGTTTTCGCCATAGCGGAGCCGCTGGACCAGTTGACCACCGAACGTCTGCCAGGTCGGCGTTTCGTCGCCGATCTCGCGCGCGAACCATCCGCTGATGGCCGCATCGTAAGCCGCCGTCCGCGCGTACGCCTTCGCCGCCAACGCCTTCCGTAGTTCGAGGCTCGTCGCGCCGCCGCGGCTCTGCATCTCGGAGATGAGGCGCGGATAATCCTCCGGATCGACCACCACCGCGACGCTTGCGAAGTTCTTGGCCGCACCGCGGATCATGGCAGGCCCGCCGATGTCGATGTTCTCGACACACTCCTCCGGTGACGCACCCCGCGCCACGGTGGCCTCGAAGGGGTACAGATTGACGACCAGCAGATCGATGGGCGCGATCCCGTGCTCGACAGCGGCGCGGTCGTGGTCCGGTTTCCCGCGGATGGCGAGCAAGCCGCCGTGAATCTTGGGGTGAAGCGTCTTTACCCGACCGTCCATCATCTCGGGAAAGCCGGTGTGCTCGGAGACATCCTTGACCGGCAACCCGGCTTGCTTCAGCGCCTGCGCCGTGCCTCCAGTCGAGATCAGCGCTACACCGCTCTCATGGAGATGCTTTGCAAGCTCTTCGAGGCCAGTCTTGTCAGAGACGGAGAGGAGAGCGCGGCGGATGATGGGTTCGCTCATGTCGGTCTTCACTCAATGGTTCAGAGGCGGCGGGCAGAAGCTCCGCCGACGGCCGCCTAGCATAGAACGCGGCGGCCCTCAAAAGGTCGAGCGTGCATTTGCTCAGGCGCGGCGCGCCAGCTCCCAATTCACCTCGCTCTCGCCGTAGCAGGCCCCGCGCAGCACGATCTGCAGCGCGCGGCGCGGACCGGAAAGATCGGCGCAATGGAAGCTATCCTCGATGGATATCTGCGCCCCCTTGGCCGTGAGGCCCCAGCGCTCGCCATTGGGCAGCCTGATCTCGGCCTGGTCTCCATGCCGCGAGAGGCTGCAGCTGGCATCAGGGTTCAGGTGGAAATGGATGGCGAAGGGCAAGTCGACGGAAAAGCGGAGGGCGCCCCGGATCGGCCCCAGCTGGTCGAGGCCCGTGAGCCGGTCCCCATGCGGAGAGAGGATCAACTGGCGCCTGTGGATCAGGCCGAACTGGCGGCGATAGCCGTCATGATGGGCCTTCAGCTGAATGCCACCATCTGGAAGATCCCGGATTCGCACGCCAACACGATCGGGAAAGCGGATGGGAGCCGAGCCCACCAACGTCTCGAGAAGGTTGTGCAGGACCAATCTGGACGAGGATTTGCCGCCGAGACACAGCGTGTTGTGTGAAGCGGTGGCCCGTGAGGCGGCGCGCCAGTCCTGATCGGCGGGACCGGGTGCTCCGCAGTTGACCAGCACCGGAAACCGGCCCGAGCTCATCTCGAACGAAAGGCAACCGGCGTGCGCCTCCCCTGCCAGCTCGAGCTTCGGCGGGGAGCCGACATCTGCGATGAGCACCGTGCCACCGCGGGCGAGCCTCGCATAGCCCGAGGCAGGCGCATGAGCTGGCAAGCGCGTAAGAGGTTCGCCGTACGCCAGAACGGTGGCAACGAGGTCTAGATTAGGCGAGCCCATGCCGTTGAACCGGGCCAGAGACCCGTCGCCCAAGCGCATGAAGCGAACGAAGGGAAGCATGCGCTCGATCGCGGCACCGAGCGCTGGTGGCGCCGGACGGTCGCGGACAGCAAAGCACTGCCGTAAAGGCAGCAGGTCCAGCAACAGCTCGACAGGAATGCCCGGATTGCGGCTGATGTGTCCGCCGTCCGGCAGAACCTGCGTCTCGAGCTCGTGGCTGAAGGCGTCCATGATCTCGTTCAGGTGCCGATCATGTCCAGCCACACAAAGGTCGGCGAGGACAAGAGCCGTCAGCGCGAGCAAACGCGGATAACCAGCCGGCGCATCGCGCCAGGTTGCGGAGAGCCGGATCAGCTGGTCGCCGAGGCTATCGGCGATCCGGTCGTAAGTCGCCTCATCGACGTCATCCAAAAGCAGGGGAGCGCTCGAAATCCAAGAGATCAGCCGGCGAGCGACGACCGGCGGCTCCCACGCGACACCGCCCCCTGAGCCGTGCTTGCGAATCCAGCCGAGGACGAGATCCACAGCCTGCTCACGCGCCTCGTCCGTCTCCGCTGCGCGCAGGTGGCGCAACCAGCCAAAGCCGTGCAGCTCCCGCTCCCATTCGGGGCTCGGCGGCTTCAGGTCGAACGGCGAGCCGCTGCCGATATAGGCGACCGCGCCTGCGAAGCCGAACTGCCCAATTGCGATTTCATCGGCAAAGCTGGGGTCGGCTGTTCTCAGCTCCTGCGGCACGATCAGCAGCTCGTCCGCGACCGGAGCGCCATAGCGCCAACGCAACAGCCGCGAACTTAGCAGGCGCGCAACGGCAGCTCGACGCACCCGGTCGGTAGCCAACCGGGCGAGGCGTGTCTGCTCAGCGATTGTGAGCGAAGGCACGAGCGGCTCCTGCAGCTAGGCTCTGACGTGCAAATGCTCAGGCCAGTGATGAACACGTCAGCCGATCACGCCAGGAGATATCCTTAACGCGGCCTGCTCACAAGAAAGGTGAGGATGCCGGTGTATGGCTTGTGGGCGACTTGTGGAAGGAATGGCACAGTGCGCAGCTACTCGGCAGCAGCCCCGCCAAACCGCCGTCGCAAGCGGGCAGCATAAAAGCCATCCATTCCGGAAAGGGCCTCTGGCTCGAACGGCATGTGGAATGGGAAGGTGCGCAAGTCGCCGTCGGCCGTGATCCACTCGGCCGCAATGCCGGCCTCTCCAGGCTGGACGGCGACCCTCTCGAAGTCGTCCGTCCTCGAGAGAAAACGCTCGATCTGTTGCGGCCCCTCCTCCGGCTCCAGCGAACAGGTGCAGTAGACGAGGAGCCCGCCGGGTTTCACGAGCCGAGCAGCGTTGTCGAGCAGTCGCGCTTGGAGAGTGACGAGCCGTTCGAGATCGCTTTCGCGCTTGAGGTGCAGGATATCTGGGTGGCGCCGGATCGTGCCGGTCGATAGGCACGGCGCATCCAACAATACGCCGTCGAAGCGTGTGCCTGGCTGCCATTCCGCCGCGTCGGCTTCGACAATCTCTGCCTCGAGCTGGAGGCGGGCCATGTTGGCGTTCAGCCGCTCGATCCTCTTCGGGTCGACTTCAACAGCCGTGACATGGGCACCGGCGGCTGCAAGTTCGGCCGTCTTGCCACCGGGTGCCGCGCAGAGATCGGCCACCTGTTTCCCTGCGACGTCCCCAAGAAGCTTCGCCGGAAGAGCTGCAGCAGCGTCCTGCACCCACCATGTGCCATCCTCGAAGCCAGGCAGGTTCTCGATACGCCCCTCCGGCACGAGGCGGATCGAGCCAGTCGGCAGCAGCACGCCGCCCAATCTGCGGCTCCAGCCTTCAGCGTCCGACTTCACTGTGATGTCGAGCGGCGCTTCCCGCAGAGATGCTTCCGCGATCTGACGGGCGGTATCATCGCCGTAAGCGACTGACCAGCGTTTCCAAAGCCAATCGGGGATGTTCAGCCGCACGGGATCCTGACCGGCCGCGATCTCGGCGCCCCTTTCGGCGACGCGCCGCAGAACAGCGTTCGTCAGCCGGTCGAAGCGCCGCGCATGCCGATCGCGGCGAGCCTGCTCGACAGCCAGATTGATGACGGCGTGCGGCGCGCTCCCGAGGAATACGAGTTGCGCGGCCGCTGCCAATAGAATGGAGGTGAGCCGGCCACGATCACGCGGTAGCGGCCGCTCGATGAAGGAATTGATGATGTGGGTGAGCTGTCCATGCCGCCGCAGGACGGTCGCCGCGATGAGGCGAGCCAATCCACGATCGTTGGCAGCAAGTGCCCGGTACTCGGGGCGGGCCAGGGAGACTGCCAGCGCCTCGTCGAAGGCGCGGCGCTTGTCGAGCACAGCCGAAATGAGCTCGACGGCGAGCTGCCGCGCCTGCAAGCCCGCAGGCTGCCTCGTCGATGCAGGTTGCCTTGTTGACTTCTTCGGCGTCCCTGGATCGGCCTCGGTGGGGCGACGCCTCTCCATGAGGCCATCAGCCCCACGGGCCGCGAGCGCGGCTGGCTACCGTACCGCTGCCTGACCTACCCATGGCAGCTGCGAGCTTATGCAGCTCGGCGATCCTGTTCTCCGTGTTCGGATGGGTGGAGAACAGGTTGTCCATGCCCTGGCCCGAGAGCGGGTTGATGATGAACATGTGCGCCGTCGCGGGCGCCTCCTCGGCCGTCGGGTTGATGATGCGGCGCGCGTAGTGCTCGATCTTCTCCAGTGCCGAGGCGAGCCACAGCGGCTCCCCGCAGATTTGCGCGCCAATGCGGTCGGCCTCGTATTCCCGTGAGCGGCTGATCGCCATCTGCACCAGCATAGCCGCAAGCGGAGCGAGGATGATCGCCGCGAGCGCACCAATTATGCCAAGTGGCCCGGCGCCCTCGCCATCGCGCCGGCCGCCGCCGAACAGCATGCTGAACTGCATCATATTGGCAAAGAGCGTGATGGCACCGGCAACCGTCGCGGCAACGGTCATGATGAGCGTGTCGCGATTTCTAATGTGCGCCAGCTCGTGCGCCATGACGCCTGCGACCTCCTCCCGATCGAGCATGTTCAACAGGCCGGTCGAGGCGCAGACAGCCGCCCGCGATGGGCTACGCCCGGTCGCGAAGGCGTTCGGCTGGTCGTTGTGCATGATGTAGACCTTGGGCATCGGCAGGCCGGCGCGGTCCGCCAGATCGCGGACGAGGGCGTAGAACTCCGGCGCCGTGCGCTCGTCGACCTCCTCGGCGCCGTGCATCCTGAGCACCAACTTGTCCGAGTTCCAGAGGCTGAACGCGTTCATGCCGAGTGCCATGATGAACGCGATGACAAGCCCGGTCTCGCCGCCAACCAGCGCTCCCAGGGAGACCAGGATCGCGGTCAAGAACGCCAGCAGAACACCGGTCTTGATGTAGTTGCTCGTCATCAACATCTCCCATACAGGCAGAAAATAATCTGACACCCCGGCCGATTAGCTGCCGATGCTCACGGCAGCACCAGTAGATGGTATATAAGGGTTTTGACGTTCAAGACCTGCATCCCGGGGGGCCCAAAGGAGCACCCAATGTCTCAGCCGGATGAACCCAAGCCGCAGCGCCCGCTCTCACCTGCCGCAGAGCGCGCGCTCAAGGAGGCCGAGGAGCGGCGTCGTCAGGCCAAGGCCGAAGATCGGCCGAAAGAGCTCGGCGGCCGCGATGGCCCAGACCCCGTCCGCTACGGCGACTGGGAGAAGGATGGGATTGCCTCCGATTTCTGAACGGCCAACGCCCTTTTGTGTTGAGCCTCCGGCTATGCCGGCTTCGCATCGCGCTTGCTCTGGCGGTTGTGCGCGATCGGCTTGAACGGTTCGGCTAGGGCCGCTATAGCAACGCGACCAGCGCGCCTGCCGTGTTCGCACCCGCCGCGTAGCGTCGGTGTGGAGCGACCGGCCAACTGCGGCAGATGAATTGTTTCGAGGTGCCGTTTGATGGCCGTCTGTGCTGCTGGAGAGGTGGCTGAGTGGTTGAAAGCACCGCACTCGAAATGCGGCATACGGGCAACCGTATCGGGGGTTCGAATCCCCCCCTCTCCGCCAAATTTCGTATTCAACGCACTGAACAAGAATGTAATTTTGCCACGTCGAGAACTTTGGCCCCAACATCGGCCCCCAACTCGGCGATCGGCATACACTGGCAAACCTGCTCAATAGCGTCGCCCTTGCTACAATAACGAACCTGACTTTGTAGGTACGGTCGCCATGACCAATCGTTTGGGTGTCAACGGAGGCGTTGGATCTCGACCGCCAACCCCCGATCGGTGATCAATGCATACGTCTCGACTCGTGGGTTGATCCGCTTTTAGGAGGGTTCGTGCTCGCACATCAGTGCAGATCGCAGCCGCTTCTTCCGCTCGCCTAAGCGCCGTTGTCGAGATTGCCGCCGTACTCCTTCGTCCCTGGCGTGATGATGATGCCAACCCGCCGACTGCCGCACTTTGCGCACCGGAGCTTCGGCACGAGGTCAGCACGTAAGGCGCCGTGGTTCGGGCCAAGGCGGTCACGGAGCATCAGCAGGTCAAGAACGGCCATGTGCCGGCAGCTCGACTCGATGCAATAGCCCCAGATGCGATCACCGCGTGCGATGGCGTCCCCGATTGTATAGGCTTGTTCCCCGCATGGAGAACGGAAAGAGAACATGGGGCTCGCTCGTCAAGCCGGAAGAGCCTCGCAGGGGCGCGAATATGTAACCTCTACAACATCTCGACGAACCGGGAACCGATCAAGGCTGACCCGCGCGCTTGACCCCGCGGGCTTAAATGAGCCGTCGCGGGACGTTTACCCGGCACCGTGGCTCCGGTTGTGCGGGTCGGGGCGGATGGGTATGAGTGGCTGCTACCCCCGCAATAAATCTTGCAGCGTCATTGAACGATTCTTCGCCGCCCGCAGGCGGAATTTTTTGTTTGAGGCATCATCGAAGTACTCTGGAGCGGAGGGCACAAAGTCTATCGCGGCTGGAGAACACGCAAAGCGCGCGCTCTGTTTCCCTGCACTCTGCTCACGGCTGCCACTTTGCCCAAACGTCCACCTCATCGCGAGGTACACTGCGCATTTTGTGAAAAGTGTCTGCTTGGCGCTTGCCCTTAGCCGCATTGTTCGCGTACCGCACCTCGGTCATCACCCAACCGGTCGCGTTGAGGGATGCCGAAATAAGCTCAGCAGGATACTCGACCAAGCGATCGCCAATCGACCCGAATCGAATAACCAATGTGGCCCCTGGCCTGCAGTGTGCGCCAACATTCGTCCAAACCTCTCGAAGGTCGGCTATGAACTTCTCCCGACCGGAGTGTGAGAGCTGCCCTCGGGACGAATAATCGACCGCCGCTGATCCCCCGAGAAACCAATTTCGAATCCATTGGTCGGGCAGATACGTCCTCAGTCCGTAGTAGGGTGGCGAGGTGACGATCCAGTCGAACTTCCCAATGACTTCCTGGGCTGCGTCTAAAGTCGATCGATGCCGGCTATCCCCTTCGATTGCTGCACCGACGACTTTCGGTAGCGCACTTCCGTAATAACGGTGCGCTCGTTCAGCGATCACACCAAGAACATCGACGCGAGGGGGCAGCAGCCCTCGCTCCTTCCAGAACTTAATCGCATAAGCCGGCTTGGGTCCGAAGGTTCGGGGGCATTGGTTTGAAAAATACGAATGCTTGGTGTGACCAAGAGGACCATGCAGTGCGCCCAATATTATGCCCCGGAGTGCCGAAGCGACATGCGCCGCGATTCCCCCCCTCAATAGCGCATCTCTAAGCAAACAAAGCTCTCGCAAGACATCAGCGTGGTAGGCTAACCGCCAAAACTCCCCTTCGGGGATTTCGATGGACCTCCGCTTTCGCCGTAGGATTGCTTTGGCTGCACCTATAATTTCGCGAGGAGTGGGCGCGACAAGCTTTGCCTGAGTGGCAGCTGCCGCAACGCGCGAGGCATCGATCCCAACAGTTCGTAAGCCCAATAGGCGAGCGGCAAAGTTAGTGGTTCCGCGACCGCAAAACGGGTCGAGAACACGCGCGTTCGGCCTCGCGTGTGCCTTCAGGATGCCGAGAGGAAAATCCAAGGGAAACATCGTGAAGTATGGGCAAATGGCGTTGAGCCGCACGCCTTCTACCGTGAGCACCTGGGATGCCGTGCTCAATCCCCACCTCCAGGACCGGACTTGATGTACGTAGCTTGGTTGGGGCCAACTCTAAAAAGGAGTGCCACCCCTTCCCTTGAGGCCCAAGAAGCGCGTCCAAAGTCGGGACGACTAGCTGATACGCCTTCTGATCTCGGCCGTCCAGCGTCTCAGGCAGAGCTCCAGCGATGACACTCTTAACGCGTCCCCAAGCGGCGCCATCGCCTTTCAGTTTGCCCATTAGCTCGACATCCTGTTCCACAGCCTGTCTGGCCAGTTGCCGATAGTACACCTCTAAATCAGGAGGTTCGTCATCAGCCATTTCACCGAAGAGATCGTTGGATCGCTGAGCAGTCGTCTCCAAATGTGTGGTCCCTCTGCTCTGATCGATTGATGCACGAACTTGCTCGATCAGATGTGCCATCTCGCGCCGGAGTTCTGTTGCGAACGTAACTACTGCTTCACTGGAATACGTCGGATCACGAGCCTTGTAGGTGTCCTCGAATGAGAGAGCACGAAACGGTACCGGATATGGCTTGCCGCCGACAGAACTCCAAAAGACGCCTTGGCCCGGGATAGGCTCATTGAGCAAGGAACTCAGCAGGTCGTCGCTAAAGTGGGCATTGGCTCGCTTCACGCTGACGAGGTCGCCAGCTGATAAAAGATGGAATATGAACCAGTTGTCTCCCTGACTCAGGATCTCGTTCGGTATCGATCCAGGCTGTTGGGTGATAAGAAGCGCGCCGAGATCATACTTCCGGCCTTCCTTGACCCAGGCAATATAAGGCTCGGCTGCTGCGGCCCGTTCGTTCAGCACCGCCTGTGCCTCTTCAATCACGGCGATCACGGGTATGGTTCGCGGATCCGACTTAGTGAACTCCTCTTGATTGCGATCGAAAATCCTGCGCAGAATGATCCCGGCAAGGATGAAGGACTGCATGCCGCGCATCTGCGAGATGTCTACGACACAGATTTTGCCTGCCTCCAGCGCCTTCATCAGGAGCCCCATGAATTGGCTGCTTCTGTCGTGAAGCATCCCGACAATGTTGGTCATATTCGACCGAGCCGCTACTGCCTCAGCTTCCTGGAGTTTGGCGTCGAGATTCATAATGTCGGCAATCTCTTTGAGGTCAGCGCCGCCTTTATCCCGATCAATGAGATCAACGAGCCGTCTCCACCGCTCTGGTGACAGCGCACGGAGCTTGGCGACATTCTGTTGATCCTGGCGCTCGGGCGGGAGAGCAATCGAGATAACGTCGCTCGGCCTTAGCTGCCGAATGTCGAGCTTAATTCCGCCAGCAATAAAGGATCCATAGAAAGAGCTTGGAGCGCTTCGGGCCGTGAAAACGACCAATTTGTCCTGGAGATGCGGAACATCACACAGACCGGGTCGACCCTTATCATCGGGCCAGAAATACTCTCCATCAGGATCGAAAATGATCGTGCCCACGGGTTCTTGGCGGCCGCCCCGCTTGGTGACGGTGGGCGTCACCTCATACAGCTTGCTGAACAGAAGCTTGTTGAGATTCGATTTGCCAAAACCTGCTCGTGCGAAAACGAAGCTGCGGCGGGCTACCAGGCTCGACACCGGAAAGCGTACCAATATCTCTGGGGCCTCGACGCGCATCCAGGGTTGGGTCTGGGTCGCTTGGCTGCCCTGGGCGTAGATATACTCGCCGAGAGCGAAGTGGCCGATTTCGGCACCATCAATATTGTGGCCACAGACCTCCTTGAGTACCTCGCCTGACGGAAACGCGACTGCACTTCCGACATGAGGAAGGCGACGATGCGATGGCACGAACGTCAAAGTGTTTCCGCCGCTATTCCGGAGAACTCCCAAAACCCGGATGTTGACGCGGTACTTCAGATATTGCTCGCGCAGATCCTCGGGGATTGGCCGCTGCTCTTGCATAGCGCGGATGTTGAACTCCTCGCCGCTGCCGTAGGACAGCTTGCCCTCAGACGAAAAGGACGCGATGCGCCCCAACACAGCTTCGTCGGGCTTTCAAGCTGGACCAGGACGAACTGCCCGTGCATCGGAATGCGTTGAAAATCGTTTCGATAGGGCAATACCAAATCGGCGTGAAACTCCAGACCACCTTCTCGAAAACCTCGAAAGACGCCGACTACCTGTTGCCGGGGAAATAGCTCCATGCCGTCCTCTATCTATTCGTATCTGCGCGACGCGGGATCAGTATCCTGCAGACGGAACGCGTCAAGGGCAGGAGCTTCTTCCCCTAGGGCCGCGCGTAAGCCGCTGAAAATCATGTCCTGCAGAATGTCCATGTCGAAGTCGACCAAGGCGACATTCTCGTGGGCCTTCTGCAGAGATCGCGGATAGAGTGGTACGGGAAACCCCTCTATGGCGTCGTTGAGCAGATAGCCGAAGATCGTCGCGTGATCACTCGACTGCGAAAGAAAGATGTCGATTGGCCACACGGGATCACGTGGGCCCTTGCCGAACTTTACGAAAAACATCTTGCCAGCAACGAATTTGTTGACCTCTCCCCCTTCCACAACGCGATCGTCGCCACGCGCGTATTCCGACCATACGTAGGCTTTCTCCTCCAGCTCGCGCGGTATCTCAACATAACAGGGGAATGGCGACTGCATCACTCCTTCGAGTGCCATTGCCAACCGATATCGGGAAAGGACCTTGCTGTGCTTGCAACTCCGACAAGGTAGATGCGGCGTTTATTGGTCCGGAATTGGCGGTCAATGCCTTCCTGAATGCCCTCGCGATATCGTAGAAATAAGTCTTCTGCAAAAACTTTCGAGCGCAGAAAACCATCGAAGACGATCAGCGTATCCGTTGCGAAGTCCTTCTCACGTACGATAGCAAAAAGTATCGCCCACTCGACGAGCTCACGGTAAACTTGCACCCAACTTGGAGACCTCGGACGACCACTGCCATCGGCGCGAATCATATGGCTGAGCTCTGATAACTCCTTGACGCCGAGATACCTCATGAGGCGCCCCAAAGCAGTCGGACGCTCGGGATCGGCAAACTGGCGAGCCGATAGAGCGGAGACGCTCATCGTTGGCGAAATCACTTCAAGGCAGTACTCGTTGTTGCTGCTGTCGACAACCCGGACGAGCTGGACCAGGAACGGGTCGAATCGCAGTTGATTGTTGCCGCCGTCCGCTGCCACTAAGGAAATCGACGTAGCGAGCCTCGGCGATATCCGACGCGTTTGGGAGAGAAGCGGACGAACCTCTTGGCGCAACTGATCCAGCAACGCTCGATCCTCATCGATTTGTCGAGCAATCTCTTGCCGCAATGCGATTTGGCTTGTTGGATCAAGCATGTGGTTTTCCGCTGCGTTTCACTCGGCGCCCGTTACGGTGATTACACTTTCATTTGCCTCGATTCGTGTACCGAGTATCGTACGTTACCAACTTCCGTGATGTCGAGGTCGTGCTCAGCAATAAACTGCTCCGACTGCACGAGCATGCCGCCAGTACCGCAGCACGGATCGTAGACCCGGTCCTAGTAGGGCTCGAACATCTCGACCAGTGTCCGCACGACCGAAAGCGGCATCAAGAACTCGCCGCCTCGCTCGTTGGCCGCGAACGACGACATACAGTCGTTAGCTTGACCGAACAAATCGCGCGCCCGGTCTCGTCCTGCATGCCGATGTCGGAGAACAGGTCAATCAGCTCGCCCAACATCACTTTGTTGAGCGCGGGTAGCGCATAGCCCCGGGGCAGCACACCCTGGAGCTTCGCGTTAGAAGGCACGTTCTCTATGGCGTCCATCGCCTCATCGATCAGCTTGCCGAGCTCAGGCGTTTTCGCATTCGCCTACAGCTGCGACCACCGCGCCTTGGGCGGTACCCAGAAGATGTTGGCCGCGAGATACTCGTCCGGATCCTCGATGTCGGCGTACTCGTCCAGCGCCAGCTTCTTGCGCTGGGCCAACACCTCCGTCACCTACTTCAAAAAGATCAGTTCCAGAACAATGTACTTCTGTTCTGCAGGCTCGACGTTCTGGCGCAACTTATCCGTAGCCAAAACGATTCCGTACGTGATCCCCGTTGCTGCCATTGGTTATGGCCATCTCTTTCCCCCCCGTTTGGGTCATAATCGGACTCAAGTGATCAGTCTGCAGTACTATTTGAACATCGTGGCAGTGAGGCAAGCCGTTTGCGCGGGTGGATAGGCTGTCGTGGATTGCTCATTGAGCTGTGTGTGATCGCCCCGACTGTGCAGCCATATGGTCTTGCCGGAGGGGAAACGATCGCGGGAGTCCAGTCGATAGGGTCTTTTTGCCCGATCCCAAAAGCGGAAGTCGCCGCTCCGCGTTCGTCGGCGCCGCGCATATGCCTGAAGGCAGGTGAAGAGGGAGCCCACTCGTCAGACAGCTGACGGAGTGTCTAAATGTGCCAGCGTCAAACTATTCGGCACGAGGAAGCGTCATGAGGTCGGGCAAGTTCCAACGCAGGCAAGTCCTCCATTACCTTGCTGCAGGTGCTGCGGGGCTGACGGCCGGCTCTCACGGACGCACTGCCCGCGCTGCGGCCGCTAGCCATGGCGAGGCAACCCGCCCAGATTTGTACGTCATCGACTTCCACAGGCACTTCGTCGGCCCGGCATTCACTCCAGTGGCCGGCGCTGCGGCGCCGCGTCAGCCGCGGGCTCATGCCACTGAGCGATATGGCGCGCGCGCTCTCGCAACGATCGGCGGACGAGCTCACGCCATTACCGAGTGCCGGAATTCCCAAGGAAATCGCTCCGGCTATTGAAGCAATCAACGACCTTTTCGGACGCCAAGCCAAGGCCGAGCTGGAGGCGGAAGCCAAAGCCGCCGCCCAAGAGGAGATGCGGCGCCGGGCCGAGGCCGAGTCCGTGATCGCTCATGTTCGCGGTGAGACCGTGCGCAACGATGATCTGGGCCATTCAGAAAGCAAATCGTCGAGCCGGTGATCCTCTCAAGCCGCTTCTGCTTGTCGGCCGCCCGCTTTAGTTTATCCCGCATGGCCTGAGTGAGCGGCCCACCGATCTTTCGTTTGCCGTCAGCGGGGTGTTTGGCTCGTCCAGTTGCGACGTAAGCGCTGATACCGCGATCGGCCAAGGCCTGCAGGTTCGGCTCGCTCAGATAGTCGTTGTCGGCCGATGCTTCCTTCGGCTTGGCGCCGAGATTGGCCTCGATGCCGCCCAGTCGAGCACCTGGCACGTCACCACGTCATTCGCATGGTCCAGTGCGTTCTCGAGCGGATTGCGGAGCGCGAGAACGAAAAAGTGCGATTCGACTTTGGCCCGCACGTTCTGTTCCGAGCTCTCGACTATTATCGGAATACCTCGCGCGGATGCCAAGGGAAGCAAATCCGCGACCACGGAGCTCACAAGATGGCTCATACTTTCATACGAATGGCACGGAGTGCATTGGCGTGAACAGCACCATCCGTGCTCGACAGCGCGACTTGGGCCTGGGTCTTGAATGGTCGCGCATCGCTCGCCTCGAGTGCTGCCATATCCAGCAGCTGTTTGACCAACCGGCTCGTCCGGTCAACACCGGCCGCAACGGGATGGCGAAGCAGATACAGGGGCCCGCAAGCGGCGTTTTCAATTCGTGCGCTGCAAAGGCCGTAAAACTCCGTTCCCGTTCACGAGCCGACTCCACCCGAGGAAAGGCGCATCGCCGAAGGTCGCAAGAAGAACGGCAAGAGGCCAGCGCCGCCGTCCGCCGAGCCCAACGGCAAAGCGCAACGTAACTTCACCGATGCGGACAGCCGCATTCTCCTGACCAAGGACGGTTATATCCAGGGCTACAATGCGCAAATCGCTGTCGATGCAAAGCCACCCAATCAGGCAACTCATCGCCGCGCCTGTCGCCGTAGAGCTTGTCCTCCTGCGCATCGGCGGCCTCGGCGGCTTCAAACCAACGGCCGACCTCGGCCGCAAGTTCCGCCTCCCGTTTCTTCATGCGCTCATAACTCATCGCCTTGTGCTTGGACGCGTTCGCCTTGATCTTGGTGCCGTCGAGCGCCACATGCCCGAGCTTCACCAAACCGGCTTTCTCGGCAAGCTGCAACACTTGCACGAACAGAGCGGCCAGCGCTTTGAGATGCCGCCGGCGGAACTCCGAGATCGTGCGGAAGTCCGGCGGGTCGCCCGCCACGATCATCATGAAGTCCGCACGCTCCACCGCCGCCTTCGCGATCCGCCGCGAGGAGTAGATGCCGCTCGCGTAGGCATGCAAGAGCAGCGCCGTCATCATGCGCGGATCGAACGGCGGCTGGCCGAGCGCGCTCCGGTAGCTGCCGACAATCCCGGAAAGATCAAGCGCTTCCCGCACGAGCGCCACGATCAGCCGAGACAGATGAGCCTTGGGCACATAGTCCTGCACGCTCGGCGGCAGAAGCTGTGCGTCGTCGATCTTCCAGGGGCGAAAATCCTTGCTCATAAGCCGGCAAGGAATCAGACTCGCCGTCTCTTGACCAGTGATTACTCAGACAGGCTCCTAGTGGCGACGCAGCGTCTTCCGTGAGCTGAATTGGGCAACCGCCGATCTCGTGCAACTAATGTCACGGGAAACAACATCTAGAAGTTTTTTTCGTCCGATAAAGTCCGCCAACCTGACACTCGCAAGGGGCCGGCGCGGCATTTCTGTAGGCCATGTCCCAGCGGCGGGCGCCGTCGGTGAACGGTGTCGGTTTTTGTCAATTTCGCCCCTCCTCGGGCGTTGCCCATCCCGATCGTTCCAAAACTGAAACCGCACATCCCAGTGGTGTCACTAGTCTGGTCAGCGGGACGTGACTAACCTGCGCTGAATTGGTCGCGCGGCGCCCTCGGCGCACGCCAACGGGGAGCATCGGCTAAGGCAATCGGTATTGACAACAAGAATCATCGTGGAGGAGACAGATGAATTCGATCTCGCGGCGGAATCTCCTGAAAATCTCGGCGCTCGGCGGCGCGTGCGTCGCGCTGGGTGCAACTTCATTCGGCAGCGCGCGCGCCGCCTCCGAGATTTCGGAGGCTTCCTGGGCGAATCTGGTCCCGGGCTTCACAACGCTCGTCACGGACTTCATCGAGGCTAAGCGGTTAGACGTCAAGCACGGCTTGAGGCTCGCGAAGCCGATCACTTACACGTCCGTGCCGACCTACTACGGCGACTTCGTGGCGGGAAGCTACGACGTCTGTATCGGCAGTTGGGACAGCTTCGCCACGCGTTACCTCACCGGGGTGCCGATCCAGCTCATTTGCACCATCACCACCGCCGACATGATCAACATCCTCGCACCGGACGGCACGATGATCAAAGACCTAGTCGGCCGCGTGATCGCCGCGCCGCAATCGACCGGGACCTACCGCCTAACGCGCGCGCTGATCCAGGAGCTGTACGACATGGACATCGAGAAAGCGATGACCGTTCAGAACGTCGCGAACCCGGCCGCGTCCGTGACGCTGCTTATGGCGGGTCGGGCGGATGCTGGGCTTTCCTGGGAGCCGAACATCAGCAGTGGACTGCTGCAAGGATCAGGCCTCGGCATCACGTTCAACGCTGGGCAGGAGTACAAGAACAAAACTGGTCTCGACCTTCCCTACTTCGGGGTCGCGGTGCGCAAGGCGGCGATCGAACGCGATCCGGCCATCGTCGGGCGGCTTAACAACACGTTTAAGGAATGCCTCGACGGCATCATGGCGGCGCCAGATGAAGCGATCAAGATAGCGGGCGAGCGGACCGGTACGCCGCCGGAGGTGATGCGGCTCGCGCTGTCCTCCGGCCGCCTCGCGTTCAAACACGGTCCGATGAACGATTCGAATGCACGCCAGGCCGTCGAGAAGGCGGCAGTATTCCTTGCGAAGCACCAGCTGCTTCCGCGCCCCGTGGACGACGGCTTCTTCGCTCTCTGAACGCACGGCTCGCGGCATCGCCCGCCGCGGCGCGCACGGCGGGGGCTGCCGCCGCATCCGTGCGACGCGTCATGCGCGGTCTGTGCTCAAGGCCGCAGTATGGAGGCGTCGAGCTTCAGTTCAATCAAGAACGGCCTGGCACCCCCGCGTGCCTCGCGAAACACGCCCGCGAAGTCCTCAGTACGCTCCACGCGAGCGGCGTCCACGCCGAAGGCGCGCGCGAACGCAACGAAGTCCGGATTAATGAGATCGGTACCGTAGTAGCGGCCTTCGTACTGGCGCTGCTGGTGCATGCGTATAGACCCGTACGAGTCGTTGTTGATAACTATGACGATCACGTTGACGCCGTATTTCACGGCGGTCGCGAGCTCCTGCGCGGTCATGAGGAAGCAGCCGTCGCCGGCGAAGCAGACCACCGTCCGCTCCGGAAACGCGAGCTTCGCGGCGATGGCCGCGGGCAGCCCGTAGCCCATCGAACCGGACGTCGGCGCAAGCTGGCTGCCCAGGCCGCGATACGGATAAAAGCGATGCACCCATAGAGTATAGTTGCCGGCGCCGTTCGTGACCACCGCGTCGGGAGGTAGCTCCCGGCCAAGCCAGGCTACCAGTTCGCCGAGCTGCACCGCCCCAGGTAGCGCCGTCGGCTTCGTCCATTCCAGGTATGCCTGCCGTGCGTTCTCGAGCCATTGCTTGCGCTCGTCCGAGATCGCGATCTCCCCTATGTACGCGCCGGCGGTCTCAACGAATGCGCCGACGCCGGCGCATATGGCCAGCTCCGGCTGATACACGCGGCCGAGCTCTTCGGGGTCGGGATGCACGTGCACCAGCCGCTGGCGCGGCCGCGGCACGTCGAGCAGCGCATAGTGTTGCGTCGTGATGTCCCCGAGCCGAGTGCCGACCGCGAGCAGCAAGTCGGCTTCACGGATCAGCTCTGCCAGACGCGGATTCATGCCGAGACCGGCGTCGCCGACGTAGTTCGGGGCGCTGTTGTCAAAGCGATCCTGGCGACGAAACGCCGTCGCCACCGGCACCGCATTCGCTTCGACGTATCGCTGCAACAGCCCCCGAGCCTCCGCGGTCCAGCCGGAACCGCCGAAGATCGCGAGCGGCCGTTTCGCGGCCGCGAGCATCTCCTGTAGCCGCGCAATGTCACGTGGGGCAGGATATGACCGCGCGACCGTCACCGGACTGGCATCGATCGCGGCCACGCTCTCGTAGAGTAGATCCTCCGGCAGCCCGATCACGACCGGGCCTTGCCGCCCCGAGAGCGCGGTCGTGAAAGCGCGGCTCAGGAGCTCCGGCAGCCGTTCGGCCTCCTGCGCCTGGACCGCCCACTTGGCCGTCGAACCGAAGAGCGCGTGAACGTTGATCTCCTGCCACGCCTCGCGCCCGCAAAACGCGCGCGGCACTTGACCCACGAACACCAGCAGCGGCGTCGAATCCTGCGCCGCCACGTGGAGACCGGCCATCGCGTTGGCGCTACCGGGACCACGGGTAACGAAGCAGACGCCGACGCGCCCGGTGGCCTTGGCGTATGCTTCGGCCATCATCGAGGCGCCGCCCTCCTGTCGGCAGACGACGAGCTGGATGTCCGGCACCTCGCGAAGCGCGTCCAGTACCGGGAGGAAGCTCTCTCCCGGTACCGAGAACACGCGATCCACGCCGTTGCGCCGCAGCAGCTCGACGATCGCCCGTCCGGCCGATATCGCCGAACGGATGTTGCTCGTCATGTCTCCTCCCCTTGACCGAGCGCGACCACGGGGCGTGCCGCTATTTTAGCAGTCCGGCTTCCTTGTAGTACTTCTCCGCCCCTGGGTGCAGCGGTACAGCGAGATTGCCCGGCTCCAACGAACCAGCGGCCGTCCATCCTTCCATCGAGCCGAACGCGCGCTTGATGTTTTCGCGCCGCTCCATGATCGCCTTGGTGATGGCGTGGGCGTCCTCCTCGGAGACTGCGGTGCTAGCATAAAGCGACGTGGTGAATCCGACGCCGTGCACCGGCTCATCCTGCCCTTCGAACATGCCGGGGGGCATCGTCGCGGGCGCGAAGCCGTGCTGCACGAGATACTCGATCGCCTTGTCGCTGAGGCCAAGGAAACGCTGACCGGGCGCGATCGACAGCTGCGCCGTATTCGGGTGGCCTGCCGTGGTGATGCCGATGATCATGTCGAGGCGCTTGTCGGCGAACTGATCGCGCAGCACCTCGAAGCCCGCCTTGGCGACGCTGCCACCATAGGACTCGATCTCTTCGTACGTAAGATCGTTGGCAGCGAGGATCAGGCGCGCGATGTACTCGTTCAAGCTGCCCTGCGGTCCAGTGCCAAGCCGCACAGGAATCTTCTTCTCCTTGATCTCGGCGATCGAGCGAATGGGGCTGTCCTTCTGCACCGTGATGCGCTGATAGTACTGATCCATCCCGCCGATCAGCCCCCGCACGTTGTCGATCTTGCTCTCGAACGGCCCAAACCCCTGCGCCGCCCAGGCCGCGACCGGAGGAAAGATGAGCCCGATTTCGGCCCGTTGCGCCCCGAGCAGCTTGGTATTGGCGATGGCCATCGGAGTGGTCAGGATGTCGACGGACGAACCGGGCGGCAGCCCCTCGAGCATCGCCGAACGCAGCGCGCCGGCATATGCGTACCAAGTGCTGCCGGTAGGCGCCGCCGCGAACCTGACCTTGATCGGGTCGGCGGCCTGCGCCGCCGCTCCGCCAAATGCGAGCCCCAAACAGAGTACCGCCGCAATTACTCGCTTCTTTATGCTACCAACCATTGCTTTCCCCCTCCGATGATCAGGAATCGTTAGTTGAAGTCCCAGCCCGAATCTCCGCGGCTTCGTCCAAACGCTCGCTCCGCGAGACACCCTGCGGCTCCGGCGCCTTGTGTCGGACCGTTTCAATCGCGGCGGAGGCCCTTCGTCGCTGCCACGCCCAGGCTGCTAGGAACAGGACCAGCCCGACCGCCGACGCCGACGGAAACGGCGCGATCAGGAGCGCCGCCGCCACGAACAGCACGGCGGATTCCACCAGGGTGTTGTCGGCCCTCAGATAACCCGCCACGCAGCTGGCCAGGGCGTAGCACCCGAGCACCGCGGTGAGGATCGCGAGCGCGATAGTGGTGAGATCACCCTGCAGCAGCAGTGCAGGGTTAAGGACGAAGGAGAACCCGACGAGGAAGCCGGCGAGGCTGTAACGGAAGGCGTACCAGCCCGTCGTCCAGACGTTCGCCTGAGCGATGCCTCCCGCGACGAACGCCGCGAGCGCCACGGGCGGCGTGACCATCGACAGCGAGGAGAAATAGAACACGAAGAAGTGAGCCGGCAACGGCGGAACGCCGAGCTGGGTGAGCGCCGGTATACCGAGAATCGCGCCCATGATGTAAGCGGCCGTGGTCGGCATGCCCATGCCCATCACGATGACCATCAGCATCACCAGGATCAGCGCCACGACCACCATTCCGCCGGAGAGCAGCGTGACGAAGCCGCCGAAGGTGAGCCCTAGGTTCGTCATTGACGCGATCCCGACCACGATGCCTGCGCCGGCGCACGGGATAGCGACCGTGATACCGGCGCGCGCCCCGGCGTCGAGCGCGCGCACGGACTCGGTCAGCACGCCGCGCACGGCGTCGAGGAGACCGCGCAGGCCCTGTCGCCGCATGCCGGTCCGGCCCTCAGTGAGCAGGGCGAGCGCGATCGTCGCCCATACCGCTTCCAACGTGGCGGAGCTAAGCGCCCGCCCGGCCATGATGTTGTAGACGAGGAGGAGCACCGGCAGGAAAAGGTAGAGCCGCTTCAGCACCGCGCCCCAGCCGACAGTGATCTCCGAGCTGTGCATCCCACGCAGCCCGTTCTTCCGTGCCAGCAGATCGATCACGAAATAGAGCGCCACGTAGAACAGCAACGCCGGCACGAAGGCGGCGACCGCGACGTCGGCGTAGGGAATCCCCATAAACTGCGCGATCAGGAAAGCCGCCGCACCCATGACCGGTGGCATGATCTGCCCGCCCGTCGAGGCGGCTGCTTCCACCGCGGCTGCTTCTTCGGCCTTCATCCCCGACTTCTTCATGGCTGGGATCGTAAACATTCCCATCACCGAGGCGTTGGCCGTCGCGCTACCGCTGATGGCACCGAACAAGGTCGACGAAACGATCGACACTTTAGCCATGCCGCCGCGGAATCTGCCGACCAGCAGCACGGCGAGGTCCATGAACAACTGGCCGCCGCCGAACGCCGAGAGAAAGGCGCCGAAGATCAGGAAGTAGAAGACCTGCCCATAGGAGACGATGCTCGGGACGCCAAAGACGCCCTCGGTCTGCAGCACCTGCAGGTCCAGGAAGCTCTCGAGGAACCCGGCTGTCGGCTCGCCACGATGCGCCAGGATGTCGAGCCCCGGCAGCCCGCTCAGGAGCGGGCCGCTGAACTGGTAGACCAGGAAAACAAGGATGACGGTGGTCAGCCCCATGCCGAGCGTGCGACGCACCGCTTCGATTACGAGCACGATGGACGCGACGCCGACGATGAAGTCCCCGGTCGTCAACGGGTCGACGGCCGCGATGCGGGAGACGAGCCGCTCGGCCTCGGCGATGTAGTACAGCGCAATCGCGGCCGCGACCACAACCAGCAGGTAATCGGCGGCGCGGCTCGCCGACAGTGTCCCGACGGTATCTTTCCGCAGCGGATGCAGAACGAAGGTGAGCGCCACACCGAACATGACATGGATCGGCACGGCCACGATGAAATCGAGCGGCTTGCCGTAGACGGTGTAAATCTGAAAGGCTGCCCAGCCCAGCGCGAGCAGCGAGGCTGCGTTCATTCACTATGCCTCCACACGTGCCGACGCCTGCCATTCAGCCGAAGCGCGCAGCCAACGACCATAATCGGGGTGTCGGCGGCTCGCCGGCTGCACGTCCGGCATTCGCGGCGGAAGAACGTGGGCGCGGTAGTCACGCGCGCCATAATTCCCGCCACTCTTTCCGGCTGCACAGCCCGGGCCGTACGCGGCAACGGCCCAGCTTCTCCTGGGTCGCAAAGCTAGATTTACCACAGGGCGGTCGTACGCCCCTTGCCGGAGCGTCCACGCGTTTGTCACAGGGTCCGAACTTTCGCCCGCTGCCTCCCGTGGCGGGCGAACGGCGGGCGCCGCCCGCGCTGCACGCTCCCGCGGTGCAGTGGCTCGCTTTTTGGCGGGCTACGCCACCCCGATGACCATGGTGGCGGATTCATTCAGACCGCGATCGCCGCTAGGAGCCGCTCGTGATCGGCCGGCCGGCTCCCTATGCCCTCGAGGACAATTCGTCCGCGCTCGACCGCGTAGAAGCGATCGACCACCTTCAATGCCCGCACCACGTTCTGTTCGACCAAGAGCACCGAAACGCCTTCGGCGCGTAGTTGTGCGAGTAGTTGGAATATCTCGTCAACGATCATCGGCGCCAGACCTTCGCTCGGCTCGTCGATCAGCATTAGGCGCGGCTTGCCGACCAGGGCGCGCGCAATGGTGAGCATTTGCTGCTCGCCGCCCGATAGCGTCACGCCCACTTGGCGGCGGCGCTCCGCAAGCCGAGGGAAGCGGCCGTAGATCTCCTCCAACGCAGCGCGCGTCTGCGCCCGCGACGCTTGCGGGCGCTGCATCAGTCCCAGGAGAAGGTTCTCCTCCACCGTGAGCCCCGGGAAGATCCGCCGATCCTCGGGCACCAGTGCGATGCCACGGCGCGCGATCAGGTCGGCACGTAACGCGTCGATTCGCACGCCGTTGAACAGGATTTCGCCCTGGCTCGCGGTGAGCCACCCGGCGATAGTACGCAGCACTGTGGTCTTGCCGACGCCGTTGCGGCCGAACAACCCCACCACCTCGCCCTTGCCGACGGTGAGATCGACGCCCTGCAGGACGTGGCTCAGTCCGTAGTGCGCGTGCACACCTTTGAGCTGCAGCATCGTCACGCCTCGCCCAAATATGCTTTTCTCACCGCCGGATCGGCTCGCACCTGCTCGGGCGGCCCCTCGGAGAGCTTCTGCCCCTGGTGCATCACCACCACCCAGTGCGACAGCCCCATTACCAGCTCGATGTCGTGCTCGATGAGGAGAACGGTGATGTCGCGCGCGAGCTCGCGGATCATGCGGCTAGTGTCGGCAGTGTCGCCGTGCGACATGCCCTGCGTCGGCTCGTCGAGCAGCAGCAGCTCCGGCTCGCCGGCGAGCGCCACCGCGATCTCGAGCCGCCGCTGCTCCCCGTGCGACAGGTAGCCCGCTAGCTCCCCCGCTTTGTGCGACAGCTCGAAGCGCTCAAGCAGCTCGCGCACCTTCGCGTTCGCCCGCTGACTGTGCCGCTTCGGACGCAGCAGCTTGCCGCTCGGCTCAAGCGCCTGCGCCGCAAGCCGCAGGTTCTCCTCGACCGGCAGATCAAAAAACAGGTTGGTGATCTGGAACGAGCGTGCGAGACCCGCGCGTGCAATGCGGTTAGGCGGCCACCCGGTCACGTCGTTACCCTTCAGGCGCACGCGGCCGTGATCTGGGGCGATGGCGCCGCAAATCAGGTTGAACAAGGTGCTCTTTCCCGCCCCGTTCGGTCCGATCACTGAAGTGACCGAACCGCGCTGGACGCTGAAGCTCACGTCGTTCACGGCCTTCAGACCGCCGAACGAGACCCTCAGGTTCTCCACTTCGAGGATGGCGGCCGGCGCGTTCATGTCCGTTCAGCCTCGTCTTGCGCCGGCCCGCTCTCCTTGCGCTCGAAAAGGCCAGCAATCCCACGCGGCATGAAAATAACTGCGAGCATGAAGAGCGCGCCGATGATCATGTGGTAATGCTCGGTCCAGCTTCCGAGGACCGTGCGCAGCCCCACCAGGGCTACGCTGCCGTAGATCGGCCCGATCAAGGTGCCGACGCCCCCAAAGATCACCGTGATCACGGCGTCGGCGGACATCTTGAAGTAGAGTAGCTCCGGCGATACGAACCCCCGCAGCATTGGGTACATGGCGCCCGAGAGCGCCGCGACGTTAGCGGCCACGGCGTACGCAGCCAGCTTGTAGCGCCACGGGTCGAAGCCGAGGAAGCGGACACGGTGCTCGTTCGAACGAATCGCGACGAGCGTGCGGCCGAAAGGCGTGTGCATCAGGTAGTTGAGCCCGAGATACAGACCCATAATCAGCGCCAGCATGAGTAGGAAAAACTCCACCGGACTGCCGAGGTCTACCCGGAACAGGCCGAAATCGGCCTGCAGCACGGGAACGCCGACGAGGCCATCGGAGCCACCGAGCTCGCGGGTGTTGTATATGGTCTTGGCCGCCACTTGGGCGAGGCCGAAGGTGATGAGAATGAAGTACACGCCCTTCGAGCGTATCGCCACGAGCCCGGCAAGTAGGGCAACCGGCGTTGCGAGCGCGAGGCTCGAGAGCAGCGCTCCCCAGAAGCCGACCGCGCCCTGTCCGAGCAGGTACGCCGCCGTGTACGCGCCGAGACCGAAGTAGAGCGCCTGACCGAGCGATAGCAGCCCAGTGTAACCGAGCAGAATGTCGACGCTCAGCGCGAGACCCGCGAGGATCAGCGCCTCGGTCGCTAGCCGCAAGTAGAACGTCTCTCCGAGCACAGCACCGATGCTGGCAAAAGTCAGCGACAGCACCGGAAATGCGATCACGAGGTGCTGCACGCCCAAGCGGCGCCGTGCGGGAGCGGGAGCCGCAGGTGAAACGACAGTGTTCGCCGGATGCACGGTTCAGCCCTTCCCCATCCAGTTGAACAATCCCTGCGGCCGCACCACGAGCACCGCGACCATGATGGCGAACAGCAGCGGATCGCTCCAATACGGCGGAATGTACAGGCTCGAAATCGCCTGGATTTGGGCGAGCAGCAGTCCCGCAATCACGGCGCCGTAGAAACTGCCGATGCCGCCGACGATGACGGCGGTGAAGGCGAGGAGCACGAAGTCATGCCCCATGGTCGGGAACACCGAGTAAATCGGTGCGAGCAGCACGCCCGCGAAACCCGCGAGCGCGACACCGAAGGCAAACGTGCCGGCGTACACGCGCAACACCGGCACGCCGAGACTCGCCGTCATATGCTTGTCGAAAGCGGCTGCGCGGATCATCGCGCCGAGCCGGGTACGGTAGATCACGAGCCAAGTGGCTAAGATGGTCGCGACGCCGACGGCGAGCAGGAACAACCGGTAGTTCGGAAGGATGACGCCGAGGAACTCGGTGCTGCCCGGCAGCGGATTCTCTGGGCGCATGGTGTTCGGCCCGTAGATGAGGTCGAAGGCGTCCTCCATGATGATCGAGAGCCCGACAGTGAGCAGTAGCGTAAGCACGTGCCGCTGATCGTGCTGGTAGACGCGCTGTATCAGGCCGCGTTCGATCAGAAACCCGATCGGGATCACGATCGGGGGAACGAGCACCAGAGCGAGCCAGAAGCTCACGCCTAGGCTGTAAAGCGACATGCTGATAAAGGCGCCCAGGGCGTAGAACTCGCCGTGTGCCATGTTCACCACGTCCAGCAGCCCGAAGATGATGCTAAGCCCCAGCGCGACGAGCACCACGGCAACGCCGATGGTCAGCCCGTTCAGCATCTGCGGCGCCAGGACGAACTGCAGGTATTCGATCGCCACGGTCATAACAGTCTCTCGACGCGCCGCGCCCCCCGAGGTGCCGGGGGCGAGCCGTAAAGTGTCGTCAGAAGCGCTCGCAGGTGTCCGGACCGATGGCCGTCTGGCCATCGATCGACTCCTTGATGGTGAAGCGTCCGTTCCGGACCTCGAGCACGTACACGTTCATGACCGCCTGATGATCGCCCGCGCGAATCGACTTCGGTCCTTGCGGCGTCTGCCATGTGAAACCCCTGAGCGTTTTGCGCAGCTCGGCTGTTTCGGTCGTGCCGGCCTTCTCCACCGCCGCCTTGTAGAGGTAGATCAGGCCATAGGAGTCGGCGCCGTAGAGATCGGGATCGGCGTTATACGCCTCGCGGAAATCCGCGACGAATTTCTTGTTCTCCGGGGTGTCGATGTCGGGGGAATAGCCCGCGACTGTCACGAAACCCTCGGCGGCAGCGCCGATTGCGCCGATGTTCTGCGCCGTTACCGCGACCGATGCTCCGACGATGGTCAGGCGCTCGCGCAGGCCGTACTCCTGCAACTGCGTGAACAGGCGCACGGTGTCGTTGCCGGCGGTCGAGGTATAGAGCACGTCCGGCCGGGCCTGACGGATCTGACCGAAGTACGGCGTATAGTCCTTCTCGCCCAGCGGTGCGAACACCTGACCGACAACGTTCAGATCTAGCTCCTTCGCCTGCTTCACGAAGCCGTCGACAGTGTTGCGGCCCATCTCGTAGTCGGGGCCGATCGCGAATACCCGCGCCTCCGGATTGGTCTGCTTGATCCACGCCGCAAGGCCCAGCGCCTGCATCCCGCCCGGGGCGTTCACGCGGAACACGTTCGGCGAGCACCGGGCGCCGGTGATGGCGTCGGAGAGCGACACCGTCGTTGCCATGAGCCGGTCATTGCGCTCCGCTACCTGGCCGACGGCGATCGTGGCGCCAGAGTTGACGACCCCCGTCAGGAAATCGACCTTGTCGCTCTGGAACAGCTTCTCGGCCTTGCGGGTCGCGACGCTCGGGTTCGCTTCTTCGTCCTCGAACACCAGACGGATCGGGCGCCCGTTGATGCCGCCCGCGGCGTTGATCTCCTTCACCGCGAGTTCGGTGCCCCACTTGACCTGCTGGCCGATGGGCGCATACGTGCCCGACAGCGGAGTTAATACACCGATGGTGATAGGATTGTTCGATTGTGCGGCGGCCTGGCCGGCCGCCGCCATTGGCAGTAGCACGGACAGAACCGCGCCAACCTTCTTTAGCTTATTAGTCATCGCTTTTCCTCCCAACCTGACGGGACGCCGTACTCGGCGCCGCGCCGCTCTCTTCGCATTCGGCCCAAGGGTCACACACCCCACTTGGTTCAACGGCCCTTGAAGTTCGCTTTGCGCTTCTCCCCGAACGCCTTCACGCCTTCGGCGAAATCCTCCGAACTGCGCAACCGGCTGTAGCAGTGGCCTTCGAGCTCGAGCGCGACCGACAGCGGGGCGTCCTCGATTTCGTTGAGCAGACGCTTCGCGGTGCGCTGCGCGAGAGGCGAGAACGCGCGCAGCTCCTCGACCAGCGCGTCGGTAGCGCGCTCGAGCTCCGCGTCCGGCACGCACTCAGTGACGAAGCCCCACTCAAGCGCCTTCGGGCCCGGGATGCGTTTGCCCCGCAGCACCATGTCCTTGGTGCGCGTGATGCCGATCATTTTCTGCAGCCGCGCAGAGCCGCCGGAGCCCGGAATTTGGCCGAGCTTCTGCTCGGGCAGCGCGTACAGCGCGGTCTCTGAGGCGATGCGGAAATCGCACGCGAGCGAGAGCTCGAAGCCGACACCGAACGTGTACCCGCGGTTGACGGCAATCACCGGCTTGCTGCAGCGCGCCGGCGCGGCCACGTTCCAGGCGAGCTTGGAAACATGCTCCGGCGACGCGTCGAGGAACCCCTTGATATTGCCGCCGCTTGAGAAGTGCTCGCCCGTCGCGCGCAGCACGATGACCCGGACGCGGGGATCGGCGTCCAGTGCCTCGAATGCGGCACGCAGCTGGTCGCGCTGCGCCATAGAGATGATATTCAACGGCGGGCGGTCGAGAATGATGTCGGCGCGCTCCCGCGCCGCGTCGATCTCGACCCGAAAACCATCGAGCGCCTCAAGCAGCGACGCGTCGGGATGCTTCAGTTTCTCGCTCATTTACTTCTTTCCTTACCTGTTTGGGTGCTTTCGGGCTGATACTCTCCCGCCGCGAGCTTGCGGCGCAGAATCTTTCCGACGGGCGACTTCGGGATTTCGTCGACGAAGACGTATTCGCGCGGGCGCTTGAAATTGGCGAGGCTCGACGACCGGCAGTAGGCGTCGAGCTCTTCGGCGGCCACGGGCGAGCGGCGGCGCACGAAGGCGGTGACGCGCTGGCCCCAGCGCTCGTCCGGCAGCCCCACTACGGCAACTTCCGCCACCGCCGGGTGCAGCGAGAGCACGCTCTCGATCTCGACCGGCGACACGTTCTCGCCGCCGGTGATGATCATGTCGTCCACTCGACCTGTGACGAACAAGTCGCCCTCGGCGTCGAAAAAGCCGGTGTCGCCCGTGAAGTACCATCCATCGCGCAGCGCCTTGGCGTCAGCGTCCGGGCGCTTCCAGTAGCCCTCGAACGCCTCGTCGCCGCGCAGATCCGCGATGATCTGTCCCTCCTCGCCGACCGCCGCGACGTCGTCGGGCGTCGACGCATCGAGCTTAATCACGCGGATGCGCTGATTCAGCGCCGCCCGGCCCGCCGATCCCGGCTTCCTTACGGCGTCCTGCTCGATGGTGAAGGTGTAGATCTCGCTGGAGCCGTAATGGTTGACGAACAGGTCCGGCTCGAACGCCGCCTGCACGCGCTTCAGCAGGCCTTCGCTCATCGGCGCTCCGGCGAAGCCGACTTTCCGCACGCTCGCAATTCGCTCCTTCGAGAAGCCCGGGTGCTCGAGCAGATTGTGGTAGAGCGTCGGGACCAGATAGAGGTTCGTTACGCGCTCGGTTTCAATGGCGCGCAGCGCGAGCTCCGCATCGAAATGCGGCAGACAGACGAAGCAGCCGTCGATCAGCGCCATCGACAGCAGCGAGCGCACACCCATGGTGTGGTAGAGTGGCATTACGCCGAGCGTGCACTCGCCGCGCCGGTACAGATTCTGCGCGACGTGTGCGATCGCGGCGGCGCGCTCGATCCGGTGGCGGCGAGGCACGCCCTTGGGCCGTCCGGTCGTGCCGGATGTGTACAGCATAAGCGAGAAGTCCTCGACATCGGCCTTGAGCAGCTTGCGCGGCGGGGGCGCCGCGAGCAGGTCGTCAAAATTCGCAGATGCGACGCCCGGCTCGACCGCACCGACTGCGATGCGTGGCAGCCGCGCAGCCGACGGTGCGCCGGCCACAGCCGCCGCCGATGTAGCCTCGAACACCACTGCCTTCGGCTCCGCATCGCCAATGCAGTAATCCACCTCGTCCGGTTTGGCGCGCCAGTTGAGCGGCGTCACAACGACCCCGGCGAACTGGCAGGCCCAATGAAGCGTCGCCATCTGCCAGCGGTTCTGCAGAATGACGAGCAGGCGGTCGCCGCGCTCGAGCCCCAGGCGCTCAAGGCCGCCGGCGACCGCGCGCACGCGCTCGAACCATTCGCCATAGGTCCACCGGAGATCGCCCTCGACGATGGCGCGCGCCCCTGGGCTGCGCTCGACAGCGGCGAGGAAGCTTCGACCTAGATCCAGCATTGTCATTCCCTCCCGGTACCGGCACGCGCCGCCGCCACCTCGAGCACGGCACGCACGATGTTCGTGTAGCCGGTGCATCGGCAAAGATGGCCGGAGAGCATGTCGCGCACGTCTTCCTCTGTCGGATTCGGTACCTGCTCCAGGAACTGGCTGCAGGACATGAGTATTCCGGGCGTGCAGAAGCCGCATTGCAGCGCATGGTTGCGCCGGAACGCCTGCTGCAGGTCGTTCAACTCGCCGTCGGCGGCGAGCCCTTCTACGGTATCGACGCGCCGCCCTTCGGCCTGCACCGCGAGCATCAGGCACGCCCGCACGGCTTCGCCGTCGATGCGAACGGTGCACGCTCCGCACACGCCGTGCTCGCACCCTACGTGGGTACCGGTGGCGCCGAGCTCGTGTCGAATGAAATCTGACAGGAGCGTACGGGGTTCTGCGTAGCCGGAGCGCTCCTTGTTGTTCAAGATCAGCGTGATGCGGCGGCGTTCGCCCGCGGAATGGCGCTTCACGGTCTCACCTCCTCGAGCAGTTGCCGCCCAAGCTCGCGCACCATCTGGCGCCGGTAAGCGGCGCTTGCGTGTTGATCGTCTTCGGCGCCAAGACCCCAGGCGATGGCGTTCAGCTGCTCCGGCAGGTCGCGGCTAAGCTCGACGCGCGCTACGACCGGTCGATCAGCGACGCCGCCCACGCCGAGACGTGCTTCCTCGCCTTGCACCACCGCGGCCAGGGCCACGAGCGCGAAATCGCCGTGACGCATTGCGATCTCGGTGAAGCCGTAACCACACCGCGGGTCGGCGACGGGGAAGCGCGTCTCCACCAGCAGCTCGTCATCGCGCCGAGCGGTGAGCAGCGTGCCCTGAAAGAACTGCGCCGCCGGCAGCACCCGCCGCCCCCCTACCGACTCAAGGACGACCTCACCCCCGAGCGTCGCGAGGCACAGCGGCAGCTCCGCGCTTGGGTCCGCGTGCGCGATGGAACCGCACACCGTGCCGCGGTTGCGGGTCTGGAAATGACCCACATGGGGTAGCGCCTGCGCCAGCAGCGGCAACTTGTGGTGCAGCGCCGGCCAGCGCAGCAGCTCCGACTGGCGCACAGCGGCGCCGACGGCGACATAGCTGCCCTCCTCGCGCACGTATCGGAGTTCCTGCAAATCGCTGATGTCGATCAGCAGCCGCGGCTGCGTAAGCCGCATGTTGAGCATCGCCATGAGCGACTGACCGCCGGCGAGAATGCGCGCCTCCGCGCTGCCCTCGGCGAGCAGCTGCAGCACCTCGCGGCGCGAGCCGGGTCGCGCGTAGTCAAAAGCGGCGGGCTTCATCGGCGTATTCCGAGCAGACGGAGCAGCCGCAGCCACAGTCCCACGCGCGCGGCCGGCGACGGGCCGCCCAGCTCGCGCCCGAGGCGCTCAAACGCCTGTGTGATGAGCATCCGCGCGGCGCCCTGGAGCATACGACCGCCGACCGCGGCCACCTTGCCGCTCACGGCGGCGCGATAGTTGTAGCGCAGGCGCGTGCCACCTCCGGAGAGCGGTTCGAGTACGACGCGCCCGCTACCCTCGGCGCTGCCCATGCCGCCGACGCCCTTGCCGCTCAGCACCAGCGACCGCGGCGGGTCAAGGTCGCACAGCTCGATTCGCGCGTCGTAGCGCGCCTTGATGGGGCCGACGCCGACGGTCACGTCGGCACGATAGCTGTGCTCGCCGACGCGCTCGAGCGTATGGCACCCCGGGACTATGCGAGACAACACGCGCGGATCGAGCAGCGCCTCGAACACCGCCTCGGGCGCAGCCTGAAATTCCACGCTGCCGTCCGCCGTCAGCGTCGAAGCGCCCGCTGGCACATCGAGCGGTGGCTCGTCCACGGCGCGCGGCGGCGGTGGCTCGTCGATGCCGATCAGCGCTCGCACCTTGGACGGTGTGAGCGGCAGCGTCACGTCGGCGCAGCCGAGGGCGTCGGCCACAGCGTTAGCGATGCACACCGGCGTGCTCATGTTGTTGCCCTCGCCCACACCTTTCGCGCCGAGCGGCGTAAACGGCGACGGCGTCTCCATGTGTAGGATCACCGGCTCCGGCACCTCCGGCGCCGTCGGCACGAGATAGTCGGCGAAGGTGCCGGACAGGAAGCTGCCGTCCGGGCGGTAGGCGAACTCCTCGAGCAGCGCGGCACCGAGCGCCTGCGAGAAACCCCCGCGGATTTGGCCGTCGACCGCCGCCGGATTGAGGATGCGGCCGGCGTCGTGCATCGTGACGTAGCGGTCGATGCGCACGCGCCCGGTGACGCGATCAACCTCGACGCCGCAATAATCGAAGAGGAAGCCGTAGCAGAGCGAGCTGTTGATGATCTCGTCCTGGTTCGGCTCAGACAGCTGCGGCGGCGTCCAGAACACGGTCTCGCGCAGCGCACCGCGTTCGCCTTCGGGAAGGCTGTTCGGCGACCAGTGCGAGGCGCCGGCCACGCGATAGAACGGCGCCGACTTGCCGTTGTCAGCATGCACCGCACCGTCGAAGAAGCGAATCTTGTCCGGCGTCGTGCCGAGCATGTCGGCCGCGATGCGCGCAAGCCGCTCGCGTATCCGCTGCGCCGCGAGATGCACGGCACCGGCGACCGCGCCGGCGAAGCGGCTCGAGTAGTTGCCGGAGGCGATGGACCAGGCGTCCTTCTGGGTGTCGAGCTCGACGTTGACCGTGATCTGCTCCGGGTCGAGGCCGAGCACGTCGGCGACCACCTGGGCGGCCACGGTGCGATGGCCCTGACCCTGCGGCGTCGAAGCAATGTGGACCGTGACCGAGCCGAGCGGGTCGACATTGATGGTGGCGGTCGCGACCGCGCCGTTCTTTGGCCCGGCCTTCGCCCGCTCCTCAGGCGTCATTACCGCCGTGATGTAGCCCATGTTGGAGATCGACGGTTCGACGCACGCGGCGAAACCAATGCCGTACAACCGCCCCTGTGCGCGCGCCTCGTCGCGGCGACGCCTGAGCTCCTCCAATCCGCCGTCGCGTACCGCCCGCTCAATGGCTTCCTGGTAGTTGCCCGAGTCGAGGAGCGAACCGGCCGCCGAGCGGTACGGGAAGGCATTCGTTGGCACCAGATTGCGGCGGATTACATCGAGCGGATCGAGCTTGAGCTCCCAGGCGATGCGTTGCATCAGCCGCTCGAGCGGGAAGTATACCTGCGGACCGCCGAACCCGCGGTTAAGCCCGCTCGGGGTCTTGTTCGTCAGGACGATGCGGTTGCGCACCAGGAGGTTGGGAATGTCGTAGGCACCGGTAAGTGTGCCGTGCATGCGATACGTCGTAGCCGGCTCGGGCGCGCGCAGGTACGCGCCGCAGTCATCGATCTGGTCGTATCGCAGCGCCCGCACCCGACCGTCGGGATCGACCGCCGCTTCGAGCGTGGTGACGCGATTGGTCGCGGACGACGCCGCGACTAGGTGCTCCAGCCGGTCCTCGACCCATTTCACTGGCGCGCCCGCCTTGCGCGCGGCGAGCGACATGATTACGACATAGGGAAAGACCGCCTGCTTGATGCCGAAGCTGCCGCCGGAATCGGGCGGCATGCGGAGCCTAAGTTTGCTGCCCGGCACGTTGAGCGCGCGCGCCATCACCGAATGCAGGCCGAACGGCCCCTGGAAGTTCGAGTGCACCTCGTAGCTGCCGTCGGCATCGCGGTACTCGGCCAGCACGACGAAGCATTCGATCGGGGTGCAGGAGTTGCGTGGGTAATGCACGGTCACGCTGACGCGGTGCGCCGCATTCTCGAACGCCCGCTCCGGTTCGCCGTAGCGATAGTGTCGGTCGACCACAACGTTGCTGCCGACTGCTTCGTGGAGCAACGGCGCATCGCTAGACGTCGCCGCCACCGGATCGACGACCGCGGGAAGCGGCTCGTACTCGACGCTTATCCTGTCGAGTGCATCTTCGGCGCGGTAGCGGTTCTCGGCCACCACCACGGCGACCGGCTCACCCACGTAGCGTACCTTGTCGACGGCGAGCGCCCAGTGTTGCATCGGCTGGCGCACGCCGACGGCGAACGGCGATGCCCAGCGCTTGACGTCCTCGCCGGTGAGTACGGCTCGCACGCCTTCCATGGAGAGCGCGGGGCTGACGTCCAAGCGCCGAATGCGCGCATGGGCATGCGGCGAGCGCAGTACCGCTGCCTGGAGGGTGCCAGGCGGCACCGCCAGGTCGTCCGCAAAGCGGCCCTGCCCGCGCAGCAGCGCCGCGTCTTCGATGCGCTCGCGGGCGCGCCCGAGCTCCGCGGTCGGAACAGCCGGCGGTTCGGGAGCCAGCGTCAGCATGATTCTTTCCCCCGATAACTCTAAGGGATCGTGGGCGCCTCCGGCACACACGATCCAATCTCCAATCCTACTCATTCGGCGAGCGGTAGGCTTTACCGAGGAGAATCGGAATTTATCGTCGCGTCGGATTCTTTTCGCCGGGAGCCGCACGCGGACGCGCCGCGCGCGTCTGGAGGGCTACCGCTGGATGCGTCCGACTTCCTGATAGATGTGCTTCGTCTCCAGGAACTCGAGCATCGCTTCCGCGCCGTGCAGACGGCCGAAGCCGCTCGCGCCGAAGCCGCCGGTCTCAGCCTCGGCGAGCAGCTTGTTATGGGTGTTGATCCAGACGGTTCCGCTGCGCAGAGCGCGCGCCACGCGCTGTGCCCGCGCTCCATCGCGCGTCCAGACGCTGGCGGAGAGGCCGTAGCGCGTCGCATGCGCGCGCGCCACTGCCTCCGCTTCATCGCGGAAGCTCTCGAGGTTCAGCACCGGACCGAAGAATTCCTCCTGCACGATCGGGGATTGCAGGTCGCTCACCTCGAGCAGGCTTGGTCGAATAAACGCCCCCTTTGCAAGCGGACCGTCTAGGATCTCGCCCCGCACCACAATCTCGCCCCAGCGGCGTGCCTCGCTCACCAGCCGGTCGATGCGGTCGCGGTTGGCCACGTCGATGAGCGGACCCATCTCGCTGCGCGGGTCGACGGCCGGCCCGACGACCATAGTGCGGAAGGCGCCGGCGAGCGCATCGCGCATGCGCTCGAGCAGACTCTCGTGCACGAGCACTCGGTTGAGTGCCGTGCACTGCTGGCCGCTCGCGATCGTCGCTGCCGCCGCGAGCTGCGGTGCGATCGCCGTTGGATCCATGTCCTCAAACACCAGCGCGGGCGCCTTGCCGCCCAGCTCCAAATTCAGCCGCTTCAGCGTCGGTGCGGCCGCCGCCATGATCAGCTGGCCCACCCGGCAGCTGCCGGTGAAACTGATGACGTCCACCGAAGGCGACGCGACGAGCGCTTCGCTCGGCTTGTTGTTGGTGCAGGCATAGGCGTTCACCACGCCCGCCGGAAGCGCCGGAACCTCCGACAGACACCGCAGCAGCTCGGTCTGGAACAACGCCGATTGCGGCGCCATCTTGACCACGCTTGTGCAACCGGCTGCCATGGCCGGCGCGAGCGAACGCACGAGCAGGATCGATGCAGCATTCCAAGGGACGATGATGCCGGCCACACCAGCCGGTTCGCGGCTCAGTATCGAGAGCGCGCCCGGCTCTACTTCTGTGGTGCGCCCAAAGATCGTCCGCGCCAGCCCGGCGTAGAAACGCAGCTCCGACACGGTCCCTGCGATCTCCGCCTGTGCCGCCTTCAGGAGCTTCCCGGTTTCGCGCGCGAGCAGCAGCGCCAACGTCTCGGCGCGCTGCTCCACTCGCTCGGCGAAGGCAAGCAGCACCTGCGCGCGCAGCCGGGGCGCTTGTGCCCATTCGGTGGTTTCGAAGGCGCAGCGGGCGGCTTCGATCGCGCGCTCGGCATCCGCGACGCCGGCGTCGTCGAACCGGCCGAGCACTTCGCCCGTGCTGGGGTCGATGCTCTCGGCGACCGCGCCGCTCTCAGCAGCGGTCCAGCGACCTTCGATCCAGAGATTGGCGTGTGAGGCGTTCATGGTGCTCCCTTTCGAAGAAGAGTTGTTTGCGGCCGTCGAGGACATGCGATGCTGGCCGGCTTTCGATCTCAAAATCTGAGCCCGGCGTTGCCCGTCGGACCGCCGGTCGAACAAGGGGGCAGGTCGTCAGGCAACCGAATCGTCCTTCCACCGGCGCACGCGCCCGGTGTCGAATCCGAAGAGATCGAGGATGCGCCCCGTGATGTGGTCGAGAAGATCGTCGATCGTCTCGGGCTTGTTGTAGAACGCGAGGACGGGCGGCACCACAATCGCACCCATTTCGGTGGCGGCGACCATGTTGCGCAGGTGACCGAGGTGCAGCGGCGATTCGCGCGCGACCAGCACCAAGCGCCGCCGCTCCTTGAGGACGACGTCAGCCGCGCGCAGAAGCAGATTGTCGGTCACCCCGGTGACGATGCCAGCGAGCGATTTCATGGAACAGGGAACGACCACCATCCCGAGGGTCTGGTAGGAACCGCTCGAAATGCATGCGCCGACGTCGTCGATCGAGTGCACAACATCGGCCATCTTGGCGACGTCCGCGGGCTTCAGGCCGGTTTCGTAGTGCAGTGTGAGGCGGCCGGCGCGCGTGATGACGAGATGGCTCTCGATCTCAAGCGCACGCAGCGCCGCGAGCATCCTGAGGCCAAGGATCGAACCGGAAGCGCCAGTAATGCCGACCACCATTCGCGGCCGAGCATCCTTGCGAGACGGTGAGTATGTGTCCATTATGCGGCTCAAATAGGTTCGAAGACGCGCACCGGCGGTCGCCGAAAGCCGCTACTCGCGCAGGTACTCGTCAAGGAGCGCGCCGTCCCCAGCCATAAAGGCCGCCGGATCGATAGTGTCCTCTTCAGGCACCCGGATGCGCTTGAACGTGAACGGGTCGGCGTCGAGCGGTACGGTGGCATCGAACCCGAGCTTCGCGCTGACGCCGTCGCGCGCGGACGGATCGAGCTTCGAGCCCTGGGCGTTCGTGATCACTACCAGGTCCTGATCGGCCTGGAAGCGCGTCGCGATCGCCCACTGGACCTCGTCGGGGTTGTAGATGTCGACGTCGCGGTCCACTACCACCACCTGCTTAATGTCGTAATGGCCGGCGAACGCGCCCATGATGATGTTCTTCGCTTCGCCCTCCTGGCGCTTATCGATCTGCACGACCAAGTGATAGCGGCACACGCCTCCGCGGGGCAAGTGCACGTCGAGCACGTTTGGGAACGAGCGCTTGAGGTGCGCGAGCAGCGTGGCTTCGCGTGGTATCTCGCCGAGCACGAGGTGCTCCAAGCCGCCGCCGATAATCGTGTGGTATAGCGGCTTTCTCCGGTGCGTTATCGCATCGACCTCAATGACGTGGCGGTTCGCTCGCGCCCCGTAGTACTGCGGGAACTCGCCGAACGGCCCTTCGGGTTCCCGTTCTTTCGGCAGAATCCGTCCTTCGATCACGATCTCGGCGTCGGCCGGTACGCGCACCTCGTTGGTCTTGCACTTGACCACGTTGAGCGACTTGCCGTGCAGCGCGCCCGCGATCCCGAGCTCGTCGTAGTCGATCGGCACGATGGCCTGCGATGAGAGCAGCGTCAACGGATCGACGCCGATCACGATTGCGACCTCGAGCGGCTTCCCCTCCGCCTCGGCCATCTGATAGTAGGCGAAGGTGTGCCGCGGCAGGATCAAGATGCCCATGCGCCGGGCGCTGCTGATCTGGCAGCGGTTGATCGAAACGTTCTGCACGCCGGTGCGCGGATTGCGGGTAATCACCAGCCCCGCCGTGATGTACGGTCCGCTGTCGTGCTCGTTGTGTGTCGGGATCGGAAGGATGCGCGTAAGATCGACGTCGCGGTGCACAACCTCCTGCACGGGTCCGTCGCTCACCTCGCGCCACGGCAGCGGGTTCATCGCACATTCCTGGAAGTGCTGCAGCAGCATGCGCTCCTCGACGCCCATTGCCTCGGCGATCCAGCTACGAGAAGACACGATACCCGAGACCACCGGTATGGCATGACCGTCCGGTGCCGGAAACAGCGTCGCCTGATGGCCGTCAAGCCGCTTGGCGATGGCAGCAAGACGGTACCGAAGCGGTACGTTCGGTTTCATGATAGCGAGCCGCCCGCTGGACGCCAGTCGCCTCAGCCACTCGCGCAGGGAAGTAACGGGCGGGGTCTTGGTCTGCATCGCTCTCCCCCTCGAACCGCACGAAGTTCCGGTTCCCGTTGTCGCTGCCTCGCGGAACGACGGGCAACGAGTCGGATCCTCAATGAAAGCAACAGTCTAAAGGAATTGAGGCGCGGCCGGCATTGCCGCAGAGATCGCCGATTTGCCGCGGAGTCTGATTTTCGACGTCGGAGCGGCCCGCGCGCATCAGGCGATGCTCGAAGCGCGCTCCACCGAACGCGCGGCGCCTATGCCGTCGTAGACGTCGACGACTCGCCGATACTCGCTCGGCGTGACGCCAAGGTGACCACGCACGAATCGTGTGAAATGGCTCTGTTCGTAGAAACCTAGCTCGCGCGATAGCTCGCCCAGTGTCTCTCCCCGGCCGGTCGCGAGCCGCTCGCAGGCCGCCTCCACCCGCACCATATTAATGAAGATCTGCGGCGTCATCCGGGTGCATTGCCGAAACCTGGCGAAGAAGTGCGCGCGCGACATGTGTACCTTCCGCGCCAGCAGCTCCATGTCGAGCGGTTCCCCCAGATGGGAACGGATGTAGCTGATGGCCCGATTGATCCGCGCGTCGGTGCTTCGCACGGGGCAAGAGGCGATCACCTGCTCCATGCTCCGCAACGTCGAGTGTGGCTCGATTACGGCGATCATCAGATCGAACAGAAGGGATTCCACACGCGTACGCGGTACTTGGCCAAGCGAAAGCATTTCCCCAATGAGTTCGTCCGCAAGCGAGCGGACTCGCCGGGAGATACGGACGCATGGCTGCGGGAAGAAGTTTGGCCGTGCGCTCGAGCGCAGCGGCCCGTGCAATGCGGCGAGCCAGTCGGGCTCGATGTAAAGCGCCAGAATTACCGTCTCGGGCGCGTTCGGCTGGTGGTCGTAGTAATGCGGCTCCCAAGTATTGATCAGGACCGCCGAACGGTCCGTAAGGGCATAGCGCTTGTCTCTCACGAAGAAATAAGTATCGGCGCCGGTCGCCTTGATCAGAACGTGACACTGCGAATGCGCGTGCGGCACGAGCGAGCTGTCCATATTGAGCAGGGCCACGCGCCCGAAGTTTCCGTGGAGGATACGTAAAGCGCTCGACATCTCGGACTCCTCCGGTGAAGGGGATGGTGGCCGGCGCGCCGCGCGCAGCCTCAAACTGCCGTGCGGCCGGCGTGAAGCGCAATCTATACACACTACGGGAGGAGATAACCAAGCCTCGCACCTCCTCGTGGGCATTCGACGACCGGCCATCCTCTACAGCCATGTAGGCGCAGCCGCGGTCGCAACGGCGCTGCGGTTCGCCGTCCGGACGGAGCGTACGAGGCCCCGTGGCTCGGCGGAGCTCGCGCATTTCAGCACTTTGCGTAGCTACGCCTACGTTTCGGGATAGGGCGGTACGCAGCGTAGCGGCGCACCGCGGCCTCGCCCGCATTGTAGCCCGCGAGCGCGAGGCCGCGCTCGTGGTCGAAGCGCTGCAACGAGGAGCAGGTGCTACACCATGTGTCCACGCGCGTACGGGTTGAAGGACGACTAGACGTGCATCACCGCTCTCTCCAGCGCGAAATCGACCAGATGCTCGGTATCGGTCGACGCGGGAAGGGAATCGGTGAGCCCGATCGATAGGTAAGCCGGCGACGCCACACTCCGAGGCGCACGTAGCAGCCGCGCGGGAAGGTCTGGGATGAAAATAACGGGCGAGGCGGCGCTTCCTCTTCGAACGCACTCGCCACCCGCCGCCAGGCGCGGCGGCTCCTGGCGGCGGTTCACGCCCCGTTTTTGGGTTCGCGCGCGCGGTGCTCGATGCAGCGGCGCAGGCAACCCGATTCCCCGCCGAGGCGCGCCGTGACGGCCATTGCGCGGCGCAGGTAAAGGCCGATGTCGTGCTCGTCCGTGAAGCCGATCGCGCCGTGGAGTTGGATGCATTCCTTGGTGACGCGCAGCGCGGCCGCCGAGGCGCGCGCCTGAGCGGCGGCGCTGGCCCACGCCTGCCGCCCGGTCGCAAATGCACGGCAAGCCTCGAACACCAGCGCGCGCGTCGAACGGATGTCCACGTAGCATGAGGCGGCACGGTGCTGCAACGCCTGAAACGTGCCGATCGGCACGCCGAACTGACGGCGCGTCTTCATGTAGTCGAGCGTCATCGTAAGCGCGGCATCCATGAGACCGACGAGGTAGGAGGCGTAGCCAAGCCGCATGGCATCGAGCGCCGCATCGAATGCGCTTCGTGCGGCATCGCCGCTGCTGAGGACGCGGGCGTATGACAGGTCGTTGCAGTGCACCGCGGCGAGCACGCTCCCGTCGACGCACTCCATCAGTTGCGCGCGCAGCACGGGGGAGCTTGCGGCTAGTGCACAAACGCGGAACGAACCGCGGTGCGGGCCACCGAGCAGAAGCAGCGTGCAGTCGTACCAGTCGGGCACGTTCTCGAGGTGCAGCGCTGGCGACGACAGGTTCGCGACCGGCACCGGCACCGCCGCGACATCGCCTTGCAGCAGCGCCCCGAGGACCTCGGCCGCACCCTCGCCCAGCCGATCGAGCAGATAGCCCGCGGCAATCGCCGAGACCAACGGCTCGGGCGTCAGTGTGCGGCCGATAGCCTCGAGCAGCAGGCACGCTTCGCGCACGCCGAGACCAAGGCCGCCCCGCTCCGCCGAAACGCACACGCCGGTCCACCCGAGCTCTGCCATCTGCCGCCAGATGACGCCGTCGAAGGTCGGCCAAGCGTCGCGCCGTGCACGCGCGCGCCGCAGGCCGCCCGCGCCCTCAGTGAATCGGATGGCGCTCTCAACGATCAGGTGTTCGTCGCCGCTCGCAGTCATTTCCCGGCGCCTCCGAGCCCGAGCACCCGTGTGGCGATGAGCGTCCGCTGAATCTCGTTGCTGCCCGCGTAGATTGAAAGCCGCCGCGCCTGCAGGAACATCTCCGAAAAGGCGAGCACTTTGTCGCTGCTCGGCACCGGTTGCTTCACGGCCCGGCGCTCCCCGGCGACTTCCTGCAGCACGTCGAGGATGCGTTGCACGGTTTCCGTCGCGAGAATCTTGAGATAAGAGCTATCCACGGTCCCGCCCGCCGCGTGCGTCTCCGCAACGCTCAGGTACGAGGCGATCAACGTCTCGGTCTCGATCTCGACCTCGACGACACGATTGGCGAGCACGGGATCCTCAAGCGCCCCGGTTGCCTCGCACAACATATGCAGACGTGTGAGCGCCCGCAGTGCCTGCAGCGGCGCGGCCACCCGCAGTCGCTCCTCGCTGAGCAGCGCGGTGGCGATCTCCCAGCCGCGATCAATCTCGCCGACTATGTTCTCGAGTGGTACGACAACGTCGTCGAAAAACACCTCGCAGAATTCGTCGTCGCCCGCGATCGTCTTGATCGGGTGGCGGGTGATGCCGGGTGTCGACAAGTCGATCAGGACGAACGTGATTCCGTCGCGCTTGGACGCCCCGACGGACGTGCGTACCAGCGCGTACATCCACTGCGCGTGATGCCCCCAGGTCGTCCAGATCTTGTGCCCATTAATCACAAGCGAGTCGCCGCGGCGCTCAGCCCGGGTGCGCAGCGCGGCGAGGTCCGAGCCCGCGCCAGGCTCCGAGTAACCCTGACACCATATGACGTCGCCGGCGATGATGGGCGGTAGATGACGCCGCTTCTGCGACTCGGTCCCGAACCGCATGAGTATCGGACCGATGTGATTCAATCCCTGCGAAGGCAGGTCGGGCGCGCCGGCACGGGCCATCTCCTCCATCAAGATGACCTCCTCCACGGCCGACGCCTCCATGCCGCCCCAGGCGCGAGGCCAATGCGGGGCGATCCAGCCCCGTTTCGAGAGCCGCCGATACCAGGGCATGATCACATCCGGCGGCGGCCGAAAAGTGAGATACCGCAGCTCCGACGGCAGGTTCTCCTCAAGCCAGCCACGCACTTCGCTCCGGAAGCGCCGCTCCGCCGCGGACTCTGACCTCAGCACCGCTCCCCCTCACTAGAGCACACCGATGTCCTCATACACATGCTTAGTCCCCAGGAAGTGGTCGAGGCCCGAAGAATGCGATCGCGGTTCGCGATTTCGATGATGCTGCCCATCTGCGAGTTCGGATGGTTGCCCGGCCTCGCGATCACGTGGTTCACGACGCCAAGCCCCCGGCTGAGATCTGCTTCAGCGCGTAATCGCGCAGCGCCGGCTTCAGCACCTTGCCGAGCGCGTTGCGCGGCAGCGCGTCAAGAAAGTAGACGTATTTCGGCTTCTTATAGCTGGCGATGGACGCCTTGCAGTGCTCGATCACCTCTTCGGCTGTCAGCCGTGCGCCGGGGAGCAGCTCGATGCACGCGACCACAGCCTCGCCGAATACTGGATCGGGAACGCCGACGACGGCCGCATCGGCAACCGCCGGGTGCTCAACCAGCACGCGCTCCACCTCCTTTGTGTAGATGTTAAACCCACCGCTCAGCACCATGTCCTTCTTGCGATCGGCGATGTAGAGATACCCGTCGGCGTCGAACCTGGCGAGATCGCCGGTGCGCACCCAGCCGTCGGTGATGGCAGCGGCGGTAGCCTTCGGCTGCCGGTAGTATTCGCGCATTGTGACGAAGCTTCCCGGCGGACCGGCGCGCACGAGCAGCTCGCCAACCTCCCCGACCGGGACGGCATGCCCGCTCTCGTCGACCAGCTTCACTTCGATGCCGGGGAGCACGCGCCCCACGGAATCCGGATGCGTGAACTGCTCCCGGTGGCTCAGGCTGGTGACCGACCCCACTTCGGTCATCGCGAAGAAAGAGCAAAGCTGTACGTGCGGCAGCAGCGAGATGATCTCCTGCTTCAAGCCGACCGGAAACGCCTCGCCGGTGACGACGATGCGCCGCAAGCTCGCACAGCGGCCGACACCCGTGCGCAGGTGCGGCAGCAGCATGCGCGCCACCGTCGGCACCATCCCGACCACGGTGATCTGTTCGCGTTCGATCACATCTACCACCGCGGCGGGATCGAACTTGCTCATGACGACCACCGTGCCGCCCAGGCAAAGCGCATTCATCAACCGCGCAAGGCCGGTGCGGTGTGCGAGCGGTGTGGTGACGAGGTAGCGATCCTCCCCCGAGATGCCCCACTCGACGGCGTTGAGAAAGCCGTGCGACACAAGGAGGTTCGCGTGCGTAATGACAGCGCCTTTCGGTTTGCCGGTCGTGCCCGAGGTGTAGGCGATCATGCAATCGGTGCTGTCGGCCCGCAGCTCCGGCAACGGCTCTTCGCCACGAGTGCCAAGCAGGTCGGCAAACGCCACGGTGTTCTCGATCGCTGCGTCTCCCACGATGACGCGTGTGATCTCGGGCCGCAACGCCGTGATCGCTCCCACGGTATCGCGCAGATCCGCGTGGAACGCGAACACGGACGGGCAGCTGTCTTCGATCAGGTGATCGATCTCCTTCGCCGCGAGGCGCGTGTTCACGGGAACGACCAGCGCGCCGAGCATAAGCGCGCCGTAGAACAGCTGTACGAACTCCGTGCCGTTCGGGAGATAGATCATGACCCGATCGCCCTCGATCACGCCAAGACGCCGAAGTCCGCACGCAACGCGTAGCGAGGTTGCGTGCAGCTCGCCGTAGGTAATCGATTGCTCGCCGCAGCGCATCGCCGGCTTGTTGGGATGGCGCAGAGCGTGGGCCCCGAGCACGACTTCAAGGCGCATCGCGATGCTCCTACGCCAGGACGAACGCGGGGTAACGCTGCTCCTTGGAAAGCTGGTCCCAGGCGAGCTTCACACGCCGGCCCACCTTGAGTTCCTCGGGCTTGCAGTCGAGCACGTTGGCGATGATACGTACGCCCTCGTCAAGCTCCACCGTCGCCACTGGAAGCGGCAGCCGGCCGTCCAGCCCCGGTCCCGGGATGCGCACGACGGTGCAGGCGTAAATTGTTCCGTTGCCGGACACCTCGCGCCATTCGAGCGTGCGGCGCCCGGTATAGATGCTCACGGGTCGCGGATAGTGCTGAAAGCGTTTGCTTTCCGTGCAATACTGCAACACGAGCTTGCCCTGCGCGATGCCCTCCCAGAACGGACGGGAATCGACGTAGGCGCCGATGCGCGGGACGGGACGAGATGGTTTGTCGTTAGTAGCCATCTGCTCAGGCCTCCAGGATCATTGCGCAACTGGCGCTCCAGTTGCGGCCATAGGGGATCACGCCGATGCCGGTCACCAGGGCGTTCCTCGGATCGCTCACCTGACGTGCGCCGGCCTCACCGAACATCTGCCGCACCGCCTCGACCAGGTTCAATCCACCGCTCGCGAGGCCCGGCTGACCGGCCGATATCTGGCCGCCGCCGGTATTGAGCGGCAGCGTTCCCTTGAACGACAAATCCGTCTGCAGCACGAAGTCGCAACCCTTGCCCTTCTCGCAGAAGCCGAGGTCCTCAAGCTGCATCACGACGGCGATGGTGAAGTCGTCGTACGGGTGGAACATGCGAATGTCGGACGGCTTGAGGCCGGCCTGCTCGAACACTCGCGCGCCGATCTTCGCGAAACCGGACTCGGTGATGTCCGCGAGCGCATCGTCGCCTTTGTAGTTGGTGATCTCGGCGTAGGACGTGGGGTACACCACTTTGTCGAGCCCGAGGCGCTCGGCGTTCTTCTCGCTCGTAACCAGCACCGCGTTGGCGCCGTCGCAGAACATCACGCTGTCGAACAGCCGCAGCGGGTCGGCGATGACGCGGGAGTTGAGGTACTCCTCCATGGTGAGCGGCTTTCTGAATTTCGGGTACGCGTTATCATTGAGCAGCGCGTGCTCGCGCTGCGTGATCGCAATTTTCCCGAGCGCTTCAGGCTTGAGGCCGTACTGGTGGATGTAACGGCTCATAAGCAGCCCGAAGGTCGCGGGCGGCCCTTGCACACCCGGCGGATCTTGAAACTCCGGACGGTAGGCGCCGTAGTTCGAGCGCCAGTCGGAACTCGGGGCGTCCGCCGAGAGCACGAGCACAGTCTCGCACATCCCGTCGCGGATCGCCGCCATCGCCCGTGCGACACCGCTCGTCGCCGAGCAGCCGCCCAAGGCACCGAGGTTGAGCCACGATGGCGTGAGCCCGAGCGCCTCGCACATGTACGCGGCGAAGAACGGGTTCGACCCCTCGCTCAGCGGCAGCGTGACCGACAACCCGTCGATCGCCGACTTGTCGAGCTTCGTGCGGACCAGCATCTGCTCGAGCACTTCGCCCGCCAGATCGTAAGCGCTCCGGCCGGTCTTGAAGTCAATCTTGGTCTCGGCGTAGCCCGCGATGACTATGTCCCGCTTCTTCATAAATGCCCTCACTCGCCCTTGAAGTTTGCCTCGCGCTTCTCGCGAAACGCCGAAAGCCCTTCCCTTCGATCGTTCGAGAAATACAGCATGAAGGAGACGTCTGACTCGACGGCCATCCCCTCCTCAAGCGGCAGATCCGCTCCGCGCCCGATCGCCGCCTTTGTCAGCATCACCGACAGCGGCGCACTGCGGCTGATCTGGCGCGCCAGCTCGCGCGCCTCCTCCATCGCCTTGCCGGCCTCGACCACGCGGTTGGCGAGCCGGTACTCCTTCGCCTCCTGGGCACTAATGCGCCGCCCGGTCCAGATGAGCTCTTTCGCGAGCTGTGGACCGATGAGCCGCGGCAGCGTCTGTGTGCCGCCGCCGCCCGGCATCAGCCCAAGCTTCACTTCCGGCAGCCCTAGCTTCGCATTCGCGCCGAGCACGATGAGATCGCCGAGCATAGCAAGTTCAAGGCCGCCGCCGAGCGCGTAGCCCTCGATCGCGCAGATCACGGGCTTGGTGAACCGCGGCAGTTCGCGAAACAGCTGGTTAACCTTCCTTGAGCGGTTGCGCTTGCGGTAGAAATCGAAGTATTCGTTCGAGTTCAGCTCGAACTCGCTCGTATCAATGCCGGTGCAGAACGCTTTCGCGTCGCCCTCGAATACGACAGCGTGGACAGCGCGATCGTGCTCCACCTCATGCAGTACGTGAAGAATCTCTTCGGCGGTCTGCTCGCGAATCGAGTTGAGCTTCTCGGGCCGGTTCAGGCGCACTTCCACCCAGCCTTCGGCCCGCGTGACCACCACGTCTTGGTAATTCATGAACGAACTCCCTGCTCTCGCTGGACGTTTGCTACGGCGCATTATTGGCCGACCGGATCCGCCCCGATCGCGTTCTCGATCTCGCGGTACAGCTCGGCCAGGCGTGCCGGGTCCGCGCGCTCAGCCGCGCCTATCCGCGCCTCCAGACACACGCGTGCGGGCGCGGCCAGCACCAGGACCCTGTCGGCCATCTCAAGCGCGTCCTCGATGCGGTGCGTGACGAACACGCAGGTCTTCCCGAACTGCCGGACAACGGCGCTGAAGTCGCTGCGCAGTTCCTTGGAGGTAACGGGATCGAGCTGACTGAAGGACTCGTCGAGGAGCACGAGGTCGGGATCCACCGCGAGCGCGCGAGCGAGCGCCGCGCGCTGTCGCATGCCGCCGGAAAGCTCGTGCACGTACTTGCCCGTCGCGTCCGCGAGCTTCACCCGTGCGAGCCAGCGTCTCGCAGCCTCGTGCGCTTCGGCCTTGGGCCGCCCGAGGATGATGAGGCCGAGCGCAACGTTCTCTTCAGCCGTGCGCCACGGCAGCAGGCGATCAGTCTGGAAGGCGACGCCGATCTTGCCGCGCAACCGCTTGAACTCGACGTAAGGATCGACACCGATCACTCGAATGCTGCCCTCGTCGGGCGCGATCGCCCCCATGAGCAGGTTCATGACCGTGCTCTTGCCCGCGCCAGTACGCCCGAGCAGCGCGAGAACCTCGCCGCGCGCGACGGTGAAGCTGAGATGGTCGACGGCCACGCTGCCGTTGAACCGCTTTGTAACGTTCTCGAAAGCGATGACGGTCGTTTCGCGTTCGGCGTTCATGGTTAGCGCACCGTCCCCTCTGCCCGCCACTTGAGAAACTTGCGCTCGGACAGCGTGAGCAAGGCCTGGAGCACCAGATTGAGAATAACCAGCAGGAAGGTCCACGCGAGCACTTGGTCCACGCGGAAAGTCGACTGCGCGAAGCTCATCCGCGCGCCGATACCCGCAGCCGAGGCCACCAGTTCGGCGAAGATCGCCATGCGGATTGCGTATCCGATCGTCGATTTTGTGGTCATGAAGACGTACGGAACGACGTGCGGAATGACGAGGTATCGGAGCACCTGCCAGCGCGAGGGGCGGAAGCTCTCGATCATGTCGATCCAGTCCTTCGGGATCGCTCTGACGCCCTCGTACACGTTGAGCGCGTAGAACGGCAGCAGGATCACCGTGAGGATGAAGAATATTCTCGCCTCCGGATTCTTGAACCAGAAGATCGCGATCAGCATCCAGGATAGCGCGGGGATTCCAGTGTCGAGGATGACGAGCTGGCGCAAATACGTTCCCGCCTTCCTGAACGTCCCCATGATAAGGCCGAACAGCACGCCGACGATCATGGAGAATCCGATCGCCGCCGTGAGCCTGACGAGCGTGATGAGCACGTCCGAATAGTGATCGGTCATCAGCTCGGCGAGCGATCGCCACACGACCACCGGCGACGGCATGATGTAAGGCGGAACGAAACGGCTCACGATCTCCATGACAGCGAGCACGCACGCCACCACGATGAGCAACGACGTCGTCTCGCCATGCCGCCCGCGGTCTTCGCGCCTCTGCTCGTCAACTACGTCGGCGGCGACGCCCGCTCGCGGCAAGAGCGCGAGCTTTCTCTCCGTCGGCCCGATGCTTCTTGGTGCATTCTGCTGCATGGCCGCTATCCGACGATCAGAAGGCGTGCCAGAGACCGCGTGGAGGTACTCGCGCGTGACTCGTCTCGATCCGGCCGATCGATCGGATGCCGCGCGCCCCCTTGGCGCCGGGCCGAGGTGTCAGCGGTGCGAGCGCCCGTCCCGCGACCCATGGCACCGCGGCTGCGTTCCATCCCCGGAACGACAGCGGCCGGCGGCGGCACGGGACTGCGTTGCAATGTGACGCGTCGCGATTCGATGGCGCAGCCGCGCACGCGCTGGTGCGTGCGAACCCAGGCACGAAGTTGCGCGGCGCAATGCGGTTCCATTGCCTCTCCTCCTCCACGCGAGCGGTCATTTTCTGCGCTACACGTGTCCGCTCTGCATCGTGGGCGGAGATTAATCAGCTTGTTTGCACTCGAATAGTGCGTATCCTTGAAAGCCGAGTTCCATTTTTCGAACATGACTACGGCTACAATCGATTGTCGATCGACATGTTCCGCATGCGAACGTTCAGGAGGAGCCGGCGTGAACAAGAAACTCGATCTCAACTCACTCCTCCTCTTCTACGAGGTAGTGAACGCACAGAGCATCACCCGCGCCGCGCAGCAGCTGCAGCTGCCGAAATCGACAATCAGCCGCAAGCTGGCACTGCTCGAGCAGCAACTGGGCGCGATGTTGCTGAAGAAGGGCCGTCGGCGTCTGGTGCCGACGAGCATCGGCGCTGCGCTGCTTGAGCATTGCGAGCGCATCGCGGCCGAAGTGCAGGACGCCGGTCTGCAGGCGGCGGAAATGCAAAAGGAGCTACGCGGCACGCTACGGATCAGCATGCCGGTGGACTTCGGCATCAGCTGGCTGAGTCGCGCGATCGGCGAGTTTGCGCTCCAGTATCCGGACATCAACCTGCAGATCGACGTCAACGGCCATTATGTGGACTTGACCGAGGAGCCGTACGACGTCGCAATCGTGCTCGGGCGGCTCAAGCCCTCGCGCGTCATCTACCGCCAGCTCGCCGCCATTCGCCGTGGCGTCTACGCCAGCCCCGATTACCTCGCGCGGCACGGCACGCCGCAAACCGTCGACGACTTCAGCAAGCACAACTGCATTGTGACCGAGCAGCAGCGGCAGGAGGGTGTGTGGACCCTGCGCAGCGCCGCGGGCACGCGGCTGGTCGAGGTCGCGGGCAAGGTAACGGTGAACAACATTGGCATCGCGCGCGAGCTCGCCGTCGCGGGCGTCGGCCTCGCGATCCTCCCCGAGCCGATGTGTCGCCACGACGTGCAGGTGAACCGGCTGGTCCACGTACTCACCAACTGGGAGTGTCCGCCGGTACGGGCGTCAGCGCTCATCCTCGGCCGCAAGGGCATTCCGCAGAAGACCAGAGCGTTTCTCGACTTCATATCGGAACGCCTCGGCGGCAAGACGGGTGCTCTGGAACCGCACGGCGGCGGATCCGCAACGAACAAACAGCCGAGCGCCACCGTGTCCGTCGCGTGAAACCTCCAGGGCTTGATGGGCGCGGTTGCGATGCCGCAAGACATGATGTCGATGCCTTAGTGGCTGCGATGCTTTCCATCCAAGGCCGAGCACCTCCGCATCCGGGCCCATCCCCACATCGGGACAGCGGCTTGGAGCCATGATCGGCAAGGAGCGTCGTCCACCCATCGATGGCGCCGGGGACCGTCACCGCGTGCGGCGACTGCATCTCGATCGCCGTGATGCCCTTGGACGCGTACCATTCGGCTGTCGCCGCCGCCGGCGCGCGACCGGAGGCGTTGAGCCCGATCAGCTTCTGCCCGGGTTTCGCAATTATGGCGAAGCAATCGCCCCCGATGCCCGTCATCGGATGCTCTACGACCGCGAGCACGGCCGCAGCCGTCAACGCCGCATCCACCGCGTTGCCGCCCTCCCGCATGATCTCGATGGCCGCCTGCGTCGCGAGCGGATGTGACGTGGCGCACATGGCGCGCCGGGCATAGACAGGCGAGCGGCCGGGCATATGGAAGCTGCGCATGGAAACTCCCCCAATTGATGGATTGATTTTTGGCGCCGAGATCGCGCGCGCGTCGCGTGGCAGCAGAGGCCGTGGCGATGTTGCCCACGCGCAGCTCAGGGTGCAAGCCCCGTCACCTGAGCCATTCGCGATAAGTCGGATGTTGGTCCTTCATGTCCTCGTAAAGCCAGACCATACGGTCGACAAACCACAGCTTGCAAATCATGACGAGGACAAGCCCCAACAGCGCGGGCCAGATTTCGAGCCACACCAGCCCCCAAACGAAGAAAACCGCACCTACGGCTGAGAATGCGGACAAGATGTTCGGCACCAGCCGATGATGCTCAGGCACTGGCACCTCGCGGCGGTTCAGCCAAACGCGTTCGCCCAGTACGCCCTTGGAGGCCCATTTGTTGGTGGACCGGGGCGGCGGGAAAGCACGCGGATTAATCCACAGCCAAAGGATCATGCCAGCGATCGGCAGAAGCGACCACCAGCCGATCCACACACGGCTCCACACCGCCAGCATCAAGAGAGGCAGCGAGATGACTCGGGTCCAGACGCTCCAGGGGTTGGCGTGGCGCGCCCACGTGTCGTCATCCATGCGGAAAAGACCCGCGAGGCGGCGCTCTAACGTCACTGGTCCTCCTTCAGCCGAGAACCGGGGCGCGGCTCAGGCGAACTCCATGATGACAGCGTCGACCGCAAGGCTGTCACCTGGCTTGGCATTGACGGCCTTCACGATGCCGTCCCGCTCCGCCCGCAGGGTATTCTCCATCTTCATGGCTTCGACAACCGCGAGCGGATCGCCAGCCTTCACCTCCTGGCCAGCCTCAACATGGATGGCCTTCACGAGACCTGGCATTGGGCACAAAAGCACCTTGGACGTATCGGCGGCGGCCTTGACCGGCATCAGCGCCGCGAGCTCTGCTTCCCGCTCCGTGTAAACGCGAGCCGGCACGCGCATGCCGCGGTAGGCCAGCTCGAAACCGTTGAGGATCGGGCGAACCTGAACCGACACGTCGCGGTCGCGCACCATGCCCGACCAGACGGGCTCACCCGGCCACCATTTCGAGGCGATTTCGAGCGTGTCGGACGGGTTTCCGTCGTCGTCGAGCAACGTCACCGTGATTGGCCCATCCAGCTCGCCGTCCACAATCACGCGACGACGGACACCATTTCCAACATCGACGACGCGGCGCTTCGCGAAGGAAACAGCCCGACCCGGCATCTGACCTGTGATCTTCCGCCGTCGGCAGTTGTGGAGGTGATCAATGGCAGCGGCGACGGCTGCCAGAATCTGCAGCTCTTCCCCTCCGGGGGCCCGGGCCTCGAAGCCGTTGGGATACTCCTCCTGAATGAAGGTCGTCGACAGATCGCCCTCACGCCAGCGCGGGTGCTGCATCAGCGCGGTCAGGAACGGAATGTTGTGTTTAATGCCCTCTATGTAGAAAGCATCAAGCGCCTGCGCCTGAAGCTCGATGGCCGCCTCGCGCGTTGGCGCGTGCGTAATGAGCTTGGCGATCATCGGGTCGTAGTACATGGAGATTTCGCCGCCCTCTGCCACGCCGGTGTCGATGCGCACGGCCATGCCTTCGGCCGAGCCCTCGACAGGAGGGCGGTACTTCACGAGACGACCGGTGGACGGCAGGAAGTTGCGGAACGGGTCCTCGGCGTAGATGCGACTCTCGATCGCCCAGCCGGTGAAGGTGACCTCCTCCTGGCGGAGTTTCAGCTCCTCACCGGCGGCAATGCGGATCATCTGCTCCACGAGGTCGATGCCGGTGATCATCTCCGTGACCGGATGCTCGACCTGCAGGCGCGTGTTCATCTCCAGGAAGTAGAAGCTCTTGTCCTGTCCTGCGACGAACTCCACCGTGCCAGCGGAGTCGTAGCCCACCGCCTTAGCCAGAGCGACCGCCTGCTCGCCCATGGCCTTGCGGGTCTTCTCGTCCAGCAGCGGTGACGGCGCTTCCTCGATGACCTTCTGATTGCGGCGCTGGATAGAGCATTCGCGCTCGCCGAGATGAATCACGTTGCCGTGCTTATCCCCCAGCACCTGAATTTCTATGTGCCGCGGATTGACAATGAATTTCTCGATGAAAACCCGATCGTCCCCGAAGCTCGCTTTCGCCTCCGAGCGTGCGGCGTCGAACTCTTCCTCCAGTTCCCTGCGGGTGTGGGCGATGCGCATGCCTTTGCCGCCGCCGCCAGCCGACGCCTTGATCATCACGGGATAGCCGATCTCCTCGGCGAGGCGGGCCGCCTCGGCTGCATCCGCGATTTCCCCGAGGTAACCGGGCACCGTGGAGACCTTCGCCTTGGCGGCCATGCGCTTCGACTCGATCTTGTCGCCCATGGCCGCAATCGCCTTGGGATTTGGGCCGATGAACACGATGCCCGCTTCCGCTAGCGCGAGCGGGAACGCCTCGCGCTCTGAGAGGAAGCCGTAGCCCGGGTGCACCGCCTCCGCGCCCGTCTGCTTGCACGCCTCGACGATCTTCTCGATCACCAGGTAGGACTGCGCGGCAGGCGGTGGCCCGATGTGCACAGCCTCGTCCGCCATCTCCACATGCAGCGCATCCCGGTCCGCATCCGAGTAAACGGCAACCGTCTTGATCCCCATCCGCCGCGCCGTCTTGATGATCCGGCAGGCGATTTCCCCACGGTTGGCGATGAGAATTTTTTTGAACATTCGGATGTTTCCTCAGGACTGCAGCCGTCACTAGGCCCGCACCGCGGATTTATTTAGACCGGCGGCGAAGACGGGTAAACGGCTATGGGCGAGAGCCCAGGAGGTCCATTCGGCGCGGAAGAAGAGCACGAAGATGGGCGCCCGCGATTATGAGCCGCTTCTGCAATCCGGGCGGACGCGCCTCGATTTGCTCGTAGACTTTCTCATTAGCGACCATTCCATCAATGATCCGGTCGACCATCGAATGGCGAGGACGCTTCTTGTGCGCTTCCTCCAAGAACGCGGCGCGCTCTGCATCATCATCGCTTAACCCATTTTCATCGCGAATGGCGCCGGATACTTCATCCATAAAGGTTTGGAAGAAGTGGGGATGGGTGATAAGCGCACGAAAAAGCGAATCATCCTGGTACTTCTTCCAGCGATGTAAGAGACGCGAAGCTGCGCCTTCTCCTCCGGTCGAAATATCCTTGAACGAGCTGCCGCCGCCGAAACTTGTGATTTCGTCCGGTGGGGGTGTAGAGCTGATACAAAGCCTGTCCGCCAGCGAGGCCCTGTACTCTCGGCTCACCAGCCATTGGTTGTAGAAGGCGATATTCCCTTTGAATTTGCCGGCTTGGTATAACCTAAGCCAGTTACGCAATGCGAAGAGCTGACGTAGGATCATGACCAGCTCGGCGTAACGCAGTGCCTTTCGATGCAAAAGGCTGGCACAGGCATTGAGCGGATCACGAACAAACAGAACGTTACACTCGTCGGCACCGGTCGCTTCTTGAGCGCCGATAACCTTCGAAACTCCTGCTATTGAAACGCCCTCGTAATTTAGAATGATTGTGCCCGCCTCCGGCATTCCTTGGGCGAGGCTGGTCATTAAACGAATCAGAGTTTCGGTCGGCGCTGCGTTGTTTATGAAGCGTGTAGGGGCGCGACTGCCCGCTTCAATCCAGCGAATGAACGCATGGTGCCCTGAGCGCTTTGTCGAAATAATGTTCAGAAACCGGGGCGGATTCATGGAGCCAGCCAAAATTGGTTGCATGATATCCGCTCCCTACAGCGGAATGTTGTCGTGCTTTTTCCAGGGGTTCTCGACCGTCTTGTTGCGCAGCATGTTGAGCGCGCGGCAGATGCGGCGGCGCGTGTTGCGCGGCTGGATCACCTCGTCGATGTAGCCGCGCTCGGCAGCCACGAACGGGTTGGCGAAACGGTCCTCATACTCCTTGATGCGCTTCGCGATCTTTTCGGGATCGTTGAGTTCTGAGCGGAAGAGGATTTCGGCCGCGCCCTTGGGGCCCATCACAGCGATCTCCGCCGTTGGCCAGGCGTAGTTGACGTCGCCGCGGATGTGCTTGGAGCTCATGACGTCATAGGCCCCGCCGTAGGCCTTGCGCGTGATCACCGTCACCTTCGGCACCGTCGCCTCGGCATAAGCGAAGAGAAGTTTGGCGCCGTGCTTGATGAGGCCGCCATACTCCTGCGCCGTGCCCGGCAGGAAGCCCGGAACGTCGACAAACGTCACGATCGGGATTTCGAAGCAATCGCAGAACCGCACGAAGCGCGCGGCCTTGCGAGAGGCGTCCGAGTCGAGCACGCCCGCCAGCACCAGCGGCTGGTTGGCGACGATGCCGACGGTGCGGCCCTCCATGCGAGCGAAGCCGACAACAATGTTCTTCGCGAACGCCTCCTGGATCTCGAAGAAATCGCCCTCGTCCACGACCTTCAGGATCAGCTCCTTGATGTCGTAGGGCTTGTTCGGGTTGTCCGGGATCAGCGTATCGAGCGACGGCTCCACGCGATCCGGGCTGTCCTTCGTCGGCAGCACGGGCACG